>ERZ1029858.9-NODE-9-length-210003-cov-107.193434_pt1 | contig 210003 bp, 200 predicted proteins | sample MGYA00519237_ERZ1029858 | MGnify/ENA primary metagenome ERZ1029858 (study PRJEB33666, sample SAMEA4610919) | skin metagenome | biome: Human-associated habitat; feature: Malodor aspect; material: skin | place: Philippines | collected 2015-08 ...
CCTGATCATCCCAAACAAATCGACGAATCCGGACACACATTTTGACCCTTAACCCCCGAGTTATTCGCTCTGGCCGAAGACTTAGTGTTTGAAGCTCCGGGAACTAACCTCGAGGGTGATACGACTACAGCCTTTAGGCGCCCACTGGCGCCAAAGTTTTATGCAAGGAGGCACCATGCTCATTCAAACAAGAGCGCGACGAGGGGGAGCGGTTGCCGCCATAGCAGCAGCCTCGGTGGTCGCGGCAGCCCCGGCTTACGCCCACGATTCTGTAATCAGGGCGAACCCGGAAGACAAGAGTGTGGTTAGCGAGTTCCCGGACGCGGTCACCCTGGAGTTTTCTGGGGAGGTGCAAGACGGGTTCAACACCATTGCAATTTCGCGCGAGGTGGGCGGACAGTCCGAAGTGTTGTACTCCGGTGAGCCTGAAGTCGACGGACGCTACGTCACGCTTGATCTGCCGGATGACGTGAACGCGCAACCAGGCGACTACAAGGTCGGCTTTCAAATTGTGTCCTCGGACGGGCACTCCACAAAGGGCATGACCTCGTTCAGCTTCGACCAGGCTGGCGCGGAGGGTGGCAGTGCTGCGTCGGCTGCGGATGCGAACAAGGACCCGGTGGTTGACGCCGATGAAGGCATGGGCACTGGCTCAAAGGTGCTGCTGGCGCTGTTGGGGGTGCTTGTCATCGCAGGTGCTGGAATAGGTGCGCTGGTCAAGGTTCGACGCACCCCCGGTACCCACCCTTCGACAGACAAGTAGGAACACGTAATGAAGAAGATTCTCGCTTCCGGCCTGGCTGCGGCGGCGCTAGCACTGGCAAGCTGCAGCGGCAGCGCTAACCAGACCTCCGAGCAGGAGCAGTCCTCGTACAACGACGCAACCCACGAAGCAGCGACGGACAACCCGGCCGCGGATGGACTGGAACACGTTTCCAGGGATGCGGTCACGCTCGAAAACGGCGCAGTCCGTGCCAAGGCTGCGAAGGACGCGGCCGACGGCAGCGATATGACTTCCATCTTCGGCACCCTGCGCAACACCTCGGATGAGGATGTCACCGTCGTCGGCTTCACCACCTCGCTGGGCCAGGGGGACAACCAGATCCATGAGGTTGTCGACGGTGTGATGCGCCAAAAGGAAGGCGGCTTTGACATCCCCGCGGGCGGTGCGCACGAGCTTGCGCCGGGCGGCGATCACTTCATGGTGATGGACTACGCCGCGGCGATTGAGGCGGGCGATACCGTGGATGTGACACTGCTGCTCGAGGACGGATCGACAGCAACCATCCCAAACGTCGCGGTGCGCACCATGCTTCCGGGGCACGAAAGCTACGGCGGCCACGCAGATCAAGTAATTAACGGCGAGGCGGGCCATGCCGACCACGCCAGCCACGGCGAGCACAGCCACTAAGGAGGACGCGTCATGCCGGGTGTAAGCCGGCGGAGGTTTCTGAAGGGGACAGCGGGTGCGGCCGGCGTGGCGTCGGCAGGCGTACTGCTCGCGGCGTGTGAGAACGAGCCGAGCAATTCCGGCCCGAACACAGAGCCGCTCACCGAGGCGGCCGTAGCCTTCGACGGCGAACACCAGGCGGGCATTGACACGCCCTCGCAAGCCTCGCTAAATCTCGCCGGGTTTAACCTCAAAGACGGGGTGGACGGGCGCGGCGTCGCAAGGCTAATGCGCCTGTGGACGGAGGACGCCCGCGAGCTGACAGCCGGACGCAACCCGCTGTCAAGCCTTGAGCCGGAGATGGTCGAGTGGCCCGCGAACCTCACCATCACTTGCGGGTTCGGCGAGCGCATCTTCGACATCGCCAACCCGGGGGCGAAGCCGCGGTGGCTGCACGACATTCCCACGGTTCCGCGCGAGCAGCTGCAGAACGAGTGGGGCCAGACGGATCTGGTGCTGCAGATCTGCTCCGACGACTCGGTGATGTGTGCGTGGGCGCTGCGACACATGACGCGGGCTGGGATGGACTACGTGGAGACGGCCTGGTTGCAGCAGGGGTTCGTCAATGCATACGGCTCCATCCCGAAAGGGCAGACTCCACGCAACCTGTTTGGCCAGGTGGACGGCACCGTCAACCCGAAGTCCGACGAGGAATATCGGGAGCAAGTGTTCGCGGCCGACGGTTCGACGTCGCTGGTTGTGCGCCGCATCGCGATGGACCTGGACGATTGGGAGCGCCTCGACCGCGCCTCCCGCGAGGTGGCGGTGGGGCGCAAGCTTGACGACGGCGCTCCGCTGACCGGCGGCGACGAGTTCGATGCCCCGGACATGAACGCCATAGACGAGTATGGGCTACCGGTGATCGACAAAAACTCCCACATGGCGCGCGCCATGCCGCCGGCGGACCACCCGGAGCAGCGCTTCCTGCGCAGGCCGTACAACTACACGCTGCCGCCGGCGCCGGGGGAGCTGTCTAACGCGGGTCTGATCTTCCTGGCGTACCAGAAAGACCCGGACGTGCAGTTCACACCGGTATTGGAACGGCTGATGGAGGCGGACCGGCTCAACGAGTGGACCACCCACATCGGCTCATCCGTGTACTGGATACCGCCGGGGACGGCCGCGCCCGGAGGTTCGTCGCAAGGCGGTGCACGCGGCGACACCTTCTGGGGCGAGACGGTGCTTTCGGGGGACCGGGGGTAAACTCCCTGGCGTCCGGCGCGCCTGAAGCGCCGTCGGGAGAGAACGAGGAAGATGGGCGGCGTCCAGGTATGACGCAGCCCAGTGACGCGCAAAGGAGCGCACGACAACTATGTCCACCGAAGCAGCAGTCGAGTTCGCACCGTTCGAGGTTCCCGCCGGCACAGCCGTCGGTGCCGCCATGCGGGAGCTGAACCTGCCGAACAAGGGGGAGGACGCAATCGTGTGCGTCCAGGACGAAGAGGGCAACCTCAAAGACCTTTCCTACATCCCCGATACGGCCGCGACGTTCATGCCGGTGCCCGCAAACACCGAACTCGGCCGTTCCGTGATCCGCCACTCCTGCGCGCACGTTCTCGCCCAGGCCGTGCAAGCCGAGTTCCCCGGCACCAAGCTGGGCATTGGCCCGGCCATCAACGACGGCTTCTACTACGACTTCGACGTTGCTGAGCCGTTTACCCCTGAGGATCTGAAGACGCTGGAGAAGCGCATGAAGAAGATCATCAAACAGGGGCAGAAATTCGTCCGCGGCGTCTACGCGTCCGTGGAGGAGGCCGCCGAAGACCTCAAGGACGAGCCGTACAAGCTCGAGCTCATCAACGACAAAGGCAACGTCGACCCGGATTCCGACGAGGCTACCGAGGTCGGTGCTGGCGAGCTGACGCACTACGACAACGTCAACCCGCGCACGGGTGAGGTGGAGTGGCACGACCTGTGCCGCGGCCCGCACGTGCCCACCACCAAATACATCCCGGCGTTCGCGCTGACGCGGTCGTCCGCGGCCTACTGGCGCGGCGACCAGAACAACGCCGGCCTGCAGCGCGTCTACGGCACCGCCTGGGAGTCCAAGGAGAAACTCGACGAGTACATGACCATGCTCGAGGAGGCGGAAAAGCGCGACCACCGCCGCCTGGGCAACGAGCTGGATCTGTTCTCCTTCCCGGACGAGGTCGGCTCCGGCCTGCCCGTGTTCCACCCGGACGGCGGCATCGTGCGCATGACCATGGAGCAGCACTCCCGTGAGCGCCACGTCGCCGCCGGCTACTCCTTCGTCAACACCCCGCACGTGACCAAGGGCGACCTGTTCAAAAAGTCGGGCCACCTGGACTGGTACGCCGACGGCATGTTCCCGCCGATGAAGCTCGACGGTGAAGTTGATGCCGACGGCAACGTGACCAAGCAGCCGGTGGACTACTACGCCAAGCCGATGAACTGCCCGATGCACAACCTCATCTTCGACTCGCGTGGTCGCTCCTACCGCGAGCTGCCGCTTCGCCTGTTCGAGTTCGGCACTGTTTACCGCTATGAAAAGTCCGGCGTGGTCCACGGTCTGACCCGCGCGCGCGGCTTCACACAGGACGATGCGCACATCTACTGCACCGAGGAACAGCTGGAAGAAGAACTGACCAGCGTGCTGGAGTTCATCATCTCCCTGTTGCAGGACTACGGTTTGGACGACTTCTACCTGGAGCTTTCCACGAAGGACCCGGACAAGTACATCGGCGACGACGAGATCTGGGAGCGCTCCACCAGCATCCTCGAATCTGTGGCCAAGAAGTCCGGTCTCGAGCTGGTGCCGGATCCGGCCGGCGCGGCATTCTACGGCCCGAAGATCTCCGTGCAAGCGCGCGACGCCATCGGCCGCACCTGGCAGATGTCCACCGTGCAGCTTGACTTCAACCTGCCGGAGCGCTTCGACCTGACATACACCGCCTCCGACGGGCAAAAGAAGCGGCCCGTGATGATCCACCGCGCCCTCTTCGGCTCCATCGAGCGCTTCTTCGGCGTGTTGCTCGAGCACTACGCCGGGGCGTTCCCGGCGTGGCTCGCACCGCACCAGGTGGTGGGAATCCCGGTGGCCGACGCATTCGGCGAGCACCTCGACGGGGTGATCGCCCAGCTGCGCGAGCGGGGCATCCGCGCGGAGGTCGACCACTCCGACGACCGTATGCAAAAGAAGATCCGCACGCACACCACCGGCAAAGTGCCGTTCATGCTGCTCGCCGGCGAGCGCGACGTGGAGGCGAACGCGGTGAGCTTCCGTTTCCTGGACGGCTCCCAGATCAACGGCGTGCCGGTTGAAGATGCGGTACAAACCATCACCGAGTGGGTCACCGCCAAGCGTAACGAGCAGCCCAGCGAGGACACCGTTGCAATCCGGAACTAACGGTGAGGCCTACGCCGACACCGGCGTAGGGGACCCAGACCGCCTCACCCGACTGTGGGCGCCGTACCGCTCGAGCTACATCGCTAATATGCCCGACGGCTCGGAGCATCGGCGCGGGGGAGGGGCCGAAGGGACGTCGAGAAGCTCGGGCGATTTCTTCCTGGAGATCCCGAACATGAGCGACGAAGACGGCCTGATTATCGCTCGAGGTGAGACCGTCTACGCGGTGTGCAACCTGTACCCGTACAACGCTGGCCACGTGATGGTGGTCCCGTACCGGAAGGTGGCGGATTTGGAGGCGCTCACCGATGAAGAGACAGCGGAGCTGATGGCCTTTGCAAAGCATGCGGTGAAAACGCTAAAGGCCGTTTCTCAGCCCGAAGCGATAAACGTTGGGTTGAATTTGGGAAAGGCATCCGGCGGATCGGTGGGAGATCACCTGCACTTGCATGTGGTGCCGCGTTGGGCGGGGGACTCGAATTTCATGACGGTCATCGGTGGCACGAAGGTTCTCCCGCAGCTACTGCGGGATACACGTGCGCTTCTCGCAGACGGTTGGCGGGAAGTGCAGCGGACGGAGGAAGGAGAGCCCGATGCTTAGCGTGCACGGCCGTAAGCCCGCTGCTGTTGTGGTGGAACCGGTGGCAAGAGGACTGCTGAAGGTCGGGTTGACGCCGAACGTAACTACCCTGGCAGGCACCGCGTTGACCATGTTGTCGTCGATGGTGCTCATCCCCACGGGCCATCTCGTGTGGGCAGCAGTGCTGAGCTTGTTCTTCGCCGCTTTCGACATGGTGGACGGCACTATGGCCCGTTTGGGTGGAGGAGGCACCGCTTTCGGGGCCACGCTCGACGCGAGCTGTGACAGGCTCACCGACGGCGCGCTGTTCGGCGCGATAGCCATCTGGCTGATTTACGTGGCAGACGCTGCGCCCATCAATGTTGCGGCGTCTTTGGCAGTCATCGTGTTGTCGCAGACCATTAGTTACATCAAAGCGCGCGGTGAGGCCGGGGGGCTGAAGATCGACGGCGGGCTGATTGAGCGCCCGGAGCGGTTGATACTTGGCCTCGGTGGGATTGCACTTGAAGGCTTCGGCGTGCCCCACGCCGTTGTGGTTTCTCTGTGGATTTTGCTGGTAGGGTCCGTCATCACCGTGGTGCAGCGGCTTCTTCTGGCCAAGAACGATGAAAAGGCGAGCCAACGCATCGCTCCACCGGCAGGGGCATAAATGGGCGCCGCGCGGGAGAGGCTTGCAGCCGCCGGTTACATCGCCGGGTGGAAAATTGTGGGCGCGTTGCCCGCGCAAGTGTCCGCGCGTGGCTCTAAGTGGGCGGCCGATCTGGTTTCCGATGATGGCGCCGGGATGGACCAATTGCGCCGAAACCTCAGCCGCGTAGTAGGGCCAGGCAACGTCACCCGGGAGCTGGTGCGCGACGCGACGCGTTCATACGCCCGGTACTGGGTAGAGGCGTTTAGGCTGCCGCGCCTTGCGGGCGAGCGGTTGCTAGATACGCAGCTCACCAGCGGGCTTGTGGGGCGCGATCATCTGGAGGCTGCGATGGCTCAGGGCCGGGGCGTGGTGTTGACCTTGCCGCACACCGGCAACTGGGATATGGCGGGGATGTGGCTGGCCAACCATTACGGTGGCTTCGCCACAGTGGCGGAGCGCCTCAAGCCGGAGGCGCTCTTCGAAGCGTTTGTGAGGTACCGAGAATCCCTCGGGTTTGTGGTGGTTCCACTGACCGGCGGTGAGCGCCCGCCCTATGAGCAGCTCAAGAACGTGCTGGAGCAGGGCGGGATAGTGTGCCTGCTCGGTGAACGGGATTTCACCCGCAGCGGCGTGCCGGTGACGTTCTTCGGAGAAGCGACAACCTTTCCGGCTGGCCCGGCCAAATTGGCACTTGACACCGGCGCGCCGCTTCTCGTCGCACATTCCTGGTTTACCGGCACCCACCGTCAACCAGGCTGGGGCATGAGCGTCTCGGCGCCCGTGCGAACGACCACGTTGGAAGAGACCACACAACGTGTCGCCAACGCGTTTGAGAGAAACATTGCGGCACACCCGGCGGATTGGCATATGCTGCAGCCGCTGTGGCCCTCCGACATGCCCAAACCAAGCCGCCGGAAAGCGTTGGAGCGGCGCCTGCGATCGGCCGGGAGGTAGCTTGTGCGCGTTGGCCTGGTTTGCCCGTATTCGTTTGACGAGCCCGGCGGGGTTCAAGCCCATGTGCTTGACCTGGCTGCAAAGCTGCGGGAACTGGGGCATCACTCGCAGGTGCTCGGCCCAGCGTCGGACCGCACCGAATTACCGGACTATGTCACCCGCGGCGGGCCAGCGGTGCCGGTTCGCTACAACGGGTCCGTCGCACGACTGTCCTTCGGGCCGCAGGTTCGCTGGACCACCCGCCACTTTATCGAGGAGGGCAATTTCGATGTCCTCCACGTCCACGAACCAAACTCTCCCAGCTACTCGATGGTGGCTACGCGCATGGCCACGGGGCCAATCGTGGCCACCTACCACGCTTCCGCAGAATCTTCTTACGCGCTCAAGCTCGCGCTGCCTGCGCTGCGAGGGAGCCTTGAGAAGATCCGCGCCGGCATCGCTGTAAGCGACCAAGCATGGCGCTGGCAAGCAGAGCAGGTGGGTACGGATCCCGTGGTTATCCCCAACGGTGTTGACACCAGGCGCTTCGCCGCGGCCCGTAGCGACCATGGGAGCGGAGGGGTAGAAATTGTGTTTTTGGGGCGCCACGAAGAACCGCGCAAGGGGCTCGACGTGCTCCTACAAGCTGTCGAGTTGCTGCCGCGGCGGCCGCGGGTGACGGTTGTCGGTGGCGGTGACCCTCGCAGAGTGGACGGCGTGGAGTTCACAGGCCGTGTCACTGAGACGGAAAAGGCTGAAATTCTGGGTCGCGCCGACATCTTTGTCGCTCCAAATCTGGGTGGTGAATCGTTCGGCATCATCTTGGTCGAGGCGATGGCGGCGGGCTGCGCGGTCGTGGCGAGCGACATCCCCGCATTCGCCGCGGTGTGCGGGGAGGACGCTGGTCTTCGGTTCCCGCCCGGAGACGCCTCCGCGTTGGCCCGGCAATTGCGCATGCTTATCGACGACGTTGCCCTGCGCAACCGACTGGCTACCCGCGGCGCACGACGCGCGCAGGACTTCGACTGGGACGTGGTTGCCCGCCAAGTGATTGCTGTGTACGAGGCGGTGGCGGTCAACGAAAAGGTGGAGGTTGAAGGGTGGCGTTGAACCTACCGTTGCTGGTACTTGCAGTGGCGCTGACGTTGTGCGCGGCGTGGGCGTTCAACACCGCGCAACGTCTCAACCGTTTGCACATCCGTCTCGACCGTTCGCGGGACGCGCTGCAGGCAGCTCTGGACCGCCGGTGTGCAGTGGTGTCGGTCCTATTCCCGGAGCTTGCCGCGTTGGCCGCACAAACGGAGCAGATCCCGCTGACTGCAACGGACCTGCAGCGCAGGCTCTCGCAAGAGACTCAGCTGACGGAGGCTTTGCGGGAGCGGGTCGGGCAGAACCCTTGGCCACCTCAGCTACAGGATGCGCACACCCGTGTTGAGCTGGCGTTGCGGTTCTACGACGATGCCGTTGCGGACACCAGGGCGCTTCGCCTTCGACCGGCGGTACGTGTGTTGCGTCTGGGCGGAACAGCCACATTGCCACAGTTCGCGCTAGGCGACCGGTAAGGACCAGCTGAGGGGAGTGCGTATAATGCCGTCTGTTATACGTCAAGTACACGTGAACCGAGGAGAAGGGGTGCGTTATGTCGGGCCACTCAAAGTGGGCAACCACGAAGCACAAAAAGGCCGCAAACGACGCGAAGCGGTCGAAGTTGTGGGCGAAGATGATCAAGGATATCGAGGTTGCGGCCCGCACCGGCGGCGGTGACCCTGCCGCCAACCCCACTCTGGACGATATGATCCGCAAGGCGAAAAAAGCCTCCGTCCCGGGTGACAACATTGAGCGAGCACGCAAGCGCGGCTCGGGCGAAGAAGCGGGCGGTTCGAACTGGGAAACTGTCATGTACGAGGGGTATGGCACCAACGGCGTGGCAGTGCTCATTGAGTGCCTGACCGACAACCGCAACCGCGCGGCAACCGAGGTGCGAACGGCCATGACCAAAAATGGCGGCAACTTGGGCGAGTCTGGCTCTGTCGGTTACATGTTTGAGCGAACCGGGGTGGTGACAATCCAGAAAGGTGAGCTCACCGAAGACGACGTGTTGATGGCGGTGCTCGAGGCAGGCGCCGAAGAGGTCAACGACCTCGGCGGGGAGTTCGAGATCACCTGCAAGCCGACGGATCTGTCGGCAGTCCGTGAGGCGCTCACCGACGAGGGCATCGAGGTGGAGGATGCCGGCCAGGAGTTCCGCGCTGATGTGCAGGTGGATTTGGATGTTGATGGCGCGAAAAAGATGATGCGACTGATTGATGCGCTCGAGGATTCCGATGACGTGCAGAATGTCTACACCAACATGACGATCTCCGATGAGGTCGCCGCACAGCTGGACGACTAGCCCGTCCATTCTTCAAGCCCGTGCCGCCCACCGCGGCGCGGGCTTTAGTTCTGCTCCGTGTGGTAGAACATATGTGTCACATTTACAGGTTGTTGCGTGGAAGGAGGAGGCGGTGACTCTGGGCGGATCCCTCCAAGGATTGCGTGTAATGGGCATTGACCCAGGCCTTACCCGGTGCGGACTTTCCGTGGTGCAGGCGGGGCGTGGACGACAGATTATCCCCGTCGCGGTCGGGGTTGTGCGCACCCCTTCCACCGCCGCATTGTCTGAGCGGCTTCTCCGCATTTCCCGCGCGGTAGGAGAGTGGATGGATGACTACCAGCCGGATGTCATCGCCATGGAGCGGATTTTCGAGCGGGGCAATGTCTCTACCGTCATGCACACGGCCCACGCAGTCGGGGTGATGGTGCTCGCAGCCGCGGAGCGCGACATCCCGGTGCATATGTACACCCCGTCCGAGGTGAAAAAGGCGGTCTCCGGTAATGGGCGCGCGGATAAGAAGCAGATGACGACCATGATCACACGCATCCTCGGTTTGTCCGAAGCGCCGAAGCCAGCTGACGCCGCGGACGCGCTCGCGATCGCCGTGTGCCACTGCTGGCGCGCTCCACTCATTGCACGTACACACCAGCTCACCGTAAAGGCGGCGAACCAGTGATTGATTCTCTCAACGGCGAAGTGCTCTCTATCGGGCTCGACCATGCGGTTATCGAGTGTGCCGGTGTCGGCTACCGGTTCCTTGCCACCCCGCTTACCTTGGGCAGACTCACCCGCGGAGAGCAGAGACGTGTGATGACCACCATGGTGGTTAAAGATGACGGAGTCACCCTCTACGGGTTCGGCGACCCGGAGGCGCGGGAGATGTTCCACAAACTTCAAACCGTTTCCGGGCTTGGCCCCAAGCTGGCGCTCGCCGCGCTATCCGTGTTTGATGCCGGAGAGTTATCGGCTCACATCGCTTCCGGGGATGCGAAGTCGATCCAGACGGTGCCAGGTGTAGGTAAGAAGATGGCCGAGCGCATCGTGCTCGAGCTCAAAGACAAGGTTGATGCGTTCATTCCGGCGGCGGACGCCCCTGCGGCAGCGGGGGCCGCCCCTACTCGCAACGGTGCGTCGTTGGTCTCTGAGCAGGTTGTTGAGGCGCTACTAGGCCTTGGCTTCCAGGAACGCTCCGCGCGGCCTGTCGTGGATGCACTGGTCGAAGCAGAGCCAGCCGAGTCCGCCTCCGCGCTGTTGCGCAGTGCGCTGAGCCAGCTAGGGAAGAAGTAGGGTGGTGCTTCCATGTCGGACGTAGAAAAGACTGAGTTTGCTCTGCCGGAAGGGTTCGCTGCGAAGCCGCCGTCGCCAGTGGACGCCCACGCGCAGGCGGATGAACACGACATAGAACGCTCGCTGCGCCCGAAGTCAATCAACGAATTCATCGGGCAGCCGAAGGTGCGAGAGCAGCTCAATTTGGTTCTCGCTGGCGCACGCAGCCGCGGCGTAACGCCAGACCACATCTTGCTTTCCGGCCCGCCCGGATTGGGCAAGACCACCATGGCGATGATCGTGGCGCAGGAGCTGGGCACGTCGCTGCGCATGACGTCCGGCCCCGCGCTCGAGCGCGCCGGTGACCTGGCGGCGATGCTGTCGAACTTGATGGAGGGAGACGTCCTCTTCATCGACGAGATCCACCGCATCGCGCGTCCCGCTGAGGAAATGCTCTACATGGCGATGGAGGATTTTCGGATCGACGTGATTGTGGGCAAGGGACCTGGAGCGACGTCGATCCCACTGGAAATTCCGCCGTTCACACTCGTGGGAGCGACAACCCGGGCAGGGATGCTCACGGGTCCGCTGCGCGACCGCTTTGGGTTCACCGCCCAAATGGAGTTCTACGACGTCGCTGATCTGACGAAGGTGGTCAGCCGCGCTGCCTCGATCCTTGGCGTGCGGATCGATACAGATGCCGCTGTGGAAATCGCCTCCCGTTCCCGGGGGACGCCGCGCATTGCTAACCGCCTGCTGCGGCGCGTGCGTGACTGGGCAGATGTGCATGGCGACGGGCGCGTTGACCTTGCTGCGGCTCGTGCTGCGCTGAGTGTGTTCGACGTGGATGAGCGCGGTCTCGACCGATTGGATCGGGCGGTGCTCAACTCCCTGATTAGGGGGCACGGCGGTGGCCCGGTAGGTGTCGGCACACTCGCGATCGCAGTGGGCGAGGAGCCTGGGACCATCGAGGAAGTGTGCGAACCCTATCTGGTTCGCGCGGGTCTGATGTCCCGGACGGGGCGGGGCCGTGTGGCTACTGCGGCTGCTTGGGAGCACTTGGGTCTGCAGGCGCCGCCTGAAGCCCCGGGGCAAATGTCACTTTATTAAAGGGCCGGCGGACCGGACTGACGGCTTTTCGGGTTCATGCCGTAGCATGTTCCGTTGTGTCTTCACCGGCACGCCTTGAGAGTATGCCCATTTATCGCTGCTCAAGGCGCGGGTGAAGCAGAAAAATGGAGCTCGGAAAGCAGAGGAGTCAGCTCAGTGTCCAACAACACTCGGCGGTCCCGCGAGATGAAAGGCAAGAAGCGCTGGCCCGTCCGTGCGCTCGCGCTCTTTGCCATCATCGTCATTGGTGTCTACGCCTTAGTCTTTTTCACCGGTAGTAAGACCGCGGAGCCTAAGCTCGGCATCGACCTGCAAGGTGGCACCCGGGTGACGCTGGTGCCGCAGGGGGATGAGCCAACCTCCGAGCAGCTGCAGGACGCACGAAACATCCTCGAAAATCGTGTCAACGGCATGGGTGTGTCCGGCGCGTCCGTCGTTGTGGACGGCAACACCATCGTGATTGAGGCCGCCGGCGACGACACCACGGAGATCCGCAACATCGGCCAGACCTCCCAGCTGTTCTTCCGTCCCGTGCTAGACCCGCCGGCTGCGGATAGCACGAAGGTCGACGGCGTCATCCTCGACATGGTCAACGAGTGGGTGAAATACGGCGTCTTCTCCGCGCAGGAGGGGCAGACTGTCCTCACTCAGCTCGCTGCCCGTAAGCAGGCTGCGGAAAAGGAAGCTGCGAACCCGGAGGCCGGCTCGCAAGAGGGCCAAGAGGGCCAAGAGGGCCAAGAGGGCAAGGACATCGCACCTAAGGAGGAGGAGCAGCCGGAGGAGCCGAAAGACGTTCCCCAGGTGACCGCTCAGCCGCTTCCAGAGCCGAACGGCCCAGTGGAGGCAACGGAGCGCCGCCAGGAGACGACAGACATGCTGCGTCGCACCCGCCAATCCACGGATCCGACCGAGCAGTTCGCGGCGTTGACGCTCATGTCGGCGCGTTGCATGGGTCAGATTACCGATCCACTTGCGGGCTCCGACAAGGCAGAGTTGCCGCTGGTCGCATGTGACCCCACGTCGGGCCAGGCGCTGCTTCTCGACGAAGTACCGCTGCTCGACGGCGTTACTGAAGCCGACGGTCCGCGCCTGACCGGCGAGCAGATCGACACGTCGCGCTCCATTACCGGCGGCTTTAACCCGCAGTCGAGCCAGATGGAGATCAGTTTCGCGTTCAGCCAGGCCGGCCAGCCCAACGGTTCCGAGACGTGGGCGCGCCTGACCAGTGAGATGCTGCAGAAGCAGATCGCGATCACCCTCGACTCCCAGGTCATTTCCGCCCCGGTGATCCAAGGGGCGACCCCGGTTGGGTCCGCCACGTCGATCACGGGCAATTTCACCCAGGAAGAGGCGGAAAACCTCGCCAACAACCTGCGTTACGGCGCTCTGCCGCTGTCGTTCGCGGGAGAGAACGGCGAACCGGGTGGCACCGCCCTGTCCGTGCCCCCATCACTCGGCCAGGCCTCACTCAAGGCCGGCCTGTACGCGGGCCTGGTCGGTCTTGCCCTGGTGGCGCTGTTCGTCTTCGCGTACTACCGCCTCTACGGTCTGATCTCCCTTGCGTCGCTCGTAGCCGCGGGCGCGCTCGTGTACGGCACGCTGGTGCTACTCGGGCGCTGGATCGGCTACTCGCTGGATCTGTCCGGCATTGCGGGTTTGGTGATCGGCATTGGCGCCACCGCCGACTCCTTCATCGTCATCTACGAACGCATAAAGGACGAGGTGCGCAAGGGCAAGACCTTCCGTTCTGCTACCGCATCCGGCTGGGAGCGCGCGAAAGACACCGTCGTCACCGGCAACATGGTGACCCTGATTGCGGCCGTGATCATCTACTTCCTGGCTGTCGGCGACGTGAAGGGCTTCGCCTTCACCATGGGCTTGACTACCGTCTTCGACCTCGTCGTGACGTTCTTGGTCACCGCGCCGCTGATGATCATCGCGTCTCGCAATTCGTTCTGGTCCAAGCCGTCTGTGAACGGCATGGGCAAGGCGTTCAAGACCGCTGAGGCCCGTCGAGCGGAGGCGAGCATTGGGGAACACAATGGCGTCGACAAGCTCGAGCTCCAGGCGGCCGCAGAGAATGAGGAGATTTAAACATGTCGAGCACAAAGGCAACCGCGACAGACGTATCGGCTCGCGCCACGCGCGATAGCGGCGCAACGCCGGTGAAAGCGAAGCGCTCTGCAGAGACTCTCTACGACGGCACGGGCGCCATCGACTTCGTTGGTCGGCGCAAGATCTGGTACGGCATCACCCTCGCTCTCGTGGTGATCTCGCTGCTGGCAATGTTGCTACGCGGGTTCAACATGGGCATCGACTTCGAGGGCGGCACGAAGATGACCATGCCGGCCGGGGAGCTCGTAGCGGAGCAAGTGGGGGAGACCTTCACAGACGCAACTGGGGTGACCCCCGAGCTCACCCAAATCGTGGGCTCCGGCGATTCACGCATGCTGGAGATCAACTCTGAGCACCTGACTCAGGAGCAAATCGACGCGGCGCGTCAGGCGATCTTCGACGAGTACCAGATTAAGGATTACAACGGCGAGCCCAGCGCGGACGCGATCGGCGACTCAACGGTGTCTGAATCGTGGGGTTCGACCATCACTAACCGCATGCTCCTGGCAATGCTGGCCTTCCTTGTTGCGGCTGCGGTGTACGTCGCAGTCCGCCTGCAACGCGAGATGGCGGCTGCCGCGATGGCCGCTTTGATCATTGATGCTGTGCTGATTATGGGTATCTACGCGCTTTTCGGCCTTGAAGTCACCCCGGCGATGATCATCGGCCTGCTCACCGTCCTCACCTTCTCGCTGTACGACACGGTGATCGTGTTTGACAAGGTGCGCGAGAATACTTCGGGTGTGTTGGATTCGCGCCGCTCAACCTACGCGGAAGAGGCGAACCTGGCGGTGAACCAGACGGTGATGCGTTCCATCTCCACCTCCGTGATCTCGGCGCTGCCGATTGTGGCGCTGATGGTAGTCGCGGTCTGGATGCTCGGTGTGGGTACACTGCGCGACCTCGCACTTATCCAGCTTATTGGTGTGATTGAGGGCATCTTCTCGTCGCTGTTTCTCGCTACGCCGCTTTTGGTGAGCCTGGTGAACCGGAAGAAGAAGTACAAGGACCACAACGCCGAGGTAGAGCGCTACCGCGCCCGCGGCACTGATGCAACTGCCCCTAGCCAATCAGCGGAGACCGCGCCGGAGAAGCGCCAAGTTGCCGCCCCCGTCCGTCGTGCTGGCGGCACCGGTGTTGAGGGCGCGTCCACCGCCGCGACGTGGCGTCCGACCGCCCAGTAGCAGGCGGCGGAAGATGGCGGGACGCATGAGGCGTAGGTTCGCCGCGGCTGTTGCCGCGGTGGTGGGTTGCATCGCCCTTACCGCGTGCGAAACGGGCGAAGGGGACGCTGAGCAGTCGAAGAGGTTGTTCGGTTACCAGGTGCTCAGCGGGCTGCACACCACCAACGCGGGCACGCTTGAGGGCGCGACGGATCTGGCGGAGCTGTTGTCCGTCCGCTTGTACCCGGGGGTGTATGTTCCGGGTCCGAGCGGGCAGATGATTCCGAACACCGATCTTGTCACTACCCAGGTGTTGCCGGGAGATCAACGCAAGGTGATTTACACGCTCTCCGACAGCGCTGTGTTTTCAGACGGCACGCCGGTGACGTGTTCCGATTATTTGCTCACCTTCACAGCCGGGCAGTATCCGGACCTGTTTGGCTCGCAGATGCCACTGTTTGACGATACGGAAGATCTGTCGTGCACAGCGGGTTCCAAGGAGTTCACGCTGACCTTCAAGGAAGATCGTGGTGCTCGTTGGCGGGGCCTGTTTGAGGCGGGCACTGTACTTCCCGCGCATGCGGTCGCGGGGCGTCTGGGTAAGAGCATCGAGGAGCTTGACGACGACCTTCGGTCCGACGACGTTTCCCGCCTCACACCTGTGGCGAATGTCTGGCGGCACGGGTTTAGTCTCGCGCAGTTCGACCCCGAACTGCAGGTATCGTTCGGCCCCTTCAAGATCGCCGGAGTGGGAGATAGCGGTGAGGTCACCCTAGTCGCCAACGAGTACTACTACGGTGTCGCACCTCAGACTGCTGAAATGGTTGTGTGGCCCGGCGGGGCAAATTCGGGCGAGTTGGCGGATGCGGAAGCGTTGCGCATCGGCGATCTGCGAGAGACGTCACCTGACTGGCACGACGTTGATGCCGAGGGAAATCGGATGACGGTGGAGACGCAGGTGGGTGAGCTCACTGAGGTGCTGACGTTCCCGGAGGTGGGAACGTGGGCGGTGCCGGAGAACCGGCAGGCTCTCGCCGAGTGTGTGGATCCGCGCGCCGTTGCAAAGGTGTCCAGTCAGGTGGCGGGGATCGATGTGCCGGTGTCGCCGCTACACGTCCTGCAGCACGCTGACCCACTTGCGCAACGTGTTGCGAGCGTTGCAGAGCCCCATCTCGATGTGGACATCGCTGCAGCCTCGGCGTTGTCGGGCTATGAGGTCCGCATCGGGTACCCCTACCCAGACGCTCGGTTCGCGGCGATGGTCGATTCCATCCGCCGCAGCTGCGAGCCGGCGGGCATCAACGTTATCGACGTCACAGAGGGCGGCAAGACGCTTGCGGACCTTCCGCGCGCGGAATATGACGAGTGGGGCAATGAGTCCTGGACCGAGGGGGCAGCGGACGTGATCCTTCACGCGGAGGATCCGATGCGGGAGTATCCCGCCGCCAACAATCGCGCTCAAGACCTCGGCGCGCTGCGCGCCCAGGAGGCGTACTTGTGGAAGCAACTTCCTTCAATCCCGCTCGCTGCGCAGCCCCGCACGTTCGCAGTAGACGGGGCAGTGCGTAACGTGGTGCCGTACACAGGTCTCGCCGGCATCGGCTGGAACATGGACCGGTGGCAGCTGAATTCAGAGACAACCCCGGCCGAAAAGTAACAGGAGAAATCAACCAATGGCCCCCACACCTATCGACGGCAACCGTTACGCCACTGCACGCGCGGCACTCAAGGACAAGATCCGTCAGGTGCAGGATTTCCCGGAGGAGGGCGTCCTTTTTGAAGACCTCACGCCCGTTCTCGCCGATCCGGCCGCATTGAACATCGTGATCGCGGAGATGGCCACGGCCAGCCGCAAACTCGGCGCCGATCTCGTCGGCGGCCTCGACGCCCGCGGGTTCCTGCTCGGCTCCGCTGTGGCCTACGAGCTGGGTACGGGCATTTTGGCCATCCGTAAGAAGGGCAAGTTGCCGCCGCCGGTGATCACGCAGGAGTACACCACCGAGTACAGCTCTGCAGCGCTGGAGATTCCCGCGGACGGCATGGACATCGCTGGCAAGCGCATCGTGCTTGTGGACGATGTGTTGGCCACCGGCGGCACCCTCGTCGCCGCCCATGACTTGATCGAGCGCGCCGGCGGGATCGTTGCTGGCTACGTTGTCGTCCTCGAGGTTGAGGGTCTCGGCGGACGCGAGAAGCTTGGCGACGCTCCGCTGGTGGTTCTCGGCGAAGAGCAGCCGGACGCAGCGTAGGATTACGGCTTTAACTGCTGGAGCACACCCCTGTGATCGGAGGCCCGAAATGACCGACAAGCCGGTGAAGCGAACGGGCCCCTCCGTGCGCAGTATGTCCGCCCGCTTGGCGCGCTCGCTGACGGGCAACAGCCGTTCCAAAACCAACCCGGTGCTCGACCCTTTGCTTTCGCTACACCGCAAATTCCATCCGAAAGCAGATGCGGAGCTTCTCGACCGCGCGTATGCGACCGCGGAGCGTCTCCACGAAGGTGTCTACCGCAAGTCCGGGGATCCGTACATCACCCACCCGCTCGCTGTGGCGACCATCTGCGCGGAAATCGGCATGGACACAACGACCTTGGTGGCGGCGCTACTTCACGACACGGTGGAGGACACCGACTACTCACTCGACGACCTCACACGGGATTTCGGTCCAGAGGTGGCGAAGCTGGTCAACGGCGTGACCAAACTGGACAAGGTTGCTCTCGGGGCGGCCGCGGAGGCCGAGACGATTCGCAAGATGATCGTTGCTATGGCCGAAGACCCCCGCGTGCTGGTGATCAAGGTCGCTGACCGCCTGCACAATATGCGCACCATGCGATTCCTTCCGCCCGAGAAGCAGGCGAAGAAAGCGCAGGAAACGCTCGACGTCATTGCCCCGCTGGCGCACCGTCTTGGAATGGCCAGTGTGAAGTGGGAGCTGGAGGACCTCGCGTTTGCCATCCTGCAGCCGAAGAAGTACGAGGAAATCGTGCGCATGGTTGCCGACCACGCGCCGTCTAGAGACCGGGCGCTGCGCGAAATTACCGGTGACCTTCAGCGCGAGCTTTCGGCGAACGGCATTCAGGCCGAGGTGATGGGGCGGCCGAAACACTACTGGTCCATCTACCAGAAGATGGCTGTGCGCGGCCACGACTTCAACGAGATCTTCGACCTGGTGGGCATCCGCGTCTTGGTGGACACCGTCAACGACTGCTACGCCGCTATCGGGGTGGTGCACTCGCTGTACTCGGTCATGCCGGGGCGTTTCAAGGATTACATCTCCAACCCGCGCTTCGGCGTCTACCAGTCGCTGCACACGACCGTGATGACGCCTACAGGCCGCCCACTCGAGGTGCAGGTACGCACCCACGAGATGCACTACAACGCGGAGTTCGGTGTGGCCGCACACTGGCGCTACAAGGAAACGAAGGGGTCCCATAAGGGTGACCAGGCCGAGGTGGACCAGATGGCATGGATGCGCCAGCTCCTGGACTGGCAGAAGGAGGCCGCGGATCCGAACGAGTTCCTTGATTCACTGCGCTACGACCTGACCAGCCAGCAGATCTTCGCTTTCACACCCAAAGGCGACGTAGTGGATTTACCCGCAGGCTCTACGCCTGTGGATTTCGCTTACGCAGTGCACACTGAGGTTGGGCACCGCTGCATCGGCGCAAAGGTCAACGGCAAGCTGGTCACGCTGGAAACGGAGCTCAAGTCCGGCGACCGGGTGGAGATCTTTACATCGAAGGACCAGAACGCCGGGCCGTCCCGGGACTGGCAGGACTTTGTGGTCTCGCCGCGCGCGAAGGCGAAGATCCGGCAATGGTTCGCCAAAGAACGCCGCGAAGAGCAGCTGGAGGCGGGCCGTGATGCCCTGGCTGCCGAGGTGCAGCGCGGCGGGCTACCGATGCACCGGTTGTTCACCAACGAGTCCATGCGCCAGGTAGCCACCCGCCTGCATTACCAGGACGTGGATGCGCTGTACACAGCTATCGGTGCGGGCAACGTCTCTACCCAGCACGTAGCGCACCTGCTCATGGACATGTTCGGTGGCGACGACGACGCCGTAGATGCGCTCACCGCGCGCACCCCGATGTCCGCCCTGGTCCGGCCGCAAGCCACCGGTGACGGGCCGGGCATCCTGGTCGAGGGCAGCCCGGACGTGATGGCCAAGCTGGCCAAGTGCTGCCAGCCGGTGCCGGGCGACGCGATCTTCGGCTTCGTCACCCGCGGCGGGGGAGTCTCGGTTCACCGCACTGACTGCACCAACGCTGCGAAGCTCAACGACGAGCCGGAGCGGTTGGTTCAGGTGGAGTGGGCGAACCAGAGGTCGTCGAAAAGCGCGTCGCGCGCCACCATCCAGCTCGAAGCTTTGGATCGCAACGGGCTGCTCACCGAAACCACTGGTGTGCTGTCGGAGGCGAAGCTGCCGATCCTTGCGATGTCCTCGCAGGCCGGCGACGACCGCATCGCCACCATCCGCCTGACCATCGAGGTTTCCGACATCAAACAGCTGGGTTCGATCATGAACCAGATCCGCAACATCGAGGGCGTGTTCGACGTCTACCGCGTCACTGCTTAGCGACGGGCCGAAGGTTGCCACCAGCTGCAGCGTAGGTTTCCAATAGGTGAAATGTTGGTGCACCTGAGGTTATCTTCCCAGCTGGAGCCGTTTGGGCGTGCCGAGTTGCGCTGCACACAACTGCCCCGGGGGTTACAAGGGAGAGAAACCCGCCCCCAATTTCGAGGAGTTCCCGTGTTTGAGATCCGTCGCGCTGGCGCCCTGATCGCCGCAACCACCACGACCACTGTCGTGCTCACCGCCGCCCCCTTCGCCGCAGCGGCCGAGGCTGACCAGGTCACCATCGATGTTGCGAACATCACCGACTTCCACGGCCGCCTGGAGGAGAACATCCAGCGTGACAAGGAGACGGGGGAGATTAAGGCGAGCCGCAGCGAGCTGGGCGCCGCTAACATCGCCGGCATCATCAACTACATCCGCTCGAACAACCCGAACACGATTGTCACCACCTCCGGTGACAACCAGGGCGGCTCTGCGTTCGTATCCGCGATCTCTGACGACAAGTACACCATGGACTTCGTCAACGCCATCGGCACCGACGGCACCGCAGTGGGTAACCACGAGTTCGACAAGGGCTACGAGGACCTGATCGACCGGATCGTTCCGGGTACCGCGGGCAAGCAGCTCGGCGCGAACATTTTCAAGGTGGACGGTAGCCGCGAAGTGAAGCCGTACACCATCGTGGAGAGGGACGGTGTGAAAGTCGCTCTCGTCGGCACAACTTCCAACCTCACAGTTTCCAAATCCAACCCGGAAAACGTGAAGGGCCTGAACATCGCGGACTCCGCACTGCAGGTCAACGAGGAAGCGAAGAAGATCAAGGACAACGGCGAGGCAGACGTCGTCATCGCTCTCATCCACGACCCGGCTAAGGAGGCAGCCGACAAGCTCGACGCGAAGTACGTCGACTTCGCTTTCGGTGGTGACTCCCACATCAAGGACATGAACATCGAAGCCGCGGTTCCGTACTTCCAGTCGTACGAGTACGGCAAGGTCGTCACGGACCTCACCTTCACCTACGACAAGGCGGACAAGAAGATCGTTGCCCGCTCGGCGGAGCAGCTCGACGCAACCGACCTGGAAAAGCTGGGCATCACCCCGGACGAGAACGTGGCGAAGATCGTCCAGGAAGCGAAGTCTCAGGCTGATGAGTTGGGCCAGAAGATTGTGGCTAACGTCACGTCGGACTTCAAACGCGGTTCCAACCCGAACGCCGAGCCGGGCACTAACCGAGGCACCGAGTCCACCGCCAACAACATGCTGGCTGAGTCCGCACTGATCGCGCTAGAGAAGTTTCTCAACGAGGACATCGACCTGGGTGTCATGAACGCAGGCGGTGTCCGCGACGACATCCTGAAGGGTGACGTCTCTTACAAGCAGGCCTTCAGCGTCCAGCCGTTCGGCAACAGCATCGACGTGGCAACGCTGACTGGCGCGGCGATCAAGGAGGCGTTGGAGAACCAGTGGCAGACCGAGGAACAGGCCACCAAGTCGGGTCGCCCGCGCCTGGACATGGGCCTTTCCGACAACGTTTCCTACACCTATAACCCGGATGCTCCGCGCGGCGAAAAGATCACCGCCATCACCTTGAACGGCAAGCCGCTCGAGATGGACAAGAAGTACCGCGTTGCCGCGTCCTCCTTCCTCTTCGACGGTGGCGACAGTTTCATTGACAAGACCAAGGTGACCGACCGCAACACCGTCGGCTACAACGACCTGCAGGCGTTCGTGGACTACCTCCAGTCTGGCGCAGCGAGGGTCCGCGCAGGCCAGAAGGACGTCGGTGTAGTGCTTCCGGAGGGCGGGCTGAAGGCCGGACAAAAGAACACCATTAGGCTCACTTCCCTGAGCTACTCGTCCGCAGGTGAACCGATGGCTAAGACCGCCTCCGTGAAGCTGGGCGAGTCCACCGCTTCTGCTGACGTAGACAACGCAGTCACTGACGCCGACAAGGGCTACGGCGAGCAGGGGCGCGCCACCGTCGAGCTGGAAATCCCGGCTGGCGTTGCGGGCGATCAGACCCTGGTGATCACCACTGACGCAGGCACCAAGGTGTCCCTGCCGGTGACCGTCGCGGCCGCTGAGAAGCCGTCTGACGGTGCTCCGGCTGAGGACAAGGGGTCCGCCTCCACGTCGTCTGATGCTCCGATCGCCGTCATTGTCGGCGTGATCGCTGCCGTTTTGGCCCTGATCGGGCCGCTCGCACTCGCGTTCCCCATCGATTCGGTACTTGGCCCGATCGCGATGATTAACCACGGGTAGGCACGTCTGTGGCCCTGAGGGGCCATCGACGGAATGAGAAACCAGCTACTGAGAGCCAGCTGCCAGGCGAAACATTGCCCGGTAGCTGGATCTCTGTAGCTGGTTTTGCGGAGAGGGGCGTCTCGCTCGCAGACTAGCGCGCGAATCTGGACGCCACGGTCAAAATCTGCGTGAGCATGCCCACGATAGCGGTGACTACAGCGATCCAGCTCTTCAGCTCGTTCGGGTCCATGTCTTGGATGGAAGACCCCTCTTCGCCGGAGGAGGAACCGTTGTCGCTGGCGGCCTTCTCCGTCGCATTTGCCCTGCTCTCGGCGGTTTCGTTCACCGTGGGGGCGGCATCGGCCACCGCCGCGCCGGAGACCATTACGGCGGTGGCGGTGGCGGCTGCCGCGAGACTGGTACGAAGCTTCATGAGTCTGTCCTCACTCTTTGTAATTCGATTGCTGTTTGGAATGCTAACGGGTGGCCGGTAGCGGTGCTACCCAGCAGAATCTGAGCCACCGCCAGAGGCAAAGTCGCTCGGGTCGACCCGAGTGTTACTTCACCACAGTCTTTTCGATGCGGACTTCTTCCGCAGGAGCGCCATCTGGCTGGCCTCCCTCGACGCCGGCTTCGGCGATCTTGTCAAGGGTGGAAAGCCCCTCGTCGTCGATCTGCCCGAAGTAGGTGTACAGCGGCGGCAGGACGGAATCTCCGTAGTTGAGGAAGAACTGGGAGCCGTTGGTGTCAGCGCCGGCATTCGCCATGGCAATCGTGCCTCTGTCGTAGCGCTGCGGTTGGCTGTTCTGCTGCAGCATCATCACCTTCGTGTTCTTCATATCCTCTTCCGTCGCGCCTTCGGGCATACCCATCTCGGACAAGTCAATGCCCTCAAGTGCTTGGTCGGTGGGCAGCTCGTTGGCGAACTGGAAGCCCGGGCCGCCGGCCCCGGTGCCGGCGCGGTCGCCGCACTGCAGCACCTTGAGCCCGTCGCCTGTGGTGAGGCGGTGGCAGACCGTGTCGTTGTAGAAGCCTTCCTTGGCGAGGTACTCGATTGCGTTGACGGTGCACGGAGATGCGGCGCGGTCCAGCTCCATGCCGATCGGACCCTGGTTGGTCTCTAGTTCGACGGTCACGGTGCCCTCTGTGGAGATGCTGTCAGTCGGCGGGGTACCAACGCCCTCGCCGTCCTTTTCCGCCGCTTGGTTGTAAGTACAGTTGACGGTGGCTGGCAGGGCCTTCTCGCGCGTGGTGGCGATCGGCTCGAACTGGGAGGCGTCAAACTGCTCTTCTTCAGCAACCTCGGACTGTGCGGTGGTCTCGGAGGCGGCCAAGTCATCGCCGCTGTCGTTGTTTGCGGCGAAATAGATGCCGCCTCCGATGAGGGCGATGACTGCTGCGGAGAGCGCCGCCACTGACCAGGGGCGGGACTTCTCTTTCCGGTCGCGCGAATCGAGTTCGCGCTCCAATTTGGATAGGGCTTCCTTGCCGCGCTGTTCGTTCGATGCCACTGGTTACACCTCGCCGTTTCGTTGGGGTGGGCGGAGCTTTGCGTCGAGAAGCAACCGCCCGTGAACGGCTAGACAGCCTAGCAGCATGGATATAGTGGCCAGTATGAGAATCGCCGGTTTTGTCGCAGGGCCGTTTCAGACGAATTGCTACGTTGTTTCCAACGGCGAACGCGCGATCGTGATCGATCCGGGGCTTGGTGCGCATGAGGCAGTAAGCCAAATGGCGCAGCAGGAGGGGCTTAGCGTGGAGGCGGTCGTGCTCACGCACGGGCACATCGACCACATTCGCGATGCCGCAGCGTTCGGCGTGGAAACGTTTGTCCACCCCGGGGATGCATTCATGCTCTTGCGCGGCGACGGTGTCAGCGAACAGGCGCGCGAGCTTTACGACGCCTCCGGCATGCAGCCCATTACAGACCCCACCGCGTTGCAGGACGGGCAGACTCTGCGGCTGGCGGGCCTGGACCTGCAGGTTGTGCACGCCCCGGGCCACTCGCCTGGTTGCGTCATGCTGATCAGCGACGGCGTGGTCTTTTCCGGTGACGTGCTGTTCCGCGGTTCGATTGGCCGCACCGACTTGCCGGACTCGGATCCTGCGCAGATGCAGCAGAGTCTGCGCGGCCCGGTGTGGAACCTCGACGACGGTTTGCAGGTTCTGCCCGGGCACGGCCCCGCAACCACGGTGGCGCATGAGCGGGCGACCAACCCGTTTCTCCGTGAGGCGAGCGCCGCGCGCTAATCGGGCGCTCACTCCGGCCCGCTCACGCTGCACTAGACTTGCCACCCGTGAGCGAGAACCAGAACGACCAGTTTCAGAAGCTTTCCGCCCCGAAGGGTGTGCCGGATTACGCGCCGCCGCAGTCTGCGGCGTTTATTCGCGTTCGCGACGAGTTTGCCCGCCAGGCTCGCATCGCGGGATACCAGCACATTGAGCTTCCCGTCTTCGAGGACACTGCGCTCTTCGCCCGCGGTGTGGGCGAGTCCACGGACGTGGTGAGCAAGGAGATGTACACCTTCGAGGACCGTGGTGGTCGTTCCGTGACCCTGCGCCCGGAGGGCACCGCCGGTGTCATGCGCGCGTTCATCGAGCACAACATGGACCGCGGGTACCTGCCGGTAAAGCTGAACTACTACGGGCCGTTCTTCCGCTACGAGCGCCCGCAGGCGGGACGCTACCGCCAGCTGCAGCAGGTAGGCGTGGAAGCGATCGGCATGGACGACCCGCTGTTGGACGCCGAGGTCATTGCACTCGCCGACCGAAGCTACCGCGCCATCGGCCTCAACGGCTTCCGTCTTGAGCTGACCAGCCTAGGCGACAAAGACTGCCGTCCGGCTTACCGCGAGAAACTGCAACAGTTCCTCTTCGAACTGCCGTTGGACGAGGAGACTCGCAAACGCGCGGAGATCAACCCGCTGCGTGTACTCGACGACAAGCGCGAGGAAGTCCGCGAGATGACCGCGGATGCGCCGCTCATGCTCGACCACCTCTGCGAAGACTGCCGCGCGCACTTCGACGCCGTTACGGCTGCGCTGGACAGCTTCGGGGTGCCGTACGTGATCAACCCGCGCATGGTTCGCGGGCTGGACTACTACACCAAGACCACGTTCGAATTCGTGCACGACGGGTTGGGCGCCCAGTCCGGCATTGGTGGCGGTGGACGCTACGACGGGCTCATGGCGCAGATTGGTGGCCCTGACCTGTCCGGCATCGGTTACGGCCTCGGCGTGGACCGCGCGGTGCTAGCCCTCGAGGCCGAGGGCGTGCAGCCCGACGGGCTAGACAGGCGGGTGGACGTCTTCGGAGTGGCTATCGGCGACGAAGCTCGCGCGACGATGAGCAAGCTAATCGACGAACTTCGCGCCGCCGGCGTCTCCGCCGACATGTCCTACGGCCAGCGTGGTCTGAAAGGCGCAATGAAGGGTGCGGACCGCGCCGGCGCGAAGTTCGCCCTAGTTCTGGGTGAGCGCGAGCTGGAGTCCGGCGAAATCGCGGTGAAAAACCTCGTCGAGCACACCCAAGAGCCGGTCGAGCTCAATACCGCCGCGGTGATCAACGCGGTGCGCTAGCCCGCCGCCCTCAACAAGGGCGGGGAACTAGCACTCGGTGATGTTCACCGGCAGACCCAGCTGGACCGCTAGGCCTCCCATGGAGGTCTCCTTGTACTGGGTCATCATGTCGCGGCCTGTGGCCGCCATGGTTTCTACCACGTCGTCCAGCGTGACGATGTTGGATCCGTCGCCGAGCTTGGCTAATCGCGCGGCGTTGATCGCCTTCACGCCACCGATGGCGTTGCGCTCGATGCACGGCACCTGCACTAAGCCCCCAACTGGGTCGCAGGTCAGGCCCAGGTTGTGCTCGAGAGCGATCTCCGCGGCATTTTCCACCTGTTGCGGCGTGCCGTTGAGCACCGCGCACATGCCTGCGGCAGCCATCGACGAGGCGGAGCCCACCTCGCCCTGGCAGCCAACCTCCGCGCCGGAGATCGAGGCGTTGGTCTTGATAATGGACCCGATCGCTCCCGCGGTAAGGAGAAATTCCCGAGCCCGTTCTGCGGTGAAGTCGTCTGTGAAGTCCCGGCAGTAGTGCATAACCGATGGGATGATCCCAGCTGCCCCGTTTGTGGGCGCTGTGACTACCTGGCCATGAGCGGCGTTTTCCTCGTTCACCGCGAGAGCGTAGAGGTTGACCCACTCCATCGCGTCAAGCCCACGGGCGGTCGAAGCTTCGTATTCGGCTGTGAGGAGCCGGTGCAGGCGATTGGCGCGACGCTTCACACGCAACCCGCCCGGCAAGATGCCTTCCGTTTTCATGCCGTGGGCGACACACTCTTGCATGACGTCCCACACCGCATCCAGGTGCGCGTCGAGCATCTCGCGCCCGTGGATGGATTCCTCGTTGGCGCGCATGATCTCGGCGATAGTCATACCCGTCTCCTCGCAGCGCTGCATCAGGTCGGCCGCGTTGTCGAACGGGTAGGGGACGAACCGGATCTCGCGTGCAGAGGCTACGCCGGACTCCCGGCGGTGTTCTTCCATTTCCCAGCGATCCAGGATGAATCCGCCGCCGACGGAGTAGTAGTCCTCGCGTTCGGCCAGCACGTTCCCCTCCGCATCCCAGGCATCGAAGATGAGGCAGTTGGGGTGCTCGGCCACTGGGGCTGGATCGAACTTGAGCTCGTATTCAACCGTGCCGCCAGGCCCGGAAACGGTACCGCTGGCGGGGATAGGCACTCCGGGCTTCGGCTCGATATCCGCGGAGGTAGTGGTGGGGGTGTAGCCCACCAAGCCGAGCAAGGCGGCGCGGTCGGTGCCGTGCCCGATGCCGGTGGCCGCTAGCGAGCCGCGCAGTTCAACCTGGACCTTGGCTGGGTAAGCAGCGAGTTTGTCGGTGAAGGCCATTGCCGCCCGCATCGGCCCTACTGTATGGGACGATGACGGGCCAATGCCGATGCTGAACAGGTCGACAACGCTGACGAAATTAGCTGACATGCCGGGCATATTACCGGACGTGTGGGGAAGCGAAGCGCGTCGAAAAGCTGGTGCTTACATTGCTTGCGCAAGCGTCGGAATATCGGTGGCCGCGAGTACAGAAATGGGCCGCTGCGTGGGCTTTCCGTGCTCCGTGATGATGGCCAGACGGGGCACTGCGCCGGTGGGCAAAGGGGTACTCAACGCTTCTACAGCAGCCGCAGCGGTTACGGTGCGGTGCAAAAAGATTGGCTGATCGAGCTTGCCGCTGTGCGCGAGCACGTCGGCGATCGTGGCAGTTGCGATAGTGTCGTCGTCTCGCAGCTCGGCGGCGACCCATCTCGCAATAGCGTTTGTGGTGAGCAAACCTACGCACTTACCGTCGTCGTAAACGGGAAACTGCGTGATGCCTTTGGCGGCGATGATTGCTAGCGGCTCATGGATGTCGCTGCTGGGGGAGAAGGAGATCACCCGCTGGTGTTCTATGACCTCGAGCGCGAGTGTTGGGGCGAGCAACTCGTCACGCAAGCGCTCGATTTGGGCCACCGTCTCCGGCAGCGGCTCTGCAATTGGGCGGAGATCCTCGTACTCGCCGTGGCTGATGGCGTTTCTCAAGTCCGCGAACTCCCGCAGGGTGTCGGACTGGTCCGACGTGAGAATGCCCCGCTTCGCCGCCAACCGAGTCATCCAGGTAAAAGAATCCGACTTCTTCGCGTCGAGCTGATCCCTGAGGAATTTCTCTATGGCGTTAAAGGCGGCAAGAAACGGCACGGCGCGGTTGGTCTCGGCATTGCTCATGCCGGTCACTGTAGCGCCGTGCCGTGGAGGTAGCGGGGCAACCAGGTGGGATTTACCCCTTGTACACTCCGCGGTTGAGGGTGTCGCAGGCCGACATTTGCCCGGACTCGTATCCGGACTTGAACGCTTGCATGCGCTGCTCAGACGAACCATGGGTCCAGGCATCCGGATCCACCTCGCCGCCGGAACGGCGCTGGATGTTGTCGTCGCCGATCGATTGCGCGGTCTGTAGCGCCTGGTGCAGCTGCTCATCCGAAATCGGATCCAGCGCCGCGTTCTCACCCTGGGAGGCGTGGTGGGCCCAAATACCCGCGTAACAGTCTGCCTGCAGCTCGAGGGCGACAGCCGCGGAATCTTGGCCCGGATTCTTGTAGTCGCTCAACCCGAGGGTGCCTTCCAAATTCTGGATGTGGTGGCCGTACTCGTGTGCCGTGGCGTACTCCTGTGCGAGCGGACCGTCGGAACCACCGAGCTTGCCCAAATCGTTGAAGAAGCTGACGTCCAAGTACGCGGTGGTGTCCCGTGGGCAGTAGAACGGGCCAGTGTCCGCGCTGGCGTAGCCGCAGCCCGAGTTCACGCCGCTTTTGAAGATGGTCATCGCCGGTTCGGTGAACTGGGTGTCTGCCTGGGCGGGCAGCACTTCAGCCCAGGTGGAGTTCAGCGAGCCCCAGGTGGCTGCTGCGCGGCAGTCGTCGTACTTGTTGGATGAGCCGGGTTCCTGGCAGTGCTCCAAGGTGTACTCGCCCTGCGACTGCTGCTGTGAAGCGTTGTCGCCGCCGCCGAGGATGCCGTTGAACGCGCCGCTGAAGTACAGCAGCGCCAGCAGAACCAGGATGATGGTTCCGCCACCGCCGCCCCGAAGGAGCAGCGGTAACAGCATCATCGCACCGGATCCCATGCCACCGCCACCGCGGCCGGCCCCGGAGCTGGTGCTGACATTGCCGCCTTGGCCTTGTGCGTAGTCGCCTCTAAAAGTCATGGGCAGAATTCTGCCAAATAACCGGCGCAAGTGTGGGATCTGGCCTGGAATTCGGCAGCTCGCCGAGGGGGGCAGGGGCGTTGTGTCGGGCCGACGGGTAAACTCTGCCAGGTTAGTTTCGCCATCACGTGGAAGGACGTGGAATTCGTGCTGCGCACTCACCTTGCGGGGAATTTGAATAAAGAACTCGACGGTCAGACAGTAACCCTCACCGGCTGGGTCGCACGACGCCGCGACCACGGCGGCGTGATCTTTATCGACCTGCGTGATCGCTCCGGCTTGGCCCAGGTGGTGTTTCGCGAATCTGAGGTTGCGGAGGCCGCCCACGATCTGCGCAGCGAGTACGTCATCCGGGTGACGGGCACCGTCGAGCCGAGGCCAGAAGGTTCCGCGAACCCCAACTTGGCTTCCGGCGAAATCGAGGTCAACGTCACCGACCTGACCGTTTTGAACAAGGCGGCGGCGTTGCCGTTCCAGATCGAGGATGCTTCTTCCAACGAGGTGGGCGAGGAAGCGCGCCTGCGCTACCGCTACCTCGATTTGCGCCGCGAGCGCCAGGCGCAGGCGATACGCCTGCGTGCGAAGGCAAACCAGGCAGCCCGCCGCGTGTTGGACAGCCACGACTTCACGGAGATTGAAACCCCGACGCTGACGCGCTCCACTCCCGAGGGTGCGCGCGACTTCCTGGTGCCGGCGCGCCTCAAGCCCGGCTCCTGGTACGCGCTGCCGCAGTCCCCGCAGCTGTTTAAGCAGTTGCTCATGGTGGCTGGTATGGAGCGCTACTACCAGCTCGCACGCTGCTACCGCGACGAGGACTTCCGCGCAGACCGCCAGCCGGAGTTCACGCAGCTCGACGTCGAGGCCAGCTTCGTCGACCAGGACGACATCATCGAGCTCGCCGAAGAAATCCTGGTGGAGCTCTGGAAGCTCATCGGCTACGACATTCAAACGCCGATTCCGCGGATGACCTACAAGGAAGCAATGGAGAAGTACGGCTCTGACAAGCCGGATCTCCGCTTCGACATTCCGCTGGTGGAATGCACCGAATTTTTCAAAGACACCACGTTCCGCGTGTTCAAGGCCGAGTATGTCGGTGCTGTAGTGATGGAGGGTGGTGCCTCTCAACCGCGCCGCCAGCTTGACGCATGGCAGGAGTGGGCGAAGCAACGCGGTGCGAAAGGTCTCGCCTACATTCTCGTCCAGGAGGACGGTGAACTCACCGGACCGGTGGCGAAGAACATCACGGACGAAGAAAAAGCCGGCATTGCTGAGCATGTTGGGGCGAAGCCGGGCGACTGCATCTTCTTCGCTGCGGGCGAGACCAAGGCGTCCCGTGCGTTGCTGGGTGCCGCCCGAGGCGAGATTGCCCGCAAGCTGGACCTGATCCAGGACGGAGACTGGGCCTTCACCTGGGTTGTTGATGCGCCGTTGTTCGAGCCCGTAGCAGACGCCACGGCGTCCGGCGACGTGGCGCTGGGCCACTCGAAGTGGACTGCTGTGCACCACGCCTTCACCTCGCCCAAGCCGGAGTTCCTGGGCAACTTCGAGCAAAACCCAGGGGAGGCGCTCGCATACGCCTATGACATCGTGTGCAACGGTAACGAGATCGGTGGTGGCTCCATCCGTATCCATGAGCGGGACGTGCAAAAGCGCGTATTCGAGGTCATGGGCATCACCGACGAGGAGGCCGACGAGAAATTCGGCTTCCTGCTGGACGCATTCCAGTTCGGTGCCCCGCCGCACGGCGGCATCGCCTTCGGGTGGGACCGCATCGTCTCGCTGCTCGGTGGGTTTGAATCCATTCGAGACGTCATCGCTTTCCCGAAGTCAGGCGGCGGCGTAGATCCGCTCACGGACGCACCTGCGCCGATCCGTGCGGAGCAGCGCAAGGAGACCGGTGTGGACTTCAAGCCGAAGAAAGACACCGAGGAACGGGGCGATACGGACGAGGCTGCGGGCGCCGAAAAGTAGGCCACCGATGGGCGAAACGGAGGAGATCATCCGCGCTGCCGCCGACATTCTGACGAAGCGGTACGGCGGGGAGCAGGAGCTTGTCGACGTCGAGCGGCTCGACGGCTCCGGCTTGGCCGACGTCCTTCGTGCGAAGGTGGTCTCCAACCCCTTCTTCCAGCACCGGTCCGTTGTGGTCAAACACTCTCCGGCAGTAGGCGACGAATTAGCAGATGCGGCGTTTTTTTTGCGCGAGGTTGTGGCGTATCAGTTCACAACCTCACTGAGCGCCGAATCTCGCCCGGGGCCGATGTTGCTGGGCTATGACACAGCAAAACGAATCCTCATCATTTCGGATTTGGGTGATGGCCGCACCCTCGCTGATGAGCTGCAGGACGCCGACGCAGAGACCCACGTCGACCTGCTGCGCAAACTGGGTCGGGCACTTGGCAAAATGCATGCGGGAACCGCCGACGAAGAAGACGCGTTCAACGTCCTGTTGCAACGGATGACGCGTTCTCGTCCCAATGCGGCGAACGTGCAGCGGCTCCGCGACCGGCTGCTATCGCACCGCATCCGGGTTGGTGTGGGGGTGCTTGAACGCTCCGGCGTCGCCATCCCGTCGGAGGTGCGCGTTGCCGCGGGGAACGTACAAAGCCGGCTGTTGCGCGGTGGCATGCGCGCCTTCACCCCGTTTGACCTCACCCCGGACAATATCGTCCAGACCGACAATAGGTTCCACTTTCTGGACTACGAGTGGGCGGGCTACAGGGATGTCACGTTCGACGTCGCGTTTGTTGTGGCACGCTTCCCAGTGTTTCTCGCCGCACAGCCCTTCAATGCGGAGGCCACCGAGGCGTTCGTTGACGCGTGGGTCAGCGAGGTTCGGGGCATCTGGCCGGGTGTGCAGCACCCGGACACCCTGCAGGCGAGGATCACGGCAGGTTTGATCGGTTGGGCGATGAGCAGTGTCGCGCTGCTTGACCCGTCGACCCCCGCTGAGTTGATGGCAAACGACCCCAAATTGCGGGCCGATGTTGAGGCCGCGGGCATCGAAGCCTCGTCACTCGGGCAAGAGATCGCGGAAACTGACGCTGAAAGCCTTGGGGACGTGCTGCGCCCGCACTCGCAAGGACCGTTCAGCGCCGATGAGTCGCTGGTGCGCCGAGACCTCCGGGAGACATTCGAGTCGTTGGCCGCTTTCGCTGGCACAGGCTCAGACCCGGCGTACCGCACGATCAGTGAGTTCGCACGCACGCTCGTCGAGCGATTGCGGTAAGTGGGCCCTATGCAGCAAGAAGGGCTCTTCGACGCCGAGGGCGACCGCCAGCGGGCGGCTGATTCCGGCAACCGTGGCACAAGTTTCTTCGAGGCTGGCGCGAGCGCGCCTCTCGCGGCCCGCATGCGGCCCCGTAGCCTGGAAGAGGTCGCGGGGCAGCGGCACCTGCTCAGCGAGGGAAAGCCGCTGCGACGTCTGATCGACGGTTCTGGTGCGGCGTCGGTGGTCCTTTACGGCCCGCCCGGAACGGGCAAAACCACTATCGCTTCGCTTATTGCCTCTGCGATGGGCCAAAACTTCGTCGCACTTTCGGCGCTCTCCTCAGGTGTGAAGGAGGTCCGGGCCGTCATCGATGAGGCCCGCCGTGACCTCATCCGCGGGGAGAAGACGGTTCTGTTTATCGACGAGGTGCACCGCTTTTCCAAAACCCAACAAGACGCTCTACTCGCCGCGGTTGAAAACCGCACCGTTCTCCTCGTGGCGGCGACCACTGAGAACCCAAGTTTCAGCGTGGTTGCGCCGCTGTTGTCCCGTTCGCTGCTGCTCAAATTGGAATCCCTCGACGAAGCGGACTTGCGCGAAGTTCTCGACCGCGCGATGGCCGACGAGCGCGGATTCAACGGCGCATTTGAGCTTGACGACGCCGCGCGTGACCAGCTCGTCCTCCTTGCAGGCGGCGATGCCCGCCGTGCGCTGACCTACCTGGAAGCTGCGGCGGAGGCGGTGCAGCCGGGGGAGACCATCACTGTCGAGACGGTGAAGGAAAACGTCAACCGTGCTGTGGTGCGCTACGACCGCGATGGTGACCAGCACTACGACATCGTCAGCGCGTTTATCAAGTCCATTCGCGGCTCCGACGTGGATGCGGCGCTGCACTACTTGGCCCGGATGATTGAGGCGGGGGAAGATCCGCGGTTTATCGCGAGACGCCTGGTCGTCCATGCTTCCGAGGACATCGGGATGGCGGACCCTACGGCGCTGCAGACCGCGACTGCGGCAGCGAACGCAGTGCAGTTCATCGGTATGCCGGAAGGCCGCCTGGCGCTCGCTCAGGCCACAATTCACCTGGCCACCGCGCCGAAGTCGCCGTCGGTGATCAAGAGCATCGACGCGGCGCTTGCGGACGTTCGGGCGGGCCACGCGCCACCAGTGCCTGCGCACTTGCGTGACGGGCATTACGAGGGTGCGAAGGCCATGGGCAACGCGGTGGGCTATGTCTATCCGCATGATGACCCGAAGGGCGTCGTCAAGCAGCAGTACATGCCCGACGGTTTGGAAGACGCGGTGTACTACGAACCCACCGATCACGGGGCGGAGCGTCGCATCAAGGACTTCATCGGGCGTCTTCGCGGGCTTGTCCGTGGGCGGTGAAACCGGTAGCTGTCGGGGCGCGGGGTAGAGTAAGCCCGGACAAAAACCGGCGCTGCTGAAAGGACACCGAAGCGTGCAGACCCATGAGATCCGTGAGCGGTTCACCAACCACTTCGTCGAGGCTGGCCACACCCCGGTGCCGAGCGCCTCGCTGATTTTGGACGACCCGACGCTGCTGTTCGTCAACGCCGGCATGGTGCCGTTCAAGCCGTACTTTTTGGGCGACCAGACGCCGGATTTCGCCAACGGCACCGCCACCTCGATTCAGAAATGCGTGCGCACCCTCGACATCGAGGAGGTGGGCATTACCACCCGCCACAACACTTTCTTCCAGATGGCTGGCAACTTTTCTTTCGGCCAGTACTTCAAGGAAGGCGCAATCACGCACGCGTGGCAGCTGCTCACCGGCTCCGTCGAGGACGGCGGCTTGGGCTTGGACCCGGAACGGCTGTGGGTGACGGTCTACCTGGACGACGACGAGGCCGCCACCATCTGGCGCGACAAGATCGGCGTACCGGAAGAGCGTATCCAGCGCATGGGCATGGAAGACAACTTCTGGTCCATGGGCATCCCCGGCCCCTGCGGGCCATGCTCGGAGATTTACTACGACCGCGGTCCGGACTATGGCAAAGACGGCGGGCCGATCGCTGACGACAACCGCTACATGGAGATCTGGAACCTCGTGTTCATGGAATCCGTCCGCGGCGAGGGCGACAAGAAGGGCAACTTTGAGATCGTCGGCGAGCTGCCCCAGAAAAACATCGACACCGGCATGGGTATCGAGCGCGTGGCGTGTCTACTGCAGGGCGTGGACAACGTGTACGAGACCGACTTGCTGCGGCCTGTCATCGACGCCGCGGTGGAGCTGACCGGTTCCAAGTACGACGCCGGCAATAAGGATAACGACGTGCGCTTCCGCGTCATCGCGGACCACGCGCGCACCGGCATGATGATCATCCTCGACGGCGTCACCCCGTCCAACGAGGGCCGTGGCTACATCCTGCGCCGCCTGCTCCGCCGAATCATCCGCTCCGCCCGTCTGCTGGGGGCGAGCGGACCGGTGATGGAGACGTTCATGAACACCATCATGGACACGATGACGCCGTCTTTCCCGGAGATCGCCGACAACCGCGAGCGCATCCTGCGCGTTGCCGTCGCAGAGGAGAAGGCGTTTTCCAAGACGCTCGAGGCCGGCACTACGCGTTTCGACGAGGCCGCGTCGGCCGTGTCCGCGTCCGGCGCCAAGGTCCTGCCGGGTGCGCAGGCGTTCGAGCTGCACGACACCTATGGTTTTCCGATCGACCTGACCGTGGAGATGGCCCGCGAGGCCGGCCTGGACGTGGACATGGACGCGTTCAACGCCGCCATGCAGGAGCAGCGTGAGCGCGCCAAGGCCGACAACAAGGCCAAGAAGCACCGCAACGTCGACGAGTCGCTCTACCGCGAGTGGGTGGACGCCAACCCGACCGAGTTTGTGGGCTACGACCAGCTTGTCCACGACGGCACCGTCATCGGCCTGGTGCGCGACGGCGAGAAGGTCGGCGAGGTCTCCCAGGGCGACGAGGTGGAGGTCATTTTGGACGTCACCCCGATGTACGCGGAGTCCGGCGGCCAGATGGCCGACCGCGGCCGCCTGGTCATGGGGGACACCATCCTCAACGTCAACGACGTGCAGCGCGTAGGCAAGAAGCTGTGGCTGCACAAGGCGACGGTGCAAAACGGCGGGCTGGATCTGGGCTCCACCGTCACCGCAGAGGTCGACGGCGCGTGGCGCCACGGCGCGCGTCAGGCGCACTCGGCGACGCACTTGATCCACGCCGCCATCCGCCAAGTGCTCGGTCCGACCGCAGTCCAGGCCGGTTCCCTGAACAAGCCGGGCTACCTGCGCTTCGACTTCAACTACACCGACCAGCTCACGGACGCGCAGCTGCAGGAGATCGCCACGATCACCAACCAGGCCGTAGATGCGGACCTCGAGGTCAACACCATCGAGACCTCGCTGGACAAGGCGAAGGCGATGGGAGCGATGGCGCTGTTCGGCGAGAACTACGGCGACGTGGTGCGCGTCGTGGAAATCGGCGGGCCGTTCTCCATCGAGCTGTGCGGCGGCACCCACGTCGAGCACGCGTCCCAGATCGGCCCCGTCGCGGTACTCGGCGAATCCTCTGTGGGCTCCGGCGCACGCCGCATCGAGGCGTACTCCGGCATGGACTCCTTCAAGTTCCTGTCCAAGGAAGCCGCCCTCGCGTCCGGCCTGGCTGCGGAGCTCAAGGCGCCGACGGACGAACTGCCGGACCGTATCGCACAGCTCACCGAGCGTCTGCGCGCCGCGGAAAAGGAGATTGAGAACCTGCACCGCCAGCAGCTCCTGGCGTCTACCGCGGGGTTGGCGAATGAGGCGGAGACGGTGGGCGCGCATCGCGTCGTCGCAAAGCTGCTGCCCGAAGGCATCACCACCGGCGACCTGCGCACCATCGCCAACGACCTGCGCGGCAAGCTGCAGGCGGAAGACGCCGTGATCGTGCTGCTGTCCAACGTCGACGGCAAGGTCTCGCTCGCCGCCGCAGCCACGCCGCAGGCAGTGCAGTCCGGCGTGAAGGCGGGCGACCTGGTCAAGCTGGCGGGGCAGTACATCGACGGCAAGGGCGGCGGTAAGCCGGATCTGGCACAGGGCACGGGTGCCAACGCCGCTGGCATCGACGACGCGTTGCGGGCCGTGCGGGAAACGCTCGCGGGGTAAGTCCACCCGGATTGTGTGACACGCCGAGGGGCCGACCGGCTGGCCTTACAGCAAACAGTTAGGTTTAACCAAGGCCAGCCAAGTCAGTCGCAAGACGCGTCACACACCGAAGGCGGAAAAGGAGCACGGATGAAAGTGCAGCCAGACACCCCCGGTCTCAACGACCCGGGTTTGGGCCGCCGTCTCGGTATCGATGTCGGCACAGTTCGCATCGGTGTGGCGGCATCCGATAAAGACGCAACGTTGGCTACACCGGTTGAGACAGTGCGCCGAGTCACCGGGTTCAAAGACCGCGATGGCGAAGACATCGAGCGCCTCCTCGAGCTCATCGACGAGTACGAGGCAGTGGAAGTCGTTGTCGGGCTACCGTCGAACCTGAACGGCGACGGTTCCAAGAGCGTTAAGCATGCCAAGGAGATCGCCTTCCGCATCAAGCGGCGCAGCGATGTGCCGGTAAAGATGGCGGACGAGCGGCTGACAACGGTTGCTGCCACCCACGCCCTGCGCGCCTCAGGTGTGCGGGAGAAGGACGCACGCGCCGTGATCGATCAGGCCGCTGCGGTGGAGATTTTGCAAAGCTGGCTGGACGGCCGCAAGAACTACCTCAAGGAGAATTAACCGTGTCCCCACGCCAAGCCGCTATGCGGCGCACTCGAAACACCGCGGTGCTGGTCGCGTCGCTCCTACTGATTATCGGCCTCATCGCTTGGATCGCCATTGCCCGCGGTGGTTCCGAGTCCGACTTCGACGGGGCTGGAAACGGTGAGGAACAGGTTGTCCAGATCAAAGAAGGGTCAAACCTGTCGGCTCTTGCCCCGGAACTGGAGGACCGTGGCATCGTCGCCTCGGGGAACGCGTTTTTAACGGCTGCTGCGAACAACCCGAACGCGGACAACATTCAGCCGGGATTTTATCGCCTGCAGGGGGAAATGAGCGCTGCCTCCGCGGTAGATGCCCTACTGGATCCGCAGCAGCGTGTCACCCCGCTGCAGGTCTATGGCGGGGCCACCCTAATGGACATCAACATTCTTGGCGGTCAGACCCGCTTGGGCATTTTATCGATGATCCAGCAGGCGGCCTGCGGTGACAAGCCCGCCTCTGACTGCGTGAAATTGGAAGACCTCAACAAGGTAGCGGCGAACGCGGACCCGGTGGCGTTGGGTGTTCCGGAGTGGGCGCGCGAGACGGTGGCGGGCCGCGCGGGTGACGCAAAACGTTTGGAGGGTCTGATCGCCCCCGGCGAATACATCATTGACCCGCACGCGGGCGCCGAGGACATCCTCACGGATCTGATCACCCGGTCGACGAAGCAATACGATTCGACGGACATTGTCGGCCGCGCCAAGAACGTGGGGCTCACACCGTACGAGCTGCTCACTGCCGCCTCCCTGGTGGAGCGTGAGGCTCCTGCCGGCGAGTTCGACAAGGTGGCCCGGGTAATCCTAAACCGCCTGAAGGAGCCGATGCGCCTGGAATTCGACTCCACGGTGAACTACGGACTGCCGACTGTGGAGGTGGCCACTACCGACGAGGACCGCGCCCGGGTGACGCCGTGGAACACCTACGCGATGGACGGTTTGCCCCAGACGCCGATCGCCTCCCCGTCCATTGAGGCGATCGAGGCGATGGAAAACCCTGCGGAGGGCAACTGGCTGTTCTTTGTCACGGTGGACAAGGATGGCACCACCATCTTCAACGACACGTTTGAACAGCACCTCGACGACACCCAGCGTGCTGTTGACTCCGGTGTTTTGGACTCCCAGCGATAACTATGGGTGTATTCAACCGCGCGGCTGTCCTCGGCTCACCAATTGAGCACTCACTGTCCCCGGTGCTCCATAACGCCGGGTACGTTGCAACTGGCCTGGAAGGGTGGGAGTACACACGCATCCGCTGCGAGGTTGAGGAGCTTCCCAGCGTGGTTGGGGGAGCGGACCCGTCGTTTCGCGGCTTCTCCGTCACTATGCCGTGCAAGTTCGCCGCTCTCGATTTCGCGGACGAGGTAACGGGCCGCGCCCGGCAAATCGGTTCGGCGAACACGCTGACGCGAATCGACGGCGGCTGGCGGGCCGACAACACTGATTGCGAGGGTGCGCTGGTCGCGCTCCGTGAGCTTCTGGGATCCACGCCAGTGCGGAATGCTGTGCTTGTCGGCGCAGGTGGCACCGCGCGAGCGGTGGTGTGGGCGTTGCGGGAAGCAGGTTGCGAGCGGCTCACAGTGATCAATCGATCCGATCGCTCTGCTGAATTCGACGAGCTTACAGAAGGTATCGACGTTGCATTCCGCTCGTTCGACACTGATCTGCAAGAAACGACCATGCAGGCGGATGTTGTGGTGTCCACCGTTCCTGCAGATGCACTCCAGGGGCAGGCGGCGTATCTAGGCCACGCCCCAGTCTTCGACGTGATCTACAGTCCCTGGCCTACCCCCCTCGCTACCTGTGCTGCATCAAACGGCTACCCGGTGGTCGGCGGCCTCTCTATGCTGGCGGGGCAGTCGTATGCCCAGTTCGAGCAGTTCACGGGGATCGAAGCGCCCCGCGACGCTATGCGCCACGCACTGTTGCGCCATTGGGAGCAATCCCGCTAGCCTCGGCCGCATGGGGATCGGGGGATTTTCCAGGCTGCTGCTGATAGCCGGATTCGGGGCGTGGTCTTTCGTGCTGAGCGCAAATGATGTTCGCGTCCGCCGGCTGCCGGATCCACTGACCTTGCCGCCGGCAGCCGTAGCGCTGGCGGCGTGTGGCTGGTGGCCGGAGCTGGGCTGGGGGCTAGCGTGGCCGGCGTTCTACCTGCTGGCGGGCAATGGGATTGGCGGGGGAGATGTCAAGCTCGCGGTCTCACTCGGCGTTGTTTGCGCGTCCGTGGCTGGCCCGCTCGGCGTGATCGGTGCACTCGGGCTCGCCGGGCTAAATACTGTCGTGCTCTCTAGGCTGACACGCGAACGGACGGTGCCACACGGGCCGTCGATGATCTGCGCCGCGTGGACGGTGACCCTGCCGTTGTGTATCTATTCCGGGGTTTGAGCACTGATGTGGATGGGGCTTGTGTAAGAATAACGCCATGCTTCGTTGGACAACGGCCGGTGAATCGCACGGCCAGGCCCTCATCGCGATGGTTGAGAACGCCCCGGCAGGTCTCCCGGTGCGCAAGGAAGAGCTCGCGCACCAGTTAGCACGTCGCCGACTCGGCTATGGTCGCGGCGCACGTATGAAGTTCGAGGCGGACGAGCTGACCCTCCTCACCGGTGTTGTGCACGGGAGATCCATCGGCAGTCCGATTGCCATCGAGATCGGCAATACCGAATGGCCGAAATGGACGACCATCATGTCCGCTGAGCCAGTCGACTTGGATGACCAGGAAGTTGCGAAAGCCATGTCCTCCGGACGGGGGGCGTCGTTGACCCGTCCCCGCCCAGGGCACGCCGATTTCGCCGGGATGATCAAGTATGGGTTCGATTCCGCCCGCCCGGTGTTGGAACGATCATCGGCACGCGAGACTGCTGCGCGCGTTGCAGCCGCTACCGTTGCGCGGAGTTTCTTGCGCGAGACGCTCGACGTCGAAGTGTTCTCGCACGTGATCTCCATCGGCGAATCCGCCCCCTACGCTGGGCCTCGTCCGAGCTTTGCGGACATTGAGGCTATCGACGCATCCCCGGTCCGCGCGTACGGTAAAGAGGCGGAAGCGGACATGATCGCCTGCATTGAAGCGGCGAAGAAAGACGGCGACACCCTCGGTGGCATCGTGGAGGTCATCGTCGACGGCCTGCCGATAGGCCTGGGCTCGCACGTGTCGGGGGAACGGCGTCTCGATGCCCGCCTTGCAAGCGCGCTCATGAGCATTCAGTCGGTGAAGGGCGTGGAGGTTGGAGACGGCTTCGAGGAAGCCCGCCGTCGCGGGTCCCAGGCTCACGACGAGATGGTGCTGGGAGCAGACGGGATCGAGCGCTCTACGAACCGCGCCGGTGGGCTGGAAGGCGGCATGACAAACGGAGAGCAGCTGCGGGTGCGCGCCGCCATGAAGCCCATCTCCACGGTGCCTCGCGCACTGAAGACGGTGGACATGGCCACCGGTGAAGCCGCCACAGGCATCCACCAACGGTCGGACGTGTGCGCGGTCCCTGCGGGCGGCGTGGTGGCCGAAGCGATGGTGGCTTTGGTGTTGGCGCAGGCTGTTTCGGAGAAGTTCGGCGGCGACACCGTTGAGGAAGTCCGTCGCAATGTCGATGCCTACCGCGCGTACACCGTCGAACGGCTCGCATTCGGGCGAGAGGAGGAACAATAATGACCACCCAGCCTGAGGGTTCCCCAGCAGGCATCGTGAACGACCTGGTGGATGATCTGGGACCGGATGCCCCTCGCGCACGAGGGGACGCACAAGGGGATGAGCATCCGACCCCATTCGATGAGAATGATGCGCCGAGTGCGACTGAGCTGGTGCAGGCGGCGCCGGCGATGGTCAACTCCGCACCCCGCGTGGTGTTGGTGGGGTTGCCGGGTTCCGGCAAATCCACGATTGGGCGTCGCATTGCGAGCGCTCTCAATCTGCCCATCGTCGATTCTGACGTGCTCATAGAGCAGGGCGAGGCAAAGGCGTGCGGCGAAGTGTACTCCGAGCTGGGAGAGGACGCTTTCCGCCGGCTCGAGGTCGGCTACGTCGCTCGCGCGCTGGCGACAGGGGGAGTAGTGAGCCTCGGTGGAGGCGCAGTTGTGACTGAAAAGGTGCGCACACTGTTGCAGCGCCACACCGTGGTGTGGATCGATGTGAGCCCCGAAGAGGGGATCCGCCGCACAGCTGAAGATAGCTCCCGCCCGGTCCTTGAGGGCGAAGACCGCGAGCAGCGCTACAGGGATCTCGCTGCCGAGCGAGAACCGTATTACCGCGAGGTGGCGACGTTCCGCGTGCGAACGGACGAGCGGCCCCCGCAACGTGTGGTCGCAGAGATCCTCGGGTTTATCGAGGCAGATTAGAGCAGAAGGGCGAGTCACATGGCTGTTGTCGAGGTAACCGGGGCGAGCCCCTACTTCATCCACATCGCGCACAACAATCTCGCGGACGTCGCGCAGCGCGTCGCCCAAGCCGGGGCCAGACGCGCGCTAATCGTGCACCAGTCACCCCTGCAGCACGTAGCTGAGGGGCTCGCAGAGCGAATTGAAGCTGCGGGTGTCCAGCCTGTTGCGGTCTGCGTTCCTGATGCAGAAGCCGGCAAAGACCTAGCCGTCCTTTCTAGCCTCTGGGATACCTTGGGCGAGCATGGGTTTTCCCGGCAAGACGTCGTGGTGGGGCTCGGGGGCGGCGCGGTGACCGACCTCGCCGGTTTCGCCGCCGCCACCTGGATGCGCGGCATCAAAGTGATCCAGGTGCCCACCACACTTTTAGCCATGGTGGATGCGGCCGTCGGCGGCAAGACCGGCATCAACACGTCCTGTGGCAAAAATCTCGTCGGCGCATTCCACGAGCCAGACAGTGTTTTCATCGACCTCGGCCGCATCGACACGCTGCCGCAGCCGGAGGTGGTGTCCGGTTCGGCCGAGCTCATCAAAACTGGTTTTATTGCCGACCCGCGCATTTTGGAGCTGTACCAAGACGACGCCCAAAACCACTGGCCTGAGCTTGTCGAGCGGTCGGTGGCGGTAAAAGCAAACGTCGTGGGGCAAGACCTGAAGGAGTCCGGCCTGCGCGAGATCTTGAACTACGGGCACACGCTTGGCCATGCAATCGAGAGGCGGGAAAACTACACTTGGCGCCACGGCAACGCCGTTGCGGTTGGAATGATGTTCGTCGCTCACCTTGCTCAGCGCCGAGGGCTTATCGACGAGCAGGTGGTCGCCCTCCACGAGAAGATCCTCACCGGTGCCGGTCTGCCCACGCGCTACGAGGCCGCAGCTTTCGACGAGCTCTACGACGCCATGCTGCTGGATAAGAAGAACCGCGACGGGCGCATTCGGTTCGTCGTGCTCGACGGCGTAGGGTCCTGCACCCGCCTCGAAGACGCGACGGTGGACGAGATGCGGGCCGCCTACGAAGCGATTTCGGAGTAGCGATGAAAGTTTTGGTCCTCAATGGCCCGAATCTGAACAGGTTGGGGAAGCGGCAGCCGGAAATCTACGGTGCGGTGACGCTTGCGGACGTCGAGAAGCGACTGCTCGAGTACGGCGCGCACGTCGGCCTCGAGGTGGAGTGCCGCCAGTCCAATCACGAAGGTGAGCTGATCGATTGGGTCCATGAAGCCGCCGACAACGCGTGGGCCGTCATCATCAACCCCGGTGGTTTTACGCACACCTCCGTTGCGTTGCGCGACGCGCTGGTAGAACTGGATGACCACCACGGGTTCATCGAGGTGCACATTTCCAACGTGCATGCGCGCGAGCCATTCCGCGCGCACTCGTACCTTTCCCCTATCGCAGTCGGCGTGATCGCCGGGTTGGGGGTGGACGGCTACCGGCTCGCACTCGACCACTACGCAAGGAGGCAATGATGGCACTGGCAGACACCCGCTTTGAAAACCGCCGGCGCAAACTTTCCACGATGCTCGCTGAGCGGCGTATCGACGACATGCTGGTCACCCACCTCACCCATGTGCGCTACCTGTCTGGCTTCTCCGGCTCGAACGGCGCGATGCTGGTGCCCAAGGACCGCACGGCCGCGATCGCCACGGATGGGCGCTACACCACGCAGATCGCCGAAGAGGTGCCCGACATCCAGGCGGTTATCGAGCGCAATGTGGGGGTGGCCATGCTGTCTAAGGCAGCTGAAGGCCACCGCGTGGGCTTCGAAGCGGACTACGTCTCTGTTGCCCAGCTGGACAAATTGCGTGAAGCGTGCCCAGACGGTGTGACCTTGGTGCCGGTGAGCGGGGTGATAGAGGACATCCGGTTGGTCAAGGACGAGGTTGAACTGACGCGGCTGCGTGAGGCAGCCGAGTTAACGGTGCAAGCGTTAGACGAGCTGTTGAGCGCAGAGGAGCTGCGAGCCGGCCGCACCGAGCGTGAAGTGGCCGCGGACTTGGAGTACCGCATGCGCGTTTTGGGGGCCGAGCGCGTTAGCTTCGAGACCATCGTCGCATCCGGGCCAAATTCTGCGAAGCCGCACCACGGCGCCAGCGACCGCACTATCGCGGAAGGGGACTTGGTCACCATCGACTTTGGCATGCACCGGGTCGGTTTCAACTCCGATATGACCCGCACGTTTGCAATTGGCGAGATCGGTGCACTCGAACGCGAGATCTACGAGGTGGTTCTCGCAGCCCAACTCGCAGGCGTGAAGGCCGCAGTTCCTGGCGCGGAGCTTGCGCACGTAGATAAGGCCTGCCGCGATGTGATCGCCGAGGCTGGCTACGGTGAGTACTTTGTCCACTCCACGGGCCATGGCGTAGGACTCGATGTGCACGAAGCGCCGAGCGCGGCGCGAACCAGCACGGGTGTGCTGGCAGAGGGGACGACCCTGACCATCGAGCCTGGGATCTACATCCCAGGCAAGGCTGGCGTACGTATCGAGGACACGCTCATCATCACCGCGGCAGCACCGGAGGTGATCACGGAGTACCCCAAGGATTTGACGGTGCTGTAACATTGTTGTGTTTGCACACGCCCCGATACTCCCAGGAGGAAGGTACTCACATGGCAACTACCGCCGATTTCAAGAACGGCCTGGTGCTGAAGAACGAAGGCAAGCTGCAGCAGATCATTGAGTTCCAGCACGTCAAGCCCGGTAAGGGTCCGGCCTTCGTGCGCACGAAGCTGAAGGATGTCGTCTCCGGCAAGACCGTGGATAAGACCTTTAACGCTGGTGTGAAGGTGGAGACCGCGACGGTGGACCGCCGCGATATGACGTACCTCTACAACGACGGCACTAACTACGTTGTCATGGACGACAAGACCTTCGAGCAGTACGAACTGCCGGCAGACAAGTTCGGTGAATCCGCACGTTTCCTGCTGGAGAACATGCGTGTGCAGGTCTCTTTCCACGACGGCGAAGCGCTGTTCGCGGAGCTGCCCATCTCCGTCGACCTGAAGATCGAGCACACCGAGCCGGGTCTACAGGGCGACCGCTCCACTGGCGGCACCAAGCCGGCAACGCTGGAGACTGGCGCGGAGATCCAGGTCCCACTGTTCCTGGAGACCGGAAACGTGGTCAAGGTAGACACCCGCACCGGCGAGTACCTCTCCCGCGTGAACAACTAATGCCCGATTACAAGCGACACGGCGCACGCTATCGTGCTCGCCGCCGAGCAGTAGACATCCTCTTCGAAGCTGAGACCAGGGACGTCGATCCAGTCGCCATCGTGGAAGACCGGGCGCAACTATCCCTGGACCCCGCCAACGCCGTCGCCCCCGTGGCGGACTACACCCGAACCATCGTCGCCGGGGCCGCGGAGAAGCTCGATGACTTGGACGACGCTATTGAGCGCCACCTCTCCGAGGACTGGGAGCTGTTCCGACTGCCAGCGGTAGACCGGCAGATCCTTCGAGTCGCCGCGTGGGAGATCCTCTTCAATGATGAGGTGGACACCCCTGTCTCTATTGCTGAGGGCGTGGAGATGGCAGCTGAGTACTCGGGTGTTGACGCCGCGCCGTACATCAACGTCGTGCTCGACGGCGTCGCCCAACACGCGGCGTCGAACGCCCCGTTTGCGGGCGAGGAAGCGGAGGACGCCTACGCCGTGGACGAGGACGCAGACACAGTCGGCGTGTTTGACGCACCTGAGCAGGACGCCAGCGTGCCCAGCGAGGCTGAAGATTTGGGTTCCGATACAGCGCGCGAGATCGCTGAGTCCACCGAGGACTTGGAGGCCGGAGAGCCAGCAGTGGACGAATCTCGCGGCTAGGACCGGCTGGGACCAGCTAGGACCGGCTAGGACACGGTAGAAAGTCGAGCGAAGGAGGTCGAGTATGCGGCGTAATGGGCGCGTACTCGACCTCCTTCGCTCGACTTTCAGGCGGAACACCAACGAAAGGAAGAACCATGGCGAAACTCACCGTTGAGGAAGCGAAGCAGCTCAAGGTAGGGCCCGATTTTCAGATCGCGGATGTGGATCCGGCAGCAACCCCGGGCGTATCGGACGTGGATGATGCGTTCCACGACTACGACGAGGATCTCGAGGAGCTGCAGGAGAAGCTGTTCGCCAACGGCCGCGCGGGTAATGACGACGCGGGCTCTGTTCTGCTGGTGCTGCAGGGTATGGACACGGCTGGCAAGGGTGGCATTGTCCGTCACGTTATCGGCGCGACAATGGACCTGCAGGGGGTGCACCTGCAGGCCTTCGCGCGCCCGACCGAGGAGGAGGCCGCGCACGACTTCTTGTGGCGCTTCACGCCGCACCTGCCAGAGCCCGGTCAGATCGCGGTGTTCGACCGGTCCCACTACGAAGATGTGCTGGTGCAGCGTGTGAAGCAGATGGCGCCGCCGGAGGAGATCGAGCGCCGGTACGGTGCGATAGTTGATTTCGAGAACGAGCTGGCGGCAAACGGCACCAAGATCATCAAAGTCATGCCGCACATCTCCCGAGATTTCCAGGCGGAGAACCTGAAGAAGAGGATCGAGCGTCCGGACAAGCACTGGAAGTACAACCCGTCCGACATCGACGACCGCAAATTGTGGAGCCAGTTCATGGCGGCGTACCAGATCGCCATGACGCGGACATCCACTGAGGTGGCGCCGTGGTATTGCGTGCCCTCTGACAACAAGACCTACTGCCGCACGGTTGTGAAGGCCTTGCTGTACGACGCGCTGGAGTCCCTCGACCTCGGGTGGCCGGCCGCCGACTTCGACCCTGAGGTCGAGCTGGAGCGCCTGGCCAACTCTTAACGGTCTGCGCCGGGCTCCTGCTCAGGGGGGACGCCGGCGGCCTCGGCCTGGCGCTGGATCTCGCTAACGAGCGCTCGCATAGCGTCCTGGGTTTCCAACACCCCATCGACCCCGGCTTTGAGCGCGTGGGACAGCTGTTCCTCCGACAGACCCGCGCCGACCTGAATTTCGGCCTCGGTGCGGACGACGATATTTTCGGTGCGGTTCACCACCAAGGCGCGGGCGTCCAGGTACGAGCTATTGACCTGGTTAGCGGCAAGGTACAACGTCGCATCCGGCGTGTCCGCGGGGGTGTCGGTGACCGCGTCGGCTCGCACAATAAGAACCGAATCCAGAAGCACGAATAGGAGGTTGTACCCGTCGACGTTGGCGTGGCCGGCGCGGCCGGACGGGTCGTCGGACACCTCGATCCCGTGGCCGGACATAGCCTCGATCACACGGTCGATGGTCACAAGCGTTGCGTTGCTCATTGCTGCGGTTCCTCCCAAGTGACGACGGTGGGGAATGTGGCTGCCAAGAAGTCGAACGCCTGCAGGGTGGCGTCGATGGAGCTGGCGATGAACGCTCCGAGCTGGTTGAAAGATGCGCCTTCGGCGATGCGCAACGTGCGGATCGCGCTCACGGCGAGTTGGTCATCGCCGCGCTCGAAGAACCGCAGCGTCGGCGCGAAGTGCGTCTGGTTGTGCTCATTGCACGCGTAGAGCACCTTCGGCGCGAGTTCGCGCGGGAACTCGCCGCGCCAGAGCGCTTCAAATACGAGGTGGTCGCCGTCGATGGCGACCACGATCGCGGCGTTGACGAAGCCGGATCGAACCGCCTGTTCTTCGATCCTGTACTCGAGCTTTTCCTCTTCGAAAATCGCGGCGACGGCCTCAGGGGTGACCTGCTCAGGTACATTGCGTTCGGGGTGCTCGCTCGGCTGGACGGGCTCTTCGTTTTGGTCTGTAGTCACGCCTGCGAGACTAGCAGCTGCTCCTTGCCCAGCTCGTGGCGCAGCGCCGCGTCGACTGTGGGGTAGCGGAATGCCCAGCCACGTGCCGCCGCCGCGGCGGGTACAGCCCGCTGATCCGCCAGTGCCAACTCGTTTGCACCCTCCTCACCGAGGAGGAGCTTCGGTCCGAACGTGGGAATCGCCAGCACATTGGGGCGGTGCAACAGTTCGGCGAGTGCGGCCGACATCTCGGCGTTGGTGACGGGTTCCGGCGCGGTGGCGTTCACCGGCCCGGAAACTGTCTCGTCCAGTAGCGCCCGGGTGTACAGATCGGTCAGGTCGTCGAGCGCAACCCAGCTCATCCAGAACTCGCCGGAGCCGAACTGCGCCGTGAGCCCCGCATTTACGCTGGCTTTGAGCACGGGCAACAGTCCGCCGGCCCCGGAGAGGGCAAGGCCCGTGCGGATGTTTACGGTGCGGATGCCCTGCGCGTTCGCTGCGTCCTCCCAGGCGTTGCAGACCTCCGCAAGAAAACCTTCGCCGGGGCCGTCATCCTCAGTGTGCGGGAAGCCGCCCGCATTGGTGCCGTAGTACCCGACTGCGGATGCGCCGACGAAGACCTCAACCCCGGACTCCGCAGCAAGACGGGCGAGCTTCCTGGTGGGTTCCACACGGGAATCGCGGATCTTTCGTTTCTTTTCCTCGGTGAAGCGCCCCATGATGCTCTCACCTGCGAGGTGAATGACCCCGTCCACGCCGTTGAGTAGATCCGGGGCAGGATCGTCCATGTCCCAGTGGCGCTCACCGGGGCCGGCTTCACCACGCACGAGGGGGACGACGGTGTGGCCCGCCGTGGTGAGCTGGGCGCGCAGGTGGGTGCCCACCAGCCCGCTCGAACCGGTCATTGCTACGGTTTTCGGCTCGACCGCGGGCAGGGAGGAGATGAAGCTCAGGTCCTCGAGCAGCTGGCGCTGCCGGTATGCCCACGCCGGTCGGAGGATGGCTTCGGGAATGGTGGCGGAAACGTCGTCGATAAGCAGTGTGGCCTCACCTGCGTCCTCGAATCGGTGCTCGTGCCGCCACTGTGTCGCCGCACGCAGCGGCTGGTTCGCTGCCACGTCGGTGAATCTGTGTCCTGCGACGTAGCCGTCGTCCAAGTGCTTCGCTACCCATCTCTGTCCGGCGGGGAGGCTGAACACGGTAGTGCCGTTGCGTATTGACGCCGCTTCGCGCTCAACCCGCATTGGCAGGAAGCCGGGTGTCAGCCGGGTTACTGCGCCGGGGCGCGTGTGCCAGCGCCACACGTCTTCGCGTGGGAAGGGGAGGGTGTAAGCGGCGTGAATGCCCATCGGTGAAATCCTTCACGGTTCTGGTGCGCAGGTGCTATTGTCACTTGCGGTCATAAGACTACACACGGCTCCCGCAACTGGAACCGTGCTCGACATCCTTTAAATTCCGCACTGCGAGGCGGGGAAGGAGGTTCGATGAGTGGAAATGAACGGTCGGCCGTTGAGTTGTTGAACGCTCAAGACGTCGGCCGAACTGTTGCACGCATCGCGCACCAGATCATTGAGAAGACGGCGCTGGATGATGCCGCCGGGCCGCGTGTGATGCTGCTGGGCATCCCGTCGGGGGGAGTACCGCTGGCGCAACGTATCGCTGCGGCGGTGGAGGAGTTTTCCGGGGTGGCTATCCCCGTTGGCAGCCTCGACGTCACCCTGTATCGCGACGACCTTCGTAACCGGCCGCACCGAGCACTGCGCCCCACGAATATTCCGGGGGACATTGATGGAGCAGTGGTCATCCTCGTCGATGACGTGCTGTATTCCGGCCGCACCATTCGCGCGGCGTTAGATTCGCTGCGTGACATTGGGCGCCCCAGCGTGATTCAGCTCGCCGTGCTGGTGGACCGCGGCCACCGCGAGCTGCCAATCCGTGCAGACTACGTGGGCAAAAACATCCCGACGTCGAAGGACGAAGACGTCACCGTCTGGCTGACGCCGCTTGACGCCGAAGACCGAGTGGCGCTGGAAAGAGAGGCGTAAATGAAGCATCTCATCGACATCGCGGATCTATCCCGTGAGGAGATCATCGGTTTGATGGACGAGGCGGACCGGTTCCGCGAGGCGCTCGACGGTCGGGAGATTAAGAAGCTGCCCACCTTGCGCGGGCGCACGGTAATGACGCTGTTCTACGAGAACTCCACCCGCACCCGCTCGTCGTTCGAGACGGCGGGGAAGTGGATGAGCGCTGACGTGATCAACATTTCCGCCTCGAGCTCGTCAGTGAAGAAGGGTGAATCGTTAAGGGACACGGCCTCTACCTTGGCGTCCATCGGCGCGGACGCGATCATCATGCGGCACCCGGCTTCGGGTGCTTCGCAGCTGCTGACGAAGTGGTTGCCGGGCACCAGCATCATCAACGCCGGTGACGGGCAGCATCAGCACCCCACTCAGGCTCTCCTGGACGCGGTGACGATGCGCCAGCACGTCGGTGACGTCGCAGGCAAGACCGTGCTCATCGTCGGCGACATCCTGCACTCGCGGGTGGCCCGCTCCAACGTCGACCTGCTACACACGCTCGGCGCCGACGTCGTGCTGGTGGCCCCGCCGACGCTGCTGCCTACCGGGGTGGAGCACTGGCCGGCACGCGTGTCCTACGACTTTGACGCGGAGGTCGAGCATGCCGATGTCTGCATGATGCTGCGCGTGCAGGCCGAGCGCATGCAGGGAGGGTTCTTCCCGTCGCACCGCGAGTACGCCACCTTGTACGGCTTGAGCAAAGATCGCGCGAACCGGATGAAAGATACCGCTCTGATCATGCACCCAGGCCCCATGCTGCGTGGCATGGAGATCAATTTCGATGTGGCCGACCGCGACAACGCCGTGGTGCTGGGCCAGGTATCCAACGGCGTGTACACCCGCATGGCCGTGCTGTTTACCTTGCTCGCCGGTTCCGGCGAGCGCACAGGCGCCGAGGAAGGAGCCACCAAGTGACCACGCTCGCACTCAACAACGTCCGCCCATATGGCGAGGACGTGCTGAACCTGCTTATCGACGTCACCTCCGGCACCATCGCCGAGGTCAGTGACACCCCCTTCACGGACGCTGATGAAGTGATCGACGGCGAGGGTAACGTCTTGCTCCCAGGGCTCGTGGACATGCACGTTCACTTGCGCGAGCCGGGTCGCGAAGACACCGAGACCATCGCCACCGGCTCCGACGCCGCGGCGAAGGGCGGGTTCACCGCGGTGTTCACGATGGCGAACACCAACCCGGTTATCGACCAGCCGTTTCTTGCCGAGGCAGTGTGGTCGAAGGGCCAGGAGTACGGCAAATGCGACGTGTACCCGGTCGGCTCCATCACCCAGGGGTTGGAAGGCGCGCAGCTCACCGAGATTGGGTTGATGGCCCGCAGCGGCGTGCGGATGTTCTCCGATGACGGCAAGTGCGTCAACGACCCGCAACTGATGCGCCGTGCGATTGAGTACGCGAAGGCGCACGACGTCGTGCTGGCCCAACACGCTGAGGACCACCGGCTCACGGGCAGCGCCTCGGCTCACGAGGGCGAGCAGGCCGCGCGTCTGGGTCTGCGGGGCTGGCCGCGCGTGGCTGAGGAATCGATCGTCGCGCGCGACGCTATCATGACCCGCGACTACGGCGGGCGTTACCACCTGTGCCACGCTTCCACTGAGGGCACCGTGGAACTGCTGCGCTTTGCGAAGTCGCAGGGTATCGAGGTCACCGCAGAGGTCACCCCGCACCACCTCATGCTTACGGACGACAAGCTCGCTACCTACGACGGGCTGTTCCGCGTCAATCCGCCGTTGCGGGAGGCGCGTGACGCTGAAGCCCTCAAGCAGGCGCTTCTTGACGGCACGGTCGACGTGGTCGCCACCGACCACGCCCCGCACGGCTCTGAAGACAAGTGCGTGGAGTTCGAACACGCCAAGCCGGGCATGCTCGGCCTGGAAACGTCGCTGGCGGTTGTGCACCGCATCTTCGTGGAAACCGGTCTCGCCGACTGGCGATTCGTGGCCAAGGTCATGAGTGAGCGCCCGGCCGAGATCCTGCGCCTCGAGGACCAGGGCCGACCGATCGCAGCAGGGGAGCCAGCCAACCTGGTCCTTGTGGATCCGGATTCGTCCTGGACCGCACGCGGTGAGGAAATGGCGTCGAAGGCGTCCAACACCCCATACGAAGGCATCGAATTCACTGCCCGCGTGGTTGGCACCTGGCTACGCGGCAAGACCACTTACACGGAGAAGGATTCCCAATGAGCAACAACCGAATTCCAGCAGTTCTGGTCTTGGCGGACGGCACGTCATACCCCGGGTTCGCCTTTGGTGCGCCCGGGCGCACGCTCGGCGAGGCCGTGTTCACCACTGCCATGACGGGATACCAGGAAACGCTGACAGACCCGTCCTACAACCGCCAGATCGTGGTGGCCACCGCCCCGCACATTGGCAACACCGGCTGGAACTACGATGACAGTGAAAGCCACGACAACAGGATCTGGGCCGCAGGCTATGTCATCCGCGACCTGTCCCGCCGCGTGTCAAGCTGGCGGGCGGAGCGCAGCCTCGACGACGAGATGAGAGCCCAGGGCATCGTCGGCATCTACGGAGTAGACACCCGTAGTCTCGTCCGCCATCTTCGTAACAACGGCTCGATCGCGGCCGGTATCTTCACAGGTGAGGAGGCCCTGGAAGACGTCAATACGCTGCGTGCCCAGCTCCACGAGCCAAACTCGATGGCGGGCGCTGACCTCTCGGGCGAGGTCACGACCGGCGAGCCCTACACCATCGCCGCGCGCGGAGAGAAGCGCTTCACCGTGGTGGCCTACGACATGGGCATCAAGATGGCTACGCCAGAGCAGTTTGCCTCCCGCGGAATTGAGACCATCGTGGTGCCCGCCAACACCCCATACGAGAAGCTTTCGCAGTACAACCCCGACGGCATCTTCATCTCCAACGGCCCCGGCGATCCCGCTACCGCCGACGAGATGGTGCACATCACCCGCCAAGTGATCGAAGCGGGTGTGCCGCTGTTCGGCATCTGCTTCGGCAATCAGATCCTCGGCCGCGCGCTGGGGCTAGAGACCTACAAGATGAAGTTTGGCCACCGCGGCGTGAACGTGCCGGTGAAAAATCACGTGACCGGCAGGATCGATATCACCAGCCAAAACCACGGTTTCGCCCTCCAGGCGCCCGAGGGCGTCGGCCCCGGTGGGACGTTCGACACGGAGTTTGGCCCCGCAGTGCTCACCCACACCTGCCTCAACGACGGCGTTGTCGAGGGCGTGGCGTTGGAGAGCGGGATGGCCTACTCCGTGCAGTACCACCCGGAGTCCGCAGCGGGTCCGCACGACGCTAACCCCCTGTTCGACCAGTTCACCGACATCATGCAGCAGTACCGGGCACAGTAAGCAACCAGGAAGGCAAGATATGAAACGCACAGACATCAACCACGTCCTGGTCATCGGCTCGGGCCCAATCGTGATCGGGCAGGCCTGCGAGTTCGACTACTCCGGCACCCAGGCGTGCCGCGTGCTCAAGGAAGAGGGCCTTCGGGTCACGCTGATCAACTCCAACCCGGCGACGATCATGACTGACCCCGAGTTTGCGGACCACACCTACGTTGAACCGATTCAACCCGAATACATTGACCGCATCCTCGCCCGCGAAGCGGAGCAGGGCCACCCGGTGGATGCAATCCTGGCTACCCTTGGCGGCCAGACCGCCCTCAACGCCGCGATCCAGCTGGACCGCCAGGGCATTTTGGCCAAGCATGGCGTAGAGCTCATCGGCGCCAACATTGACGCCATTGAGCGCGGCGAGGACCGTCAAAAGTTCAAGGACATCGTGGCTAAGATCGGCGGCGAGTCGGCCCGCTCCCGCGTCTGCTTCAACATGGATGAGGTCCGGGAGACCGTTTCGGAGCTCGGTCTACCGGTCGTGGTGCGCCCCTCATTTACCATGGGCGGGCTTGGTTCCGGCCTCGCATTTTCTATGGATGACCTCGAGCGCATCGCGGGCGACGGCCTCGATGCGTCCCCGGAAGCGAACGTGCTCATCGAGGAGTCCATCCTAGGTTGGAAGGAGTTCGAACTTGAGCTCATGCGCGACGGTGATGACAACGTGGTGGTCATCGCCTCCATCGAGAATGTGGACGCGCTGGGTGTGCACACCGGCGACTCCGTTACCGTGGCCCCGGCACTGACGCTAACGGACCGCGAGTATCAGACCATGCGTGACCAGGGCATCGCCATCATCCGCGAGGTCGGGGTGGACACCGGCGGCTGCAACATCCAGTTCGCTGTCAACCCCACCGACGGCCGTATTATCACCATCGAGATGAACCCGCGCGTGTCGCGTTCGTCTGCCCTCGCATCGAAGGCCACAGGCTTCCCGATTGCAAAGATTGCGTCCAAGCTCGCGATCGGCTACACCCTCGACGAGATCACGAACGACATCACCGGTGTTACCCCGGCTGCATTCGAGCCCACCTTGGACTACGTCATTGTGAAGATGCCGCGCTTCACGTTTGAAAAGTTCCCGGGCTCCGACGAAACGCTCGGCACCTCCATGAAGGCTGTGGGCGAGGCCATGGGTATCGGGCGCAACTACATTCAGGGTCTGAACAAGGTTATGCGCTCGATGGAAGACAAGCCGAACGGCTTCTGGACGAAGCCGGACGAGTACTTCGCGGGCGAACGCGCAAGCGATGTCGCTGCGGTACTCGAGGATCTCAAGACGCCAACCGATAAGCGGCTATACGACGTGGAGCTCGCGCTTCGCCTCGGCGCGTCCATTGAGCAGGTGTACGAGGCAAGCCAGATCGACCCCTGGTTCCTCGCCGAGCTCGAAGCCCTCGTGGAGTTCCGCCAGGAGCTTCTCGACGCCCCTGTGCTCGACGCTGAGCTACTCCGCGAGGCGAAAGCGTACGGCCTGTCCGATGCGCAGATCGCGGCACTGCGGCCCGAGCTTGCCGGTGAGGACGGGGTGCGGACGCTGCGCTGGTCCCTCGGCGTGCATCCCGTGTTCAAGACCGTCGATACGTGCGCTGGCGAGTTCGAGGCGCAAACACCCTACCTGTACTCCGCATACGAGCTCGACCCGCACGCGGAAAACGAGGTGTGCGGCGGAGGCGACGGCTTTGATGGCGAGAACGCTCGCGAAAAGGTCATCATCTTGGGCTCCGGCCCGAACCGGATCGGCCAGGGCATCGAGTTCGACTACTCCTGTGTCCACGCAGCACTCGAACTCTCGCGTGTGGGGTACGAGACGGTGATGGTCAACTGCAACCCGGAGACTGTGTCTACGGACTACGACACCGCCGATCGCCTGTACTTCGAGCCGCTGACGTTCGAAGACGTTATGGAGATCTACCGCGCGGAGTCTGCCACCGGTACCGTCGCCGGCGTCATTGTGCAACTCGGTGGCCAGACCCCGTTGGGCCTCGCGCAAAAGCTCGCCGACGCGGGCGTCCCGGTCGTCGGCACCACTCCGGAGGCCATCGACCTAGCGGAGGACCGCGGCGAGTTTGGCAAGGTGCTTGAGGCCGCTCAGCTTCCCGCACCGGCGTACGGCACCGCTACTTCCTTCGACGAGGCGCGTGCGGTGGCCAACGGTATTGGTTACCCCGTTTTGGTCCGCCCTTCGTACGTGCTCGGGGGGCGGGGCATGGAGATCGTCTATGACGAGGCAAGCCTGCGGGACTACATCGAGCGCGCCACCGAGCTGTCGCCCGACCATCCGGTGCTGGTGGACCGCTTCCTCGATTCCGCCATTGAAATCGACGTGGATGTGCTGTGTGACGGCGAGGAGGTTTACCTCGGCGGCGTCATGGAGCACATTGAGGAAGCGGGCATCCACTCCGGCGACTCGGCGTGTGCACTGCCACCGATGACGCTGGGGCCGGACGACATTGCGAAGGTGCGCCGATCTGCGGAGGCATTGGCGCACGGCATCGGCGTCAAGGGCTTGATGAACGTCCAGTTCGCGCTCAAGGACGACATCCTCTACGTCATCGAGGCGAACCCGCGAGCGTCGCGCACGGTGCCCTTCGTGTCGAAGGCGACCGGCGTGCACCTTGCCAAGGCTGCCTCGCGCATCATGATGGGCGACACAATCGCGCAGTTGCGCGCCGAGGGGCTGATTCCTTCCGAGTACGATGGTGGCTCTCTACCCCTCGAGCACCCCATCGCTGTGAAAGAAGCAGTGCTGCCGTTCACGCGATTCCGCCGCCCAGACGGCTCCATCCTTGACACCATCCTCGGGCCGGAGATGAAATCCACCGGCGAGGTCATGGGCCTTGCGCCGTCCTTCGGCGTGGCCTACGCCAAGGCAGAGGCTGCGGCGTTCGGTGAACTGCCGATAGACGGTACCGTCTTCGTTTCCCTGGCGAACCGCGACAAGCGCACACTGATTTTCCCGATCCAGCGCCTGTCCACAATGGGCTTCACCGTGTTGGCCACCGAGGGCACGGCACAGATGTTGCGGCGCAACGGCATCGAGTGCGAGGTTGTGCTCAAGGCGTCGGACGTCCGCAATGGCGCGGAAGGCACATCCGTGGTTCACCGGATCGCGGAGGGCGATATCGACCTCGTGCTCAACACCCCGGCGGGTTCCGCTGGCGCGCGTCACGACGGCTACGACATCCGCGCCGCGGCAGTGGTAGCCGGCGTCCCCATTATGACTACGGTGCAGGGCGTGACCGCTGCTGTGCAGGGCATCGAAGCACTGCGAGGCGAGGAAATTACTGTGACCAGCTTGCAAGAGCTCGACCACGAAAGGACGGCGGCCAAGTAATGGCGGCACGGACGTTCGGCGAGCGCCTCGTCGAGGCAGGTCAGAAATACGGCCGGGTCTGCGTGGGCATCGACCCTCACGCCACGCTCCTTGGGCAGTGGGGGCTTGCCGACACTGTCGACGGCCTTCGGTCCTTCAGTGATATCTGCGTGGATGCGTTCGCAGGCCGCGTTGCCGTGGTGAAGCCGCAGGTGGCGTTCTACGAGCGCTTCGGCTCGGCGGGGTTCGCGGTGCTCGAATCGACCTTGGCGTCGCTACGCGAGAGCGGCACCTTGGTCATCGCGGACGCAAAGCGCGGCGACATCGGATCCACGATGGCCGGTTATGCCGCCGCTTGGCTCGAGCCGGGATCGCCTTTGGAGGCGGACGCGCTCACGCTCACGCCTTACTTAGGAGTGGGATCTCTTGCCCCTGCCATCGAGGCGGCCAAGACGCATGGCAAGGGCGTGTTCGTGATGGCAGCGAACTCGAACCCCGAGGCGGTGGCGTTGCAGACCGGTGAAATCGAGGGTCGGATGCTCTCACAGCGAATTGTGGACGAATGTGCGGCGTACAACCGGGATGAGGGCGTCGGACACGTCGGTGTGGTCGTGGGCGCGACCGTAGCCAAACCTCCGGCTCTCAACGACTTGAACGCCCCAGTGCTCATGCCGGGTGTGGGGGCGCAAGGGGCAACCATGTCTGATGCCGCCGCTATCGCCGGCGACGTTGGCCACCTGGTTTTCCCGAGCGTTTCCCGCTCCGTCCTCTCAGCCGGTCCAGACGTAGCTGAGCTGCGGAAACGGGTTGTTGAGCTGGGAAAACAGGTGGTTGGGTAGGGTGCATTTACCGCCGGGCAAAAACCCTGGTAGTTTAATTCCGTCGCACGGTGACGTGGAGAAATGCGCCTTGGTGCGCGCTCTGCGCCGCCGTTGCAGAAAAACGCAGTGTTAGACTGTGCCGGACGTGGCGAATTGCACCGATGACATTCGGTGGCGTGAGCCCCGGATCCGGCACACGTCGGACTGGATCAATGTTCGTAACTATGACATGGAGGAACCCGTGGCACTTCCACAGTTGACAGATGAGCAGCGCAAGGCAGCCCTGGAGAAGGCGGCAGAGGCACGCAAGGCGCGCGCTGAGCTGAAGGCTTCCCTGAAGCGCGGCGAGACCACGCTGCAGGATGTTCTGGACAAGGCTGACACCGACGAGATCATCGGCAAGACCAAGGTCTCCGCGCTCCTCGAGGCGATGCCGAAGGTGGGCAAGGTCAAGGCTCGCGAGATTATGGAGGAGCTGGAGATCGCCCAGACTCGTCGTCTGCGCGGCCTCGGTGACCGCCAGCGTCGCGCGCTGCTCGAGCGCTTCGGCTTCGAAGAGAACTAAACGTGTCCGAGGTGGCTCCCCGCGGTCGGCTGGTCGTGCTGGCTGGCCCGTCTGCGGTGGGTAAATCGACGGTGGTGAGTCGCCTTCGCGGCGCAGTGCCGGACCTGTACTTCTCGGTTTCCATGACCACCCGGGCACCACGCCCAGGTGAGGTTGACGGGCAGGACTACTTCTTCGTCACCCCGGAACATTTTCAGGGCCGGATCGACCGCGGCGAGATGCTGGAGTGGGCCGATATCCACGGCGGTCTGCAGCGTTCCGGCACCCCCGCTGGGCCGGTGCAGAAGGCCATGGAAGCTGGTCGCCCGGTGCTGGTGGAGGTCGATCTCGCCGGCGCTCGGAACATCAAGCGCCTGCTCCCCGAAGCGAACACTGTGTTCTTGGCTCCGCCGTCATGGGACATCTTGGTGCAGCGTCTCACTGGGCGAGGCACGGAGACGCCCGAGGTAATCGAACGCCGGCTCACCACCGCCCGTGAGGAGCTAGACGCGCAGGGTGAGTTCGACGTTGTAGTGGTCAACGACGATGTGGACACAGCGGTGGCATCCATCGCCGAGATCCTTCAAGGCACATCTTCCAACAACAGATAGCGAGTGGGTTTACACGTGAGCAACACAACCAAGGACCTGTCAGAGGCCTCCGCTGCAGAGGAAACGCTGCAGGAAAATGTCTACGACACTCCGGAGGGTATTACGGCGCCCCCCATTGATGAACTCTTGACGAAGGTTTCTTCGAAGTACGCGCTCGTCATCTTCGCCGCGAAGCGTGCCCGCCAGATCAACAGTTTCTATCAGAATTCTGAGGACGGCGTTTTCGAGTTCATCGGCCCGCTGGTTTCTCCTGAGCCGGGGGAGAAGCCGCTGTCGATCGCGCTGCGCGAGATCGAGGCGGGTCTGCTCGAGCATGAGGAAGGCCAGTAAGCATCTTCGATAACGCGGTGTGAGCTGTCCGTCTCACGCCTTAATACCACCGCTGCCCAGCGATCTAGCTGGGCAGCGGTTTTGTATGCTTGGTCTCCATGAGCGAAGCCTCGAATTCGTCCCAGCCGCTGCGCGTGGTCGTCGGTGTCTCCGGCGGCATTGCCGCGTACAAAGCCTGCCATCTCGTGCGGGAATTCAAGGAGCGGGGGGACGACGTCCGTGTCATCCCCACCGAGAACGCGCTGAACTTCGTGGGTGCCGCAACCTTTGAGGCGCTCAGCGGCAACCCGGTTGATACCGGTGTGTTTAGCCGGGTCGACGAGGTGCAGCACGTCCGCCTCGGGAAAGAGGCGGACCTCGTGGTCGTCGCGCCGGCGACCGCCGATTTTCTCGCGCGAGTGGCGGCGGGCCGTGCCGACGACCTGCTTACTTCGACGATCCTGGTGGCTACCTGCCCAGTTGTCTTGGCCCCGGCAATGCATACCGAAATGTGGCGCAACCCGGCCACGCAGGCCAACGTGGCTACGCTGCGCAAACGCGGCATTACGGTGCTCGAACCCGCTCACGGCAGGCTGACAGGCAAGGACACCGGCCCCGGGCGCCTGCCCGAGCCGCAGGTTATCGCGGAGCTTGCCCGGACCGTGCTCCGCACCGGGGCGTTTTTGCCCACTCTCGCCGGTACCCGCGTGGTAATTAGCGCAGGTGGAACACGAGAGAGCATCGACCCAGTGCGCTTCATTGGCAACCACTCGTCTGGTAAGCAGGGATTCGCACTGGGCGACGTGGCGGCGCAGCGTGGCGCGTCGGTCACAATCGTCGCGGGGGCGACGGACGAACTGGAGGCTCCCTCTGGTGCGGAGATTGTCCGGGTGCGCACGCCCCGGGACATGCAAAGGGAGATGATGGAACGGGCGCCGGAGGCAGACGTGGTGGTTATGGCTGCGGCGGTGGCCGACTTCCGCCCGGCCGCTGAATCGGACACCAAGCTGAAGAAGGGGAAGTCCGACGACGCACTCGCCACACTCAGATTGACGGAGAACCCTGACATTCTCAAAAGCTTGGTCGAGATGCGCGAAGACGGGGCGTCACGGGCGGTCATCATCGGATTCGCGGCGGAGACCGACCACGAGCTGGAAAACGGCCGCGCCAAGTTGGCGCGGAAGGGCGCCGACATGCTGATGCTTAATTCGGTGGCCGGCGGAGGCGTTTTCGGACAAGCACGCAACCGCGGTTGGTTGCTCAGTGCGGACGGTGGGGTAGAAGAGATCCCAGACGGCACGAAGCACGAAGTGGCCGTGCGTATCTGGGACGCCGTCGAACGCCTTTTGAAGTGACATTGCACATTTAGACAGCTTGGTCTATCGTGGGCATCACTTTACGACGTGCCGGTTCCGTTTCAGCCTGTCTCAGACTGTTCAGCCCGGGTGTCGCGCCGAAACACCATTCGTCCGCTCAGACGCAAAGGAAAGACTGCTTTGTCCACTGATACGTATTTCCGCTTGTTCACAAGCGAATCGGTCACAGAGGGCCACCCTGACAAGATCTGCGATGCCATCTCAGATTCGATTCTCGACGACATGCTCGCGCAGGACCCCGAGTCCAAGGTCGCGGTGGAAACGCTGGCTACGACCGGCCAGGTCCACGTCGCAGGCGAGGTACGCACTACGGCGTACTCCAACATCGCCAAGATCGTTCGCGAGAAACTGGTTGAGATCGGGTTTGATTCTTCCGAAGTGGGCTTTGACGGCCGCAGTTGCGGCGTCAACATCGCGATTGGGGACCAGTCAGCGGAGATCCACGATTCGGTGGTGACGTCTCAGGAGGTCCGCGAGAACACCTCCACTGGCGAGGAAGATCAAACGGGGGCGGGCGACCAGGGCCTCATGTTCGGCTACGCCACGAACGAAACGCCTGAGTTCATGCCGCTGCCGATCTCCACGGCGCACCGACTGGCCCGCCGCTTGTCCCAGGTCCGCCACGAGGGGGTTGTGGAGGGGCTGCGCCCCGACGGCAAGACTCAGGTGACATACGCCTACGACGGAAAGACTCCGGCGTTCATCGACACGATCGTCATTTCGACGCAGCACGACCCAGATTTCACGGGTGAGGCACTTGAGCAGGCACTGCGCGAGCACGTGATCGACTGGGTGCTCGAAGATGCGGACCTGAAGCGCTACTACCGCGAAGACACCAAGGTTCTGATCAACCCGTCTGGGTCGTTCATCCAGGGCGGCCCGATGAGCGACGCGGGTTTGACCGGCCGGAAGATCATCGTCGATACCTACGGCGGCATGGCCCGCCACGGTGGCGGCGCGTTTTCCGGCAAGGACCCGTCAAAGGTGGACCGCTCGGGCGCGTACGCCATGCGCTGGGTGGCCAAGAATATCGTTGCCGCGGGCCTGGCGGAGCGAGTCGAGGTGCAGGTGGCCTACGCGATCGGCCGCGCCAACCCGGTGGGTCTGTACGTGGAAACCTTCGGCACCGCTAGGCAGGGGCAAACGGATGAGAGCATCCAGCAGGCCGTCGAAAAGGTCTTCGACCTGCGTCCGGAGGCCATCATCCGCGAGCTGGACCTCAAGCGTCCGATCTACGCGCAGACTGCCGCCTACGGCCACTTCGGCCGCACCGACATCGACGTGCCGTGGGAGCGCACGGATAAGGTCGACGACCTGAAAGCCGCAGCGGGCATCTAGTCGGTCAGCTCGCCCGGGTCCTGTGTTGCCGCCTGGTTGTCCTGCCAGGCGGCTTTTTCCTGCTCGGAGCGCCTGTGGTTGCGCAGCGCGACCAGGCCGAGGACGATGCCTACGACAACTGGCACCCAGATTTTGGAGTACTCGGCCAGCCACGCCATCCATTCGGGTATCTCTGGGAGGTTGAAGTCCGGCCAGTCGATGTTGGGCAGGGGGAGGTCCACCGACGGCAGTTCGGGTACGGGTAGATCCATCTGCGGCAGCCGCCATTCCGGTAAGTCCCAGTCCGGAAGTAAGCCAAGAAGCCAGCCAATCAGGCGCGAGAACAGGGGGCCAAGCACCAGCACCGCCAGCGCCCAGCCGCCTTTGCCCAACCCTTCCGCCATAGGAATCAACGTGCGTTTGAGTTCGCTGGACTCCATGGATTCGCGCCGGCGCGCACCCCGCGAGCCGGCGGGCGGGTCGAACTCCACCACGGTGGCGCCTTCGCGAAATTCCACACTCAGGAGTTCATCGAGACTGTTCGCCTGCAGTTTCAGGTGTGGTTTCTGCCGGTCGGTACCCAGGCCGACCGGCGGTTCCAGCTCGTTCTTCGCGCCGTCACCGAACAGCGGTAGGCGGGCACTGTTGACGTCGTTGTAGCGGTGCTGCACCTCGCCGGCGACGCGCACCTCCATCCGCTCAGGTGGGTTGTGAAATCGAAGCTTCGCACGCTGCACGAGGGAGCTGTCCGCTCTGGCCAGTGTGCCGGTCTTTGTCGTCTCCTCGCCGGGCCAGCTCGGGTCTTCGGCTACGAAGTCGCTGTCGAACCCAATGCGCACTTCGATCAGGCCGTATTCGGGGTGGTCAAGGCTCCAGATTTCCATCTGCTACGCCTCCGCGTCACCTTGCGACGGGCTGTCGCGCACCAACCGGACAACCCCCGTCGCCGCCGCGCAGGTGGCCACGGCCCCGAGAGCGTAGATGAAGGTGCCGTCGTTGAAGTACAGGGTTTTGGCAATGAGGAAGCCCACTCCGGCCAGCAGGGGCAGAGACAGGGTGGGGCGGAACGCGAAGCCGTCGATAAGCCCGGCGAAAGCCGCGACCGCGAAGATGAAGGCAACGATGTGCCACGGGCTGCCCGCAATTGGGATCAGCAAGAAGGGCCCGACAACGTAGGCGGCGATGGTGGCGTACGGAACCGCCTTTACCCAGCCGGTGCGTCCTGTGTTCGTCTTCGCGTCGCTCACGGCCGAGAGTATAGGTGCTAATCCGCCCTCCTGTACACGTGACCGGTGTCGGGCCGCTTGATCATTTCGTCTAAGCCCACTGGCCTGAGCCCCTTCGCCCGCAGGCCGTCGATGATGCACTCGGCGGCGGCGACGGTGGGTTCGTGGATGTCGTGCATGAGGATGACCGAGCCCTCGCGCGCGCCCGCCACAGCGCGCTGGCAGGTGGTTGCTGTGTTGCGGTGCTGCCAGTCCGCGGTGTCGACGTCCCAGATGGCGAGTGCCATGCCGCGAGCCCCCGCGGCCGCAGCAACGCGCGAGTCGTAGGAACCGTATGGCGGGCGCACCCAGCGGGGAGTGATCCCGCCGTGGCGGCTGAGGGCGGCGTTGGTGTCATCGAGCTGGGCGGCGATGGTGCCGTCAGCTTGGCGCGCCAGGTCCGGGTGGGAATACGAGTGGTTGCCGATGGTGTGGCCCTCGTCCCGGATGCGGCGCAGGATCTCCGGGTGGGCGTGAACGTTTTGCCCCACTACGAAAAAGGTGGCGTGCACGCCTTTGCGTTTCAGAGTGTCTAACAAGCGCTCTGTGGTGCCCGGCACGGGGCCGTCGTCGTACGTGATGGCGACACAGTTGTAGCACCGCGGGGGCTCGGGGGCGGGAGACGGTTCCTGCACGGGCACCACGGTGACCTCGGCCGGTGCCGCTGGTTCCGGCGGACGCAGGTGCGGCGGCACGGCCTGCTGCACCTGGGTGGGAAGGCCCTCGTAGGCGCGGCGCCACCCCTCCTCGGCAGCAAGAGCGGCGCGTTGAGAGGAGCCGGCGGTGAGAGCCGAGCTGCCCCCTATAGGCAAACCCGTTCCCCGGTCCAGAATCGGGCTCAACGGATGCCCGGGGATCACAGGCGGGCCCTGTAGAAGAGCTATCTGCGTCACCTGCGAGGAATCGGCAACGGCGGGTGCCGGCACGAGCATTGCGGCGGAGAGGATCGCGGCGGACGATACGGCGGCAAGCAGGCGTTTCATGGGGCAACGACTTCTTTCGGGCGCGCAGAGGGAGGCAACGTTCAGTGCTATTAGTACTCCACTCGCGCGTTGCGCGGGCGATTGGGCCGATTGCGCCGCCGGGCACCGTCGCAGCGGTGGTTTAGAATCCGGGGTCATGTCTGACACGCCTGCCGCCGAAGCCCCCGTCGCGCGGGTGTTGCCCATGCTCGGGTTGGCGCATCTGGACAGGCCGTTCGACTATCTCGTGCCGCCACAGGATGCGGAAACTGCCCAGCCGGGGGTACGCGTGCGGGTGCGGTTCGCCGGCCGGTTGGTCGACGCAATTGTGCTCGAGCGGGCCGAGGATTCGCGTCACCAGGGCTCGCTGCGCTACATCGAGCGCGTCATCTCGCCGGAAGTGGTGGCCCCGCGGCGTATGCGCGAGCTAATCGACGCGCTGGCGGACCGCTACGCCGGCGTCAGGTCCGATATTTACCGCGCTGCCATCCCGGCGCGGCACGCCAAGGCGGAAGAGACGGACACGGCTACCAGGTGGGAGGAGCTGGGGGAGGCCGGCGAGCCGGACCTGTCAGCCTGGACTGCCTACGCGCACGGGGAGTCGTTCGTGGACGCTGTCCTGGGCGGCAAGATTGCCCGTGCAGCGTGGCAGGTGGCCCCGGGCGACAACTGGGCCGCAGCGCTTGCGGCGCTGGCGGCCAAGGTGGCGCTGGACGGCTGCGGCGCGCTGATAGTGGTGCCGGACCAGAAAGACGTCGACGCCTGCGAGGCGGCGCTGCGCGAGGTAGTCGGGCCCCGGCAGATCACCACGTTGACCGCCTCCCAGGGGCCGCAGGCTCGATACTCGCGCTACCTTTCAGTGCTGCACGGCCAAGGTCGGATCGTGGTGGGCACCCGTTCCGCCGCATTCGCGCCGGTACAGAATCTGCGGTTTGCGGCGGTGATGTTCGACGGCGACGACAATCTGGTGGATCCCCGCGCACCCTATGTTCATGCGCGGGAGGTGTTGACCACGCGTTCAGCGCTCGAGGGGTGTTCGCTCGTCGTCGGCGGTTACGCCCGCACGGCGGAGGCGCAGCTGCTGGTGGAGTCGGGGTGGATGCACGAGCTCGTGGCGCCACGGCAGACACTTCGTACCCGCTCCCCATATATCCACGCCGCCGGCGACAGCGATTTCGAGATGGAACGAGACCCGCGGGCGAAACAGGCGCGTATGCCGTCCGCGGCATTTCAGGCTGCGGCGAAGGCGCTCGAGCGAGGCACACCAGTGCTCTTCCAGGTGCCGCGCACCGGCTACATACAGTCGCTGGCCTGCGGGCAGTGCCGCGCACCCGCTCGTTGCCGGTGGTGCAACGGCCCGCTGGGCCTGCCTGCTGGTGGTGAGGCAGCCGCGCCGACGTGCCGGTGGTGCGGACGAATGGACCCGGCGCACGTGTGCCCAATATGCGGCTCGCGCAAACTGCGCGCGGTGGTGCTGGGCACCGAACGCACCGCCGAGGAGCTAGGGCGCGCGTTTGCCAAATACAAGGTGATTACCTCCGGAGGGGATAACGTTCGGCCGGTAGTACCGTCGGGCCCGGCGCTTGTCGTGGCCACGCCCGGCGCCGAACCGCGGGTGGACGGCGGCTACGGTGCCGCAGTGCTGCTAGACGCCTGGGCGCTGATGCAGCGGCCAGATCTGCACGCGGTGGAGGACACCTTCGGCAAGTGGATGGGCGCGGCCGCGCTCGTGCAGCCACACGGCTCGGGCGGGGAAGTCGTGGTGGTGGCAGAGCCGTCGTTGCCCGTCGTGCAGCACCTGATTCGTTGGGACGCTCCAGGATTTGCCGCCCAAGAGCTGTCGCTGCGCCGCGAGGCCCGTTTCCCGCCGGCGGTGCATGTGGCGGTGGTGGATGCCCCGCGGGACGGCCTGGATGATTTCTTCGCGCGTACAGACCTGCCGGAGCATGCCGAGTTGCTGGGGCCGGTGGACTTGCCTCCGGGGGTGCGGCTGCCGGGGGAGTGGGACCGGGAAAAACTCGGTCCCGCGCAGCGGATCCTGGTGCGCACTCCACTGGCAGGTCGTACTGCGCTGGGCAAGGCGTTGCGTGCGGGGGCGGTGGCGTGGACGACGTCGAAACAGGATTTACCGCTGAGAATCCAGGTCAACCCGGTGGACATCGGCTAACCAGCAGGTGGTGAGAGGAGAGCCACTACACTTGCACCCCATGGCTATCCGCGATATCCGCCTGTTCGGCGACCCAGTGCTCAACTCCGCCGCCGACAAGGTCACGGTCTTCGACGCCGCTCTCGAACGGCTTGTGGCAGACATGCTGGAAACCATGGACCACGCCGGCGGTGTGGGGTTGGCCGCCAACCAGATCGGACTGACGCGCCGCATCTTTGTGTTCGACTGCCAGGGGATGCGGGGGCACATTGTCAACCCTGTGTGGCATCCGCTGGGCGAGGCGCAGCAGACCGGCGTTGAGGGGTGCTTGTCCGTGCCGGGCGTGCGTGGGGAGGTCACCCGCCACAACTCGGTAGTCGCCCGGGGGCAGGACTGCTTCGGCCGCCCGCTTACGCTGCGGGCAACGGGGCTTTTGGCCCGCTGCATCCAGCATGAAGCGGACCACCTGGATGGCGTGATGTTCATGCGCAGGATGCAACCGGCGCAGCGCAAGGAAGCGATGGCGGCGATCCGCGCCGCCGACTGGAATTAAGGAGTAGGTACATGCGACTCGTTTTTGCCGGCACACCCGAACCCGCCGCCGCGGCGCTTGACAGGCTCATCGCCTCGGACCACGAGGTGGTTGCGGTGCTCACCCGCCCGGACGCGCGCAGGGGCCGGGGCCGCACGTTGCATCCCTCGCCGGTCAAAGCGCTCGCGCTCGAGCACGGCATCGAGGTGCTCACGCCCGAAAGTCTCACGCGTGATGCCGCCATCCGGGACCAGCTTGTTTCGCTGGCGCCAGACGCGATTCCCGTGGTGGCCTACGGCAACCTCATTCCGGCCGACATGCTGGACATCCCGCGCCACGGGTGGGTAAACCTCCACTTCTCCTTGTTGCCGCAGTGGCGCGGCGCCGCGCCGGTGCAAGCCGCGATTGCTAACGGCGACACCACCACTGGTGCAACGACCTTCCGCATCAACGAGGGCCTGGACACCGGGGATGTGTTGGCAACCCTCGAAACCGAAATTGGGCAGACGGAAACTAGCGGTGAACTGTTAGAACGGCTGGCGTATTCGGGAGCGGACCTCCTGGTGGAGACCATGGACGCGCTGGCAGCCGGCACCGCCACGCCGACGCCGCAGCCGGAGGAGGGCACTTACGCCCACAAGATCCACCCGTCTGATGCACGGGTGGATTGGACCCAGCCGGGCGCGGTCATCGACCGCACCATCCGCGCCCACACCCCGGCGCCGGGCGCGTGGACCATGCGGGGAGAGGAACGCTTCAAACTCGGGCCCGTCGTCCCAACGGGCGGTGGATCGCTCGCCCCGGGTTCGGTGCAATTTGGAAAGAACGAGGTGCTGGTGGGCACAACCGACGGCGACGCTCGGCTAGGCATGATCCAGCCACCGGGCAAGAAAATGATGAATGCGGCGGACTGGGCACGTGGCCTCGCCGCCGAAGCGAAAGAAGGAGTGGTGTTCGAGTGAGCGGAGGGTTCAGGTCGCGTTCGGCAGGCCGCCGGGACGACAAGCCCGTGCGGAAGCCGGCCCGCAAGGAGACCGCCAAGCATTCCGGCGGCCGGAAGCGCTACACCGTCAAGGGGCGCCCCGCGGGCATTGGTGACCCGGCGCGCGAGGCCGCCTTCGAGGTCGTGCTGCGCGTCGCTCGAGACGGCGCGTTTGCCAACCTCACCCTGCCCGGTATCCTGCGGGACCGAAACATCAGCGGCCGTGATGCGGCGTTCGCCACTGAGTTGACGTACGGCGCCTTGCGTTCCCTCGGCGTGCTTGACGCGGTGATCGCGGAAAATTCCTCGCGCGAGGTCGAACGCATCGCGCCGGAGGTCCTCGCCGCGCTTCGCCTGGGCACTTACCAACTGCTGTACACCCGAGTCGGCGACCACGCTGCGGTGGATACCTCGGTTCGCCTGGTTGAGGCCGCCGGCCAAGACAAGGCGAAGGGCTTCGCCAACGGCGTGCTGCGCTCCATCGGCCGCACACCGGCTAAGGAGTGGCTGCGCAGGCTCGCACCGTCCAGTGAGCTGGGGGCGCTCGCGTTTACGCACGCGCACCCGGAGTGGATCGCGCGCTCCTTTGCCGAAGCGCTTGGAGAGGAGCGCGGTGAGCTGGAGGCCGCGCTGCAAGCGGATTCCGCCCGCCCGGTGGTGCACCTTGTGGCGCGCCCCGGGGAGTTTTCCGCAGAGGAGCTCGCGTTGTCCACCGGCGGCGAGCAGGGCGCGTTCTCGCCCTACGCGGTGTATCTGCCGGAGGGCGACCCTGGCCAGCTTGCGCCGGTGCGCGACGGGCTTGCGGCAGTGCAGGATGAAGGCTCCCAGATTATCGCCCGCGCCGTCACCGAAGTTCCCGTGGCGCAGGATCAAGGCCGCTGGCTTGACCTTTGTGCGGGTCCAGGCGGCAAGGCCGCGCTCATCGGGGCGATCGCGGCCATCGACGGCGCGCGCGTCGACGCCGTCGAAGTGAGCCCGCACCGAGCGGAGCTCATCGCCAAAACCGTACGGGGCCTTCCGGTGACCGTCCACACCGCCGACGGGCGCAACCCGGGCCTTGAGCCCGGGTACGACCGTGTGCTGGTGGATGCGCCCTGCTCCGGGCTAGGCGCCCTGCGCCGCCGCCCTGAGGCGCGTTGGACCAAGTCCGAAGACGACATCGCGGAGTTGACCGTGCTCCAGGAGGAGCTTCTCGCTTCCGCGGTCGCACTGACAAAACCGGGCGGCGTTGTCGTGTATTCGACGTGTTCGCCGGACGTGAGGGAGACGCGGCAGATCGTGGAGAAGCAACTGGCCAAAGGCGGCGTAGAGGAGCTCGACGCCCGACAGTGGGCCGCGGGGATGGCAGATGTCGGCCACGGCCCGAGCGTGCAGATGTGGCCGCACCGCCACGGCACCGACGCGATGTTCTTCGCGGTGCTGCGAAAAACCGAAACGCTAGGGTAGGACCCATGATTCAGATCGCCCCATCAATCCTGGCCGCAAACTACGCCGCGCTCGGCGACGACGTGAGCAAGGTGCCGAACGCGGACCTGATTCACGTGGACATCATGGACGGCCACTTCGTTCCCAACCTCTCCTTCGGCCCCGACGTCACCAAGGCAGTCGACGGAGTCACCGAGCAGTTCCTGGACATGCATTTGATGATCGAGGAGCCGGAGCGCTGGTTCGAGACCTATGTGCGCGCGGGCGGCGACAGGTTGGTCTTTCACGTCGAGGCGACCGACGACCACGTCGCGGCGGCGAAGCAGTGCCGCGAGCTCGGTGTCCAATCGGGATTTGCCGTGAAGCCCGGAACCCCGATCGAGCCGTACCTGGACGACCTGGAGCACTTCGACCAAGTCATGGTGATGAGCGTTGAGCCCGGCTTCGGCGGCCAAAAGTTCATGCCGGAGGTGCTGGGCAAGGTTATGGCGCTGCGCGACCGCATCGCCGAGGCTGGCCTGGCCACCATCATCGGCATCGACGGTGGCATCGCCAACGCCACCATCGCGCAGGCGGCTGAGGCTGGGGTGGACGCGTTCGTCGCGGGCTCTGCGGTATTCGGCTCCGACAACCCGGCCGAGGCGGTGGAGCGCCTGCGTCAACTCGCTAGCGAGGCGAAGCAGGCGTGACGGCGCGCGATCTGGTCGGTGCGACGGAGGCAGCGATCCAGGCAGGCAACGCCGTGCGCGGCACCACATCCCCCAATCCCCCTGTGGGCTGCGCGCTTGTCGACGCCTCCGGTGAGCTCATCGCCACAGGCGCCACTTCACCCGCCGGTGGACCGCACGCCGAGGTCAACGCCCTGCGCGAGGCCGGGGACCGCGCGCGGGGCGCAACCGCCGTAGTGACTTTGGAGCCGTGCAACCACACCGGCCGCACCGGCCCGTGTTCCCACGCATTGACGCAAGCTGGGGTAGCGCGGGTGGTCTATCTCACCGCTGATCCCTTCGAGCCCGCCGCTGGTGGGGCGGAGTACTTGCGCGACCGCGGCGTTAAGGTGGTGTTCCAACCTGAGCGGGTGGCGGCGCTGCAACCGTGGCTGCGGTCCGTGCGCCATAACCGCCCGAGCGTGACGCTGAAGTTCGCCTCCACGCTGGACGGTTTTACGGCCGCGGTGGACGGCTCGAGCAAGTGGATCACCGGCGAGAAAGCTCGCGAGCTGGTCCACCAAGACCGCGCCACCCGCGACGCAATCATCGTCGGCACAGGCACCGCGATTGCGGACAACCCGTCGCTGACCGCGCGCTACCCGGACGGCTCGATGCGCCCGGTGCAGCCGCGACGCGTGGTGGTGGGGACACGCAACGTGCCGGACGGTAACCTGACGCGCCTGGGTTTCGAGCAGTACGCAACGCCCGAAGAGGCGCTGCAAGTCTTGTGGGAGACCGGCGGGCGTGACGTCCTCGTCGAAGGCGGGCCTGCTCTTGCTGCGAGTTTCCTCGAGCTCGACGCCGTGGATGCCGTGCAGGCCTATATCGCCCCAGCGTTACTCGGAGATGGCCGTGGGGTACTGAACCGGTCCATTGCGGACACCATCGCTCACGCCCGGCGCTTCCGCACGACGTGCGTGCGGCCGGTGGGCAACGACGTGTTTTTGGAAATGGAGAAAGATGTTTACGGGTCTCGTTGAGGAAATCGGTGAGGTGGAGCAGCTCGTCCAGCTCGACGACGCCGTCCGGATCGCCGTGCGCGCACCGAAGGTGACCGAAGACGCCGCCCCCGGCGACTCGATTGCCGTGGACGGGGTGTGCCTGACCGTGGTGGACAACCAGGCGGGCACGTTTACCGCCGACGTAATGCGCGAGACGCTCGACCGCTCCCGTCTGGGCTCGTACACGCGGGGCTCGCGGGTGAACCTGGAGCGTGCGCTTGCCGCTGGCCAGCGTATGGGCGGCCATATCGTGCAGGGCCACGTCGACGGAGTAGCCGAGCTGCTCACCCGCACGCCCTCAGAGCACTGGGAGGTATTGCGCTTCACGCTTCCGCAACAGCTGGAGCGTTACGTGGTGGAAAAGGGCTCGATAGCCGTAAACGGCACCTCGCTGACGGTATCTGCGGTGGGGCAGGGCTCCTTCGAGGTCTCTCTGATCCCCACCACACTGCGCGAGACCACCGCTGGCGTGCTCGCACCGGGAGATCCGGTGAACCTTGAGGTGGACATCGTGGCCAAGTACGTAGAGAAGATGGTGCGGGGATAGGGTTGAGCGCTATGAGTTCCCCCAGCACATTGGACACCGTCGAGGAGGCCGTTGAGGCCATTCGAGCAGGCAAACCCGTGGTTGTGGTGGACAGCGAGGACCGCGAGAACGAGGGCGACCTGATATTCGCGGCCGAAGATGCGACCCCGGAGTTGGTCGCTTTCACCGTCCGCCACACGTCCGGCTACATCTGTGTGTCCATGTCGGACCAACGCGCCACCGCGCTCGAGCTCCCGCCGATGGTGGTCCACAACCAGGACCTGCACGGCACCGCCTACGCCGTGACGGTGGACGCCGCCAACGGCACCACGGGAATCTCCGCACGCTCGCGAGCGGCCACGATTGCGCTGCTTGCCGACGACTCCGCTGGCCCCACCGCCTTCACCCGTCCCGGCCACGTAGTGCCACTGCGCGCGAAGGCCGGCGGCGTGTTGGAGCGGCCCGGTCACACGGAGGCGGCAGTGGATCTCGCGCGCCTGGCCGGGAAAGCGCCGGTTGGCGCGCTGTGTGAAATCGTCTCTGAAGACGACCCGACGGACATGGCCCGTTTCGACGAGCTGCGCCGGTTCGCGGACAGATTCGAGCTGCCCATGATTTCTATCGCGCAGTTGGCCGAGTACCGCCGGCACCACGAGCGAACAATCGAGCGCGTCACCACTGCGTCGCTTCCCACCGAATACGGAGAGTTCACCGCGGTGGGGTACCGGGACACCATCTCCGGGGTCGAGCATGTGGCGTTGGTTGCCGGAGGCGTCGAGAAGCTGCGCGGCGCGGAGGACGTGCTCGTGCGCGTGCATTCGGAATGCCTCACGGGCGACGTGTTCGCTTCGAAGCGCTGCGATTGCGGGCCGCAGCTGCACGAGTCGATGCGCCGGGTGCAACAGGCGGGCCACGGAGTGGTGGTGTACCTGCGCGGGCACGAAGGGCGAGGGATCGGGCTTTCGGCCAAGCTGCAGGCGTACCGGCTGCAGGACGAGGGGCTGGACACCGTCGACGCGAACCTGGAGCAAGGGCTGCCGGCAGACGCACGCGAGTATTCGGCCGCCGGACACATCCTGGCCGATCTCGGCGTGGCCACTTTCGAGCTGCTCACCAACAACCCGGAGAAGACCTTCGCGCTTGACGGTTACGGCCCACAGGTAGCGCGCCGCAGTAGAATCGAAATCGTTCCCACACACGACAACATCGAGTACCTGCGCACGAAGCGCGACCGGATGGGGCATGATCTGCCCGGCGTGGCCGAATGGCTCGCCGCGCACCCGGGGTACGGAAGCTAAGGAGCACACGTGGCATCAACCGGAGCACCCGAGGACTATTCCATACCCGCGGAGGGCATGACCATCGCCGTCGTGTACACCCGCTGGAACGACAAGGTCGTCGACCTGCTGCGGGCTGGCGCGCGGGACGAGGCCCGCGAACTCGGAGTCAAAGTGGACGAGTACGCCGTGGCCGGCTCCCTCGAACTGCCGGTGGTGGTGCAAGCATGCGCGAAGCGCTACGACGCAGTGGTGGCCCTCGGCTGCGTGATCCGCGGCGAGACCGCCCACTTCCAGTACGTGTGCGACTCTGTGACCGCCGGACTGACCCGGGTGGCGTTGGACGAGCAGACTCCGGTCGGCAACGGCGTGCTTACCGTCGATGACGAGGATCAAGCTTACGAGCGTGCCGGCGGGGAGGATGCCAAGGAAGACAAGGGCGCGGAAGCGATGCGCGCCGCAGCCGGAACGGCGGTTGAGCTGCGAAAGGTTCGTGCGCTGCCCCTGAGGGGTTAAGGTAGCCCGGTAGGCGTGGGGCGCCTTTGGCGTCGATACGCAATCATGCTCGAGCGCTTGTAAGGAGAGTGGCAGTGGCTCAACCGCACAACCCCACGGAACTGTCAGACCGCGACGAGGTGGCCCACCTCAACGCGCTCGACCCGCACGCTACGACCACCACGAAACCGTGGGAGCTGGAGCTGGACTCTCAGTTCCTCCGCAAGGTCGCCATCGCGTGGATCGTGGTGGTAATGGCGGTGCACGTGTTCATGGCATGGGCCGTAGACGCTGAATTCACCGGTGTGGCCATCACCGGCCTCGACAAGTTCGCGTTCGTGGGCGTGGGGCTTGTCATCTCCGTGCTGTCGTGGATCGCGCTGACCAGACCACGCGTGCGCGCCAACGAGGATGGCGTGCAGGTGCGCAACATCATCGGCACCCGCTTCTACCCGTGGGCCGTAATCTACGGGTTGAGCTTTCCGAAGGGTTCGCGCATGGCGCGGCTGGAACTGCCGGAATTCGAATACGTGCCGCTTTGGGCCATTCAATCCGGTGACAAGGAGCGCGCCCTCCGCTCCGTCGAGGAGTTCCGCGCAATCGAAGCCAAATACATGCCGCAGGATTAAACATTGGCGGACCCCCAAAGCTACCGCCCCTCACCGGGCACCATCCCGACTGATCCGGGCGTGTATAAATTCCGTGACCGGGACGGCCGCGTCATTTACGTGGGCAAGGCCAAAAATCTTCGAGCGCGCCTGAACAACTACTTCCAGCCACCCAGCACCCTGCACCCGCGGACGCGCCAGATGGTGTATACCGGCGCGTCGGTGGAGTGGACCGTGGTGGCCTCCGAAGTGGAAGCGCTGCAGCTGGAGTACACGTGGATCAAGCGGTTCGACCCATGGTTCAACGTCATGTACCGCGACGACAAGACGTACCCGATGCTTGCTGTCAGCGTGCGGGAGCGGTACCCGCGCGCGTTCTTTTACCGCGGCCCGAAACGCAAGGGCGTGCGCTACTTCGGCCCGTACTCGCACGCGTGGGCGGTGCGCGAAACGCTCGATCTGCTCACGCGGGTGTTTCCCATCCGTACTTGCTCAAACGGCGTATTCAACCGCCACGAGTCGCTGGGTCGGCCGTGCTTGCTGGGCTACATCGACAAATGTGCGGCGCCGTGCGTCGGGCGCGTGGATGAGGCGGAGTACGACGAGATTGTCCAGGGCTTCCTCGGTTTCATGTCCGGTCGCACCGACCAGCTGGTTCGGGGCATCACCGAGCAGATGCAGGAAGCCTCAGAAAACCTCGAGTTCGAGAAGGCGGCGAGGCTGCGCGACGACCTTGGGGCTGTGAAGAAGGTCATGGAGCGCCAAACCGTGGTGCTCGGCCAGGACACCGACGCCGACGTCATCGCGTTCGACACCGACGAGCTCGAGGCGGCGGTGCAGATTTTTAACGTCCGGGACGGCCGCATCCGCGCCCAGCGTGGCTGGGTGGTGGAAAAAACTGGCGACGAGCCTGGGGCTTCCGAGCGGTTGGAGGAGGGTCAAGCGGACCCGACCCTGCCGACGCTGATGCAGAACTTCCTCGTGCAGTACTACTCGGATGCGGTGGAACGGGTGCGCCTAGAGCAGGAAGAAGACCGCAGGATTGAGGAGCAGAAAGTTCGCCGCCGCGGTGTGGACCAAGAGTCCCGCGCGCAGGCGAAGCCGCCGTTGCCGGTGCCGCGGGAGATCCTCGTGGAGACGCTGCCTGAAGAGCTGACAGAGGTCAGCGAACTACTCGCGGAGCTGCGAGGAGGCCCCGTCGACATCCGCGTGCCGCAGCGCGGCGATAAGCGGGCATTGATGGAAACGGTGCACAAAAACGCCGCAGAGGCGCTGCACCAGCACAAGCTCAAACGCGTCGGCGACCTCACCGCCCGGTCCCAGGCGCTGCAAGACATCCAGGAAGCTCTCGGCATGGATGAGGCCCCGCTACGCATAGAGTGCACGGACATTTCCCATATACAGGGAACGGACGTCGTGGCGTCTTTGGTGGTGTTCGAGGACGGTCTGCCGAAGAAGAACGACTACCGCCGCTACCGCATCAAGGAAGCTGCAGGCGACGGCCACTCCAACGACGTCGGCTCCATCGCGGAGGTGACGCGCCGCCGCTTCAAGCGCTACAACGAGGACAAACTGGCCAACCCGGACGAGGTGGAGGAAGAACAAACCTTCGACGACGAGGCGGACGAATCAACGGGCGCGAAGCGCTTCGCGTACCCGCCGCAGCTGTTCATCGTCGACGGTGGCAAGCCGCAGGTAAACGCCGCCCAAGAAATCTTCGACGAACTCGGCATCGTCGACGTTCAGCTCATCGGTTTGGCAAAGCGCTTGGAGGAGGTTTGGGTGCCCGACGACGACGAGCCGGTGATCCTGCCCCGCAATTCCGAAGGCATGTACCTCCTGCAGCAGGTGCGAGATGAAGCCCACCGGTTCGCTATCACCTACCACCGCCAGCAGCGCTCCAAGCGCATGCGCGCCTCGGCCCTCGACGCAGTCCCGGGGCTCGGCCCCGCCCGACGCACCGATCTGGTGAAGCATTTCGGTTCCGTGAAAAAGGTCAAAGAGGCGTCGGTGGAGGAGATCCAGCAGGTCAAGGGCGTGGGGCCGAAGCTCGCGGAGACCATCTACACCCATCTGCATCAGCAGTAGCACCGCGCTAATCGACGGCGCTTCGCCTCCGCCTTGTCTAGGATGAACTGCATGCCCACGACATCCTCCGCCCACCCTTTGCCCCAGGAAGATTCAACGTCGCCGATGCGCCCGGTCATCATCACCGGGCTGTCCGGGGGCGGTTTGTCTACGGCGGCGAAGGTGTTCGAGGACAAAGGGTTCTTTGTCTCCCAGAATCTGCCCCCGCAGCTCATTCTGGATTTGGTTGACCTCGCCGCCGCCGACGATTCGCCGGTGGATCGCCTGGCCGTCGTCACCGACGTCCGAGCGTCGCGGTTCAACGGTTCGCTGCTGGAGACGATCTCCGCCATCCGCGAGCGCGGGCACCAGCCGTTCGTGCTCTTTTTGGAGGCGCGCGACGATGTGCTCATCCGCCGTTTCGACTCCGTGCGCCGAACCCACCCGCTGCAAGGCGGGGGAACGCTGCAATCCGGTATCGAGCACGAGCGGCAGGCGCTGGAAGATCTGCGGGCGTCTTCCGACGTGATCATCGACACGTCCAACTTGTCGGTCCACGATCTGCGGCGCGCGGTGGAGGCGTCCGTTGGCGAGTTGCCGGTGGGCAGGCAGCACGTCACCATCGAGTCCTTCGGGTTCAAGCACGGCTCCCCGCGCGATGCCGACATCGTTCTCGATGTCCGCTTTTTGCCTAACCCGTACTGGGTTGAGGAGCTGCGCGAGTTCCGTGGGGTGGACAAGGCGGTGGCCGATTACGTGCTCAACCAGGAGGGCGCGAAGCAGTACGTGGATAGCTTCGTGGATCTGCTTTCGAGCACGTTGGGCGGGTACCGCCACGAAGGGAAGGATTTCATCACCGTCGGCGTGGGCTGCACAGGAGGTCACCACCGTTCGGTGGCAGTGGCGGAGGCCATTGGTAAACGTCTGCGCCAGCAGGGGCAGGTGGACGTGAACGTCATCCACCGCGACCTTGAGCGCCACTAACCCCAATACGTAGGTCAGAGAAAGAAGGGTCCATTGAGCCATACGTCCTACACGTGCCTTGGGGGAGGTCACGGCCTGTACCAGACGCTCACCGCCGCACGGGTAGCAGGGGCGTCTCCCATCAACGCCGTTGTCACCGTCGCAGACGACGGGGGATCGTCCGGCCGTCTCCGCCGCGAGATGGAGATCGTGCCGCCGGGTGACCTGCGCATGGCGCTGGCCGCGCTGACGTCGGAGGGCGATGGTGGGAGCATGTGGCGCGACACACTGCAACACCGCTTCGGCGGCCACGGCGCTATGGCGGGCCACGCGCTGGGAAATCTGCTTATCACCGGGCTCGCCGAGCGGCTCGGAGATACCCAAGCGGCCTTGGACCAGGTGGCGGCGTGGACCGGTTCCGCCGGACGGGTGATTCCGGTATGCCCGCAGCCCCTGGACATTGAGGCGGACGTCGCCGGGCTGGATGACGACCCGCGGGTGCTGCGCTCAGTCCGCGGCCAGGTGGCAGTTGCCACCACACCCGGCGCGGTGCGGCGGGTGCGCTTGACCCCCGCGCAGCCCGCGGCGAGCGAGGCGGCTGTGCGAGCGATCCTCGACGCCGACGTGGTCACCATCGGCCCCGGATCCTGGTTTTCGTCTGTGATCCCGCACATCTTGGTCCCGGAAATCGCCCAAGCGCTGAACGACACCGACGCGAGGGTTGTGGTGATTTTGAACCTTTCCCCGGAGGCGGGGGAGACCCACGGGTTCACCACCGAGCGCCACATCCACGTCTTCTCCCAGCACGCGCCGCAGCTGAAGGTGGACTACTTCCTGGCCGATGAACACACAGCCACATCTGCCGGTGAGCGCGACAACATCGCCCGTGCCGCGGCGCGTTTGCACGCCCAGGTGGTCTTCGCCCCGCTGCGGGAAGTGGGTGAAGACGGAACGGCCTTGAACCGGCACGACCCTCAGCAACTGGCAGCTGCCCTCCAGGCGCTGCGACCGGCACGATAGACTGCTGGGCGTTCTACAGCTGCACGAGAGACGAGGGGAGGCGCCGGTGGCGCTAACAGCGAAGGTCAAAGATGAGCTTTTGCGCACGACCGGCGGCGGGCTCGACGTCCGCGCTGCGGAGGCGGCGGCGCTGATCAGGTTCGGCGGGGAGCTGCAGGCCACCGAGCGCGGCGTGGCCATCGTTGCTGAGTTTGAGGAGGAAGCCGTTGCCCGCCGTCTCGCCGGGACGCTGACGGACCTGTGCGCGGTGGACGCTTCCGTGGAGCTCCTTTCGCCGTCTTCCGGCAGCCGTGATTCGCGGTACGAGGTGCGGGTGGATGAGGGCGCAGCCGACGTCATTCGCCGGCTCAAACTGGTCACAGCGTCTGGTCACCCGGTGGTCGGCATGCCGAGGCAGGTCATTTCTGGGCCGATGGCGGGAGTGGAGGCGGCTTGGCGCGGAGCCTTCCTCGCGCGAGGCCGCCTGACCGAACCGGGCCGCACTGCCACCCTCGAGGTGGCGTGCCCTGGGCAGGAAGCGGCGTTGGCGCTGGTTGGGCTGGCGCGCCGGATGGGGTTGACGGCGAAGACACGGGAGACCCGCGGGGTTGAGCGGGTAATGCTGCGTGACGGCGAAGCCATCGGGATTTTGCTCAGCCGCATCGGTGCTCCCGCCACACGTATCGAGTGGGACACCAAGCGCGAAAGCCGCGCGGTAAAGGCGAAGTCGAACAGTCGCCTTGCCACGTTCGACGACGCGAATACGCGCCGCTCGGCCCAAGCGGCCGCTGCCGCGGCGGCCCGCGTGGAGCGGGCGATGGAGATTTTGGGCGACGATGTCCCGGAGCACCTCGCAGAGGCTGGCTTCCTGCGCGTCGAGCACCGCCACGCCTCCCTGGAGGAGCTGGGCCGATTGGCAGACCCCCAGATGACCAAGGACGCGGTTGCCGGCCGGATCCGCCGGCTGCTTTCGCTCGCTGACAAACGCGCCGCAGAGCTTGGGGTGGAAGACACCCACGGTTCGCCCACGGCGTAGCCGGTGCGGGGCGGCACCTTTGGCGTCGTCAAGCGTATGCTCCTGCGCGTCTCGGTTAAGCTCAGTACACTCGTACGTGGAACAACATACGCACGACGACGAGGAGTTTTACTGTGACAACCCGCATTGGTATCAACGGTTTCGGCCGCATCGGCCGCGCAGCATTCCGCATCATCGAGGACGAGTACAAGGGCGAGCTTGAGGTTGTGAAGATCAACGACCTCACCGATAACGAAACGCTCGCACACCTGATGAAGTACGACACTGCGTACGGCCAGTTCGACCACGACATCCAGTACGACAACGAGTCGATCACCGTCGACGGCCGCCGCATCGCGGTGTCCGAGGAGAAGGACCCGGCGAACCTCGCATGGGGTGACGTCGACGTGGACATCGTGCTCGAATGCACCGGCGTGTTCCGCAAGGGCCCGGACGCAAAGGCGCACCTCGACGCAGGCGCGAAGAAGGTCATCATCTCCGCCCCCGGCAAGGAGGTGGACGGCACCTACGTGTGGGGTGTCAACCACAACGACTACACCGGCGGCGAGAACGTCATTTCCGCGGCTTCCTGCACCACCAACTCGCTGGCTCCTGTTGCGAAGGTGCTCGACGAGGCATTCGGTATTGAGCGTGGTCTGATGACCACCATTCACGCCTACACCGGCGATCAGCGCCTCCAGGACGCACCGCACAAGGACCTTCGCCGCGCACGTGCCGCCGCGCAGAACATCGTGCCCACCACGACGGGCGCGGCGAAGGCTGTGGCCCTGGTGCTGCCGAACCTCGAAGGCAAGCTCGACGGCTTTGCGATGCGCGTGCCCACCATCACCGGCTCGGCGACAGACCTCACCGTCACCCTGGCCAAGGAAGTAACCATCGAGGACGTCAACGAGGCTGTGAAGAACGCCGCGCAGGACGCGGAGTTCGGCCAGGCGCTGCAGTACACCGAGGACCCGATCGTCTCCTCCGACATCATCGGCAACCCCCACGGAGCCATCTTCGATGCGGGCATGACCCGCGTGATCGACGGCAACATGGTGAAGATCATCTCCTGGTACGACAACGAGTGGTCCTACACCGCCCAGTACATCCGCCTGACCAAGTTCGTGGCGGACAAGCTCTAACGCAAAGTCTGCGGGCCCGCGGCGTTTCCTCCGCGGCGGGCCCGTTTTTCGTACGATCGTGGATGTTTACAACGCGAAGGAGAACCCTATGACCAAGAACTTGCAGCAGCTTCTCGACGAAGGCGTGGACGGCCGCCACGTGTTGGTGCGCTCTGACTTCAACGTCCCCCTGGACGAGAACGGCAACATTACGGACGCGGGGCGTATCGACGCCTCCCTGCCCACGCTCAAAGCCCTGCTAAAAGGCGGCGCGAAGGTCGTCGTGATGGCACACCTGGGCCGCCCGAAGGGTGAGGTGAACCCGAAGTACTCCCTGGCGCCCGTGGCTGAGGCCCTGTCCGAGCGCCTGGGACAGTTCGTGCCCCTGGCGGGCGACGTCTCCGGCGAGGACGCTCACGAGCGCGCCAACGGCCTGACCGAGGGTGAGATTCTCCTGCTCGAAAACGTCCGCTTCGACGCGCGCGAGACCTCGAAGGACGAGGCGGAGCGCGCCGCGTTCGCTGAGGAGCTGGCCGCGCTGGCCGCAGACAACGGCGCGTTCGTCTCGGACGGTTTCGGCGTGGTGCACCGCGCGCAGGCCTCCGTCTACGACGTGGCGAAGAAGCTCCCGGCCTACGCCGGCTATCTCGTGGACAAGGAGGTGGAGACCTTGTCCGCGGTGAAGAACAACCCGGAGGCCCCGTACGTGGTCGTGCTTGGCGGCTCCAAGGTCTCCGACAAACTCGGTGTGATTGAGGCGCTTGCGGAGAAGGCCGACAAGATCATCATTGGCGGCGGCATGTGCTACACCTTCCTCGCGGCGCAGGGACACAACGTGCAGAAGTCGCTGTTGCAGGAGGACATGGTGGACACCTGCAAGGAGCTCATCGAGCGCTTCGGCGACAAGCTGCTGCTGCCCGTCGACGTTGCCGCCGGTGCTGAGTTTGACAAGGACACCGAGAAGAAGATCGTCGGCCTGGACGAAATTCCGGAGGGCTGGATGGGTCTGGACATCGGCCCGGAAACGGCGAAGAACTATGCCGAGGCCATCGAAGACTCCAAGACCGTGTTCTGGAACGGACCGATGGGCGTATTCGAATTCCCGAACTTTGCTGACGGCACGAAGGCCGTTGCCGAGGCCATGATCGCGGCAACCAAGGACAACGGTTCATTCACTGTGGTCGGCGGCGGGGACTCCGCGGCGTCGGTACGCACGCTGGGCCTCGACGAGAACGGCTTCTCCCACATCTCCACTGGCGGCGGCGCCTCCCTCGAACTCATCGAGGGCAAGGAACTGCCCGGCGTTTCCGTTCTGAACTAGGAGGTTTGCACGATATGGCACGCACGCCACTGATTGCGGGCAACTGGAAGATGAACCACGATCACCTCGAGGCTATCCAGAGTGCCCAGAAACTCGCCTTCGCGTTTCCGAAGGACGGCTACGAGTACGTGGATATCGCGCTGACGGTCCCGTTCACGGACCTGCGCTCCATCCAGACGCTGGTGGAAGGCGACAAGCTCAAGATCACCTACGGCGCCCAAGACGTCTCCGAGCACGACAACGGGGCATACACCGGCGACATCTCGGCCGCGATGCTGGAAAAACTTGGCTGTTCCTGGGTGGTGGTGGGCCACTCGGAGCGCCGCGAGTACCACGGCGAGACCAACGAGCAGGTTGCGGCAAAGGCAGCGAAGGCCATTGCACACGGCATCACCCCAATCGTCTGTGTGGGCGAGCCGCTCGAAGTGCGCGAGGCTGGAAAGCACGTCTCCTACGTCGTCGAGCAGGCGCGTGAGTCCCTCGCTGGGGTGGACTTGTCCAAGGCCGTCATCGCCTATGAGCCGGTGTGGGCGATCGGCACCGGCAAGGTTGCCTCGGCCGAGGATGCGCAGGAGGTCTGCCACGGGATTCGCGAGCTGGTGCGAGAGCTTAGCGACGCCGCCGTGGCCGACCAGATCCGCATCCTTTACGGCGGCTCAGTCAAGGCCGACACCGTCGCTGAGATTATCGGCCAGCCCGACGTGGATGGTGGTCTGGTCGGCGGGGCGTCACTCGACGGCCAGGACTTTGCCAAACTCGCCGCGGCGGCTGCGAACTCGGTGATGTAGCCCGGCGCTGCAACAGATCAATCTTGCAATGGTGTAAGCTTCTTTGAAGTTTGCACCATTGCCCATTTTGAAAGGTGTCGCACGCATGGCTTTAGCCCTCGAGATCGTGTTAGTGATCTCCGCGATCCTGATGACCGTGTTCGTCCTGCTCCACAAGGGCAAGGGCGGTGGCCTGTCCAGCCTCTTCGGCGGCGGCGTCCAGGCCAACCTGTCCGGTTCGACAACGGTGGAGAAGAACCTCGACCGCATCACCGTGCTGATGGCCCTGATTTGGATCCTGTGCATCGTGGGCCTGAACTTGATCCAGACCTACGCGGTCTAAGCCACCCCCCGCTTAGAACGGTCCTGCTGCGTCCTCCGTGACGAACAGGACCGTTTCTTTTCGCCCAACCGCACCAGCGACGGGCCAGTCCTCCGCTGCTGCGACCCCGTCGGAGGCGTGGCTGGCGGCCTCAGCCTTCTCAGCGCCGGATACGAGCAACCACACCCGGTCCGCGGACTGCACAGCCGGCAGGGTGAGGGTGGCGCGCTGGGCGGGTGGCTTCGGGGAGTCCGTCACGGCAACCACCATCTCTTCGCGCTCACGCACGGCGGCGGTGTGGGGGAACAGGGAGTTGATGTGGCCCTCGCCGCCCATGCCGAGGAGATGGATGTCGAAGCCGCCGTCTGCCACCAGCTGGCGGTAGCGCTCCACCGCGGCGTCCATGGGGCCACCGTTGAGGCCGTAGCCGTGGATGTTGTCCTCGGGAATCGGCACCTTGGATAGCAGGACCGTTCGAGCCTGGCCCTCGTTGGAGTCTGGGTGATCCACCGGCACGTTGCGCTCGTCGCCGAAGAACACCTCCACGCGCGACCAATCGATCGGCTCGACGGCAAGGCGCTCGAGCAGTGCGATGCCGGCGGTGCCGCCGGTGAGCACCACCCTGGCGGTGCGCCCCTCGGCGTGGATTTCGGATAATACGGAGACGAACCGTGAGGTGGCGTCGTCGAGAAGCTCTGCAAGATTCCTATAGCTCAACGTCTACTCCTGATAGTCCGCGCAGGGCGCGCTCGTAGGTGGCGTCGGAGCCGAGGTGGCGCAAGTCCTCGGCGAGGCTCTCCGCGTCGGAACGCTCGACCATCGCGACGAGAGAGTCGGCGTGGCCAGGGACCGAGATACGCACGGTGTGGCTGTCCTGAACCGCGACGACGACATCGCCGTCTTCGCAGTGCAGCACGAGGCGGGCGATGGGGAAGTCCCCGGTAACGTGGGCGGAGCAGCGGGTCACCTGTACGCCAAGACTCGACGCGAGCCAGCCAGCAGCGAGATCCACGCTTGGGTCTCCGGCTGCACCCGCGATCTCGGCGCTCTCGACACGCTTGCCGGGATGCCGGTCGAGCGCGGAGGCGACGATGCCGCGCCACGGGGTGATGCGCGACCACATCATGTCCGAATCGCCGTGCTCGTAGCCAGCCGTGAGATCTTCCAAGGTCATTCCGCTGCCGCCTCGACGGAGGTTTGTGATCCGGCGTTGCGCGATCCGGCCCAGCTGGGTGCCGGCGGGGTGTCCCGGAGCTTTTTGCGGCCAGCACGCCACAACCGGGGTGTCAGGCAGAAGCAGCGGCGTGACCACAGCCCCGAGGTGGCTTGTCAGCTCCCCGTACAGGCGCATCACCACGACCTCGGAAGCGCCCGCGTCGGTGGCCACCAGCACTTGCGCGTCAAGTCGGGTTGCCGCCTCCGGGGCGCCCGATATGAGCACGAGGACTCGAGCCGGGTGCTCGAAGGAGGCGTCGCGCAGGGTTGCGAGGGTGTCGTCGATGGTGTCCGCCCCGGAATCGTCGATGGCGACGAGGAGGGTGAGCACACGGCCGGTGGTGAGCGAGTGGCTCTCCCTCGCGGCCGCCAGTTCCGCGGCGATGGCCTTCGTCGAAGTGTCGGGAAGTTCAATGATCATGCTGTGCGATCCTCCTTACGGGCGGCGCCACGCGCGGCCGTCCTTGGCCAGCATGCGCTCTGCGGATGCTGGGCCCCAGGTGCCGGCGGCGTAATCATCGGGCCGGCCCTGCTCGGCCCAGTAATCGAGCACCGGGTCCAAGATTTCCCAGCTGCGCTCGACCTCGGAGTTCGTGGGAAAGAGGCTCGATTCGTCCAACAGTGCATCAAGGATGAGGCGCTCGTAGGCTTCCGGGGATTGTTCGGTGAATGCTTCGGAGTAGGAAAAATCCATGTTGACGTCGCGCAGCTCCATGCCCGGCCCGGGCACCTTGGAACCGAAGCGCATAAGCACGCCCTCGTCGGGTTGGACGCGGATGACCACGGCGTTGTTCGTCAACAGGTCCGTTTGGCCCTTCGAGAACGGCTGGTACGGCGGGCGCTTGAACACGAGCGCGATTTCGGTAACGCGCCTGCCCAGCCGTTTACCGGTGCGCAGGTAAAACGGCACGCCAGCCCAACGGCGGGATTCGATCTGCAGGGTGCAGGCGGCGAACGTTTCAGTGGTCGAATCCGGGTCAAAACCTTCCTCCTCGCGAAGGCCCACTACCTGCTTCGACCCTTGCCAGCCGGCGGTGTACTGCCCACGTGCGGTGGTCTTACCAAACGGGCCAACTGCGGAGGTGGCGCGCAACACCTTGAGCTTTTCGGCCCGCAGCTGGGCAGGGGAGAAGGAGGTCGGCTCCTCCATGGCCACTAGCGCGAGCAACTGGATCAGGTGGTTTTGAATCACGTCGCGGGCGGCGCCGATGCCGTCGTAGTAGCTCGCACGACCGCCGAGCCCGATGTCCTCCGCCATGGTGATCTGCACATGGTCGATGTAGTGGGAGTTCCACACCGGCTCGAACATCTGGTTGGAAAAGCGCAGCGCGAGGATGTTCTGCACAGTTTCTTTGCCCAGGTAGTGGTCGATGCGGAACACGGAGCGCTCGTCAAAGACCGCACCGACAACGTCGTTGAGCTCTTTGGCGGATACAAGGTCGTGGCCAAACGGCTTCTCGATGATCACGCGTCGCCACTGGCCGTCGCCCGCCTGCGCCATGCCGGAGCGGTCAAGTTGGTGAACCACCTCGGAGAAGAACTCCGGCGGCACAGAAAGATAGTAGGCCCAGTTGCCGGCCGTGCCGCGGTGCTCGTCGCTGCGGTTGCATGCGGCGGCTAAGTTGTCGAACGCCGCGTCATCGTCGAAGTTTCCTTGGACGAACTCCAAGCCTTCGGCGAGGCGGCGCCAGACGTTGTCGTGGAACTCGGTGCGCGCGCCACTGAGGACGGCATCGCGGACGTACTGTTCAAAATCCGCTTTGCTCCACTCGCGCCGACCGTAGCCGATAAGCGTGAACCCGCCTGGCAGCAATCCTCGGTTGGCGAGGTCGTAGATGGCGGGGAGCAGCTTTTTCCGTGCAAGGTCGCCGGTTACCCCGAAAATCACCATGCCCGAAGGTCCGGCGATCTGGGGGAGGCGCTTGTCTGCGGGGGAGCGCAGGGGATTCGACCACTGCGGGTGCGGTTCAGTCACGTAAGGCGAGCTTAGCAGTCATGGAATCGAGCAACTCTTGCCACGCGTCCACGAATTTCTCCACGCCTTCGCGTTCTAGTGCAGCAACTACGTCATCGAGGTCGATGCCCACTTCCCGCAGCGAGGCAAACACCTCGCGTGATACGGCTTCGGTACCGGTGAGGGTGTCGCCGTGCACGCCGCCGTCGCGAAGCACCGCGTCCAGGGTCTTCTCTGGCATGGTGTTGACGGTGTTGGGGCCGGCGAGCTCGGTGACGTACATCGTCTCCGGGTACGCGGGGTTCTTCACGCCCGTCGACGCCCACAGGGGGCGCTGCGCGTTCGCGTCTGCCGGAAGCTTGTCGACGGCAGCTTCGCCGAATTCCGACGCAAACAGCGCGTACGCTAACCGCGCGTTCGCGATGCCCGCTTTGCCGCGCAGAGCGAGTGCCTCGTCCGTGCCGATGGTTTCGAGCCGCTTGTCCACCTCGGTGTCCATGCGGGAGACGAAGAAGGACGCCACGGAGTGGATCGTGCTCACATCGCGTCCGTTGGCGGCGGCCTGTCGGATGCCCTCTTTGTACGCGCCGATGACCTGCTTGTAGCGCTCCACGGAGAAGATCAGGGTGACGTTGACGGAAATGCCCTCGGCGAGCGCTGCGGTGACAGCGGGAAGGGACTCGTCCGTCGCCGGAATCTTGATCATCAAGTTTTCGCGGTCCACCAGCTGCCACAGCTCCCGGGCCTGCGCAATGGTCTTGGCCTCGTCGGCCGCGTAGCGCGGGTCGACCTCGATGGACACCCGCCCATCCTTGCCACCGGTGGCCTCGTAGACGTCGCGGAAAAGGTCGCACGCATCTTGGACATCCTTGACGCTCATCGCATATACGGCGGCGTCGGCGGTGGTGCCTGCCTGCTTCAGCTCTGCAAGTTGCTCGTCGTAGTGGGCGCCGGAGCCCATCGCCGCAGCGAAGATGGCGGGGTTGGTAGTTACGCCCACAATGGACTTCGCCTGCTTCACCTCGTCGAGGTTGCCAGTGGCGATGCGCTCGCGGGACAGGTCGTCGAGCCAGGTGGATGTGCCTACCTGGTAGAGGTCGTCGATTGCAGTCATGCAGTCTCTGCCTTTCCTGAATTCGCCGTGTTGGGCGAGTGGTTTAGCGCCCGTCTCCGCGGGTCGGTTCGGCCTCAGTATCGCCTACGCGCACGCTCGTTGCCACGCTGCGCTGTTCCCGAACGCACTCCAGGGTCTCGCGCGCGGTGCGCACAACGTTTTCGGTGGTGAAGCCGAAGCGCTCGAACAGTTCCGCGCCCGGGGCGGAGGCGCCGAAGTGCTCCAGGGACACAGCGCGGCCGTACTCACCGAGGAAGCGGAACCAAGGCATCGAGGTCGCGGCCTCCACGGAGACGCGGGCCTTGACGTCGCGGGGCAGCACGGAGTCGATGTAGGCGTCGTCCTGCTCCATGAACCAGTCCATGGACGGCACGGACACCACACGGGTGGCGGTGCCGTCCGCCTCGAGCAACTTGGCGGCTTCGACGGCGTACTGCACCTCCGAGCCGGAGGCCATGAGGATCACGTCCGGGGTGTCTGCGGATTCCTCGACGAGAACGTAGGCGCCGCGCGCCACGCCGCCGAACGCCTTCTCCTTGGTGCCCTCGAGCACCGGCAGGTTCTGCCGCGAAAGCGCCAGGGCCTTCGGCTGTTCCTTCGCCTCGAGTGCGGCGACCCAGGCTGCGGAGGTCTCGTTCGCGTCAGCCGGGCGGATCACGGCGACATCCGGGATGGCGCGCAGTGCGGCCAGGGTTTCCACCGGCTGGTGGGTGGGGCCGTCCTCGCCGAGGCCGATGGAGTCGTGGGTGAACACGTAGTAGCCGTCGATGCCGGACAGGGCCGCGACGCGGATGGCGGGGTAGAGGTACTCGGAGAAGATGAGGAAGGTGCCGCCGTAGACGCGCGTGCCGCCGTGCAGGGCGATGCCGTTCATCACTGCACCCATGGCGTGCTCGCGGATGCCGAAGTGGAGGTTGCGCCCGTACGGGTCCGCGGAGAACATCTCGGTGGAAATGGCCTGCGGGCCGAAAGACTTCTCGCCTTTGATCAGGGTGTTGTTGGAGCCGGCGAGGTCGGCGGAGCCGCCCCACAGCTCCGGCAGCGCAGCCGCTGCGGCCTGGATCGCGGCCTCGGAGGCCTTGCGGGTAGCCAGGCCTTTCGTGTCGGGCTCCCAGGTGGGGAAGTCCTTCTTCCAGTCGGCCGGCAGCTCGCGGGCCGTCAATCGGTCCAACAGCGCCTTGCGCTCGGGGTTCGCGGCCGCCCACGCGTCGAACTTCTCGTCCCACGCCGCGCGCTTGGCGGCGGCGCGCTCGCGCAGGGAGCGGGTGTGGGCGATGACCTCGTCTTCCTCGGGGAACATAACGGCGGGGTCGAAGCCAAGCTCCTCCTTGACCGCAGCCACCTCGTCTGCGCCCAGCGCCGCGCCGTGGACCGCGCCGGTGTTCATGAGGTTCGGTGCCGGGTAGCCGATGACGGTTTTGACGCGGATGATCGTCGGCTTTGCGGTCTCGGCCTTCGCCTCGGCCACTGCTGCCTCAATGGCGGCGACATCTTCGCCGGATTCCACGGTGAGGGTCTGCCACCCGTAGGCGTCGTAACGCTTGAGCACATCCTCGGTGAACGCGATCTGGGTGTCGTCCTCGATGGAGATGCGGTTGTCGTCCCAGAACAGAATGAGGTTGCCCAGCTGCTGGGTTCCAGCAAGCGACGACGCCTCCGAGGTCACGCCCTCCTGCAAGCAGCCGTCTCCGGCGACGACGTAGATGTAGTGGTCGAAGGGGGACTCGCCGGCGGGGGCATCGGGGTCGAACAGGCCGCGCTCCCGGCGAGCCGCCATCGCCATGCCTACCGCCGAGGCGAGGCCCTGGCCGAGCGGGCCGGTGGTGATCTCGATGTGGTCGGTGTGGTTGTACTCCGGGTGGCCCGGGGTCTTCGAGCCCCAGGTGCGCAGGTCCTTCAAGTCCTGCAGTTCAAGCCCGAAGCCGCCGAGGTAGAGCTGCACGTACTGCGTGAGCGAGGAGTGTCCGTTGGACAGGACGAAGCGGTCGCGGCCCACCCAGTCCTTATCGGCCGGGTCCACGTCCATCACGCGCTGGAACAGGGTGTAAGCCAGGGGCGCCAGGCTCATGGCGGTGCCGGGGTGGCCGGAGCCGCAGTGCTCCACCGCATCGGCCGCGAGTACCCGGGCGGTGTCCACAGCGCGGGTGTCGGTGTCGGTCCAATCCTCGGGGTAGTTGCGCACGGTCATAGCCTGCAGTTCGGGGGGCAGCGTCATGTCGTCCTCGCTTTCTTTAAGGTCGCACAAAAGCATATCGCTTATCGACGCCTCCGGGAGATCGCCCTGACTCGATTCGTTCCCGCGTGGTGGAAGGCGCTACCATCGTCCGAAGGTATGATTGCCCGCGCATGTGGCCGCACATAAAAGGAGAGAGTTGTTGGAGACCATCAAGGCGTATTTCGCATTGACGAAGCCGAGGGTCATTGAACTTCTCTTGGTGGCCGCGATACCTGCTATGTTGCAGGCTCACCGTGGCGAGGTGCACCTCTGGCTCGTGCTGGGCACGCTGCTCGGCGGCTGGATGGGCGCCGCGGCGGCGAACACGTTCAACATGGTCGCTGACTACGACATCGACCAGAAGATGGGGCGCACCCGAGCGCGGCCGCTGGTCCGCCACACCGTGACCAAACAGAAGGCGGCGGTGTTTGCCTGGGTCATGCTCGTGCTGTCGGTGCTGTGGCTAGGCGTGCTGTGCAATTCGTGGCTTGCCGCGTTGTTCATCTTGCTGACCAACTTCTTCTACATCTTCATCTACACAAAGTGGCTGAAGCGCCGCACCTGGCAAAACGTGATCTGGGGCGGGGCAGCCGGCTGCATGCCGGTGCTGGTCGGCTGGGCCGTGATCCGTGACAACGTCACCGACGGCTCCGCCGACAACTGGTGGCAGGCCGTGGTGATGTTCATGATCATCTTCTTCTGGACCCCGCCGCATACCTGGGCTCTGGCCATGAAATACAAGGATGACTACGCGCGTGCCAACGTGCCGATGCTGCCGGTAGTCGCATCGGCGGAAGAAACCAGCCGGCAGATCGTGATCTACTCCTGGCTCACCGTCGTAGTGTCGCTGTTGCTCGTGCCCGCGGCCTCCTGGATCTACCTGGTGGTTGCGGTACTGTCTGGCGCAGCGTTTTTGGTCATGGCGACCAAGCTGCACCAGGGAATCGCCCGCGGGGAGAACGTCAAACCGTTGAAGCTGTTCATCCTCTCAAACAACTACTTGGCGGCACTGTTTCTCGGTCTCTCCTTCGACGCGGTGCTGGGGTGGCAAACCATAGGCGAGATGCTGTTTTAAACCTTCAGCACCACCGAGCCGGTTGTCCTGCGCGCCTGCAGGTCCTCGTGGGCCTGGCGGGCGTTTTTCAACTCGTAGGGCGGGTGCACGCGGATCTTCACCGTGCCGTCCTCCACGGCGCGTGCAACGGCCTGGGCGCGCATGAGGAACTCGTCGTCGGTGGCGACGTAATGCTTCAGGGAAGGTCGGGTGAGGAAGAGCGCCCCGTGGGCGTTGAGTTCTTGGATCTTGAACGGCTCGACATCGCCCGAGGCGGAGCCGAACGAGCACACCAGGCCACGGGGGCGGGTGACGTTCAAGCACATCTCGAAGGTGTCTTGGCCCACGCCGTCGTAGACCACGTCCACGCCGCCGCCGTTGGCCTCCTTGATCCGGTCGGCGAGGTCGTCGCCGTAGCGGAACACCTTTGTCGCGCCCGCCTCGTAGGCGAGCTGTTCCTTTTCGTCGGTTGAGACCACCGAGTACACGATCGCCTCCTCGGCGGCGGCCATCTGGGTGAGAATGAGCCCCACGCCGCCAGCGCCGGCGGTGACTACCATCGTGTCGCCCGGTTGTGTCTCGCGCACACCGTAGAGCAAGTAGTGCGAAGTCATGCCCTGCAGCAACATGGAGGCCGCCACCTCGGGTGCCACACCCTCCGGTACCGCGACGAGGCGGTTGCGGTCCACCGCGACCTGTTCAGCGTAGGAACCGGGCGCTTCGTGCCAGGCCACCAGGGTGCCGGGCGCGATCTCGCCCAGTGGATCGCTCACCACGCGGCCGCACCCCTCGGTGCCCGGGATGTACGGGGGATCTGAGGGGTAGGTGCCGGAGCGGAAGTAGGTGTCGATGTAGTTGATGCCGGCGTAGCTGACGTCGACAAGCAGCTGCCCTTCAGATGGCGTTGGCGGCTCGACGTCCTTGTACTCGAGGACTTCCGGGCCACCGTGGGATGTGACAACGATTGCTTTCATGTCACACGAGCGTAGGCAACCTGCGCTTCCCGTGCGCGAAAAGAAACGCGCTGAACGCAACTACAGTCGACGACATCGCGATGTGGGCCGGGATTGTCCAGCGCGGAACGCCCATACGGAACTGAATCACGCCGATAGCCCACTGCACCAAAATAAGGGCGATGAGCACGTAGGAGGTGCGTTTCGCATCCTCGGGGGCGCCGGAGTTGCGCAGCAGAACCGTGGTGATGATGGTGGCGATGAGGTAGACGTACATGCACGCCGCGTGCACGTACGCGAGCACCCGAGTGTCTAGCTCCAAACGTCCTTCCATGCCAGCGACCGCGTCGCCGGAGTGCGGGCCGGAGCCGGTGACCATAGTGCCGGTGACGAGCACGATGCACAGCGCCGCGGCGGCGATCAGCGTCCACGTCTGCGCGGAACTGGGGTAGCGGCGGGTGGGGGCTTCGTTGTCGGGCTCCGCGATGCGCATGTAAAGCATCGCGGCGACGAACACGAGCACCATCGACGGCAGGAAGTGCACCGCCACGGACCACCAGCGCAGGTCCAGCCGCACGGAGATGCCGCCGATGACGGCCTGCACGACCACACCGATCAGGGAGATCCAGGCCAGCGTCTTGATGTCCTTGCGGCGCCCGGCGCGGACCACGGCAAAGAGCACGAGCGCGGCGGCCGCGGCGACCACGAAGGCGAGAAGGCGGTTGCCGAACTCGATGGCCTGGTGAATCCACGGCGCGGCTCCCGCAACCGGCACGAGCGAGCCCTCGTGGCAGAGCGGCCATGTGTCGCAGCCGAGGCCTGAGCCGGTCACGCGCACCAACGAGCCGGTGACGGTAATACCGCCCTGGCACAGCAACAGCACCAGCGCAAGGGTGCGCTGCAGTTTCAGAGACGGGTCACGCCACGCCTCCCTCCAGGACTGTGAGCGGGTCTCAGCTGTGGTTGCGGTCACGGTTGCTCCAACTTTCGGACGATGTTGATCGGGCTGAGTGTAACGCGCCTAGCCGTCAAAGCGGAACAGGCGCACGGCCGCGGTCATCGCGGCCACCCCCCATGCGGCGAGTGCGGCCCAGGCAAGCCAGTTCACCGACAGCTCCAAGGCGTGCACCAGCGCGCCGGCGAGCGCCACCGTCGGCACTGCGTTCCACCAACCAGCATGAGCGATGTCGCCGGCGTATCCCACCCAACCGAGGATGCCCATGAGCACCAACCAAATCAGATTCGCCAGCGCGAGCACCATCTCCGAGCTCAGGGTGCCGCCCATGAGCAAACCCATTGCGGTGAACGCCGCCACCCCGAACAGCAGGGTGACCAAACCGAACAGTGCACCGGCGACGGAGACGCGCCACCCCAGGGCGAAGGCGATAGCGCCCAACACCACGATCTGCACCAGTACGGTGGCGAGGACCCCCAGAATCTTGCCGGCGATGATTGTCCATGCTGGCACTCCCGAGGCGCCGGTGCGTTTCAAAGCGCCGTAACGCCGGTCGAAAGCCACGGCGATCGCCTGGCCGGTAAAGCCCGCGCCGGTGGCGGCGACGGCGAACACCATGGGCACGAGGACGTTGAAGTTCGTGTTGTCACCCAGGATTGGGGCGAAGTGCGCTGCGAGCAAGATCGCGGCCGGGATGATCACGTTGACCAAGAGTTGTTCGCCGTGGCGCAGCATCAACTTCGACTCGATCCTGCCTTGTGCTGCCACCATCGACGCAAACGATGCCCGCTGCGGTGCCGGGGCGAACACCCCTGGTGTGAGCTTGCCGGTCTCCATCAGCTTCTCAGCTCCCTTCCGGTCAGTTCCAAAAACACGTCCTCGAGGTTTCGGTGGGACACGCTCAGCTCGCGGATGAGCACCTGTTGCCTCGCGGCCTCGCGAGCCAGCGTCTCCACGACATCCGGCGAGCCGGTCCCCTTGATCCGGTAATCCCGAGGCCGGACCTCCTCGACGCTGAGGTTGGCGGGCGCTAGCTCGTCGTTAAGCGGGCGGATATCCAGCGCCTCCGCGGTCTGCACCGACAACACCGGGAATTCTTCGTGGCTGGTGAGCTCGGCGGGGGACCCCTGGGCGACCACCCTGCCGTGGTCGATGATCACCACATCGTCGGCGAGGGCCTCCGCTTCATCCATCAGGTGGGTGGTGAGCAGGACGGTCACACCGTCGCGCTTCATAGCCGAAATGACGTCCCACACCGCGATACGCGATTGAGCGTCCAGGCCCGCTGTCGGCTCGTCCAAGAAGATCAACTCGGGCCTGCCGATCATAGCGAGCGCGAGCGACAGGCGCTGTTGCTGGCCGCCGGAGAGCCTGCGGTAGCTGGTGTTGGCGACACCTTGTAGCCCGAGCAATTCCATGAGCCACTGTGGGTCGTGCGGGTGGGCGTTGTAGCCGGCCGCCAAGCGCAGCATTTCCTGCACAGACACGCTGGCGTAAGCGCCGCCTCCCTGCAGCATGATTCCGATGCGGTCGCGGACCTTCTGCGGGTGTGCGACGGGGTCGATACCGAGGACTCGGATCGAGCCAGAAGTGGGCGAGGTGAAGCCCTCGCACATCTCAATAGTGGTGGTTTTACCGGCGCCGTTGGGGCCAAGCAGCGCGAGCAGCTGGCCGCGTCGTGCTGAGAAGGTGAGCCCGTCAACCGCCTTTTTCTCGCCGAAACGCTTGACTACGTTGTCGACGACCAGCGCGTGATCACTCATGAGAGATGAGTGTAGACCTTCGCCGAGTCGCGGCCCGCAGCGCGACAACTCCAACACAGGTGAGTAACGCAAACCCGGTGATTGCGGTGCCGTAGATCGTGGCTACTGCTGCAGCTTGGAGACGTAGGCCGCGGGGCAGGACGAGAAAGCTCACCAGCGCGGAATATCCTGCGACGGACGCGCGGAACGCGAACCTGTTCGCCCAAGCAGCCAGCGGCAGGACTGCCCAAAGCGGATACCAGGGGTGAACGACGGGGAAGAGGATAACCAAGACGATAGTAGACACCCCCAGCCCTCCGACCGGATGGATTGTGCCGCGGTACGTGGCCCAAAGCATGCGGGCCGCAAAGGCGGCCGCCACTGCGAGGCCAACCCACCGGGTGACGCTCAACATGGCGTCGGTGTGGTCGCCGAGCCCCAATTGCATGCCCAAAAACCCGCCAGCGACTCCGATGTCCGTAGTAAGGGACAGCCAGCTTCGGATCTGTGCGGCACCACCCTGGCCCGTGACCCACCCAAGCCCGATACCCGATGCGAGAGAGATGGCGAGGGCCGTGGCCGCCAACACCGCGGATTGGAGTACGGCCGCGGTGAGAATGGCCCCGAGGTCGCTCGCCGCCGCGGGGCGACGGAAGCGCAGGTGGCGGGCGAGAGCCATGCCGGTGAACCCGAGGGCCAAAAACCCGATCACTTTGACCATGCCTGCGCAGCTGATCACCGCGGAGGACGCGGCGAAAAGCCCCCAGCCTGACGGCTGCTCTGCCTCGAGCCGGTCGATGCCGCGCAGGCCCATCTCAAGTCCCACCAGAAGCAGCCCCATCATGATCGCCTCGTTGTGGATGCCGCCGACCATGTGCAGCACTGTCAGGGGGTTGAGGATTCCGAGCCACAAGGCCGCAGGGCCCGCCACCCCGCACCGCTTCGCCAGCGCGAGCACGCCCCACGCCGCCGCAAGGATTCCGGCAACCGACACAACTCGGTGGGCGATCACACCCCAGAAGATCGAGTCACCCGTCAGAGCGGAGATGGCCGCTGCCGTTCCGAGCGCCACAGGCCCGTACGGGCTGGGGGAGTGCGCCCAGATAAACGGCACCGAGCGGGCAAGGTGGTGCTCGACTCCCAGGATCTCCACAGGACCCGACGCGTACGGGTCGAGGCCTTGGCGGACAATGGTGCCGTTGGCCAGGTACGAATAGATATCTTGCGTAAACAGTGGAGCCGTGGCGATGAGGGGGAGCACCCAGGCAATGAACGTTCGCATCAGTTCCGGGTTGGTCACCCGTGCGCCGCGTGCGGCGCCAGGTGAGGCCCCGACAAACGGGGCCATGGCCAGCCAGGCCGCCACCAAGACACCCACGCCCACAAGAACTAAGGCGTTGGAGGCGAGCATCATGCGGCCCATGGCGGCACCGAAGGGGAAATCCAACCATGGGTTTTCGACCACAGGCACTGCTCCGCCACCGATACCAGCGAAACCAATGAGGCAGGCACCTACCGCGCCGAGCCAGCGAAGCACCGTGAAGCGGCCGCGTTCGCGGGTGCGAACCGCAACGCTCGACGGGGCGGCCGGTGCCGCGGCGCTAGCCGGATCGTGCAGCAGGGTCGAGCGCGACCCTGGTCGTCCCATCCGGGGCAGCTCGCTGGCGACGTTCGCGCGGCGTGCGACGCGGGTTCGCGGCTCGTTGCTGCCGCGGTGCGGCCGGTTAGGGATGGTCACGGCCAACCAGTTTAAGGCCCATCCCGATGCGATTGTGGGACCCGGGCGCCGGACCCACTGCGGCAGGAATATTTAGAACACACTAGTGTTGTTAAAAGGCAGCGACCAAGACCACATCGAGCGAAAGGTGGTGCCATCGTGGAATCCCACACATCCGCTTCTGCGGGCGCGTCCCGCGCTGGCCGTGACACGCGTTCGCAGGTGATGTCGGTCCTGCTCAAGCGGGGCCCGGTAGCGGCCAGCGACATAGCGGACGAGCTCGATCTTTCAGCGGCTGGCGTGCGCCGGCATGTGGACAAGCTCGTCGAGGAGGGACTGGCGGAACCATGCGCCGCCCGCGCCGTCGCGGGCGAAGAGCAAGGGCGCGGCCGGCCAGCGAAGCACTTTCAACTCACCGCTGCCGGACGCGAGCGTTTCGGTTCCCACTACGACGGTCTCGCGCTCGACGCCGTGGAGCTGATCCAGAAGATGGGGGGCGAAGACGCGGTTCGCGAGTTCGCCCGGGCCCGCGTGGAAAAGATCCTCGGCGGCGTGGAGCCGGCAGACGATGCGGAGGAAACCGCCCGTCGCGTCGCCGCTGCCCTCGAGGAGCACGGCTACGCGCCGAGCGTGCACCGCACCGACGCAGGCATCCAAATCTGCCAGCACCACTGCCCGGTGTCCGCCGTCGCCGCCGCTCACCCTGAGTTCTGCGAGGCAGAACGGGAGGCGGTGGCGCGGATCGTCGATACGCATGTGCAGCCACTCGCCCTCATCTCGGACGGCCACGGAATCTGCACGACAAACATCCCCCTGGCTGCGCGGCGGAATTCCACGCCCGCGGCGGGAACAGCAACGAAAGGAGCGGCTGACAATGACTGAAGTGAAGCCCACACCAGGCCTTGAGAAGCCGATGAACGACGACGAAATTATCGAGTCGATCGGTGCCTACAACTACGGTTGGCACGATTCCGACGTCGCCGGCGCCTCAGCGCGCCGCGGCCTTAACGAGGAGGTCGTCCGCGACATCTCCGCAAAGAAGGGCGAGCCGGAATGGATGCTCAACCAGCGCCTGAAGGCCCTGGAGATCTTCGACAAGAAGCCGATGCCCACCTGGGGCGCGGATCTGTCCGACATCGACTTCGACAACATCAAGTACTACGTCCGCTCCACCGAGCAGCAGGCCGCCAGCTGGGACGACCTGCCGGAGGACATCAAAAACACCTACGACAAGTTGGGCATTCCCGAAGCCGAGAAACAGCGCCTCGTGGCCGGTGTGGCCGCCCAGTACGAGTCCGAGGTGGTCTACCACCAGATCCGCGAGGACCTGGAGGAAAAGGGCGTCATCTTCGTTGACACCGACACCGCCCTGCGCGAGCACGAAGACCTGTTCAAGGAGTACTTCGGTTCCGTCATCCCGGCCGGCGATAACAAGTTCTCGGCCCTAAACACCTCCGTGTGGTCCGGCGGCTCCTTTATCTACGTTCCGCCGGGGGTCCACGTGGACATCCCGCTGCAGGCGTACTTCCGCATTAACACGGAGAACATGGGCCAGTTCGAGCGCACCCTCATCATCGTCGACGAGGACGCGTACGTTCACTACGTCGAGGGCTGCACCGCGCCGATTTACAAGTCGGACTCGCTGCACTCCGCCGTGGTGGAGATCATCGTGAAGAAGGGCGGCCGCTGCCGCTACACCACCATCCAGAACTGGTCGAACAACGTCTACAACCTGGTCACCAAGCGTGCGAAGGCGGAAGAGGGCGCGACCATGGAGTGGGTCGACGGCAACATCGGCTCCAAGGTGACCATGAAGTACCCGGCCGTGTGGATGACCGGCCCGCACGCGCGCGGCGAGGTGCTGTCCGTGGCGTTCGCCGGCGAGGGCCAGTTCCAGGACACCGGCGCGAAGATGACGCACATGGCGCCGCACACTTCATCGTCCATTGTGTCCAAATCTGTGGCCCGAGGCGGCGGCCGCGCCGCGTACCGCGGCCTGGTGCAGGTCAACGCCAACGCCCACAACTCGGTGTCCAACGTGGAGTGCGACGCGCTGCTGGTAGACGACATCTCGCGCTCGGACACCTACCCGTACAACGACATCCGTAACGACCGTGTCACCCTCGGCCACGAGGCGAAGGTGTCCAAGGTCTCCGAGGACCAGCTGTTCTACCTCATGTCCCGCGGCATCGCGGAGGAGGACGCCATGGCGATGATTGTGCGCGGCTTCGTCGAGCCGATCGCCAAGGAGCTGCCCATGGAGTACGCCCTCGAGCTGAACCGCCTCATCGAGCTGCAAATGGAAGGATCGGTGGGCTAAATGTCCGACCAGCAAACCGTTGCAAACGTGGTGCGCAACGCCACGACGCACAACAACAAGGGCGACCTGTTTTCCTCCTTCAACGTGGAGGACTTTGAGGTTCCGGGAGGCCGCGACGAGGTGTGGCGCTTCATCTCCCTGCGCCGACTGCGTGGCCTGCACAACGGCCAGTTCGCCCCGCAGGCACCCGCGCAGATTGCGGTCGAGGGCCCGTCCGAGGTCAACGTTGAGCAGGTTCCGCTTGACGACGACCGCGTGACCGCCGCCGGCGCCCCGGTTGACCGCATCGCCGCTCAGGCGTGGACCTCCTCCGGCAACGCCACCCTGATCTCGGTGCCGGCCAACGCCGAGCTGGCCGAGCCGATCACTGTGACCGTCACGGGCGCGGGCACGGACGTGACTACCTTCGGCACCGTCGTGGTGGAGACCGGCGCGAACTCCTCGGCCACGGTTGTGGTGCGCTACGCCGGTTCCGGCACGCACGCCGACAACGTCAACTGGGTCGTCGGTGAAGGCTCCCGCGTCGACGCGGTGGTGGATGCTGATTGGGAGCTCGACGCTGTGCACGTCGGCCAACAGTCGATCGTCGTCAAGCGCGATGCAACCCTGCGCCACCACGTGGCCACCTTCGGCGGCGAGGTCGTGCGCATCACCCCGCGCCTCGCCTTCGAAGCGCCCGGCGGCGACGCCGAGCTGACCGGCGTGTACTTCGCCGACGCAGGCCAATACATTGAAAACCGCCTGCTGGTGGACCACGCGGTGCCAAACTGCCGCTCCAACGTGCTGTACAAGGGCGCGCTGCAGGGCGAGAAGGCCTCCACGCTGCCCGAGGCGCGCACCTGCTGGGTCGGCGACGTACTCATCCGCTCGGACGCCAAGGGCACCGACACCTACGAGACCAACCGCAACCTGGTGCTCACCGACGGCGCGCGCGCCGACGCTATTCCGAACCTGGAGATCGAGACCGGAGAGATCGCCGGCGCGGGCCACGCTGCAACCGTCGGCCGCTTCGACGACGACCAGCTGTTTTACCTGCGCTCCCGCGGCATCCGCGAGGAGGACGCCACCCGCCTGATCATTCGCGGCTTCTTCAACGAGGTCCTCAACCAGATCCCAGTCGAGTCGGTCCGCGACGAGCTCATCGCCCGCGTCGCCGGCGAGCTCGAGCGCAACGAAAACTAAAAGGAGCAATACATGTCCACCCTGGAAATTAAGAACTTGCACGCCAACGTCCTCCCCACCGAAGAGGGGCAGGAAGCCAAGCCGATCCTCAAGGGCGTCAACCTCACCATCAAGGGCGGCGAGACCCACGCCATCATGGGCCCGAACGGCTCCGGCAAGTCGACCCTCGCCTACACGCTCGCTGGCCACCCGAAGTACGAGGTGACCGAGGGTGAGGTGCTTCTCGACGGCGAGAACATCCTCGACATGGAGATCGACGAGCGCGCCCGCGCCGGCCTTTTCCTGGCCATGCAGTACCCCGTGGAGGTCCCGGGCGTGTCCTCGTCCAACTTCATGCGCTCCGCGGTCACCGCGGTGCGCGGTGAGGCCCCGAAGCTGCGCGAGTGGGTCGGTGAGCTCAACGCCGCCCGCGAGGCGCTGCAGATGGACGCCTCCTTCTCCGAGCGCTCCGTCAACGAGGGCTTTTCCGGCGGCGAGAAGAAGCGCCACGAGGTCATGCAGCTTTCCCTGATGAAGCCGAAGTTTGCAGTCATGGACGAGACCGACTCCGGTCTTGACGTCGATGCTCTGCGCATCGTCTCCGAGGGCATCAACCGCTACCAGGACGAGACTGGCGGCGGCGTGTTGATGATCACGCACTACAAGCGCATCCTGAACTACGTCAAGCCCGAGTTCATCCACGTCTTCGCCGACGGCAAGATCGTGCAGACCGGCGATGCGTCCCTCGCCGACCAGCTCGAGGCCGAGGGCTACGAGAAGTTCATCTGATGGCGCTCGACGTAACAGCGATCCGCAAGGAATTCCCGATCCTGTCGCGCACCGTGCGCGGCGGCAAGCCGCTGGTGTACCTGGACTCGGGGGCGACCTCGCAGCGCCCGCAGCGGGTGTGGGACGCCGAGCGCGACTTCGTGCTCGGGTGCAACGCTCCCGTGCATCGCGGCTCCTACGAGCTCGCGGAGGAGGCCACGGATGCCTACGAGTCCGCCCGCGAGGCGATCGCGGCGTTTGTGGGTGCCGACAACGACGAGATCGCGTTCACCAAAAACGCCACCGAGGCGCTGAACCTGGTCGCGTACGTGCTGGGCGACGAGCGCGCCGGTTCGTTTGCGGTGGGCGAGGGCGACACGATCGTGATCACGGAGCTCGAGCACCACGCCAACCTCGTGCCGTGGCAGGAACTGGCACGTCGCACCGGTGCGACGTTGAAGTGGTACAAGATGACCCCGGACGGGCGCATCGACCTCGACTCGCTCGAGCTCGACGACACCGTCAAGGTGGTGGCTTTTACCCACCAGTCCAACGTCACGGGCGCACACGCGGATGTGGCCGAAATGGTGCGCCGCGCCAAGGCCGTCGGCGCGCTCACGGTGCTTGACGCCTGCCAGTCGGTGCCGCACATGCCAGTGGACTTCCACGCGCTCGATGTGGATTTCGCAGCGTTTTCCGGCCATAAGATGTGCGGGCCAACGGGCGTCGGCGCGGTGTACTCGAAGCACCTCAACGAACTGCCGCCGTTCCTCACCGGCGGTTCGATGATCGAGGTCGTGCGCATGGATGAGACGACGTTCGCCGCCGCGCCCCAACGCTTCGAGGCGGGTACGCAGATGACCTCACAGGTCGTCGGCCTAGGCGAGGCGGTTCGTTTCCTCACCGAGATTGGCATGGAAGAGATCCAGGCGCACGAGCGCGAGCTCACCGCGTACGCCTTGGAGCAGATGCAGCGTATCGACGGCCTCCGGATCGCCGGCCCTCTCACCGCCGAGAAACGCGGCGGCGCGATCGCGTTCACGGTGGAGGGCGTGCACCCGCACGACCTGGGCCAGGTGCTCGATTCGGAGGGCGTGGCCATCCGCACTGGCCACCACTGCGCGTGGCCAGCGCACCGGGGCTTGGACTTGCAGTCCACGTCGAGGGCGAGCTTCTACCTGTACAACACGCTGGAAGAGGTTGATACCTTGGTGGCGTCGATATCGAAGGCGAAGGAGTTTTTCGCGGGATGAACCTCGAATCCATGTACCAGGAAGTCATCCTGGACCACTACAAGAACCCGCAGCACGCGGGGCTGCGCGAGCCGTACGAGGCGGAGGTGCACCACGTCAACCCGTCGTGCGGCGACGAGCTGACCCTGCGCGTGCACCTGTCTGAGGACGGCTCGACTGTCGAAGACGTCTCTTACGACGCCGAGGGCTGCTCGATTTCGCAGGCCTCGACCTCTGTGATGGCGGAGGAGGTCATTGGGCTGCCGGTTGCAGAGGCGATGGAGAAGCTCGAGGCGTTCGACGAGATGGTCACCTCCCGGGGCACCGTCGAGGGCGATGCGGAAAAGATTGGCGACGGTGTTGCCTTTGCCGGCGTGGCGAAGTTCCCGGCGCGCGTGAAGTGCGCGCTGATGGGTTGGAAGGCGTTCCAGGCGGCGACGTCGGACGCCTTGTCAGAATCGGACGCCCCGGGAGAAAAGGAGTAACCCATGACTGAACCGGATAAGCAGGCGGAGCGCCCGCAGCAGACGGAGGAGCAGCTCAAGCTCATCGGCGAGGTGGAGGAGTACCTCCACGATGTGATCGACCCGGAGCTGGGGATCAACGTCGTCGACCTCGGTCTGGTCTACGACCTGTGGATTGAAGAGCGCGAGGGCAAGACCGTCGCGGTGATCAACATGACGCTGACTTCGCCGGCGTGCCCGCTCACCGACGTGATCGAGGACCAGGCGACCCAGGCTGTCGTGTCGAACACGGCGGTGGACGAGCTAGACCTCAACTGGGTGTGGATGCCGCCGTGGGGCCCGCAGTTCATCACCGAAGAGGGCCGCGAGCAGCTGCGCGCCCTCGGGTTCGCGGTCTAGAAAACCCCTTGACGCACCCCCACAGGTTGCTAACCTGTGGGGGAATTCTTCGTTTTGCAGGAGGTGTGTTGTGAACCTTGGACTCGCTGAAGTTCTGATCATGCTCGGTACAGCTAGCCTGATTGCGCTGCCGTTCGTAGCAATTCTTTGGATCGTACACTCAGTGCGGAAGAAGTAGGTGACGATTTGGGGGTGATTGATACAGTTTCCCCGTGATTGTCACCAATGATCTCGAGGTCCGCGTAGGAGCGCGCACGCTTCTCGACGCCCCCGGTCAACACCTTCGCGTCCAGCCCGGCGACCGCATCGGGCTAGTCGGCCGCAACGGCGCCGGTAAGACGACGACGATGCGCATCCTGGCGGGGGAGACCGAACCGTATGGCGGCTCGGTGACCCGCTCTGGCGAGATCGGTTATCTGCCGCAGGACTCGAAAGAGGGCGACATCGAGCAAACCGCCCGCGACCGTGTGCTCTCGGCCCGCGGACTGGATCAGATCCAGCGTTCGATGGCGAAGCAGCAGAAGCTCATGGAGGAAACCGACGGCGCAGAACGCGACAAGGCGATTGCGAAGTTCTCGCGGCTCGAGGAGCGCTACCAGGCGCTCGGCGGCTACGAGGCTAACTCGGAGGCGGCTCAGATCTGCGACAACCTGGGCTTGCCGGAGCGGATCCTGGACCAGCAGTTGAAGACCCTGTCGGGCGGCCAGCGCCGCCGCGTGGAGCTCGCGCAGATCCTCTTCGCCTCGCGCCAGGGCTCGGGCAAGTCCCAGACCACACTGCTGCTGGACGAGCCCACCAACCACCTCGACGCCGACTCCATCTCGTGGCTGCGGGGCTTCCTGTCCAAGCACGAGGGCGGGCTGATCATGATCTCCCACGACGTGGAGCTGCTGGACTCTGTCTGCAACAAGGTGTGGTTCCTCGATGCGGTGCGCGCCGAGGCCGACGTGTACAACATGGGCTTTTCTAAGTACAAGGACGCCCGCGCCCTCGATGAAGCCCGGCGCCGCCGCGAGCGCGCCAACGCCGAGAAGAAGGCCTCAGCCCTGCAGAAGCAAGCCGCGAAGTTGGGCGCGAAGGCCACGAAGGCCTCGGCCGCGAAGCAGATGATGGCGCGCGCCGAGCGCATGATGGGGGAGCTCGACGAGGTCCGGGTGGCCGACAAGGTCGCCTCCATCTCCTTCCCGGAGCCGGCGCCGTGCGGCAAAACCCCGCTGTTCGGCAAGGGCCTGACCAAGATGTACGGCTCCCTCGAGGTCTTCGCGGGCGTCGACTTGGCGGTGGACAAGGGCTCGCGCGTGGTCGTGCTGGGCACCAACGGCGCCGGCAAGACCACCCTGCTCAAGCTGCTCGCCGGGGTGGAGCGCACCGACGGGGAGGGCGGCGTGGTCTCGGGCCACGGGCTGAAGATCGGCTACTTCGCGCAGGAGCACGACACCATCGACGGCGACAAGAGCGTCTGGGAGAACACCATCGAGGCTTGCCCCGACGCCGGCCAGCAGGACCTTCGCGGCCTGCTGGGCGCCTTCATGTTCTCGGGCGACAAGCTGGAGCAGCCCGCGGGCACGCTCTCGGGAGGCGAGAAGACCCGCCTCGCGCTGGCGACCCTCGTCTCCTCGCGTGCGAACGTGCTGCTGCTCGACGAGCCCACCAACAACCTCGACCCCCAATCCCGCGAGCAGGTTCTCGACGCGCTGAAAACCTACACGGGCGCCGTCGTCCTGGTCACCCACGACCCGGGCGCGGTGCGCGCGCTCGAGCCGGAGCGGGTCATCATCATGCCGGAGGGCGACGAGGACATGTGGAGCGACGAGTACATGGAGATCGTCGAGCTTGCCTAGAACGGCGGGTACGGGTCTTGCCCCTTTGCCCTTGGCGGGGGCTCCACGGGCTCGCGCGGAGGGGGCGGGTCTGGTCGTACTCGAGTGTCCGATGGGGTAGCACTGCCACCCGGATCGGGCACGGTCGCCCGATCCCGCTGCCGGTGTCGTTTTCGTAGCCTGTTCACCGCCGAATGTTCGGCTGCGTCCGCGTGGTTGAACTGTAGCGTCGAGCATCCAGGTTCCTTCACCCCGGCCTGACCCGTTGCCGGGTCGACATCCATGTGACTGCTGTTGTTTCTGTGGTCTTTGAAGTCGTTGTTGCAGCGGTGGTGGGTCCGACAAAGCGCTGTGAGGTTGTCGATGTTGGTGTCGCCGCCCTGCACCCACGATGTGATGTGGTGAATCTCGGTCTCGGTGAGCGGGGCGGTGCAGCCGGTCCAGGCGCACACGCCCTGCACCGCCAGCAACGTGATCCGCTGCGCTAGCGACGCCAATCGCCGCGTCCGGTAAAGGTTCAATGGCAGCGAGGTTGCGTCGTCGACAGTCAGCACGAAATCAGAAGCTCCATCCATGCCCAAACGCACGAGGTCGAAGGCGTCGAGCTCGATTCCGGTGTTGGTGGCGAACTTCGTGGTCGGGCCGGCCTCCGCCAGCTCGTCCAGCGTCACCGACACAACCACGGACGCGCACCCGCCGCCTGTCGGCTTTTCGCAGGTGTCGTAATGCTTAAGTATCTCCGAAAACTGGTCGTATGAGCGTTGTGCCGGCGTGCGGTAATCCTCCACGCCCTCGGGGAGGTTCGAGTTGGGCGCCAACCCCTTGTCTGTCAGAGCTTTGAATAGGGCAGTGTCTGATGGCACGGCATCGATGACGATTTTGTGTGTGCCGTCTGCCCGTTGTGGCCCGATGTGCAGCCCGCGGTTTTCCATGCCCGCGTTCGGGTTCGTGGGCTCGACGTGCTTGCGGTTTTCGCGCTCGACCCAGCGGCGCACCGTGGCGCGCAAATCTTTCACAGAACGTCGAGGCGCCTCCGCGAGCGCGTCTGCCTGTAGACGGGCACGCGTCCCTTTGGCTGCCTGAACAAGCTTGTCTAGCTCTTGGCGGATCACGCGCTGCTTCTCGGCGTTAACGCGCTCGGCGGCACGGCGAGCTTCTTCTTGCTTGCGCCGTGCCTCTTCGCGGGCAGCCGCTCGAGCAGCCTCGCGGGCCGATTCTTCCCGCTCGGCCTCCACCACTGGATCCGCAGGCGTTTCGTCGAACTCAGCGTCGAACAGGTCGTTTGCTGGCTCATTTTCAACCTCGGGCTCACCGTAGTAATCCCGGCCCCGGGCGAGACGGTCGTAGGCGTCCTTAGGCTCCAGTCCCAGCTTCTTCTGCAGGTACTGATTGGCGTGTTTCGAGCCGACGACGCGGCCAGCGCCGTCACGCTCGCACACGTACGCGAAAAGTGCGTCGAGCGTGGCCTTCAAGTTGAAGATCGCTTCGAGGCGCTCAAAATCCTCCCGAACTTCATCGAACGCTACCGTATTGGGGTCCGCACAAAGGTCTTTCATGGCCAGGAGGGCATGAGCGATCGTGTCGACGTGCTTTCGCAGCTCAATGGTCATTTCGCCCTCCTTCAAGTTACCTTTTCGAATGCGTTTACGATCAACCTACAAGTCGCGCCGACACGAACAGCCCCTATGTCCACTAGGGAACACATAAGGAGAAAAAGTGTAATCAAGATCACATATAAGAAGGGCACGGCTGGGCTTATCGACGCGCGAAACGTTTCCCACGCAAACAGCCCGCTACACTGGACGTATGGCTAACAACAGCGACATCATCGACACCATCCGCGATGCGTGGAACGGTCTATCCTCCGACCAGAAAACCATCGCCGGCGTGTTGGCCACCATCGACACCGCGGGCAAAGCCTTCGCGCTTCGCGACCTAGCACGCACTAACTCCAAGCGCGTCCGGGGCCCGAAGTGGCTGTGGACCCCGGTGATCGGCGCCGTAAACACGCTGGGCTGGGTCGCCTACTTCGTTGTTGGGAAGAAGCGCTAGTTTCTGAACCCGTGCACCGGCGCCGGGATGAACCCGCCGCGGTGGATGAACTCGTCGTTGCCCACGGTGTTGACCGAGATGACCGGGGCATAACCGAGCAGACCGCCGAAATTCACCTCGTCGCCCGGCTTTGTCCCGGGCACCGGGATCAAGCGCGAGGCGGTGGTCTTGTGGTTCATCACGCCGATCGCGGCCTCGTCGGCAATCATGCCCGCAATGAGCTCCGCAGACGTGTCGCCCGGGATGGCGATCATGTCGAAGCCGACCGAGCAGATCGAGGTCATCGCCTCAAGCTTGTCCATGGAGATGGCGCCGGAGTGCACCGCGTCGATCATGCCCTTGTCCTCGGAGACGGGGATGAAGGAGCCGGACAGGCCGCCGACACGGGAGCAGGCCATCATGCCGCCCTTCTTCACTGCATCGTTGAGCAGTGCTAACGCCGCGGTAGTGCCGTGCGTACCCACCTGATCTAGGCCCATGCGCTCAAGCACGTGTGCGACCGAATCGCCCATCTCCGCCGTCGGTGCCAGCGACAGGTCCACAATGCCGAACGGGACGCCGAGGCGCTCGGCGGCCATCGTGCCCACGAGCTGACCCGCACGGGTGATCTTGAACGCGGCCTTTTTAATCTCCTCTGCGATCTCGTTTAGCGTGGCGCCCTTGAGGGGTGCGATCGCGTTGTCCACTACGCCAGGGCCCGACACACCTACGGAGATGACGGTGTCCGGCTCCTCAATGCCGTGGAACGCACCCGCCATGAACGGGTTGTCGCCCACGGCGTTGGCGAACACGACGAGTTTGGCGCAGGCGATGGAGGAGCGGTCCGCCGTCGCTTCCGCAGCCTCCTTGACAATCTCGCCCATCTTCGCCACGGCGTTCATGTTGATGCCGGCGCGGGAGGACGCCACGTTGACGGAGCTGCACACGTTGTCGGTCTCGGCCAGCGCCTCCGGGATCGAGTAGATCAGCCGCTTGTCCGCGGTCGTGCCGCCCTTTTCCACCAGGGCGGAGTAGCCGCCGACGAAGTTGACACCGAGCTCGCTGGCCGCGCGGTCGAGGGCGTGAGCGATATCGACAGGGTTGCCCTCGGCGCCCGCCGCGACCAGCGCGATGGGGGAGACGGAGATGCGCTTGTTCACGATCGGGATGCCGAGTTCCCGCTCGATGCCTTCGCACACCGGCACCAGATCACGGGCCCGTTCCATCACCCGGTCGTAGACGGCCTGCGCGGTCGCCTCCGTCGTCGGGCGGGTGCAGCCGATAAGGGAGATGCCCATCGTCACAGTGCGGATGTCTAGGCGGTAGTCCTCGATCATCCGGATGACGTCGAGGAAGCGCGCTTTTGAAAACTCGAAACTCACGTGGCGCCCCTTAAATGTCGTTGATCGCGTTGAACAGGGCCTCGGACTGGATGCGGATGACCATGCCGAGCGGTTCACCGGCGGAGTCGAACGCCTCCTGCAGGGCGCTCATGTCCACGCCGCCCTCGGGGAGCTCGACGCGCATGATCATGGTGAAGAAGTCGTCCATGATGGTTTGGGAGACGTCCACGATGTTGAGGCCCTGTGTTGCCGCCTCCGCGGAGACTGCGGCGATAACGCCGGGGCGGTCCTTGCCGGTGGTAGTAATAATTGCGTGCATGCGCAAAGTATAGGCGCGCATTTCGCGCTACGGTTGGTGTTATGAAAACACGGCATGTTCTCGTTCTCGGCGCGGGCGGCAACGTCTCGCGCCACTCCGTTCCGAAACTCGTGGCAAAAGGCCACAACGTCAGCGCCCTGGTGCGCAACCCGGACCACGCGGAGCGGCTTATCGACGACGGCGCTACGGTCATTGTCCGCGACCTAACGTCCCTCGACGAGGAGGGCTGGGCTCGTCTGCTCACCCCGTTCGATGTCGTCGTCTGGTCCGCGGGTGCCGGTGGTGGTTCCGCAGAGCGCACCTACGCCGTTGACCGTGACGCAGCTATGGGCATGATCGATGCGCTGGAAGACCTCGGCGAATTCGCTCCGTTCCTCGTCATGGTTTCGTACGCTGGCGCGTCTGAGGCGACTACGGAGGATGACGGCGGTGCCTGGTACGCCTATGTGGAGTCGAAGAAGGCGGTAGACAAGCGTCTGCTTGCGTCTGAGCTGGCGTACCAGATCCTTGGGCCCACCCGTCTTACCGACGATGCCGCAGAGGGCATCACTGTCCTCGACGGCGCGATGGACGCTGACTCTGAAACCCCACGCGAACTCGTGGCCGAGGTGATCGTCGAATCGGTCGGGCGGGGCGAGGCGTTTAACCGCAACCCGATCGACTTCGAGGGCGGCAACGGCGCGGTGGCCGAGATCTAGACGAAGCGGCCGTCCATGCAGAGCCGGGCGAACGTGCGCAACAGCGCGTTGGCCCGGCTTACGTCGTGGTTGGGCAGATCCGCCACGATGCGGGCGTACTCCTCGGCGGGGAAATACCCGTAGTCATGGAAAAAGTCCATACGGGTGCGCATCGCCTCGGCGTCCATCTCGGCGTGGAACTGGGTCGCCCACACTCGATCGGTGTAGCGCACCATCTGCACCAAACCGTCCGGGCCGGTGGCGACGACGGTGAGTGACTCCGGCACTGAGACCGGGTTCTCAGTGTGCCCGGTAAGCGCGGTGAACGTGCCTGATGGGCCTGCCAGAACGTCCTCCGCCACGACTTCGACGGTGGTCGGTCCGGAAGGCTCCGGGTGAGTGTGACCGACCGTTCCACCGAGGTGGTCCACAAGCCAGGATATGCCGAAGCAAACGAAGAACACGGGCTTGCCAGAGGAAATTGCGGTGGACAGAATGTCGTCGATACGCAAGTGCCAAGGGGAGCGCTCGGGGTTGGTCACATTGAGGGAGCAGCCACCGACGATGATGCCGCTGACCGGGTCGAGCGGGCCGAGCTCGGCGGCTGCGGAGTCGATGATTCGAAGCTCTACGTCCACCTCGTCCAAACCCGTGGCCCGCAGGACGTCGTGGTACTCAGCGTGCGCCACATCCGGGCCGATGTCGCCGGTACGCAGGGAAAGGAAGAGCAGCTTCGACATGACGGCTAGTCTATACCGCTTGGTCTATTACAAAGAATTACCCGCGGACAGACTGCTCTACGATGTCGAGCATCTCCTCCAGCCGTTCAACCGGCTCCCCGGACGCGAGCTTCGTGATGAAGCCCTCTAAGACCGTCTCTAGGTAGGTCTGTACGACGGGCACTGGCACGTCGTCGCGCATTTGCTTATTAGATTCCAAACGCTGCCGCACGGCACGGTCCAGCACCTCCTGGTGCTCACGCCAGCGAGATTCGAAATCGGGATCGGTCCGCAATTTCCGCAGGATCTCGGAGCGTGTGGTGAACCAGTCGTTGGATTCGCGGTCTGTGAGCATGTCCCGCATGACCTCGACCAAACCGCGCTCGCTCACCACGTTCGCCTGCCGCTCTGCATCCGCCTTGGCAATTGCGAGGAACAGGGTCTCCTTATCTCCGAAGTGGTGGAAGATCGCGCCTCGCGTCTTGCCCGTCGCCTCCTCGAGTCGCGCGACAGTGGCGCCCTCATAGCCGTAGTGCGCGAAGCAGACTCGGGCTGCATCGATGATTTCGCCGCGACGTCGCTGCAGTTCTTTGTCGCTGACAATCGGCATAAGGGCTCCTAAGCGCTCGACTGGGTTTGGCAGATGCGGAAGTAGAAACGGGGAAGGGCCCCCGCGCAGTGCGGAGGCCCTTCGCGGCCAAGGCGGTGGGTGAGAGGCTTAGCTCTTCACCATCTGGCGCAGCACGTACTGCAGGATGCCGCCGTGGCGGAAGTACTCAGCCTCACCTGGCGTATCCACACGAACGACAGCGTCGAACTCGACCGCGTCGGCGCCGTCCTTCTCCGCCTTCACGTGGACCGTGGACGGGATCTCCCCGTCGTTGAAGCCCGTGATGCCGGTGATGGAGAAGGTCTCCGTGCCGTCGAGCCCCAGGTCACCGTGGGACTTGCCCTCCGGGAACTGCAGCGGCAGCACGCCCATGCCAATCAGGTTGGAGCGGTGGATGCGCTCAAAGGACTCGGCGATGACAGCCTTCACACCCAGCAGGTTGGTGCCCTTCGCAGCCCAGTCGCGGGAGGAACCGGTGCCGTACTCCTTACCGGCGATGACCACCAGCGGAATGTTCTTCTCGGCGTAGTTCATCGCAGCATCGTAGATGTAGGCCTGCGGCGCGCCCTCCTGGGTGAAGTCGCGGGTGTAGCCGCCCTGCTCGTCCACCAGCTCGTTGCGCAGGCGGATGTTGGCGAAGGTGCCGCGGACCATGACCTCGTGGTTGCCACGGCGGGAGCCGAAGGAGTTGTAGTCCTTGCGCTCAACACCGTGCTCGTCCAGGTAGTTCGCGGCCGGGGTGCCCGGCTTGATGGAGGAAGCGGGGGAGATGTGGTCGGTGGTCACCGAGTCGCCCAGCTTGGCCAGCACGCGAGCGCCCTCGATGTCCTTGACTGCCTCCGGCTCCTCCGGCATGCCGTCAAAGTACGGCGCCTTGCGGATGTAGGTGGAGTCCTCGTTCCAGTCGAAGGTCTTGCCGGTCGGGATGTCCAGGCCCTGCCACTGCTCGTCGCCCTTGAAGACGTCGGCGTAGTCCTTTTCGTACATCTCGCGGGAGATGGTGCCGGCAATCGTCTCCTCGATCTCCTCGGTGGACGGCCAGACGTCCTTGAGGAAGACGTCGTTGCCGTCGGCGTCCTGGCCGAGCGGCTGGGTCTCGAAGTCGAAGTCCATGGTGCCGGCGATTGCGTAGGCGATGACCAGCAGCGGGGACGCGAGGTAGTTCATCTTCACATCCGGGGAGATGCGGCCTTCGAAGTTGCGGTTGCCGGACAGCACGGCAGTCGCGGTGAGGTCGAACTCGTTGACTGCGTCGGACACCTCGGCCGGCAGCGGGCCGGAGTTGCCGATGCAGGATGCGCAGCCGAAACCGGAGAGGTAGAAGCCCACCGCCTCGAGGTCCTTCCACAGGTCAGCGCGCTCGTAGTAGCCGTCCACGACCTGGGAGCCCGGCGCCATGATGGTCTTGACCCACGGCTTGGCCTTCAGGCCCTTCTCCGCGGCCTTGCGGGCCAGCAGCGCAGCGCCAACCATGACGGACGGGTTGGAGGTGTTGGTGCAGGAGGTCACGGCGGCGATGGCCACAAAGCCGTGGTCCAGGGTGTACTCGCCGCCCTGCGGGGACTCCACGATGACCGGCTTGGAAGCGCGGCCCTCGGCGCCCTCTGCGGCGGACTCGCCGTTGGCCGGCCAGGACTCGTTGTAGGAGACGGCGTCGACCTTTTCGGCGCGAACCGGCTCAGCCGTTTCCTCTCCTGCCGTGTTGTAGTCCGGCAGCTGCTTACGGAAGGTGTCCTTGGACTCGGACAGCAGGATGCGGTCCTGCGGGCGCTTCGGGCCAGCGATGGAGGGCACCACGGTGGACAGGTCCAGCTCGAGGTACTCAGAGTACTCGGCCTCCTGAGCGTCCTGCTCCAGCCACATGCCCTGTGCCTTGGCGTATGCCTCGACGCGGTCGATGTCCTCCTGGGAGCGGCCGGTCAGGTGCAGGTAGTTGATGGTCTCCTCGTCGATCGGGAAGATCGCACAGGTGGAGCCGAACTCCGGAGACATGTTGCCGATGGTGGCGCGGTTGGCCAGCGGGATTTCCTTCACGCCGTTGCCGTAGAACTCGACAAACTTCTGCACCACACCGTGCTCGCGCAGCATCTCGGTGATGGTGAGCACGACGTCGGTAGCGGTGACGCCAGCCGGGATCTCGCCGGTGAGCTTGAACCCGACAACGCGCGGGATGAGCATGGAAACCGGCTGGCCGAGCATCGCGGCCTCAGCTTCGATGCCGCCGACGCCCCAGCCCAGGATGCCAAGGCCGTTTTCCATGGTGGTGTGGGAGTCGGTGCCGATGCAGGTGTCCGGGTAGGCCAAGCCCTCGTTGTCGAAGACGACGCGGGAGAGGTACTCGATGTTGACCTGGTGGACAATGCCGGTTCCCGGCGGGACAACGCGGAAGTTAGAGAAGTTCTCTGCACCCCAGCGCAGGAACTGGTAGCGCTCTTCGTTGCGCTGGTACTCGATCTCGACGTTCTTGTCGATGGCGTTCTCGGAACCGAACGCCTCGATGATCACGGAGTGGTCGATGACCATCTCAGCTGGGTTCAGCGGGTTGACCTGATCCGGGTTGCCGCCGAGGGTGCCCACGGCTTCGCGCATGGTTGCAAGATCCACAACGCAGGGAACGCCGGTGAAGTCCTGCATGAGGACACGGGCCGGGGTGAACTGGATTTCAACGCTCGGCTCTGCCGACGGATCCCAGTTCGCGATTGCCTTGATGTGGTCCTCGGTGACGTTCTTGCCGTCTTCGGTGCGTAGGAGGTTCTCGCCCAGGACCTTGAGGGAGTAGGGGAGTTTCTCCATGCCGTCGACAGCGTCGAGCGCGAAGTAGTCGTAAGACTTACCACCGACCTCGAGCGTCTTCTTGGCACCGAACGAGTTCTTGCTTTCTGCCACGGTGAGCTCCAATTCTCGTCGTATCAAATCAGGGGTTTGCGACCCTATGGCCAAGCCACAAGTCTATGCGACCTTCCATAGTTCCGTGTCGATATTAACAGTACGCTCGTAATGTTTCGCATTACGCTTATCGACGCACCTTCGGCCCCCACCGCTACACTTCAACCCGACCACTCGAGCGACACAGGGGGCAGGCCGATGCACGCGAATTCCACACTCGACGACCTTGTCGCGCAGCTCGGCGAGGCCCCAGTCGCGTTCGGCACCGGTAACCCTGTCAATGACGAATTAGGGGCGGCGCTCGAAGACGCCATCGTGCACTCCGACACTGCCGATTTCGGTGCGGTCGGCGTAATCGTGCTCGAGCAGACGCCCCCGGTTATCGCGGATCTGAGAGACCTTGCGCAGGATGCCGCCGCCCAAACCGGACTGGACACGGTCTTGGTGCGCACTCCCGACGTCGCCGTCGGCGTCAGCGACTCGCTGACCCGCGCCCAGGTGGAGCGTGGGGAGCGGGCGATGATGGCGGAACCGGATTACCCGGCCGGCGTCCACGCCTTCACGGATGCCGCCACCTCCTTTACGGTGCAGTGGCCGCTCGCCGTCGCACTGCTGCTAGTGGTACTGGGTGCCGTCGCGGTAGCCGCGTGGGTAGCCGCCCGCCGATGACAAGCCTGTGCGCTTGACGCGGATATCGGGCCAGCGCACGATTTGACACGACCGCTCTAAAACTGCAGGTCGTCGCACGGGAAATTTCCCGAAATGGTAAATCGTGCGCGCCCCTGCATCTCACTGTGATTAATGTCACGTAAAACTCGGCTAACCCGAAACGTGCAGGTGAGGCGCAGGTTAATCATGTGAATGGTCTTTACCCGGGTGATTCTTTATAACAAAAGGGATACAAGTTTGTTGCCTTGACGTATGGTTCCCGTATCGGCTCGCGGGTCGATAGTTGCCACACACAACGCAACAGCATCATCTGAGCGCTCTAGTCAAGCGCTCTCAGAGGTTCGGGCATGTGGGGAAGCACGCCGAGTACCAGGTTCCGTTGCAAGGGTGTGTCTGCTGCGATTCGTGCTGCCGCGTCAGTAGTCAACATCGAGACCGCTCGTGGAGCCGCTAGTCACGGTTGCCTCACGTGCGCCTCAAAACCCCGAGTTTCTTGATCGCTCGGGCGCGTTTGAGGTGTGCGCGACGGGCGGTGTGAGGAGCACCTTCGTGGCCAAACCACAAAGGGGTACCAGGCTTAGCCGTGCGCGAAATGCGTTCGGCGCCGCCGCGTGTGCCGCATCTGTTTCCCTGGTGGCAGGATTTGTCAGCCCTGCCGCTTCCAGTCAGAGTTCCACGTCCGCTCTGGGCGAGCTGGTCACTGCGGTTTCCCGCGCCCAGGCGAATGTGGACTCCCTAAATCTCGACCTCGGGGGGCTGCAAGAGTCTGTCAACCAGTCGCTGGTGGACCTTCATGATGCCCAGGTGAAAGCCGAACAGGCTCGCCGGGGTAAAGATGAGGCCAAGCGTCGCCTCGACGAGGCCCAGCAGCGCGTGGAGACTCTTCGCTCCGAGCTGGATGAGCTGAGCCGCTCCCAGTACCGCGGGGCCTCGGCAAGCGACGCGCTGGCCGCGGTGAGTGGCAAGGACACCCAGCGAGATGTGCTTGAGCGCTCCCTGTTTCTCCGTCAACGCTCTGAGGAAAAGCGGGCCAAGCTGGCCGAAGCGGAACAAGCGCGCGCCGAGGCCGCGAATGAGGAAGCGACGTTGCGCAAAGCGAGCGAGCTCGCCGACGTCTCCGCGGCCGAGGCGGAGGTCGCTGAGGCACATGCAAGGGAGCTTCTCGACGCGAACCGGGCGGCGCTCGACGCGTCCGTGGCGGAACGCGACGCCGCCCAGGTTCAACTGGAAAGCGCGCAGGCTGAATTGGATCAGCAACGCCCGCCGCAATCTGCGGGCGCCTCCGACACTGCGGCTGACGCCTCCGGCGAGCACAATGAGATCCACGGGGAGGATGCTCAGGGCAGCACGGTCGTAGCCGAGCCGTACGCCGCGACGTTGACTGTTTCCAAGGGTGATACCACGTTTGAGGTGCCCGAAGAGGTAGTGGATCTGGTGCGCAAGCGGGTGTCCGACGAGGCACCGGACGCTCCGGAGCCGAGCCGTGAGGCCGTGGTGGATGCGGTGCGCACCGTGGCGCAAACGTCTTCTGCAAGTGATTTAGCGGAGCTGTTTTCCATGTCGTCGCAGTCGTCGCAGTCGGCGTTGTCGCAGATCGACGAGGACACCATCGCGAAAGTCGGTGCGGTTGCTACCGGAATCGCGCTGGTAGGCGGGGTGGCTGCCAGCCACGGCACGTTCAACCGTTCGGATGTCGACACGGCTGAGCTTGTCACTGCATTCGCCGACGGCCTGACCGGTGTTCTCGGCACTGGGGACAGGAATGCGGACACTGTCGCGGATGTGCTGCCGGAAGTTGAAACTGCCGAGGTCGTCTCCGACAAGGCGCAAAAGGCCGTTGCCGCAGTATCGGACTCCTCGCAGGTGGAGGCGGTAATTGCCCGCGCTCAGTCGGCCGTCGGCACCCCGTATGTCTGGGGCGGCGGCGATGCCAACGGGCCCACCACAGGTGTGGACGGCGGCTCAATTTCCGGGTTCGACTGCTCCGGCCTCGTGCTCTACGCGTTTGCTGCGGCGGGTGTGGCGCTGCCGCACTACACCGGGTACCAGTATCAGCGTGGAACTCAGATCCCCGCGAGTGAGGCTCAGCGCGGAGACCTGCTGTTTTGGGGGCCGGGCGGTAACCAGCACGTAGCCATCTACCTCGGCGACGGCACGATGATCGAGGCCCCGCAGGCCGGTCAGAACGTCACTATTGCTCCGGTGCGCTGGTCCGGCATGTCGCCCAACGCGGTGCGTCTGCTCTAGGCTGCAGTAGCCGAGGGGCTAGGCTCAACCCCATGGCTCTCAACGACTACGACGCACTCCTCGTCCTCTCCTTCGGCGGCCCCGAAGGAGAGGACGAGGTAATTCCTTTTCTCGAGAACGTCACCCGCGGCCGTGGCATCCCCCGGGAGCGACTAGCGCAGGTCGGCGAGCACTACTTTCATTTTGGCGGCGTCAGCCCGATAAACGCGCAGAACCGCGAACTCATCCGGAACATCGAGGATGAACTTTCCGATCGCGGCCTCGATCTTCCCGTCTACTTCGGTAACCGCAACTGGCACCCGTTCGCGGAGGATGCGGCTAAGCAATTGCTAGCAGACGGCCACAAGAACGTCCTCGTCTTCGCCACCAGCGCCTGGGGCGGATACTCCGCGTGTCGGCAGTATGACGAAGACATCCAGCGCATCCGGGAGGTGACCCCGGAGATCACGTACACCAAACTCTGGCAGTTCTACGGTCACCCGACGTTCGTCGGCCTAGTCGCGGAGGGTCTGCGTTCATCTATTGAGAAGGCCCCCCGCGAGACGAAGGTCCTCTTTACCGCGCATAGCGTCCCCAGCGCGGCCGACGCTGCCGCTGGGGGCGAAGGCGACGCGCGCCTCTACTCCCGGCAGGTGGTCGAGGCAGCGCGTCTCGTTGCCGAGCAAGCCGGGGTGGAGGACTACGAGGTGGTGTGGCAATCCCGCTCTGGCAACCCTGCTACGCCTTGGTTGGAGCCCGACGTGGTTGATCGTGCCGCTGATTTGCAGCAGGCGGGGATGGAGCATTTGATCTGCGTACCTATCGGCTTCATCACCGACCACATGGAGGTTGTCTGGGACCTCGATACGGAACTCAGGCAGGCGTGCGGGGAAATGGGAGTCACCTTAGACCGGACCCCAACCGTCGGTCTCGACACGAGGTTCGCCGGGTTGGTAGTTGACATCGCCGAGGCCGTCGCCGCTGATGTCAAGCCTGAAACCTTGTCTCATGTATCGGTTCAGGGATGCACTGTGAACGGTGCGCCGTGCAGGGAAGGGTGCTGCGCCCCGGTGAAGCGGCCGCAGCGCGCCTAGCGCGCCCACTCGCGCTGGTAATCCACCACCGCATCGGCTACCCCGGCCATGCGAGCGGAGCGGACGTGGCGCCACAGCGCGAACAGTTGGGGGTCGAAGGAATGATCGTCGAGCCGGTCAGTGACCGTCTCGATCGTGGCTGCGACCCGGTCTGCACGAGCGAACAGCTTCGCCGCGCGCGGGGTCACGCCGGCGGGCAGGCCCGGCGTGTCGTAGAAATCGGCGAGGGTGCCCACGGCCAGGCGCGGGTTTGGCAGCTCCTTGCGGGTGCCGCCTAACGCCTCAATCAGCACCGCGGCTTGGGCGGTAGCGCGTGAGAGCACCTGGTCGGCCTCGCCGGGAGAAAGCCACTCCGGCTCGGGCAGCGGCTCTTGCTCCTCGAACCAGCGCCACCGCACTTCCGGACCAAGATACTCCGGAACCAAAACGTGGTTCGCTCCGACGCCGCGCACCACGAGCGCCCCAGCCTGGGTTAGGGCCACCATCGAGGGTGAGCCGGCACGCAGACGCGGCGCCTGGCCGGGGCCCCACAAAATCAACCGGATGGCGGGGCCCGGGGATTCGAGGTCGGCGGCGGAACGGACGTCGTAAAGCAAATGCGCCATGGATGCGCCGTTGAAACTGTGCGTGCCGCCGAGGTCCGCCAGCGCATCGAGGGTGTCGTCAGAGGATTCGACGTGATATAGCCACGCCGCCAGCCAGACGGCGGTGTTTTGGAGCGGGGAATAGACTTCGGCGCGCGTGTGCATCCCGGACAGTGTAACGGGGCAGATAGAATACGTACGCACTATGGGAGATAGCCGGTACAGCGGAGATATTTTCAAAGGCCACGCAAGGACGAAGCGGCCCACCTACCCGGAAATGCCGGCGGAGCCAGGCATCATCGTGGAGATCGTGGGCAACGATTTCGTTGGCGCGGTGGTGGGATGTGAACGGACTTACGACGGCGACTTCGTCCGGCTCGAGGACCGTTACGGCACACAGCGGCTGTTCAAGATGCTGCCCGGGGCGTTCATGGTGGAAGGGCGGCGAGTCACGCTGACCCGCTACGTCGCACCGAAACAGACGGATCCGCAGCGCTCCAACTCGGGCTCGCGCAAGGTCGAAAACGTGCAGGCGAAAGTGGCTATGCCGTCGCGCATCTGGGTCGAAGGCATTCACGACGCCGCCATCGTGGAGCAAGTCTGGGGCCACGACCTGCGCGTTGAGGGTGTCGTGGTGGAGTATCTGGAGGGTCTGGATAACCTGCAAAAACGTCTGGACGAGTTCCAGCCCGGACCAGGGCGGCGCATTGGTGTGTTGGCTGACCACCTCATCGACGGGACCAAAGAGTCGCGTCTGGTGGAGGATGTGGGACCGCATGTCCTTGTCACCGGGCACCCGTATATCGACATTTGGGCCGCGGTAAAGCCGTCGAGCGTGGGGATCCCTGCCTGGCCGGAGGTGCCCTACGGTGAGGATTGGAAGACGGGTGTGTGCCGTCGGCTGGGCTGGTCGGACCCGAAGGAGGGGTGGCGGCGCGTGTCGTCCTCAGTGCGCACCTACCGGGACTTGGACTCCACGCTCATCGGTGCGGTGGAGAGGCTGGTCGATTTTGTCACCAACCCGGAACTGACCAAATCGGATCTCGCACACATGTAAGGTACGGGCTGTGGGACCGCTTTTTTGGTTTGTTGCTGCCGCCAGCCTCGCCTTACTGGAACTGGCGGCAGGGGAATTGACACTGCTGATGCTCGGTGCCGGTGCGCTGACAACGGCGGTGGTGGCACTCGCGGGGTTGCCGCTGTGGGCGGAGGTCGCCGTCTTCGTGGCGGCGTCAGCGCTGTTCTGGTGCTTTCTGCGCCCGGTGTTGCGCCGCCGCATGGACCAACCCATGGTGTTGGACGATTCGCCGATGGCACTCGTTGGAAGCCGGGCCGAGGTGGTCGAGGACATCGTGGCCGGGGAGGGGCAAGTGCGCTTCGACGGCTCGCTGTGGTCTGCCCGCAGCCTGGACCCGGGAGAAACCATTCCAGCGGGATCTACGGTGACCGTTTACGATATTGATGGCCCTGTCGCTGTCGTGTGGAAGGAGCCCTAAATGGGGGTTGTCACGCTCGTTGTCATCGTCGCTTTGTTGGTGGCGATTTTTACTGCATCCATCAAGCTCATCCCGCAGGGCGAAGCTGCCGTGATCGAGCGGTTGGGCCGCTACACCCGCACGGCGTCCGGCGGTCTGACGTTCCTGGTGCCCTACGTTGACCGGGTTCGCGCCCGGGTTGATACCCGCGAGCGCGTGGTGTCCTTCCCGCCGCAGGCCGTGATCACGCAGGACAACCTGACCGTGGCGATCGACACCGTGGTCACGTTTCAGATCAACGACCCAGCGAAGGCCATCTACGGCGTGGACAACTACCTCGTCGGCGTTGAGCAGATCTCAGTTGCAACGCTTCGCGACGTCGTCGGTGGCATGACGCTCGAGGAAACGCTGACGTCACGCGAGACCATTAACCGCCGGCTGCGCGGGGAACTGGACGCGGCCACCGCGAAGTGGGGCCTACGCATCAGCCGCGTGGAGCTGAAGGCGATTGATCCGCCGCCGTCCATCCAGCAGTCCATGGAGATGCAGATGAAGGCGGACCGCGAAAAGCGGGCCATGATTCTGACGGCGGAAGGCAAGCGCGAGTCCGACATCAAGACCGCCGAGGGTGAAAAACAAGCCCGCATCCTCTCCGCTGAGGGCGAGAAGCACGCGGCCATCCTCGCTGCAGAGGCGGAGCGCCAGGCGATGATGCTGCGGGCGGAAGGTGAGCGCGCGGCGAAGTACCTCGCGGCGCAAGGTGAAGCCCGTGCCATTCAGAAGGTCAACGCGGCGATTAAGGCTTCAGGGGTGACCCCAGAGCTGTTGGCCTACCAATACATGGAGCAGCTGCCGAAGATCGCCGGCAGCGAGGCGGCGACGATGTGGATGATCCCGTCGCAGTTCGGTGACTCGCTTGAGCAGTTCGCCCGGGCGTTTGCCAACAAGGATGACGACGGGGTGTTCCGCTACGAGGCGGAGACTCCGACCGATCAGGACCGCGAAATCGCGGACGCCGACAACACCGAGCGCTGGTTCGACACCTCCACCGACCCGGAGCTGGCCAAGGCGCTCGCGGAGGCCCGGGCGGTGGCGAACAAGCACGTCGATGACCCAGACCCGACGCAGGACAGTGTCGCCGGCACCCAGCGTCCGGCGCCGTCTCGCCACGAGATCACCGCCCGCAAACCGGAGCAGACTGGCTTCGAGCAAGACTTCGGCTCCACCGCCCAGTCCGAGCCGGTCTCGCGTCCGGTTACTCGCCCTGACCAGCAGCCCGAGTAATCAAGTTCAGCGCGAGCTGCCACCCGGCCTGCTCTGCGGGCCACCCGGCCGCCTGCAACCTCTGGCTCATCGCCTGTTTGGAGATGCCCAGGGTTGCGGCGGCTTCATTTTGGTTCATGCCGCGTCGCACCAGCGACGTCGCCTCGCGCCCCTCGTACGTGCGTTTGTGCAGCACATGCGCCATCAGCGCGAAGGTCGCCGCGATGTCTGCGGCATCCGTCGTCGCATTTTGCCTATCGACGATCACCCGCACTTGACCCGGTCGCGTCCCCACAGCCCTGGTCGCCGTGGCGGAAGCGTCGTTCCGTGCGCTGGTGCCGCTGCCCGCGCCGTCGGCGATACCGAGCCCGATGGCCCAGTTCCCGTCTGAAAGCAAGGCCATGATGAGGTTCAGCGCCGCCTCCGCGTCCGCGACCTTCGAGCGGATGTCTTCCACCCCGAGCACCTCGAAGCCTGCGACGCCAGGTAGACCACTGAGCGCCTCGGCGGAGCGCTCCACCACGGTGGCGCGGGCTTTCTCGCGGCCCCGGTACCTCGCATGCACGGCAATCATGGGCCGTAGCGTACTCCTGTCTACCCTTGGGGCTTGACTCCGACACGTCCCGAGCGGGTCGGCAAGCGCGCGTCCAGCAGCAGCCCCGCGACGCCGACGACAGCGAGTACCGCCATGATCGCCACGAACACCGGGTCCGCCTCGCCGGTGAGCGTGTCGCCGAACAGGGTGACGAGGATCGTGCCGGGCGCAGACCCCACCAAGGTCGCAAGCGCGAACGGGGCCACTGGCACACGGGTGAGCGCGGCGGCGTAGTTCATGATGGAAAACGGCACCGCCGCGATCATGCGCAAGCTCAAGATGGCCAACCAGCCGCGCTCTTCAAGCCGCCGGTTGATGTTCTCCACGGCCGGGTGCGTGAGGCGCGGTTCCACCCAATCCCGCAGCAGCGTACGGACGATGAGGAGAGAAACCACTGCGCTGACCGTCGTAGCTGTCAGCGCGATAAGGATCCCGCGGCCGGTGCCGAAAAGGATGCCGGCGGAGACGGTCATCAGGGTCCTAGGAATGGGGAACTGGGTGATCAGCACGTACAGCAGCCAGAACAGGACGGGGAACCAGGCTCCGGTCTCGTCGGACCAGGCGCGGAGTGTGGACAGCGGAGGGACGTCGAGAAGCATCCATGCTGCGACGAACAACGCTCCCGCCGCAACGACGAGTGCCACCCGATTCCGTGGCGCCTTCCGCAAACGATTCACCCCGCCATCTTCCATCGTCCAGTAGTCTGGAACCAACTTGAGGAGGGGGGTCCATGAGTGCAAATCAACGCAACAAATCGTCGGTCGGCCTGTTTCTACTTTCTCTGACGTTGACAGTTCTAGGAATCTCGGTGACCTATGGGCCGATGGTGCTGTCATTGATGTTTTATGGCAGCGCGGTCGTTATCGGGTGCATAGCTGCTGCCCGGTCCACAACAGACGGCGCCGCGCGAAAAGCGGCGTCGTGCGGGTTCGTCGTTGTGGCTGTCGCGACACCGTGGATACTTCCAACTCTGATGGGGGAGCCCGCTGGCTACGCTATCGTCATCGGAATTTACGGGCCCGCCGTCTCCTTCTTGGCCTTTTCCTGGGCGTACCTCATTGCGCGTTCCAGCAAACCGGGGCCATTCATCGCGGCAGTGGGGCTAGCAGCTGTGTTGGTCCCCGCGCCGCACAAGGTCATGATTCCAATCTCCGGCGTTCTGAGGGATTCTCCGGTGATCGGGTACCTCTGGGTTGGCTTGGTGATCGCCTTTGCCATTATGTGTTTCCTGCTCGTCGTGTTGCTCAACCGCAGAAGCGAAAGCCGGCGTGCAGGGAGCACAGCACTGGGGCACAAATCGCCGCCTACACACTCGCCGACGAGGGGTCTACTACAAACAAAAAGATAACGAAATCACCCCACCCCGGGGCACACCAAAAACAAAAAATCTCGAGACACCGTAGGAACGATCTCGAGACTTCACATCTGTGCCCGAGGGGGGACTTGAACCCCCACGTCCGTTAATAGGACACTAGCACCTCAAGCTAGCGCGTCTGCCATTCCGCCACCCGGGCTTTGGGTGTTGATCAGCCTCTCGGCTGGGCACTCGCATAACTATAAGGCGGGCCGGGGTGAGCTCCAAATCGCCAGCACAACGGGTAAAATTCGTCTCATATCCGCGTTGAGTACGCCCCGGGTCAACCGCATCGTGCGCATGATGATACGAGTGGGGTTATGCCACGCATCGCACGGGAGTGGCGGCGGTCACTGGCGCTCGGGTAGTAATGGAACCATGACTGCTTCTTACAACCAAGACCGTTTCCCCGGCCCTGACCCGTACGCCCCGTTGGCGGACGTGCCGTCCTTCGACATCACCTCCGAGGACATCATCGACGGCGAGCGTCTCGCCGACGCACTGGCCGGCGACAGTGCCACCAGCCCGCAGCTGTCCTGGTCCGGCGCCCCGGAGGGCACAAAGACCTTCGCGGTGACCTGTTTCGACCCGGACGCGCCGACAGCCTCCGGGTTCTGGCACTGGTCCGCCTTCAACATCCCCGCGGAGGTCACCGAGCTGTCCGCCGGCGCAGGTGCAAAGGACGGCCTCGGGGTCGGCGCAGTCGTGCTCACCGGCGACAGCGGCGTCAAGGGCTACTACGGCGCCAACCCGCCGGCAGGCCACGGCCCGCACCGCTACCTCTTCGCCGTGCACGCGGTGGACACGGAGTTGCCCGCGGACGAGATTGCCAACCCCACCCAGCTCGGCTTCAACCTGAACTTCCACTCGCTCGGCCGCGCCATCATCTGGGGCTGGTACGAAAACCAGTAACATTCGCCGAATGGTTCCAGTGCAACTTCGCGTCGGCGGCGCGTTTTTGGGCATCGCGCTCGTGCTCGTGCTCTACGCCGTGCTGGCGCTGCTTCGAGGCGATGCCGCGTTGCCGATTACCCCGCAGGTGCTCTCAGTGATCGCCGCGGTGGCCATCGTCGGTGCCTTCGGCACCTACAACACCAATCAAGCAGGTTCCCGCACCCAGGTGGGCGCGCTGCTGGCGGCGGTGGTGCTCATCGGGCTCGGCTTCATCGCGCCCGACACCGAATTCATGGCCACCACACCGTTCTGGCTCATCGGGTGGGCGCTCGCCGCCGCGCTGTGCGCGGTGGTGCTGCGCCGCAGCGCAGCCGGGCACGCCTAGAGCGTTTTCCACTCCAGCCCGCTGCCCACGGCCTGCTCAATCGAGTCCAGGCCGTGGGCTTTGATCTGCGCGGCGATCCCGCGGTGGATGCCGCGGATCCAGCCCAGCCCGCCGTAGATGAACGGGGTGTAGCCCTGCAGCAGGCTCGCGCCCGCGGTGATACGCTCCCACGCCTGCTCGGGCGTGGAGATGCCACCGACGCTGACCAGGACCAACGTGTCTCCAACCCGCTCGTTGAGGCGCTTGAGCACCTCGAGCGACCGTTTAGCCACGGGAGCTCCGCTGATCCCGCCGACCCCCATGGCCTCGACCTCGGCATCGTCCGTCGGCCTGTTTTCACTTTCCCTACATTGACAGTTCTAGGAATCTCGGTGCCCCATGGTCCGATGGTGCTGCCATGGGTGTTCTATGGCAGCGCGATCCGCAACAGGCGGCGCTGCCCGAAAAACGGCGTCGTGCGAGCTCGTCGTTGTGGCAGTTGTTCACGCTTCAACAGCGCCTACCCGAACCGCTCACCACTTCCAGAAAGTAACCCGCATGACCCAGGAGGCCTGCGGTGGCGTCCAAATGAAATTCAGCGAGATCCATCGACGAGAGCTTGCAGGCGCTGCAAAACTACTAGCGGTTCTTCTTATTCCAGCGATACCTGCGGAGATAGAAGATCGGCAAAATCAACAGGTAATATCCGCCTAATGTAAAGGTCACCGGAGCGATTAAGTGATCCAAGCTCACATTGCTCCAGAATGAACCACCAGCATTTGGGGACTGCGTGTTGGAATCTGTATCGACAGGAAACACAACATACATGGCGATTACTGCGAGAGGCACAATAACGAGGCTCTGCCACCATGGCGGAACCCATGGTGCTCCATTCTCCTCTCGTGCGGCAAGCGCTCCCCCGAATCCCATTTCAAACCGAGAACCCATACTTAAGATCCTAACCAATGCGAATTTGCTCACTAACCGCGCATGAACCCGCGTAGAGAGCGAGTTGCTCCGCCCACACTGCCGGGCCGCCCAGGGCTCCACGCCGTCTAGCACTCGACCGCAACGTCCCGGCAGAACCCTTCAACGCACTGACCAAAGCCAAACCCTACTCAGCCCAAGACAGCCACGACTGGCGATCCGCGTTATCGGGCTCGCCGCAGGGCTGTGCGCGGTGGTGCTGCGCCGCAGCGCAGCAGGACACGCTTAGAGTTCTTTCCACTCCAGCCCGCTGCCCACGGCCTGTTCAATCGAGTCCAGGCCGTGGGCTTTGATCTGCGCGGCGATCCCGCGGTGGATGCCGCGGATCCAGCCCAGCCCGCCGTAGATGAACGGGGTGTAGCCCTGCAGCAGGCTCGCGCCCGCGGTGATACGCTCCCACGCCTGCTCGGGCGTGGAGATGCCACCGACGCTGACCAGCACCAGCTTGTCGCCCACACGCTCGTGAAGGCGCTTGAGCACCTCGAGCGAGCGCGTCGCCAAAGGGGCACCGCTGATGCCGCCGGCGCCCATCTTTTCCACCTTCGAGGAGGAGGTGCGCAGACCTTCGCGCGAGATGGTCGTGTTCGTGGCCACGATGCCGGCAAGGTCGAGCTCCACGGCGAGATCAGCCACGGCGTCGATGTCTTCGTCGGAAAGGTCCGGCGCGATCTTGACCAGCACCGGCGTCGTGGTGGACTTCTTCACCACTTCCAAGATTGGGCGCAGCTCTTCCACCGCCTGCAGGTCGCGCAGGCCCGGCGTATTCGGGGAGGAGACGTTGACCACCAGGTAATCCGCCAGCTGGCCCAGCAGGGTAGCGGTGGCGCGGTAGTCGGCCACGGCGTCCTCGGAGGTCTTGTTCTTGCCGATGTTGATACCCACGACGTCGCGGGAACGGCGCGCGCGGAGGTTGTCAGCGACCGTCAGCGCGCCCTTGTTGTTAAAGCCCATGCGGTTCAAAATCGCCTTATCCTCTGGTAGGCGGAACAAGCGCGGTGTGGGATTGCCCGGCTGGGACTTCGGGGTCACTGTGCCCATCTCGGCGTAGCCGAAGCCGATCGCGCCCCAAGCGTCGATCGCCTCGGCGTTTTTATCGAAGCCGGCCGCCAGGCCCAGCGGGGCGGGGAAGTCCACTCCGAAAACGGTCTGTCGCAGCACCGGGTCGTGCACGCGCACGGCCTTTTCCATCACGCGGTTGACCGGGGTGGCCAGGTGCAGCGTCTGCAGGGCACCGCTCATGATGCCGTGAATGCGCTCCGGCGGAAGCAGGAACATGAGCTTGAGTGCGCGGTCGTAGAGCGTCATGGGTGGTATCTCCTAGTTGCTCTCGGATTGGTCGGCGGGGGAGACAATCTGGATGCCGTCGCCGGATGCGGAGGCGGCGACCACGGTGCCGTCGTCAAGCGTAATGATGCTCTGGGCATCTGCGACGGTGGCGAAGTGCTTGCGTTTCACCGGAATGCCTTGAGAGATGTCGTATCCGGTGGCGGTGTTGCTGGCCAGCGAGCTAACCCAAGCGAGGCGCTGCGCTGAGTCCCACGCCGCGTCCCAGGGTCCCTCCGGCACGGGCGCAGATTGCTGGAGGCGGATGATGTCGTCGGTGGTGTAGACGTGGATTTGGTTGCCGGTGGAGTCCGCCGCCAGCACAAGCCCGTGCTCGCCACCGCGGATCTTGCCCACGCCTAGGCCCACGCGCAGGGTGCCGCCTTGACGCGAGCCGTTCCAGTCGATGTCCTGGATGGTGGTGTCGAAGCGGTTGGTACGCACCACGGAATCGCGCTGGCCGTCCACCTGCACCGCCTCAAGCTGGTCGGTTTCGCGTGCGACGTCGATGGTGTCTTTCAACTCGCCGCCGTCGAATACCCACACCTTGCGTTCGGTGTCGCTGCCTGCGAGCACCTCGCCTGACGACGCCACAGTGGCCACCGTGACCGGCTGATCCGTGGAGATCGTTTCTTCGCGCTGCCCGAACAGCTTGATTTCCCCGTCGCAGGCGACCGCGAAGGTGCCGGCGTTGGCAGAGGCCTCGCCGCAGGAGGCATCCAGCTCGTGGCGTGCGGCCTTGCCCTGTGCGATCTCTTCCAGTGTGCCGATGGTCAGAGCGTTGTCCGTGCGCACGCCGATGCGGCCGTCGGTGATGTCGAGATCGCGCACCGGCTCGGAGTCCACTACGGTGCCCGCCGGGTTCGAAGATTGCGGGGATTGCACAGGCGTAGCGCTGCCCATGTTCGCGGCCGCCTCACCGCCGGCTTCCTCGATTTTGGCGGACGGGGACGCGCCGCAGGCGCTCAAGGCCAAGACAGCCGCGACTGCGCCGTAAGCCGCGGCGAAGCGGAGGTGGGAACTGGGGGCAAACAGACGAGCATTCACAAGGCCAAAGCCTAGCAACGCGCCCGCTACGTACCACGATGGCTAAGCAGGCGGGGTAGTGTCTTTCGCCATGACTGATCCCGCCACCACCATGTCCTGGGCTCAGGTGATCGTCCTGTCCATCGTCCAGGGCCTCACCGAGTTTTTGCCAGTATCTTCCTCGGGGCACCTGCGCATCGTCTCCCAGTTGTTCTGGGGTGAAGACGCCGGCGCCAGCTTCACCGCCGTGATCCAACTGGGCACCGAGCTGGCCGTGCTGGTGTTCTTTGCCAAAGACATCTGGCGCATCCTCTCCGCCTGGTTCTCCGGCCTTGCGGACAAATCGAAGCGCGGCTTCGATTACCGCATGGGGTGGATGGTCATCGTGGGCACGATCCCGGTTGGCATCGCCGGCGTGCTGCTGAAAGACCTGATCCGGGAGAATTTCCGCAACCTCTGGGTCACCGCGGCGGTGCTGATTCTCTTCTCCTTCGTGTTCATCCTCGCGGAGCGCTCCGGGAAGAAGACCCGTGGGTTTGAAGAGCTGACTATAAAAGACGCGGTTGTGATGGGTCTGTGGCAGTGCCTGGCCCTCATCCCTGGGGTGTCGCGTTCCGGCGGCACCATCTCCGGCGGGCTGTTCCTCAACCTCGACCGCGAGGTGGCCACACGGTTTTCTTTCCTGCTGGCCATTCCGGCGGTGCTCGCTTCGGGGCTGTTCTCGTTGCCGGACGCCTTCGACCCACAGGCCGGTCAAGCTGCGACCGGCTTGCAACTGCTTATCGGCGCGGGCATCGGGTTTGTGGTCGGCTACATTTCCATCGCGTGGCTGCTGAAGTTCGTGTCCAACCACTCGTTCGCGTGGTTCGCTGCCTACCGCATCCCGCTGGGGCTCGTAGTCATGGTGCTGCTCGGCACCGGTGTCATGGCTGCGTAGCCAGGTAGCTGTAGGGTTGTCCGCATGCATGCTTGGCCCGACCCGTCCGTACCCGCAGTCGCCGGCACCCCGGTGGCGCTGAAGCTCTACGACACCGCCGATCAGCGCGTCAAGGAAGTAGACACCACCCCGGATGCGAACGGGGAGGTGGGGATGTACGTCTGCGGCATCACCCCGTACGACTCCACCCACCTCGGCCACGCCGCAACCTACCTCACCTTCGACCTGGCGCAACGCCAGCTCATCGCCAACGGCCACAGCGTCCACTACGTGCAAAACATCACCGACGTGGACGATCCGCTGTTCGAGCGCGCAGAGCGCGACGGCGTGGATTGGCGGGAGCTGGGTGCCAGCCAAATCGACCTGTTCCGCAGCGACATGGCGATCCTCTCCGTCATCCCGCCAAGGGATTATGTGGGCGCCATGGAGTCCGTGGACGAAGTAATCGAGATGGTGCAGCAGCTGCTCGATTCGGGAGCGGCCTACACGCTCGACCACGGCGACATCTACGCTTCCATCGACGCCACCGAGCAGTTCGGATACGAATCCAACTTGGATCGCGCCACGATGGAGGAGTTCTTCGCCGAGCGTGGCGGCGACCCTGAGCGTGCGGGGAAGCGCGATCGGTTGGACGCGCTTATTTGGCGCGGCCACCGTGAGGGCGAGCCTGCCTGGGAGTCCCCTTTCGGCCCGGGGCGGCCTGGTTGGCACGTGGAGTGCTCCGCTATCGCCACCAACCGTCTAGGGGCACACTTCGCTATCCAGGGCGGCGGGTCCGACCTGGCCTTCCCGCACCACGAGTTTTCGGCCGCTCACGCCGAGGCGTCACTGCACGTTGAGCGCATGGCCGGCCACTATGTCCACGCCGGGATGATCGCGCTGGACGGGGTGAAGATGTCCAAGTCTCTCGGCAACCTCGTATTCGTGCACAAACTCACCGAGGCAGGCCACGACCCCTCAGCAATCCGTCTCGCGGTGTTCGCGGGCCACTACCGCTCGGACCGAGATTTCTCCGGCGCGGTTCTGGATGAGGCGGAGGCGCGCCTTGCCCGCTGGCGCGAACAGCTCTCGCAAGAGGTCAGTGAGGCGCAGGCGACGGAAGTCGTCGATAAGCTTCGCGCAATTCTTGCTGACGATCTCAACACCCCGGAGGCACTGTCGCTTATCGACGGCGTGACCGGAGACCACAACCAGATCATCGCTACCGCGCTCGACGGCCTCCTCGGTGTGCGGATTTAGCGCTGCTCCAGCACAATGGGGCGCATGAGCGCAGCTGCCGACAGTTCGATCCGGGCGCAATTCCAGCCCGAGGTCGATGAATTCATCGACGACCTGACTACATTTGCGACCGGCTCGTATCTCCAGGAGGACGACAAGGACCTGTGGGAGGAGCCCTTCGACCCGAAGGTGTTGCCGGATCTGAAGCAGATCCTCGAGATGTTCCTGGACGCGTTGGATCTATTGGGCGACGACCCGGAGGGGGAGGCGCTGGCAAAAGTGGTGGCACCGTTCTACGTGAACCTCGAGGAATTCAACGAGCGTCACGCGAATGCGGTGCTTGAACCCGAGGAGAAGGCCGACATCGAAACGCTTGTGTTCCGCGCCGCCGCCGCCACGGGTGCCACCGATGATGCTCTCAACGAGCTGCCGGAACTTGAGTAGCCCCGCGGCCGTCCTGTGGGACATGGACGGCACCCTCATTGACACGGAGCCGCTGTGGGGGCAGGCCACCTACGAGCTCGGTGAGCTGCTCGGACGGCCGTTGACGCCGGAGGTGCGGGCGAAAACCGTCGGCGGCAGTTTTCCGGACACGCTACGCATTGTTGCCGACTGGGCGGGCTATGAGCTTGTCGACGGCGACCTGGAGCGCTACCGCACATGGATGTTCGGGCGCATGGCTGAGCTGTTCGCCAGCGGTATCGAACTCAACCCTGGCATTGCAGGCGTGCTGGATTCTCTCGCTGAGCGGGGTACGCCGATGTTCGTGTGCACGAACACCGCCCGGGTGCTGGCGGACCCGTGCATCGACGCGATCGGGCGCGACGTATTCGCCGGCACAATCGCCGGCGATGAGGTGGCCAACCCCAAACCCGCCCCGGATATGTACCTCGAAGCCGCCCGGCGCGCTGGTGCGGAGCCGGGGGAGTGTCTTGTCGTTGAAGATTCCTGGCACGGGATGACCGCCGGTGCGGCCGCGGGATGCGTGGTGCTGGGTTTGGCGGACACCGTTCCAGACGGGGTGATCCGGTTCGATCCGAACTCCTTCGTGGGCGCGGGCGCCGCTGACGTGGACGGCTGGTTTTCTGCAGCTCGATAGGCATAAACGGGGGTACGGGATCGTCGTCACAAAGCTCGGTTCTCCGTATAGTGGCGCTTATGAATACACGCATCGAAGAAGACCTCCTCGGTACCGCCGAGGTTCCCGCCGACGTCTACTACGGCGTCCACGCGCTTCGCGCCGTGGACAATTTCCACATCTCCGCCAGCACCATCAACGACTTCCCGGAGTTCATCCGCGGAATGGTCCAGGTGAAGAAAGCCACAGCGATTGCCAACCGTCGCCTGCACGCGCTGCCCAAAGACAAAGCCGAGGCAATCGTGGCAGCCTGCGACAAGATCCTGGACGAGGGCGTGTGCATGGATCAGTTCCCGATCGACGTGTTTCAGGGTGGCGCGGGCACCTCGGTGAACATGAACACCAATGAGGTGGTTGCTAACCTCGCGCTCGAGCTGATCGGGCGGGAGAAGGGCGATTACGAAGTGATCAACCCGAACGACGACGTGAACATGTCCCAGTCCACCAACGACGCGTACCCGTCCGGGTTCCGCCTCGGGGTGTACTACGCGGTGCAGAACTTGCTGAGTGAGCTGGATGAGCTGCAGAAGGCGATGCGGGCGAAGGGCGACGAGTTCGCCGACATCATCAAGATGGGTCGCACCCAGCTGCAGGACGCCGTTCCGATGACCCTGGGCCAGGAGTTCACCGCATTCGGTGCGAACCTGGCGGAAGAGCAGCGCACCATTAGCTCTGCGGCGGATTCGCTTTTGGAAATTAACTTGGGTGCCACGGCGATCGGCACCGGGATCAACACCCCGAACGGCTACCGCGATCAGGTCGTCTCCGCCCTGCGCGAGGTCACGGGCCTGGATATCCAAGCCTCCCCAGATCTGATCGAGGCGACGTCGGACACCGGTGGCTACGTGATGATGCACGGTGCCATCAAGCGCGCCGCGATGAAGCTGTCCAAGATCTGCAACGACCTACGCCTGCTGTCCTCGGGCCCGCGCGCGGGTCTCAACGAGATCAACCTGCCGGAGCGTCAGGCCGGTTCCTCGATCATGCCGGCGAAGGTCAACCCGGTCATCCCCGAGGTGGTCAACCAGGTCTGCTTCAAGGTCTTCGGCAACGATGTGACCGTGTCTATGGCCGCCGAGGCCGGGCAGCTGCAGCTCAACGTGATGGAGCCGGTAATCGCACAGTCGCTGTTCGAGTCCATCCGCCTGCTCACCAACGCGGCGAAGACGCTGCGCGAGAAGTGTGTCGTGGGTATCACCGCGAACAAAGAGGTGTGCGAGGCGTACGTGACGAACTCCATTGGCATCGTGACTTACCTGAACCCGGTGATTGGGCACCACAACGGCGATCTCATCGGGCGCGAGGCGGCTGAGACCGGCAAGAGCGTGTATGACCTGGTGTTGGAGAAGGGCCTCATCGACGAAGAGGACCTGAAGAAGCTGCTGAGCAAGGAAAACCTCATGCACCCGGAGTACCGCGGCAAACTCTACGTTGACGACGAGCCGGGCCTGGTTGACAACGGCGAGCTCCCCGCCGGCGAATAACGCCCCCACGTAGCGGGTGTGGCATAGGCAGGTAGCCAATGTCACACCCGCTGCATTTCTGTTTGGGTGGGGCACGGGCGGATAATTGGGATGACTAAATTCCCTGCCTGAAGGAGTGTTCGGAGATGCTTGCCGTCCACATCATCATCCTGCTTGGGGCGATCGTTCTGGGCGCCCGTATGGGCTCCATCGCGATCGGGTTCGCTGGGGGCCTCGGTGTGCTCCTCCTCGGCGCTATCGGGATTCCGGTGAGCGCCGACGCCATTCCATTCGATGTCATCGGGATCATCATGTGCGTCATCGCGGCGATCTCCGCGATGCAGCTCGCCGGTGGCATGGAGTACCTGGTGGATTTGGCGGAGCGGTTCCTCCGCCGCAACCCGAAGCGCATCACCGTGTATGCGCCGATTGTTACCTGGCTCATGACCGTGCTCGCCGGTACCGGGCACACGGCGTTTTCTACCATGCCCGTGATTGTGGAGGTGGCGAAGGAAGGCGGCGTGCGCCCCTCCCGGCCGTTGTCGGCGGCGGTTATCGCCTCCCAGATGGCTATCGTCGCCTCACCTATTTCCGCCGCGGTGGTGTTCATGGCGTCCGCGCTTGAACCGTTAGGGGTGGGCTACCTCCAGCTCCTCGCGGTGATGCTTCCGGCGACGTTCCTGGCTATCTTCCCGATGGCGTGGGTCGCCAACAAGGTAGGGCCGGATCTGGGCGAAGATCCCGTCTACAAGAAGCGGTTGGCCGAAGGTCTCGTCGCAAAGCCTGGTGAGCGCTCCGACTACGAGGCTCCGGCAGGCGCGAAAGCCTCGGTAGGTATCTTCCTCGCCGCGATCGTGGTGGTCATGGTCTACGCCACGCTGATCTCGGACCAGGTGGGACTGGTGCAAAACCCGACCATCCCGCGCAACGAGGCAATCATGGCGATCATGCTCGCCGCCGCAGCGGCAATCGTGCTGGTCACCCGCACCAGCGCAGCGGAGATCCTGAACACCCAGGTGTTCCGCTCTGGCATGTCGGCGAGTGTGTGCGTGCTAGGTGTGGCATGGCTGGGCACGACGTTTATCAACTACTACATCGATGACATCCAAAGCATCGCTGGCGACGTGCTTACCGCGCAGCCGTGGCTGCTGGCAGTGGTGCTGTTCGTAGCAGCTTCGCTGTTGTACTCGCAGGCCGCGACGGCAAAGGCCCTCATCCCGGCCGCACTCGCCATCGGTGTCAGCCCCTTGACCGCGCTGGCGGCGTTCCCCGCAGTCTCGGCGCTATTCGTGCTTCCTACGTACCCGACGTTGCTGGCTGCGGTGGAGATGGACGACACGGGCTCTACCCGGATTGGCAAATACGTGTTCAACCACCCGTTCCTGGTTCCCGGTGTGGTCTGCATCTTTGTCAGCGTGATTCTGGGTTACGCCATCGGGGCCGTTGTAGTGTGAGACACATGACTGCTCAACCGTTGACTGACGTCGAAATTGCCCAAGCCCACCAACTGGCCCCCATTGCAGAGATCGCCTCAACGGCGGGGGTCAGTGACGACGCCCTGATCCCGTACGGCAAATACATGGCCAAGGTGGACATCACCCAGGCGCCGTCGAACACCCCCGGAAAGTTGGTCGTGGTCACCGGCGTCTCCCCGACGCCTGCTGGCGAGGGCAAATCCACCGTGCTCATCGGCTTGACTGATGCGCTGGCGAAGCTGGGCAAAAACGCCATGGTGGCGCTGCGCGAGCCGTCGCTTGGCCCCGTGATGGGCATCAAAGGCGGCGCCGCTGGCGGCGGATACTCCCAGGTGGTCCCGATGGAGCAGATCAACCTGCACTTCACGGGCGACTTCCACGCGATCACCAGCGCCAACAACACGCTGGCAGCGCTGATTGACAACCACATCCACCAAGGCAACTCCCTCGGCATCGACCCGCGTCGCGTGACGTGGCAGCGCTGCTTGGATGTCAACGACCGTGCCCTGCGCAATGTGGTCACCGGGCTCGGCGGTCCGGCGCACGGCGTGCCGGCAGAGACAGGGTTCACTATCACCGCAGCGTCCGAAATCATGGCCATCCTGGGCTTGGCCACCGACTTGGAGGACTTGAAGCAGCGCCTGGCGAACATCACCATTGGCCTGACGTATGACAAGAAGCCCGTGACCGCAGGTGACCTGGGCGCTGAAGGCGCCATGGCCGCGCTGCTCAAGGACGCCGTCAACCCGAACCTGGTGCAGACGCTCGGCGGCACACCGGCATTCATCCACGGCGGCCCCTTCGCGAACATTGCCCACGGCTGCAACACGCTCATTGCCACCCGCACCGCGCAGCAGTACGCCGACATCGTCCTCACCGAGGCGGGCTTCGGCTCCGACCTGGGTGCAGAGAAGTTCTTCGACATCAAGGCCCGCTACGGCGACCTGGACGTCGCCGGGGCAGTGATCGTTGCCACGATCCGCTCCATCAAGCACAACGCGGGCGTGGCCAAGGCAGACCTCGCCGATGAAAACGTCGGTGCGCTCGAAGAAGGCATCGTCAACCTCGAGCGCCATGTGGAAAACGTGCGGAAGTTTGGCGTGACTCCCGTCGTCGCGCTCAACCGCTTCACCTCAGACTCCGCTGCGGAGTTGGAGTTCGTGCATAACTGGGCGAAGGCCAAGGGGATCGCTCTGGCCGAGGCAGACGTCTGGGCCAAGGGCGGCGACGGAGCCACCGAGCTGGCTCAGACGCTCCTGGACAACCTCACTGAGGGCACGTCGCACCCGCTGTACGACCCGGCGGAGGGCGTTGAGCGCTCCATCGAGACCATCGCGAAGGAGATCTACCGGGCGGAAGACGTGCAGTACTCCGCTGCGGCACTGAAAGACCTACAGACGCTGAAGGACAACGGCTTCGATTCGCTGCCGGTGTGCATCTCCAAGACCCAGTACTCGTTCTCGGATGACCCCACCCAGCTGGGCGCTCCGACAGGCCACACGCTGCATGTGCGCAACCTCATCCCGCGCACGGGCGCAGGGTTCGTTCTCGTGCTCACTGGCGACGTGATGACGATGCCGGGGCTGCCAAAGCAACCGGCAGCCAATAACATCGACGTTGACGCAAACGGCGTGATCAGCGGCCTATTCTAAGCCGCCATCTGGCTCCGGCGAGGATTCTCTTTCCGCCCGCGACCCCGGCCATCCGGGGTAGGGCGGGGGAGTGCCACCAAAGACGGGGCAGAGCGACTGAAACGCGCACCAGCCGCACAGTTTGGACTGTTGCGGGCGGAAGGTGCCTGCTTTGCCGTCGGATTCGATTTTCCACCACAGCTCCGCTAAATCGCGTTCGAAGTATTCTAGCTCCTCGCGCGAGGGGGTGAGGATCATTGAATCCATCACCTTCAGATACATCAGCTTGAGCTGGGTGGGTACCACGCCGAACAGCCGCCAGTACACCAGCGCGTAAAACCGCATCTGGAACTGCGCGTCCTGCGAATAGCGCAGCTGGGGCTCCTTGCCAGTTTTGTAGTCGACTACGCGCACCTCGCCGGTAGGCGCGATATCCACCCGGTCAATGAAGCCTCGGACGGGAACGCCATTCGGCAGGGTGAAGTCCACCGGCATCTCCTGGGCGTGCGCGTCGAAGCCGAGCGGGTTTTCCATGGTGAAGTACCCGCGTAGCAGCGTGCGCGAATCCACCAGCAGCTGGTACTCGTCCGCCACCGGTTCGGCGCAGCCGGGTTCTTCCTCCCGCATCTTCTCCCAGTGCGGCCTGAGCCGCTTCACCGCTGCTGGATAGGTGCGCTGCTCACGCGGCCACGTGAACATCTCTTCCAGCACCGCGTGCACCAGGGTGCCCTTTACCTGAGCCTCCGTGGACGGTTCCGGGATCTTGTCTATCGCGCGCAGCCTGTACTGCAGCGGGCAGCGCTTGTAGTCGGAGGCGCGGGACGGGGAAATAGCTATGGGGCGAGTCATGGTGCACAACATCATAGAGTGGAGCCATGACACAAGCTTTCATCGATTTTCTCGCCCAGAGTCCGTCCGCGTTTCACGCCGCCGAGACAGTCGCTGCGAGGCTTCAGGCTGAGGGCTTTTCGCTTGACGACGACGCGCACGCCCCCGGCGGCCACCTCGTCGTGCGCGATGGCGCTGTAATCGCGTGGTGGGTGCCGGAACACGCCCGGCCTCGGTTCAGGGTGGTGGGCTCGCACACTGATTCTCCCGGCCTGATGGCAAAGCCGGAACCGGATGTGGTGCGGGAAGGCTTCCGCCAGGTAGCAGTGGAGGTGTACGGCGGGCCGATCCTGGCCAGCTGGTTTGACCGTGACCTCACCTTCGCTGGCCGCGTGGTCACCGCGGATCGCACTGAGCACCTGGTCAACACCGGCCCTGTCGCGCGCGTGCCCAACCTGGCCATCCACCTCTACCGGGGCGACATGCCGGAGATCGAGCGCCAGGTGCACACTCAGCCGATTCTCGGCGTGGACCGTCCGCTGCTTGAGCTGGCGGCGGAATCCGCGGGCATCGCCGCAGACGACATCGTCGCCCACGAACTCATCACCGCGGACGCTCAGCGAGGCGAGGTCATCGGCGACGTGCTCGCGGCTGGCCGCCTGGATAACCTGACCAGCGTGTGGGCGTCGATGGAAGCCGTGCTGGCTGCGAAAGACGACGCCGAGGACATCCTGGTGCTGGCCGCGTTCAACCACGAGGAGGTCGGTTCTGCCTCCACCGCGGGCGCGGGCGGGCCCCTGCTGGAGCGGGTGCTCACCCGCGTCGCCGCGGGGTTCGGGGACCCGGCCGAGATCATCGCAGATTCCATTCAGGTCTCCGCCGACGCCGCGCACGCGGTGCACCCCAACTACCCGGGTAAGCATGACCCCACGCACCACCCGCTGCTGAACAAGGGGCCGGTGCTCAAGGTCAACGCCAACCAGCGCTACGCCTCCAACGCCGCCACGGAGACGGAGTGGATCCTGGCGTGTCGCGCAGCGGGCGTGCCGCACCAGACCTTCGTGGGCAACAACGCTGTGCCGTGCGGGTCCACCATCGGACCAATCTCCTCGACGCGGCTTGGGCTGCCCACCGTCGATGTCGGCGTTCCCTTGCTGTCCATGCACTCCGCGCGCGAGCTGTGCGGGCTCGAGGACATGGACTATTTCGTGCGCGCGCTTGCGGCTTTTTACGCGGGCGCGCGGTAGGGCATACTAACCGCCATGTATTCGGGACCGTTCCAGCCAGGCGATAAGGTGCAGCTCACCGACGCCAAGCGCCGCCACTTCACCATCGAGCTCAAAGAAGGCGGGCAGTTCCACTCGCACAAAGGCATCGTCCACCACGACGACATCATCGGCGCCGACGAAGGCTCCGTGGTGAAGTCCACGCTGGGATCGGACTACCTCTGCTTCCGCCACCTGCTGGTGGACCATGTGCTCTCTATGCCGCGCGGAGCCGCGGTGATTTACCCGAAGGATGCCGCACAGATCCTTGTCGAAGGCGACATCTTCATGGGTGCGCGTGTGCTTGAGGCCGGCGCCGGCTCCGGCGCGCTGACCATGTCGCTGCTGCGTGCCGTCGGACCTGAAGGCCATGTGTACTCGTACGAAATCCGCGACGACCACCTGGCGTTTGCCAAAGACAACGTCGCCGACTACTTCGGGGGTGAGCCAAGCTGGTGGACCCCGCGCCTGGGGGATTTCGGCGAGGTCACCCCGGAGGACCTGGACGGTCAGGTCGACCGCGTCATCTTGGACATGGTGGAGCCCTGGCACTTCATCGACACGGTGAAAAACGTGCTCATCCCGGGCGGGGTGTTCATGACGTACGTGGCCACCGTGCCGCAACTGATGAACATCATGGAGGCCATCCGCGAGGCGAAGTGCTTCACGGAGCCGCGTGCATGGGAGACCCTGTTGCGCGAGTGGAAGGTCGAAGGCTTGGCTACCCGCCCGGAGCACCGCATGAACGCGCACACGGCATTCCTCGTGTGGACGCGCCGGCTTGCGGATGGAGTGACGCCGCCGCGGCCGCAGCGCAAAGCTCGTCGATAAGCAACCAGTCCTATGTAGGCTCAAGCACATGCCTACTGTCCACGACGATGCCTTCGGCCCGGAGCTGCGCGACCTTCAACGCAAGAACCGCGAGCTCAGTTCGCGCAACGAGAAGCTCGCCGAGCTGCTGAAAACCAGTCGCGACAAGCTCAACGACCTGTACGCGAAGGTCGAGGAGCTGGGCAAGCCCGCATCGACGTACGGTATCTTCCTCGGCCCGGCCGCGCGCAGCGGGGAGGCGGAGGTGCACACCTCGGGCCGTCGAATGCGGTTGAAGGTTTCACCCCTGGTGGAACCATCCGACCTCGTTCCCGGCACGCTGGTGCGCCTGGGGGAGGGAACGATCGTGGTGGAGACCTGCGGTTTCGCCCCCACCGGCCAGCTGACCACCATGATCGAGCGCGTCGGGGCGGACCGCGCCATCGTGGCCGACCAGCATGGCGCAGAGTCTTTGGTCCTACTCGCCGAACCGTTGCGCGAATCCGCCCGCGCCGGCGACACGGTGCTAGTCAACGCCTCTGCCGGGTACGCGTTCGAGCGTATCGCGAAGACCGAGGTCAACCAGCTGTCCCTGGACGAGGTCCCCGACGTCACATACGCGGATATTGGCGGGCTGTCGTCCCAGATCGAGACGATCCAGGATTCCGTGGAGCTGCCGTTTTCCCACCCGGAGCTTTACCAGGCCTACGACCTGCGCCCGCCGAAAGGCCTGTTGCTGTACGGCCCGCCTGGCTGCGGCAAGACGCTCATTGCAAAGGCTGTTGCAAACTCACTTTCCCAGCGCATCGGTGATGGGGGACAGGCCCACTTCATCAACGTCAAGGGCCCGGAGCTGCTGAACAAATTCGTCGGCGAGACGGAGCGGCGCATCCGACTGATCTTTGAGCGCGCACGCGAACTCGCCGCCAGCGGCAACCCGGTGATCGTGTTCTTCGACGAGATGGAGTCGATCTTCCGAACCCGCGGCTCCGGCGTGTCCTCCGACATGGAGACCACGGTGGTCCCGCAGCTGCTTACCGAGATCGACGGCGTGGAAGACATTGCCAACGTCATCGTCATCGGTGCGACCAACCGCGAGGAACTCATCGACCCGGCGATCTTGCGTCCCGGCCGCCTCGACATCAAGATCCGCGTCTCCCGGCCGAATAGGGACGAGGCGAAGGACATCCTCGCGCGCTACATCACGAGCGCAGTGCCGCTGGCGGCTCCGCGCGAGGTGCTTATCGACGCGGCCGCGGACGCCATGTTTGCCCCGCGGCCCTTCGTGCGCCTGGAGCTTGTCGACGGAGCCGAGGAAGTGCTGCACTACTCCGACTTCGTCTCCGGTGCGATGATCGCCAACGTGGTGGACCGCGCCAAGAAGCAGGCCATTAAGGACCACCTCTCGGGGGTGTCTACCGCCGGCCTGACGGAGGAGCACCTTCGCCAGGCGGTGCGCGCTGAGCAGGATGAGAGCGAGGACATGCCGAACACGGCGAACCCCGACGAGTGGGCGCGGATTACCGGCCGTCATGGCAAGCGCGTCGTCGCCGCGGAGGTTATCGGATAGCGGAGCACTGCTTATTCACCGTAGTGGTATCGGCAGGCTGCGATGCGCACCTCCTCTTCGGTGAGTTTGTACACCAGCCGGTGTTCACTCGTAATACGCCGGGACCAGTATCCGCTGAGTTCGTGCTTCAACGGTTCGGGTTTTCCAATGCCATCGTTGCCGTTACGTTGAATATCGCGGATGAGGGCGTTGATACGCTTCAGTACCCGTTTGTCGGTGGTTTGCCACTCCACGTATTCGGACCAGGCGTCCTCGTCCCAGCTGAGGATCATTCTTCGTCCTCGATGAGTTCGTTGCGCACAGATGCGCCACGTTCGAGCCGCTCAATCCGCTGCTTGAGCATCCGCGCATTAGCAGGGGATTGCAGTAAGTAGTTGGTTTCCTTGAGCGATTCGTACTCAGCTAGAGAGACGATGACGACAGGGTCGTGACCTGCCCGGGTAATGACGACCTCTTCACAATCGTCGACGACATCGGAAAGCACCTCGGCGTAGTTGGCTCGAGATTCCGAATATGACATGACCTTCATTGCTCGCTCCCACTAGTTTGATAACGTACAACTTTCTGTACAACTTTAAATGGAGTAGCGAATCTGCGTCAATAGGGGTGGATCGTTTGTCCAATGATGTCTACAGCCCGCGTGAAATCTCCGTCACTGACGATGCGCAAAACTAAAGACGAGCCCGTCGCCGCCGACCGTCCAGAGAGACGACTCGTGGCCGCACTCAATGCCCGCCTCGAGCAAACGGGTTTCAAACGCGTCGCGCGCCAGGCGCGACGAGAATTGGACCGTCAGGTCGGCGCCGTCGCCCGGCGCGAGGCATGCGTCGTCGAATAGCGGCACCAGGCAGTGCTTGCAGCACCTGTCGTCGCTGCGCCAGCGCCCGGTGCACCGCGCGGGTGTTGCGGCGGACGACACCTCCGTGCAGCAGCGAGGCGATCGCGCGTTGCGTCACTGTGGCGACGGGCATGCCGAGGATGCCACGGACCTCTTTCAGCCGGGCCACGGTCGCGGGGGAGGCGACAACATATCCGGCGGCGAGTTCGCGTGAGAGCAGCGTGGAAAACGTGCCGAGAGTGAGCACGTCCGCTGCTGGCGCGAACGTGGACAAGGTCGGTTGGGGCGCTATGCGGTAGCGCAGTTCAGTGTTGAAATCGTCCTCGATGATTACCGTGCAAGCGCGTCGTTGCCGCGGAGGTCATTGGGTAGGTTTGCCGCCTTCCGCCGTCTAGATTTGGTCGAACAGGTGCTGGTCGATGGCGATAGCGACGGCGGCACCCGAGCCGAGTGCTTGAGAGACCTGATCCGGCGAGCTAACGACGTTGCCAACCGCCCACAGTCCAGACTCTGAGGTTCTTCCTCCCTCAACCTGCACCCAGCCATTTGCAACGGTGCAGCCGGCTCCCCGGAGGAGGGCATCGTTCGGTGAGAACTCCGGTCCGGTGAAGCAGGCATCGTAGCGGACCGGTCCGGTCTCTGTGGTGATCTCAACGGCGTGGTCGTCGTCATTGGCTGGCGATACCTGCACTACGTCATCGTCGTTAAGAGCTACTCCGCATCGTTGAAGGCGTTCACGCTGCTCCGGGCTCAGGTCCATCCCGTTGGAGTAAAGCGTGACGCTGTCGGCCCACTTGGTTAGCAACGTGGCGATCCTCGCAGTGAACCCCGGGTTCTTTCCTCCGACTACACCGATGTTCTTACCCTTGGCTTCGTACCCGTGGCAGTACGGGCAGTGGAAGACACGGGTGCCCCACATTCCCTCCAACCCGGGGACCCCGGGGAGCACATCCGTGATCCCTGTGGCAACGAGCACTTGCGAAGCCGTGGATGCGTCGTCCGACTCAAGCTTCACCGCCCAATCGCCCTCGGGCGTTTGCTCCAGGGTTTCTACGCGCCCGTCGATGAGAAGGCCTCCGTAGGACACAAACTCTGCGTGACCGCGGGCAAGCAGCGCGGAAGGGTTCGCCGCATCCAGGCCGATCACGCCGTGCATATGCTCGCTGTTGCGGTTCCTGGGCGCCCCCGCATCCACGAGGCACACCTTGCGGTTCGCCCGCGCAAGGTTGACCGCTGCCGCGGTTCCGGCGAAACCGCCGCCGACGATAACAACGTCGAAGTGCTGATCTGCAAAGCTTGCGGTATCGGACGCGAGTTCCTGGCGCTCGCGCAGTGCACGTGCTTTCTCTGGGGAGATTAGTGGGTAGCTGGTCTCGTCCATATCTGTTCTCTCCTTATGTTCCTTTTTGGACTCGGCCCAGGGTAGTGATCGTCTGGGAAACAGCTTCGAGGGATTTTCCGAAATCATCGGCACTAAGGTGCGCAAAGCTCAGCACTAACCCATCGCCGCTATTTGTCCACAAGGTGGACTCATGTCCGGATTCGATACCTGCCTCCCGCAAGCGCTGTTCGAACTCGTCCCGCTCTTTTGGCGTGCCAAAACGCAAAGTCAGATCCGCGCCATCGCCGGGTGCGAGTCGGGCGCCCTTGAACAGCGGGACAAGCTGCTCGTTCAGAACTTCACGGCGCTGCGCCAGCCCCCGATGGACCGCGCTGGAGGTGCGGCGCGCGACGCCGTCGTCAAGCAGATGCGCGATGGCCCGCTGAGTTACAGCCGACACGGGCACGCCGAGGATGTCGCGTATCTCCCGCAATGCGGCTGCGGTCGCAGCAGAGGCGACGACGTAGCCCGCGGCAAGTTCACGCGAGAGCAGCGTGGAAAACGTGCCCAGCGTCAACACGTCCGCGTTGGTGGCGAGTGAGGACAATGTCGGCTGCGGTGAGATGCGGTAGCGCAGCTCGGTGTTGAAGTCGTCTTCGATAATGGTCGTCCGCGTCCTTACCGCCCACTCCAGCAGCTCCGCCCTGCGTGGCGCTGGCATGGCTGCGCCGAAGGGGTACAGGTGCGATGGCGTGACCAACAGCGCGTCCACGTCGCTGGGAAGCTCCTTGACAACCACGCCGTCGCCGTCAGTCGCGCATTCAACAACCTCGTGGCCAAGTAGCGGAATGACTCGTCGTAGACCAGGGTGGCCGGGGTCTTCGACGCCCACGCGCAGGCTGGCACCGAGCGAAAGGAGGATGCACATCAGGCCCTCGCGGGACCCGCCTGTGATCACGATCTGTTCCGGGGCCACCGCCATGCTGCGGGCGAGACGCAGGTGGTCGGCGATTGCACTGCGCAGCTCCGGCTCGCCGGCGTTGTCCACGTCCGCGCCGGGGTGCTTGGCCGCCTCGCGCCAGGCTTTGCGCCACGTTGCCGAGCGGATCGCGCCCGCGTTGCCCGGCGAGGGCTTCAAGGAGATCCGGGGGCGGGCCACCTTGCGGGGGAGCCCTGACAGGGCAGCGGTCTGAGGCCGCTCGGCCACGGCGAGCTCTGGGTGGATCCGCGTCGGAGCCCCCTGGCGGGTAAGCAGATACCCCTCGCCTTCGAGCTGGTCGTACGCGGTGACCACGCTGCCGCGGGAGATGCCTAGTTGCTGAGCGAGAGCGCGGGTGGACGGGACGGCGTCGCCAGGCGCGAGCGTGCCGTTGGCCACGGCCGCCCTGATTTCAGCTGCGATCTGCGTCGGGAGGGGGCTCGGGTGGTCCCGGGAGATGGTCAGGTGCATCAACTGGTCCAAAGAAACTATATGGAACTGGCACTTGGAATCTACCAGTTTCCGGGGCAGACTAAGCGGTATGTCTCAAGCAGAAGAGTTGAATCAGAAGTTCATTGGCGGCGTGATCATGGACGTGGTTACGCCCGAGCAGGCCAAAATCGCCGAGGATGCGGGCGCATCTGCTGTGATGGCGCTGGAACGCGTGCCTGCTGATATCCGCGCCCAGGGTGGCGTGGCGCGCATGTCCGACCCGGACCTCATTGAGGGCATCATCGACACCGTGGACATCCCGGTGATGGCGAAGGCTCGCATCGGCCACACGGTAGAGGCGAAGATCCTCGAACACCTGGGGGTGGACTACATCGACGAGTCCGAGGTTTTAAGCCCCGCCGACTACGTCAACCACATTGACAAGCGCGGCTTTTCCGTGCCGTTCGTCTGCGGCGCGACCAACCTCGGCGAAGCGCTGCGCCGCATTAATGAGGGCGCGTCCATGATCCGCTCCAAGGGCGAGGCGGGCACCGGCGACGTCTCCGAGGCCACCAAGCACATCCGCAAGATCACCAGCGAGATCGCCGGTCTGCAGGCCATCTGGGCGAACAACCGCGACGAGCTCTACGTCGCCGCGAAGGAGCTGCAGGCGCCCTACGAGCTGGTAGCTTCCGTTGCTGAGCACGGCAAGCTGCCAGTGCCCCTGCTCGTCGCCGGCGGCGTGTCCACCCCGGCGGACGCCGCGTTCATGATGGAGCTCGGCGCGGACGGCGTGTTCGTCGGCTCCGGCATCTTCAAGTCCGGCAACCCGGAGGCACGCGCCAAGGCCGTGGTGAAGGCGACCCAGAACTGGAACGACATCGCCGCCGTGACCGAGGCGTCCCGCGGCTTGGGCGAGGCGATGGTCGGCATCAACGTCGCCGACCTCCCGGCGCCGCACCGCCTGGCAGAGCGCGGCTGGTAAAGCCACGAAAAAGCTCGTTGCCCAGTGCGGGTAACGAGCTTTTTGCTTTGCGACGAAAAGCTTCGCCGGGCCTAGCGGAAGTCGACGAACTTGCTCACCACCCAGCGACGGATGGCGATAAGGAACACACCCAGTGCGATGGTGATCACGGACAGGGTGATGAAGAAGGTGCGCTCCGCGGACGGATCGTCGGGGTTGTACAGCGAGCCCAGCACACCGGACAGCGCGGTACCCATTGACACGGACATGAGCCAGACGGCGAACAAACGGGACTTGAACGCGTTCGGGGCCACACGGGTTGCCAGCGAGTTGCCCACAGGCGAGAGGAAAAGCTCGCCCATGGTGAACAGGAACAGGACCAGCACAAGGACGAGCAGCGGCGTCGACTGCGGGCCCTTGCCCACGTACGGCAAGAAGATGAATAGGGAGACGCCGATAATGATGTTGGCGACACCGAACTTTGTTGCGGACGACCACTGGCGCTCACCCAACTTCGTCCACGCAGCTGCGAAGACCGGCGCGAAGATGATGATGAACAGTGGATTAAACGACTGCACCTGAGCCGGGGTGAGCGTCCAGTTGAACAAGCTCAGATCCGCTCGCTGGTCGGAGTACACGGCCACGACGGTGAACTGCGACTGGAAGATAGCGAAGAAAGCCACGGAACCAACCAAAAGAGGAATGTAGCCGGTCAGACGCGATTTTTCGCCCTCGCTCACCTGGTCGGAAGCGAACATCTCCCGCAGCAGCACCACCGTTGCCACCAGCGCCACGGCAAACACGAGCCAGGACAACCAGTTCAGCGGCAAAAGGCCGGAGACCAGTAGTCCGACCAGCATGGCCGTGATCGCAGCGGCGCCAAGTCCCCACTTCGCCCATTCAGAACGCGGCAGCGGGTTCGGCACCTCCGAGCCCGCGGCACCGATGGTGGATTTCCGCATCAGGGTGTACTGGATCAAGCCGATGGCCATGCCTATGGCGGCCAGGCCAAAACCCCAGTGGAAACCGGCCATGCCCCAGACCCAGCCCGTGATCATGGGGCCGAGGAGACCGCCGATATTGACGGCCATGTAGAAGATGGAGAAGCCGGCATCGCGGCGCGGATCCTCACGGTCGTACAGATCGCCCAGCACAACCTGCGAGGCCGTCTTCACGCCGCCGGAGCCGATGCCGACGCACACCAGGCCGATGGCCAGTCCAGCCGCGCCGGGGACGAGGGCGAGCACGATGTGGCCGACCATGACCAAAATGGCCGAGTAGTACAGTGTGCGTTCCGCTCCAAGGAGCCGGTCACCCACGAAAGAGGCGACCAGCGCCATCATGTAGACGAAACCGCCGTACGCACCCACGAGGCTGAGGGCGACAGACTGGTCGATGCCGAGCCCGCCGTCGGTCGTGGCGTAGTACATGTAGAACGCCAGCAGCGCCTGCATGCCGTAGAAGCTGAACCGCTCCCACAGCTCGATGCCGAACAAGTTGGCCAGGCCCCACGGCTGGCCGAAAAATTTGCGCTCGGCGTGCGGGGTGTCCGCGCCGGGCGAGGTACGAGTAGTCATAGCCAAATAAAATACGACTCATCGCATTACCCACCAAACACTCGCACGCGTATTTCGGCCAGACCCCGAGTAGCAAACCCCGATTACGCCCCCGAAAACGCGCATACTAGGGGTCTCGTGCTCGGGTTCTGCGGCGACGATCTCCGTAGATGCCGGTTGCCCCGGCTAGCAAGGTTGTGCGCCCGCTAGGCTCGTCACTTATGACGCGTTACATGGGAACCGAGACGGAGTACGGCATCACCTGCCCTGACAACCCGCAGATCAGCCCGCTGGTCACTTCCACGCACGCGGTGGTTGCCTACGCGGCGCTGCGCACCCAGGCCCGCACTCGCTGGGACTATGCGGAGGAGGCCCCGCTCAAAGACACGCGCGGCTTCGACCTGCAGCGCTACCGCAGCGTGCCGGTCGTCGACGCGAACGCGATCGGGGTGGCCAACGTGGTCACCACCAACGGCGCGCGCTACTACGTCGACCACGGCCACCCGGAGTACTCCAGTCCGGAGTGCTCGAACGCGTTTGACGCGATGATCTACGACGCCGCCGGCGACATCATCCTCAACGACGCCGCCTCTGACATCCGCCAGTTGTGGCAGCAGCAGGTCTCCGTGCTGGCCAACCACGAGCCGTGCCCGCCGCTGAAGTTCTATAAAAACAACGTCGACGGCAAGGGCCGCTCCTACGGTAGCCACGAAAACTACCTGTACTCGCGCCACACCAATTTCGAGCGGCTCACCCAGGCGCTCATCCCGTTCTTCGTCACACGCCAGGTCATCATCGGTGCCGGCCGCGTCGGCATCGGCCAGGCATCAGAAGCCCCGGGGTTCCAGATTTCCCAACGCGCCGACTACTTCGAACAGGAAGTCTCGCTGGAAACCACGCTCAACCGCGGCATCGTCAACACCCGCGACGAACCGCACACGCCTGAGAAGGACTTCCGCCGCCTGCACGTCATCGTGGGGGATGCAAACATGAGCCAGTTTTCCAACTTCCTCAAACTTGGCATGACCTCCCTGGTCCTTGACGCCATCGAGGCAGATGTGGATTTCTCGGACCTCCGCCTGGCCCACCCAGTCGAGGAGATCAAGGCGGTCAGCCACGACCCTTCCCTCAACCACAAGCTAGAGCTTCACGACGGCCGAAGGTTGAGCGCCATTTCGGTTCTCCGCGAATACCGGAGGCGGTGTACGGGGCGAAGCGACGTCGATAGGCAGGTACTGGAGCTGTGGGGCGAGATACTCGATGACCTAGAGCGGGACCCGCTGTCTACCGCAGACCGGCTGGACTGGACCGCGAAGTGGGCGTTGGTGCGCCGCTTCGAAGACCGCGGCGCCACCCAGGCGAAACTGCAGGCGATCGACCTGCAATACGCCGACATTGACCCCCAGACCTCGCTGTATCACGCACTCGTAGGAAAGGGTGCGATGCGCACGATGGCGACCGCGGAGCAGATTGCGCAGGCCGCCGTACATCCGCCCGAGGACACTCGCGCCTACTTCCGTGGGCGCGCTGGGGAGAAATTTGCCGAAAACCTCACGGCCTCGAGCTGGCAATCCATGCTGTTTACCGTGGACGGCTCGCTCTACCGTGTGCCGTTGGATCTCGTGGGCGGGCACACAAAACAGGACGTGGGGCAGCTGATTGAACGCGCTTCCACGGCGAAGGATCTCCTTTCGGGCCTCGGGCTCACCCCTGAGCGGTAGGGTTGGGCCTATGGCTACTCAACACACCCACGTCTCGGGCGGCGGCGGAGACGACCACAGCGACGACACCGCGGCGAACGCTGCGGGCCAGGCGCAAATTGACACTTCGGGCACGGACGACCTCTTGGACGAGATCGACGCGCTGTTGGACAGCAACTCCGAGGAGTTCGTGAAATCCTTCGTGCAGAAAGGCGGGCAGTAAGCTGGCCACCAGCTACCCGCGCCGGATTATGGGCGTGGAAACGGAGTTCGGTGTTGCCGCCTACGACGGAGCACGCCAGGTGCTCACCCCGGAGGAGGTGGCCCGATATCTGTTCCGCCCGGTGGTTGCCAGGCACCGCAGCTCCAACGTTTTCACGCAGAATGCGTCGCGTCTGTACTTGGACGTCGGTTCGCATCCGGAATACGCCACGGCGGAGTGCGACTCGCTCAGCCAGCTTCTCGCGTACGACAAAGCGGGGGAGAGGATCTTCCACCGCCTGTCGCAGCAGTGCGACGAAGCCCTGCGCGCCGACGGTTTCCGCGGGGCGACCTACTTGTTTAAAAACAACGTGGACTCGCGGGGAAACTCCTACGGTGCCCACGAGAACTACCTGGTTAGCCGAGAGTTAGCGCTGAAATCTTTTGGCGAACAGCTGTTGCCCTTCCTCGTCACCCGCCAACTCATTTGCGGGGCGGGCAAGATCGCGGACGGCCGCTACGTCATCTCCCAGCGCGCAGACCAAGTGTGGGAGGGTGTGTCATCCGCGACAACCCGCACGCGCCCCATCATTAACACCCGGGATGAACCGCACGCAGATTCGCACCGATTCCGCAGGATGCATGTCATCGTCGGCGATTCGAACATGTCGGAGCCGACATTCGCGCTCAAGGTGGGCTCGATGCTACTGGTCATCGAGATGCTTGAAGCCGGGTTTGACCTGCCGGACATGGAGCTCGCCGACCCGATTGCGCACATTCGCGACATCGCGGGGGATCCGACTGGCAGTACGGAACTCACGCTTGCTGCTGGCGGAACCATCACCGCTTTGGAGGTACAGCAAAACACCCTGGAAGCTGCGAAACGTTGGCTGCTGCAGCGCCCGGACGAGGGCACCCCGAATGCGGAAATGTCCCGGGTAGTAGATCTGTGGGACCGGGTGCTCGAAGCGATCGCCGACCAAGACTTCTCCGCCGTGGACACGGAGATCGACTGGGTGATCAAACGGAAGCTACTTACTCAGTTCAAAGACCGCTTGGGGTGCGATTGGGACCACCCGAAGCTCGCGCAGATTGACCTGACCTACCACGACATCAACCCCGAGCGTGGTTTGTTTTACGTGCTCGAACGCAAGGGGTTGGCGAAGCGCTGGATCGACGACGCTGCCATCGAACACGCCGCCGATCACCCGCCGGAGACCACCCGCGCGGTCATACGTGGCGAATTCCTGCGCGCCGTGCGGGAGGCGGAGCTGTCGCATAACGTCGACTGGGTGCACATGAAGGTCAACCGCCCAGAACCCCGCACGGTAGAGCTGCCCGACCCGTTCGCCAACGCGGATGAGGACGCAACGGAGCTGATCCGCTGGGTGAAGGCGCAAAAAGGGTAGGTCGCTGTGGCCAACGACAATGACATGATCGTTCGCCAGGTAGGGCTCACGTTCGCGCTACTCGCCTCGCCTGAGAAGCGGGATGTGGCCTGGGTTCAGGCACACGTCGACGGCTACGGCAACCGCACGCGCGACGCCGCCAGCCATTTGGTTGAGCGCGACGTGCGCGAACTGCGTGACCTTGGTGTGCCGGCGCGCTACCAGGACGGCAAGGTATGGGTGATCAAAGACCTGTACGAGCTCCCCGCGATCAACCTCACCGCGGAAGAGGCGTCCGTGGTCGGGCTCGCCGCAGATTTGAGTAAGCCGGGTTCCCTAGGCGAGTTCGCGCGCTCCGGCTGGACGAAGCTGGCCGCCTCCGGCGCGACGCGCTCCATGGATGCGACAGCGCTGACGAGCGTCTCCAACGACATCTTCCAACTGCGTCCGGACACACTCCGCGCCATCGTGAAGTGCGTGCAGGCAAAGCAGCGTATCTCCTTCGAGTTCGTCCGCGCCCCGGGCAAAGAGCCGGAACGACGGGTGGTCGACCCGTGGGGGGTGGTGTCGTTGAACAACCGCGCGTATTTTGTGGGCTACGACATCGAGCGCGACGACGTGCGCGTCTTCCGCCTGAAGAAGGTCTCCCAGGTAAAGAAGGTGCGCCACAGCGACCCGTTCCACGAACGTACCGGCGACCTGCAGGCATTGGTGGAGCACTCACTGCGCGGTGAGGTGGTCGATGCCACCGTCACGGTCGCGGCGGGCACAGGGGAAGAGCTTGCGCAGCGCGGAACCCGTCTCACCGGAGCCGACGCAAATGACAACACGGACACCATCACGGTGCAGGGGGTGGACCGGGACTGGGCGGTGCGCACGATCGCTAGCCTCTCAGGCAGCGTTGTCGGGGTAGAACCCGTGGATCTCCGTCAGGACGTCGTCAAGCTGTTGCGCACCGCAGCGGAGAGGTAGAACTAATGGCCACGGACTTCAAGCGCCAGGAGCGTGTCGTGCGGTTGCTGAACCTGCTCGCGTACGCATCGAACCACCCGGGGCTGACGCCGATGGAAATTGCGCGCGACTTGGGCGCCGACCCGATGCAGGTGCGCGACGATTTCGAACTGCTCTTCCTCTCCGGCGTGGGCACCGGGCCGGGTGAGATGATCGACCTTGAGTACTCCTGGAAGGGCGTGGACATCAAGGACGACCAAGGCATGACTACACCTCTGCGGCTGTCGCCCGCGGAGGCCAGCGCACTGCTCATCCTGCTGGATTCCCTGGAAACCATGCCGGGACTTGTGGACGGCCGCGCGGTGCGCTCCGCAGCCGCAAAGATCCGGGCGGCGACAACATCGCAAGCAGTGGGCGATGCCGAACACGACAGCGAGGCTGGCGTCGCTGGCACCGTCGCAGAGGCATTGGCCACCAAACGCCAGCTGCGCATCACGTATTTCTCCGCATCTTCCGATAGCGTCACGCAGCGCGAGGTAGCGCCCGCCAGCCTATTCCACCAGGCCGGCGCCACGTACCTGCAAGCCGAGTACAACGGTGAGATGCGGACGTTTCGCCTGGACAGAATTCAAAGCGCCCAGCTTCTCGACGCCCCTTCGGCCGCCACCATCTCAGACTTCGACCCCGCGGACCCGTTCGGCCTTGCAAGCAGGGCCAAGGCAAGGTTGCTCGTCCACCCTGACGCCACCTGGCTGGCGGACTACTGGGAGATTGAGCTAGAGCCAGCCCCAACCACCGTGGATGAGGAGGGAAATACCGTCGAGGTTCCGCGGGAGCCAGGCGAGTGGATCCCCGCGACAATGCGGTACGGCAGCGAGGACTGGCTCGTGCGTTTCTGCCTGAGCCAGTCCGACCGCGTGCGCATCGTCGAACCTGCAAAACTTGCCGTCGAGGCCAAGTCGCGCGCGCAGCGCGCGATCGACGCGTTAGACTGATCTGCGCGTTACACCGTTTTCCGGAAAGGAAGCCCAATGCCAAACATTGGTTGGACCGAACTCATTATCATCCTCTTCGTTGTGCTGTTGCTCTTCGGCGCAAATAAGCTGCCGGATCTGGCACGATCCATGGGGCGTTCCGCACGCATCTTCAAGTCCGAGGTCAAGGAGATGCGGAACGAGGACGAGGCCGCGACTCCTACGCAACAGCGCCAGATCGAGTCCGCACCGGTACAGGAGACGCGCAGCGCCGCCCAGAAGGCAGACTTCTGGGACCGCCCGGAGAACCAGCCACGCTAGTCACGCCTGATGGCACGCACGAAACGACCAAAGAGGCCGAAAAACCCGACCGGAGAGATGACGCTGGTGGAGCACCTCCAGGAGCTTCGCCAGCGGGTCATCGTCGCCCTTGCCGCTGTCGTGGTGGGCACCATCGTCGGGTTTATCTGGTATCAAACTGCCCCGCTCGGCATGATGCCGCTGGGGGAAATTATTCGCGGCCCGTATTGCAACCTGCCGCCTGAACTGCGCGCGGATTTCACCGGCGATGGCGAATGCCGCCTGCTGGCCACCAACCCCTTCGAGATGTTCATGCTACGGCTGAAGGTCGGTGCGCTTGCCGGGCTCGTGCTCGCATCACCGGTATGGCTGACCCAGATTTGGAACTTCATCACCCCGGGCCTGCACAAAAACGAGCGGCGCTACACGTTCAGCTTTGTCACCATCGCGGTTGTCCTGTTCGTCTCCGGTGCGTTGCTCGCGTACTTCGTGCTGGATAAGGGCCTGTATGTGCTCATATCTATGGGCTCCGAGGTCCAGATTGCGGCGCTTTCAGGAGGGGAGTACTACAACTTCCTCCTCGCTCTCATTGTCATCTTCGGTGTCAGCTTCGAGGTGCCTCTGATCATCATCATGCTCAACATGTTGGGCATCCTGCGCTACGAGCATGTCAAGGACAAGCGCCGCCTGATCATCGTGGGCATCTTCGCCTTCGCCGCGGTAATGACTCCGGGCCAAGACCCATTTTCCATGGTGGCGCTGGCACTGTCCATCAATATCCTGGTCGAGCTGGCGTTTCAGTTCTGCAGGTGGAACGACCGCAAGCACGACCGTGAGCGGCCCGAGTGGATGAATCTGAGCGACGAAGAAGCTTCAGGTCCGATCGAGGCGCCAGCACCCATTGGCGGCACGTCTGGCGTCGCTACCGACGCGATCGAACAGCCGCAACCAGTGCAGCGCCCGGCTGAACGCCGGAACATCGCCTCCCAGCGGGGCTTTGGGGGCAACACGGATTTCGGCGACGTACTGTAGGGGGCATGTTTTCGCCCGAACCTGGTACTTCCTTCCTGCGGGAATTCGCTGACTCAAAGACATTTGCCCTCGACGATTTCCAAATTCAGGCCTGCCAGGCGGTGGAGCAGGATCGGGGTGTGCTCGTGTGTGCTCCCACGGGGTCCGGCAAGACCATCGTCGGCGAGTTCGCTGTTGCTCTCGCGCTTCACCGCGGCACGAAGTGCTTTTACACCACGCCAATCAAGGCGCTAAGCAACCAGAAGTACCACGACCTTGTTGCCGAGCACGGCGAGGATGCGGTTGGCCTGCTCACTGGAGATACCAGCATTAACGGCTCCGCCGAGATTGTGGTGATGACCACCGAAGTGCTGCGCAACATGCTCTACGCGGAATCACCTCAGCTGGATCGGCTGAGCCACGTAGTGATGGATGAAATCCACTACTTGGCCGATAGGGATCGCGGTGCAGTGTGGGAGGAGATCATCCTCAACCTCGACGATTCGGTCAGTCTCATCGGGTTGTCGGCCACTGTGTCCAACTCCGAGGAGTTCGGCGAGTGGCTCGACGCAGTGCGAGGCGATACCGAGGTGATTGTTTCCGAGCACCGCCCGGTGCCACTATCCCAATACATGATGGTGGGCCGGAAGATGTTCCCGCTGTTTGAGCCGGGCACCGGCGGGCGGGTCAACCGCAGCCTTGAGCACGCCATTGAGCGTATTGAGGCCGGATCTTCCGACGAGGGGCGCAAGGATTTCGAAGAGGGGCGAGGCTTCCGGTCCCGCTCCCGCAGCGGGCGAACGCGCGGCCAGGACAAGGTCCGCCCGGTTGGCCGGCCCGAGGTTGTGACTGCCCTGCAAGGCCAGGACATGCTCCCGGCGATCGTGTTCATCTTTTCCCGGGCGGGCTGCGATGGCGCCCTGTTTCAGTGCCTTCGCTCGCGGAAAGAGCTGACCACACCGGACGAGCGCGCCGAGATCGAGAAGATCGTCGACGCCGGCGTCGAGGGCATCCCGGAGGAAGACCTGGAGGTGTTGAACTACCGCCAGCTGCGCACCGCCTGGATGCGCGGATTTGCTGCGCACCACGCGGGTCTACTGCCCGCCTTCAAGCACATCGTGGAGCAGCTGTTCGTCCGTGGCCTGGTCAAGGTTGTTTTCGCCACCGAGACCTTGGCGCTCGGCATCAACATGCCCGCCCGCACCGTTGTGCTGGAAAAGATGGTCAAATTCAACGGCGAGGCGCATGTGGACCTCACCCCGGGCCAGTACACCCAGCTCACCGGCCGAGCGGGCCGTCGCGGCATCGACCACATCGGCAACGCGGTGGTGCAGTGGGCGCCCGCGATGGATCCCCACCAGGTAGCGGGCCTTGCCTCTACACGCACGTACCCGCTGATTTCCCAATTCCAGCCCGGCTACAACATGGCCATCAACATGCTGGCGATGAACGGGTACGAGGACTCTATCCGCTTGATCGAGCAATCGTTCGCCCAGTTCCAAACGGACCGCTCGGTAGTCGGCGAGGTGCGCGACATCGAACGGCTACAGCAGAAGGTGCGCTCCCTACGCGCGAAGCTCGAGCGGGACATCTCCGCGTTCGCTCCGCCTAGCGACGACGCGGCCGCCGAGCTGGTGGAGTACTCACAGCTGCGCCGCGACCTGTCCGATGAGGAAAAGCAAGCCCGTCGAGACCACCTAGACAGCCGCCACACCGAAACCAAGAAGATCCTCGGCTCCCTGCAGGTGGGCCAAGTCATCGCTCTGCCTAGCAAGCACAAACCGGAGCTTGCCGCGGTGGTCCAGCCGGCAGCCAAACCCCACGACCCTCGGCCGTGGGTAACCACCGAGCGAGGGTGGTCCGGACGTATCGACGCTGCGGCCTTTAAGAACCCCCCGCTGGTGGTGGGCCGGGTGAAGGTTCCGCGTCACATGCAGGACCAGCCACGCCGGCATGCTAGGAAGGTGGCGGAGTTGTTGCACCGCGGCCACTTCAACGCGCCGAAGCGTCTGCGTGAGCAATCCAGGGTGCGCCCGACCAAGAAAATCACCGAGTTACGGGAAGCGATTCGAAACCACCCGGTCCACGAGTGGCCCGCAGCGGACCGAGAACTGCTCGCCCGCACCGCGGAAGAGATCGTGCGCGACGAGCGCGCCCTAGCCACGCTCGAGCGCCGGGTGGACACCTCCACGGACTCGCTTGGCCGCACCTTCGAACGCATCGTGGGCCTGCTTACAGAGATGGACTACATCGAGGTCCACAACGGAGAGCCGCAGGTCACCGACGAAGGAGAGCGGTTATCCCGCATCCACAACGTCTCCGACTTGCTGGTCGCGCAGTGCCTGAAGCGAGGCATCTGGGACGAGTTGGATCCGGCGGAACTGGCTGGCGTTGCCTCCATGGTGGTATTTGAAAACAGGCGCGCCACCGGCGGTACCCCCGAGGCGGCTACCGAGGCCATGGCGGGCGCCATGAATGAGACCATGCGGATCTACGGGGAGTTGGTTTCGGACGAGCAGCGTCACAACCTCCCGGCAACCCGCCTGCCGGACCCCGGTTTTTGCCTTTCCATCCACCAGTGGACGGCGGGCGCGCCCCTCGGGTATGCACTTGCAGCGGCAGCGGAATCCGGCGCAGAGCTCACCCCGGGCGACTTTGTCCGTTGGTGCCGCCAAGTGATCGACTTGCTCGAGCAGATTAAGAAAACCGGCTACTCGGACCAGATCCGCGACAATGCGAACCGAGCTGTGGACGCAATCCGCCGCGGTGTCGTCGCCATCGGCAATTAGTTACAAACTCCGAACCGCCTGTGCGAGGCCGCGTGGCCACAGGGCCACTGTGGCCACGCGAAGGTTCGCTCCGCGCGGGTCCAGGATTAGGGACTGGACGCCAATCACCTTGCCACGTGCCAGAACCGGCCCGCCACTGTCGCCTTTGATCGCCGGCGGGTTGGTGTACACCAACCCCGCGGGTCTGACCTTTGTTGCCCCGCTGCGCGACCACGAGATCGGCAATGACCCGAGGTAGACACCAGGGCGGGATTGCACGGCCTGCGCCTTACCTCCGAAGCCGAGGGTGAGGGTTCTGCTCAACGGACGCGGTTCAAACCCCAGCAGCAGCACCGGAGTGTCCACAGGATGACGCAAACGCACCAGGGCAATATCCGTGCCGTGCGAGACGCGGAAGCTGGTTGGGGCGATGGCAGAGCCGTCGATACGCACACCCAGGCGTGCCCCTGCGTGGCGGGCGAAAAAGTGCGCGCAAGTGACCACGATGTCGGGCGCGATGAGTGCGCCGGAGCAGTAGCTGCCGTCTGGCGCGCTGAGGCGAGCCACGGAGCGGTGGAGGTCGGACGTCACGGGGAAGATCGTAGCGATCTACCATGTCGCCCATGACTGCATTCGATTCGAACGTATACGCCGAGCGACGGAAGCAGGCTGCTGAGCTGGTAGCGGCGCGATCTCTCGGAGGGCTGGTTATTGGCACCGGCCCCGAGTTTGCCTACCTCACCGGCTCTTGGACGACGTCGCACGAGCGTCTCACTGCGCTCGTGGTTGCACCTGACGGGATCGCGGTGATTGCACCGGTGACGGATATTCAGTCGCTTGGGCTGCAGGACGCCGCAGGCGTTGAGGTCGTGGGGTGGCGCGACGGGGAGGACCCGTACCGGATGGTGGCGCAACGTCTCGGGGAGGGCCCGGTCGGCCTGGGTTCCTCCCTGACCGCAGACCACGTTTTCCCGTTGCAGTCGCTGCTGCCGCATACCGAGCTCGCTGCCGAGGCAGTGGCGGAGCTGTTCATGGTCAAAGACGCCGAAGAACTCGCCGAGCTGGCGAAAGCGGGTGCCGCCATCGACCGCGTGCATCAGCGCGCCGCCGAGTTATTGCAGCCTGGCCGCACTGAGCGGGAAGTTGCGGAGGAGCTGCACGCATTGATCCTCCAGGAACACAAATCCGTGTCCTTCGTCATCGTCGGCTCCGGACCAAACGGCGCGAACCCCCACCACGACTTTTCCGACCGTGTCCTCGAGGCTGGCGACCCAGTGGTGGTGGATTTAGGCGGGGCTCTTGCTTCCGGCTACCAGTCCGACTGCACACGCACCCACGTCGTGGGCGAGCCCACCGAGGCTCCCGAGGATTTCCTGGAGGCTTACACTGTGTTGGAGCGGGCCTTTAGCGCCGCGTGCGAGGTGGCCCGTCCAGGAATTACCGCTGGTGAGCTCGATTCCGCGGCGCGTGACGTGATAGATGCCGCGGGCTACGGCGACTACTTCACGCACCGCCTCGGCCACGGCATCGGCCTGTCCGGCCACGAGCAACCGTTCATCATCGCCGGTTCCAACGTGGTGTTGCGCGAAGGCATGGCGTTTTCCATCGAGCCGGGCATCTACTTACCGGGTAAGTGGGGCATGCGCATCGAAGATATCGTGAGAATGACCGCGGACGGCGTGGAGCCGCTCAACCGCACCCGACGCACCCTCGGCGGCAACAATGGCTAGGCGCACCGACGCTGGCACGGTACTCCTGCTCGGGGCCCGCAGTGACATTGGCGGCGAGATTGCCGCACGCGTGTGCGAGAGCCGTGAGGTCGTGTTGGCGGCCCGGGGCGGCAGGGGACTGGAAGACGTCGAGAAGCGGCTGCTTGCTGCAGGTGCCACCGCCGTGCGTACCGTGCAATTTGACGCCACAAGCCTCGAATCCCATCGAGAGGTAGTGCGGGAAGCGGGCGAAGTCACGACGGCTATCGTGGCGTTCGGCATTCTCGGCGACCAAGGGTTGGCGGAACGCGACGAAGCGGAGGCTGCCCGCATCGCTACCGTGGATTACCTGGCCCAGGTGAGCATGCTTACCGTGCTCGCGGATGAAATGGAGAAAGGGGAGATCTACGCCTTTTCCTCGATTGCCGGGTGGCGGGCACGGCGCGCGAACTACGTCTACGGCTCCACCAAGGCGGGGTTGGATGCATTTTGCCAGGGGTTGATGGACCGGCTGCACGGCACTGGGCTCAACCTCATCCTCGCCCGTCCCGGTTTTGTCATCGGATCCATGACGGAAGGCATGAAGCCGGCGGTCATGTCCGTGACCCCAGATGTCGTTGCAGACGCGGTGGTGGCAGCGGCGGGAAAGGGAAGAAGCGCCACAGTGTGGATCCCGAAGGGGCTTGCCGTCCTCGCCGCGGTAATGCGGATTGTCCCTCGGCCGGTGTGGAGGCACATGCCTAGGTAGGCGGTGGGCCAGGTAACCTCATCTCCATGCCGATCCCTCTCCTCGCATATTTTCTCGTAGAAGCGCTCGCGTTTTTCCTGGTAGCGAAAGCTATCGGCGTGGGCTGGGCGCTGCTGGCTATTTTCTTGCTCATGATTGCAGGGGGTGCGGCAGCCAGCATGGCACTGCGTGGCGCCCTCCTCGACGCCGTGGATGGGCGCTCGAGTGTGGGCAAACTCGCCGGCGACACCGCGCTACTCATTGGCGGTTGGACACTGAGTGTGGTCCCAGGCTTTGTTACCTCTCTGATCGGCCTGCCGCTGGTGTTCGGCCCAACGCGCAATATGATCCGCAAGATCATGACCAAGCGTGCGCGCGCAGCGGTGGAAAATCTTGGTGTGCGGGTATACGAAGCAACCCCGATGGGGCAGTTCCAAACCAGCTACGGCTCGTTTACGCAGCCGGGAGGAAGGCAGCCGGGGCAACAGGAGCCGGTCATCGACGCCGACGAGCTGGAGCAGTGGTACCGAATGGACGGCCCGGAAGGTCCCAACGGCGCAAACTCCACCGGCGGTGGGCGTTAAATGCCGGCGTTCCTTCGCTTCGGCCTGGCAGCCGTCTCTGGCTGGCTGGTGTACCTCTCCTATGAGCCGGTCGGGTGGTGGTGGGCGGGCATCGCAGGTATCTCGTTACTGTGGCTGACGCTCGTGCCGTGGCCGCAGACTGTAACCGCCGCCCTCGGGATGGCGGGGGAGGCGCAAGAGCGTCCCACCGCTGGCTTCGGAGCGCTGATTGGCTTCACGCACAGCCTGTTCTGCTGTCTTTTCCTCCTCCCGTGGGTGGGCGAGTTTGTTGGTGCCATGCCGTACATCGCGCTGTCGTTGACCATGGCGCTGTACGCACTGCTCACTGGTGCCGCCGGGGTGCTTGCGGCTCGCTGGCGCTACGGGGCATTCGCGTTCCCGTTGATCTACCTCGCTGTCGAGTTCCTGCGCTCGTCTTGGCCGTTCGGCGGCTTCGCGTGGGTGCGTCTCGCCTGGGGCCAAATTAACGGCCCGCTAGCAGCGCTTTCGTCCTGGGGCGGGCCGGCGCTCGTCACCGTCGCTGCGGTCTATGTGGGCGTAGGGCTTGTGTCGCTTATCGACGCAGCTTCGCGCCGCCCCGCCATCCTGTCCGTCACCCTCACGCTTGTGCTCGGCCTGGTTGCCGGCCTTGGCGTGGGTGGGGAGAGCACCACCGTCGGAGACGCCCGGGTTGCCGCAGTGCAGGGCAACGTCCCTCGCATGGGGCTGGACTTCAACGAGCAGCGCCGCGCGGTGCTGAGCAACCACGTTAACGAAACGCTGAAGTTGGCCGAGGAAACGAAGGACGCTGGCGAGAAGCTGGACATGGTGATCTGGCCCGAGAACGCCTCCGACGTCAATCCGTTCACTGACGCAGAAGCGGCGGCACTGGTCGGGGTGGCGGTGCGCGCCGTGAACACCCCTTTACTCGTCGGCACACTGACACGCGACGAGGTGGGCGCGCGCAACACCATGGTGGTGTTCGACCCCGACACTGGGCCGGGGGAGCGGCACAATAAGCGGTTCCTCCAACCATTCGGCGAGTACATGCCCATGCGCGATTTCTTCCGCACTTTTTCGTACCTGGTGGATCTAGCTGGAGATTTCAAGCCCGGCGACGACACAGGTGTCGTCTACATGGGCGGCATCCCCGTCGGTGTGGCCACGTGCTACGAGGTGGCGGAGGATGAGGCGTACAGGATGTCCGTGCGCGACGGCGCTCAGATCCTGACCACGCCGACAAACAACGCCACATTTGGGTTCACGGACATGACTTACCAGCAGCTTGCCATGAGCCGGATGCGGGCCGTGGAAACCGACAGGGCAGTGGTCGTGGTGGCTACTTCGGGCGTTTCGGCCATCGTGCGTCCTGATGGATCCGTGGCGCAGGAGACCCAAATTTTTGAACCAGCTCACCTGGTGGAAACGCTGCCGCTTCGCGAGGGTGCAACTCCGGCCGTGCGGTTCGGACGTGTTTTGGAGTGGCTGCTTGTCGCCGCGGGCGCATTTCTCATAATCGCTGCAGCCGCCTCCGCGCGCGCTGGTAGGCGGGGGTATGCTCCTACGGGAACACAACAGCGTAACTACGAGGAGAATTAACGCCGTGGCCAATGAGACCCTGGTGATCATCCCGACCTATAACGAGGCGCAGAACCTGCCGCTCATCGTCGAACGCGTGCTTGCGGCCAACGACGGAGTTGACATTCTCGTCGTGGACGACAACTCGCCGGACGGCACCGGCGCCAAGGCTGACGAGTTGGCGGCGGCACACGACGAGGTCAACGTACTGCACCGAACCGGCAAAGAGGGACTACTCGCCGCATACCGCGCCGGTTTTAACTGGGGTTTGGAGCGCGATTACGCGGTCATCGTGCAAATGGACGCCGACGGGTCGCACGCCCCTGAAGAGCTGCACCGTTTGCTTGGCGCAGTGGACAACGGCGCCGACCTAGCTATCGGCTCCCGCTATATCGACGGCGGTGAGGTGGTGAACTGGCCGAAGAACCGATTCCTGCTGTCCAAGCTAGGCAACCAGTACGTCTCTGTAGCGCTCGGTAGCGATGTGGCAGACATGACCGCGGGGTACCGTGCGTTCAAGCGCGAGGTGCTGGAGGCCCTCGACCTCGATGCGCTCTCCACCAAGGGCTACATCTTCCAGGTGGAGATCGCCCACAAGGTGGATCAGCTCGGCTACGACGTGCGTGAGGTGCCCATCACGTTCGAGGACCGCAAGCTGGGTGAATCCAAGCTGGATGCCAGCTTCGCCGCTACCTCGCTCGCCGAGGTGACCAAGTGGGGAGTGGCAGAAAAGGCGACCTTTGTCAAGGATCTGGCGGTGGAGACCGGCCGACAGATCGCTTACGCAGCCGAGCACTCCAAACTCGCTGACTGGGGGAAGAAGGCGGAAAACGCGCCGGAGCAGTTTGTCAATGTTCTCAGTGAGTTCGCTGCGGTAGCGAAGCACGAGATCGAGGGGGCGAACCTGGGCGCCGCCCGTTCCAACGCCGCACGCCGCGTCAACGACGCGATCTACCTCACCGAGGAAACCGCACGCCAAGCGTTGCACGCGCTCGGGCTTGACGGCAAGCGCAAGTAGGCTGCGCCTCATAAGGGAATGCCCGCCCGGCAGGTGTTTGCTGGGCGGGCATTGTCCTCGGGCATTGTCCCCAAGTCCGTCGTCTAGCTCTCGTTGGCTTGCTGTTGCTCTTTGGCAATGCGGGCAGCGGTCCGGCGGCGTTTGCGCAGCTGGTCCAAACGCTCTTCCAACAGGACGTCGAGCTCTTCGATCGAGCGGCGCTCGCGGAGCATGTCCCAGTGGGTTCGCGGCGGCTTCGCGGGCTTCGACTCAACACCCTCGCCCTCCATAAGGGTGCCTACCTGACCGTTCTTGCACATCCATTCTTCGGGAATCTCAGCGTCGTCTGCAAACGGCACCTCGAAAACTTCGCCGTTGGGCGTGCGGTACTTCGCCATTTGGCGCGGAGCGAGATCGTGGTCGCGGTCCGTTTCGTAGCTGACTGCACCCATGCGGCTTCCGCGGAGAACTCGATCAGCCATGGCACTCACCATCCTTTTCAACCCGTTTGTGTTCAGTCGCTCCAGTATAACGGTGCCAAGTTGGGAATTGTTCCCCCGCCGCTTTCTCCAATGAGACAGTTGTAATACAGTAGAGGGCTGTGACGGATAACGTGCGTTCCTTTGCCAAGAAGCAGCCCGCTTGCGCATGGTGCGGGAAAGAAATCCCTGTCAACCACGGGCGGGGTAGGAAGCGTAAATACTGTGGCTCGTCCTGCAAGCAGCGCGCATATGAGCAGCGCACCATGCTGGCCGGGACGTCAATTGATGAAGACGCCGTGATTCTCAGCCGCAATCGCGTCGCTGAGATTCGCGACCGCCTGTATGCGCTGCGGTGCGCCGCCGAAGATATTCAGACTGCGAGCGCCGAGGGGGCCAGCGCTGACGATTTGGCTCCGTTGTGTGACGAATTAGTAGGATTGGCCCAGCAACTTGAAAGGCTGAGGTGATTTGCACGTGGAGACTAACGCGGCACCTAGCGCGAGAAAGCGCACGATCCTGATTGTTGCCGTGTCCATCTTTATCGTTATTGCGGTGTTGGTGGCCATGGTTCCGCTGATGATGAAACTGTTCATGGGAGGCGGGGTAAAAACCGAGGGTATCGACGCGGGGCGTGTAGCCGCGTCGTCCACCGAGCTCGACGGCGAATGGACGGTAACCAACCGCCCGGGAAGCAATGCAACCTCAGCGGGCTTCACGTTTGAGGAGGTGCTGCCAGGCGAGCGGCGCAGCACGTCGGCGTCGACGCAGGGCGTGACCGGTTTTGCAACGATCGCGGACGGAACAATCACCGCCGGGGAAATCACGGTTGATATGCGGCACTTGTCGTCAGATAGCGATAAGCGAGATTCGTCGGTGCGCAGGCGCATCTTCCACACCGACGACTACCCGGACGCGACCTTCACCGTGACCCAGCCAGCGGACGTCTCCGGGGTGCCCGAGGACGGCACAATCGGCACTGTGGAATTGACAGGTGACCTCACCATCCACGGAACGACCAACCGGATCACGCACCGTTTCGACGTAGCGCGCTCGGGCGACCGCCTCATCGTTGCGGGCGATATTCCGATTAACCGCCTGGACTACGGCGTGGAGACACCGGAGCTCGTCGCGGCGAAAATTGCCGAAGAAGGCGAAGTGAACGTCCGCGTCAACCTGACCAAGTAGCCACGCTCATTACATCACGTTACGAAAAGCTTCGACGTGGCCGCCGCGGTGTGCTGCTCGCACGCCGCGCCGTCTTCTTATCAGGCCATTCGATTGTCCGATAATGTACATTATGTCAAGTAGCGTTTCGGCGCCCTAGCGTCGGCCCCTCCTATTGCGCCGTGCCAAGGTGATCTGCGCTAGGTCGATCATCCCCAACCGCGCCATCGCCTCCCGCAACGCGAATTGCCACGTCCACAACTTGCGGAACACCGCGTCGTATCCGTCCGCCGCCGCATCGCGCAAATTGCCGTCGAATGTCATCCGCTGCAATCGCAGCGATGCCGCGAGGTGATCCGGCGCGGTGGTCTGCGCAACCACCCGCAGGTCCGTCTCGCGGTCGATAATCTTGGCAATCTGATCTGCGCTAGCAAAGTGCAGGTCCGGCCAGATGTACGCCCGCAACGATTCCGCAGCGAAATCTGCCGCCCGGGTGTATGCGGCGGTTCGGACGATGGTCTGCAGTCCTGCACGCCCGCCGGGAGCTACCAGCGCGTCAATTGCCCGTAGGTACTGACGCTGCTGGCGCGCGGCGAGTGTTTCCAGCGATTCCATGCTCACTACAGCGTCATAGGATCCGGGGCGTTGGCGTGCGAGCGCTGCGGGCCCCTCCGACACACGATCGACGGATATGGATCCGTCAGAGCCTGCCATGACTAGGCGCTCCCGCATCGCTGCGTACATCGGCGCGTCTCGGGCGACGGCGTCGACCGTAGCTCCCCGCTTGGACGCCGCAAACGCGACCGTGCCGCCCCCTGCGGGATAGTCCAGCAGGTGGGTGCCGCTGGTCACACCGACCGCATCCAGGATGGTCTCTACACTGCGCCGCTGCGCGTCGGCGAGGTCAGCGCGATCTGACCCCAACGGGGCCCCGATTTCCGTCACCGATACGAAATGGTGACCCGGCTCGGATCCGCGGCCCGCTCCTTGCGTGTGCGACTTCACGCGGATCCGTTCGGTGGTGGCCACTCCGGTAGCAAAATGCCCCTGGAAGGCGCTTATGCCGTCGCCGGAAAAATGCCCCACCAGATCCGGCGGTAACTCCCCTGCCATTGCGGGCCGTGGAGCATCTACACGTTGGGTGCGGGGGCGGTAACCGGTGCGCAGGAGGGCCGTCAGGACGTCGACAAGCTCTTGCGATGTCGGGGTGGACCACTCGCCTGCCATGTACCCTTCCGCAAGACCCACCCATCCACCTGCGGCGATGCGAGAAAAGACCTCGGCACGCTCCACGGTAACGTCCGCGGTGTGTCCAGCCTCCCCGTCGAGACGCAGTCCGGCCGACGCGCACGCCCGAGCGAAACCCGCCTCCGCGCGCTTTGTACGTAACCTGCTGGCCTGCGGAACAGATGCCACCCCCGGCCAGGCGTCCGCGTCAATCGGTTTGAGGTGAGCCGGAAGGCTGGCTGAGGTGTGTTCGGGCATTCTCCGGATGCTAGCGGGTAGCAGGTTCGTAGATGGGATGCCACGTCGGAGGCCACCCTCGCAGATCTCGTCTGGGCGCGTAATATGTATGCCGTTCCGAAAACCAACGTCATTGACCCGAGGAGATATCTCTCATGGCCTCTCAGGTGTACCGCCCCGATGGCAACCGCCACCACGTTGTCATCGTGGGTGCTGGCTTCGGCGGCGTGAACGCGGCGAAAGAGCTCGCAGACGCGGACGTCGACATTACGCTGATCAACAACACCAACCACCACCTTTTCCCGCCGTTGCTTTACCAGGTGGCGACTGGTCTGATGTCCTCCGGTGAAATTACCGGCGACGTGCGCCAGATGTTTGCGGACCAGCAGAACATACGCGTCGTGCGAGGCAATGTGGAGTCCGCGGATGTCGAGGCCAAGACGGTCACCTCCGTTGAGGGAGGCAAGGAATCAACTTTCGCGTATGATTCCCTCATCGTTGCTGCCGGTGCCGGCCAGTCCTACTTCGGCAACGACCACTTCGCCGAGTTCGCCCCGGGCCTGAAGACGCTGGATCACGCTTTCGAAATCCGCGCGCGCCTCATCGCCGCTTTCGAGCGAGCTGAACTCGCCGAGACTCCGGAGGAGCGCGAGCGCGAGCTGACCTTCGTCATTGTTGGCGCTGGTCCGACCGGTGTTGAGCTTGCCGGCCAGGTGGCTGAGATGGCGCACCGCGCATTCACCTCGGGCCGCTACTCCTTCAGCACCGAGCAATCCAAGATCTACCTCTTGGACGGCGCGCCCCAGGTGCTCCCCCCGTTCGGTAAGCGCCTAGGCAAGAAGGCCCAGCGTGAGCTCGAGAAGGCGGGTGTGACCGTCATCTTGAACGCGATGGTGACCAACGTCGATGCAGAGTCTGTGACCTACAAGGACATGAAGACTGAGCAGGAAAACACCATCGACACCCCGACCAAGATTTGGTCCGCCGGTGTGGCCGCTTCCCCGCTGGGCAAGCAGGTGGCCGATCAGCTCGGGGTCGAGGCGGAGCGCTCCGGCAAGGTGCCGGTGAACGCCGACCTCACCGTGGGCGACGACCCGAATGTCTTCATCATCGGCGACATGATGAGCCGCGACAAGTTGCCGGGTGTGGCGCAGGTCGCGATCCAGTCCGGCTCCTACGTGGGCAAGACCATCAAGGAGCAGGTCGAGCATGATGTCGCGCCGGAGCAGCGCGACCCATTCAGCTACTTCGACAAGGGCTCGATGGCTATCATCAACCGCTTCAACGCCGTGGTGAAGATGGGCAAGGTAGAAATCACGGGCTTCATCGGGTGGCTGATGTGGCTCGGTGTGCACCTGTCGTTCCTCACAGGCCGTCGCAACCGCCTCGTCGCAGCCAACGAATGGACCATTAACGCCTTCTCCCGCACCCGCCACAACCTGGCAGTGACGGAGGGCCAGCTGGACGGCCCGCAGACGAAGGACGAGAAGTAGCTTTCTCAAGTAGCCATCCCCCGGTGTCAAGGCCGAATTCGGTCTCGGCGCCGGGGGTTGCCTTTTTGCGGACGTGCCAAAGATCACCCAAAACGTACTACCTAAAGTAACCGACGCTCCCCTACAATGGTGACCGAGCGGCGAGCGCTTTGAAAGTACATGTGTGAGTTTGGTGGGCAAGCGCAGCCGCCGGAGATCCTCAAAGATTCATCACCGAAGGACCGTGCAACTGTGACTGTTTCTACAGAGCCGCAAATCGAAAACCGCGCGTGGGAAGGTTTCACGCCGGGACCGTGGATGGAACGCATCGACGTCCGCGATTTTGTCCAACGCAACTACACCCCCTACGACGGGGATGCTTCGTTTCTTGAAGGCGCGACCGAAAAGACACTGCGCCTCTGGGACTACCTAGACAAGAACTACCTCGCAGTCGAACGTGAACGCCGTGTCTACGACGTAGACACCGAAACACCCGCCGACATCGACGCATTCAAGCCGGGATTTATCTCGGAGGACGATGACGTCATTGTCGGTTTGCAGACGGACACTCCGACGAAGCGCGCCATGATGCCCAACGGCGGGTGGCGCATGGTCGAACAGGCCATTAAGGAAGCCGGTAAAGAGGTCAACCCTGATGTGAAGAAGATCTTCACGCAGTACCGCAAGACCCACAACGACGCCGTCTTCGACATCTACACCCCGCACATCCGTGCAGCGCGCTCCTCCCACATTGTGACGGGCCTGCCGGACGCCTACGGCCGCGGCCGCATCATCGGCGATTACCGGCGTGTGGCCCTCTACGGCGTGGATTTTCTTATTGAGGAGAAGCAGCAGGCGAAGGATGCCTCCCTGGAGAAGGGGTTCTCTGAGCACTGGGCACGCTACCGCGAGGAGCACTCCGAGCAGATCAAGGCGCTGAAGAAGCTGAAGAAGATGGCCGAGGACTACGGCTTCGACATCTCCGGACCGGCTACTAACGCGAAGGAAGCCGTGCAGTGGACCTACTTCGGCTACCTCGCCTCCGTGAAGAGTCAGGATGGCGCCGCGATGTCCATCGGCCGCCTGTCGCCTTTCCTCGACGCCTACTTCGAGCGCGACTTGGCCAACGGCACGCTCACCGAGGTTGAAGCTCAGGAGATCATTGACGCGCTCGTGATTAAGCTGCGCATCGTTCGCTTCCTGCGCACCGAGGACTACGATCAGATCTTCTCCGGTGACCCGTACTGGGCGACTTGGACAGACGCTGGCTTCTCCGAGGACGGCCGCCACCAGGTAACCAAGACCGCTTTCCGCCTCCTGCAGACGCTTCGCAACCTCGGCCCGGCCCCGGAGCCGAACATCACCATCTTCTGGGATCCGGCACTTCCGGAGGGGTACAAGGAGTTCTGCGCCGCCATCTCCATCGAGACGTCCTCCCTGCAGTACGAGTCTGACAAGCAGATTCGAGACAAGTGGGGCGACGATGCCGCCATCGCCTGCTGCGTGTCCCCGATGCAGGTGGGCAAGCAGATGCAATACTTCGGCGCGCGAGTCAACGCCGCAAAGGCCCTGCTCTACGCCATCAACGGCGGCCGCGACGAGGTCAGCGGCAAGCAGATCACCGACGGTGACCACACGCCGATCGAAGGCGACGGCCCGCTGGACTTCGACGAGGTCTGGGAGAAGTACGAAGAGATGCTGGACTGGGTTGTCGGCACCTACGTTGAGGCCCTGAACATCATCCACTACTGCCACGACCGCTACGCGTACGAGTCCATTGAGATGGCGCTGCACGACTCTGACATCGTCCGCACCATGGGCTGTGGCATCGCGGGCCTGTCTATCGTCGCCGACTCCCTGTCTGCCATTAAGTACGCCAAGGTCACCCCGGTGCGCGACGAGTCCGGTCTAGTTGTCGACTACATCACGGAAGGCGAGTTCCCCTACTACGGCAACGACGATGACCGCGCTGACGACATCGCCGCCACGGTGGTGCACACGGTGATGCAGAAGATCAAGGCCATCCCGCTGTACCGCGACGCGATCCCGACCCAGTCGGTGCTGACGATCACCTCCAACGTGGTCTACGGCAAAGCCACCGGCTCTTTCCCCTCCGGCCACAAAGCCGGCACCCCGTTCGCTCCGGGTGCGAACCCCGAAAACGGTGCGGACAACCACGGCATGGTCGCCTCGATGCTGTCCGTGGGCAAGCTCGACTACAACGATGCGCTGGACGGCATCTCGCTGACCAACACGATCACCCCGTCGGGCTTGGGCCGCAACAAGGAAGAACAGGTTGCCAACCTCGTCGGTGTCCTCGACGCCGGTTTCATCATGGACAACGCCGATGTGGCAATCCACCCAGCCTAACCAGACCCCCTACCCCATCTACCCATTCTGAAGGAGCACCCCATGTCTACCCCTACTTTCGATGAGCGCCTCGCTTCCATGAAGGCATCCCGCGCCGCCAACAACATGGAGTCCGGCCTGTACCACGCCAACATCAACGTGCTGGATGAGTCCACGCTGGAGGACGCGATGGAGCACCCGGAGAACTACCCGAACCTCACCGTTCGCGTCTCCGGCTACGCCGTGAACTTCGTCAAGCTGACGAAGGAGCAGCAGCGCGACGTCATTTCCCGTACTTTCCACCAGGGCGCATAGTCTATGGCCCAAGACGGAACCAGCGGCGTCGTCACGTTATCGCCTGAGCAGGGCGATCGCGTGCGCGGCGTCGCTGCCGGTTTAGGCGGACTGTCCACCGACGACCTGGAGATTACGCGCCCCGAGCTGTTTGAGGCCCGCCGCACAGGCGAGATTGGACTCATCCACTCGTGGGAGCTCGTAACTGCTGTGGACGGGCCGGGCACGCGGATGACCATCTTCCTCTCCGGATGCCCGCTGCGGTGCAAGTACTGCCATAACCCGGACACGATGGAAATGAAGGAAGGCACGCTCGAACGTATCGACGACGTGGTTCGTCGCGTGCTGCGTTATAAAACTGTCTTTAACGCCACCGGCGGCGGGCTCACGCTCTCCGGCGGGGAGCCACTGTTCCAGATCGCCTTCACGCGGCGTTTGCTTCAGGCGGTCCACGATGCGGGTGTCCATACAACCGTAGACACCTCTGGCTTCCTTGGCGCTCGGCTCACTGACGAGGATTTGGACAACATCGATCTCTTCCTCCTCGACGTGAAGTCGGGAGACCCGGCCACCTACGAGCACGTCACTGCCCGCCAGCTACAACCGACTATCGATTTCGGCGACCGGCTACACGCGAAGGGTAAACCCGTGTGGGTGCGCTTCGTGGTCGTTCCCGGCCTGACGGATAGCGAGGAGAACATCCGCAACGTCGCGGACATCGTTTCGCGGTGGAAGGGCACAGTGGAACGCGTCGAAGTGCTTCCCTTCCACAACATGGGCGAAGACAAGTGGGACAAGATCGGGCTGGACTACGAGCTGAAGGGGGTCACTCCCCCGAGTCCCGAGGCTGTTGAACACGCCCGCGAGATTTTCCGCAGTCGAGGCTTGACCGCGTTCTAGCGTTCTAGCGTTCTAGCGTTTTAGTACCGGGGTTGTCCCGTTCTCTACCCCGGTTAGACAACCGACCACTAGAGCGTAATATCACCTAAGTTGTCCAGCGTGCCCCCGGGTGCGCTCTCCGCCGGAGGACCCCAGCAACGCAGCGGTGCTGCCACGTTGCGGCCCTCGCACGAGTGAAAGGGGGCTTGAGCTATGCCGCCGCGTATTCCGATGCCGGGTCAACGACCGAAGAAGGTACAGCCCCCCACTGGCGGCATCCCCGTCCCACTCGAGCGCCAGATCGACTTCTGCCGCGTCTTTGTGGACGGAAAGCGCCAGCCCGGTAACGTCCGCATGGGGCACGCGCTCGAGGTAGTAGAGCGTTACGAGAACGCCTTCGTGTGGTTGAGCCTGAAGGAACCTTCAAACGAGCAGATGGAGAAGATCGCCGAGATCTTTGATATCGAGGACTTGGTCGTCGACGATGTCGTGGACGCTCACCAGCGGCCGAAGATCGAGCGCCATGACGAGCAACTGTTCATGGTCGTGCGTTCGGTGTCCTACCGTGACGACGAAGAGGTCGCGGATGCACGCGAGATCATTTCTACCGGTGAAGTGCAGATGATCGTGGGCGAGAAGTTTGCCATCACCATCCGCCACGGTGCCCGCCTGCCGGACCTCACTCCGAAACTGGAGGACGAGCAGGAACTTGCGGTCCTTGGTCCGACAGCTGTGGCATGGGCAGTGTCCGACTACCTGGTGGATAACTACCTCAAGGTTACGGACCTCCTCGAAGACGATGTGGATGACTTGGAAAACGAGGTCTTCACCCCGCGCCGCACTATCAACATTGACAAGATCTACACCTACAAGCGCGAGATCCTGGAGATGCGTCACGCCATCGATCCGCTGGCACCCGCGCTGCGCAACGGTCTGAACAACAACAAGGACTTGCTGCGTAAAGCGTTGCGCACGTACTTCCGCGACGTGCAAGACAACGCGACAATCGTGAGCGACCGCCTCTCCGGCTTCGACGAGCGCCTCACCTCGCTTCTCGACGCATCCGTGGCCAAGGTGACGATGCAGCAGAACTCCGACATGCGCACCATCTCCGCGGTGGTGGGGATGGCGGCGGTGCCGACACTGGTCGCCGGTATTTATGGCATGAACTTCGAAAACATGCCGGAGCTGGGTTGGCGCTACGGCTATCCAGCTGCGCTGCTGGTCATGCTCGCGGCGATTTCCGCGATGTGGTGGTGGTTCCGAAAGAACCACTGGCTTTAGCTGTCCATCACCATCAGCTTAAGGTTGGTCACGGCGGCGAGTCTGCCACCCGCACTCATTTCTACGCGCCAGAGGTGCGTTCGCTTACCGACGTGCACCGGCTTCGCCACTGCGCGGATAGTCTCCCCTTCGCGCACACTGCCGAGAAGGTCCGTGTAGTTACTCATGCCCACTGCCGGTTTGCCGCATGCGGCCACGGCAGCGAGGGAGGCGAGGGTCTCCCCGATGACGCAGTACACTCCCCCATTGGCAATACCGGTCGGTTGAAGGTGGCGCTGCTCCACCGTCAGCTCGCCCTCGAGCCGGTCCTTGGCGCAGTACGTGAGTTTCAAGCCCAGAGTTTGGGCGAAGTCGAACTGCGCTGAGTTTATGTTGTCGAGTTCGGCCTGCGTCATCGGCGGGTCGATGACCTCTTCGTACAACCGCAGATTCTTCTCCAGTTTCATGCCCGTCGATGATACGTCCGCCGCGGGGCTGCGTCCGCGTAGAATTCGGCGTATGACTGCAGAACGCAACGGTGACCAGCTTGCTCAGATCGGTGTTGTCGGCATGGCGGTGATGGGCTCCAACCTCGCCCGCAATTTCGCTTCCAAGGGCCATACGGTGGCCATCTATAACCGCTCGCCGGAAAAGACACGCTCAGTGGTGGAGGAATTCGGCGCGGAGGGCGATTTCCTCCCGGCGGAGACCATCGAGGATTTTGTGGCGTCGCTTCAGCGCCCGCGCAAGGCCGTCATCATGGTTCAGGCCGGCGCGGCAACGGACGCGGTCATCGCGCAGCTCGTAGAGGCCATGGATGACGGCGACATCATCATCGACGGCGGCAACTCCCTTTTCACAGACACCATTCGCCGCGAACGCGAGGTCGCAGCGGCTGGCCGCCACTTTGTAGGCGCGGGCATTTCCGGCGGTGAGGAAGGCGCGTTGCGCGGCCCGTCGATCATGCCTGGCGGCCCGGTGGAGTCCTGGGAGACTCTTGGTCCTCTGTTGGAAGACATCGCCGCGAAGGTCGACGGCACCCCGTGCGTGACCCACATCGGACCCGACGGAGCCGGCCACTTTGTCAAGATGGTCCACAACGGCATCGAGTATGCAGACATGCAAGTCATCGGCGAGGCGTACCACTTGCTGCGGTACGCCGCCGGTCTGGATCCGGCGGAGATCGCGGACATCTTCACCGAGTGGAACAAGGGCGATCTGGACTCCTACCTCATAGAGATCACCGCCGAGGTGCTACGGCAGGTAGACGCGCGCACCGGCAAGCCGTTCATCGACATCATCGTCGACGCAGCGGGCCAGAAGGGCACGGGCCGCTGGACGGTCAAGGAGGCACTGGACCTCGGTGTGCCCACCACCGCGATTGGCGAGGCCGTGTTCGCACGTGCGCTTTCCTCTGCCCTCGCGCAGCGCGAGGCGGCGCAGGCAACCACCCTGCCGTCGGGTAAGACCCAGACGTGGGAGACGTTAGGCGTCGACAAGCAATCGTTCATCGAGGACGTGCGCAGGGCTTTGTACGCCTCGAAGCTTGTCGCTTACGCGCAGGGCTTTGACGAGATCAATGCGGGGTCGCAGGAACACAATTGGGACATCAAGCCGGGCGATCTCGCGCGCATTTGGCGGGGTGGCTGCATCATCCGCGCGAAGTTCCTAGACCGCATCACCGAGGCCTACGAAAATGACCCGCAACTGCCGTCGCTGCTGCTAGATCCCTACTTCAAGGGTGAGCTGGACAAGGGTCTGGTGGACTCGTGGCGCCGCGTGGTGGTCGTCGCAACCCAGCTTGGACTTCCGGTTCCGGTTTTCGCATCCTCGTTGTCCTACTACGACTCTCTGCGTGCCCAGCGTCTGCCAGCTGCACTCATCCAGGGGCAGCGCGACTTTTTCGGCGCGCACACGTACAGGCGCGTCGACATGGAAGGCACCTTCCACACCACGTGGTCAGGAGAGCGGGAGGAATTGAGCTACTAGCTCAGCTAGTCGCCTGGTAGTCGACCGCGTAGACTGCGCTGAATGACTACTTTCGCCGACCTTGGTCTGCCCAACGCCATCGTCTCTGTCTTGCAAAAGCAGGGCATTGCCGAACCTTTCCCTATCCAGGAGGCGGCGATCCCTGATGCACTCGCCGGCGAAGACGTGCTCGGTCGCGGCCCGACGGGCTCCGGTAAGACGTTCACATTCGGCCTCCCCATGCTTGCCCGGCTCGCTGGAGCTCCAAGCACTCCCGGCCACCCGCGGGGGCTGGTGCTCGCACCAACGCGGGAGCTCGCGACGCAGATCCGGGAGCGTCTCGACGACCCGGCTGCGGCGCTTGGTTTACGGGTGCTTGACGTAGTCGGCGGTGTCAACATCAACCACCACATTCGCTCGCTTGCTGCCCCGGTCGACGTGTTGGTGGCCACCCCTGGCCGCGCCGAGGACCTGATTAACCAAAAGAAGCTCTCTTTTGATTCGGTGCAGATTACCGCGCTGGACGAGGCGGATCAGATGGCGGACATGGGGTTCCTCCCCCAAGTTCGCAAGTTGCTGGACCGCACCCCTAAAAACGGGCAGCGTCTCCTCTTTTCCGCCACCCTAGACGGTGACGTGGAAAAACTCATTGAGCGCTACATGCACGACCCAGTCACTCACTCCACCGCGCCGGTTGAGGCGGCGGTGGACACCATGGAGCACTACCGCTTGATGGTCGGCGGACGGGAGCAGCGCAACGACATCGCGCTGCAAATCGCCGCCCGCGAGGGCAAAACCATCATGTTCATGCGCACTAAACACGGTGTGGACCGCCAGGTAAAAAAGCTGCGCCGCGTAGGGATTCCCGCCCAGGGGCTGCACGGCGACAAGGGCCAAGGTGCCCGGACCCGCGCGCTCGAGGGGTTTGCTGACGGGTCCACTCCCGTCCTCGTGGCCACTGACATCGCCGCGCGCGGCATCGATGTCGACGACGTTTCGCTCGTTGTGCACGTGGACCCGCCCGCCGAGCACAAGGCCTACTTGCACCGCGCTGGCCGCACCGCTCGCGCCGGCACTTCAGGCACGGTGGTAACGCTCGTCATGGATGAGCAGGCGAAAGAAGTCGCGCAGCTGCTGCGTAAGGCGGGTGTGGACGCACCCGAAGTAAAGGTGGCTCCCATGTCGGAGACCTTGGTTACAATCACCGGTGCACGCACGCCGGAGGGTGCGCCCCTTCCCCCGCCGGGCCAGCCCCAGCAAGGACGAACGGGCACTGGCTCCGGTAGCCGTAGGGCGGGCAATAACCGGAACCGCAGCAACAACCGCGCGCATCGCGCGAACCGAAGTCGAAGGAGGAACGGCCGCTAAGGCGCAGACCACCACCCATGGACCTCTTGTTCTCCATCCTCGCCCTCCTGGCGTTTGTGGTACTCACCGCGTCAACTGGACTCTTTGTTGCCATCGAGTTCGCCATGACCGGGCTCGAACGATCAACGATCGACGCTCACGTGAAAGATCGCGGTGACAGCACCGCTCGGGCTATAGCTCGCGACCACGCCAACCTGTCTTTCGTCCTCTCCGGCGCCCAGTTGGGCATCACGGTGACCACGCTCGCTGCCGGTTTTCTTGCTGAGCCCGTGTTGGGCAGGTTCTTCACCCCCGCGCTCGAAGCCGTTGGTTTGCCTGCAAACGCCTCGTCAACCGTCGCACTCGTCCTCGCTCTCGTCGTGGCGACGTTGCTGTCAATGGTGTTCGGCGAACTGGTGCCGAAAAACGTGGCCATCACCGACCCGCTGAACACCGCGCGCGCTGTGGTGCCTCCGGTCCACTACTTCAATATGGTGGCAAAGCCGTTCATCAATTTCCTCAACGCCTCGGCGAACTGGGTGGTGCGGAAGATGGGTATCGAGCCTGCAGACGAGCTCGCGTCCGCCCGCTCCTCCCAAGAGCTGGGGGCGATGGTGCGCAGCTCTGCGGAGGCCGGCGGGTTGGACGCGGCAACCGCCGCCGTGATCGACCGCTCGTTGCGTTTCGGCGAAACCACCGCCGAAGAGGTGATGACACCGCGTTCCACCATTGACTCGCTGGATGCAGACGACACTGTTGCCGATTTGATCACTCTCGCCCGACAAACGGGGCACTCCCGATTTCCTGTTCGCCGCGGCGACTTGGATGACACCCTCGGCGTGGTGCACATCAAGGATGCTTTTTCGGTGCCCCACGAGGATCGCGGGTCGACGAAGCTTGCTTCCCTCGCCCGCGGGGTGCCGTTCGTGCCAGGCACCCTCGACGGGGACTCGGTGCTCAACCGCGTGCGTTCCGCTGGTTCCCAGGTTGTCTTGGTGGCCGACGAGTACGGCGGAACTCAAGGTTTGGTCACCATCGAGGACCTGGTGGAGGAAATCCTCGGCGAGGTCTACGACGAGTACGACGACAAGGAGGGCGAGAAGGACTTCACCCGCTTCGGCACATCCTGGGAGGTATCCGGGCTTGTCAGACTGGACGAATTAGAGGAGCGGACCGGTTTCGCTGCCGCGGACGGGCCGTACGAGACGCTTGGCGGCTTGATCATGGCCACCCTCGGCCGGATTCCGGAACTTGGCGACGAGGTTGTGTTGCACGCGGCCGTGTCCAGTTTCCAGGAGGAGTTTCAGTCTGGAGGCGCGGGTGCCTGGCTGGCACAGGTCAGCGAGATGGATGGCCGCCGTATCGACCGGGCCATGCTGCGCCCAATCCCGCCGGAGGAGGCGAAATGAGTATCTGGATAGCCGCGCTCCTCATCATTGCCCTACTCGCCGTGAACGCGTTCTTCGTGGCCGTCGAGTTCGCGCTCGTCTCCTCCCGGAAGGATCGCCTTGAGTCTTTGCTCGCCCAAGGAAAGACGAAGGCGGAGGGAGTGCTTTACGCAACGGAGCACCTCTCGATCTATCTTGCCGGCGCGCAGTTCGGCATCACTGTGGCGTCCCTCGTACTCGGCAAGGTAGCCGAGCCTGCGATCGCCGCCTACATCGAGGCTCCGTTCGAATCACTCGGGTTGCCCGACGACCTGCTGCACCCGGTGTCGTTTGTCCTCGCACTGTTGATAATTTCATTCCTCCACATTCTGTTCGGTGAGATGGTGCCGAAAAACCTCGCCATCGCTGGTCCCGAGCAGATGGCGATGTGGTTGACGCCCGCGATGACGGTGTGGATGAAGATCACCCGCCCCGTTATCGAGTTGCTCAACTGGATCGCCCGAAAGACGCTGCTCTTGTTCGGCATCGAGCAGCGCGACGAGCTGGAATCAACCGTTGACCAAGAGCAACTCGCCAGCATGATCCAGGAGTCTCGGGAGGAGGGGCTGCTCGACGCCGAAGAAACCGTCCGACTCGCCAAGGCCCTGCGTCAAGATTCGCGTCAGCTGAAGGAGGCGATGATTCCGCTCGATCAGTTGAAGACCATCCCGTACGATCCGCGCGGCATCCGGCTTTCTGCGATCGAGCAGGCCGTCCAAGAGACGGGGTACTCGCGCTTTCCGGTGCGGATTGATGCCAGCTCGCTCGCCGGCTACGTCCACGTCAAGGACATCCTGGATCTCATGGAGTTCCCGCAGGGCGACCCCCGTGTTTCGCTGAAGCGGATCCGCCCACTAACGACGATCGAGGGATCCCAGTCCATGGACGACGCGCTCGCCCAGCTTCACCGCCGCTCCGCGCACATGGCCGAGGTCCACGACAACGGCATGCTCGTGGGCGTGGTGGCGCTGGAGGACCTCATTGAGGAGTATGTGGGCACGGTGTCGGACTGGACCCACGAGGACGACTGATGCAGGTACTCACCCCGGAAGAGTACCTGCCCCGTATCGCCGCGCACGAGGCACGCGCGGAGAAGTGGGCGGGGCCACGCGTCGCCCGGAGGGCGAGGGGCGAATACCACCCAGTCTGGGATTTCCTCTTCGACTACTACCCCCAGCGGCCCTCTCACCTCAAGCGTTGGCATCCCGGGGCGGGCGTCTGCCTCGCGGATGCTGAATCGCTCCCGCACACTCGCTGGCGAGACTACGTGGCCGATGGCGACGGAACTGTGCGCCTCGATGTTCAACGCTTCCTCGACCATCGCCGCGGAGACGTAGAGGAGGCGGCGGCGATCCTTCGGTCCGTCGATAAGCGCGAGGCCCATTTCGATTGCTTCGGCATGCATGAGTGGGCGATGGTCTACCGCACTGACTCCCCTCGTCACAGTCTCCCCCTTCGCCTCGGTGCGGAGGGCACGAACGCCGTGGTGGAAACGCACACGGTGAAGTGCTCGCACTTCGATGCGTTCCGATTTTTTACGCCCGCTGCCCGTCCGCTGAACCTCACCGTACTGACGCGCGAGGGTCAGCCTGCCAACGACCAGGCTGGCTGCGTGCACGTGAGCATGGATTTATATAAGTGGGCGATGAAGCTTGGGCCGCTGGTGCCCGGCGAGCTGCTCCTGGATTGCTTTGAGCTAGCGGCGGACGCGCGCAGGCTGGACATGGAGGCCTCGCCATACGATTGCCGCGGCCTTGGGTTCGACGTGGTGGCCGTCGAAACCCCCGAGGGCAAAGCACAGTACGTGGCCCGACAACGCGAGCTGACGCGACGCGCGCAGCCGTTGCGTCGACGGCTTGTCGCCATCCTCGATGACGTGCACGAGGGCTAGACTCGGCAGAAGGTTTCCACTCGGTCGATTGAGAAGGCGGCGGTTCCGATGGCAAAGCACGCAAACGGCAAGAATAACTACAAGCTGTCGGGGGGCGCGATCGCCGTCATTGTTGCGCTAGCGCTTTTCATCGCGGTTGCCATTTGGTGGGTCGCCGGCCGCGGGAGTCAGAACCAGGAGAGCCAGGCACAAGAGTGTGTCGCGGGCGAGCTCACGCTCCCCATCGCAGCTGCAGACACGGAAGCGGGACACTCGCTTATCGACGCCTACGGGAAAACCCACCCAGTTGTCAGGGACTACTGCGTCCGAGCTGAACTCGTAGACGATGTCACTGACGCCGCGGTGTACCTCGCCCCCGACACCGGTGTGTCCCGTCAAATACTGGACAGCGCCGGGCGGAGCATCGCCGTATCTGATCCGAAGCCCGTATCCAGCCAGGCTGTCGGCGTGGCCGGGAAGGGCGAAGTCAAGCTCGAAGACCTGACAGTAGACAAGGTTCTTTTTCCCGTGCGGGACGATCCCACCGCATCCGCGCTCGTTGCTTCCCAGGTGGCGGGCAATGCTAACGCTGCGGTCCAGGCACTCACCGCGCAGCGGATCGACTCCGCCGCGGACTTCGACCCGGCAAACGGCAAGGTCTTAGCGACGACGGAAACCACCGTCCCGGAGGATTCGACCTTTACGCCGGTTGGCGCGAAGGCGGTATATGTCGCTTTTCCGCTGAATCAAAGCGACCGTGTGGACGAGAACCAGGCCCGGGCTGGCCAAGACTTCGCACGGGTCGCGGCCGAGCAGTTCGATGGTTCTGAAAAGGATCAACCCGTAATCTCCGACCTGGTGTGGGCGGCCGCGCTACCCGCAGGCGGGGAGGCCATCACCGGGGACACAGCGCAGAAGGGCAGTGACTCCGACGGCGCGGACCCGGCGAACCATGCCGTCTCGTTGGCAGCTGCGGACACGCTGTTTCTTCTCGACACTTCAGACGCGATGGCCCCGTATCTCCAGGCTGCAAAAGACGCCATTGCGGATGCTGCTGTCGAGCTTGGTGCTCAGGGTAAGCAGGTTGGTCTGTGGAATTACTCCTCGCCTCTGAATCCAGGCGTGCAGGTCGGCTACCGCCAGAACATCACGGTCTCCCCCGATGCCGACTCGGTGGCCGTTGCGGTGCGCAGGTTCCTCACCGGGGGTGTGCCGCAGACCCGCCAGGCTGTCGAAGCTGCGGCAGACGTGTACGGCGGTTTGGATACGACCACTCGCGTGGTAGTGGTGACTACGGGCACCGCCGATGCAGGCAACGACCAGGCATTCCTGGACGCGGTGCGAGGTGCCGCGGGCGACAAGGTGGAGATCACCGTTGTGCGCGTCGGCGGCGGTGAGGTGGACCAGGCACTCGAATCCGTGGCGGCACATACCGCCGATGCCGAGGGGCCCGGAGACATCGCGGGTGCGCTCAACACGGTGGTGGGGCTGTAGCTTCCCGCTGTAGCGAGTGCGCACGCGAAAGCCCGGGCTGGAAGGGAGTGGATCCAGCCCGGGCTTCGACGCGGGTGACTAGGAGGTTTTGCGGCGGCGGCGATCGGCCAGCTCGTCGAAACCAATGACGTTACCTGCGTCCTCGTCCATCACACGCTCAGATGGGAAAGCAGAGATGGTGCCGGTGAGCTCCTTCATGATCTGAGGGACGGCAATACCGAACACCCCTTGCCCACCACCTAGCAGGTCGATGATTTCTTCGTTGGAGCGACACTCGTAAACCGTGACTCCGTCGGAGACGAGGGTGATCTCGGCAATGTCCGAAACGCCGCGGTCGCGCAGTTTGTCCACCGCGAGGCGGATATTCTGCAGCGAGATTCCGGTGTCCAGTAACCCCTTGACGATTTTGAGGACCAGGATGTCTTTAAACGAGTACAAGCGTTGGGAACCGGATCCCTTGGCACCGCGGATGGAGGGGCGCACCAAACCGGTGCGCGCCCAATAATCGAGCTGGCGGTAGGTGATGCCCGCAACCTGGCAGGCAATTGGCACCCGGTAGCCCACCTCGTCCGACGGGCCAACGTCGAAGAGCGATTCCTGTACTGCACCAAGCTGCTCGTCCTGGTTGTCCTCGATCATGCTCATGTAATTACTCCCATGAAAGTTAGCTGTGCGCCTAGTGGCTATTAAAGGCCAGCATACGCAGCTGGTCAATAGTCACATGCGTAACACGCCGAAACTCTCAAGGAAAACTTGAGGGTTTTACCCCTCCTCGGGGTCGCCCTCCCCCAAATCCGAGTCCTGCACCCCCAGGCTGCGCATCAGCGCCTCGAAGTCTGCGTCAGCCTGCGCGTCGCCACTGGCGGATGCAGATTGGTCCGGCATATTGCCGGTGTCGATCTCGGTTTCCAAATAGCGCATCGCGTCCTCTTCGGAAATGAACACCGAGGCTTGAGCGGCGACTGCATCGTCCACAGTCAGCTCCACATCAATCTCACTAGCCAACAGCAGCGCATCGCTGGCGCGCAGATCGATCTCCGTACCGCCGACGAGCGTCAAGGTAGCCATGAACGTTCCGTTGAGGTAGCTGGAGAGCTCGATCGCCTCAACGCCAGCGGTGACACCGCCGATAAGCTGCGCCAGCGCGTCTGTTGGGCGGGGACGGTTCGGTGCCCACCCATCGAGGCGGGCAGCTAACTCAGATCCCTCCATGGGTGGCAACCACACCGGAATGCACCGCCCGTTCGTTGAGCGCTGCAGGAGCGCGCAGAGAAAATCCTCTGGCCCAACCGGGAAAACGCCGAGAAGACTAACCGCCTCCATTAGCTCCCCAACTGCTTACGCAGCTCGTTCTTCACCAAGGACGCATGGAGGGAAACCACCAGAGCGGACATCTGCTGGGCGATCTCTTCAGCTTTTTGTTTCGCGGTGATCTTTCCGGATTTCGCCACCGGTTCCGCAACCTGGTTGATCATGTCCGCCTGACGTGCCGCCGCGGTACGCAATGACTTCAGGTGCCTCGCGTCGAAGCCGAACTCGGCGAGGGATAACGCGGTGGTCACGGTACGTACGTCGTCAGCCGTGAAAAGCCCTGCGGCATCCGGGGAAATTAGCCCGACCTCGATGTACTGGGCAATCGTTTCGGGATCGGCCTGCGCTTGCTCGGCCACGTCCGTGTCGGTGAGCTGGGTTGCGGACGGTGCCCGGAAATTCTCCGGAGAGATCATGGGTTCGGATTCACCCGCGCTCAGAATCGCGGTGACATGGCCGGAATCCATGGCCTCCAGCTGCTCACGGATGACTTTCAGCGGGAGGTAGTTGTCCCGCTGGGTCACCAGGATATAGCGCAGGCGCTCAACGTCCTCGTCAGTGAAGCGGCGGTACCCGGAGGCGGTTCGCTGAGGGGTGATTAGGCCCTCAGACTCGAGAAACCTGATCTTAGAGACCGTCACGTCCGGAAACTCGGTGCGTAGGCGCTCCAACACCACGCCGATAGACATGGTCTTGGCAGGTTTGGTGGCCTTGCCAGGCTTCGCAGCTGTGGCGGCAGGTGCCGTCTGACGGATTGCGCTCACGTGATCGAACTTTCCTCTAACTAGTTGCCGGCGGTGATGAAGACGAGACGAAACTTGCCAATCTGGATTTCGTCACCGTTGGTCAGCTCCTGGGAGTTACGCGGCTCACGGTTCACGTAGGTGCCGTTGAGGGACCCGACATCCACGACCTCGTAGCCGCCCTCGTTGCGGCGGAACTCTGCGTGGCGGCGAGAAACAGTCACATCGTCCAGGAAGATGTCCGCCTCCGGGTGGCGGCCTGCCGTAGTGGATTCCTGATCCAGCAGGAAGCGCGCGCCTGCGTTAGGGCCACGCTTGACCACCAACAGCGCCTCCCCTTCAGAAAGCTGGTCCGCACCGGCAGCCGAGTCCACTGAGGATGCGGCCCCAGACTCCATTTCCTTGAGCAGGTCAGCGCGGAACACCGAGGTGGTTTCGACCTGGTTCTGCGGCGTGTTGTCGCTCATGGGTAACTCCTGACTTTCGAGTCGTGGTTGAGATCTCCCGCCATAATAGCGCCCGCCCCGTCCGCGGGTGCGGCTACCGAAGAATGGCTAGCGGAAAATATTTCCGATACCGGAAATGACAGAATTCCCGGAACCTGCGAGCGGGTTGTCAGAGACCATGTAGGTCCATGTGGCACTTGGTCGCTTCCACCCCGCGTCTTCCAGATGCGCCCCGTCCTCGTCGATGTCCACGGTGTTGAACGTCTCCACCGCGGCAGCAACGGCACGGTTGGCCAGGTCTTTGAACTCTCGAACGGCGATGCGGTGGTACTCGTCGATAGGCGTCTCGCGCGCGATGGCGCGTAAGTGGATGGATTCGCGAACGTCATCCATGAGCGCCAAATGCTCAGACCATTCCGCATCGAGATGGAAGAGCATGATGTCCCTGGCTGCCTGCTGGAGGACGGGTACGGGCAGGTGGGATAGTTCCGACGCGCGCTGCGGAGCCCGCTCAGACAGCTCGCGCCAGGCTGTGTCAGTGTCCAACAATGTGGCGCGACGCTCGTCCAAAATGTCGCGGTGATCCGCCAACAGCTTGTTGTATTTCCAGGTCTGGGAGTGAATCTCCAGCAGCTGCCCTTCGGTGACGCGCTGGCAATGCTCAATGAAGTGTTGTGCCCTGTTGCCGGTGATTCGCCCGTCGGGATCGGGCTGCGCGGTGAACTGCTCGCCGTCTCCGCCTGTGGTGACAATGTCGTCGTCGAGTGAAACGAAGAAGACGCTCGTGCCCGGGTCACCCTGGCGGCCTGCCCGCCCGCGTAGCTGATTATCCAGGCGGGCGGTTCGGTGGCGGGCCGTTCCCAGCACGGCCAGACCGCCTAGGGCCGCAACATCCTCGCGATCGGCTTCGTTTGCCCCGCCGAGACGGATGTCCGTGCCGCGGCCGGCCATTTGGGTGGACACTGTCACCCGGCCCACATCGCCTGCCTCGGCAACAATCCGGGCCTCCTCCGCGTCATTCTTCGCGTTCAAGACGTTCACTGCGATGCCGCGCTGCCCGAGCGCGTCCGCGAGCGCCTCAGATTCGGCCACATCGTGCGTGCCCACCAGCACGGGCTGGCCTGTCTGGTGGATGCGCGCAATCTCCTCGACTATGGCGGCGTTCTTCTCTTCCATCGTCGCGTAGATGTGATCCGCCTCGTCGAAACGCTGCAGCTCATTGGCACGGTCGATCACCGAGACATGCAGGCCGTAAAACGAGCGCAACTGGTCGGTCGCCTCCACCGCGGTGCCGGTCATGCCGCAGACCAGCGGGTAGCGGCGCATCAGCGCCTGCAAGGTGATGGAATCCAGGATCCGACCACCCTCCGACACGTCCAGTCCCTCTTTCGACTCCACCGCAGCCTGCAGCCCGTCCGGCCAGCGCTGCAATTCGGCAACGCGCCCGCGAGAGGCGTCCACCAGCGCCACCTTGCCGTCTTCGACGATGTAGTGCACGTCCCGGATGAGAAGCGCTTTGGCATGCAGCGCCAGGTTGACGCGGACCAACGTGGTGCCGATGTGTTCGTCGGAGTAAAGCGACTCGATACCCAGCAGGCGCTCGACATTCGACGCGCCCTCATCGGTGAGGAACGCGTTGCGGCCCTCGGCGTCAATGGTGTAGTCCCGCCCCTCCTGTAGGTGGGAAACGGCCTCGGTGATCTGGCCGGTTGCCTGCTTCGACCCCTCAGATCCGGCGAGCACCAGCGGCACGAGCGCTTCGTCCACGAGCACACTGTCCGCCTCGTCCACCAGCGCCACGTCTGCCGGCACCTGCACTGTCTGATCGCGGGAGGTGATCTGGTTGTCACGCAGGTGGTCAAAGCCGATCTCGGTCACGGGCGCGTAGATCACGTCGCAGCGGTACGCCGCCACGCGCTGATCGCGTGTCGACGCCTCCGTGACCGCCGCCACCCGCAAACCGAAAAACTCCACCAACGGACGCATCCACTCCGCATCTCGCGCGGCCAGGTAATTGTTCACCGTGATCAGATGCACCCGCTTGCCCTGCAGCGCGAAGCCGGTCGCGGCCATCGCGCCGACGAGCGTCTTGCCTTCGCCAGTAGCCATCTGGATCACGTCGCCCTCGAGCAGCCGCAGCACAGCCTGGTTTTGCACTTCGAAGGGGGTCATCCCCAACGTGCGCTGGGACGCCACGGAAAGCCCTGCGAGAAAGCGCGGCTTATCGGCTACCGCCCCGTCGCGCACAGTGGATCGGACGGTGGAGGCGAGCGAAGCGTCGTCGAGAAGCGACAGCTCCTCAATGAGCCCATGCGCGTTCGCCACCACGGCCTTCGACCTTTTGTTGTTGCGCTCCGAGGTGGAGCCCATGGCCTTCCAGAACCACTCAAACTTGCCCATAAATGGAAAGAATAACGCCAACGTGCCAAACGGTTGGTGCGACGATTAGTCTTGCAGCGAAAGTAACCGTGGCGCGCACTGCGCCGAGCCGCAGGAGGAAACGGCTACCAATGCTGTCAATGAACGTGAAAGTCCCGTCGTCGAAGGGCCACATGATGGCCGGCACCATCGACCGCCCGGACGGACCCGCACAGGCCTACGCGATCTTCGCCCACTGTTTCGCGGGCTCGCGACACACCCCGGGCGCCTCGCGCATCTCGAAGCAGTTAACGGAGCACGGCATAGCCACCTTGCGGTTCGACTTCCCCGGCCTCGGCCAGTCCGAAGGCGAGTTCAAGAACACATCGTTTTCGGAGAATGTCGACGATATCGTCGCCGCCGCCCTGTGGCTCGAAGAGAACTACAAGGCGCCGCAGCTACTCATGGGCCACTCCCTCGGCGGTGCAGCCACGCTCAAGGCCGCCACGCGCCCCGAGCTGAAAAAGATGATCAAAGCCGTAGCCACCGTGGGCGCCCCGTTTGATCCGGCGCACTCCGTGCTGCACTACGCGCAGTCCATCGGAGAAGCCGAAGCAAACGGTTCCGTGGGCGTCATTTTGGGCGGGCGTGAGCTGACCATCTCGCGCGACTTCCTGGAGGATCTCGCCGAGACCAACCCGGAGGAATACCTTCCCAAGCTGCGCAAGCCGTTGCTTTTGGTGCACTCGCCTATCGACGTCACTGTCGGCATCGACAACGCCCAGAACATCTTCTCCCTCGCCCGCTACCCCAAGTCTCTGATGGCCCTGGACAAGGCGGACCACCTGCTCACACGCCAAGGCACCGCGCAGCGCGCCGCGGACATCATCGGTTCCTGGGCCGTGCAGTACATCCAGCCGCTGTTTGTACCGGCGAAAACCACGGACACCAACGCCGTGTCCTACTCCGCCCGCGGCACGAAGTACGGCGACGTGGTGCGCACCTCTGATGTGGCTATCACCACGGACCGCTCCAAAAACACCGGCGGCAAGGGCCAAGGTGTCACCTCGACCGGCCTGTACATGTCCGCGCTGGCCGTCAGTTGCTCCCAGGCTGTGCGCGAGGCCGCCAAGCGCATGCAGCTTGACGACGTCCGCGTGGAAGTCAACCACAACGGCGACGGCACCTTCACCCGCCTGATTACACTCTACGGCGACCTGTCCGACGCCGAGGTGGAAACCCTGCGCGCCGCCGGCGCCGCCTCCACCGTGGACGGCTACGTGGCAAAGGGCGAGATCACCACCACAGCGGAAACCGCGTCGTTGGAGCGCCGCCGCCGCCAGAACAAGCTCCACCGCGCCGAACGCTTGGGCAAGTAATGGAGGGGGCGGGCGGCTTGTGGGCTGAGGTCCGGGGGCTGTGCCCCTGCGGCCTCGGCATGCCGTACGCCGCGTGCTGCGGCCGCTACATCGGTGGCGGTTCTGCCGCGCCTACCGCTGAGGCGCTGATGCGGTCACGCTACAGCGCGTATGTGCTTGGCTGCGGCGACTACGTCGCCCGTACCTGGGCCGAGGAGACGCGGCCGGAAGATCTGGCTGTGGATACCACGGGCGAGCCGTTCACCCGCCTGCACGTCATTGCCACCTCCGGCGGCGGGCCGCTCGACGCGGAGGGCACGGTGGAGTTTGCCGCCCACTACCCCGGTGGCATCATGCGGGAGCGCTCCCGGTTCGAGCGACGCAGCGGCACTTGGGTCTATGTCGACGGCGAAGTCCAGTGACCTGCCGGTTTTGGGTGCGTATGACAGTGCTGTAATATTTTCGGAGTTACCGGCTGGGCCTAGCGTCCAGCTGTAGCGGATCGGGCTGTGGCGCAGTTTGGTAGCGCACCACACTGGGGGTGTGGGGGTCGCAGGTTCAAATCCTGTCAGTCCGACAAAATGCGAAAACCCCAGCCTGAGCTGGGGTTTTGTGCGTTATGCCTCTTTACGGCTTGAGCACGACCTTGATGCAGCCGTCCTGCTTCTTCTGGAACTTCTCGTACATCGCGGGAGCGTCGTCGAGCGGAGCGGTGTGGGTCTTCAGGTCGAGGACGCCGAGCGGGTCGGACGGGTCGTCCACCAGCGGGAGGATGTCGTCGGTCCAGCGGCGCACGTTGCACTGGCCCATCCGCATCTGCACCTGCTTGTCAAACAGCGTCATCATCGGCATGGGGTCCTTCATCCCGCCGTAGACGCCGCTCAGCGAGATGGTGCCGCCGCGTCGCACGGCGTCGATGGCGGTGTAGAGCGCACTCATGCGGTCCACGCCAGCATTCTGCATCGCAGCACGGCCAACAGGAGAGGGCAGCAGGCCAGTGACAGCCTGCGCGATGCCAGCGGTTGGGGACTCGTGGGCTTCCATGCCGACAGCGTCGACGACGGAGTCGGGCCCGCGGCCGTCGCAAAGCTCTTGCAGCTCCTCTACAATCCCCTCCCCGCCCTCAAGGACCTCGATGCCGTACCGGGCCGCCATGGCGCGCCGCTCCGCGACGGGGTCGACGCCGATGACGCGGTAGCCGAAGTGGGCCCCGATGCGTGCTGCCATCTGCCCGATCGGTCCGAGGCCGAGCACGGCGAGGGTGCCGCCGTCGGGGACGTTCGCGTACTTGACGCCCTGCCAGGCGGTAGGCAGCACGTCCGAGAGGAACAGGAACCGCTCGTCCTCGCCGACGCTAGGGACCTTGACAGGGCCATAGTCGGCGTGCGGGACGCGCAGGTACTCAGCCTGACCACCGGGCAGCGAGCCGTAGAGGCGCGAGTAGCCGAGCAAGGTGGCGCCGCTGCCGTATTCGCGGACCTGCGTGGTCTCACACTGGGACTGCAGGCCGCGCTCGCACATGTAGCAGTGCCCGCAGGAGACGGTGAAGGGGACGACGACGCGGTCGCCGGGTTTGAGGTTGGTGACAGCGGAGCCAACCTCCTCGACGATGCCCATCGGCTCGTGCCCGATTACGTCTCCCTTGTCCATGAAAGGCCCGAGGACCTCGTAGAGGTGGAGGTCGGAGCCGCAGATGGCGGTGGAGGTGACGCGGATGATGGCGTCGGTGGGTTCAATGATTTTCGGGTCGGGAACTTCCTCGACGGTCACGGTGCGTTTGGCTTGCCAGGTCAGTGCTTTCATAAGTCGCCTTTCATAAGTGAAGGTACGACCGAGTTTAGTACGACTGGATCACCAATCGATGAAAAATTGGCTTCATCCAAGTAGTGGTGCCGACATTCCTTTATCGACCTGGGTCAATGGAATCGCGATACAGCGCGAGTAGGTTAACTTTGACCGAACCACCCAACGCTTAGAAGTCCTGCTGATAACATTCGATCACTTGCTTGCAGTCCAGATAAAAGGCTTTGATACACAAAGACGGGTTCGGCGCTTGCAGCATCGCACTGTAGTTGGGATCAAGAGAAAAATGAGTCTCGGCGCTGAAACACTCGGAGGGCAACAACAGAGCTGAAACTACCGTTGTTCCTTGGAGTCCTGGATCTAAGCTTTGAAGCAGCGTATAAAAGATCTGTTTATAGTTTAGGTCTTTTAAGTCCCTATAGTATTTTGAGTCGAACACATACTGCGTATCAGTCTCCACATCCAACCAGTAGTGGTCGATGGTCACCGATTGATTAGGCAACTCAGAATTGATGTTAGCCACCGTAAGTTTTTTAAACCTATCTTGACTACTGGGATGGCGGAAACTGATATCGAAGCAAGGATTACCAGCCTCATCGATCGAGTTAAACCGGCTTTTTAGAAACTCGCCGACAGTCGTCTCCCAGACGTACGCAAAATTCCTAGTCTTAAAGTAATAACCAGAACCAGATTCAAGATTTGAAAAGAACGAGATTAAAGAATCCAATAGAGCAACGTAGCGGTCGTTAAAGGTCGACGCACGAATCTTACGCAACTGAACATAAATCGTCTGGTATGAGCTCGTGTCATCCTTAACCGATGTTTTGAACGGAATTCGTCCTGCACCAACCAGTGAGCCAAAAAGCGATACAGTGTGATTAATCACGTAAACCATTGCGTCTGTAACAAGGTTGTTCGATCTAAGAGTGCTCTCCCGCCTGATAGGGAAAAAGGCCAGACGACCATCAGACAGGAAATACTCCGCGCTATTGATAGTCTTCTTCCAGTTAGCTTTGCCTCGGTCCTTCGAGTCGATCCAAACTTCGTCAAAATGAAGTCCAAAACGGTTGTAATAGTTAAAAACCTCAAAGAATGCTTTAAACGGGTAACTCGTCTCTATCAGCGGTTGAGGTTCAGGACCGAATGGCTCTTCTCTCGAAAGCGAGCTTAGTCGGCTTATTGCCCTGAAGACTGGTGCAAATTCTTCTAGGTTGGGGGAACCCTCAATTCGGTAGTGCTTTGGGAATATTATTAATATCTCCTGCTCCTCATTTACCATGAATCCGACGCAATTGACTGTAACCCCGTCACGCGAATCTGATGACAAAACGTCCTCGCGCCTGATCAACCTCCGGTCAATCAGATTCGAAAACTTACTTGGGGAGAGAAATTCCCCGTCATGAAGATAGGAGATATCCGTATTCACCGGGAGCTCTAATTCAAATAGGAGTCAAGAAAGAAGTTCGAAAAAACTTGACTGGAAATGGCCTCAGAATTTAGTTCCCCGTAACTCGTGATCGAAGGTTGAAACAACCTCTTCTCGCCGCTTCCAGCGAGCCCATTTCGTCCCTCAACATCCTCCCATAGATACATCAGCAGTTTGTCAGCGAGCAACCTCATGATTTCGCTTTGCGCACCCGGTTCGTTTGCGTTGGAACGATCAATCAACTCTTGGTCGAATTTGATAAAGAAATGCCCCACTTGCTTGTCCTCGTTACTCCCGAGCGGCGAGTTACCGCTGAGAATATAACGATTGAGACTTTGATATAGTTCTACCCACGAAGTTTCACGCTGACCATTCGCAGCTGGTAGCACAATCTTCGGGTTATTGACGTATTTGTTCCCTAGAGTCGAATCAACTACAGGCTCGGTTGATACGTAACACCAATCAAATCGTCTCTTGAAAGCCGTATCCATGGGCATTACATTCTGGTCACTTGTATTTACTGACGCCAGAATGCTCAAATTAGGAGGCAAGAAAACGTTTCCCGGAGCCCGATTGGCTATATTCTCCTCGATGTCGGGGAGACAAGCTGCGATTTGTGGGTTGTGGACGGGATAAGCGCTGTTTCCCGTGTCGTCCCTATCCAGTAGTTGGAAGAGATCGCCAAAGATTGCGGCTACATTGCCTCTCGAGAGTTCCTCGAGAATCAAGACAACATTCTCATCTCGATTCCTAAACGAATAGGTCAAGGCATCAGTAAATGGGCCAGGAACAAACTTAAAAACGACGCTCCCGGAAGCATCTACTTGAGGGAGCAACTGGCCGGCGAAATCGGAGTACGAGTACTCAGGGTGAATGGTCACTCTGAACTGTTTTCGCCCGCGCGCTAGGTTATCAATCTTATGGCTCTTGCCCGTGCCTGGAGCTCCGAAAAAGATGAGTTGCTCTGGATGCTTCACTTTAACCTGTACCTAACTTGCAATCTTCTGAAGATAATTCAACGTATTCTCCATATTTTCAACCTTCGAGCCAGACATATTTCTCTTGAGGTCGTCGAGCCATCCATCGAACTCGCGAACATCCAATCTAAACCCGCTCCGCCGCGCGACAAGCGCCGCTGTTAATAAACTCAACATTCCGAATTTTTCGTTACTGCCTTTGATATGGCCTGACGAGTCGAGAAGATTGTTCAACCCTCGGCGTTCGACTTTAAAAATTCGATTCAGGTCATCCAGAGAAAACAGATCCAGTTTGGACTGTTCCATCTCCATTTCCCCGATCGTCATTGGTCGTCCCCGAACGACCTGCGCCCTTCGTAGCGGTGCCAGCACCCGCACGCCGGCTGCGCTCACAAAGTCAAGGTCCCGATGAACTGATTTAGGCACTTCCTCGTCATCAGCGACCATACATAGCAAATAGATCGGCTTTGGCGAGAGAATCTTGCATGCCGTGTTACTGGCCAACTTAATCTGTGAAAACAGAAATGGGAACAAGCTCTGCGCAACGAAAGTATTGCGCGACGAAATCGTACCTGTCGTTAGAACGAGAAAACCTTCGATCCGATGCTCTACGAAAGCATTTCCATCTCTCTCGACCCAAACATACGGACCCCTATCTGACTCGCTAACGTCTTCAATTGTGAGAGAACTGCAGATCGCACCTACAAACTTCGATCTAAAATCTCTAAAATGCGAGAATCTAGCCTTGAGGTCTTCATAGCGAATCGCGGTTACATTTCTGTTGTGACCATATTTGTTCACTGATTCGATAATGGCCGATTCAATATCATTAGCATTGGTTCCAAACGCTGAGGGATAGCCATCGTTTGACAAAAAGATAGTCTCTGCTGTCATCCGTCTCAATCCTCGGGACCATAATTGACAACGATGACTTCTCTGCGAGGGTATTTCTTCCCCGTTTCACCAACCGCAATCATCCGATACCCATGTTCGTCCACCCAGTCTCGTAAAATATGATGCGTTTTGCCTTTATGCTCAACCAGATTCGAAAGCATAAACCTGTACCCCTCCCCGTCTAATTCGGCAAGGTAATTCAGAAGCTCGATCTCGTGGTCCAGATCCCAGCTGATTTTTCCCCTGCGGCCATCATTATACTCCGCCGTTGACAGGAAATACGGTGGATCAAAGTACAGAAGGGAATTCTCGTCTAGTCTGCCACGATCAAGATCTTGGTAACCGCCGCAGATCAATTCATACTTCGGAGTCTTCGGCTCGAAGTTTTTAATTCTCCACAACGTACCTTTGCTGAGTTCGTTGTTCCCCACAGGAGTATTCATATGTCCGGAGCTATTGAAACGCAGCATGTTCTGGAATGCATAAATTTGCAGAACGAACAGTAGTCTCGGGTCAGGATCCTCATTGTAGGCCAACCGAGCTTTTAAATATTCCTCCTTCCCTGCTTTTGTCAATCCAAACTTATCTCGCAGCATTTCGACATCAGCTACAATCCGATCCTTATCAGTAAGCAACAGGTACTGGATAATCTCGAAAACCCGTTGATTAATTTCGTTGTAAATTACGGAATCAGCTACGACGTTCGCCCCAACATTAAATGCGCCTCCCATTGCGTCAACGAATGTTGAGAGTCGCTTGGGGAAGTGCCGCATAATTCTCCCGAGAACTTGATCCTTGCTGCCGGAGTAGTTTAGGGGAGACTTGTTTATTGCGAGGTCTTTTTCAAAATATATGATTGCCTCTGCGAGATCACTTCCATTCCCTTTGTAGCTAGGATTGTTAGTCGAATATTCTCGATAGCCTGAAAGCTCGACGTGTACTTTGCGATCGAGAGCAAACTTCTGGGCTAGCTCGATCAGTTCCTCCAGCGGAATAATCGACTGATTCGAGTAACTGATTAACACGTGTCTGCATTGCAGCTGTCGCAGAAGATCTTCAAACTCAATTGCCGCCCGGGAGCGGTTTGAATATTCCGACAAGATACGGTTTTTCCTTCGGCCCGTCTTACCGAAAATCTCTGGGCTGTCATATCTCGCAATTGTTTCCAACAAATGGTAGCTATTGGCGTACTGCGTCGTGGTGTATGGGGGATCAATATAGGCAATATCCGCCGATAAGTTTCGAGCAAGCTTATTCGCCCCGATGTTCATCACCCGGTTTTCAGGCGATTTCACCGGAAGCTGCTCCATTTCAAGAGGCGTAAGAACCAGCTCCTTGAGCGCACGAGGTTCAAGAAACTTAAAAAATGCTTGGTATGTTCCTGACGTATTGGCTACCTTCTGAACGGCTTGAAGCAGGCAAGCGAGCAAATAGAGATACTCGTTCTCATCAAGCAGGTCACACCCATACGCTTCCTCCAGGGAAATGCGAATCCCGTCAATCTTCGCTGCATTATGGGGCGTGAAATAGTTTCTCTCCCCTACTGCGGAGTAGTTGTTGTAAATGAAGTAGTGCTCGTCAGGCTCGAAAATCCGAGTATTCAAGTAGGTGAATGGATCTTCACCGTAAAACTCTTTGAAAGAAAAAAATGGCGGTTCGTTAGAGTTGTTGATTTTGGCACTAGCAATCACAGACGAAAAATACATTACGTCGTTTGCAATGATCTCATATCTATCTTTGAAATGATCGGCGACCGACGCGGTGCCTGTAAAGAAGTCGATGAAAGTATCGCCCGAAATCTGATATTTCTCGATAACACTATCGATAAAGGGCAGCAGGCGTGTCTTATTCCCTAGGTATCTCATCGTTGACTTCCCTCACACAGTGCAGAAAATGCCAATTGCTTGCACGCCTCTTAACTCGATGTATTGAGCCTAGCATGCAGTGCTTCCACATAGGGATATCGCCATAGGGTTGCACTCACGCACTGGTAAGCAAGTTTCAGGCCGCTAAATACACTGATATATCCGGCATGTGGTTGATCGTATGTTCGATCCTACTTGTTCGCCGGTTCTCGATGCTAATCGGAATGAACAAACGACATCTCGGCCGCAAAGCTATCCGCTTAGCGACGCCCGATCCACCGGCACCAGTCCGGACGCCGCGCGCCGGCCAAGCTCGACGTAGTAGGCCGCGTGCTTCAGGCGCGCCTCATAGGTGTCCGGCTCAAGCGCGCGCTTCACCTTCGCCGGCACGCCAGCTGCGAGAGAGAACGCGGGCAACTCTTGGCCCTCCAGCACCACCGCCCCGCCGCCGACGATGCTCCCCGTTCCCACGCGGGAGCGCGACAACACGGTCGCGCTCATGCCGATCAGGCACCCAGGCTCGATGTGACAGCCGTGCACCATGGCGAGGTGGCCGACGGTCACGTCGTCTTCAAGCACTGTCTGCCCGTCCGTGTCCACGTGCAGCACGCAGCCGTCCTGGACGTTGACGCGGTTGCCGATGCGGATCGCGCCCACGTCGCCGCGGATGACCACACCGGGCCAGATGTTCGCGTCTTCGCCGATGGTTACGTCGCCGATGATGGTGGCCTCATCGGCGATGAACGCCGACGGGTGGATCTTCGGGGTCTTTCGTTCGAAGCTATAGATCATGCCGCCCATTGTGCACGCACGGACAACGCCGCGTCCGCGGCTTGAGCGGGCTCAGCACACCACGCGCAGGGTTCCGGGCATGACTTCGAAGGTGGCGGTCGTGACTGCGCCGGCGCCGTCGCCGTCCAGTTCCAGCTGCTCCGGCTTCTCAAACTCGAGGCTGATCCGGCGACCGTCCAAGTACTCCATTGAGGAGGGCGCAGCCGCCGGCTGCGGGCCCGGGATGTCGCCGGGAAGCAGAGCACTCAAGCCTTCGCGCACGGTGTCCGAGGCGAGTTTGCCGCCGATCCCGGCCCAATCTGCGGCATCTGCGGCGCGCAGCAGCACCGCGTCCAGTACCCCGTCGTCGGGTAGCGCATCCGGCAGCAGCGGGATGCCGCCGACGAGGTCGCTGCAGTTGCCGACGATGCACGTGTGGAGGTCGGTGGTGACCGAAGGCGCGTGGTCAAGCGTGATGCTCAGTCGCACGCTATTGCCGCCGCCCAACGACTGAAACACGGCCGGAACATACGCCAGCGGCCCCACCGCCGCCTTCAGTCCTTCGCTCGTGTGGTGGATCATGCCGGCGTCGACGCCCACTCCCGCCATAACGGCGAAACCGGAATGCTCGGTGTGGCCGTCCGGGTAGGTCAGTTCCGCCCGGCACAGGTCGATCAGGCGGTCGCTGCCGTGAAATGCGCGGTGCACGGCGGCCTCCAGCAGCAACGGTATGCCGAGGTTGCGGGCGAGCATGTTGCCCGTGCCTGCGGGCACGACAGCCATCGGCACCTGCGACCCAGACACAGCGAGCGCGACCATGCGCACCGTGCCGTCGCCGCCGGCGGCGATGATCAGGTCCGCGCCTTCCTCGATGGCGCGGTCGGCCTGGGCAAACCCGGGCCCCTCGGTGGTCGTCGGGGCCCACTGGACGTGCGCGCCGGGCCACGCGTGGCGTTCCACGGCGCGCCGCAGGCGGCCAACGTGGACTTTGACCGGGTTGTAGACAACCGTTACCTGCGGGTTTGGGGCAACACTCACGCAGCTCATGCTAGCGGCGCCAACGCGAGCTCGCGCTACGACAGCCCGACGCCGAAGAATTGCAGCAGCGTGCGGGTGGCAAACCCACTGGATACCAGGCCGGAGGTGTCTTGCTCGCCACCGGGCCACACGTGCGGCCCGCCGTCGATGCGGTAGTGCGCGAGCGGAGCGTCGCAGTCATGCCAGGTCGCTTCGGTCACAGCATCTGAGAGTCGGGCGTCCTCCTCTCGCGCCGCGCAGTGATTGCGCAGCGCGGCCTCGGCGAGCATGTCCTGGGTGGAGTTGTACACCGTCTTGTGGCGCTCGCCTCCCTGGTAGGAAATCACGGGATCCGCAGTGCCGTGGAAATCGACGTGTTTCATCGGGATCTGCGAGCAGCCGGCGGACACATGCTGGTAGAACGCGCCGGCGACGGTGGCCACCCCGGAGAACTCCTGCGGGCGTTGGCAGCCCACATACGCCGCAAACCCGCCTCCGTTGGAGAACCCGGCAGCGAACACGCGGGCCCGGTCGATGGAGAACTCCCCCTCCATCTGCGCCACCACATCATCCACGAAGGCGAGGTCCTGCTGCCCTGTCGTGGACGCGTACGGCGCTGGAGCCCAAGCGTTGTCCACGCCGTCCAAGAACGCCACGACGGCATCCGCTTTGTCCAGCCCCGAGTTCCGCCGCAGCCGCTCCGCGTCTTCCTTGTAGCCGTGGAACGCCAAGATGAGCGGCAGCCGCTCGCGCTGTTTCGCGCCCTTGGGTATGGACACTACGTAATCGCGCTGCAGGCCCGCGGACATGACTTTGCGGTGCTCCGTGGCGGGCTCAGACCAAGGCTCCACCTCACGCACGATGTCTTCGGGCGGTGCCGGCAGCGTGGTGATGGCGGTGCGCAGCCCCGCAGACTCCGCCGAGCAACCGGCCGCCATCAGGCAGCTCAGCACCAGGCCAGCTATGGCCGCGGCGCGGATCAGGGGGCTGGAAAACACGGAAGGTAGATTAGACCATTGTGCACGCGAGGGGAACACAGCCAGGACCGAGCAGGAAAGCCGGGCCTACGTTTAGGGACCATACCCACCGAAGCGGCGCTGCTGAGGCGTTCACCCGTGACGCAATGCGCTACGACGCCGCCCGTCCGACCTATCCCGCCGCGGTTGCTCGCCTCGTCGGCCCCGGCACAGTCTGCGACGTCGGGGCAGGCACCGGCAAGTTCACGCAGCTGCTTATCGACGGCTCCCGTTCCGTTCTCGCCTGCGATCCCAGCGAGGACATGACCCGGGTGTTTCACCGTGTGCTGCCCGACATCCCTGTCTGGCGCGCCACCGCCGAGGCGACCGGATTGGCTGACAGCGCAGTGGACACGATCACTTGCGCGCAAACATGGCACTGGGTGGATGCGGGCGCCGCCAGCGCCGAAGCCGACCGGGTGATCCGGCAAGGTGGTCACCTGGTGCTGTGCTGGAACACCCTGGCGGTGCGCCACCCATGGGTGCTGCGCTTGAGCCGCATCATGCACTCGGGCGACGTGCAGCGCGAGGGTTTCTACCCCGAGGTTGCCGCCCCCTGGCGGCTCGAACGCGAGCTGCGCCACGAATGGATCCAACCCATCGTTGTCGAAGACTGCTTTGCGCTCATGGCCACCCGCTCGTACTGGCTCAAAGCCAACGAGCGCACCCGGGCGAAGATGGAGGCGAACTTGACCTGGTACCTCTACGACCGCCTCGGCTTCGACCGCGGTGACGCGCTCCCGCTCCCCTACCGCACCGACGCGTTCGTCTACGGGCGCGGATAGCCCACGCCGAAAAAGTCCAGGATAGAGTCGGTCGCGTCCACACCGCGCTGGGCAGCCCATGGGCCGGTGGGCCATTCGTGGCCCATCCCCCGCACCGCAACGAGCTCCGAGCGAGCAAGGCCGCCGTTGCGGCGTTTGAAGGCGTCCGCCACGTCCGGTGCGCCGTACGTGGTGTCGTCTTGCGCTGCGCTGTAGGGCGAGCGCTGCTCGCCGGCTAACGGCACCACGTCGTCGTAGGTGCCGTGGATGTGGAGGTAGTCCACCGGGTGCTGTGCCGCGGCGATCGCGTCCGGGGTGGCGCGCACGGCGGCCGCGACGGTGGCTACCCCGTCGAGCTCGAGGTCGGTCAGACTAAGGTGCACCGCCAGTCCCCCGCCGTTGGAAAAGCCCACCAGGTAGGTGTTGGAGGTGGCGAAGGTGGACCGGAGGTCGTCGATAAGCATCCGCACGAACTCCGCGTCTTCAGCAACAGTGGTGCGGGCATACGGCGCCGGTGACCACGCGAGGCCAGCGCCTGTGGGCGCGGCGACGAGTGCCCGGGCGTGGTGGAGGCCTGTACCGGCGAGGAAATCGCGGCCGTTGTCGCCCTTGCCGTGCAGAGCAATGATGACCGGCAGCGCCTCTGCCGTGCATTCAGGGGCGCTGAGGTGGTAGGTGCGCTCCACGCCGCCGACGGTCACCGTGCGCTGCATCATGCGGCTACCCGCGCTTGCCCCGGCGCTCGCGCACGCGCACCGCGATGCGCACCGGGGTGCCGTGGTAGCCGAACTGCTCGCGGAACTTGCGCTCCAGGTAGCGGCGGTACCCCGCATCCAGGAAACCGGTGGTGAACAGCACGATTGTCGGCGGACGGGTGCTGGCCATGGTGGCAAACAGCAGTTTGGGTAGGCGGTTGTTCTTCATGGGCGGCGGGTTCGCCGCGATTGCGTCGCGCAACCAGTTGTTGAGTTGGCCGGTGGAGATGCGCTTGTCCCAGTTCTCCAACGCCTCCTTCATCGCCGGCTCCAACCGGTGCAGGCCGCGGCCGGTGTCGGCGGAGATGTTGAGCTTGGTCACCCACTTGAGCTGGCCCATCGTCTCATCGAATTCGCGGTCGAAGTCGTAGCGGCGGTCCTCGTCCATGAGATCCCACTTGTTAAAACAGATGACCATCGCCTTGCCGGCCTCTAGAACCATCGAAATGACGCGCTGGTCCTGCTCGGAGATCTCCTCGGAGGCGTCGATGAGCACGACGCACACCTCGGCGGCCTCAATGGTGCCGCGGGTACGAAGGGAGGCGTAGTACTCGTGCCCCTGCGCGTTTTTCACTTTCTTGCGCAAGCCCGCGGTGTCGATGAACGTCCACAGGTCCTCGTCCAACTGCACGAGCTCATCCACCGGGTCGACGGTGGTGCCTGCGACGTTGTCCACCACGGAGCGGTTGGACTTGGTCAGCTTGTTCAGCAAGCTGGACTTGCCCACGTTGGGTCGGCCCACCAGGGCCACTCGGCGCGGGCCTCCGGTGATGGACTCCTTCGCACGCGGCACATCCGGAAACAGGCGCAGGATTTCATCCAGCACATCAGCGCCGCCGCGGCCGTGAAGGGCGGAGACCGGCCACGGGTCGCCCAGACCCAGAGAGTAGAACTCGGCCACGTCGCCCCACTGGCTGTCGGATTCGAATTTGTTGGCCACCAGGATCACGGGCACCTCGGCGCGCTGCAGGTTGCGCGCCATCACGGCGTCTGTCTCGGTCACGCTGGTCTTTGCGTCCACCACCATGACAATCACGTCGGACGTGGCCATCGCTGCCTCCGCCTGCCGGGCGATGGCGGCGTGGATGCCCTTCGCGTCGGGGTCCCAGCCGCCAGTGTCCTGCACCCAGAAGCGCCGCCCGCCCCAATCGGTGATGTAGCTGACCCGGTCGCGTGTGACACCCGGGTGGTCCTCCACCACGGCCTCGCGGCGGCCGATGAAGCGGTTGACTAGGGAGGACTTGCCCACGTTCGGGCGGCCGACAATAGACACCGTCGGCAGCGCCTCGGTGACCACATCTGGCTGCGCGATGCCGTACTCAGCTTCGAGTGCGGCCCACTCGTCCTCGGTCAGCTCGTCGTCGCTGGCGTAGCCCTCGCCGTAGTCAGCCTCCCCAAACTCGGTGTCGTCGAACCCATCCAGGTCTTCCTCCGCGTCGAAGTCCTTGTCTTCGTAGTACTCCGCATCGTCGGCACCGACTTCGTAGGCCTCCATCTCGCCGTAGCCGGACGCGTCGATCCCCTGCTGGATGAACTCGGTTTCAGGCTCTAGGTGCTCCCCGTTGCCACCGGTGTTGTCCTTGCGTTCGCTCATCGTGCGCTCCTTTCGACGACCTCGGTCAGTGCTGCTAGGACTTCGTCCGGGGTCATCTCGGAGGTGTCCACAAGCACCGCGTCGTCCGCGGGCTTGAGCGGGCTGGTCGCACGCGAAGAATCTGCTTCGTCGCGGCGTTGCACGTCCGCAAGCACTGCATCGAAGTCCGCCTCGCGGCCCGCAGCGACATCCTGGTCGTAGCGGCGCTTCGCGCGCACCTCGGCGCTGGCCGTCATGAACACCTTCGCGGGTGCGTCCGGCAGCACAACCGTACCGATATCTCGGCCTTCCACGATCGCGCGCCCGGCTTCGCGAGCCAGCTTGCGCTGCAGTTCCACCAGGTTCGCGCGCACCTCAGGGATGGCGGAGACGGCGGAGACGTGCTTGGTCACCTCAGCGCCGCGGATTTCGGCCTTGACATCCTCGCCAGCGAAGATCACCTGGGTGGAGTCCGGGTCGTCGGAGACCTCCAGCGGCAGGTCCGCGGTCGCCTCAACTACCTTCGCCGTATCGGCCGGGTCGACACCCGCGCGCAGCACAGCCAAGGTGGCCACGCGGTACATAGCCCCGGTATCCACGTACTTTGCGTTTAGACGCTTTGCCAAGGCGCGGCACATAGTGGACTTGCCGGTGCCCGAAGGCCCGTCGACAGCCACGATCAGCCCACCGTGCGGCATGTTCGAAAATTGCGCAGCCATTACATCCCCACCGCCTTGTAGAGCGAAGCGAGTTCCGACGAGTTCAACGCACGCATCGAACCCGGCTTCATGTCGCCCAGCTGCACCGTGTGGAACTTCGTCCGAACCAGCCGCTGCACCGGGTACCCCGCCTGCTTCAGCATGCGACGCACGATGTGCTTGCGGCCCTCGTGCAGCTCCACGCGCACGATGGACTGGCCGTTGTGCACGTCCACAATTTGCGCGTAGTCCACCTTCGCCGGGCCGTCCTCAAGCTCGATGCCCTGCTTGAGCTGCTTCACCAGAGCGTTGTTCGCCTCGCCCAGAACCGTGGCCAGGTACGTTTTAGCCACTTCGTACTTGGGGTGCGTCAGGCGGTTCGCCATCTCACCATCGTTGGTGAGCAAAAGCAGCCCTTCCGTGTCCGCATCCAAGCGGCCAACGTGGAACAGGCGCTGCCCGGAGGCGGTTCGTTCCGACAAATAGGAGCCGACGGACACGCGGTCTAGCTCGTCCTTCATCGTGGAGTGGACCCCGCGCGGTTTGTTAAACGCGAAGTACTCGTGCTCCTCATTGACGTTGATACGCGCACCGTCGACGCGGATGATGTCCACGTTCGGGTTTACGCGCAGGCCCTGGCGGTTGACAATCTTGCCGTTGACCTCCACGCGGCCCTGCTCGATCATCGCCTCTGCGTGGCGGCGCGATGCAACGCCAGCCTGCGCGAGCACCTTCTGCAGGCGCACTCCCTCAACGGCGGCCTTCGCGGCGCCGGGGTCCTCGTCCCACCAGTTATCGTCCAGCGGGTTCGGCTCATTCTTGGCGGCGTTTTCGCGCCTCTTGTTCAAGCGGACATTCTGTTTCTTCGCCGGCTTGGCGTAAGAGATGTAGAACGGGTCGTTCTTCTCACGCTGTTCCGGTGTGCCGTCTCGGCGAGCGGGTGGAGTCATGGTCGCCGAGCCTACCAGGCGTCCTCGATAGAATCGATGTCCGGAAGTAGCGGCGCCAGCTCCGGTAAACGCTCCAACGAGTCGATGCCGAGCAGCTCGAGAAACAGCTCGGTGGTGACGTAGCGGTGCGCGCCGTGGTCGCCTGCCTCTTGCCCGTCCTCGCCGGGATCCACCTCTGCAATCAACCCGCGTAACACCAAAGTACGCATCACGCCGTCCACGTTGACCCCGCGGACACCCGCGACCTGCGCACGGGTCACTGGCTGACGGTAGGCCACCACAGCGAGCGTTTCCATAGCCGCACGGGAAAGCTTTTTCTGGGTGCCGTCCAACAGGAACGCCTCCACGGCCTCGGCGTTACCCGTGCGGGTGTACAGCCGCCAGCCCTCCACCGTCTCGCGCAAGTCCATGCCGGAACCGCGCGCATCCAGCTCCCGGGAGAACCCGCGTAGCTGCTCGGAGACCTCTTCAGCCGTTGCGCCGAGCGCACTTGCCAACTGTTCCACGGCTACGGGCGCGTCAACGACCAGCAGCACGGACTCGATGCGGGAGCGCAGTTGAGAGACCATGGGCAAGCTTTCCATGGTTGCGCAGTGTATCGGGGCCCTATGTCCAGTTCGACGCTGCCACCACCGCTGGGTCGACGTCCAGGCCAGTCCAGGACACGTCCAGCCGCCCAAGGGCCTCGGGTTGCTCCGCCTCCACCGCCTTGGCCTTGTACAGCTCCAGCAGGGCAAGGAAACGACCCACCACTTCCATCGAACGGGTGCAGTCGCGCGTGAGCGCCGCAAACGTCAGCCAGGCCCCTGAACCGGCAAGCTTCAAGGTGTCCAGCATTTTGCCGGCCTGTTCGGGAACGGACACCGCCACCGCGTGCAGGTGGTCCGTCCGGACCTCTTCCGGCGGACGGGGGCGAAACACGCTGGCTGCAAGCTCCGCGAAACTCGCCGGCGTATGCGCCAACTCGACCGGGGGCAGCAGATCTACAAACCTCGGTTCCATAGACACGGCGCGCGGATAGCGACGTGCTGCGTTTTGCTGCCACTCGGCGAACTGGTCGGCTACGCGCTGGTACGCGCGGTACTGCAGCAACCTTGCAAACAGCAGGTCACGGGCTTCCAACAGTTCCAAATCCTCGACGCTGTCCCCGTCGTTGCCAGGAAGCAGACGCGCGGTTTTCAGGTCGAGCAGTGTCGCCGCCACCACGAGGAACTCCGTGACCTCATCTAGCGCCTCCGACTCACCCAGCGCCCGGGTATAGGCGATGAACTCGTCGGTGACTTCGGCGAGCGCCACCTCAGTAACATCCAGCTTCCTCGACTGAATGAGACTGAGCAGCAGATCGAATGGCCCCTCGAAATTCTGCAGCGCGAGCGTAAACCCGGTGATCTCGGGTTGCTGGTAACGCTCGGGGGCGTTGTCGCCCACTAGCTCGTGCGCTCCAAAACCTCGAGGGCCAAGTCGCGGTACTGCTGCGCACCCTGGGAATTCGGTGCCCACGTAATGATCGGCTCGCCGGCCACCGACGTCTCCGGGAAGCGGACGGTACGGGTGATAACAGTGTCAAAAACACGGTCGCCGAATACTTCGACAACCCGGTCCATCACTTCTCGGGCGTGAGTGGTGCGCCGGTCAAACATGGTGACAAGGATGCCGACAATGTCTAGGTCGAAATTGATGCGGTCGCGCACCTTTTCCACCGTGTCAGTCAAGAGCGCCAGGCCGCGGAGGGAGAAGTACTCGCACTCCATCGGGATGATCACGCCCTGCGAACAGGCGAGCGCGTTGACGGTGAGCAGGCCGAGAGACGGCCCGCAATCGAGGATAATGAAGTCGTATTCTCCCCGTACAGGACGCAGTGCTCTGGCAAGCGTGTGTTCGCGGCCAACCTCGTTGACCAGCTGAATTTCCGCTGCGGACAGGTCGATGTTCGCCGGAACCACGTCGAGCCCGGAGACGTTCGTTTTGTGAATCGCGGCGTGAATGCTCGCCGTGGTGTCGAACAGGAGGTCGTAGACCGTGACCTGCTCTTCCTCGTACGAGACGCCGAGCCCGGCAGAAAGCGCTCCCTGCGGGTCGAGGTCCACCAGCAAGACTTTGCGCCCCTGCTCCGCTAAACACGCCCCCAGGTTGATCGTCGAGGTAGTTTTACCCACACCACCCTTCTGATTCACCATGGAAATCACGGTGGCTGGCCCGTGTTTGTCCAGTTCTTTCGGCTGGGCGAACTCACGCCACGGCCGCCCGGTCAGAAACGTTTTCTGGTCCGCAGCGTCAAACAGCGCCTCGTCCGCCATGGCCTGCCCTTTCCATCAATCACGTCCAAACCCTTGACTTACGTCATCTTACAACGTTGTCATTACGCCCGCCCGCGCCTCCTGCGCAGCAAAGCGATCAAGAGCGCAAGAGCCGCAAGCAGCGAAACTCCGGCGACAACCAGCGGCAGCACACTGCTTCTCGACGACGTCCCGTCAACCCCACGTCCTTGATTTTCCGTGGCATATGCGCCGGACTCGCTTTCGGAGTCGTCCCCTTCCGCTCGCTCAACCGCTGCGTTCGTTGCGGTGACCACCACCACGAACTCCGCTTTGCCGTCCCGCACCATCTCCATGATGAACGGGTTATCCGGCGTCTCGCCTTCCGGATACGTGAGGGTCAGCGTCCGGCTCGTCTTGTCCACCTTGCGCTCGACACCTTCGATGATGTGTCCGTTGACGTCCAGGTAGCGAAGCGTGGCCCCCTCGGTGTCGTAGCTCGCGTACTTCAGCAGATCTTTCACTCGACTGAGCGGCACCTTCACTACCAGCTGGTTGCCCTGTATCTCACCGTCGAAGTAAAGCTTCTTGGCGGCTGTGCTGTCTGCAGGCTCTGCCCTGGATCGTTGCGGGTGGGATACCTTGGGTGCAGGAGCTACACCGCTGCCGCCTGCCCTGCCAGCGTCTTTACCCCCTCCGTCCGGCGTGCTATTTGCGGCTCCACCATTTCCTGCGGAGCTACTGTGACCCTCCGGTGCCGGGTCCGCCCCGCGCGGCGCGGGATCCGACCCGGTATCTGCGGCTGCGTCGCCGACGGCCACGAGGTTCACCGTCGCCGTATAGCCACCGGCGCTCGCCGGTACTGCGGCGGTGGCCCCGGGCTGGTCGGGAGCACTCACCGTCACGGACGTCCCGGACGACGTCACGATCCAGCCGCCCGATGAGTAATTCACGTTGACTGGCACGCCCACATCCACCGTCGTGCTTTGCCCTGCTGGTACCGAAATCTCCCCGGGCAGCATCGATTGCACCTGTTGCGGGCTCAAGCCTTCTGGCAATTGCGCGCTGGCTGTCGGGTGCAGCGGCATTGCTAGAAGCGCGACGGCGGGCAGCGTCGCTGCAGCGATCATCCGCGGGCGCCGAAGGGTAGTTCGCATGTGTTGAGGTCCTCTCGTCCGGAACAGGGGGCAAACAGCGATGCCCTAGTTAAGGGGACGAGTCTACGCACGCGGGTGGGTACTGCGCCAAACTTCGCGCAGGTTATCCGCTGTGATGTGGGTGTAAATCTGTGTGGTGGTAACTGAAGCGTGGCCGAGGAGTTCCTGCACACTGCGAACGTCAGCTCCGCCCTCTAACAGGTGCGTGGCAAAGGAGTGCCGCAGGGTGTGTGGGGAGACCTCTTTGTCAATGCCCGCGCGCTGGGCCGCGTGCTTGATCGCGTTCCATGCACTCTGGCGGGATAACGGACCCCCGCGTTTGTTCAGTAGCAGCGCGTGCGATGATCCGTTGGCAAACGCTGGGCGACCTCGTACCAGGTACGCCTGCAACGCTTCCTGAGCCTTCGACCCGAGAGGCACCAGGCGCTGCTTGTTGCCCTTGCCCGTGACGGCGAGTACGCCGCCGTGCTCGCCGTCCAACGCTGCAGTTGCATCGTCGACGCTCAAACCCAGCACTTCCGAGACGCGGGCACCTGTGGCGTAGAGGGTTTCCAACAACGCCTTATCGCGCAAACCTGACGGCGTCTCGGTTGGGCAGGCGTCGAGAAGCGCAGCGACCTCGTCGATGCTGAGAGTGTCCGGGAGCCGCTCGCCTGCCGACGGCGGGGAAACATCCGCAGCAGCGTCTGCCGGAAGCACGCCCTCTTCAACCCCGAACTTGTGCAGCCCGCGGGCAACAGTCAGAGCGCGACCCGCAGATGACGCCGCGAGCGGCCGCGCCCCATCCACGCCGCGCCGGAGATCGGCGACATACGCCTCAATGTCCGTGGGCGTGACCTGGGTCAGGTCGTGCAGGCCCGCACCGGCGAGCCAAGCGGTGTACCGGCGCACATCACGGGAATAGTTGCTCAGCGTGTGGGGTGAGACACCTCGCTCCACCGCAAGATGGGTCAGCCAACGCTGCGCCAGCGAATCAGCGTCCACCCGTAGAAATCCGCTTCATATCCGGCACGATGCCTTGCCTCGCCCGTCGGTCCGCCAACGACGCCGGACGGAAGTGGAACGGTTCCCCCACGCTCCGGGGTCTATCCCCGCGGGCGACGAGACGAGCGGCAGCGAGGATGCCCGAGACCGCAATCGAATTCGCGATGGCACCCGCGAGCGCGTTGTCTGCAGCCTCGTCGAGGTCCATCCACAGCAACCCCATGTCGGCCTCCTCGTTTTCCGCCTCCGGCCGGTCCACGTCCGTCAAACCGCGGGCGATAAACACACGCACGGCTTCCTCCGCGAACCCCGGCGACGTCACAAGATCCACCAGGACACCCCACTCGTCGGCGGCCAGGCCAGCCTCCTCCTGGAGCTCACGTTTCGCACAGGTCAGCTCGTCCTCTGCGTGCATATCCAGTAAACCGGCAGGCAGCTCGAGCAACCGCTCCCCCACGCTATGGCGGTACTGCTCCACCAGGGCTACTCGGCCGTTTTCGTCGAGAGCCACGACAGCGACCGCGCCGAAGTGCTCCACAATCTCGCGGGCAGCCTCGGTACCGCCCGGCATGACAACCTGGTCGCGGCGCACCGCAATTATCGGTGCGTCAAGCAGGACTTCAGACTCAGTAACGCTGAATTCGTGGCTCATGGGCTCTACCCTACGAGTTTTACATCTCGGGGGCGCCGCTGGACACGGCTAGCACGGTCTTGATACGCCCGGCTTCGCGGTCCACACCGCCTACAACTTTCACACCGTCAATGAGGGCGGGGCGGGCACCTTGCGTGGCCAGCGCCGTCCTGCCCTGTGCCCCAATTGCCTTGGCAAAGTCGCTGACAAGCTTCGCGCTGAATTCCCCACTGCGCTCGGGGCCGTCCACAATGACGATTGCCTCGGCGGGAACGAGCGATCCGCTGAACTCAATAAATCCAGCCTGCTGCAGCGTTTCCAGCACTAGCGTGCGGTCTTCGGGCGAAGTTTTGGATTCACCGGAGGCGCCGTCGCTGAGCAGCACTGCGGCGAGCGACTCCCCGGCGTGCGTGCCCGGTGAGCGGTCCTGGACCGACAACTGCGCGCCGGAGGGCAAGGTGTTTGCCACGATGGTCGACAGCTCATCCGCACCAGCCTGGTCGGTGAAACGCTCCGTAAGCGTGAGCTCGCCCGAATCAGAAGCGCCAGCGGCGTTGAGCAGCCAACGCACGGACTCGACATCGTCGGCGTCAGCCTCGGCAGTGCGCACGATGGTGACTGCAACGTCCTTGAGCGCCCCAGACACGATTGAGCCGGACTCCTGTGCGAGCAGATCGTCGGCTTCGTCCGCGCGCGCTTCCGCCGCGGCGAGGGCTTCCTCATCGACATTCGCCTTCGCCTCGGGCTTGAACTCGGAAAACCCCAAGTCCACCGAACCCGGCATGGCGGGAGCCAAAACTAACGCACCCAGAGCGACACCGAGCGCCAGCCCCCAGCCCAGACCCGCAGCAATGAGTCCAGCCCTGCCCTTCGTCTTTGCCATCAATGCCTCCTAGCTGCCCAAGCCGTTGAACCAGTCGCGCGCCGTCAATACGATCGTGTTCCACGTATCCACGAGATTGCCGGCGAAGTTGCCATCGCCGCCCAAGCCTGCGATAAGGATTACAACGGCGGCTGCCACTAACACGCCGAGAATCGCCCAAGCCCACGCCACTCCAGCACCGGATTCCACGGCGTAGAGGTTAGTGATGACGCTTGAATCCACGATCTTGCGCCCGGCCTTCAGCCTCGCCAGCAACGCGGCGGGTTCCGTCGCCGGGGTGCCAGCCGTAGTCGCCGAGTCCGCGAAGATGCGGTCGAGTTCCACGGGCTGCCCCACCGTCACAATCATCTCCGCATCGTGAAAAGTGGCCAACAAAATGGCCAAGTCCGTCGGGGAATCCGTGGCCGCCGGGAACGTCATCGCGCCCACTCCCAGGTCTTGGATGCGCTCAAGCCCCGGTGCGTAGCCGTCCGGATCAGCCGGCAGTATTACCCGTGCGTCAGACCGCAGGTTTTCCGCGGCCACATCTGTCGGGTCCCCAACGATGATGTCCGGCGCATACCCCATGTCTGCGAGCGTGTCGGCAGCGGAGCCGACGCCAATGACCACGGGCGTGTACTCCTGCATGAAGTTCTTCAGCTCTGTCAACCGCTGCCGGGTATCCGGCGCTGGAGAGACGACGACAACTTTCCGGTCAGCCATCACGTCGCCGAGCTCGGGCGCTCCCACCCCGTCGATGAGCAGTGCCGCCTCGGAGTGGATGAACTCGATAGTGTTGCCGAAGTAAGCCTCCATATTCTCCACCAGTCCGCGCTGCGCTTGTGCGAACGTCGCGTCCACCTCGCTTCGGCTCACCGGCTGTGCCTGGCCGGCAACCTTGCGGCCGACGGTAATCTGACCGGTCGACGAGACCGTGACCTTCTTGCCGTCGCGGATCTTCGCGCGCATCTCGGTACCCGCCGCCTCGAATAGCGGAACGCCTGCGTCGAGAAGCAAATGCGGACCAAATGTGGGCAGGGTACCGGTCGAGTACGGGGCAAGATTGACGACGGCCGCCGGGCGGTGCGAGATGATCTGCTCGGCGAGGCGGCGCTGCATGTCGGGGGAATCGACAAACACGATGTCGCCCTCACCTAACTTGCCCAGTCCTTTGCCCTGCGGCGTGCAGTCACGCAAAGTACCGCGCAGTTCAGCCGAGGGCGGTTCCTTCGTGGGTTCTACGGCGGAGGGTGCAACAGTCATGCGCATCATTGTGCAACGGTGACCTGCTTAAACCGGGGAGGCGCGCGGGGGTTTAGCCGCGCAACTGCTCGACCTCGCTCTGCGCACGAGCGAACAACTCCGCCGCGTGGGCGCGCCCCGTATCCGAGTCGTCCATTCCCGCCATCATGCGGGCAAGCTCCTCGATACGCGCCTCGTTATCGAGGACCGCAACCCCCGATGTCACCGCCTCATCGCCGACGTCTTTGGACACGTGCAAATGCGTATCAGCGTACGCCGCCACCTGCGGCAGGTGCGTGACCACGATGACCTGGTTGCCGCGAGCCAGCCTGGCGAGGCGCCGGCCGATCTCCACGGCCGCACGCCCGCCCACGCCCGCATCGACCTCGTCGAAGACCAACGTGGCGCCGCTTGAGGATTCAGAGAGGATCACCTCGAGCGCCAGCATGACTCGGGAGAGCTCACCGCCAGACGCGCTGGTTGCCAACGGCTTCGGATCCAGCGATGCGTTCGGCGCGAGCAGGATCTCTACCGCATCCGCACCGTCTCGGCCGTACGGCGCCTCCGCTACCTCGACGGTGAGCTGCGCCTTTGGCATCGCCAACCCGTGTAACTCCTCAGTCACCGCGGCACCCAGTTCTGCCGCAGCCTTAACCCGTGCCTTCGTGAGTGCGCCCGCGCGCCGCTTCATACCGCGTTCGAGTTCGGCTACCTTCGCCTTCAGCTTTTCGACGGCACCTTCGGACGTATCTATCCTGGCCAGCCTCGCCCCAGCCTTCTCACGCCATGCCACAACCCCTGCCGCGTCAGGAGCGTATTTTCGCGTTAACGCTTTGATCTCCTGCTGGCGTTGCAAGAGGCGCTCCAGCTCCTCAGGGTCGGAAGGAAGACTCCCCATGTAGCTGCCCAGCTCCGCCGAGACGTCGGAAAGCACCCCGGCCACGTCGCCGAGGCGTGCCCCTAAATCCCTGAGCTCCTGGTCGCTCGCGCCTTCGAGCGCCGCCTGCGCTCTTCCCACAAGATCTGAAGCCGGCTCTTCCTCCCCGCCGACCCCGCCGACGGCATCGGCACCGTCGATAGCCACAAGCGCAGTCTCCGCCGCCTCACGCAGCGCATCGACATCCTGGAGACGGTTGATGGTGGCCACCAACTCGTCGTCCTCTCCGGCCTGGGGGGCAACCGCGTCGATTTCCTCGATGGCGAACTGCAGGCGGTCAACCTCTTGAGCAAGCTCCAAGCGCTTCTCCGTGCGGTCTTTGAGGTCCTTGGAAGCCGCCCGCCAGGCAGTGTATGCATCACGGTACGCATCGAGCCTGGCCCGTATAGCGGGGTCGTAACGGTCGAGTGCCGCCAGCTGCTGCTCTGGCGCCATCAACCGCAGCTGGTCGTTCTGCCCGTGAATCGTCAACAGGTGCCCCGCGAGATCGCCGAGTGTCGCCGCAGGCACCTTCCGTCCTCCAAGATGTGCACTAGAGCGACCGGTCGCCTTCACCGAGCGCGACACGACATACTCGCCGTTCTCGTCCGCGTCCGCGCCCGCGCCGGAAGCGATTTCGGACACAGCGTTCCGCGCCTCCTCAGACAGTGCCTGCGTACCAAACGCGCCTTCCACAACCGCACCATCGGACCCAGATCGGACCCGAGATGCGTCAGCGCGCCCACCCGTAAGCAAGCGCAACCCGGTGACCACCATCGTCTTACCCGCGCCCGTTTCGCCGGTGAGCACCGTCAACCCAGGGGAAAGTTCCGCGGAGGCGTGGCGAATTACGCCAAGGTTGGAGATAGAGATCTCAGCGAGCAAAAACGTGCCTCCCTGTGTTCGTTGGCTTGTTACGAGCCGCGCGGGCCGCGCCACCCGGAAACCGGAAGCTGGAACTTGTCCACCAACCGGTCTGTAAACGGCCTGTCGTCCAAGCGTACCCAGCGAACCGGACGTTCGCCCCGCACCACCTCGACACGCGACCCGGACGGGACGGTCAAGCGCCGCTGGCCGTCCATCACCGCCGTCGCCTGGGTGGTTTGCCGCTCCGACTCCACCGCCACGGTTGAGGTCGGAGCAACCACCAAAGGCTTCGCAAACAAGGCGTGGGCATTGTTCGGGACCACCAAAATCGCGTCGAGTTGCGGCCACATCACCGGCCCGCCGGCAGAAAACGCGTATGCGGTTGAGCCCGTCGGCGTAGAAATGAGCACGCCGTCGCAGCCGAAAGAGGACACCGGGCGGAAATCCACCTCCAGCGTCGCATCCAACACCCGGGAGCGGTCCGAATTTTCAATGCTGCACTCGTTGAGCGCCCACCCGCGCCCCAGCACATCTCCATGTTCCCCGATAACCGCTATGTCTAGCGTCATACGCTCGACAACCCGGTAGGAGCGGTCGATGACCTGACCGATCACCTTCTCCAAGCTCGCGGCCTCCCCCTCCGCCAGGAATCCAACGTGCCCCAGGTTTATTCCCAGGACCGGAATGTCCTGCGCACGAGCGAAACCCGCCGCGCGCAGGAAAGTTCCGTCGCCGCCGAGGACCAGCACCAATTCGCAGCCAGCCGCAGCATCGCCGTTCGAGGCCACCCGGGATAGCCCGCAAAGCACCGGGTTGGTTTCGATAACGTCCATCTGCTCTTGTTCTAGGAGCCGAACCGCGATGCCGGCGTCCTGCAGAAGCTCAGTCGCGCGCGCCGCCGAGTCGATGTTTGAGGCCCTGAACAGGTGGGGCACTAGCAAGATCTCGCGGTGTGTCGATCCACCCATCTACTTCGGTCCTTCCTCAATCGCCCGGTTCACCAGATCGGTCAGCGCGCCGTCATCGAGCCTCTGCGCCCCGCCGTCTTTCACCAGCCACAAAAAGTATTCCACGTTTCCACTCGGCCCTGGAAGCGGGGAGGCGGTCGCACCGCGCACCGATAAGCCCAGGGACTGAGCGAAGCGAGCGACATCCAACGTTACTTCGGCGCGTAATTCCGGTGAACGAACCACACCGCCGCTACCGAGGCGATCCTTGCCCACCTCGAATTGCGGCTTCACCATCGGCAACATGTCCGCCCCGTCCTCCATGCACTCCACGAGAGTAGGAAGCACCAGCTGCAAAGAAATAAACGACAGATCCCCCACCATAAGGTCTGCAGGCCCGCCCATCATCTCCGGAGTGAGGTGGCGGATGTTTGTGCGGTCGAGCACCCGCACCCGCTCGTCGTTTTGCAGCCGCCACACCAGTTGGCCATACCCGACATCCACGGCCACCACCTCGCTGGCGCCGCGGCTGAGCAGCACATCCGTAAAACCGCCCGTGGACGCGCCAGCATCGAGCGCCTTGCGCTTTTCCACCACGAGCCCACCCGCTGCGAAAACCTCGAGTGCTCCCAACAGCTTGTGAGCGCCACGCGACGCCCAGTTGTCCACATCCTCGGTGTTGACCTTGATGGACGCTTCCGGCTCCACCACCGTCGCAGGCTTAGTAGCCACGAAACCGCCGACTTGAACGCGGCCCTCCTTGATCCACGTCTGTGCCTGATCGCGCGAACGGGCGATCTTCCGGCGGACTAACTCGGCGTCGAGCCGCGTACGTTTCGGAGCCACTGAGGTGTGTCCCCTTTCCTGCGTTGTCGGGATAGCTAGTTATCGGTGAGTGCCTCGCGCAGCACCGAATGGGCACGGGCCAGCGCATCAACCTCGGCTGCAAGGTCTTCAACGGGCTCAGCCAGGATGGACTCGACACGCCGAGAGACTTCGTCTGCACTGATCTTCGCCGCCCGGGGATCGCGTGGAATGGGAGCGGGAGCCACGCGCATCACCACCACGCCGAGACTGCTGCTTCCGCGGCCTCGGATTCAGCTCGAACCTCTACCGGAACGTCTGCTCCTGCCCACCCCACCTCAAGCACAGTGCGCAACGCCCCCACACTCGAGGCGCCAGCAGCACCGCCGGTGAGAACAACCGCGGAGCCTTCGAGACGAGCCACGAAGCCCTCCTGGGCGCCGGGGATAAGCGCATCCGGACCCTCAGCAAGGGCGCGCATGTCGGCACCGATGTACGTAGGACGGTGCGCGGGAGGCGCCTCTAGTAGCGCGAGCGGCCCGGAGACACCCGTGAGCACATGAAGTGTGGGCATCCCTGCAGCCACGCCACCGGCAATATCCGTGTCAAGTCTGTCTCCGACCGCCAAAGGCCGCCGCATCCCGCGCAAAGAAGCAGCTTGCTCAAACATCGCCGGCTCCGGCTTTCCCGCGGCCTCCGGGACCACACCGGTGGCCGACGTCACAGCGGCGACCATCGAACCGTTGCCGACCATCAGCCCGCGTTCCATCGGCAAAGAAGTATCGAGGTTGGTGGCCAAATACTTGGCGCCACGCTGCAGACTCAACGCTGCTTCCGAAAGCTCACGCCACCCGGTATCCGGGTTGTGACCATGCAGCACTACCTTCGGATCACCGTCGGCGCTTTCCACGAGCTCGTAGCCAGCATCCCTGACCAACTTACGCAACGACGGCGCGCCAACCACGTAGACCGCGTCGCCGTGCTCAAGATAGCGGCCCGCCATAGTTACCGCCGCCATGGCCGAGGTCAGCACATCGCTCTCGTGCGCGGTAAGCCCGATGTTGCGCAGCATCTCCGCAACATCGGATGCACTGCGGGAGGCATTGTTGGTCACGTACATGGCGGGCAGCCCGGAGGCCTGGATGGCGTCCACTGCATGAGCTATGCCTTCGCCGCCGGACCAGACAGTTCCGTCCAAATCCAGCAGCAGACCGTCGTGTTCGTCCGTCAGGCGCATCCGTTTAACCCAGCTCGGACACACGCTCGGCCGCGTCTGTCATGCCGTCGATGTCAATCTTCGCCGCGTGCTCAAACCACCGCTTCGCCTCGGCCCGATCACCCGTAGCCAGCAACGCATCCGCGTACGCGTAACTCAAACGCGCTTGCGCAAAACCCTGCGAGTCCAGGGACGGGTTCAAACGCTGCAGCTGCGCGACAGCGGATTCGTGCTGACCCAAATCATGGCGGGCACCAGCGAGAACAATTGCAAGCTCGATCTGCGCGTCTCGGTCCAGGTCCCGGGCCTCCGGGCTGCGGCCCAATTCAAGAGCCTTCTCCGGGCGGCCCAAGCCACGTTCTGAATCCGCCATAACAGCGAGCAATCCAGGCCCGCCAGAGATTCGACGCGCCGCGCGAAGCTCCGAGAGCGCCTCCTTCCACTCCCCCGCGTGGTACGCCACCACGCCATTCGTCTCACGCACGACACCGACACGACCAGCACGGTTCTTCGCCGCGCGCGCATGTCGCAGGGCCAGCTGCGGGTCATCGTAAAGCAGGTCAGTCGCCATCAACATATGCTTAGCGACGCGCTCCGCGTTGTCCTTCGACAGCACCTTCAAATCCTGAAGGACCGACGGATCCAAATCCGAGACCTCCAAGTCCTGGGGCAGATCCGGCTCCAGCTCCTTCTGCGCCATCCGGTCCTCGCGGAAGCCTTCCCGGCGTGGGTTGGAACGATCGTGCCGCACGCCACCGCGACCGCGCCGATCGCCGCCCTGACCGTGGTCTTCACCATGGCGGCCGCCACCTCGACCACCATTTTGACCACCAGTTCGCGCACGACTATCGCCACGCCGGTCACGGCCACCTCGGCCCTCAGAGCGGCCCTCCCCACGACCTCGCCCGTCACCACGGCCACCATCTCGGCGGTGGCCTGCGCGCCCGCGGGGGTCGCGCTCGTCGCGGGCGGCGTTTTCGCGGTGACCCCGCGCGGTCTTCTCGCCGCGGCTACCAGAGTCACGTTGCGCTCCGTCTCCGAACGAACGCTCCTGACCGACTCCTTCGTCCACTCCTGACATAAGGGACCTCCGTTTCCAATCCCGATCATTATAGGAAAGCCTTCCACCGCGAGTCAGACCCGTCCCACATCCCCGCGGATATGTCCCGGTTAGTGTCCGGGTGTTCGGGTGTTCGGGTGCGGGTGGTCGAGCTCATCCGGGTTTTGGGGGTGTGTTCGGCTTGGGGTACTCGACCTCCACCATGAACCGGTTGGTTGGACGCAGTGGGGTTGTTCGGGTGTGTGCGCATGATGTGACATATCATCAATGGCGACCAGGGGGAACACGGCCTGATTCGGGGCCCAGTGTCAGATCGTGCGCGGGGTGGTGGTGCGACTCCGCCGCGTCGTGTGGCGGTGGTCGAGTAGTGGAGGTCGAGTCCGTAGCTATACGGGGGTGTGCTCGACCTGGGGTACTCGACTTTCGTCCCACAGCAGGCGTCATCGTAGGTGCGGATCCTGCCACCGCGGCATATGTGGCCTCCTGTCGATAGGCAGAGCCCCGCTGTTCTCTGCGGTGGGGTGGTGCGCGTGGTGGTGGTCGAGTACAACCCCGGTGCACGGGTGTGCTCGACCTGGGGTGCTCGACTTTCAGGAAGCATCGTGAGGTGGGGTGCGCATGATTTGACAAGGCATCGTTGCTGTCCTGGGGGAACACGGTCTGATTCTGGGCCCAGTGTCGAATCGTGCGCGGAGATGGGTGTGGCTCCGCCGCGTCGCGTGGTGGTGGTCGAGTGGTGGTGGTCGAGTACAACCCCGGAACACGGGTGTGCTCGACCTGGGGTACCCGACCTGGGGTACTCGACTCCCAGGAAGCACCGTCAGGGTGTGCGCATGATTCGGCGTGTCACCACCACCGTCCCCGGGGGGAACACGGCCTGATTCTGGGCCCAGTGTCAGATCGTGCGCGGAGATGGGTGCGGGCCCGCCGCGTCGCGTGGCGGTGGTTGAGTGGTGGAGGTCGAGTACCGCCCGGACCACGCGTGTGCTCGACCCGGGGTACCCGACTTTCACCACACCCGACGCGTGGGCACACCAAGTACATATACGTGAAAAAGCACCCGCCCACACATGGTGTGGGCGGGTGCTGTGTGTGAAGTTGTTGGGTCGGCGGTAACCTACTCTCCCACTCC
>ERZ1029858.12-NODE-12-length-201688-cov-16.142100_pt1 | contig 201688 bp, 190 predicted proteins | sample MGYA00519237_ERZ1029858 | MGnify/ENA primary metagenome ERZ1029858 (study PRJEB33666, sample SAMEA4610919) | skin metagenome | biome: Human-associated habitat; feature: Malodor aspect; material: skin | place: Philippines | collected 2015-08 ...
TGAGCATGATCTTTTCGGAAAACCGCTTCGCACTTTTCCGGATCATGCTCTAGCGGTTAGCGTTCGATGTCTGAAGAACAATCGGCGGCCTCCGGGCCGCCGATTTTTGTTTGCGGCCGTACCTTTTCACCGTCACCTTGAGGAGGCCGCGCAGCGGCCGTCTCGAAGGGTCGACGGCCCGACCGCGGCCGTGCATGCTTCGAGGCTGGCTCCGCTCGCACCTCAGCATGACGGGGATGGAGATCGTTGCGCTCAATCGCTGCTGCGCGCCTACTGCGGTATCTCCCCAAAGTTCTTGCCGACCGGCAGCACCGCATGCCGGATCAGCCGGGAATCCTCGACGCCAGCCTGGCGGTGCTTCACCGCCTCGCGATAGACGGGATCGCGGATCATCTCGACGAAGGCGGCGACGCTCGGATATTCGGCGATGAAGCAGTGATCCCAGCGCTCCTCTTGCGGGCCGATCAGCATCAGCTCGAAGCGGCCCTGCCAGACGATGCGGCCGCCGAGCCGCTCGAACACCGGGCCGCTCTCGCGGCCATACGCCGCATAGGCTTCCGCGCCGGTGGCCTTGCGGCCGTCGGGATAGGCAGCCCATTCGCGCAACCGCACCAGATTGAGCATGTGGATCGGGCCCGGCCGGTTGTTGTCCCGGAATTGCGCGAACACGTCTTTGGTCGGATCGATATGGCCCATGCGGTGCTCCTTTGTTTTTTGGTTCCCCAGAGCGCGATCGCTCGATCGCGCTCTACCATCCTCGTTTGAGCATGATCTTTTCGGAAAACCGGTGCCCACTTTTCCGGATCATGCTCCCTATTTAGCAACGCGCCGCCCCACCTCCTAATCCCGCGTTAAGCTTTGCGTAACCGCCCCTTAAACCGGGAACGTTAGCGTGCGGCCCTGTAAGGGTGAGCGTTGCGGATGGCGTGGGGACGTAAAAAAGGCGGTGGACGCAAGGAGCCGCTGTTCGGGCTTCCGGCCGCGCTTGCCGACCTCAGGTTGTCGCCGTCCGATCGCGTTCCCGGCGGCGGCGACGACGACAAGCCCGCCAGATCGAAGCCCAAGAACAGCGAAAAGAACCCCGATAAGGGCAGCGATTCCGGCAGCGAGAGACCGCGCCCGTCGCGCAGTGGCAGCAAGCGGCGCGGCAAGTCGCGCGGCTTCGGCATCGGCCGGCTGTTCTACTGGACCGCGGTGCTCTGCCTGTGGGCCGGCATTGCGGTGATCGGTGTCGTGGTGTGGGTCGGCGCGCATCTGCCACCGATCCAATCGCTGGAAATTCCCAAGCGCCCGCCGACCATCCAGATCGTCGGCATCGACGGCAGCGTGCTGGCACAGCGCGGCGAAATGGCCGGCGCCAACATCGCGCTGAAGGATCTGCCGCCTTATCTGCCGAAGGCCTTCATCGCGATCGAGGACCGCCGCTTCTATTCGCATTTCGGCGTCGACCCGGTCGGCATTTTACGAGCAGCCGTCACCAACGTCCTGCATCGAGGTGTCTCGCAGGGCGGCTCGACCTTGACGCAGCAGCTCGCCAAGAACCTGTTCCTGACCCAGGAACGCACCATGCAGCGCAAGCTGCAGGAGGCCGAGCTCGCGCTGTGGCTGGAGCGCAAGCATTCCAAGAGCGAGATCCTCGAGCTCTACCTCAACCGGGTCTATTTCGGCTCCGGCGCCTACGGCGTCGAAGCGGCAGCGCAGCGTTATTTCGGCAAGTCGGCGAAGAACGTCACGCTGCCGGAGGCCGCGATGCTGGCCGGTCTCGTCAAGTCGCCATCGCGGCTGGCGCCGAACCGCAACCCCGAAGGCGCCGAGCAGCGCGCGCAGGTCGTGCTCGCGGCGATGGCCGACGCCAAGTTCATCACCGACGCGCAGGCAAAAGCATCGATCGGCCAGCCCTCGATCGCAGTGAAGCCGGCCGGCGCCGGCACCGTCAACTATGTCGCCGACTGGATCGGTGAAGTGCTTGACGATCTGGTCGGCCAGATCGACCAGGACATCGTGGTGCAGACCACGATCGATCCGAAGCTGCAAGCCGTCGCGGAAGCCGCCGTGATCGACGAGCTCGCCGCCAAGAGCGTGAAGTTCAACGTCAGCCAGGGCGCGCTGGTCGCAATGACGCCGGACGGCGCGGTGCGCGCCATGGTCGGCGGCCGGAACTATTCCGAGAGCCAGTACAACCGCGCGGTCACCGCGAAGCGGCAACCGGGCTCGTCGTTCAAGCCGTTCGTCTATCTCACCGCAGTCGAAGCCGGGTTGACGCCGGACACGATCCGCACCGACGCGCCGCTCGACATCAAGGGCTGGAAGCCGGAGAACTACACCCACGAATATTTCGGCTCGGTGACGCTGACCCAGGCGCTGGCGATGTCGCTCAACACGGTTGCGGTGCGGCTCGGCGTCGAGGTCGGCGCCAAGAACGTGGTGCGCACCGCGCACCGGCTCGGCATCTCATCCAAGCTCGAGCCCAACGTCTCGATCGCGCTCGGCACCTCGGAAGTGTCCGTGCTCGAATTGGTCGGCGCCTATGCGCCGTTCGCCAATGGCGGCTACGCCGTATCGCCGCATGTGGTGACCAGGATCAAGACCAGCTCGGGCAAGCTGCTCTACGACCGCCCCACCGATCCGCCCAACCAGGTGATCGAGCCGCGCTATGACGCGATGATGAACAGCATGATGCGCGAGACGCTGATCTCGGGCACCGCGCGCAAGGCCGAGATCCCCGGCTGGACCGCCGCCGGCAAGACCGGCACCAGCCAGGATTATCGCGATGCCTGGTTCATCGGCTACACCGCCAAGCTCGTCACCGGCGTCTGGCTCGGAAATGACGACAATTCGCCGACCAAGAAGGCGACCGGCGGCGGCCTGCCGGTCGAAGTGTGGAGCCGCTTCATGAAGGCGGCGCATCAGGGCGTGCCGGTCGCGGCGATCCCGAACTCGCAAGGAAGCTGGGCGCCGGCGAACCTGATGCAGATCTCGTCGCAGATCACGGCGCCTTCAGGACCGGCGGCGCCGATGCAGATCCAGCCGCCGATACAGGCGCCGCAACCGGCGCCGGTCCCATCCGGCGGCTATTATCGCCAGCCACCGCCGACACCGGCCCGCGCATCACCGCCACCCAACCCGAACGCGCGGCCGGAAGCGGCGGCGGGGCTGGATGGCTGGCTGGCTGATCGGTTGTTTCGGTAGGGCGTTAGACGCACGGTCTCACCACAACGCCACTGTCATCCCCCGCGAAAGCGGGGGATCCAGTACGCCGCGGCCTCTCGATTGAAAACTGGCGCCTCTGGAATACTGGATCGCCCGCTTTCGCGGGCGATGACAGCAGAGGTGACGGGGATAGTGTGGGACGGGTAGAGCGACGCGAGCGCCGCCTATTCCTGGATCCCGTAGCGGTGCAGGTCGTTGCCGTGGGTGTCGAGCCAGTTCTTGGCGCGCGTGACCGACGCGCAGACCTTGTCGACCACCCGCCAGAACCGCGCCGAATGGTTCATCTCGACGAGATGCGCGACCTCGTGTGCTGCGAGGTAATCGAGCACGAAGGGCGGCGCCAGGATCAGCCGCCACGAGAACGACAGCGAACCGGCCGAGGTGCAGGAGCCCCAACGGCTCGACTGGTCGCGGATCGAGATCCGCCGCACCCGCACGCCGAGTTCCGCGGCGTGCAGGGCCGCCGCCTTCTGCAGATCCTTGCGCGCCTCGCGCTTGAGGAAATCATGCACCCGGCGATCCATGTGCTCGACGCCGCCGGCGACGCAAAGGATCTTCTCGCCGCTGTCGCGGGTCTCGGTCCACACCGTGCCGCGCTCACCCGAGCGATGCACCAGCCGATGCGGCACGCCGCGCAACGGCACCACGGTGCCGGGCTGGAACGGTGCGGCCTTCGGCAAACGGCCAAGACGCGCGGCGATCCAGCCGCCATGGATATTGGCGAACTCCTTCGCCTCGACGATGGTCCCGCGCGGCGGCATGGTCAGGATCGCTTCGCGGTCGGTCGGATGTATCCTGAGCGTATAGCGCCGCGCGCGCCGGTGCCGGCGCAACCTGACGGTGAAGAACTGGGAGCCGTGTCTGACCAGTACGGTCGCGGGTTCGGCAGGCCGCCGATAGAGGAGCGCGCGAGTAGCCATGTCTGAAAGTCCGGGGAGCAGGAGTTCGCCCGAACTTTGCCATATCCGCCGCCAGGGAAAGCGCTCGGCGCAAAAACAAATCATTTGCCCAATATACAGGGGTCAGCCGTTTATTGACCTCTACCGGCAGGGGTCGGAACCGGGATTTTTTCGATGAATCGGAGTCGCGAAAAAGGCCCAAGAGATGAAATTAAATTCATTACTTGAGCCTCGACTGATTTGAGATTCTTTTATTTAAATCAGTGACTTACCCGGACGCGATAATCGCGGCCGGGGTGATACCTATTCGGCCGCGGCGACCAGGGAAAGTCGCGTATTGGCCGCCGAAACCATGAAATCGGAGATCCGCGGCACGATTTCGGAGCGGAAACGCGAGCCGTTGAACACGCCATAGTGCCCGACGCCCTTCTGCACGTAGTGCACGCGACGATGGTTCGGAATGGCAGTGCAGAGCGCGTGCGTCGCCTCGGTCTGACCGAGACCGGAGATGTCGTCCTTCTCGCCCTCGACCGTCATCAGCGCGACGCGGCGAATCTTCGACGGATCGACCGGCTTGCCGCGATGGGTCATCTCGCCCTTCGGCAGCGCGTGCTTGACGAACACGAGGTCGACGGTCTGCAGGTAATACTCGGCGGTGAGGTCCATCACCGCGAGATATTCGTCATAGAATTCGCGGTGCTTGTCGACCAGATCGCCGTCGCCTTTGACCAGATTGGCGAACAGCGCCTTGTGCGCGTCCATGTGCCGATCCAGATTCATGCTGATGAAGCCGTTGAGCTGCAGGAAGCCCGGATAGACGTCGCGCATCACGCCCGGATGCGGGAACGGCACCTTGGTGATGACATTGTTGCGGAACCAATCGATGCCGCGCTCCGCCGCCAGATCATTGACAGCGGTCGGATTGCGCCTTGTATCGATCGGGCCGCCCATCAGCGTCATCGACAGCGGCACGAACGGGTCGTTGTTGGCTTCCATCACGGAAACGGCTGCCACAACAGGCACCGAAGGCTGGCACACCGCGATGATGTGCATGTTGCCGCCGAGCGCGTGCAGCATCTCGATCACGTAGTCGACGTAATCGTCGAGATCGAACCGCCCTTCGGCGAGCGGCACCATGCGCGCATCGGTCCAGTCGGTGATGTAGACCTCATGGGTCGGCAGGAACGCCTCGACCGTGCCGCGCAGCAGCGTCGCATAGTGGCCGGACATCGGCGCCACGATCAGCACACGCGGGTGCGGCGAGCGCAGCGGGCGCGTCAGCTTGCGGTCGAAATGCAGCAGGCGGCAGAACGGCTTTTCCCAGACCGTGCGAACCTCGACCGCCGTGCGGATGCCGTTGACCTCGGTCGTCGGCAGGTTCCAATCCGGCTTGCCGTAGCGGCGCGTGGTGCGCTCGAACAGTTCGCAGCCGGCGGCGATCGATTTGCCGAGTTCGGTGTGGGTCCACGGATTGAGCGGGTTCTGAAACAGGATCTTGGTGGCGTCGGTTACCGCGCGCACCGGATTGAGCGACGCATGCGCCATCTCGTACATCCAGTACAGCGGCGTCGTGAGTGCCGGACTGCCTTCCGCCGCCAGTGGCGGTGCACCAAATTCACCGATGGGCATAGTATTCTCAGACCCCTGTTTGCGCCGCAGCATACTGACCAATGCGTAACATTGCGTCAATGCGCCGCAAACCGAATCTGGGGTCGATGTCGGGCTAAAACACCGGGAATCCACGTGAAAGTGACATTTATTCACCACCCGCGAGCAGCGACCCGTTGCGCTTGGCGCTCTGTAAAAGGGCAAGGAAGATCGCAAAAGAGGCAGCGAACAGGATGGCGTTGATGACCAGCGCCCACGCCATCAGGTCGGCACGGAAGACGTGATCGATCAGGAGCGACCGCATGCCTTCGAACACGTAAGTCGGCGGCAGCGTCCAGGCGACCACTTGCAGCCAGGCCGGCAGCACCTCGACCGGATAGTAGATGCAGGCCAGCGGCATCACCGCGAACATCAGCGTCCAGACGATGCTCTCGGCCCCTAACCCGTTGCGCAGCACGAGACCCGAGGCGAATACGCCGACCGACCAGCTGGTGAAGATCAGGTTGCAGAAGAAGGCGATCAGCGGCAGCCCGATGGCGTAGAAATTGAAGCCGAAGAAGAACAGCGCCAGCAGCGTCATCGGGATCACGCCGATCGCGAGCCGGATCAGGCTCATGATCATCAGCGAGAGCAGGAATTCGATCGGCTTCAGCGGGCTCATCATCAGGTTGCCGAGATTGCGCGCCCACATCTCCTCCAGGAACGAGATCGAGAAGCCGAGCTGGCCGCGGAACAGGATATCCCACAGGATCACCGCGCCGATCAGCGTGCCGCCCGCTTTGGCGAAGAAGCCCGAGGTCTGCGAGATGTAGTTCTGCAGGAAGCCCCAGGTGATGATCTGCAATGCCGGCCAGTAGATCAGCTCCAGGAGCCGCGGCCATGACGACATCAGGAGATACCAATAGCGCAGCACCATCGCATTGATGCGCTGCAGTGAAATGCCGTGCCGGCGATAACTGAGGATTTCGCTCATGGTGCATCCTCCGGCGCGCCCTCCCGCACCCGGCCGCGCGCGACGTCGAGGAACACCTCTTCCAGCGTGTCGCGGTTGTAGCGCGCCATGATCCGCTCCGGACTGTCGTCGTCCTGGATCTTGCCGCGCTTCATGATGATGACGCGGTCACAGAGCCGTTCGACCTCCAGCATGTTGTGCGACGCCAGCAGGATGGTTGCGTTATGGGTCTTGCGATAGGTCTCGAGATGCTGCCGCACCCAATCGGCAGTGTCCGGGTCGAGCGAGGCGGTCGGCTCGTCGAGCAGCAGCAGGTCAGGCTCGTTGATCAAGGCCTTCGCCAGCGCGACGCGGGTCTTCTGCCCGGCCGAGAGCTTGCCGTTGGAGCGGTCCAAAAATTCTTTGAGATCGAGATCAACGGCGAGCTGGTCGATCCGCTCGCGCAGCTGCTCCACGGCGTAGAGGCGGCCGAAGATGGTCAGGTTCTGCCGCACCGTGAGCCGCATCGGCATGTCGACATAGGGGCTTTCGAAATTCATCCGGCCGAGCACGTCATAGCGCTGCTCGGGGATCTTGGCGCCCAGCACGCTGACGCTGCCCGAAGTCGGCAGCACAAGGCCCATGATCATCGCGATCGTCGTGGTCTTGCCGGCGCCGTTGCCGCCGAGCAGGCCGGTGATGCTGCCGCGCGCGATGCGGAAGGAGATATCGTCGACCGCGCGGGTGGTCTTGTAGACCTTGACCAGCTGCGCAACGTCGATCGCGGCCGATCCGTCCCGACCGGCCAGCGGCGGCTGATTGGGCGCGTGTCCCTGACCCGTTCCGCTCTGCTGCATATGGCCGTCATTGGGCCATTGCGACAATAAGCGCAAGGCTTGCCCGCCATCCTTGCGCTAAGTCGCGAATTTGTGCGCCGCCCACGGCACAGCTAAAGTCCCGAGATGATGACCGACGTCGCTTCCGATTTCCGCCAACCCCGCCGCTATGTCCGCCTCGATACGATCCTGCGGCTGCGCTGGCTCGCCGCGCTCGGCCAGCTCGTGGCGATCTTCATCGTGGCGCAGGGACTGGAATTCGACGTTCCGATCGTGCCCTGCGTCATCATCGTGACGTTCTCGGCGCTGCTCAATCTGGCGCTGCAGATCGCATTCAACCCGATGCAACGGCTGGAGCCGGCCTATGCCGCGGCCCTGCTCGCCTTCAACATCGTCGAACTTGGGGGCCTGTTGTACTTCACCGGCGGGTTGCAGAACCCGTTCTCGTTCCTGTTCCTGGCGCCGGTGCTGATCTCGGCCACGGTGCTGCCGATCCGCCTGACGATCGCGCTTGGCTGCCTTGCGGTCGCCTGCGCCTCGGCGCTGTTCTTCTATCATCTGCCGTTGCCCTGGGACGGCGACGATCCCTTGGTGCTGCCGCCGATCTATCTGATCGGCGTCTGGCTTTCGATCCTGCTCGCGATCGGTGTCACCAGCCTTTACGCATTCCAGGTGACCGAGGAGGCGCGCCAGCTCTCCGATGCGCTCGCCGCGACCGAGCTGGTGCTGACGCGTGAACAGCATCTGACCCAGCTCGACGGCCTTGCCGCTGCCGCCGCGCACGAACTCGGCACGCCGCTGTCGACGATCTTCCTGATCTCGCGCGAGCTCGAGAAGACGGTGCACGACCCGGCCATCGCCGGCGACCTCAAGACCGTGCGCGAGCAGGCGCAGCGCTGCCGCGACATCCTGGGCAAGATTGCGCAATTGTCATCCAGCGGCGCGCCGTTCGACAACATGAAGCTGTCGACCCTGATCGAGGAGGCAGTGGCGCCGCATCGCGATTTCGGCATCAACATCAAGGTGCGGCTTGCTGTCGCAGCAACGCGCGAACCGGTCGCCGCGCGCAATCCCGCGATCCTCTACGGCGTCGGAAACATTCTCGAAAATGCGGTCGATTTCGCGCACCAGACCGTCGAGGTGAACGCGTGGTGGAACGCCGAAACCATCGAAATCGTCGTCTCCGACGACGGCCCGGGCATCGCGCCCGACATGCTGAAGCGGATCGGCGAGCCGTATCTGTCGCGCCGCCGGGGCGCGGACGAGGCCCAAAATGCGCGCGGCGGCCTGGGCTTGGGGGTTTTCATCGCAAGGACGCTGCTGGAACGCACCGGGGCCAAGGTGTCGTTTACCAATCGCCCGTTCCCTGATCACGGCGCCGTGGTGCAGATCGTCTGGCCGCGCGAGCGGTTCGAGGAAGCGGCGGGAGACACGGAGACGTCATCTTAAGAACGGTTCTCAATCTCGCCTCTGGCATACCGGATGCATTGCTCTTTCTAGACTTGCACGCGACTTTCGGCTGCCTTGGCAGCGCCCCAGTGCAACCCCATATTTAGCGGGTCTATCACAGGGAAAAATGGATCGTGAACGCAATCGCTGAACTGAATGACCATGCTGACAAATCGCTCCTCATCGTCGAGGACGACAAGCCGTTCCTGGAACGTTTGTCGCGCGCGATGGAGACGCGAGGCTTCTCAGTGAAGTCGTGCGATACAGTGTCCGACGGCATCGCCGAGATCGGCCGCGCCGCCCCCGCTTTCGCGGTCGTCGACCTCCGCCTCGGCGACGGCAACGGCCTCGACGTCGTCTCGGCGTTGAAGCGCAAGCGCCCCGAGGCGCGCGCGATCGTGCTGACCGGCTACGGCAACATCGCGACCGCCGTCACCGCGGTGAAGATGGGCGCCGTCGACTATCTCTCGAAGCCCGCCGATGCCGACGACGTCGTTGCCGCGCTGCTGGCGACCGGCACCGAGAAGTCCGAGCTGCCGGCCAATCCGATGTCGGCGGACCGCGTGCGCTGGGAACACATCCAGCGCATCTACGAGATGTGCAACCGCAACGTCTCGGAGACCGCGCGCCGCCTCAACATGCACCGCCGCACCCTGCAGCGCATCCTCGCCAAGCGCGCGCCGCGCTAAGCGAAGTGACAGATTGTTTTGCGATGGCCGGGCTCGTCCCGGCCATTTGCTTTTGTAGGACGCTTCGTAGCGCTGCGTGGGATGGGTGGAGCGAAGCGATACCCGTGGCTCAAGCACCGTCACCCTCAGGGAGCGCGCCCTTGCGCGCGTCTCGAAGGGTCGACGGCCACCGGCCGGGCCGTTCATCCTTCGAGACGCCGCTTCGCGGCTCCTCCAGCGACAAAGGCGAAGCCTTTGCGCGGGGATGACGGATTACTGAGTCTAAAACTCATGCCCCTGTGGGTCGACCAGCCGGTTGATCCGCTGTGCCGCGGCCATCGCAAAGCGCACCGTCATTGCCTTGCGGGTTGCCGCCGGCAGGCGATGCTCCGGCGCCTCGCAATGCAGATGTGCGCCATACGCATCGGCGATGATCAGGCCGGTCCCGGCCGGGAAAATCTCGCACGGCAGATCCTGCGTGAAGGCGAAGAACAGCCGGTCGCAATGCATCCGGTAGTCCTGCCATTTCTGGTCGGCGCGCAGATCCTCGACCGATGACTTGATCTCCACGATCCAGATCTCGCCGCGCTCATTCAGCGCAACCAGATCGGCCCTTCGGCCCGACGGCAGCGGTAATTCGCTGATGCAGGAAAATCCCAGCGATCGCAGAAGTCGCGCCGTGCCGCGCGCGATCGCAAGCGCGGTCTCCGACTGGCGGAGGTCGGGCGCGGGCACGAGCGCGATCTGGCGGGCGGGCGATTCCATCCGCAGAGAGTAGCCGATTCCTCGATCGGCGGCAGCGCCGGAATCGGCCGCAAATTCGCAGCGAAGCCGCCTTGGTTTCGGCCTCAAGCTACCGCGAAGCCGATGGAACCTCGGCTCCGAGGGACGAAAACACTGAAGGAGAGACCCATGCGGTCACGCATCACACTTCGCTCGTTCGTCTTCGCTCTCGTAACCCTTCCGCTGTCAGCTGGGCTGTCCTCGGCCATCGCCAAGCCCGTGGTCGAGGTCGCCTTCGTGCTCGACACCACAGGCTCGATGGGCGGGTTGATCGAGGGCGCCAAGCGCAAGATCTGGTCGATCGCGACCGCGATCGTCGATTCCAACCCCGACGCCGACATCAGGATGGGCCTGGTCGCCTATCGCGATATCGGCGACGACTATGTGACGAGGAAGGTCGAGCTGACCCGCGACATCCAGGATCTCTACGCCAACCTGCTGGAGTTGAAGGCGCGCGGCGGCGGCGACTGGCCGGAGAGCGTCAACGAGGCGCTCGATGTTGCCGTCAACAAGATGCAGTGGACGCAAGGCGCCGACGGCACGCGCATCGTGTTCCTGGTCGGCGACGCCCCGCCGCATATGGACTATGCCCAGGACACCAAATATCCGGTCACGCTCGCGGTCGCCAAGCAGCGCGGCATCATCGTCAACGCCGTGCTCGCCGGCAACGCACAGGATACCGAGCGGGTGTGGCGCGATATCGCGCAGAACGGCAACGGCGAGTTCATCCCGATCCCGCAGGACGGCGGCCAGATCGTCACCATCGAGACGCCGTTCGACGAGGACATCATCATCCTGCAACGCGAGATCAACGGCACCGTCATCCCCTACGGGCCGCGCGCGCAGCAGAAGCGCACGGAATCCAAGACGCAGCAGCTCGCGAGCGTCGCCGCGGCCTCTCCGGCGCGCGCCTCCGAGATGGCGAGCTTCATCAACAAGCGCGCCAAGGTGACGTCGGAGGCGGTCACCGGCGACGGCGACCTCGTCGCCGACGTCGCTGCCGGCCGCAACGACATTGCCAAGGTCAAGGACGAGGATTTACCCGACAACCTCCGCGCCATGAAGCCTGAGGCGCGCACCGCCGAAATCGACAAGCAGATCGCCCAGCGCAAGACGCTGAACGAAAAGCTCGCTGCGCTGGTCGCCAAGCGCGACAAATACGTCGCCGAACACCGCAAGAATACGCCGAAGGCGTCGTCGTTCGATCGCGTGGTCGAGGATACGCTGAAGGCGCAGATCAAGCGCTAGGGAGGACTGGCCGCGCTCTATCGCTTCCCTTCCCCGCAAGCGGGAGAGGGAGCCCGGGCGATGTGCTCACATCACTCGGTCACGCCATCCACCGGTGGTCCCAGGATCACGCCTTCATTGGCCCGCAGGTCGAGCACGCCTTCGACCTTCTCGCCTTGCCGGTCCATGAAAGTCGACAGCAGCACCTCGTTGCTGAAGCCGATCGCGCTGGAGGAGACCGACGCGGGGGCTGCGCCGAAGTTCAGCGCGATCACGGCGACGCCTTCGGCGGCGCGGCGCCGGAACAGCAGGACATCGCCATGCGCGGCCACCGGCTCATAGCTGCCATGGACGAGCTGCGGCAGCTTTCGCCGCAACGCGATCAACGCCTTGTAGAGGTCGAGGATCGAGCCCCGCGCCGCCTCCAGGCGCGCGACATTGTCGCTTGCATAATCCTGCGCGAGCGGCAGCCACGGCGTCGCGGTCGAGAACCCGGCATGGCGTTCGGCGCTCCATTGCATCGGCGTGCGGCAGCCGTCGCGACCGACGCCGAGACCAGGCACGTTCTTCTCGAAGGGATCGCGCACCTGATCCGGCGCGATCGCGACCTGATGCATGCCGATCTCGTCGCCATAATAGAGCGTCGGCGTGCCGCGCAGCGTCAGCAGCAGCATCGCCGCCACCGGCACCTGCGCCGGCCCCACCCGGCTCGCCACCCGCGGCCGGTCGTGATTGCCGAGCACCCAGTTCGGCCATGCCCCGGGCGGCAACGCCTTTTCGTAATCGGCGACGATCTGCTCGACCGCGCGCGCGCTCCACAAGGTCGACAGCAGCGCGAAATTGAACGGCATCTGCGCGCCGCGCAGATCGTTGCCGTAATAGGCGACCAGCCGGTGCAGCGGCAGGTAGATCTCGCCGATCAGCACGCGGTTGTCGAACTCCTCGGTGACGCGGCGCATTTCGGTGATGACGGCATGGACTTCGAGCTGATCGGTCGAGTATTGCGTCAGCACCTTCTCATGCGGCGGCCGGCCCTCGCGGTAATGCGGGTTCGGCGGGTTGTCGCGGAATTCGGCATCCTTGATCAAGTGCCAGATCACGTCGACACGGAAGCCATCGACGCCCTTGCGCAGCCAGAAGCGCATCACGTCGTAGATTGCGTCCCTGACCTCGCGGTTGCGCCAGTTGAGATCAGGCTGCTGCGCCAGGAAGGCGTGATAGTAATACTGGCCCGAGGCCTCGTCATAGGCCCAGGCGCTGCCGCCGAATTCCGACAGCCAGTTGTTGGGTGGACCGCCATCCGGCGCTCCATCGCGCCAGATGTACCAGTCGCGTTTCGGGTTATCGCGCGAGCTCTTCGCCTCGATGAACCAGGGATGCTGGTCGGAAGTGTGGTTCGGCACCAGATCGAGGATCAGCTTGAGGCCGCTGTCGTGCGCGGCCGCGACCAGCGCGTCGAAATCCTCCATCGAGCCGAACAGCGGATCGATGCCGGTGTAATCGGAGATGTCGTAGCCGAAATCGGCCATCGGCGAGGTAAAGATCGGCGACAGCCAGACCGCGTCGACGCCAAGCCGAGTCAGATGAGGCAACCGCGCGATGATCCCCCGGAGATCACCGACGCCATCGCCATTGCTGTCCTGAAACGAGCGTGGATAGACCTGATAGAAGATGCCGCGCCGCCACCAGTCGCGCTCGTCCTGATCCATCCGATTCCCCCTCGCTCGTCGCCCCGTGTCCCCGGGGTCGTCCGCGTTCAGGGATGACGCACAATTCGGGACAGAAAGATGGCGCTGGCGCGTCAGTGGCGGGCCATCGCCAGCTGATAGATGGTAATCAGCACCTCGAACAGGATCAGGAAGACGATGATCAACTCCAGCCGCAGCGAGCGGCTGGTGTCGATGATATCGGTCAGCACCTGCGCGGTCTCGGCCACGACCGCGAGCTTGCGGTTGAGCGATTCCGCGCGCTCCTTCAATTCATACTCGTCCTCGAGCCTCGCATAGAGCCGCTCGAGCTGCGGCTTGTCCCAGAGGATGTCGGGCTTCTCCGACACCTCGACCGGCCCGGCCACGCGATGCCGCACCGACAGCGCGTTGCCGATGTGCTTGAGGATCGCAACACGGCCACCAAGCACCCGGCCGCCCTTGGCGAGCTCGCGCGCGAACGGTTCGGTGGAGTCGAAGACGGCCCGGACCTCGCGTTCATGCCGCGCCAGCACCACGCTCTTGGCCAGCGCCTCGCCGACCAGGATCAGCCGTTCCGGCGACAGGCTTTGCAGATAGATCGGACCGCCGGGCGGAATCTGATCTTCCTTCTCGGCGGCAACCTCGATAATCGCGATCTCCTCCTCGCGGCGCGTGAACAGGCCGGTCATGCGCGACTGCAGGCTGCGCAGGAATTCATCCTCCTCCAGCGCATTGAGGCCGATCAGGACGACGACGCCGTAGCGGAACAGGATCGCCACACCATTTTCATTGACGCGAAACGCCAGCGGCGTCGTGGCCAGCACGTCGCCGCGCTCGAGGCCGGACGTGTTGATGCGGTCCGCGACGAAGAAGGCGCGGGCGGTGGTCCGGGGTCCGCCGAGCGGTGAGTTGGGAGCCTGGGTCATGAAATTCCGGACTACGAGGACTTGACGCATGATCGAGAGCACCCGCCGACCGGCCTGCTCACGAACTTGTTCTGCTGCGGGCGACCTTATCACGGTCCGTTTTGGGATCACACGCCATGGCGGGCGCATTTGGCGTGCGTGTTGACGTCATTTCCCGGAAGCCTATGGTGCCGCCATGACCGAGACAACCGACACCAAACCGAAGGCCGGCGCGATCATCGTGCCGGTGACGCTGTTCGAACAGAACTGCACCATCATCTGGCACGAGCCGACCAAGAAGGCCGTGGTGATCGACCCCGGCGGCGACGTGCCGAAGATTCAGGCGGCGATCAAGCAGACCGGCGTGACGGTCGAGAAGATCTGGCTGACCCACGGCCATATCGACCATGTCGGCGGTGCCGCCGACCTGCGCGATGCGCTGCAGGTCAAGATCGAGGGCCCGCATATCGCGGACAAATATCTGCTCGACAACGTCGTCTCGAGCGGCGAGCGCTTCGGCATGACCGGGGTGCGCAATTTCGGCCCCGACCGCTGGCTCGACGAGGGCGATCAGGTCTCGATCGGCGACCTCACCTTCGACATCCTGCACTGTCCCGGCCATTCGCCGGGCAGCGTGGTGTTCTTCAACAAGGAGCTGCGCTTCGCCCATGTCGGCGACGTCTTGTTCGCCGGCTCGGTCGGGCGTACCGACCTGCCCGGCGGCAGTCACCCGACGCTGATCCAGTCGATCAAGCAGAAGCTGCTGCCGCTCGGCGACGATGTCGGCTTCATCTGCGGCCACGGCGCGGGATCGAGCATCGGCCAGGAACGGATGACGAATCCGTTCCTGACCGGCGAGATGTAGGCGCGCGCTTAGCTTCCTGTTTGAGCATGACCTCCGCGCAAACGCGTTTCGCGTTTGTCGCGAGGGAAAAGCCGCTTCGCACTTTTCCGGATCATGCTTTGACCTCAGGGCTGCTTCATCAGCCCTGCGGCGGTCAACGCCCGCGTGATGACGCCGCCGACATCGACACCCTTGCTTCGCGGCTTGCCCTGCTGCCTGGCTTGCTTCTTTCCCGGACGGCCGCTGCTGCGGACGGCCACAGGCTCGGGCTTGCCCGCAGGCACGGGGATGGTCATCGAGATCGTGTCGGCGTTCTCGCGCGGCACCCCGGTCGGCGCGATCTGCGGCTGCCGGACCTGGTCGGTCAGGCCGAAGAAGCTCGCGATGTGATAGGACGAGGAGATCCCGGCTTCGATCAGGAACGCGCCCTCGACGCCGTAACGCTCGTCATTGCCGGCCAGCCCGAGCGGCGTGCCGTGCGCCATGTCGGTGATCGAGTAGGATTCGACCAACGTCTCGCCGTCGGCATTCCACCACACCTCGCGCGGATGGCCGTCGACATCGGCTCTCGACATCGCCGCAAGCGGCAGGCCGTGCAGGTCGAGCCACTGCCGAACGATCGCATCGGCATTGCCCGGATGCACGGTGCGGTCGGCGCTGCCGTGCCACACCGATATCCTCGGCCAATCGCCCTTGTGCTTGGACGCTGCGCGCACGCGGTCGCCGAGCTCCGGCGCCGACAACGCGCTTCCCTGCATCATGCCGCCGAGCGCCTCGCGCAGATTGCCGGCAACGCCGAACGGCAGCCCGGCGATGACGGCGCCGGCCGCAAACACATCCGGATAGGTCGCGAGCATGACGGTCGTCATCGCGCCACCGGCGGACAGGCCCGTCACGAAGATCCGGCGCGGATCGATCTTGTGCGCACCGGCGAGGTGCCCGACCATCTCCCTGATCGATGCGGCTTCGCCCTGGCCGCGCGCGATGTCTTCCGGATCGAACCAGTTGAAGCAGGTGTTGCCGTTGTTGGCGGACTGCTGCTCGGGCATCAACAGTGCGAAGCCATAGTGCCTCGCCAATGTCGACCAGCCGGCGCCGAGATCGTATGACGCGGCGGTCTGGCCGCAGCCATGCAGCACGACGACGAGCGCGGGCGATCGCGCCAGCTGCTCCGGCACGTATGAGAACATCTTCAGCGCACCGGGATTGGCGCCGAATTCGGTCGTCTCGACGAGCGGCGTCGGCACGGCCGGCGCGAGCGCGCCGAGGCCATTGAACGCGTTCATCTTGGGCAGATGACGCAGAAATTCGATGTTGTTGACCAGCGACAACAGCAACTCCTGAGGTGATTTATTCTTGTGTGTCACCCGATCAGATAATTGCTGCACTGCGAAATAAAAAGCCCGTGTGCTGTCTTTCCCCGCGGAATAGTGAGATTCGGCGTTAAAGCGTGACCGGAACCGGGCCGCGTGCGGATCGCTCGAAATAGTTGCCGTAGCACCTTGTTCGAGCATGAACTTTTCGGAAACAGCGCACCATCGCCTCCGGATTCATGCGCTGGCCCGGCGCATCCATGACAGAAATGCGGCTGAAATGGATATCGACAGCACAAACAATGCGCATGCCGCAAACAACGCCAGATGCGCTGATGTCGCGCCCTCGATAGCGAAGAAGACCGCGCCGATCGCGGCGACGCCGGCCGCATTGCCGATCTGCGTCGTGGTGCCGTACATGCCCGAGCCGGCTCCGGCACTTGCCGGCTTCACGCTCGACAGCACCGCGCTCGACAGCGGCGCCATTACCAGGCCCTGGCCGTAGCCGAAGATGACAAGCACCAGCGCGAGCAGCAGCGCCGATGGCGCTGCGATCGCCTGAACCGTCGCGACCAGCACGCCGAGACCGACGATCTGCAGCGCGCAGCCCTCGATCAGCACCAGGGTGCCGCGATGCCTGGCGCGCATGCCGCTGTGCCGCGAGGCAATCACGAAGGTCAGCGCCAGCGGCACGAATACCAGCCCTGCCTGCAACGGTGGAATCTGCAAGCCCTTCTGCATGAACATGGTCATGACCAGATAGAAGGACAGATTCGCGAAGAAGAAGAAGAACACCGCGACCATGCCGCGCGTAAAAGTGCGGTCCGACAGCAGCGAAAGATCGATCAGCGGCATGCCGCCGCGGCGCGCGACGCTCCGCTCGATCCGCACGAACGCCGCGATCACGGCAATACCCGCGGCCATCACCAGCCAGACCCACGCCGTCCAGCCGAGATCGTGACCGAACAGCAGCGGGCCGATCAGACACAATAGGCCCACGAACAGCACGATCGCGCCGGGAATATCCAGCCGCGTGCCGGCGCGGCGCGGCACCGTCGGCATGATCTTCAGCGCGGCGGCGATGATGACGACGCCAAACGGCACGTTGACGAAGAACACCGCGCGCCAGCCGAGGCCGGCGAGATCGAGCGTTACCAGCGCGCCGCCGAGCATGAAGCCGGCGGCGCCGGCAAGCCCCAGCACGATGCCGTAGATTGCGAAGGCCCGCGCACGGGCGGCGTCGGGGAACAACAGGTGCAGCGTCGCCAGCACCTGTGGCACCATCAGCGCCGCCGTAGCACCCTGAGCGAGCCGCGCAACGATGAGCTCGGGCCCGGATTGCGCCAGCCCGCACCATAGGGAAGTCACCGAGAAGCCCGCGACGCCGGCGACAAACACGTTCCTGGTGCCGTGGATATCGCCGAGCCGGCCGCCGGTGACCACCAGCGTGCCATAGGCGATCAGATAGATCGCGATCACAGCCTCGATCTGCGCCGGCGTTGCCTGCAGCTCCGTTGCGATCGTCGGGATCGCGACGTTGACGATGAAGGCATCGACGCCGAACATGAACTGCGCCGACACCACGATCGCCAGCACCCACCAGCGCCGGGATGTCTCCGCGCGCGTCGCAACGATCTGGTGCATGCTCTGTCCTGCCCGAAATGACGTAACGGCCGACATCAGCAGATTCCAGTCATCTCTTCGATTACCTCGGACGTAAGCGTTGGTTCACGGGCGTGTCATCCATGGCCACCCCCACCTGCCCGTGCTCCGCCGCGCAATTTGCGTTGACGCGCTGGGAAACATTCCGGAGCGCGGCAATCGCCGCCGATTTGCGCAACAACCATGCGGGCGCCGCAGCCTCGGAGCATTGCCTTGCCCCGGGCCATTCCGTAGGTTGGCGGAAAGCCCCGATAACAATAAGTTGGAGAGAACGACCTATGGCGCGCCTCAAGTTCGGAGCCTTCCTCGCCCCGCATCACCCGATCGGCGAGCATCCGATGCTGCAATTCCGCCGCGACCTCGATTTCGTCGAGCAGCTCGACGCGCTCGGTTACGACGAATTCTGGTGCGGCGAGCACCATTCCTCGGGCTGGGAGACCATCGCCTCGCCGGAAATGTTTTTGGCCGCCGCCGGCGAGCGTACCAAGCGGATCAAGCTCGGCACCGGCGTGATCTCGCTGCCTTATCATCACCCCTTCAACGTCGCGCAGCGCATGGTGCAACTCGACCACATGACCGGCGGCCGCGCCATCTTCGGCTCCGGCCCCGGTGCGCTCGCCTCCGACGCGCATACGCTCGGCATCGACCCGATGACCCAGCGCGACCGCCAGGACGAGGCGATCGCGGTGATCCGCCGCCTGTTCAACGGCGAGCGCGTCACCGCCAAGACCGACTGGTTCGAGATGCACGACGCTGCACTGCAGATCCTGCCGCTGCAGGAGGACATGCCGTTCGTGGTGGCCTCGCAGATCTCGCCGTCGGGCATGACGCTGGCCGGCAAATACGGCATCGGCATCATTTCGCTGGGCTCGATGTCGACCCAGGGCCTGATGGCGCTGCCGCAGCAATGGCAGTTCGCCGAGGATGCCGCCGCGAAGGCCGGCACCACGGTAAGCCGCGCCAACTGGCGCGTGCTGCTGTCCTGGCACATCGCCGAGACCCGCGAGCAGGCGCGGCGCGAGGCCGGCGCCGGGCTGATGCGCTGGCACAACGAATATAATGTCGGCACCCTGATGCGGCCGGGCCTCACCGCGTTCGCCTCGCCGGATGAAGCGGTCGACAAGACCGCGTTCATCGAGGGCGCCGCGTCCACCATCGGCACGCCCGATGACCTGATCAAGATGATCAAGAATCTGGTCGACGTCTCCGGCGGCGTTGGTTCGATCATCGGCTTCGCGCATGACTGGGCCAATCCGGAAAACACCCGCCGCAGCTGGGACATGGTGGCGCGCTATGTCGTGCCCGAGATCAACGGCTATATCGACGGCCTGCGCAAGTCGCGCCAGTTCCTGATCGACAACCGCGCCGTGTTCGAGCGCGCCGGCCAGGCCGTGATGGCCAAGATCATGCAGAACGACAAGGCCGCCGCAGCGCTCCAGCACACCGGCACAGGCCGCGTCGCGATCCCGGCCGTGAATGCGCCCGATCTCGCCAAGGAAGCGGCGAAGCAGAAGGCGTGATTTGTGTCCCGGCGCGGGACGAGAATCGCAAGATCGTGCCACATCCACCGCTGTCGTCCCGGCGAAGGCCGGGACCGATACGCCGCGGCGGGTGTTGTCAGAGGGACTCGTCATTCCGGCGTCGTTCAACAACGACCATTGGGGTTATGGGTCCCGGCCTTCGCCGGGACGACGCTGAGTGTTTGGCGCGGCTTGTGAATCACATGCCCGCCTTCTCGTGGCATGATTTGCCCGAGCCTTGCTCTTCGTTTCGCCCTCTCTCTTAACAGAGAGCCACTAGCGAAGCGCTCTCCTCGAACATCATCCGCCCTCGGGCCTCAAGGCCTGAAACTTGATCTCGTCAACACGCGAAAGAACAAACTCCAGCAACGGCGAACGGTTACCTTCATTGTAGCCTAGCACCAGATCGACCAGCGGCGGCGCACCCTGAATCGGACGGCAGACGATGGTTTTCGGGAGCAAGTTCTGCGCGTAGAGCGGAAGAAGGCAGATGCCCCCAGTGGAGGCGATCAGCGAAATAGCCATGGCTAGATTCTCAGCTTGGTGCGCCACTTCCATCGCCAACCCATGTCGCGTGAAAAAGTCATTGATCGCCGATCGCAGCGTTGGGGCTCTCGCCGCAGACACGCCGATGTAGCTCTGTCCTGCCAAATCCTTAGGACGGACCGCGGAGCGCGCCGCAAGCGGATGGTCTCGTGGCATCATGGCCAGGATCGGATCATGGCGGAGCAATTTGAACTGAAGGCCCGCCGCGCTCTTCTCCGGACGCATGAACGCAAGATCGATCTTACCCCGCGTCAATGCCGCAGCGAGGTCGGGCGAGTCCTCGCTACGGATCGTGATTTCCGTACTGGGCAGCTTGCCGCGCAGGATATTCATGACCGCCGGAAGCCAGTCCATCTCGTAGCCGGTGAGAAACCCGATCGAGAAGGCCGATTTCGCGGGCTGGGCGGCGCGCCTCGCGGCTTCCGCGGCGGCCTCGACCTGCAGCAGGGCGACCCGCGCGTGGTCTAGAAAGACGCGCCCCGACGGCGTCAATTCGATGCCGCGCGGTCCGCGCACGAACAACTGCACCCCAAGCTCCAGCTCAAGATCGTGGATCTGACGGCTCAATGATGGCTGCGCGGTGTGCAGACGCTTTTCCGCCGCAACCGAGAAGCTGCCCTCTTCGGCCACGGCGACGAAATAACGAAGGTGCCGGAGCTCCATAGCTATCCCTCAAAAGTATAGCTCGAATCCTACGAAGTCTTTCTCAAAGAAGCCAGCCCCAACTAAATCTCCAGTCCATCGAGCCACACCGACGCAAGAGCCTTCAGACCTTCATTGCGGACGAGTTGAGCTAACCAGGCCGATTAAGCATATCGGCCATACCATTTGGAGAGTGACATGACCAAACCCGTTGTCCTGATTACAGGCGCCCTTACCGGTATCGGCCGCGCCGCGGCGCTCGCCTTCGCCCGCGAGGGCGCCAGCCTGATTGTTTCAGGGCGCCACGACGATGCAGGCCGCGAGTTGACCGCTGAACTGCGTTCGCACGGCGTCGAAGCCGAATTCGTCCGCGCCGACGTCCGGCGCGAGAGCGACGTTGCGGCATTGCTCGAGCGGACGATCAAGCGGTTCGGCCGGCTCGACGTGGCGGTCAACAACGCAGGTACGGAAGGCGCGCCGGGCCCGCTGACTGAGCAGACGCCGGAGAGCTACGCAGCAACATTCGACACCAACGTCCTCGGAGTTCTGCTGTCGATGAAGCACGAACTCCGGGTCATGCAGCCACAAGGCTTCGGCAGCATCGTGAACATCTCATCGACCATGGGCAGCCGCGGCGCACCGAACGCTTCGCTCTACGTTGCCAGTAAGCATGCCGTCGAAGGCTTGACGAAATCTGCGGCGTTGGAAGCGGCGGCCTTCGGCGTTCGCGTCAACGCGATCGCACCTGGTCCGATCGAGACCGCCATGCTCGACCGGTTCACAGGCTCCGCCGATCGGAAGGCCGGATTGATCGCGGGAATTCCGCTGAAGCGCGCGGGGCGCCCCGAGGAGCTTGCGGACGCCATCCTGTTCGCGGCCTCGAGCAAGGCATCGTTCATCACCGGCCAGATCATCAGCGTCAATGGCGGCAAGACGGCCGCGTGAAATACCCCCGATAACAATCCAAACAGGAGAACAATCATGACCGACCTCATCAGCCGAACTGCTCTCGTCACCGGTGCCTCCCGGGGTATCGGCCGCGCCACCGCCCGCGCACTCGCTCTCGCCGGCGCCCGCGTCATCGTTCACTACGGCAATTCCGCCGAGGATGCGCATTCCTTGGTCGCGGAGATTCGCGAAGCCGGTGGGCAGGCCGACGCCGTCGGCGCCGATTTGTCAGCATCCGATGGCGCGCAGAGGCTCGCCGCCGAGGTCCGCAAGCTCGTCGGCCAACTCGACATTCTCGTCGCCAACGCCGGAATTGCGGTGCCCGCCACCATCGAAGCGCAGACCATCGAGGATTTCGATCGCATGTTCGCGGTCAATGTCCGCGCGCCGTTCTTCCTGGTGCAGCAGTTGCTCCCGATGCTGGGCGACGGCTCCAGCATCGTGATGACGTCGTCACTGGCGGCGCGGGCCGCCGTCGGGCAGTTGTCGGCGTATTCCGCCACCAAGGGCGCGATCGACACGATGGTGAAGCACTTTGCCTCGCTGCTCGGACCGCGCGGCATCCGCGTCAATGCCGTGGCACCGGGCATCATCGACACCGACATGTCGGAATTCGCCAAGACGGATGGGGGCCGCGATTATGCGCTCAAGATGCAAGCCCTGCAGCGGATCGGCCATGCCGACGACGTCGCCGACGCGGTGACTTTTCTCGCTTCGAATTCCGCCCGCTGGGTGACCGGCGACACCATCCAGGTCGGCGGCGGCTCAAAGCTTTGACTTCGGGAGATCAGCCATGAAGCTCTATCAGTCCTCTGCCTCGCCCAACTCGCGCCGCGTCCGAATCTATCTCGCCGAGAAGGGCATCACGATGCCCTTTGTCCCCGTCGATCTCGCTTCGAGCGAACAGTTCTCCGACGCTTATGCGGCAATCAACCCGCGACGCGTCGTGCCGGCTCTCATGCTCGACGATGGGACAACCATAGCGGAAGTACCGGTGATCATCCGCTATCTCGAAGAACTGCATCCGATCCCGCCGTTACTCGGAGGTTCGCCCAAGGAGAAAGCGACCATCGCCATGTGGGAGCGCCGAATGGAACTGGAGGGCTTCGCTTCGGTCATGGAGACCGTGCGCAACGGAGCCCCCGGCCTCAAGGGGCGGGCGATCGCAGGTCTTCACGGCTACGATCAGATCCCCGAACTGGTCGTCCGTGGCCGGCGCCGGATCGCCGATTTCTACGGCGACCTCGACGTACGGTTGTCTGAGACGCCGTTCGTTGCGGGTGACACGTTCAGTGTCGCCGACATCACGGCGATCGTCGCAATCGACTTCGCCAGCAAGGCGCTGGGACTATCCACGCCAGACGAACACGGCGCTACGCGCCGATGGTACAATTCCATCGCTTCGCGCCCCAGCATGATTGCCTAAAGCGCGATGAGATTGGATTGAATCGTCTTTGCTCCCCGCTTGCAGCAAAGCCGAAAGCTTACGCCACCGCGCCGATCCCGACGACATCGATGCCGTCGACGCGGCCGCGGATCGGCAGTCGGCCGAGATCGCTCACCGGAAATGGCGGCGGCGCGGTGAAGCGGGCCATCGCCGCGCGTGAGGCGAGGAAGCCGCCATCGACCTTGCGGCTCAGTTCCTCCAGCCGCGCAGCGGTGTTCATGACGTCGCCATTGAACACAATGGCCGGCTTGACGTCGCCGATCTCACCGACGATCACGGGCCCGAAATGCAGGCTGCCGCGGATCTGCGGCACGGCGCCGAATTCGCGTTCGAACTGCGGCGCCGCCTTCTGCAGTGCGTTGCGCATCGCCACGAAGCAGCGCAGCGGCCGGCAATCGACCGCGCCGAGCCGCTCCGGCCAGGTCACGATCACCTCGTCGCCGACATAATTCAGCACCTCGCCGCGATAGTCGACGACTGATTCCGTGAGCAAGCGAAACGTGCGGTCGAGAAAGCGGTGAATACCTACACCGCCAAGCCGCTCGGCCAGTCCGGTTGATCCCGCGATATCGACGAACAGCACAAAGCGGTCCTCCTCGACCGGAGAATGATAGCGGCCAGTGACGAAGTTCATGAAGACACGCGGGCCGATCAGGGTCGCGATGCTGAAGCCGAAGTTCAGCACCAGCGAGATCGCGGCGGAATAGGCGATGCTGAACCAAAAATCCGTGATCGAGGTTTGATACGGCAACCCGGCCACGCGCTCGCCGACCTGGAGCAGCTGGATGGCAATGATAATGACCGCATATACGGCGCTGCGAACCGCCAGAAGGGCAGTGAAAGACAGACGATTGAGCCGCTCCGACAGCGGGCCCTGAAAGACGAATAATTCGATCCCGCCAAGCACCACGCAGGTTACAAAGGCGTAGGCAAATCCCGCAATCATCGCCGCCATGGAGTGATGGCCTTGCGAGAGATTATTCACGACGCTCGCCACCGCGCCGGCGACGATAATAGCACCGAGAGTGCGCAGCTTCCGCTCGAGCTTCGCGTTCATGCCTCGCCTCGACGAATGCGTCTAACCCGTCCCCTGATCGAACGCCTTGCGCAGCGTGACGTAGCCGGCCTGCTGCTGGCTCCAGTTGCGGCCGCCGGTGATGGCGCCGTCGACGACGAGGTCGTGGCCGTTGATGAAGCTCGATTCGTCACTCGCCAGGAACACCGCGGCATGTGCGATATCGTCGGGCAGACCGGCGCGCGGGATCGGCTGCGCCGCCTTGTAGACCTCGCGCATCACGGCGGCGGTCTTCTCGGCGGCGTCGGTCGGCAGCCCGAGCGCCTTGCCGAAAATGCCGGTGGCGATCGCGCCGGGCGAGATCGAGTTGACGCGGATGCCGGACTCGCCAAGCTCCATCGCCACGCATTTGGTGAAATGAATTACCGCGGCCTTGGCGGCGCCATAGACCATCGATGAGGAGAAACCCGCGAGGCGCCCGGCGATGCTGCCATTGTTGATGATGCTGCCAAAGCCCTGTTTGCGCATGGTGGGCGCGGCATGCTTCATGCCGAGCATCACGCTGCGCACCAGGGTTGCCATCGCGGCGTCGAAGCGTTCGACGTCGAGGCCCTCGATGCCGCCGGTCTGCGCCGGGCCGCCGGCATTGTTGAACAGACAGTCGATCCGGCCGAACTTCTCGACCGCAAGCGCGATCAGCGCCTGCATCTGTTCCTCGACCGTGACGTCGGTCTGCCGAAACACACAATTGCTGCCGAGCTGCTGTGCCAGCGCCTCGCCTTCCGGCGCACGACGCCCGGCGATCACGATCCGCGCGCCCTCGGCAACAAACACTTCAGCCGTTCGCAACCCGATGCCGCTGGTCGCCCCCGTGATCACCGCGACCTTGCCGTCTAGCCGTCCCATGCCGGTCTCCAAACCCACGTTTGATGTTGCGGATATTCCTCAGCCTCTTCCTGCAACGCAAGCGCGGGCACGGTTAACGGCTGGCGAGGTCCGCCTGTGGCCAGAAGGCCACAACTGCGGTTTTTCGGTCGCAGCGGCCTTATTTTGGTTCGCCTGTTCACGTGAACTGGAACGACGGATGGCGAAATGGATCGACGAATTCAGGGCGGGTTGGCGGGGCGATTCCCAGCCTTCGATGCCGCTTGCGGCCGGTTTCGCCGTGCTCTGTCTCGTTTTGGCCACGGCCGCCCGCTTCGGACTCGCCCAGATCAGACCGGACGTGTTCTTCACGCCGTATTTCCCGGCGGTATTCTTCGCGACCGCGCTTGGCGGCTTCCGGATCGGGATCGCATCCGCACTGGCGAGCGGCCTGCTCGGCGTCATCATCAATTTCAGCAGCGGGCATGCCGATCCGGCGCGCTTTGCGCTGCTGATGATTTTTTGGGCGGTGTGCGGCATCGCGATCTGGGGCGTGGAGCACTACCGCTCCCTGGTCGCGCAGCAGCGCGAGGTGTCCAAGCGGCTGCTCGAAGAGGAGCAGTACCGCAAGATCGTGGTCGACGAATTGCAGCACCGGCTGAAGAACAAGTCATCGACCATTCACGCCGTGCTGCATCAGGCGCTGCAGGACCGGCCCGATGTCTGGCAGCGCATCGACCATCGCATCCGCGCGCTTTCGGCGACCGACGATCTGATCGCACGGGTCGACGGCTATGGCTGCGATATCAGGGATTTGCTGCGCTCGGAGCTCGGACCTTACGGCCACGTACGGTTCAATCTCAACGGCGAGCAATTGTTCCTGCCGGCCAAGCTCGCGGTCTCGCTGGCGCTGATCTTCCATGAGCTCGCAACCAACGCAGGAAAATACGGCGCCTTCTCCTCGCCGCGGGGGTTTCTGCAGGTGTCGTGGACGGTGGACGATGGGCGTCTCAACGTGATCTGGGACGAAACCGAGGGGCCGGTGGTCGAGGTGCTCGGCGAACCCGGCTTCGGCAGCAAGCTCCTGAAGTCGGCGCTGCGGCCGTTCGACGGCAAGACCGAGATCAGTTACCTGAAGACCGGCGTTCACTGCACCATGCAGTGCAAGCTTCCCAACTGTTGATAAGTCGGCTTTCCGGCACAGCCGCATTTTCCGGTGCAACCGCGCGCGCCGCAATCGCTTTCACCGACGACTGAGCCCGCCATTGATACTCTGTTAATGACGATTGCCGCGACGGCTTGCGAAAGCAGCCCGGGTCTCTTTCTGTCACGGCATTTCTCAGGTCCGCTTAACCAAAACTACAACGGACTTTGCCAAGGTCGGCACATGCATAGTTTCACGAAAGACGATTTTCAGGCGGGCGCGGCAGCGACCGGACAGGACGACATTTCCGGAAATGAACTGCGCATCTTGCGCGATCTACTCCAGCTGCTGCCGGCGGGCGTGACGGTCCAGGACGAGCAGGGCCAGTTCATCCTGGTGAACGAAGCGGCAGCGAGCCAGCTGCAGCTGGCGGCGAGCGCGAGCCAGCCGGCGCCGGTCGACGACCGCCACGCCGCCAATCTGGACATGCTGCGCAGCGGCCGTCCGGTGGTGCTCGAGGAAGTGCTGTCCTGCGGCGCGGCCAAATACGTGTTTCTCACCTCGCACCGGCCGGTCCAGATCGCCGGCCGCAATCTCCTGATCTCGACCTCGACCGACATCAGCGAGCAGAAGGCGTTCGAGGACCAGTTGTTTCGCTCGGCCTATTACGATGAACTGACCGGCCTGCCGACCCGGCGCGTGATCGAGCATCGCGTCAACGACCTGATCCGCGACTCCGCGCAGAGCCATTTCGCGCTCGCCTTCCTCGACGTCGACAATTTCAAGCACATCAACGACTATTACGGCCACGCGATCGGCGATGCGCTGCTGGTCGAACTGTCCAAGCGGCTCGGCCACGCGTTGCGCGAGACCGATATCCTGTCGCGAATTTCCGGCGACGAATTCCTGCTGCTGCTGAACCCGATCAGCAGCAATGACGAGGTGGCCGAATTCATCCATGTGATGCAGGAGCGTCTGAAGGCGCCGTTCTTCATCGAGGAATCCGAGATCTTCGCCTCGACCTCGATCGGCGTCAGCCTCTATCCCGTCCATGGCAGGAGCTACGAGGCGTTGCGCCAGAACGCCGACATCGCGATGTATCGCGTCAAGAACAACGGCAAGGGCTCGACCGCGTTCTTCGACAACAGCATGGAGCGTGAGGCGCTGGCGCGGATGAAGATCGAGCAGTCGCTGCGGCTGGCGATCCTGGAGAAGCGGTTCTGCTGCGCGTTCCAGGCCAAGGTCGACATCCGCACCCAGGAGGTCAAGGGCATCGAGGCGCTGGTGCGACTGCGCGACGACGAGGGCGTGATCCAGGCGCCGGGCACCTTCATCAATCTCGCCGTGGAGCTCGGCCTGATCGACGAGCTGACCTTCCTGGTGCTGGCGGAGATCGTCAAGTCGATCGACCTGATCAACGACACGTTCGGCCCCACGGCAACGATCAGCATCAATGTCGCCGCCAAGCAGGCCGGCAATCTCGAATTCATGCGCCGCTTCGCGCGTGCGCTCGAGGAGACCGGCTTCCCGAAGCGCTTCATGATCGAGGTCACCGAAGACGCGTTCGTGACCCGGACGCATTTCCAGGACCAGATCCTGCCGATCCTGCGCGGCATCGGCGTCGGCATCTCGATCGACGATTTCGGTATCGGCTATTCGTCGCTGTCGGCGCTCGCCGACATCACCGCCGACGAGATCAAGATCGATCGCTCCTTCATCACCGACATCCATCAGCGGCCGCGCAGCCAGGGCATCCTGCGTGCGATCGAATCGCTGAGCGAAGCGCTCGGCATGACCGTGATCGCCGAGGGCATCGAGTCCTACGAAGAGCTCACCTACCTGCAGGCGGCAACCAAGATCCGCTATGCGCAGGGCTATTACTTCGCCAGGCCGATTTTCCTCGAAGACCTGAAGCCCGCGACGCCGGTCGCCAGCGAGAGCCGCGCCAGCATGGCGGCACGCGCGTCCCAGGACAGCCGCCAGAGCTATTCGCGCGCCAACGGCTTTCGGCGGTAAGCGCTTGTGGCAGGGCTGTCGCATACAGCCCGCCTGCGCAGCGACGCGCAGCCAAAACATCGAAAACAACCCCATGCAAAGGAGCCGGCGGTGCGCCGGTACTCGACATGAAAGCTTGACATGTCAGCTTGACATGTCGGGCAATCAACGGTATTATTCTATTATTCAGAAATATCACAGACCTCACCCCTCTCTGTGGCGGTCACCTTGTGCGATTGCCTTGTCGCGTGCAGGAGGAGGCATGGGCCCGGCTCCCGCGGCCGTCCCCTAGGAACGCCGACGCGAAACGCACGGCGTCATCGGCGCGCGCGGCCTGCATCGAAAATGCCAGCAGCACCGAACTCCCAGCCGAGAAAATCCTTGCCCCAAATCTTTTTCTCATTGTCGTTCTCCCTTTGAGGCGCGACGCGCCTCGCCCGCACCCTACCGCGGTGGCGCGCACCGGCCTATATTGAGGCCGGTCTTACGCGAAGGTGTCAGCCATGCAGCCTGTCTCTATCCTCCTGAATGTCCTCTGGATCCTGATCGGCGGCGCGTGGATGGCGTTCGGCTGGCTGATCGCTGCGGTCATCATGGCGATCACCATTATCGGGCTGCCCTGGGCGCGCGCCGCCTTCAACATCGCGGTCTACACGCTGCTGCCGTTCGGCTCACGCGCGGTCCGCCGCGACGAGGTCACCGGCATGTCCGACCTCGGAACCGGGCCGCTCGGGGTGATCGGCAATCTGATCTGGTTCATCCTGGCCGGCTGGTGGCTCGCGATCGGCCACGTGATCACGGCCATCCTGCTGGCGGTAACCATCATCGGCATTCCCTTCGCCTGGGCGCATCTCAAACTTGCCGGCATCGCGCTGTGGCCGATCGGCAAGGTGATCGTGCCGGCGTGAAGCCGAGGCATCACGTCGTGGGCGGCCAGAACTTCGGTCTGATCGAAGCAGAACCGAAGCTCCGGATTCTTATTTGACGCGTTTTCTTCAGGCGCTCCCGCGGTCCACTTCGCTTGAAGACGCTCTAGAGCCAATCCTTCGTCGTCTGCGAACAGGCCTGGAAATCGCGGCGCCAAATGTACCCTTGACCACCGCAGGGCGGCCGTGGGCGCGTGGTGGCGGGACATTCGTTCCTGAGCCGCGCGCTGGTGCCCCAGCCATCAACCACGCAGGCGCCGTTGACGGTGCTGTGGCAGCCTGTGCCACAGCCGTCCGCGGCGTTAGCCGGGGTCAGGCCGAGCAACGCACCTGCCGTTAGAACCGCGAGCAAGCTTGCTCTCATGATGCTCTCCATCAAGCTGTCGGTCGTGATGCCCCAGTCGCGAAGAGAGCGTAGGCGATCTCGATGCCGCTGGCCACCGCGCCGCCGCACACATTCCGGTGTGCGTGATCAGCGCGCCGCTTCGCAGCCGGGGATGTCGAACACCGCGGTCAGGCCGCAGGGTGAGTTGAGCATCTTGCCGCCCTCGTGGCCGACGCCGGGCACGTCCCACACGCTGTGGTTCGGCGTGCCGCCGTCGCGGGCGGCCATCGCCGCGACATAGGAATGGCCGCGTGCGTAACGATACGGGCCTTCGGCTTCCGCCATGCAGGATTTGTCGAGCGCGGGATGATCGGGGTTGGTGTCGAGCGTTCCCAGGAGATAGATCACGCGGCGCCCGACATAGGCCTGCTCCAGCGCGGCCGGGGTCGGCTCGGCGAGATAGGGCGGACGGTCGTCCATGCCGAATTTCCAGCTGTTATAGCCTTCACACTTCGCCGCGATCGCGGGCTCCGGACGCTCCTTGGTGAAATACGCATAAGAGGACGGATTGGCGACGACGTAGCGCACGCCGATGCCTTCGCGCAGCAGCACCTGATCGCCCTTCACCGCGATCGCATAGCGCTGCACCACCTGGCCGCCGCCGGAATGACCGAACACCACGACCTCTTTCAGGTTCGGAAACAGCTTGCGGTCGCCGAGCCTGGCCAAAATCGCATCGAGTGCGTCGAACGAGCTCGCCGGGCCGGGTGCGATCGCGGGCTCGCCGCCCTGCCAGCCATAGATGCTCCAGCGCAGCGTCGCCGCTGGCAGCTTGAACGCCTCGACATCGGGTTCGATCAAAAACTGCGGCGCGATCATCAGCGTGCGCTTGCCGACATCGCCGGCCGCCGCCTGCGCGCTCAGCGCCGCGCGGAAATAGTCGTCGGCATTGCGCAGCACGCCGTGCAGCACCAGCACCGCGCGGGTGACGTCGGGCAGCGGATTGGACCAGTCGGCCGAAAGATAAAGCGGAAACGTCGCGTTGCCGACGGCGATGCGCCCGCTCGCGATCTCCTTGACCGGCTTCATGTCGCGCTCGGTCTGCGCCGGCGTGGCCAACGCGACCGGTGCGTGTGCTGCCGTCAAGGCGAGCAGCGCCAATGCCGCAAGCCAGCCCCGATGATGCATGTTCAACTCCGTTGTGCTGCAAGCCCGGCGGGATCATGCCGCGTCAGGCGCCGTTTCACCCGTGAATTTTCGGAAAGTTTTCGGATCGCGCCTCACGCCGCGAGGCGCCCGCGATTGTTCGCAGCGAGGATCGGGCGGATCAGGCGGCCGAACCGCTCGGCCTCCTCGTCATGCAGATAGCCGGACAGGCAGAACGAGTGGCAGCCGGCATCGATGAACTGCTGCAAGGTCGCGGCGCATTGCTCGGGATTGCCGACCACGGCGATGCCGGCGCCGGGCCGCACCTTGGTGATTCCGGTCCACAGATGCGGCATCAGCAGGTCGCCGTAGTCGCGCGCGAGCTGCTGCACGCGCTGGTTGGCCTCCGAGCGGTTGTAAAGCGTCTTCATCTCCTGCTTCTGCCGCTCGGTGGCGTGGCGCACCAGTTGGTCGGCCACCTCCCAGGCATCCGCCTCGTTCTCGCGGCAGATCACCTGCAGCCGCATGCCGAAGCCGATCCCGTCCTCGCGGTCGTGGTCGCGCGCCATCCGCCGGATCTCGGCGATATTCTCCGCGATGCGCTCCGGCAGATCGCCCCAGAACAGATGGACGTCGGAATGCCTGGCCGAGACCTCCCAGGCCTGCCGCGAGCCGCCACCGAGATAGAATTTCGGAAACGGCTGCTGCAGCGGACGTGGCCGGATATGCGCGCCCGAGATGGTGTGAAACTTGCCCCGGAAGGTCACCGGCCCGCGCGTCGTCCACAGCGCCTTCAGGATCGAGACCTCCTCCTCCATCAGCGCGTAGCGCTCCTCCTTGGGCTGACGTACGCCTTCGGCCTCGACCTCGCTCTCGTTCTGCCCGGCGATCAGGTTGATGCAGATCCGCCCGCCCGACATCTGGTCGAAGGTCGAGATCATCTTCGCCATCAAGACCGGGTTGATGTAGCCCGGCCTTGCCGCGATCAGCGGCTTGATCCGGCTGGAGCGCGCCGCCATGAAAGCGCCTGATATCCAGGCCTCCCAGCACACGGAGCCGACCGGGATCAGCAGATATTCAAACCCGGCATCCTCGGCCGCCTTGACCACGCGCTCGCAGAGTTCCGGCGACCCGGCGACCTGCGCCTCCATCAGCCCATAGGCCGTGGTGTCGCCATGCGTGGGCAGATACCAGCCGAATTCCAGCGGGCGCATGGGCAAACTCCCTCGAAAGACGGCCCTTTTTGCTTGGACCTGTCATATTGGCGCAGACAGTTTACAGCCTGGTCCCGGCCAGCCAAGGCCGTTGCCGACGGAGGACCAATCAGCTAAATGAAGCCCTGCACGCACCCGTAGCTCAGCTGGATAGAGCGTTGCCCTCCGAAGGCAAGGCTAAGTCAAGTGCGCTGTGGGGCACGTTGGAAAAGATTGAGGAAAACCAAGCGATTGGCGAAACTCTAAGGAAGCAGCAGAATCGCTTTGGTGGTCGCGGAAGCATCGCGGAAGCAAACGGTAGGGAGCGTGTAGAGTGCAAACGGCGACAATCGGCAGGGTTTGAACCCGTGTCGTTTGCGCTGGTGTAAATGTCGAAATCGAGATTGACCCTGTTCGGTCTCGACCACTATCTGAAGATCAATGCACCCATAGCTCAGCTGGATAGAGCGCTACCCTCCGAAGGTAGAGGCCTCAGGTTCGAATCCTGATGGGTGCGCCACCTTCATTTTTTTAGGTGGTCTCACAGCATGAAACTAGAACGATCAAACATTGCCTTAGGCCACATAGCGCGGGACCGCTAATCCTCCCACCCTTCTCGGCGTCGGCGAGATGATAGCGCGCTATGCCAGCTATCAGGACCTAGCGACCATCATCCAGCATCGTCGCTCGACTTAACAAGTTCTGAACTACGCGCCTTTCGCTCCCACCACCACCTTCCATCGAGACTGCTTTGACGCTAATCTAGGATCAATCGCAGCGAGCTGATGAGCCGCCGGATTTCGATGCACGATGGTGCTGAGCGTCTCTTAGAAAATATCGTTATCCCAGACGCATTGTGCAGGAGTCTGCCGCATGGCTTGCTTTACTCGCTTTCTTTTCGTTGCCCTATTTGCCGTCTTCGCAGGTTTCGCTAACCCGACTATTGCCCAACCGGCGGCCAACGAACTTATTATCCTGTCGACCACCACGACGCAGGACAGTGGGATTCTTCGCATCCTAACGGATGCCTTTGCCAAGAAGTCGGGTTTGACCGTGAAAGCGATTGTCGCGGGTAGCGGCGACATCTTGAAACAAGGCGCCAGAGGCGAAGGCGATGTGCTGCTTACGCACTCACCTGATGCCGAAAAGCTCTGGATGGCGGACGGCAATGGAACGTCGCGGCGGCTCGTAATGTACAACGATTTCGTGATTATCGGCCCGGAAGGTGATCCCGCGAAGATCAAGGGGTTGAAGTCCGCCGATGCCCTGCGGCGTATCGCGGAAACAAAATCGCCTTTCGTTTCACGCGGCGACCAGTCGGGAACTCACGTCCGCGAGCTCGCCATGTGGAAGCGTGCGGGGATCGATCCGAAGGGCCAAGCGTGGTATCGGGAAACCGGACAGGGCCAAGGCCAGACCATGGATGTCGCATCGCAATTCCAAGCCTACGCCTTTACTGATCGGGGCACCTATCTCACCCAAGCCAAGCGCATCGGCCTGCCGATCCTCGTCGAAAATGATCCGGCGCTCTTCAACATCTACCACGTCATGCCGGTCAACTCTGCCAGGTTTCCCAAAGTGAATGCGGCCGGCGGCCAGGCTTTTGCGGACTGGATTGTCTCGCCGGAGGGACAAGACATCATCGGAGAATTCGGGAAGGCCCAGTATGGACGGTCGCTGTTCGTCCCGGCAGCAAACAAACAAGAGAGCGAACTCCTCCGGAACTAGATTCGAAAATGGAGACCGGGTCCTGGGACTATTGGGCTGAGATCGGTCAGGGGTTCGTTGACGCAGTATCACTTCTTGTGACGGGTGATCCCGACACTTGGGGTATTGTTCGCCAGTCGCTGTTGATCTCGCTCTCGGCGACCATCGTCAGCATGGTGTTTGGCGTTCCACTCGGATTCTGGATCGCCTACAGCCGATTTCCGGGTCGCAGCCTGTTCCTTGCGATTTGCAACACCGGTTTCGGACTTCCCCCGGTTGTCGTCGGTCTGATCCTTTCGATTCTGCTTCTGAGACATGGCCCTTTGGGGTATCTGAACCTGCGGTTCACGCCCTATGCCATGATGATAGGCCAATTCATCCTCAGCATGCCGATCATCATCAACCTCACGGTGGTCGCGCTCCAGCAGCTTGATCCAAGGCTGCGGATGCAAATCAAGGCGCTCGGCGCGTCGCGCTGGCAGACGGTTTTGCTGCTAAGCCGGGAAATCCGCCTGCCGCTCCTCGTAGCCTATATGGCGGGCTTTGGCGCTGTGGTGTCAGAGGTCGGCGCAAGCCAGATGCTTGGCGGCAACCTGCCCGGATCGACACGGGTGCTGACGACAGCGATCGTCATGGAGACCGGCATGGGCCACTACGACCGTGCTATGGCCTATGGCATCGTGCTGCTCCTGCTTGTTGCGCTGGTCGTTGGGCTCCTGACTTGGATGCAACAACGCGACGGACAGCGATGAACATGGCGCTTCTCAACGCCTCCGCCATCAGTGTTCGCCGCGGCAAGCACATTACGCTGCACCCGACCAATTTTGCTGCGAGCGCGGGCGAGACCGTCGGCATTTACGGACCAAATGGAGCGGGCAAGAGCACCCTCCTACAGGCCCTTGCCGGCCTTTTGCCGCTTAACGCCGGTACCATCACCCTAGCGGGACAAGTGCTGGGACGAGATCTCACGCCGCTGGACTATCACAGGCGCATCGCGGCCGTCTTTCAGCAACCGCTGCTCCTGCGTGGCACCGTTGCTCATAACGTCGAGCTCGGACTGAAGCTGCGCGGCATCAGCCGCGAGGAACGTCGGGCGCGAGTCCTTCCTACGCTTCAACAGTTGAAGATCGCGCATCTTGCCGGTCGCAGTGTGGGTACACTCTCAGGGGGAGAGGCACAAAGGACCAGTCTTGCAAGGGCTCTGGTCTTGGATCCGGAAGTCCTCTATCTGGACGAACCGTTTTCCGCCTTAGACCAGCCGACCCGGCGGCGCCTTGTCCAAGAGCTCGCCGGCGTCCTGCGAGCAAAGCAAATGGCTACTGTCATCATTACCCACGATTTGATGGAAGCCTCTACTCTTTGCGACCGCTTCCTCATCCTCGACGCAGGCGCCATTCTTCAAGAAGGCTCACCGAACGACGTCATACGGCACCCCAAGACTGAGCGCGTTGCCGAAATCGTTGGCACTGAACAGGTTTGGGACAACAGCGACTTCAAAGGTCAGTCCTGATGACAGACCCGTCAACAAGCCGAGAAGTCAAGACGCTGCGCTGACGGCGTGGCTGCACACGACCGGTGCGTTGAGGGCCCAAGCGTAGCTGGTCATCGCTGTCGGCTGTCGGTTGATCTGGCTGCTAACAATTGTCGAATCGACGGAACCCTTCCCCAACCTGACCGTTCTCCGGCTCCTTGGCCTCACGCCATCCACCTCTCAGGGCTTCAACAGCAGACGATCGGCGACACGGCGCGCGATCTCTACCGACGCCTCCTCGGGGATCGGGAAAACTGAACTGACGTTGATTTCGCACAAAACATAGCTATCGGTCCCGTTGACGTCTCGTGGGCCGAGCATTAAGTCCGCGTCCCAGATCATTGGGAGATCACTTCTTTGAATCTCCAGCAAAGAAGCCAACTCTGGCGTCCATTCGTCTTCCATCAATCGCCGCAGACGCTGGAAGCGCGGATCGGCATTGGAGGTGTAAAGCCGCGGTCCGGCCTCTGCGCGCGCGGCCGGTGCCTCGACCAAGGCTTTGACCCGCTGGTAGCCGAAGCCGGCGCAGCGATCGCCTGCCATATAGCAACGCACCACACCTTCGCTTAGGCGCGGCTGAAATGCCTGATCGATCACGCAGCCGTCTTCGAAATATTCGTTACACCGGTCGAGAAATTCATCCAGCGCTACCTCCTCCGCAGCGTCCTTCGTGGCGTCCAACACGCGGACGATCGACCGGTTGCCCAGGCTCGGCAGCAGCTCGACTTTCCAAACGCCCTGACCGCCATTACCGCGGTTACGCTTGACAACGCGCGAACCGGCGGTGAGCCGTGACGGCAATTCCGCCCGCATCGCCTCGGCCGTTCGATAGAGGGCCGTGTCGCAACCCCAGCTCATCATGCGAGTGCGATGAATAACCTCCTTGGTACCCATTTTAAGGACCACGTCAGGGTGGGCGCTTACCCACACGCCGCGCGCCGCGACCTCGCGCAGCAACGCATCAAGGTTGTTGCGGTTGCGCCCTTCGTGAATTGGGTTGACCCAGACCAGCACGCCATTGCATTTGGCCAGTTGTGCACGCACGGTGTCGAGGACATCATCCTCATAGACTACTGGTTCCGATTCGACGCCGGCATCGGCGAGCGCGGCAAACACCGCCTTGAAGCGGCTGGTCTCTGGCGATGCAACGCGGCGCTCAGTTTCATTGCCCCGCCAAAGAATGGCGACGCGACCGAGGCGGGCTGTGGACTCTAACATGGAAAACGACTCATCGCTGCATCCTTCTTCAATCCGCCGGCGCCACGGTAAAGTTATCGAAGTACACATGGCTGTCTGCTTTTGACCATAGGCCAACACGACCCGACACCGGCTGTGGCAGCACGTACTCGAGGTAAAGCTTGCCGTTGAGGTAGCCCTCGACTTTCGTGCCTGCGATCCGGACCTTGAGATCGTTCCACTCGCGCGACGGCGTCGGAGTGTTGCGTATCCATTTCACCGACGAGCGTTTGCCCTTCTCGAATTTCCACAGCACGAGATTGTTCTCGAGCGAGTTTGCGCGCAACGTCAGATAATCGCCATTCGGCTTGAGGTTGAAGAGAATACCGGCCCCTTGGTCGATCCGTCCGGAAATACCCTCGAAGCGAACGGAGATTTCTCCATCGCGGAAATCCGGGACGTCCTTGGCTACGACGTAGGGAAAATACGCATAAGCCTGGACCCGGTCGAGAAACTCGGCATAACGATCGCCGTAGAGCATGCGCGCCTTATCCGCTAGGCCAGATGCGGCTTGTCCCTCTTTCCATTGGCGGCCATCGACGACCAGCACCTTGTTGTCACCGTCGGCTTCGATGCGCCAGACGCCGACGACACTCAAGAAGGATTTCGGATCGGCACCGACCGTTTCGTCGGAGAAATCGACTTTAAGCTGCCCGGCATGGGCGCCCATGATCAATGCGAAGAGGCCAAGCGTGGTGGCGGCGGCCAATGTAATGATCTTCATGACAGACCTCCGTGGGGTTGCCAGGGAATGCTGGGAGCACGGCGGCTCCGTAACCACGCGATGACGATCACGGGAGGCAACACTCCAAAAAACCAGAGAAGCGAAGGATCGGTCCCGGCAATCAGCGGGTAGCCGGGATAATCTTCGGCCGGGAGCGGTGTTGGGATCGGCTTTTCCGCGAGGCCATAGAGCACCGGGAGCACCTCTCTATGGCTGGTCGATCGACTTGTCGCCGAGCGACCACGATAGGAATACTCGACCTCGCCGTAAGCTTCATCGCTTGTGCTGCCCACCATGCTCTGTCCCGTGGTCGCGAGGCGCACGGTGACATCCGGGAGCACTCGCTCCAATTTGGCTAGAACGTTGCGTCGAAGGTCGACGTAGCGCGGGTCTTCGGGCGCGAAATGCACTGTGATGATCAACGGATCATGCATCTCCGCAAGCGCGCGCTGGTCGGCAACTGGGAACGAGTTGCGCCGATCTTCGGCGACATCAATAGACAATCCGATCTGCATCGCAAAAGCGAGAGCGATCGCGAGGATAAGGACGCAGCCGAGTGAGCGCATGACTTTCGTTCGCGGCGCTGTACCCGGATGGAGCCATAGCGTTGCGAGTGCGGAGAAGACGCCGATCGCCGAGATGATTCCCAAGAGCAGACCGATCGAAAGGAGCCCCCGTTCGAAGCTCCGCAGTGTCTGCGTCAGTGACAGGTGCGAAATCCATTGCAGGAGCCCCGGTTGCCCGGCGAGGGCAAAATCCAGGACCCATGACCCGATTGTGAAGGCCAGAGTCATGATCGCTGCTGTGGCTGAACTTTCGCAGATTGCGGCGGAAAACAGCGCGATCGCACCGACCAACATTCCGTAGAGCAACTGCCCGAGGATCAGGTTGAGGGACTCCGGGGCATAAAGATGCCCTCCGATTAATTGCCAGATCACCAGGGCTGAAATTGCGGGAATGGCCGAAATCAGCCACGCGGTGCAAATCGCCGCCAGCTTGGTGACGATCAGCGTGGAAACTCGATACGGCAACTGGACCAGGAGCTGCAGCGCGCCGGACTCCTTTTCGTGGCCGAGGGTCCGAATAGCCACGAAAGGAAACAGCAGCGTGGTCGAGAGGTAGAGCGCGCCGAATGTAGGCACCAGCACGCCGTCGAGCGGCGAGAGGCCACTGGCCAGTGCCGGTGAGTCGCGGGCAGCGGCACTTGCTTCGCTGTAGAGCGCGACGGCTTGGAAGAAGCTGTAGCCGACGAGTGGACACAGGATCAGCAGCATCGTCCACAATGAGCGACCGCTCAGAATGTCCCACAGCTCCTTGATGAGCAGCGGTTTGAGACGGGCATGCCGGAGTGTGCCTATGTCAGGTAAGCGCAAGGAACACCTCCTCCAGTGAGGCTTTCCCGGTTTCGTGGCGCAACTCTTCGAGTGTGCCTGTCCCGCGCAGGCGGCCGTCTGCCAGCAGCACGAAGCGATCACACACACGCTCGGCGTCCACCAATTGATGGATAGCGAGAACAAGGGTGCGGCCGCCGGCCGCAATGTCACGCAGCATTCCCATGATTTCGCGAGTCTGTCTGAGGTCGAAACCATCGAACGGTTCGTCCATCAGCACGACAGGATGAGGCGTTACAAGCGCGAGCGTCAGCATGAGACGGCGACCATAGCCTTTTGATAGTGCAGAGATGCGCTTATGCAGGATGGGGGTGAGGCCGAGCGCGTCGACGATTTCGGTGACGAAGCCGTCCGGCCGACCGTACACAGAGCTGAAGAAATCAATCACACGGGAAACGAATTGATCCTCCCACGGATGCAGCCCGTCCGGCAGATAGAACAGGCGCTCGCGGCGCTGGCGCAAACTCAGCGCCGTACCCTGCCAAAGCACTAGCCCGCCGTCAGTCGGTACTAGGCCGGCAATCGCCTCCATCAGCGTGGTCTTGCCTGCGCCATTGGGGCCGATCAATCCAAGCACCTCGTTCGCCTGCACTGAAAACGAGATGTCAGCAAGCACCCATTGGTCACCGTAGCGCTTAACCAGTTCTTTTATTTGCAGCAGCGCCGAGCCTTTGCCGACGTGGTGATCACGGATCATGGGGATCGGTTGCGTCATACCGACACCTAGTTTCTACGAACGCCTGCCACCGTGGCGGGGCTTAACCAGCTCGCATCGCATGTGGCCGACACATAGCACAGTACGGCTGAAGTCAAGAACGCCAAGATGTCGAAAATATACCGCCGGCCCCTTCACGCTGAAGCGTTGTTGAATCTTAGTTGTTGCCATCGCCAGATTCCTCGCTTAACCGATGCAGGCGACACTGGATATTACAGCCCGATCGGTTGGTCCCCATGAAGAGCCGGTTGACTAATACTCTTTGGAAGCGGAAGCGGGTGCTCGATGATGCCAACAAGAGGTAGAATTACCAAGAAGTGAGCGAAATAGTACGCGGCACCGATCCGGCTGATCATCAGCCATGAGCCTTCGGGCGGTTGTCCACCCGCATAGGTTAATAATACGCAATCGGCGACCAGCAGCCAGTAGAACACCTTGAACATGGGCCGGTATCGGCCTGAACGAACGGGACTGGTGTCCAGCCACGGCAACAGAAACAACACCAGGATGGAGCTCAACATAGCGACAACGCCGAACAATTTATCCGGGATGGAGCGCAAGATCGCGTAGAATGGCAGCAGATACCACTCGGGCACAATGTGCGGAGGTGTGACGCCGGGATTCGCAGGAATGTAATTGTCGGCGTTGAGGAGCGTGTCTGGCTCGTAGAATATGAACCACCCGAAAACCAGAAAGAAGACCGCCAGCCCGAAAAGATCCTTCACTGTGTAATATGGGTGGAATGGAATGGTGTCGCCGGTCCCCTTTGCATCGATTCCCGTTGGATTGTTTGAGCCAAATTGGTGCAGTCCGACCAGATGCAGTCCGACAACTGCGACGATCACGAATGGTAAAAGATAATGCAGGGCAAAGAAGCGATTGAGGGTCGGGTCTCCCACCGTGAAGCCACCCCACAGCCAGGTTACGATGCTATCGCCGACCACGGGGATGGCCGAAAACAAGTTCGTAATGACGGTCGCCCCCCAGAAGCTCATTTGCCCCCAGGGTAAAGTGTACCCAAAAAAGGCCGTTGCCATCATCAAGAGCAGGATGATGACACCGAGCCCCCAAAGCAATTCGCGCGGCGCCTTGTAGGAGCCGTAGTAGAGGCCGCGGAAAATATGGATATAGACCACGGCAAAAAACATCGATGCACCCGTGGTATGGATGTAGCGAATCAGCCACCCATAGTTGACGTCACGCATGATGTGTTCGATGGAATGGAACGCACCGTCACCCGTCGGAACATAGTGCATCGCAAGCACAATGCCGGTCGCAATCATGATCAGGAGCGTGATTCCTGCGAGCGACCCAAAATTCCAGAGATAATTTAGGTTCCTGGGAGTCGGGTAAGAATGAAGTTCGCGTTGTAACAGCGAGAAAATCGGAAGCCGATAGTCGATCCATCGAATGATCGGATTCGAAAATTCGGTCTTTGGCTGTGGGATTTCCCCATCAGATTTCGACGACATCGTCATACCTCATTTTTGATCCGATATGGGTTGAAGAACGCCTTCAATCGTCAATCCAGTTCCTGTCGGGATCAGCTCGATATGCGATCCGACCGACATGACTTCGAAACATCCGCCGTCCGGCTCCGGAAGATCGAGACAAAGAGTGTTCGCACGCACGAACCATTTTCCCGTCCTCTTCCTTCCCATCGAATAGGTCCTCAGTGCTCCATCGCGTTCGTACACGTCACGCCAATGGACTTCGTCGGTAAGCTGGCGGCCTGAGAACTTGGCGCGGATTTGTACGCCGGACAGCTTGGTACGTTTCTCGGCTGCGGCGGCGCCTGCGTCGAATGCGCTCAAAAGTACCAGGCCGATAGCAACTACTGTCGCGGAGAACGTCCCCGCCAGGCATCTTGATTTGAGTCTTACTTCGACTTGCATGACTTCAGACATATCTTGTACTCGGTGTTACAAGTTGGGCCGGCATAGTTCTTCATGCATGCTTTTTTCTGATCCGCGCATGCCTTACATGACGCTTGAGCATTGGCCGCCGCAGGCGCAGCGATGAGACCTGTCAGCACGGATAGAGTAAGAACAACATTTCGCATTTGATCGTCCTTTTCTGGAGCGCTTGATACCGATCAGCGGCCAGTGTGGTGCGTGAGGCTAGACGGAGCTGCTACTTCATGGTGCTAGCCGTCTTGTCGAGCGCAGCGCGCAATCCTTTTGCCAGCTTGGTCGAATCGTCGACGGCCCAGAAATGCAGGAAGAATAGTCGCGGCTGCTCGTCCAGCATGTGGCTATGGATCGCTGTCACATCGATATCGTTCGATTTCAGAGCCTTGATCACGGGATTAACCTCGTCGCCTGTCAGCACGAAGTCTCCGGTGATGGCCGCCTTGCCTCCACCTGTCGGCTGAAAGTTGATGGCTTGCGCCACGCCCATCGGGCCGACTGGAGAAATTTGCATCCCGCCTTCGCTAACGGGATCACGGCGCGGAACAGCAAACTGATATACGCCACCGTTGTTTTGTCCTTTGATACCGATGATCTGATCGAGTTGCGCAGTATCAAGATCGACAGATGGCGGCGGAGACGCCGCAGGTGCCACAAACGGTGTTTTGCTGGCCGCAAGCGCCTCGCGGATTACGGTCGCCATCTTCACAGGGTCACCATGGCCGGCGACATGCATGTAGAAAGTCGCAGGACTGGCGCGCAGCAGGTGGTTGTGGACAGCGGTGATCTCAAGCCCGCCATCAATCAGTTTCTCCATTACCGGGTTGATCTCCGTCTCCAGCAGCACCAGGTCGCCCATCGCCATAGCTCCATCATGCATTGGCTTGAACGCAATCCAGCCGCCGAGAGCGAATGCCGGCTTGATGGTGACGCCATCCAACGTCACCGTCAGATCGGTACGCGGAAAACCGTAGCGATGGACATCTCCCGTCACCGCTGGTTTGCGGCCGATCGCATCGTCGACCTGCTGCCAGTCGATCGTCTGCGCGTGCACACTGGAAATCAGTGAAACCGAAAAGATCAAACTTCCTAGTCCAAGTTGAGCATTCATTGTCCATCTCCTTGGTTAGACGCCCCTACTTTGCATTGCTGCGTCAGCGGCCTTGATGCTTTTTGATGATTGCGTCAAATGTCTCCTGATCTTTGCTTGCTCGCATTCTCACATTTGCACCCGACACCCATACCTCGTTGCAGTTGATTGAAGTGCTGCTCGGTAGCGATAAGCAGAGCTTGTTGCTGCGGATATTCCAAGTTCCGGTCCATGAGTTTCCGGATTCAGAACTGATCAACTTTCCATCCGGGCGAAAATGCATCGACCAGTGAGGCCCGTCGGTGATGTCGTTTCCGACAAGCCGGGCGCGGATCTGCTTCTCATCGAGCCGTTTAAATTGATCTTCGGCATGAGCTGCAAATCCGGTCGCAACAAAGAGCACGCCGGCGATCCACGCTAAGCCATTTCGGAACAGCGGAATCATTTCTGTAGCCCGTCATAGAGCCGTTGAACGGAAGGCCAGTTGATCGCAGCCATGTAGGTTTCGACATAGGTCGCCGCTTTGGCGCCGAAGTCGATGTGGTAGGAGTGCTCGTACATATCGAGCGCAAGAATCGGCGCGCCGCCAGCTAGCGTGTGGCAATGGTCCGATGCCCACTGGTTGACGAGCTTCCTGTCACGCGCCGACCATGTCAGCAGTACCCAACCGGAGCCGCCGCCAAGCGCCTTGCCCATGGCGATGAACTCGGCGCGCCAACGCTCGTAAGAACCGAAATCCCGAGCGAGAGCCTCCTTGAGGTTTGCGTCTGGCTCGCTCTCGTCGCCGAGCCCGTCAAAGAACAGCTCATGCAGGATCATTGAGTTGGTCGCGATAAGTTGTTCGCGCTTGAGTCCATTAATCAGGAATCCGGGAGCGGCCGCAAAATCGAGACCGGCGAGTTGCTCCTCGATTAGGTTCAAGCGCTTAACTGCGCCGCTATAGTTGTTTTCGTAGTGGCTGATGATCAATGGCTCTGACATGCCTTTGATGCGCGCCGGATCGCAGGAGAGCGGCTTAATCTCATATGCCATGGTCAATCCTTAAGTAGTCGTGAGACGAAGGCGCGCGTTGAAGAATCGATAGCGCGTCAGCGGGGTTCTGACTGTCCGAGTTCGTCGATACTTGAGTCTTTGTACCGCTCACGCGGCAGTCGGCTTCATCGCCGGCGGCCAACTATGCGTTTCCGCCTTGCGTCGCGATGCCCAGGCGTAGAGTGCGTCATAGATAATGAAGCCGCGCTTCAGCACTTCATGGTCATCCGGGGATAAATCGCGAAGCCCCATCGAGATTGCTAAGAGGCCGGCCGATTGCGGCGTGAGATCATGTCGGTCGGTATCGGCGCCGCGGACGATCGCGGCGATTGCAACGATGGCCGGATCACGATCAAGGCCATGTTTGTTGACGAAGGTGTCGAAGCTGCAACCTTCGCCGACGTGCGTGTATTCGACACCAGGCACGTCGAAAGGGGTGGCTCCGGTTTCGTTGGCGACGCCGATGACCTGGTCCGGCGCCACGAACAGAAACTCCGGCTCCTTGTCGATAAAGCGTGAGATCAGCCAAGGACAGGCTATTCGATCGATAACCGGGCGTTCGCGCGTAACCCATTTCATCGTTTGGTCCCTCCTTCGAGAATCGCAATTGAAACAGCCGATCCACCGAGCATGCGTCGCCCTCCCCAAATGCTCTCGCATCTGCTTCCAGCCGCTACTCGGAGCGTTGGCGGGACGACTGCAGAACGTCCGCCGATAGGTGACGAGGCGAACGCTACGCTCAAATGAGAAATGATACAAGTGTTGCTTTTTTGAAATTTTAATGATACGGCTCGAATATGGACGGAGACGTGATTCCTATGGAGCAGCGCTGGCTGCTGCTGATCCATCAATTGCCGAGCAAGCCGGCCTACTTCCGGGTGAAAATCTGGCGGCGCTTGCAAGGTATCGGCGCGGTCGCGGTCAAGAGCACGGTTTACGCGCTGCCGGCGAATGCCGAGACACAGGAGGATTTCGAGTGGCTGCTGAAGGAAATCGTCGAAGGCGGCGGCGAGGCCATGGTCTGCGAAGCCCGTCTGATCGACGGCCTCTCCGATGGCCAGGCGCGCGCGCTGTTCGATGCGGCCCGTGACGAGGACTATTCAGGGATCGCCAATGAAGCGCGGGCTCTGTCGGCTCGCCTCGAAACGGCGGGGACATCGGATGAGCGAGCGGAAGCTCGCTCGCAGACCGGCCGTTTGCGGAAGCGGCTCAAGGACATTGCCGCGATTGATTTCTTCGGCGCGACCGGCCGCCTTTCGGCTGAGAGCCTACTTGCCGAAATCGAACGCGCGCTCGCGGAGGATACGAATATGACGAAACAGCCGCCGGAGATTCCGGCCCAAACTGCCGCCACTCTGAAAGGCCGCGTCTGGGTGACGCGCAAGGGTGTGCATGTCGATCGCATCGCCTGCAGCTGGTTGATCCGCCGCTTCATCGACCCGGACGCAGCCATCCGCTTCGTGCCGGGCAAAGGTTATGAGCCCAAGGGGGACGAGCTTCGCTTCGATATGTTCGAGGGCGAAATCACCCATGAGGGGGATCGGTGCAGCTTCGAGGTTTTGCTGGTGCGCGCCGGCATCACCGATCCGGCGCTGCAAGCGATCTCCGAGATCGTCCACGACATCGATCTGAAGGACGGCAAGTTCGGCCGCGAGGAAGCAACGGGCATTGCCAGCCTGATTGCCGGCGTTTGCGCGGCCAATTCTGAAGACGAGCAGCGCGTCACACAGGGCGCGTTCGTTTTCGACAACCTCTACCAGTATTTCCGCTCTAAGCGCGGCTAAGATCAGGAACAACCATGAACAAGATCGAAACTATCGACGCAGTGCCGCTGAAGCAAAATACTGTACCTGATCACGGCATTTCATTCGGCGAGGCACTGCGCGTCTGGACGCAAGTTGCCGCGCTGAGCTTCGGCGGCCCCGCCGGGCAGATCGCGGTGATGCATCGCATTATCGTCGAGGAAAAGCGCTGGATAGGTGAAACGCGTTTCCTGCATGCCCTGAATTATTGCACCCTGCTTCCTGGGCCAGAAGCGCAGCAGCTTGCAATCTATATTGGTTGGCTGCTGCACAAGACAAAAGGCGGCCTTGTCGCCGGAACCCTGTTTGTGCTTCCCGGCGCTATCGCTATCATGGCGCTAAGTTGGATTTATGCCATCTTCGGCAATGTCGGGAGTGTACAGGCGCTGTTCTTCGGATTGAAGGCGGCGGTCCTGGCGATTGTACTCGAAGCCGTGCTGCGGATCGGGCGACGGTCGCTGAAGAACAACGTCATGATCGGCCTTGCCGTAGTGGCCTTTCTCGCATTGACGCTCTTTCAAGCGCCGTTCCCCCTGGTTGTACTGGCGGCGGGTTTGATCGGCTACTTCGGCGGCCGTGCGGGCTGGTCCGCATTTCTTGCAGGAGGCGGCCACGGCAAGGTCGGAGGCAAACAGGTCGCTGACATAGACTCGGCCCTCGGCGAGGGTATTCCAGCCCATGCCAAGCCGCCACTGAGCTGGTCCTTGAAGGTGGCAGCCGTCGGCTTCCTTGTCTGGTTCGTTCCGATTATCGCCCTGCTGGCCATCCTTGGTCAGGGCAACGTATTCACGCAGATATCTATCTTCTTCTCCAAAATGGCGATGGTGACCTTCGGTGGAGCCTATTCGGTCCTGTCCTACGTCGCACAGCAGGCGGTCGAACACTACGGCTGGCTGAAGCCCGGTGAAATGCTGGACGGCCTTGGTATGGCCGAGACCACGCCGGGCCCGCTGATCATGGTCACGCAGTTCGTCGGTTTCATGGGTGCCTACCGCGCGCCGGGCTCACTGAATCCGCTGCTGGCCGGCACGCTTGGCGGATTGCTGACAACCTGGGTCACCTTCGTTCCATGCTTCCTATGGATTCTCCTCGGGGCACCGTTCATGGAAACGATGCGTAACAACAAGGCACTGTCCGCCGCGCTGGGAGCCATCACGGCTGCCGTCGTTGGCGTGATCCTGAACCTGTCGATCTGGTTCGCACTGCATGTGCTGTTCGGCGAAGTACATCAAGTCCGCGCCTACGGCATGGAGCTCGACGTACCGGTTCTAAGCACGGTCAACATTGCATCCCTGCTGTTAACACTTGCCGCCATGATCGCGGTCTTCCGCTTCAAGGCCGGAATGATCAAGGTCATCGCGGCATGTTCAGTTGCTGGGTTACTTTATGGATACCTGAATGGATCGATTTAGACCAAATGAACGGTGTCGAGCGATGATCATTAATACCGCGTCGCATCCCTTATTGGGCCTCAGATCGGAAGAGACATCTTATCGATGATTGCGAGGGGTTGCATCTTCACTCTGCCGGATATGACCAACAGATCTAAGAGAAGGGGCGACGTAATCAGAATTAACGGTGTGGCATTCCCGAATATAGCCCAGCGCGTGCCGACCCCACCGATTGAATAAGACGAGCACGAAGTGAGCTTCTGAATCGGGATAAAGGAGAAGTGCTATGAATCGAAAGTTGATATGGACGGGCAGTGGTTTGTTGCTATTGGCATTAGTCGGTGTGGCCATCGTTACGGCCGAACCGGAAGGCACCCATGGCCCTGTGCTCATAGCTGGAGATAAGCCGGTTAGTGAGGATCAGGTGCGTCAAAAGCTCCTGTCCGGGGGATGGTCGAATGTACAGATCGTGGCCAATGGACAGTACTTGGAAGCGATCGGTTTGAAGGACGGCCAAACTACGAAGGTCGTCGTTAATGCGCAAACCGGCCGGCTAAGAGTCCCCGACGAGGACGAGGATTGAACTATACGTGCTGCTCGCCGAAGTTCACAACGCCCGTGCCTATGGCATGCAGGTCGACGTACTTGTCCTGAGCACTGTCAACGTCGCGCCACTGTTGCTGACACCTGCCACGCCTTTGGTGCAGAGATGCCCAGCTCCGTAATATGGAATAGGCAATAATGCTGCGGCCCGTGTCCAGGCAACGTGAGCGCAAATCAGTACTGCCTCTTCGACCCGCGGGAGGTTACCAACAAACCAGGCATGGCAAGCGGAGCTACGCCTGGGGAATTGTGTGACACTGGTTATGGCGAAGCTGTCGATCCATGCCATAGAACTTCGTCATTTTCGCTACTTCGTGGCCGCTGCCGAGCACGGTAGTTTCCGCAAGGCTGGAACTGCCCTTAGTGTTCAACAATCGGCACTTAGTCGTCGTATCCGTGATCTGGAATATCATCTAGGGGCAACGCTGTTTCACCGTTGTAGCGCCGGCGTCAGCCTAACCTTCGCTGGTCAACGCTTTTTAATGCGAGCGCGGCAAGTGCTGAGGAATGTCGGCGAAGGCATGCACGACATCGCCTCCATCGAGCGTTCAGAGCATGGTCACATCAGGATTGGTATTTATTCTTCGATTGCATCTGGGTTTTTGGCGGATTTGCTTCGTCGTTATGCTGATCACCATCCCAAAATTCAAATCGATCTGATCGATGACAATCCTGCCGATCATGCCACTGCTATTCGCCGACTAAGACTCGATATCGCCTTTATGACGGGAGAACGCGATTGGCTCGATTGTGAAGTAGTACCGCTTTGGTCCGAGCGTGTGTTCGCCGTACTCCCAAAGGAACACCATCTGACCCGGAAGACTGAGGTACAGTGGCACCAACTCGCGGATGAAAAATTCATCGTCAACGAAGCGGCGCCAGGTCAAGAGATTCATGATTATCTGGTGCAGCGCCTCGCTGCGTTCGGACATCATCCGGATATCCGCGTCCAGCATGTGGGCAGGGAGAATCTCTTGCCGCTGGTTACGCTGAAGCGAGGCCTCACTGTTGTGAGCGAGGCAATGACAGCTGCGCAATTTCCTGGCCTCTCGTATCGGCCAATTGTCGGCGAGATCCTGCCGTTTAGCGCGGTGTGGTCAGCGAAGAATGACAACCCAGCCCTAGGCCAGCTTCTCGACCTTGCCCGCTTAATGGCAAGATCGAACGAAATTGATGCGATCACCCACTAACCAACTTTCGCGGATTCAAGTAAGCGCCGCGCCTTCGCAAATCCGCGATCCGTGGAAATGAAGCGTTCCAACATCGGCACGATCAGCTTCACGGGATCGGCTGCGGGCTGGCCCGTTTCGCGAGCCAGGACATCGGCATAGGCGGCAAGGTCGCGATGAAGCGGCGCAGGAAGCTCCACCGTCGCCTTGACGGGCTTGTCGTCGGCGATGGGGCCGAGTTTCAACTTGGTCATGTCAGCCTCTGTAGGGTTCGAGGACGAGATCGCGGGTCACGATCACGCGGACGGGGAAGCCCGGTCGGATCGTGAGCGTTGGCGGTACGTTGAGCTGACGCCGGATGATTTGCTGACCTGCGTCATTGATAGTGTCCTGTCCGCCGTTGCGGATGGCGCGCAGGAGTCGGTCCTGATCGTCGATGGCAAGCTCGGACCCAACCGACAGAAGCGTCGAGAGGCCGGCGGCCTTGGCGAGATCCCACCAGTGGTAATCGACGCCATCTTCGAGACCCGCATAGCCTTGGGAGTCGGCTCCGGGCTGGCGTTCCAGGACAATGGACCTGCCGTTCGGGAGAATGAGCCTGTTCCAAACGAGAAGCACGCGGCTCTGCCCAAATTGCACGCTGTTATCGTACTGGCCGATGATCCGCGTGCCCTGCGGGATGACGAGGATGCGTCCCGTAGGGCTGTCGTAGACGTTCTCCGTCACTTGCGCGGTGATCTGGCCTGGAAGGTCGGAGCGGATGCCGGTAATGAGCGCGGCCGAGATGACAGCGCCCGCCTGGAGCACATAGGGAGAGGCCGGCGCCACGACCCGATCCGATGAAATCGTGCGGCGATCGACGGGTGCATTGAGGAATGCAAGCTGACGATCCTGAGCAGTCTGTGCGCCCGGTTGCGCGCCGGTCCCAACGCCGCTAAGTCCGGGGACGCTCGTGCCAGCGGTGGCCGATGTCGATACCGGACCAGCCTGGAAAAACACGCGGCTTGTGCGGGCGGCTTCCAATTCAGCGAGGCGACGTTGTTCTTCGGGACTTGGCCCAGGTGCCGCCATCGTGGGCGGCACGACGGGCTGTCCCTGATTTTGTGCGCTGACGATCGGCCGGCCGAGGTCTCCCGGCAGCGCCGGGCCGAGGACGGGGCCGGTGTAATCGCGCGGCAGACCGGCGAGGCCATCGGCGGTGGCCCGGTTTTCGGTCGAATAGAGTTCGTCCGCGCTCTTGTCGGGTGCTCGGGTCTGGAGCGCATAGATGAGCGAGCCACCGATACCGACAAGGGCAACCGTGGCAACGCCGGCGAGCACCTTGCGCGAGAGTCGCGTGACGCGCGGAGGCTCCGCCCGCAGGCGCATGGACGAAGATGAATCGACGGCTGCCGTCGATTGAATCAGCGGTTCGGGGGTGTCGTTGCCGGTGTCACTCATGATGCGGGTTTCCCATCGGTTCGCACGATCCTGACGGTCTGCTGCTGCTTGCCGCTGCCGAGGCGAAGTTCGGCGGCACCGAAAATGCGGTCCACGATCAGGATGTTTTGGTAGATGCGGCTGTTGACGAGCTGGGGCTCGCCGTCGGTGCCGATGACGAAGATCGGCGGCATTTCGCCCTGGACGATGCCCCGAGGAAATTCGACATACACACGCCTGCCGTCGTCATAGACGGCGACCGGCCGCCAGGGGGGCGTGTCGCCGGTGATGCCGTATCGGTAATGGCGGGCCGCGGCGGCAGGAATCGCGGACGTCGCCGGGACACTGGCGCGCTGCGATGACGGCGGTGCCGGATACGCCCATGCAACAGCCGGCATATAAGGTTTCGCCTCGGCCCTCAGCTCGAGCATGTACATGCGGCGATCGGTCGTGATGACCAGATTTGTCGTGATGTCGGGGCGCGTCGGTTTGACGAGGATGTGGACACGGCGCGAGAGGCCGGAGCCGCTCTCGGTATCACCGATGATCCAGCGCGCGGTGTCGCCGGCGGCGATCGGACCCGCTCCGGTCAGGCTTTCGCCCGGCTCGAGCGCGATGTTGGTGATTTGTCCGGGCGCAGCATAGACCTGATAGAGTGCGCCTTCGCTCCACGGGTAGATCTGGATGGCGTTGTAGTAGCCCTCACGGCGCGGTTCGACGCGGGCGGCGGTGTTTGCGTTTTCCACGCGGCCCGTCGCTGTACCTGCTGCGCTTCCACCGTGCGCGGGTGTCCAGGCCGGCGGCGTCTGGAGTGGGCGTGGCGGTTGCTCCGTGACCGGCGCCTGAACGGCCGGGAGCGGCGGCACGTCACTGTCGTAACTGATGGAAGGCGGTTTGAAGGTCGAGCACCCCGCCAGCATCGTGGCGGAAAGCAGCATCGCCGCCAAAGCGGATTTACGGAAAGCCGGAGAGTCGGACATACGGAACGGCGCGCTCATTGGGACATCTCCCGCGACCAGTTGATGGCGTTGACGTAGATGCCGAGCGGATTGGCGCGCAGCCGATCGGCGTCGCGCGGCGGCTGGATGACGATGGTGAGGATCGCGGTCCACCGTTCGGTCCCGGCGAGCTGACCGTTCTCATAGCGCTTCTCGGTCCAGGCCACGCGGAAGGAATCCGCCGACGCGCGGATGACGCTGGAAACTTCGACCGCGATCTGCTGCTTGCCGACCTTCACGAAAGGATCGTTGGTGCGGGCGTAATCGTTGAGCGCCGATGCGCCGCGATCCGTGGTCCATTCATAGGCGCGCAGCCAATTCTGTCGCACGATGATCGGATCGGCCGGGATGCTCCTGACCTCCTCGATGAAGCGGGCGAGATGCCACGCAACCTGCGGATCGGTCGGGCGATAGTCGGCAGTCGCGGCGGCTACCGTCTGCGCCTGGCCGAGCCGATCGACCTGCACGACCCAAGGGACGACGGTGCCGCGAGCCGACTGCCAGACCAGCGCCGTGGCGAAGCCGGCGGACAGGAACAGCGAACAAAAGGCCATGATGCGCCAGTTCCTGGCCTGGACGCGGGCAGAGCCGATGCGGTCGTCCCAGACTTGCGCTGCGCGCTGGTAGGGAGTCTCCGGTTCGGGCGATTTGCCATAGTGGGCGGCGGGTCTTTTGAAGAGGCTCATGTGCGGTCACTTTCAGAGATGTTGACGGAGGAGCCACCGCCATGGCCGTCGCCGGAACGGACAGCGTGCGCGGCAAGGGTGACTCCGTGGCTGAGGGACTGGCTGCGCTTCATGCGCTTCGCCCAATCGGGCGGGCCGTCGCGGGGCGCCGCTGCGTCGCTCGCGGCCGTCGAACCGGAAATGGTGCCCATGGTCGAGGAGCCGCCAGTCGCGCCGAAGCCGGCTTTCGCCCCATCCGCGAAGCTCGACTTGACGCTCTCGGCCGCGCGCGCCGTTGCCCGCTTCAGAGGGGAGACGGTGGCCGCGCCGGCGGCGCGGGCGACGCCACCAAGGCCGGAGGCGACGCCAGCGGCGCCGGATTGGCCGAGAGAGCCGACACTATAGGCCGCGGCGGCTCCACCAGCGGCGGCGGCACCGCCACGCACCGCGGCCGCGCCGCCTGACATCACAGCCGCCCCTCCTTTCAGGGCGAGGCCCGCCGCGCCGCCGGCTGCGAGCGCAGCACCGCTAACGGCAAGGCCGGTGCCAACGGCCGCCCCAGCGCCGAGTTGTGGGCCGCCGCTCACCAGGCCGGAAGCGATGCCGGGGCCGAAGATGCCGAGTCCGAGGAGCGACAGGGCCGCAAGGACGATGGCCATTGCATCGTCAACGGTGGGCGTCGCGCCGCCGAAGCCTTGTGTGAATTGCGAGAAAAGTGTCGAGCCGATGCCGACGATGACGGCGAGAACCAGAACCTTGATGCCGGACGAGACCACGTTTCCGAGGACACGTTCGGCCATGAATGACGTCTTATTAAACAGGCCGAAGGGGATCAGCACGAAGCCGGCCAATGTCGTCAGCTTGAATTCGATGAGCGTGACGAAGAGCTGGATCGCCAAGATGAAAAAGGCGAGTAGCACCAAAGCCCAAGCAAACAGCAGGCAGGCAATCTGGATGAAGTTCTCGAAGAACGCCGTCCAGCCCATCAAGTCCGAGATGGATTCGAGCAGCGGACGGGCGGCGTCGAGACCCGTTTGCGCCACCTTGCCGGGTCGCATCAGATCCTGCACCGAAAAGCCCGTGCCGGAGGCTTTTAGCCCGAGACCGGCGAAGGAATCGAAGACGATCTTGGCGAGGTTGTTCCAGTCGGAGATCAACCAGGCGAATACGCCGACGAACAGCGTCTTCTTGATAAGCTTGGCGATGATGTCTTCATCGCCGGCCCAGGACCAGAACAAGGCGGCGAGTGTCACGTCGATAACGATCAACGTCGTGGCGATGAACGAGACCTCGCCGCCGAGAAGTCCGAAGCCGCTGTTGATATAGGAGGTGAAGACCCCCAAAAAATTGTCGATGACGCCTGCGCCGCCCATGACTCATTGTCCTTCCGCTGGCTGGACGGCGGGCGTCGGCGCGCGGCCAAGGAAGCGGTCGCGGGTCTCGGCCCAGACGCGGAGGCAACCAGCGTCGTTGCCTGCGGTCTGGCCGAGTTGCTGACACCGGCGCTGCTGCTCGCGGAGCGGATCGCGCACGGGTTCGACCGTGCGGATGCGCGCCGTCTCGGGCGCTGGCTCCTTCCGCGTCATCTCGATCGCCGTCGCCGTGACTGCCAGCGAGACGAAGACGATGGCGCCCAGGCGTGCGAGCATCTTGCCGTCCATGGCCGAGCCCTCAGTTGCCGTTGTTGAACATCTGCGCGTTGCCCGGCGAGTAGCCCGACCCCGGCGTGAGAAAGCGGCGACGCTGTTCGCGGCCCTGTTCTGCGGCGGCGCTGCGCTCGGCTTCGGTCAGCGCGTTGGCGCGGCCGTTGGCGGAGAGAAGCGCGACAAGATCGGAGAGCTGCTGCGACTGAAGGGCGAGAATCTGGTTGCCCGCCTGCGTGGCCTGCAACGCGCCAGAGGCCGACTGGCTCTGGGTGACGAGGTTCGACATCTGCGTCCGGTTGCTGTCGATATTGCCAACGACACCTGCCTGCACGCGCATGGCGTCCTGCAAGCCGCCCACGGTGTTTTGCCAGCGTGAGCGGGCATCGCTGACAAGCTGCGCGTCAGTCGCCGACATGGAGACGTTCGCGTACTTTTGGCTGAATATCTGGTCGATCTGCTGGACATTGAAGGCAATGCCCTGCGCCTGGCTCAAAAGCTGCTGCGTCTTCTGGACGTTCTGCTGAAGCTGCTGGAGCGAGGAATACGGCAGGCTCGCCAGATTCTTCGCCTGATTGATGAGGCTCTGCGCCTGATTTTGCAGGCTGGTGATCTGGTTGTTGATTTGTTGCAGCGTGCGCGCGGCCGTGAGGACGTTTTGCGCGTAGTTGCTCGGATCGAAGACTGTCCATTGCGCTTGTGCCGGCGTCGTTAGCATGGGCGATGCGGCCAACGGCATCGCCAAGATGAATGCCGCGAGCGAGAGCGCGCGTGGACGGGAACGATGCGTATTCATGACTATGCCTCCTTGTCAGGCTGCTGGGGGATGAGGTTGGTGAGATCGGGGATGAGATCCGCGGCCCATTCAGCGCCGCGCAACCGCAGCCACGCGGCGAGGAATCCCTCGCGGCCATGCTCGGCGAAGGTGCGGGCGATTTCGGATTGGTCCGATTTGGAGGATGCGGCGGAGAGCGCCAGGCCGACTTCGGAAAGGCCCAGCTCGAACAGCCGATTGCCGCGCCGCGACTGGCAGTAATAATCCCGCTTGGGTGTCGCCCGCGCGAGGATCTCGATCTGGCGATCATTCAGGCCGAAGCGACGATAGGTCGCCGTAATCTGCGGCTCGATCGCACGATCGTTCGGCAAGAGCAGCCGTGTCGGACAGCTTTCGATGATGGCCGGTGCAATTGCCGAATTGTCGATGTCGGAGAGGCTTTGCGTGGCGAAGATGACGCTGGCGTTCTTTTTGCGTAGCGTCTTCAGCCATTCGCGGAGCTGGCCGGCGAAGGCGTCATCGTCGAGCGCGAGCCAGCCCTCGTCGATGATCAGCAAAGTTGGGGAGCCGTTCAGGCGATCACCGATCCGGTGAAACAGATAGGACAGAACGGCGGGCGCGGCGCCGGTCCCGACCAGCCCTTCGATTTCGAACGCCTGGACAGATGCCGAGCCGAGATGCTCCGCCTCGGCGTCAAGCAGCCGTCCATAGGGACCGCCGACGCAATAGGGCCGAAGCGCCTGCTTCAGGTCGTTCGATTGCAGCAGGACCGTCAGGCCGGTGATCGTCCGTTCCTCGACCGGCGCGGAGGCGAGCGAGGTCAGCGCCGACCAAAGGTGTTCTTTCACCTCGGGCGTGATGGTGATACCCTCGCGGATCAGGATGGCGACGATCCAGTCGGCCGCCCAGGCGCGTTCGGGCGTGTCGTGAACGCGCGCGAGTGGTTGCAGCGAAACCGAGGACTCGACGCCATCGGTGAGATCGCCGCCGAGATCGTGCCAGTCGCCGCCCATGCCGAGCGCGGCGGCGCGGATCGAGCCCCCGAAGTCGAAAGCGAAGATTTGGCTGCGGTCATAGCGACGAAACTGCAACGCCATGACGGCGAGCAGCACGGACTTCCCGGCTCCGGTCGGGCCGACGACGAGGGTATGCCCGACGTCGCCGACATGAAGGGATAACCGGAACGGGGTGCTTCCCTCGGTCTTGCCATACAGCAAGGGGGGCGACCCGAAGTGCTCGTCCCGTTCCGGCCCCGCCCACAGCGCACTCAGCGGAATGATGTGGGCGAGATTCAGCGTCGAGATGGGGGGCTGGCGCACATTGGCGTAAACGTGCCCCGGCAATGACCCCAGCCATGCGTCCACGGCGTTGATCGTCTCGGCCATGCAGGTGAAGTCGCGGCCCTGAATAACCTTCTCGACCAGCCGCAGCTTCTCGTTGGCGATACGCGGGTCGTTGTCCCAGACCGTGATCGTGGCAGTTACATAGGTCTGGCCCACGTAGTCGGCGCCGAGTTCCTGAAGCGCGAGGTCCGCATCCGCCGCCTTGTTCGAGGCATCGGTGTCAACGAGCGCAGACGCCTCGTTGGTCACGACCTCCTTCAGGATCGCGGCGATGCTCTTCCGCTTGGCGAACCATTGCCGTCTGATTTTGGTGAGCAGCTTGGTCGCGTCGGTCTTGTCGAGCAGGATCGCGCGCGTTGACCAGCGATAGGGAAAAGCCAGCCGATTGAGATCGTCGAGGATGCCGGGCGTCGTCGCGGTCGGGAAGCCGACGATTGTGAGGATGCGTAGATGCGCCGGGCCGAGCCGAGGCTCCAGGCCGCCGGTGAGCGGCTGGTCTGCGAGGAGCGCATCAAGATAGATCGGGGTCTCCGGCACGCGGACGCGGTGCCGTTTTGTCGAGACGGTGGAATGGAGATAGGTCAGCGTTTCGCTGCTGTCGAGCCACTGGCATTCGGGCATGAAGCCGTCGAGCAGCGCCAGTACGCGATCGGTGCGATCGACGAATGCGCCGAGTATTTCCTTCGGGTCGACGCCGCCGTGTTCGCGGCCCTCATAGAGCCAGGCTTCGGTGCGGGCGGCGTCCTCGGCAGGCGGCAAATAGGTGATGGTGAGGAAATAACTGGAGACGTAGTGCGCGCCGGCTTCCTCGAAATCGGCCTTGCGCTCGGCATCGAGGAGCGCCGCGGCAGCGTCGGGGAATTGGCTCGCCGGATAGGTGGATGCCTCCTGCCGCTGCGCCTCCACAAAGATCGCCCAACCCGACCCGAGCCGGCGGAAGGCGTTGTTGAGCCGGCCGGCGACGGCGACCAGCTCGGCCGCTACGGCGGAGTCCAGATCAGGACCGCGAAAGCGCGCGGTGCGCTGGAATGAGCCGTCCTTGTTGACGACGACGCCTTCGGCGACGAGCGCCACCCAGGGCAAATAGTCCGCGAGGCGAGTGGCGGTGCGGCGATATTCGGCAAGGTTCATCATGGCGATGCGCCTCCTCAGACAGACAGGTGAGCGGGGATGCGCAGGTGTCGGCGGCCGACCTCGACGAAGAGCGGGTCGCGCTTGGCGGCCCACACCGCAGCGAAATGGCCGACGGCCCAGATCAGCAGGCCGATGAGCCAGAGACGCAGGCCGAGGCCCACGGCCCCCGCCAGCGTCCCGTTCAGGATGGCGATGCTTCTGGGTGCGCCGCCGAGCAGGATGTGTTCGGTCAACGCGCGGTGGACGGGAACCGTGAACCCCGGAACGGCGTCGAGCTGTTCAAAGCCCGTCGCCATCAGACGAGCGCCCCGCCGCCGAACGAGAAGAACGAGAGGAAGAAGCTCGAAGCTGCGAAGGCGATCGACAGACCGAACACGATCTGGATCAGCTTGCGGAAGCCACCCGACGTATCGCCGAATGCCAGCGCCAGGCCGGTGGCGATGATGATGATGACGGCGACGATCTTGGAAACCGGCCCCTCGATCGAGTCGAGGATTTTTTGCAACGGGGCTTCCCACGGCATCGACGATCCGGAGGCGTGTGCGGCCGGGACGAGAACGAGATTGATGTAGGCGAACGCTGCGGCCGTCGCGGCGAATCGACGAACGCGCATGGTGGTGCGGATCATGACTGGACTCCTGTGCTGGTGGGGGCTGCGGGGATGATGGCGTAGTCGCCGTCGGGGCCGAGTCCTTCGACGCGGGCGAGTTCGGCGAGCCGGCGCGCAGAGCCGCGGCCGGAGAGCACCGCAACGAGATCAATGGTCTCGGCGATGAGCGCGCGCGGGACCGTGACGACGGCCTCTTGAATGAGTTGCTCGAGACGGCGCAGCGCACCGATGCCGGTGCCGGCGTGGATGGTGCCGACACCGCCGGGATGGCCGGTGCCCCAGGCTTTGAGCAGGTCGAGCGCTTCGCTCCCGCGCACCTCGCCGATGGGAATACGGTCGGGGCGCAGGCGCAGCGATGAGCGGACCAGTTCGGAAAGCGTGGCCACCCCGTCTTTGGTGCGCATGGCGACCAGATTCGGCGCAGCGCACTGAAGCTCGCGGGTGTCCTCGATGATGACGACGCGATCCGCGGTCTTGGCGACCTCGGCGAGAAGCGCGTTAGTGAGCGTGGTCTTGCCGGTGGAGGTGCCGCCCGCGACGAGAATATTCGCGCGCGCCGCCACGGCCGCGCGCAGCGTGGCCGCCTGATCGGCCGTCATGATCCCGGCCGCCACATAATCGTCGAGCGTGAAGACCGCGACGGCGGGTTTACGGATGGCAAACGCAGGGGCCGACACGACAGGCGGCAACAGTCCCTCGAACCGTTCGCCGGTCTCGGGAAGCTCGGCAGAGACGCGCGGGCTGCGGGGGTGAACCTCCGCGCCGACATGGTGCGCGACCAGTCGGACGATGCGCTCGCCATCGGCGGGCGACAGCCGCTCGCCCGTATCGGCCAACCCCTCAGAGAGGCGATCTACCCAGAGGCGACCATCCGGGTTCAGCATGATCTCGACGACCGCAGGGTCTTCGAGGAGATGGGTAATGGTGGAGCCCAGCGCGGTGCGCAGCATGCGCGCACCGCGCGCAAACGCCTCCGGCTTCTGGCTGGTCGTGCTCATTTTGGCCCCGCTTCCTGACGGGGCAAAAAGAGACAGTCCCCGGATCGGGGTGATTAAAAGAGCCGGGAATTAGGCGGGTTCAACAAGTATCGGTCGTAGTAGTAGCGTAGCGTGCAAATACAGGAGAACGGCGGCCTGACATCTCTGTGCGGGGAATTACCTGGACGTGTGGCACGCTCATCTGCTGGATGCGACGGGCGCGAGTCGGGCACACATTCGGCACAGCGACCATAGGCTCGCTTCGAAATGAAATGGGGTGCGCAGTCTCCGCGACTGCACACCCCACGAGAGCGCGCCCCTTTAGGAGTACCGATTGTCTTCAGAGATGCGGCGAGCTGCTGCATCATTGCGAATGAAGGGACGGCCTGAAGCGACGTAGCCCGCGCAAGGTGACTATCGTACACGCATCGGGCTCGGGCAGGCTCCTTATCGGTGTCGATCCCGAAGAACGCGCGGACTGTCACCCGCCAGTCCTGGCCGCGTTTCAGGCGGTCGAGAAGGCAGATGTAGAGCATCGTATGATCACGATCATAGCCGGTGACTTCATTGCCTGACGGTGCTGTATCATCGAACGGCATAACCATAGCTGTATTCTTCGATCCATGATCTGCGATTGCATTGCAGCGGTATCGAGCAGGTTAGATTGCTGGCTGGTGGTTACACTCCGCTTCTTATCTTCAAACTCGCGTCTCGGCGGTTCAACGACTTCGATGTGCGGCTTCGTCGGGTGCGGGCACAACATCCTCCGAAATCTCCTGTCTGAGCTTTGGCCCTTGGGCCAGGCGGCGACCAAGCGCCGCGATGAACGCCTCGTAGCGCTTTGCCACCATGGCGCGCGCTGCCTGGGCTGCGGGCTCCGGCAATGCCGGCGTCGTGGTGAGCCAGAACCGGATGAACACCGCCATGGTCTCGACGGAAATTCCTACATCGCGCTCCGTGCGCGCGAGGCGACGATCGATCTGGTCGAGGCGTTTGGCGACCACGGCTTCCCGTCGCTCCGCGTCGTCCGGCGACAAGAACGACGCAATCGCGGCCTCGGCAATCAGGGAAAGCGGTTGTTCTCGCCGAGCGGCATAGTCGGACAGTTTCGTCATGACCTCGGGGTCGACGTACACGGAAATCGGCACCTTCTTCTTGCGTCCGGTCATGATGCTACAGCTCCATGCCGTCGTTGGGATCGAGCGAGACCTGGCGCGCAACGCCGCGCATGACGCGGGTCAGGCGCTGATTGCGCGCGGCGTCGTCTTCGGTGTCATCGGGAAGGTCGATCTCAAATTCATTGTCGATCGGCGCCTTTTTTTCGATTGGGTTTACCCGGTTGAGTTCGGGCTGATGGCGTCGTTCGGACTCGGTGGCGTCCTCATCGTTGCCGCCAGCCGACGGCGCAGCGCCTGCGGGTATCTCCGGGCGGGCTGGGATCGGCAGCTTACTCCAATCGTCCGGCCGTCCTTCGGCGGGCCGCGCCAGTCGGGGCGGCGACATGATGCGCTCCTTGAAGCGGGCATCCTCGTAGTAGCGCGCCTTCTTCGCCCGTATCGGCGGCGTGCCAGCCACCATGACGATCTCGTCGGTCGGCGGGAGCTGCATGATTTCCCCAGGGGTCAGCAACTGGCGGGCAGTCTCCGAGCGCGACACCATCAAATGGCCGAGCCAGGGCGAAAGCCGATGGCCGGCATAATTCTTCATCGCCTTCATCTCGGTCGCGGTGCCGAGCGCGTCAGACACGCGCTTGGCCGTGCGCTCGTCGTTGGTGGCGAAGCTGACCCTGACATGGCAGTTGTCGAGGATCGAATTGTTCGGGCCGTATGCCTTCTCGATCTGGTTGAGCGACTGCGCGATCAGGAAAGCTTTGAGGCCGTACCCCGCCATGAATGCGAGCGCGCTCTCGAAGAAGTCGAGGCGGCCGAGCGCGGGAAATTCGTCGAGCATCAGCAGCAGGCGGTGACGGTCGCCCTTCGCCTGCAAATCTTCGGTCAGGCGGCGGCCGATCTGGTTCAGCAGCAACCGGATCAGGGGCTTGGTGCGATTGATGTCGCTGGGTGGCACGACAAGGTAGAGAGTCGTCGGGAGCTTGCCGCCCACCATGTCGGCGATGCGCCAATCGCAGCGCCGCGTCACCTCCGCGACGACGGGATCGCGGTAGAGCCCCAGGAACGACATCGCGGTGCTGAGCACGCCGGATCGTTCGTTGTCGGACTTGTTGAGCAGTTCGCGTGCGGCGCTGGCGATGACGGGGTGCGGCCCGGCTTCGCCGAGGTGGCTGGTCTTCATCATCGCGGCGAGCGTCGACTCGATCGGGCGCTTCGGATCAGAGAGGAACGCCGCGACGCCGGCGAGCGTCTTGTCATCCTCGGCGTAGAGGACGTGGAGGATCGCGCCGACCAGGAGGGCGTGACTGGTCTTTTCCCAATGGTTGCGTTTCTCCAACGACCCCTCCGGATCGACAAGGATGTCGGCGATGTTCTGGACGTCGCGGACTTCCCATTCGCCGCGGCGCACCTCGAGCAGCGGATTGTAGGCCGAGGATTTGGGATTGGTCGGGTCGAACAACAGCACGCGGCCATGCCGGGCGCGGAAGCCGGCGGTGAGCTGCCAGTTCTCTCCTTTGATGTCGTGGACAATGGCCGAGCCCGGCCAGGTCAGCAGCGACGGCACGACCAAACCGACGCCCTTGCCGGATCTCGTCGGGGCGAAGCACAGAACATGCTCGGGGCCATCGTGACGGAGGTAGTCGCGTTCATAGCGGCCGAGCACGACCCCATCGGGGCTGAGCAAGCCCGCCGCCTTCAGCTCTTCCTTCTCGGCCCAGCGGGCGGAGCCGTAGGTGGCGGCGCTTTTCGCTTCGCGAGCACGCCAGACCGACATGCCGATGGCGACAGCTATGGTGATGAAGCCGCCGGATGCGGCGATGAACGCGCCCTTGGTGAAGATTTCGGGCGCGTAGGCGTCGTAGAAATACCACCACCAGAAGAACGCTGGCGGATAGTAGATCGGCACACCGAGCACAGCGAACCAGGGCGAGCCGAGCTGCACCTGGAAGCCGAGGCTCCACGCGACATATTGCGTCGCCGCCCAGGTCGTGAAGAGGACGATCAGGAAGACGACAGTGATCTGCCCCCAGAGGATTTTGGTCGCTGACATTGCGGCGGTCCTTTCTTCTTAGGTGATTAGAGGCCGAGCCCGCGCTTTCGGCCGAAACTCCAGTCGACGCCGCCGTCGCCGCGGGCGACCCCGGAGACGTGCTTACCGAGCTGATTTTCGAGGGATGGCGACCATGGCACGAGCTGGAAGCCGAGGCCGTCATCGATCATGGCGAAGCGGCCGGATGCGAGTGTCATGCGCTGTCGATAGGTGCCGGCGACATATTCGCCATTGCCGGCCGGCTTGAATGGCTGGCCCGTCTCCTTCGCCAGCCTGTCGGCAACGGCATCCACCTCGCGGCGGCGCAGCGTATCGATCAGGTTGCGGCGGAAGACGACGCGACCGCCCTGCTGCTCGGCGAGACCTTCGCGGACCAGATGCTCCGCGCGCTGCCGCAATGCGTCACGCACCTCGGCGCCGAAGCCGCCATCCGACATGGCGACCGGCTCGCGGGCGATGGATTGCCGGTCGAGCCAGGTTGCGCCCGAGGCGTTGACCTGATGCTGGAGATCGAGATCGGAGCGGACGGCGAGTGCGACGCGGTGCTCGCCCCGCGCGTCATCGAAGGCGCGCAGCTCGACGATCGACCCCGGCGCGCTGTCCCCTGCCGCATCGAGATGCGGCAGGCGGATGTGATGGGTCCGACCATCCACGCCGTCGACCACGGCATAGGCCGTCCCCTTCAGCTCGTCGTCGAGGCCACGCTCGACCAGGCGGCCGATGACCGGGACGTCGAGGCTTTCGCCCGCCAAGACGTAGTTTGCCGAGCCGCGCTCGATGCCGCGTTCGGTGAGCGCACGGTGCATCCGCTTGATGATGTCGCCGCGCTCACCGAGCTGACGCAGCGTCCCCTCGGCCTTATCGTCGAGCACCCATTGACCGGGGCCGACTTCACTGGCGAGACCGAGGGCTTCGAGTTTGCGCAGGCGGCCCACCTTCTCGACGGTGTAGGCGTCGGGCTGGCGGCCAGCCTCCGGCGCGACGTCGATGACGCCCGTCTTTCCGGCGTCGCGGATAAGCTGTCGGTCGAGCTGGGTCCAGCGCTCCGCCTCGATCTGGCGTTCGAGGGCGCGGCGAATATCGAGATCGGTGCGCGGACCAAGCTCTTGCGTGATGAGGTCACGCGCGCGGTCGCGCATGCCCTCCTTGATGTAGTCGCGCGAGATCACGAGGTCCTGGCCGTCGTCGCGGACGCCGCGCACGATCAGATGGACATGGGGATGTTCGGTGTTCCAGTGATCGACCGCGACCCAATCGAGGCGCGTGTCCAAGTCCTTCTCCATCTGGCCGGCAAGATCGCGGGTGAAGGACCTCAGGTCCGACATCTCCACGGCGTCGTCCGGCGAGACGATGAAGCGGAAATGATGGCGATCGTCCTCGCACCGCCCGGCAAAGGCGCGGCCGTCAGCCTCCTCGGTTCCCGGCCCGAGCAACCGCGCCTTCTCTCCGTCACGGGTCACGCCGTCGCGGCGCAGATAGTCGAGATGCGTGCCGAGCGGCGCGGTGCGGCCGGCGTGCCGAACGACACGGGCCTTGATGACCGCGCCGCGAGTACGCGCGGTGATGAGGCGGTTCGCCTGGATGCTGGCGCGCTGGCCGCGCCCGAAGCGCGAGCGATTGCCGGCGACGATACGCCCGGAGCGCGAGACGCCGCCCCCTGCCTTTCTCGCTGCCGCCAGAGCCTGCGCGATGAAAGGCCGCGCCGACTGCGCGCGGGTCGAACGGATACGGCCAGGCCGAACACGAAACTCGTGGTCATCGGTCATGGCGCGAGCCCGCAATGTGCGAAAGAGCGTGGCTATACAGAGCCTTGGGTGTCAGATGCACATTGCCCGCGGGCGCGACAATGTGCGGAGCACCCTGAAAACCTGAACAAAAACAACCGCCCGACCGCCGCGCAATGTGCGGCCTTTTATCCTGCCATCGTGCGGTTGTGTTGCCTGCTCCTCCCCCTCGCGCCCTCCATGTCATGCCGGGATACGACAGAGTGCGAAGAAAGCTGCCGAGGCTCATCGGGGCGATTCCGGGTCAGACCGAGCGACGACGATGAGGGCATTCGACACGTCGGCAGCGTCGTCCGCACGCGCCGCGACGGAGGAGCGGCTGTCGTTCGATCGCGCGTTCTCCGCTGATGAAGCTGCCGGGCGAACGTCGGCGGAACGCCCGACGAAGAGCGGTGCTTCGCGCCAATCGGGCGGCGGTGGCGGCGCAACGGACGGCGCGCTGGACGGCGATGTCGCGCCAAGCTGCGGAGCCAGCAGCGCGACGTAAGCCTGCGTCTCGGCGGGTAACGCGCGACCTCTTTGAAGGTAGTCGTCGTAGCGCGCCGGACCCGCATTGTAGGCTGCGAGCATCGCCGAGACATTGCCGTAGCGGTCGAACATCTCGCGCAGGTAGGCAGCGCCCGCGAGAATGTTCGCGCGCGGGTCGTAGGGATCGCGTCCCAGCCCGTAGCGCATACGGAGCGCGGCCCAGGTGTCGGGCATGATCTGCATCAGCCCCAGCGCGCCGGCCGACGATATGGCACGCACGTCGCCAGCGCTTTCGGCGCGTTTGACCGCGACGATCCAGTGTTCGGGAATGCCGAACCGCTGCGATGCCTCGGTCACGAAGGCGGCATGCGGATCGCCGGGGCGCGTGCGCGCCGACGACGACGACTGAGCAAGAGCCGCGTCCGCTGCGCCCGTTGCGAGGGCGAGGCCGGAAAGGAGAAGGAGAGCCATGCGCCGGGCGGCGTGATGCCGCCCGCGCGCACTCCGATGGCTCGACGATGGACGGCGAGCGGGCATCCGTCAGTCCTTCTCGGCACGGTCGCGCGGGCGCGACCAGTGCAGCGACCAGGCGTTACCGGCATCATCGTCGCGGAACAGATTGGCGCGGATCGGCTGCGGAAGCGTCGGATCGTCGATCAGTAACGCGACATACTCGCCGGCCTTCTCGCCGGTGCGCTTCCAGCCCGCGCCGATCTCCGCGGTGGCTTCGTTGCTCATGGCATCGAAGACGTGAACGCGATAATCGGGCGCGTTTTCGGCGTCCGACGGCTCGGCCGGGACGATGATGATGTCTTGGACGAGCCGCAGGGTCAGAAGATTGCCGATGAAGCCGGTCTCTTCGCGCCTGAATTCACCAATCTGAGGCATGATTGCTTCCTTTGCGGTGGCGTTGGGAAAGCCATCGGCGAGCACCACTCCCGCCGTTGGCGAGACGTTCACCGGGTCGGCGCGCGCCATTCAAAGCGGCCGTCGCCTTCTTCGTCGGTCCACAGCGGGACCGCGTGGCCGATGATTTGGTCGGTGGAAGTCAGGCCGAAGTAACGGCCGTCGAGGCTGTCACGGACCTGCCAGTTCATCAGGTAGACTTCGCCGGTGTGGATGCGGCGACAGCCTTCCCAGACGGGCAGTTCCCGGCCGATCCGATCACGCTCGAGCGCCGCGCCCATCTCGATCCCGTCCACCGCGATCGTGCGGCCGATGCGGCAAACAGTCTGCCCGGAAACTCCGAGGATGCGCTTCAGCAGCGGTATGCCCTTGGGCAAATAGCCGCGCTCCGCGAGGAATGTCGCAAGCGGCTCGGGCGCGTCGACGGCGACGAGATCAGTGACCTCGAACGGGCCATCGAAGTCGATGGTGTAGAACCCGATTGGTGCGCTCGGCGATGCGTTCCACAGCAGCTTGATCGGCATTGCCGTGAACGCCGGATAGCCGACGCCTATTGTGGCGAGCGCGGTGACGAGCAATAGACCGGCGCGCGTCACGACTGCGCCCTCCGGCGCAGGAGAAACGCGCGGTGCTGATCGAGTGTATAGGCGCGAGGCTGATGTCCGGCCGTCATCCGGTTGTGGACGTGCCGCCAATGTTCCGGCGAAACGGCGTCTGCATCGATGCCGACCGCTTCAACGGCATCGACATGGCGCAGCACCTCTTCGACCTTCGGCCAGCCTTCGACCTTCAACAGGACGTCGCCGCCCGGTCGGACGAAAGGGAGAGTTTGGTAAGCCTCTCCCGGTTCGACGGCGCGCACGATGTCGAGCCGCGAAATGATTGTGCCGAAATCGTTCGCCGCCCACCGAACAAAAGCGAAGACGGTGTGCGGGCGGAAGGAGACGATGCGTCTGCGGCGGTCGAGGATCTGTTCGTGCGCCTCGCGGCCGAACCTAATCCAGTATTCGATCTTCTTCTCGATCCACGTCAGTTCGACGTGGGTCATGTTGTCATGGGAGAGCGCTGACGGCAGCGGGCCGCCGCGCACGCGGGGAGCCGCGGTGCCGGTCATGATGGGTCTCCTTGGGTCGGTGGGAATTCACGCGTGAGCAGACCGCGCAGCATGTCGGCGACGGTGATGCCGCGCCCGAATGCGGCGATCTTGATCCGGCCGCGCAGTTCGGGCGTTACGTCGATGGTGAGCCGCGCGGTAAATGCGGCTGCGTCGGCCGCGCGAGGCGCGCTATCGGTGGCCTTGATCCATTGCTCGGGATCGGCGGGGCGCGAGGCGAAGCCGCGTCGAGAACGCTCATTCATTGGGCGCCCCCGCCGAGACGAAGACGAAGGAGTTCTTCGGCGAGGGCCGTAATCTCCCGCGCGGCCGATGTTGCGTCGTCGAGTTCCGCAGCCAGTCGGCCGGTTTGCGCGGCGGCAGCGAAAGCGATGCGCTGGCCGATGGTGGTGTCGAGAACTGGCGGATCGTGATCGGCCAGGGTTTCGGCCGTCTCGCGTGCAAGGATGGTGCGCGCACCGCAGCGATTGAGAACGAAGCGTGCGACCAACTCCGGCCGATAGATGCGCGCTTCGCGGAGCAGCGCCAGCATCTCGGCCGACGCCCAGCCGTCGAGCGGCGACGGTTGCACCGGGATCAGCACGAGGTCGGCGGCGAGCAGCGCGGAGCGCATGAGGCCGGCGACGCGCGGCGGGCCGTCGATGACAACGTGATCGACATCGCGCGCCAGTTCGGGCGCTTCGCGGTGGAGCGTATCGCGCGCCAGGCCGACGACGCCGAACAGGCGCGGCAGGCCCTCATGGCTGCGCTGCTCAGACCAATCGAGCGCCGATCCCTGCGGATCGGCGTCAATCAGGGTGACGCGCCTGCCGCGCCCGGCGAGCTCACCGGCGAGGTTGAGCGCCAGCGTCGTCTTGCCGACGCCGCCCTTCTGGTTGAGGAACGCGACGATCATCGCGCACCTCCAGGCTCGTCACCGAACGGAAGCGGCTCGGTAACGACGGGCTCGCTCTCCTGGCGGCCTATCGAGGCCGTACGAGCGCCGAGAAGGGGTGTTTTGCCGGTGGCGCGGAGGTTGCTCGCGGCGGTGCGGATGAGGTTTTCCACATCGCGCGCGCTCTCTTCAAAGTTAGATTCTTGGTTAGACTCTAAGTTAAGGGCACGAATCCGCCCGCGATTTCCAGACTTTAAGGCTGGTTTGGGTTCCTGATAGCACGAGCCTCGGGTTCCCGATGGCACGATAGTCCTGGTTCCCGATAGCACGAGGCCGCCCACAGGTTTTCCACAGGCCGCCAGCGGCTCGAAAGCGAGCAGCGTGCGTCCGCCGATCTCGATTTCGAGCGACAGGACGTAGCCAGGCAGCGGCTGGCGCCGCACGATGTCGCGCAGCTCGAAGGCGAAGCGTTTGAATGGCGACAGGCTGCCGGATTTGACGTGGAGGTGGCGCAGGTCAAAACGCCAGCCGTCGCGCTGGCGACCGCCGTGTTTGCGCACGATGCGGTAGAGCCAGCGGTCGAGACCGCCGGTGAGGTCGAAATAGGCCGGGTCGATGGTGAGGATGAGCGCGTCATCGAGGACGGCTTTGTAGAACCAGTCGGGGACGATCAGTTCGATGCCGTCCGGCTGCCCGTAGCGGTCGGTGCGCTCCTGCCACTCGTTAATCCATGAAAAGCGGTGGCGGCGGCCCTCGGTGGGCTGGCGGATCGACGTCGAGATGGTGGTCGATTGTAGCCGGTCGAGCGCCGCCTTGAGGCGCTGGTAGTCGCGCAGAGACGTGCCGCGCCCGACATAGGTGAGGATTTCATAGGGCGTCGCCGCCATCAGCCGGGACGTGCGAAGCCCATTGTCGCGAGCTTCGACGATCTGGCTGGCGGCCCAGATCAGAATGTCGGCGTCCCAGATCGTGGCCATGCCATGATCGGGAACGGCTTCGACGCGGATCGTGACGTCGCCGGCCGCGAAGTCGATCGGGGCGACGCGATGGGATTTGGAGAGGGAGAAGAAGGGATAGGCCATGAGATCCTGCGCGTCTCGTGGCGCGAAGTCGCCGGGGAGCGCGCGAAACAGATCGAGCTGCCCGCGCTCCGAAGGGTCACGACGCCGCGCCACCATGAAAGGGACCGGCCGCGATCAGCGCGCGTATCGGCCGGCGCTCTGGCCGGTCGGCAGCGTCTGGCGCTTTGCGGGAAGCACGGAGCCGCGCGGATCTGAGGTCGAGGTGACGGCGCCGCGCTCGGCCCAGGTTTCGAGATCATCGACGGCATAGACGACGCGCCCGCCGAGCTTGCGGTAGGCCGGGCCGGTGCCGTAGGTGCGGTGCTTTTCGAGGGTGCGGGCGGACAGGCTGAGAAATTCAGCGGCTTCCTTGGTCCGCAGGTAGCGTGGCGGGAGCGCGGCGGTATCGGGTCGCATGGAGCGGGCCTCCGTGGGGTTGCTGGGGGCCGCTGGCGATCAGCGGCTGACAACGACCACGGTGGCGGAGAACCGTCGGCGGGATGGATGGGGGACTTGAGGTGGCTAAAATCTCCACCCCGAATGCCATGGCGGCGCGGCGATTAGGAGCGGCGGCGATGGCGAAGCAGCTGCAGATAGCCACCATCGATGAGGGAAAGGCCGCCTTCTACGAAGGCGATGACGGCATCGCGCAGCGGCGATGTCTTCCAAGGCTCGGTGTCGACGCGGGCCGCGCCGTAGATCGCGATGGCGATCTCGCGATAGGTCGCGCCGTTCATGCGACCATCGGCGGCGCGGAGTTTGAGGCGAAAGCGGCGGCGCTGTTCAACAGTCATGCGCGCGTCGCGCAATGGCGGACGTTGGAGCCAGGCGCGCGAGAGGCGTGTCAGCGCGTCGATACGATCGAGGAGGTCGTCATCGAAAGGGACGATCGCTGCAAGTTGATCGTTTGGGAATGTGCCAGGAAGAAAGAGAACCTGGAGATCATGATCGGGAAGACTGGAATACGATCCTTCCGGGCTGTCACGCCCCGCGATGAATCTCTCGGTGAGGCTGTTTGAAGCGGAAGGGAGAAAGCCCGGCCGGGTTGTCAGAAAGAGGACAGCGGGGTCGTTCGACGACGACCACACCACCTGTTGCTGCACGGCGGAACGACTTGGTCTTGCGGGGAAATCGCAACCCCCAGCGCTGCTGCATGTCGTCTGGCAGTGGCCGAGTCCCGGCGCCGGTATCTACCAGACTGGCGTAATCGCTCTGATAAGGCTGGTATCTACGAAGGCATTCCCAGGCGAGACCCTCGATCGGAAGAGTATCGAAAAAGTCGTAACTGCGGTCGTCTCGCCAGTTCGATATATCGGGCCTCATCGCATCAACTCCCCCGCGTGGTGCGTGTAAGTCGAGCGTGTGATTTTTCGCCACACAGAGAGGGTGTTGGAAGTCTGGAAGAGGACATCGCGCGATGTCGAAAAGGCATCACGCGGGTTTGCGGACCTATCAGCCGTGAGCCGGTCGCAAGAGGTTCCGAAAGCCTGTGTGTGTCATCCAGCGGGCGCGCTCGAGATGGCTGTCATGGATGCGTCGGCAGCGTTCGGGCTGATGGGCGGGATCGAGGTCGAACAGCACCCGCACGGCTTCCTCCCAATGCGCGCCGTCAGCGGCTGCATCCAGCAAGCGCATGTAGAGTTTGACGTGCGACCTGTCGTAGTCGGTAAGGTCTTGCCCCGACGGTGCGATATCCTGGAATGGTTCGGTCATGGTGCAGACTCGGCGAATACGCGACGTCTGCTTTTTAACCAAGTTTGGTCTGAAATGGAGGCAACGCGTATAACGACAGGTCTGACTGCCCACGGGTCAGCGTAAGCGGTTCGGTTTGCTTCCGCGATCATCGACAAGCAACACTCCCTGCCCTTGGGCGGTAGACAGGAAAACGATGCCAGCAGTTTCCAGCGCCCGGCGGATCTGATCGCGCGTGGTTTCATACACCTCCAATCTGTTTTCAGATTCGAGGCGTTTCAGCGCGGTCAAAGCTACCTGGGCGCGGTCAGCGAGCGTCTCCTGTGTCCAGCCAAGCAACGCGCGTGCGGCCCGTGATTGTCGGGCGGTGATCATGCATGATCACCTCCCACCGGCGCGGACGCACTTACCAGAACTACGGCTATTATAGTCGTCCTTGGGGATCTGGGCGAGCGAAAATGGTGGACGTGCCAGTCCACGCGCGCTTTCGCTCGATGCGACTGATTCGGTCGCCATCGGGTCAGGAGACCTTGGAACAGAGCGGCTTTTCGCCTGCTTTTTGGTCGCCGGAAAAGGCTAAGGCCCCGGCCTTCCGGCCGGGGCCTTGATGAACCCGCCTTAGTCGCCGCGGCGACCGTTGGGGCGGGACCAGATGAGCGAGTAGGTCTCGCCTTCCTCGTCATCGAAGAGGTTGGCATAGATCGGAGCGGTGAAGCTCGGATCGTCGAGCTTGAGGCCCAGATAGTCGCGGCCCTCGGTGGAGCGCTTCGACCAGGCGGCACCGATCTCGGCGCGGCCGACCATGACCCGGTGGCTGGGGGCGTTCTCGCCGCTGGCGCGCAGGTCGGGGACGATGCGCACGCCCTTGGACTGAAGGTTGAGGGTGACGATTTCGCCGGTGAATTCGTTCGAGCCGGTCTTCTTGAAGGTGCCGATGGTCGCCATTGTAAGTCTCCGTCTTCCGTTTCGAGCCCGCACCATTGCGGCCTCGATGGCGATCGGTTGGCCGGAGGCGAGCGACGGCGCACCCCGAAGGGGCCTGACAGCTAAGGAGGGCTTTCTTGTCCCGCGAGGAATGACGGCGCAGCCGGCAGGGGAAGAAAGTTCGACGCGGCTGTTGCGTCATAGGCGCTCGAGGCGAAGCCGGCCTTCGGCCAGATCAGGCCATTGAAGGGGCCGTTTTGAAGCGGGCACTGGACGGTTGGATGACGGAGACGGTGGTGGCCCTCGCACTGACCACAGAGACCTGACCGGCGACCGCAGGCAGAAGCGGCCCTTGAATCAGCCAGCGGTCTGCTTATGTTCCTACGCCGCCAGCCTTGCCAGAACGCCTCGGCACCGGGGTTCCTCCGGCCGCGACGATGCCGTTGCCGGCCTCGATGCGCTCCACTGTCCCGCGACAGGTGGGCACCGCCGACGCTCAGCAAATCCGCATCCCATCGCGCCAATCAGATGACGCGGGCGACAACGCCATTCACCGTATGGTCTTGCCCTGATGGATGTCGCGGACTTAGGCGTGGGACACATGCCCAGCCGATGGGGCAGACGCCGCCATTCCGGTGATCCGCGCGAAGGCGACGATGCCGACTGCTACGGCTCCGATGACCGAGAAGACGACCTGCCATGTCTCCGAGGGCAGGGTGTGCTTCACGATGCCGTGGGTGGCGTGGAAGCCGGCAACCACGGCCGGGGCGACGAACGCGGCCGCGATGAGCAGGCGTGCCCAGGTCGGTCGGACGGTGGCAAGCAGGAGTTGGCCGATACCGAAGGTCAGGCCGGCGGCAACAGAGCCGACGATAATCGCGCCGAACCAGCCCGCGCCGGTGCCATAGGCCCATGTGCCAGCAGTTAAGCCTGCCAAGAACGGCAGGGCAAACACGGCAAGTGTGAAGAGCAGCCAGCAGAGGAATCCGATGGCGCCGATGCTGAGGAGGATGCCAATGAAGATCATGGTGGTGTCTCCGTAAAATGTTGAACGGATTGCGCCTCCACCACCACCACGGCGCATCTGCAAGAGTAGCAGAATTCGAGTCGCGGTGGGAGCGGAAACGCGCAGCGTCCGCCGATTGTGCGACCCGGTTCGCCTCATGAGGCGAAGGGGTCGATTTCGCCGACGATGGCGGTTTCGTCGCCGTCGTATTCCGTCGCCGGGGTGACGGAGAGTGTGCCGTCGCCAGCGCGGTAGATGACAATCGCGGCCATCAGGGTGGTGGCGAGGCTGAAGGCGAAGGCGTGAGCGGTTTGGAGGGACATCGACCTGGCTCCTGTTTGAGCGGAGGTCCCTCCCCCGCTGACAGGCGCCCGATGTGTTCGGCCGCTGGCCACAATCACCGCGCAGGCAAAGCCGGAGCGGCGGCACGCGCATGCGTAGTCCGACCCTTTATGGGTTGATGGCGTCAGGCCATCGGCTGGACCAAGGATCAGCGACAAGAAGCGGGGGTGGTCTTCCGATCTGGAGACCGGGATGTCTGCTTACCGCGAGGGCCGTTTCTGCCGGTTTGCCCGGTCCAATCCGCGGCGCCAGTCGCAGGTCGTCAGCGCTCGGCTTTCCAGGGGTCGATCACATCGAGATTGGCGGCATCGAATGCACTGATGTCGCGTGTGGCGACGACGAAGCCCTTGGCCACCGCGATCGCCGCGATGTAGCCGTCGGGCGTCGGAAAGCCTTTCCCGGCCGCGCGAGCTTTGACGGCGAGATCCGCGTAGTGGCGTGCAGCATCGATGTCGAACGGCAGGACGCGGTCGGCGAAGAGCTCCATGACGCCGGCCAGAGCTTCGGTGAGCCTGTCCTTGCGCTTGCCGTCTGGAAGCGCGCCGATGCCGAACATCAGCTCGGCGATGGTGACGCTGGAGAGATAGAGCGTTTCAGCCGCCTGATCGTCGAGCCATGCCCGAACGGTGTTGTCCGGCGCAGGCTTCATCGCCTCCGATACGACATTGGTGTCGAGGAGAATCACTCGAAGCTCATCGGCTTGGCGGGCGTCTTGTCGCGCGCCTGGTCGAGGGCGTCGACGTCCTCATTGGTCAGGCCGATGTGGCGGCTGCGCTCCGCGAGGGCCGTGCCAAGCCGCAGGCGCGTATCAGGGCGAACAGCCGTTTCGAGGATGTCGCGCATCTCGGCCTCGGCGCTGCGGCCGTGCCGTGCCGCCCGCACCTTGAGGGCGCGGTGCGTCGCGTCGGACAGGTTCCTGATCGTGACTGCGGGCATGATAGCGCCTCCGGGAAAGTTGATAGCGATGATAGCAAAATAGGGAATTTGCCATCATTTTTCAAGATGGCGGGTGCGGGCGGCGCTTACGCGCCGCCCGAGCTGAACCGGTAGACCGGGATACCCATCTTGCGGGCCTTGTCGGCCAGATTGTCCTGGATGCCGGTGCCAGGGAAGACCACGACCCCGATCGGCACGACGCTCAGCATCTGGTCGTTGCGCTTGAAGGGTGCGGCCTTGGCGTATTTCGTCCAGTCGGGCTTGAAGGCGATTTGCGGCACCTTGCGGCTGTCGGCCCAGCGGGAAGCGATCTTTTCGGCGCCTTTCGGCGAGCCCCCGTGCAGCAGGACCATGTCCGAGTGCTTGGCGTGGATCTGATCGAGCTTAGCCCAGATCTGCTTGTGATCGGCGGTGTCTCCGCCCGAGAAGGCGATCTTGGGCCCGGCGGGCACGAGCACCTCGGTCTCCGCGCGTCTCTTGGCGGCGAGGAAATCCCGGCTGTCGATCATCGCGGCGGTGAGATTGCGATGGTTGACCCGTGATCCGGTGCGTTGCGACCAGGGTGAGCCGGTGGCGATGCGGTAGCGTTCGGCGGCAGCCTCGCGGAAGGATTCCATGCCGTCACGCCGTTCGATCAGGTTCTTGCCGATGTCGACAAGGCGCTCGAGCTGGAGGGACTTCACCTCGGAGCCGTCCTGTTCCCGCTGAAGCTGCTTTTGGGCCTGCTCGTTGTCGTCGAGCTTCTGTTCGATCCGGTCCGCGGCGCGGTGGAACATGTTGACGGTCGACCAGAGGAGATCGGGGAGATCGAAATCGAGGCTCGTGTCGGTGATCGTGGCGACCAGGGCATCGAAGATGTCGGCGACGGCGCCTTCGATGATGCGGGCTTCCGGTGCCGGGCGGTGATCGCGTTCGTCTTCGGAAGGACGATAGCCGTGAAGCTGCAAGTCCTGGATCAGATGCTCAGTCGGGGATGACTCGTGATGCGGTTCGTAGTCGTCATGGTCGCTCATGGGATGCTCCGTCGGATGGACCGCGACCGCCGCGGCCTTCATGGCGTCGAAGCCGTCGGGCGGGACGGACCTGCACCCGGAGCGAAGCGCAGGGCCGAAGCATCAGCGGAGGATGGCGAAGGCCGGCGATTTTGTTTCGCGATGGAAAGGCGCGGAACGCGCCGCCGGAAAATCGTCGGCCGCAGCCATTGCCGATCCGGCCCGGCTGACAGCCGATCGCCCTCTCGAAGGCCGAGGCGCGGTCCTCTTCCGATGGTTGGCGCATCCTCGCGGGCATGGCGGCTGCGCACCGCCCTTCAGCCTCTTCCGGCTATGCGGCCAGGTTCATGAAGCGCGCGACGTCCTCTGGGGCGAGTTGCACCCAGACGCCCGCCCGAAGCGCATCGATGCCGAGCCGTCGCAAATCTTCGTTGAAGTCGCCGAGTGCCGGCGACAAGGCAATAGCCTCGATTCCCTCGCCGTTCGCCCGGTCGATCAGCATGTCCCGCGCCCCGTCACCGGCCGGATCGTCATCGCGGACGATATAGAGCCGTCGCAGCGTTGGCGGGAACAGGATGGCGGCCAGATGTGCCGCCGAGAGAGCCGGCGCCATCGCCATGTCGGGCAGGACCTGCCGGAGCGACAGCATGGTCTCGATACCTTCGCCTGCCGCCATCACGCTGCCGGGCGCACCAATGCGGACGGCATGACCGAGGAGATCACCCATCGCCTTGCGCGGTGTGTCGATCGGGGCTTTGTCGGAGCCGTCGGGCGCGAGCCAGGTGCGGTGCGCGCCGGTGATCTTGCCGGAAAGGTCGGTGACGGCGGCAATCATGGCGGGCCAGGTCTCGGTCGGGCCATCCTCGGGTTTATAGTAGCAGCGGGGGTGGAATCGCAGACTTCCGGTTCCGTGCAAAAGCGTAATGCCGCGTCCGCGCAGATACGTCTGCACGATGGTTCCGACTATCGGCTGCGTCATCGCGATGAGCCGCCGTGCCGCCTCGGCCGATCCGGATGGCGCTGGCGACATTCCGCGACGTGATGCTGCCGGTTCCGGCTCGGGGTGCGGCAAGCTGAGGAAGGTGCGGGCCTCGTCGGCAACGTCGGTGAAGTCGATGAGCCCGAGCGTTTCACGGATGACGTCGAGAAGATCGCCGTGTTCGCCGGTGGCAGCGTCTTTCCACTTGCCCGCCAGTCCCTTGGGCGTATCGCGCAGGCGCACGAACATGGAGCGGCCAGCGGCATTGCGAGCATTACCCACCTGCCAGTAGTTGCCCTGACGCCGACCGTTCGACAGATAGTGACGGCAGACCGCCTCGGCCTGACGGCCGAGACGATAAGCCAGTTCGGAAGCATCATGCCGTGCCATCACGCCGCCTCGCGCTCACTGATGCGTTCGATCGGATAGGTGTCGATCAGCTTGCCAAGGATGGCGGGACCGGAAGCATCAACCGGAACGAAGAAGCGCAGCTTCCACGAGATGATCTCGCTGAAGAGGCCATAGGCACGCAGGCGATCCCGCATGGCTTCGGTGAAACCTGACAGCTCGATCCGGTTGGCGCCCATGACGCGCGCGCGACGAAGCTGGAGCCCGTCGGCGAGGTCGAGGACGGTGCGGCCGTCCACCAGCGCGGCGAAGGCGTCATCGCCGGTGAGATTGGGCGTGCCGGTGGAGGTAGCGTTCGCTGCCCAGGCCGGTGAAACCCGCCGACCGATGATGCGTTCGCCATCATCGGTCTGGAGCCGATAGACGCGCGTCGATTCGTTCGGCAGGCGCTTCCACACCGGCAGGAGCAAGCCGCTGACCATGTGGATGGTGCCCTCGGAATATTTGGGCACCTCGTCGACTTCACGCTGCCAGACCGCGGCGAACGTGTCGCGGTCGGCCTCCTGCCAATGGCTATCCACCATCATGGCCATGGTCGCGTGGTGCTGTTCCATCGGCCGGATCAACCGAACGCGGCGTTCGATCTCCCCGTCGTCCAGCATGATGGATGGCGCGGGCACGCGAACGGCGGCCCGGCCCGACCGCTCGTTGATGAGCAGCCAGGCGCCCGGATCGCTGAGCCAGCCGAGCGCCGCATCGAGTGTGGTTGGCCGGTTGCGACGACGCTCGGTGATGGTGAGCAACCGCGTCTGCGCGCCCGTCGCCGGGTGGGTGTAGATGGTCGTGCGCTCGGTGACTTTGAGGCTCTCCGCCGTCAGCGTCTCCAGCCCGACATCATAGACGCCGCTGGCGATGGCCCCGGCCACTTTGGCGTCGAGCAATTGCTCGAACGCCGTGAACAAGACGCCCTGAAGCTCAATCGTCAGCGCCAGCAGGCGGTTCAGGAAGGTCGTGATCGGTGGCAACTCGTCCTTGATGCCGTTGTCGTCCGTCAGCTTCAGGCCGGTCGCGGACTCGAAGCGCTGGAGCGAGCACCCCTCGACCTTGCCGCGCACGATCAGAAGGTAGAGCTGACGCAGCGCATCGCGGGCGTAGCTCGATTCCAGATTGTCCTCGGGCCGGAACAGACCCTGGCCGCCGGTCTGGCGCTGACCGCGCGTGATGGCGCCGAGCGTATCGAGGCGGCGTGCGATCGTGGACAGGAAGCGCTTTTCGGCTTTGACGTTCGTGGCGATCGGGCGGAACAGCGGTGGCTGCGCCTGGTTGGTCCGATTGGTGCGGCCCAGGCCCTGGATGGCGGCGTCGGCTTTCCAGCCGGGCTCCAGGAGATAATGGACGCGCAACCGCTGGTTCTTCGCCGACAGTTCGGCGTGATAGCTGCGGCCGGTGCCGCCCGCATCGCTGAACACAAGGATGCGCTTCAGGTCGTCCATGAATGCGGCCGTTTCGGCGAGGTTCGCGGAGGGCGCGCGGTTCTCCACTGCCAACCGCTCGCCTTTGCGGACGATGCGGCGGGAGCGGCCCGTCACCTCGGCCACCATGTCCGCGCCGAAGCGCTGCACGATCTGGTCGAGCGCACCCGGCACCGGAGGCAGCGACGCGAGACGTTCGATCAGCTCGTCGCGGCGCGCGACAGCTTCGCGGCTCTCGACGGGTTGGCCGTCGCGATAGACCGGGCGCGAGGACAGATTGCCTTCGGTGTCCGTGAACGGCTCGTAGAGCTGCACGGGAAAGGAATGGGCGAGATAGTCCAGCACATATTCGCGCGGCGTGATGTCGACGCGAACGTCGTTCCATTCCTCGGTCGGGATCTCGGCCAGGCGGCGTTCCATCAGGGCTTCGCCCGTCGAGACGATCTGGATGACGGCGGCGTGGCCATCGTCCAGATCGCGTTCGATGGAACGGATCAGTGTCGGGGTTTTCATCGACGTCAGCAGATGGCCGAAGAAGCGCTGCTTCGCGCTCTCGAACGCCGAGCGGGCGGCGGACTTGGCCTGCCGGTTCAACGTGCCGTCACTGCCGGTGATGTTGGCGGCCTCCATCGCCGCGTCGAGATGGTTGTGAATGACGGCGAAGGCGCCAGCATAGGCGTCGTAGATGCGGCGCTGCTCGTCAGTCAGCGCGTGCTCGATCAGCTCGTATTCGACGCCATCATAGGAGAGCGAACGGGCGGTATAGAGGCCTAGCGCGCGAAGGTCGCGGGCAAGCACTTCCATGGCCGCAACGCCACCATCCTCGATCGCCTCGACGAATTCCGCGCGGGTGGCGAACGGGAAATCTTCGCCGCCCCACAGGCCGAGCCGCTGGGCATAGGCGAGATTGTGGACCGTGGTCGCGCCGGTGGCGGAGACATAGACGACGCGCGCGTTGGGAAGGGCGTGCTGAAGCCGAAGACCCGCGCGTCCTTGCTGCGAGGCGGCAACGTCGCCGCGTTCTCCCTTGCCGCCTGCGGCATTGGCCATGGCGTGGCTCTCGTCGAAAATGATCACTCCATCGAAATCTGAGCCCAACCAATCGACTATCTGGCGGACGCGCGAAACCTTCTCACCACGGTCGTCGGAGCGTAGCGTGGCGTAGGTTGCAAATAGGACGCCTTCCGCCAGCGTGATCGGCTTGCCCTGCGGGAAGCGCGACAGCGGCGTGACCAGCAGGCGCTCCATGCCGAGCGCGGACCAATCGCGCTGCGCGTCCTCGATCAGCTTGTCGGATTTGGAGATCCAGACCGCCTTGCGACGACCGCGCAGCCAGTTGTCGAGGATGATGCCGGCAGACTGGCGGCCTTTACCGGCCCCGGTGCCATCGCCCAGCATATAGCCACGGCGGAAGCGCACGGTGTTCTCGGCGTCGGCCGATGCCGCCTGCACGAGATCGAACGTCGCATCGACGGTCCAGGATCCGGCCAGGAAGTCCGAATGGGCCTCGCCGGCATAGATGACGGTCTCAATCTGGGCATCCGACAGGAGATTGGTGATGTCCTTCGGCAGCATCGGCCGATAGGCGGGCTTGGGCGGCGCGATGCTCGCCATGGCCGCCGACTGCACGAGCTTGGTGGGATGCGCCTGAGATCCGGCAATACGGATCGACTGCAATCCGTATTCTTCATAGATCGCGTCCGTGAGGTTCGCGCCTTCCGGCGGCGCCCAGTCCACGGTGTCGTAGGCAAGTTCAACGCCCTCCGGGTCGATGGAGGAGCGTGCGGCCGGACGCGCGGTTGCGGCGCGCGCGAGATAGCCGCGCACGGTGCGGGGCGCAGCGTTGGATACGGCTGGCGCGCTGTCGGGCAGAGCGACCGGCAGGCGCGGGGGAATCTGGAGCTCGATCGAGGCGAGCAGCGTGGCGACGTCGGGCGCGACACCGGCGGATGGCGGAAACACGGTGACATCTTCGGCCGGCAGCTTGTCGATGACGGTGAGGCGCGTTTCGATGGTCGTGCCGTGCTTGGCATAGACCGAGCCGTCGATCGCCGCGGTGAAGACGACGCGACTGCGCTCTTGAAGCCGCACGAAGGCGTCGCGCCAGGCCGGTTGCTCAGATCCAAAGTTCGCGCCGGTGATCGTCACCAGACGCCCGCCGTCGGCGAGCCGCGCCAGAGCCGAGGCGACGTGACGATACGCGGCATCGGCCACACGGCCGGAGACGTTCGCCATCACCGAGAAAGGCGGATTCATCACGATGACGGAGGGAATGGCGTTCGCCGTGAGGTGATCGTCGATCTGGACGGCATCGACGCGCGTGACGCTAACGCCCGGGAAGAGAGCGGCGAGCAGATCGGCGCGAGTTTCGGCGAGCTCGTTGAGGAGCAGCGAACCGCCGCTGATCTCCGCGAGGATGGCGAGCAGGCCCGTGCCAGCTGACGGCTCCAGCACGATGTCGCGCGGCGTGATCGCGGCGGCGGCGATGGCTGCAAGGCCGAGCGGGACCGGCGTCGAGAATTGCTGAAGCGCCTGGCTCTCCTCGGAGCGACGCGTGTGCGTCGGCAAGAGGCCGGTGATTTTCGACAATGCGGTAAGCCGTGCAGCCGAAGTGTCGGCTTTACGGAAAAGCGCAGGTCCGTATTTGCGCAAGAACAGGACGGTCGCGCATTCGCACGCTTCATACGCCGTCTTCCAATCCCAGACGCCGGTTACGTCGGAAGCCTCGAAGCCGACCTCCATGGCGGTACGGAGCGCAGCGGAGTCGATCCGCTGCCCGCGCTCGAGTGCAGCGAGAAGTTGATGGGCAGCGGCGATGATGGCGGATGCACGGGCGATAGGCGCGGCCGGAAGAGCCACGGGGGGCATGACGTTCATGATCGGGAGCCTCGGGAGAGCGGGAACGGTCAAGCCCGAACGGCGCTCTCTCTCGACCGCCCGGACTCAACCCGTCCCGGCAGCCCTCTCACTCTCAAAATTCTCTTCGTCGCCGGAATGAAAAAAAGCGCCCCGGTCGTGAGGTGGGGCGCTTTTTCAAACTCTGCGGACGTCATGCCGTCGGATGCAGCAGCCCTCGGGAAGCCAATCAACATGCTATACGCCACCGGAAGACAATGGCCTACGTTGACTGATAGCGGTCAGGACTTTAGCGCTTGAACTGCTTGTGCGGATGTCTGTTGCGATGCCGGATGGTGAATACCCTGCCAGCCGAGCCAACCAGTGTAGAGACCGACACATACGATCAAGACCGCCGACGCATAAGGCGCGCGCCTCGCGAAGCCGCTGAAGCCCGACCAGCGACTCGAGACATGCTTGACGCTGAGCGCCGCCAGAACGCCCGCGGACACCATGGTCAGCGCAAGCCCGATGCTGAAACATACGACCAGCACGAAACCGAGACTGAGTTGCTTGAGCTGGATGCACAGCAGCAGAACGGTGATCGCGGCCGGGCATGGGATCAGGCCACCCGTCAAGCCGAAGAGGATGATCTGCCAGGTGGTGACCGTGCGACCGTCGAAGCGTCGCCGGATGTCGGCGGCATGCGCCCGAGCGTGGGCATCGTCCTCATCGCCGAGATTCATGTGGCTATGATCGTGTTCCTCGAACTCGATTTCATGGATTTCCGAGCCTGCCGTGCCATCGATCTTCACCCGAGCGGTGAAAGCGTGTGGCTCCGGTATTTCCTCGACGCTTTCGAGAAAACCGTTCTTCGCTAGAAAGGCAAACGCCTGCCGCGCACCATCCTCGCGCACTGTTTCCACACAGAGCTGGGTAGCGGCCGGCAATTCTCCTCGCTCGGATCGAATGCGCCAACGCGGCGGAACGCCATCTTCGAAAACCTCAAGGGTCAGCAATCCGGTGCGCGCCGTGATATGCTGGAGTTCGTCATGGTGGTGCTGATGGGGGTCTTCGGCATTTTGCTCGCGCCAGGTCCGCCACGCCATCCAGACGGCGATGCCGATGATGATGACGGCCGAGACGAGCTGGAAATAGGGCTCGCTCACTTCACCGCCCCATTGCTGTCCAAAATATTGGCCGCCAAGCGCGATCACCCAGACGACCGCCGTGTGCGACAGGGTGGCCGCGAGCCCGAGCAAAACCGCCTGTGTGACGGTGCCGCGGATCGCAATGATGAAGGCCGCCATCATCGTCTTGGAGTGACCCGGCTCAAGCCCATGCAGCGCGCCAAGCAGAATGGCGGAAGGGATAAAGAGCCAAGCATGCGCGCTGCCTTGCGCAATGAGGTCGGTGAAGGAGGTCACGGGAACGGCTCTCTTTACTTCAGATAGGTCCGAAGGACTTCAATCAGCTCCGCCGCACCCTGCACGCGGGCTTTGTCCTGTTCGGTCTCGGGGTTCACGACATGATGGCGGATATGATCCTCCATCAGTTCAGCGGTCAGGCCGTTGATGGCGCCACGCATCGAGGCGACTAACATCAGCACATCGGCGCAACCGCGCTCGTCCTCGAGAGCGCGCTCGACCGCCTCCACTTGACCTTTGAGGCGGCGGACCCGTGCCAACAGCTTAGTCTTGTGCTTGATCGTATGGGCCATATTTAGCACCTATATAGCATAGGGGGGTATCCTATATAGAGTTGCAGGCAGAATACAAGCGCATCGATGCCGGAATGGAGATGGAGGCGATTGGATCAGTAGCCGAACCGCCACGACGGCCAGGGTTGACCATCGTCGGATGCGGCGACGGCCGCGGCGAGATAGGTCGGATCGCCTTCGACCACGACGGGATCGCGCACGAGCGTCTCGTCGATGACGGTGACACAGGTCACGCAGTCATCTTCGACCTCGACATGAACGGGGATGAGATGCTGGAAAACGACGCGACGACCGGCGGTGTGCTGATGAACGGGCATGATGATCTCCGTGAAAAGGTGCGGGGGACGGCAGGAGGCGCCCCCCCGCTGTGCTCGTCATTCGGCCGCGACCAGGGCCTGTTCGTCTTCGTCGGCTGCGTCGTCGCCCTCGCCATCCTCAGTGAGGAAGTCGGGAAGCGCGGCGTCTTCGCCTGTGTCGGCCTGATCGCCCACGATCGGCTGATCGCCATCGAGGGACGCCATGCGCAGCGGCTCGGGCAACCAGCCGGTCTCGGCCAGGAGGCGTTCGGCTTCCTTGGCCATATCGCCCTTCTTCAGATGGTCGATGAGCTGCGCACTCCGCTCGCCGGCCCCTTCGCGGACAGCCTCCAGAATGCGAGGCTTGGTCACGCGGCCGAGATAGTTGCCGACCGTGGGCTTCCAGCCGGCGGCCGCCATGTTCATCCCGGTCGCCCGCGCGAGGCGATCGGCCTGCGCGAGGCGCACGTCGAGACCGTGCTGACTGACGCCCGAGCCGGAATACGGGTTCGGACGCTCGAACAGCGCGTTGACGCCGTAGCTGACACAAAGGGCGAGCAGCTCCATGCGCGTGCCGTCGTCGAGATCGGTCAGCCAGTCCCAAAGCGCCTGATCGTCGGCGGGGACGTGATCCCCCCAACGCTCATGGCGATCGTTCACCGCCTTGGCCGAAGGACTGTCCTTCAACTCCTCGGACTGCGCCGAGAAGAAGGTGTGGCGAACATTCGCCTCGAGGCAGCCGGTCGGGTTGGTGTGGATGAAGGTGTCGCTGAGCAGCTTGTGCAGCAACATCGTCATGGCGACATGCGGATTTTCCGCCAGCGCATTGCGCAGCGCCAAGGTGCGATGCGCCGTCAACTCGATGACGAGACGCTCCGGCAACGGCTTGATGCTGTCGTCCGCGTCGTCCTCCGACTCGGTGGGCTTGCCCCCGATGGTGATGACCGCGCGCTGGATCGCCGGCGACTGGATCTCGCCGGTTTCCGGATCGATCACATCGTCCTGCGTCTCGCCGCCCTCGGCATCCACGGGTCGCTCGTCCTCCGCGCGAACATAGCCGCGGTCGATCGACAGGGCGCCGTCGGCGTCGACGCTGACGAAGGCGCCAGCGATGCCGAAGTCGGCGGGATCGTAGTTGACAGGCCGGGTCTCGAAGGCGTCGAGCGCCTGTTCGATCTCGCCAAGGCGCTGATCGATCTCGTCGGGCAGCTCGTCGGCTTCGGAATACTCCGCTTCAAGGCGGTCGTATTCCTCGCGCAACGCCTCGCGGGTCGCGCGCTCCTCGTCGGTCAGATCGACCGTCGTCCCGGTGAGGCGACGCAGGCCGTGGACGTGCCCATAGGGGAAGCTCAGGGCGACCTCGATCCACTTCCAGCCTTCCTCGGCGATCTGGTCGGCAACGGTCTTCAGCTTCTCGGAGACCAGCCTGTCGAGCAGTACGGAATCCTGTAGCCAGCCACCGTCGTCGTCCTGAAACAGATCGCGCACGATGCAGCCGCCTGCCGCCTCGTAGGCGTCCACGCCGACGAAGAGCGCCCGCTTGTCGGACGCGCGAACCGTCGTCTCGGTCAGCATGCGCCGGATCTGATGCGGTTCCTTCGACCAGCTATGGCTGATCGCTTCCCATACTTGTTCCTGGCGCGCATGATCGTCGGAGACCGTGAACGCCATGAGCTGTTCCAGCGTCATGCGGTCTTCGGCATAGATGTCCAGCAGCGCGGGCGAGACGGAGACGAGCCTCAAACGCTGCTTCACGATCTGGGGCGTGACGAACAACGCGGCGGCGATGGCCTCCTCCGTCATGCCCTTCTCGCGCATGGCGTGGAAGGCGCGGAATTGATCGAGGGGGTGAAGCGGCGCGCGGTCCATATTCTCGACCAGCGACACCTCGTCGATGGTGACGTCGCTGTTCGCATCGCCGACAACGCAGGGGACCGGAGCGGCCTTGGTGAGGCGCTTCTGCTTTACCAGCAGTTCCAGCGCGCGATAGCGTCGGCCGCCGGCGGGCACCTCGAACATGCCGGTCTCCTGGCCTTCGGCGTCGAGGACCGGGCGGACGTGCAGGGATTGAATGAGGCCGCGGCGGGCGATCGAGGCCGCGAGGTCGTCGATCGAGACGCCGGCCTTCACGCGCCGGACGTTGGACTGGCTCAGAACCAGCTTGTTGAAGGGAATGTCGCGCGAGGACGACAGGGTGATTTTCTGAACGGCAGTAGCCATCGGGATTTACTCCGCGACGGGCACCGAGAGCCTCTCTCTCGGACCTAAACCCGTCACGAAGCGAAGCGCCGCCCTCTCACTCTAAGAGGGCAGCGTCACGGAAGCGGAGATACGGAGGGAAGCGGAACCGCAAAGCCGGAGACACGGAAATCCGCGTTTCCGGCTTCACGAAGATCAGGCGGCGCGCTCGAGGAGCTTCTTGGCTTTGCCCTCCAGTTCGAGCCGGGCGTCCTGATGGGTCTTGTCGCGGGCGACGGCGGTGATGCCCGCGACGAAATCGAAGATCGACTCCGGCAGGCGGCCCTCTTCGGCGAGCACGGTGTCGATGATCTTGCCCGTCTCGGCCTTCGAGAAACCCCGCCGGCGCAGAAATTCGGTGCGGTCCTCATCGGACTTCGCCACGATCCGCTCGCGGGCCGCCTTGATGCCGTTGATGAAGGGCATGGGCGAGGAGTTGGCAAAGTTGAGCAGCGCGGGCGCTGCCTCATGCGCGAAGCGGGAGGCGGCGTATTTCGAGTGGCGGATGGTGATCTCCTCGAAATCCTCGACGCCCCAGAGATTGCGGTTCTGACACACGGCGCGGAGATAGAAGCTCGCCATGCCGAGCGTCTTCGCGCCGACTTCGGAATTCCAGCAATAGAAGCCGCGGAAGTAGACGTCGGGCGAACCGTCGGGGAGCCGACCCGCTTCGATGGGATTCAGGTCGTCAACGAGGAAGAGGAACACATCGCGGTCGGACGCATAGAGCGTCGTCGTATCCTTGGTGATGTCGACGCGCGGGTTGTAAACGCCGGTCGACCAGTCCAGCACGCCGGGGACTTTCCAGCGCGTGTCACCGGTGCCGTTGCCGGCGATGCGCTGCACGGCCTCGACCAGCTCGTGGTCGTAGATGCGGCCATAGTCTGGGCCGGTGACGGCGCGCAGCTCGACCCGGCCGTTTTCGGTTTCGAGCGTCTTTATTTGCTCGGCCCGGTGCGAGGTCAGCCCGTATTGCAGGTTAATGCCCGCGAGTGCGGCTGGGAGCTGACGGAGATAGGCGGCCGGTGCGCCGACCTGACTGGCGAGTTGGCCGAAGCTCCAATGGGTCGGCGCGACTGGCGTGTCCGAGCCGGGCAGAAAGAGGGAGAGACGTTCCGGTTCGGCGCGGCTCGCCTCGACATGGATGAGCGCGGTTTCGACAACGCGCGTGCGGCTGCGTTCGGACCTGTCGCGCACCGATCGCGCGAGGTCGAACAGGGACAGATAGCGTTCGTCGGCTGGGCGGGAGAACCATTCGGACGACACGCGACCGATGCGTTCGCCGCGGCTGACATCGACCTTGTAGCCACCACGGATGTCGCGGCGGGCATCGAGAACCTGCATGTTCATGGGATCAATCTCCACGACGGGCGCCGAGAGCCTCTCTCTCGACACTCAACCCGTCACGGATCTCCGATCCCCCCTCTCACTCTTTGCGGCGCGTAGCGCCCGCTACCGGGAGAGGATGATGTCTCCGGCACGATGGCGATAAACTCAGCCAAAGGGGGCGTTGCGGGGGTATCCCCCGCAGAAGGGGTCGGCTGAGACGCAAGGCTCAGCCGCAGGGGAAGGCTTTCCCCTCACGGCTGATCTCATTCACTATTGGCGGTATCCACCAAGGCTTCATCGAACAGCGTACCGTCTGGCTAGGCAGCGAGCAGCCTCTCCTCAGCTTCATCCTCCTCACCAATGGCATTTTGCAGGAAGCGAGAGAGCGCCGCTTTCCGCGAGGAGCGGTCGAGAGCGTATGTGGTCTGCTTGAACTCAATGCCGTCCAGCAGGCCCTGGACGTAGCCGGAGATCGTATCGGCGGCCATGATGAGCGCCGTGTCGAGGGTGTGAATATATTTGCTTGTCACCGTGCCCTTGGAGTGACCGACCAGCGCGGCGATCGTGACTTCGGTAAAGCCGAGATCATTGGCGATGCTGGCGAAGCTGTGGCGCAAGACATGCGGCGTCACGTCGGACAGGGGTGAATCTCTGAAAATCTGCCGCCAGTGATTGGGGAAGCCTCCGAAGGCATTGTCTTCGCCCTGGCCGGGGAAAACATAACTACCCGTCGCGGTCTTCCGACGCTCTTCCAGATACTCGACTACGGCAAGACCGATGGGACGCACCGAGGCGCCTTCCTTGCTGTCGACGAGACGCATACAACTCGCGTCCGTGTCGGCTTCGCTCCACATAAGGCCGATCATTTCGCTGCGACGGCAGCCGGTCAGCGCGATCTGGCGAATAATCTCGACCGTCATTTCATATTTCGGGGTCGCGGTCGCTTCGCGCAGAATCTCACCCAAGATGCGATACTCGGCTTCGGTGAGGCGACGATCGCGCACATTGTCCTTGGGCTTGCGGATGCCGTGCGCCGGGTTGGCGGTGATGATCCCGGCCTCCATAGCGTAGGTCAGGATGCCGCCGAGCAGCCCGACCGTTCGCGTGGCCGTCCCGGCGCCGCCTTTCACGATAGACTTCCCGCGCAGCTTCTTGGTTTTCACCGACACTGCCGTCTTCCCCGCCATGATGTCTTTCAACACCTTGGCGATGTCGGCTTTAACCAGATCCTTGACCCGACGGTTGCCGATCAGCGGGGTGATGTGTCGGTGAATCCGGCCGGTGTCGCTGACGATGGTGGTCGCCTTCTTCGGGCGACCACCTTTCCCAAGGATGAGGCCGGCATCGAGATCCTTGAGATACATCGCGCATAGTTCTTTGACGGTGATCGCTTGGTGATCGAGCAGGCGTTCCTCGGAAGGGTTGTCACCCTGGGCAACGCGGCCGAGCTGCACCTTGGCTTCTTGTCGGGCCGTCTCCGCCGTCCACACGCCATGGAGACCGATGGTGTAGCGGCGGGTTCGACCTGCGGCGCGATATTGGATAAGGTAGCTGCGCTTGCCGGAAGCGAAGATGCGAAGGCCAAAGCCGGGCAGTTCGTCGTCCCAGATGAAGTAGTCCTTCTCGCGGACAGTGGCGGCATCTACGGTGCGTTTCGTCAGCTTGGCCATTACGCGATTCCCCCTTGGAGATCGGGCTGTTTCCGCGGAAGCACCACGGAAGCAGCCGGACGAAAGTCGGAGCGAAGTGCTGGATATGGATTTCGGCGGGGAAAACCGAATTGTCCATACGTTTCAAGGCGTTGTAGTATCATAGCGTGTCCTAGCGTGCATTTCGGAGAGCCAGGACAAATTGCTCCGAAGGCAAAGGTCACACGTTCGAATCGTGTCGGGTGCGCCAGTTTTTTCTTATTTTACAGCGCGATATGCGCACTCGGACTGAAAGTCCAACTCCGCCTCGTTCGAGTGAGTAAGCAAATCCAAAAGAAAAATCGTCACCGAATGTAGATCGCTCGGCTACTGACGACGTCGGTTGGAAGCTCGCCTGTCCGGAACAACCATCGTTTCCAAAAGCGGTCGGATTGGCGCTCGCAGGCCGGCGCTCACGCCAGTCCGCGTTGGAACACGGCGACACAACAAGCAATCGCTCGAAATGCCCGCTCACTTGACCTAACTTCAGCATCCGTGGCGGCGCATCGCTGGAGCCAGGAGACACTGACATCAGCGTTCGCCGTGATTCCCGTTGGCCTTTGGCTGCTCGTTCTTTCAATCACACCCGGGGCATGACGTGCGGCAAATGGGCTCTTGCTATATCCCCTCCCCGGGGATAGGAAAACTGCATGTCAAACGATCATATCCACGAAAGCCACCCCGACATCGTCAAACGGCTGAAGCGCGCCGAAGGGCATCTTCACAGAGTGATCGAGATGTTCGGCGAGGGCCGGGCCTGTCTCGATCTGACGCAACAACTCCACGCCGTGGAGAAGGCAATCAGCGAAGCGAAGAAAACGCTGATCCACGATCACGTCGACCATTGCCTGGACATCGCGGCGAACGGCGGTTCGGCCAAATCCACAAAGAATGTTCTCGCCGAGTTCAAGGCGATCTCGCGCTACCTGTGACGGCGAACGCCGTCCAACATCTTTCGTCCGGGTTCCATGATGACCGTCCGCCCCTATACCGTCGCCATTGCTTTTGTTGCAGGTCTCGCGGTCGCCGTGGTCGCCACCCCCGCCTTGCGCCAACTCGTGGGCTTCGCCACGCCAGCGGCGGTTGCCCAGCGTGAGGCCAAGGCGACCGCGCCGGCGGCCAAGCCCGGGCTGCTGACGATGGACGACGAGCGGATCAAGCTGGCTCAGATTGATCTGCAGCCGGTCGGCCCCGCCACCATCGCGAGGCGGCTCGCCGTGCCCGGTACGATCGTGCCGGATGCAGGCAACGTTGCCCACGTCTCCGTCAAGCTCTCCGGCACCGTCGCGGAATTGCGCAAGAATATCGGCGACGACGTCGTCAAGGACGAGGTGCTGGCCATTCTCGAGAGCCGGGAAGTTGCGGACGCCAAGAGCGAATATCTTGCCGCCCGCCTCTCGAACGATCTGCAGCAGGATCTGACGTCCCGCGACAAATTCGCGTGGGAAGGGCGCGCCGTGCCCGAGCAGCAATACATCAAGTCGCGCAATGCGGCGGCGCAGACCGCCATGCGGTTTGGGATCGCGCGCCAGAAGCTGATGGCGCTTGGGGTGCAGGACGGCGAGATCTCCGGTTTGCCACAGGCCTCCGACGGCTCGTTGCGCAACCAGAATATCCGGGCGTCGATTTCAGGCCGGATCGCCGAGCGCAAGGTAGAACTTGGTACCGCGGTCGGGCGCGACAATCTCGAGACCGAATTGTTCGTTATCGTCGACTTGAGCCGCGTTTGGGTCGAGCTTTCGGTGTCCTCGTCCGACCTGCCGCTGGTCAGGGAAGGCCAATCCATCAACGTCGCGCTGCGCGGTGTTGCCGATGCCGCCGCCGGCAAGATTATTTTTGTGAGCCCTCTGCTCGACAAGGAAACCCGAACCGCCCGCGTGATCGCGGCGCTCGACAATCGCGACGGACACTGGCGCCCCGGTTCGTTCGTTACGGCCGCCATTGCGATCGAGCAACGCGAGGTGCCCGTTGCAGCGCCCTTTAGCGCGATCCAGACCGTCGAGGGCCGCAAGGCCGTTTTCGTCCGCACCAAGGACGGGTTCGAAAAACGCGACGTCGTATTGGGGCAGCGCGATGGCAAGGACATCGAGATCACCTCGGGACTGTCGGCCGGCGAAACCATAGCCATCTCCAACACTTTTTCACTGAAGGCGGAACTCGCCAAGCCCGGCGACGAGGACTGAGCGATGATCGAGCGGATCGTCGATTTCTCGGTACGTCGCAGATGGCTGGTCCTGCTCGTCACGCTTGCGATCGCCGCAACCGGTTTCTGGTCGCTGACGAAGCTGCCGATCGATGCCGTTCCCGATGTGACCAACGTTCAGGTGCAGATCAACGCGGTCGCGCCTTCACTCACGCCGGTCGAGATCGAAAAACAGGTCACGGTGGCGCTGGAAACCGCGCTGGCCGGCATACCCGGCCTCGAATCCACGCGCTCCTTCTCCCGCAACGGGTTCGCGCAGATCACGGCGGTGTTCGCCGATCGCACCAACATCTACTTCGCGCGGCAACTGGTGTCCGAGCGCATCAACGACGCCAAGGCAAACCTGCCGCCGGGCGTGGAGGTCAAGATGGGGCCGGTGTCAACCGGCCTCGGCGAAATCTACTGGTGGGCGGTCGAATATGAAAAACCCGGCACGACCGCGCCGGTCCGCGAGGGGCAGCCCGGTTGGCAGCCGGACGGCAGCTATCTCACCCCCGAGGGAGAGCGCCTGACCGACGATTTCCACCGCACCGTCTATCTGCGCACCGTTCAGGACTGGATCATCCGCCCCCAGATGAAAACGGTGCCCGGCGTCGCCGGCGCCGATGCGATCGGCGGCTTCGTCAAGCAGTTCCAGGTCCAGCCCGATCCCGCAAGGCTGATCGGCTATGGGTTGTCGTTCAGGCAGGTGACCGAGGCCATCGAAGCCAACAATGTCAGCCGCGGCGCCAACTACATCGAGCAGAACGGCGAAGGTTTTGTGGTGCGCGCCGCCGGCCGCGTCGAGAACATGGAAGACATCGCCCAGATCGTCGTTACGACGCGCGGCGGCGTGCCGGTTCGCGTCAAGGACGTCGCCGAGGTCGGAATCGGCCGCGAGCTTCGAACTGGCAGCGCCAGCGTCGACGGGCGCGAGGTGGTGCTCGGCACTGCGCTGATGTTGATCGGCGGCAACAGCCGCACGGTCGCGGCAGCCGCCGATGCCAGGATCAAGGAGATCAGCAAGACACTGCCGCCGGGCATCTATGCCCATACCGTGCTGAACCGCACCCAACTGGTCGATGCCACCATTCACACCGTGGCGAGCAATCTCGGCGAGGGTGCGCTGCTGGTGATCGCGGTGTTGTTCCTGATGCTCGGCAACTTCCGCGCCGCCATCATCACGGCCTGCGTGATTCCGGTGACCATGCTGATCACGGCGACCGGAATGCTGCAGGGAAGGATCAGCGCCAATCTGATGAGCCTCGGCGCGCTGGATTTCGGGTTGATCGTCGACGGCGCCGTCATCATCGCCGAAAACAGCCTGCGTCACCTCGCTGAGCGGCAACGCGAGCTGGGGCGCGTGCTGTCGCTCGACGAACGACTGCAAACGGTGACCGCTTCCACCTCCGAGATGATCCGCCCGTCCGTCTACGGCCAGGTCATCATCATTCTGGTCTATGTCCCGCTGCTCACGTTCACCGGCGTCGAAGGCAAGACATTTGAGCCGATGGCGCTCACCGTCATGATCGCGCTGGCGGTGGCATTCGTCGTCTCCCTCACCTTCGTTCCCGCGGCCGTCGCCATCGCGCTCTCAAAGCCGGTGCGGGAAGAGGAAAACTTCATCGTCCGCCGGCTCAAATCCGCATACGCCCCGCTGCTCGGTGGCGCCATCGCAAGGCCGCTTCCGATCATTGCCGGCGCCGCGCTTCTGTTCGTCGGCGCCGTCCTCCTGTTTGGCCGGCTTGGGCAGGAATTCACGCCGACGCTCGATGAAAAGAACATCGTGATGGAGGTCAAGCGCGTGCCGAGCACGGCGCTGGCACAATCGCAGGCGATGCAGCTGCTCATCGAGCGGCAAATCAGCAAATTCCCGCAAGTCGCCTTCGTGTTCTCGCGGACCGGCACGCCCGATCTTGCGGCCGATCCGATGCCGCCGAGCGCGTCCGACACCTACATCATCGTCAAGCCACAGGACGAGTGGCCCGATCCGTCCATGACCAAGGACGAACTGATCAAGCAGATCGAGGCCGAGGCGACCAAGCTGCCGGGCAACAAGGTCGGCTTCTCGCAACCGATCGAGATGCGGTTCAACGAACTGATTGCCGGCGTGCGAGAGGACCTCGCGGTCAAAGTGTTCGGCGACGATTTTGCCGAAATGCAGCGAACTGCCGGCAGAATCGCCGACGTGCTGCGGAAGGTGAGCGGCGCCCAGAACGTGAAGGTTGAGGAAACCACCGGTCTTCCCTTCCTCGAAATCAAAATCGACAAGACAGAGATCGCACGGCGCGGCCTCAGCCTGGCGGCGGTGCAGGATTTGATCGAGACAGCGATCGGCGGACGCAGCGCTGGTCTCGTGTTCGAGGGCGACCGCAGATTCCAGATCGTCGTCCGGCTCAGCGATGCGCTGCGCAACGACATCGCGGCACTGCAAGACCTGCCGGTTCCCCTGCCGCACCAGAATCCGAACGCCGCCGCGGCGACGATCCCGTTGCGCGCCATTGCCGCGTTCGAGCAGTCGGAAGGCGCCAACCAGATCAGCCGCGAGAACGGAAAGCGTCGGGTCGTCGCGACCGCCGAAGTGCGCGGGCGCGACATCGGATCGCTGGTCGCGGAAGCGCAGGCCAGGGTAAACGAGCAGGTCAAGCTCGCGCCGGGCAGCTTCCTCACCTGGGGCGGGCAGTTCGAGAATTTTTCGGTCGCGCGACAGCGCCTGATGTTCGTGGTGCCCGGCTGTTTCTTGCTGATATACCTCCTGCTGTTCGGCGCCCTTGGCTCGCCACGGGATGCCCTGCTCGTCTTCAGCGCCGTCCCTCTCGCCTTGACCGGCGGCATCGCGGCATTGTGGTTGCGCGGCATGCCGTTCTCGATTTCGGCCGCCGTCGGCTTCATCGCATTGTCGGGGGTTGCCGTTCTCAACGGCCTCGTGATGCTGACCCAAATCCGCAAATTGATCGAGGACGGCACTGACGCGAAGACGGCCATCCGTGAAGGCGCCCTCACCCGCTTCCGTCCGGTGGTCATGACCGCGCTGGTCGCCTCGCTTGGCTTCGTGCCGATGGCACTCGCGACCGGCACCGGCGCAGAGGTGCAAAAACCGCTCGCGACCGTCGTCATCGGTGGCCTGTTGACCGCGACCCTGCTCACCTTGCTGGTGCTGCCCGCACTGTATGCGCGCTTCTCCGGTAACCGCACCGGCATGCTGAGCACCGACGAAGCTTCAAAATTCGTACCCCGCCGCGCCGCCGAGTAGCCCGTCATGCTGTCCGTCCTCGCCAACCGTACCTATCGCCATTTGTTCGCCGCGCAAGTGATCGCGCTGATCGGCACCGGCATGATGACGGTCGCGCTTGGCCTGCTGGCCTTCAAAATCGCCGGCGACAAGGCCGGCGCCGTGCTCGGTACCGCGCTTGCGATCAAGATGGTCGCCTATATCGGCGTAGCGCCCATCGTCGGCGGCTTTGCGAATCTGCTGCCACGGCGCGCCTTTCTGGTGTCGATGGATCTGGCGCGGGCGGCGGTGGCGCTGGCGCTACCGTTCGTCGATCAGGTCTGGCAAGTCTATGTGCTGATCTTCGTGCTGCAGTCCGCGTCCGCCGCCTTCACGCCGACCTTCCAGGCCACCATTCCGGACGTTCTCCCTGACGAAAATGACTACACGCGCGCCCTTTCGCTGTCGCGGCTAGCCTATGACCTGGAAAGCCTGCTTAGCCCGACCCTTGCCGCGGCGCTGCTGACGCTGGTGAGCTCCAACTGGCTGTTCCTCGGCACCGTGATCGGTTTCTTCTGCTCGGCAGCGCTCGTGATCTCCGTGATCGTGCCGCAACCGGCCTCCAGCGAGCGCAAGGGCGGCATCTACGACAACACGACGCGGGGTATCCGCATCTATCTGGCGACGCCGCGCCTGAGGGGTCTGCTCTCGCTCAATCTCGCAGTGGCGGCAGCCGGCGCGATGGTGATTGTCAACACGGTGGTCGTCGTCAAGGGATTGCTCGGCGGCACCGACAGCGACGTCGCGCTCGCACTCGCCTGCTTTGGTGGCGGCTCGATGATATCAGCGCTGGCGCTGCCGCGGCTGCTAGACCGCATTTCCGACCGCCTCGTCATGCTCACCGCCGGAAGCGCGCTTGGCGTGATCCTGCTGGGCTTTGGCTTGTTTGCCTTCGTCGTCGGGCTTGGTCCCTCACCATCAATGGTCTGGCCGGCAATGCTGGCGACCTGGCTATTGCTCGGGATCGGTTATTCCGCTGTCATGACGCCATCCGGACGTTTGCTGCGGCGGTCGGCCCAGCCCGCCGATCGTCCCGCGGTGTTTGCCGCGCAATTCGCGCTGTCGCATGCCTGCTGGTTGGTTACCTATCCCGTTGCCGGCTGGCTTGGATCATCGGCGGGCATGGTGCCGACCCTCATGGCGCTCGCCGCGATTACGTTGGGCGGCCTACTACTCGCAGGCTGGCTTTGGCCCCGCGAGGATACTGGCGTCGTTCCGCACCGTCATCCGGAACTGCCACCCGAACATCCCCACGTCAACGACGACCCGTCGCGTCACGCCCATGCCTACGTGATTGACGATCTGCACCCGCGTTGGCCCTGAACTTCAGCTTCGCCAGGATCGCGGCGACCACGGAAAGGGCGAGCAGCGCCGGCGCGGAGGTCAGCACCGGGTGTCCGTCGCCAGGTTTTTCAATTGGCTCCGGTGACCGTGTAGTCGCTGAAGTACATGTGGCTGTCGGCCTTTGACCAGAGACCGATACGGCCCGATACCGGCTGCGCCAGCGTGTCTTCAAGATAGAGCTTGCCGTCGAGATAGCCCTCAACCTTGGTGCCGTTGACCCGAACCTTGAGTTCGTGCCACTGCTTCGTCGCGGTCGGCGTGTTGCGTACCCATTTGACCGAGGAGCGCTTACCCTTTTCGAATTTCCACAGCACGAGATTGTTCTCGAGGCAGTTGGCGCGGATGGTCAGGTAGTCGCCGTTCGATTTGAGATTGAACAGGATTCCGGCGCCCTGATCGATGCGGCCCGACAATCCTTCAAAGCGCACCGTGATCTCGCCACCTGTGAAATCTTCAACGGTGGGCGCGACTGCGTAAGGAAAGTAAGCGTAGGCTTGTACGCGATCGAGAAACTCCGCGTAGCGTTCGCCGTAGAGCGCGCGCGCCTTATCGGCGATACCCGCCGATGACTGCCCTTCCTTCCACTGCCGCCCGTCGACGGCGAGCACCTTCTTTCCGGCATCGTTCTCGATGCGCCAGACGCCCACCACCGGCACAAGAGATTTCGGATCCGCGCCTACCGTCTCATCCGAAAAGTCGATCTTCGTGGGCTGACCGGCAAGGCCGGGCAACGACAATGCCGCAAAAGCAATTACCGAGACGACGGCGTTCATACTTCTGCTGTTCATGATGGTTCTCCTTCATGTACGAGTGCGCGATCGAAACGACGTGGGGCGGCGGACCCACCACCAGCAAAGCGCGATCAAGAGCGGCAAGGCGCCAAAGAACCACAAAAACGTAGCATTCGCGTTCGCTACCAACGGATAGCCGGGATATTCGTCCCCGGGCGTCGGCGAGGGCCGCAAAACGCCTGCGAGATTGTAAATCAGCGGCAGTATCTCGCGCGGGCTGGTCGAGCGGCTGACGTCGGATCGGTTACCATAGACGTACTCGACTTCGCCGTAGGACTCGTCGCCCGACCCCGTGGCAGGGTACTGTCTGACGCCCACCAGACTTACCGAGACGTTTGGCATCGCCCGTTCGAGCTTCGACAGCACATTGCGCTGCAGATCGGCATAGCGTGGGTCCTCCGGAGCTAGCTGCACCTTAATGACCAGGGGAAACCTCAATGTCGCGAGCAGTTGTTCGTCGGCTACGGCAAAGGAATTTCGCCGGTCTTCTGTAACGTCGACGGACCACCCTGCCTGAGTGGCTGCGCCGAGAATTGCTGCAACAGCCAGAATGCACGGCACCGAGCGGCGCACTTTCCTGTAAGGTGGAATACCCGGCGGCAACCACACGCTGGCAAGTGCGGTGAACCCGCCGATCGCGCCGGCGATACCCAGCACCAGTCCGCCCGACAAGAGCCCCTGCTCGAACGGGCGCAGGGTTTGGGTCAGCGACAGTTGGGCGATCCATGCCAACAAACCCGGATGGCCGGCGATCGTGAAATCCAGGACCCACGACCCGATCGTTACCGCCAGCGCGATGATGGCGGCAGTCGCTGCGCTTTCGGCGATCGACGCCGCGAATAGCGCCAGCGCACCGACCAGCGTCCCGTAAAGCAGATGACCGACAAGGAGGTTTGACGTTTCGGCGAGCGATAGATGACCGCCCAGGGTACGCCACACAGCCAGTGCGGAGAGCGCCGGAAGGCTGGCGAAAAGCCAGGCGAGAACCACCGCAACGAGCTTCGTGACAACGAGCGTGGGACTGCGATACGGCAGTTGTACCAGCAGGCGCAGTGCTCCCGATTCCTTCTCCTGGCCCAGCACGCGAATGGCCACAAACGGAAACAGCAGCGTGACAGCAACGTAGAACGAACCCAGTGTGGGTACCAAAATGCCGTCAAGCGGCGACAGGCTGTTCGCGAGGACAGGCGATTGCAGTGCCGCCGAACTTGACTCGCTGTAGAGCGACACCGCCTGGAAGAAGCTGTAGCCGATCAGCGGACACAATAACAGCAGCATCGTCCAGAGCGAGCGCCCGCCGAAGATCTCACGGACTTCCTTTGCGAGCAGCGGTCGCAGAGGTGCCGCCTGCGCAGCATGTGGCTTAGGTAAGTGCAAGAAAGATATCCTCCAGAGATCCGTTCGGCAGCGAGGTTTCTGCACGCAATTCGTCCAGGGTACCCAAGCCGCGCACCTGTCCGCCAGCGAGCAGAACGAAGCGGTCACAAACCCGTTCCGCGTCCGCCAATTGGTGAATGGCGAGAACAAACGTACGCCCGCGTTCGGCGTGATGGCGCAGCACACCAATGATGTCGCGGGTCTGCCTGAGATCGAAACCGTCGAACGGCTCGTCCATCAGAACCAGCTCGTGCGGAGTTAACAGGCCGAGCGCAAACAAGAGCCGGCGATTATACCCCTTCGATAGCGCATGAACACGCTTGTAAAGAACCGATTTTAACCCGACAGAAGTCAAAGTCGCGTCGATTTCCGCCGCGGAACGCCGATAGACACCCGCAAAAAAGGAAACCACTTCCGCAGTCACCTGATCCTGGTATGGCCGTACGCCGTCCGGCAAGTAGAACAGTACGTTGCGGCGCCGGGAGGCCGGCAACGGCTCGCCACGCCAAACCACCTCTCCAGAGTCGGCAGCGAGGAGGCCAACCACCGTTTCCATCAGGGTAGTCTTGCCGGCGCCATTCGGTCCGATAATGCCGAGGATTTCACCCGGGAATGCAGAAAGCGTCGCGCCATCGATGGCGCGCTCGCCACCGAAACGCTTTGTCAGACCACTAACGCGCAGCAGGGGAGCATCACGCTTATCGGCGAACCATTCTGTCGAGGACATCGGACATCAACCCTGATGGTAAGAACAATGCATGGTCTCGTCGTCGCTGAGCGATCGTATCATGCCGCCGTCACGCCGACCGCGCGGCGAGTTCAATCGTCGCCGCGCGTCGCGCGCGTATCAGTGGTTCATCGAGGCACGACGTCGCTCAGTCATCATCATCATCATCATCGGTTGCTCGCAACCTGCCGTTTTGCGCGTTCACGACGACCTTGCTGGTTTGGCCGTCCTTCGAGCCGATAGCCTCCATGTATCGTCCGTCGCGGACGATTTGGACGTTCGACCAGCCGTCGGACTGCAGCTTCTGGCGCACCTGATCTTCGGTGACCGGTTGATCACCAGCAATGAGCGCGGGACCCTGGCTCGGTCCCGCGGTCACCACGGCGACGCCCGTGATAGCCGCCAACACCAGGCCGGTGGCCGCCCAGATCAATTTTCGATTCATCGAGCTTCTCCTTTTTCGTCGAGACTACGAATGCCCCAAATCAAACACATCTGCCGTCGCGTCAGTCGCATCAGGATCAAATTCAGTTTTGACGAATCGAAGTGCGCGGTCTCCTATCAGAACCGCGCGAGGTAGTGGGCCAGCGCCGAGATTTCCTGCTCGCTTAGCGGGTAGGCAACCTCGGCCATGGCGGCGACACCACCTCCCGATCGGGCGCCGGATTTGTAATCGTGCAGCGCTTTGGCAAGGTACTGCTCGCGTTGTCCTGCTATTCGGGCGGTAGCCTTGCTGCCGGCGAAATCGTCGCCATGGCAGGAGGCGCACCGTCCGGCGGCCGCTGCTTTCTTTCCGGCCTCGCTCAATTGAGACTGGTCATCCGGCCCTTTGTCCCGCGGATGGTCGGAAGCTTTGAGCGAGGCAAAGTAGGCGCCGAGGTCGCGAATGTCCTCATTGCCGAGTTGCTCGGCGATCGGGCTCATAACCTCGTTCTTGCGCGCGCCGCTGCGAAAGAACACCAACTGCCACTGGATAAAGCCATCCGGTTGGCCGGCCAGTGAAGGCGTGCTCTCGATTTCCGAGACACCGTTCTCGCCGTGGCAGCCGACGCAACCTTCGGCCTTCACCTTTCCGGCGCCTGCATCCGCGGCGACCGCGCTAACGTTCGCGAAGCCCCACGCAGCGAGAGCAATCGCCGCCAGAATGCACCGACGGGCATGTTTCCGAGGCCCAACAGGCCCCTGTTGATTGTTCGCGAAGATCACTCGTCCACTCCATCGTCATCCTGCTCTTCCCTCCTGCCCCGCAGGTCGTCCTGGTTGCTTCCGTACGTGAGCGATGAAATCTCGATCTGGTTGAAGCGGGTGACGTCGTCTCGTTCGGCCCATATTCCGAACTGTCCATTCGTGGGCTTGCTGTGGTCGAAAGCCGTCAACACCCATTTGCCATCCAGTGAAATCTTGAAACTGTTGCCATCGACGACCACTTCCAGGCTTTGCCAATGATTCAGCGTGATATCCGCGTCGACATTGGCAATCTCTTCAGACGTTCCGTCGACGACATGGAGAAACGACAGGCGCTGCTCAAATGCGCTGGCACGGATAAGGTAGTAGTCATTCGGACTGGTCACCCGAACTACAATGCCGGCGCTCGGCATCGACCCATCAATCAGCTTGAACTGCGCGCCGATCTTGGCGTTCACCGCCCATAACGGCCTGTAGATCGCCAGCGACGGCCACGCTGTACGATTCGCGCCAGACTGCTGGATCGACACGCTGTTCTCTGTGGTGGCCTCGCGCTCGATGGTCCAATGATTGGAATCGGGCTCACCCGCACGCCACAGTTCAAAATCTTGCGATGCGCTGCCGACCGGTTGGCGCGATAGGTCTACGGTCTGGGACTGGGTGATCGCTGAAACCGGTGAGGCGAAGACGCCAACGGTCACCATCAGCGCAGCCATCCAATGACGACACGCTGTCGCTGAAGCGCGCCAATCACGTCGAACTCGTTTTGCAAAGCAAAAGCTAGTGGCGGGCATGCTGCGTCCTTGGCGAAAAACCGGACGCGATTCTTGGGCATGTCGCCTCTTGGGGAGATCGCTTTCCCCATGGGGCAAGTAGAGCCAGGCCCTTTAAATTGTCAATCGGGAGACATGGAGCAAGAAGGGGCCTCGCTGAAGAGTGATCGCAAAAATCGCGCGGAACGAGCTCGGGAGCAAACAGCGCCGTTCGCGCACCCGATATCGTCGGGATGTGGGCTGAGCGGCTGTATGCATCTCTCCGCGCCTCGAACACATCCAGGTATCCATCGCAGCAGATTAGGTATACGCGGTCGCGCTTCGCATCGAAGAACAGGTCGTCGGAATCACCACATCCATCGGTGGTTGCAATCATGCTGCCGTCCTGCATTGAGAAGACCCTACCTCTTCTTTCCACCGGGTCCAAAAACTGCAGGCCACTGACGTCGGCCTGCGACAACCGACGAGCTTCGTTCAGCCGGCCATCGGCTCGCCGCTGATGACATCGTAGAAGGTCGGTTTGATCGTATTGCCTTGGACTACCATCACCTCGAAGACGGGCTTGCCGTTGCGGATGTTCTCCTTGACGGACAAGACGGTGCCCTGCGCCGATGCCTTCTCTATTATGGCCGGAATGGTCACCTTAGTCATCGACAGCAGCGCGTGGTACTGCGCCGACCGAGCGATGTGCTTTAAGTCTGCGAACACCTCCTTCTTAGGGGTCCAGCTCGTTGTCGTTACCTCGCCTATGTACTCGTTGAAGGAGTTATCTTCTGCAGCGGTGTCGAAGCCCTTTGCCGAGGTGTAGATCGACAGCATCAGCTTGCCGTCTGCCATTTCGTATTTCGCCTCGATGGGTACTTCGGTTCCCTTGGCGACCTGAGCGATACCTTGCAGCAAGGTCAGCTTGGCGCCTGGCAGCGCTTTGATCAGAGTTGCCTGATCAGCGTCTTCGGACCAGGCGAGGCTTCCCCCGCCCAACGTCGCGAATACGACGGCGATGAGGAGCATCAGGCCTTTTCTCGTCATGTTAACCTCCATCATGTACCCGGAAAATGCGCTTCTGTGGACTGCCTCTCATGTCTAACTGGAGCATCCGAACTTGGCCGAGCATCGACCTCTCCACGTGGCGGCTCTCATTGCCGTGTTCCGCGGAATACCGGGCCCGCTCAGCTGATCTTGCTCGTCTTTCAGCACCCCGCCACTGAAGAGTTTCTGAAATCCCTGTCAGGAACGCTGCGGCAGCAAGGAACCGGTCTATAATGCCGGTGCGAGAGCAGCTCTCGAAGCGGAGCACATTGTGCGCATTCTGATCATTGAGGACGAAAAGAAGGTCGCGAACGCGCTGCGCGAGGGCCTTGAAACGGAGCACTACGAAGTCACGATCGCGGCGACCGGGGAAGAAGGCTTTTTCCTCGCGAACCAGCGTTCCTTCGATCTTCTGCTGCTCGATCTTATGCTGCCGCGCCGCGACGGTATCGATGTCCTCGCGACGTTGCGCAAGTGTGGCAACCAGACGCCGATATTGGTCGTTACGGCGAAGGACGCGGTCGAGGACCGGGTGATTGGCCTCGACCAGGGCGCTGACGACTACCTCACAAAGCCGTTCGCATTCTCCGAGCTGCTTGCACGTATCCGGGCGCTGCTCCGCCGCGGGCGCATGGACCAGATCCTCAAGCTACAGCACGAGGATCTTGAGATGGATCTCGTCACGCACAAAGTCTCCAGGGGAGCTCAGTCTCTCGACCTGACCACGAAGGAATTCGACCTGCTCGAATATCTATTGCGCCACAGCGGCCACGTTGTGTCGCGGGAGATGCTCGCACACGACGTATGGCACGCGATGGCCAGGGCTACGCCACTCGACAACGTCATCGACGTTACGATCGCGCGGCTGCGCCGCAAGATCGACGAACCCTACGAAAGAAAGCTGCTGCACACGGTCCGCGGCCTTGGATACCTTCTGAGCGGGAGGCAAGGATGAGATTCCGCCCGCCAAGCGTGCGCGTACGGCTTACGCTCTGGCACGCTGGCGTGCTGACGCTGATCGTATGTATTTTTTCCGCAGGCATTCTGCTTTTCGTCGAGGCTCGCCTCTACGCCGGCTTGGACGGGCAACTCGACCGAGAGATCGGGACCATAGGTAAGATCTATCGCGAGGAACCGGAGGAACTAAAGGATCTGGCCTCGCACTGGGGCATCACATTGTTCCGGTTGGACGACGCCGGCGGCATCCGTCAGCAGACCGAAGCATGGGAGCGAGAGGGACTATCACGCGGGGTGCAGCCAGGCGACTCGGCGTTGCCGCTGTCTTGGACGGCGCCGAGCGGGCGCCGCTATCGCGTCCACAGTGTTTCTAAATCGTCCTATCGCGTGGCCGCCGCGGTTGAGGAAACCTCCCTGCGGGACACGCTCTGGACGCTCGCAGTCATCCTCGCGATGGGTATTCCCTTCGCCGCCGGCCTGGCGATCGCGGGAGGTTATTTCCTTGCTGGCCGCGTACTCTCTCCGATCGGCGCCATGGCGCAAAAGGCCCGGGAGATTACCGCGGAATCGCTCGCCAAACGGCTTCCGGTCGATAACGCCCGGGACGAGTTCGGGCAGCTTGCGACTGTATTCAACGACACGCTATCCCGTTTGCAAGATGCGTTCGAACGACTGCGCCGTTTCACGGCCGATGCTTCGCACGAGCTGCGCACCCCACTCACAGCGATGCGCAGCGTGGGAGAGGTAGCGCTGCAGAACACACTTGATGCCGTTACGTATCGCGACGTCATCGGCAGCATGCTGGAGGAGGTAGACAGGCTCACGCGGCTCGTCGAGAGCCTTCTGATCCTCACGCGCGCCGACTCCGGAAAAGTCCAGCTGGCGGCAGAGGCCCTGGACCTCGGAGGGTTGGCGGGACATGTCATCGATCAGCTCCGCGTGCTCGCCGACGAAAAGCACCAAGAGCTCACGCTCCGAGCTCCGATCCGAGTCCATGCCACAGGAGACGCTGCGCTCATCCGGCATGCGCTCATGAATGTAATACACAATGCGATAAAATACACGCCAAATGGCGGCACGATCATCGTCGAAGTGAATGCGACGGGCGGGCGGGCCATGATCGAAGTACGAGACACGGGACCGGGGATTCCTGCTGCGCATCGGGATCGTATTTTCGATCGCTTCTATCGCGTCGACACTGGCCGCTCCAGGGAAGAGGGCGGGGTCGGACTGGGGCTCGCAATCGCTCGCTGGGCGGTTGAGGCGAACGGCGGACACATCGAACTCGCAAGCGATGGGACGGATGGGAGCTTGTTCCGGATCATTCTACCCGCTCCGGATGATTCATCCGCGGCCGGCGGGGATCGACTGTTGCCGTATGAACTGCGCAGGGGGCGACAAGAAGTCGCATCACCGTGAAGTGGGCTGCGGTGGTCTGTGCCTGCACTCAGGCAATTGGTCGGCCGCAGCGCTAATTAATTAGAAGGGTTGGGAGGTCTCGCCATCTAAAGCGACCGGATGGCAGTTCGATCTCGACCTTCAGCGGCAAAACTCGTTCGTGCAGCCTTATACTCGAGCGTCAGTACTCCGAAATCGTCGCGGATATTGCCCTGCGCCTGCCGGAGCGCAGCCGCAAGGACGTGGATCGATATGCGCGACGACCGCGCCTTGCTGTAGTTCCTGACCCTCGACAAATGCAAGATCGAGGATTTGTCCACTGACTCGCGGCTTGATGGTAACCGTGTCGGGTACGAACTCAACCATGAAAGGTCAATGGAGTACCTCGTCGTTCCGCGCCGCCGAATTTGAATCGTTGCTTTCCGATCGATGCTCCCGTCCCGGCGACCGGAACATGATTTTCCAGTATGTCGACGACATCCACGCCGAAAATCCGCGGTGGTATTCGACAAAGCGACCGTTGCGGATGGAAAAGATCCGGTCGGCCGGAAACTGCGCAATTATCGTTTCCATGCTGACCGGAACTTCGATGACCACGTCTTCCGACATCGTGCGGAAAGCGAATGCGGGCTCGAACACGAACAGTCCAACCGTCTCGAAATCCCGGACCCGCCAATCGTTCGAGGTCCTTCGTTCGTCGATGCTCCGGGCGCATTCGAAGGCGTCGGGCGAACTTCCAGACAACACGACGCGCTGGTTCGCGATATCCAAATGGGTGCCGTGATCGCTCGAGCCGACCGCCACGACGCATGCGTCCGACAGAATTCTCGCAACGATGCCGACGCTACCCTGGGCGTTTGCATCTTCCGGATGAATGTCGGTTTGATCGGGGCCGACGTCCCCAGCCATAATCGTCGAGAAGGCAAGCGCCACTCCGCTTAGCGTCTTCGCCAGTCGTAGATCTTCTGGAAAGGTGAACTCGCGATGCATCGACTGCCAGGTCGAAAAGTGAACCAGCAGCGCCTCCCTCTCCTCAAGAAACCTGCGGATCGAAAAGGGTTGCTTTTGCCGTTTCATCGATGGTCCTCCGCCTTCCGCGCGGGCTTTCGCATCCCAGGAGTCAATAACAGACATAGGACGAGCAATTCCGGGCCCCGAGCATCCGGTGTCCTTTGCTGCTTAGTATGACGTATTCGCACTGCTTCTAGTCATCATCATCGTCGTCAGCGGCGCGGAGCCGACCGGTTTGTGCGTCCACCACGATCTTGCTATCTTTCCCGCCCTTGGATGCGATCGCGTCAAAATACCGGCCATCGCGCACGATTCGCACATTCTCCCATCCGTCGGACTGCAATTTCTGACGGACCTGATCTTCGGTCACCGGTTGATCACCCGCGATAAATGCCGGTCCTTTGGTCGGCTCCGCCATCACAATCGCAACGCCGGCCGCACCGATTAACAACGCCCCACCAAGGGTCCATACAAGCAGTCTATTCATGGTGTTTCTCCTGATATCGCAGATCGCCCCTCTACGGGTTGAGCATTTGTTCGAATCTGCGCGCCCAATGGTTCGGAAACGTAGCGCCCATGATCCATGTATAATCGACGCCGAAGCGTCATGGTCGCGAACTCCGACGCTATGCCAAGATACGCGTGAAGATCGTTTTGGAAGATTGGAAAGCGGCTATCTGTCCATGCGCAACTCCCCTCGAAAAATCGAGCGTTGCGCAGTGCTTGGACGGTCTGCCGTCTGGTGGGGAGCCTGCGTATCCCCGCAACAAACACGACTTAAAACACTTACCAAAATAGCGCAACCACCTAACGAGAATGTTATCCGCAAGACATCGATCGACTGTAGAACGGGAGAAAGTGATCAACGATCATATCAAGACCCGCAACGTCGATCGGAAACCATTCGATAGCGCAGCGTCGTCTATCGCCTGACCGCGTTGTTCAGCGTCGACGCGCGGCTACCGCCGCCGCCACTGTTCGCGTCCGGCGGGGCTTGCGCCATTCTGATGAAGCTCAATTTCTGCTACTGGGCACATCGTAACGAGGACAAGGAAATCCATGACGAAGTTTCTTGCAGTGTGCTGCCTTGCCATGGTTGTCGGTTTCGCGGTCCGGGCATCGTCATGGCCCGCGTGCAGCTCGGGGTGAAGCTCAGCGATGACGATACGCGCGACATCGCTGCCTTTCTTGAGAGTCTGACCGGAGAGCTGCCCGCCGAGTTCGCCACCGCTCCAATTCTTCCGTCGACTGGCGTCGCGGTGCCCAAATAGCGAACCAGTCGATGCCGACTTTGGAGGATCGCGCTCACGGCCTTGATTCAGAGCGGATTTGCGGCTGTGCGCGTTCCGCGGCGGAAGGTATTCCCCGGAATGCAGCGACGGTCAACACTATGCCTCAATCCGGGTGCGGCCAGCACACCAAACCGTCGCTGCGCAAATCGACAGTGATTTCGCACCCGACTTCCAGGCCGTGATGCCGTTCCAAATTGCGCTCCGCCGACACCCACAGTCGCTCGGTGCCACAGCGCAGCGCCACTTGAAAATGTGCTCCCAGATTGAGCCGCGATTCGACTCGACCGGTGACCGGATTATCGATGAGCTGCTGTTCGGGCTTCAGTGATGGCAGTTGCACCGCCGCGGGGGCGATCATCCATTGCACTAGCTGGCCCGGCGCGAGTCCGGGCTGCGATGGCACGCGCAGGGTGGTACGGTCGGCTGCCTTCCATTCCAGCACAGTGATGCCTGTTTCATGCCTTACCACGCGCGCGGTGAATAAATTTCGATACCCCAGAAGGCGAGCTACCGCGGCGCTGCCGGGTCGTGACAACACCTCGGTCGGAGGGCCTTGCTGCACGATTCGTCGCCCGCTCATCACCGCCATGCGATCGGCGAGCGCGGCGAGATGTGGATCATGACTGACCGCAAGGGCTGGCAAGCCCAACTCGTGCATCTCGGAGATCAACTCGGCCATGATATCGTCGCGTGTGGCGGCGTCGAGCGCAGAGCTAGGCTCATCCAGCAACAGCAACTGTGGTTTACGGGCCAGCGCCCGGGCCAGCGCAACTCGTTGCTGCTGCCCGCCGGATAATGCCGACGGATAGTGCTCGCCCACGTCCACTAGCCTCACGCGCGCCAACAGTTCCAGCGCCTGTTTGCGTCGCTGCGGTCCCCGCGGCAGCGCGAACGCTACGTTTTCCCAGGCGCGCAGGTGGGGGAACAGAGCATAGCCTTGCGGCAAATAGCCAACCGCACGATGCTGCGGCAACAAGCCGCCAAAAGGCTCGCCTTCGGCGGGCAACAATCCTGCGATGGCACGCAATAGAGTTGTCTTGCCTTCGCCGCTTTGCCCCAGCAGAACGGTGAAGCCCTCGACCTCAAAGCTGGCTCGGAGGCGCACCGGATATTCGACGCGGTAATCGATGCGCATGACCTCAGAACACGCGCTGGCGGCGCGAAGCCAAACCAAGAATCAAGGGTAGCGGCATTGCGACAAGAAAGAATACCCAGAGCAAAGGATACACGGCGGATAGCCCGATATCCTGCAAATTGACCCAGAGCTTGACCGGAATGCCCTGCGGGTAATACGCCAAGATCAAGACGATGCCGAACTCACCCATCGCTCGCACCCAGGCCAAGGCGATACCGGCCGCCAAACCCAAACGGGCCAGCGGCATGCTCACCAGCCAAAATGTTTGCCACGGCGATTTACCCAACGTCAGCGCGATGTGCTCGAGTTCGCGCGGCACGCCCTCGAACGCAGCGCGGGCCGCGACCACATAGTACGGCAACGCCCCGTAGAATTGCGCGATGATGAAGGCTGCCGTGGAATTGGTGAGTTCAATGCCTGCGTGCGTCACCAGGCCGCCTACCGGCCCGTAGGGCCCGTACAAGGTGGTGAGCAAGATACCCATCGCCAGCGGCGGCGTGAGCAGCGCCAACAGGATGATGGCTTCCAACACCCATTTGCCGCGAAACGACTGCCGGGCCAGCCACCACGCCAGCGGCGTGCCCAAAGCGATAATAAGCATCAGTGCAATCATGCTGTAGCCCAGCGACACGGCGATGGACCCCACGTCGCCCGGAGCGAAATGAAAGTCGTTCCAGTGCGTGGCGAACCCCAAGCCGATGAAGGGTCCGACAATGAGCAGGAGTGTGAAAGCGCCGATCAGCGCCGGCAGCCGCGCCCGTGGCAGGCCGTCAGCCGCCTGAACTTTGACCAGCGCGCTCATGCCGCGGCAAACCTCATAGTCGTCAAAACGGTACGAATGAGCGAATCCCGCTTGTCTATCCCATTATTCAATCGGTCCACCTTTGGCTGGGCTGTAGCCGTTGTCCCGGAATAATTTCTGACCTTCAGCGCTTTGCAGGAACTGGACAAACTTCTCGGCCATCGCGGGCTGTTTGGTGTCCTTGAGCACCGCGGCGGAGAACACCAACGGCTGGGTGCTCAGCGCCGACTCCTTGCCGTTGGGCAGCGTGATCGTGAATTGTACGGTTTTGTACCACTTGGCATCCATGTCGGGATTGCTGAGATTGATTTCATCCGGCAGCGAGATGAATGGCAAATGGTGCGAGGTCGCCGCACTTAGATAGCCCGAGGCGGCGTCGATCTGTCCGGCCTCCAGACGCGACAGCAGCGAGGGCTCGGTGAAAATCTGCTGCGGATTTTGATACCCACCCAAAATCTTGTCAGCAAGCCCAGGCTGCTTGTAAAAATTCTGTGCCAGCAACATCGCAAAAATGATGTTCTGCCCTTGCGGATCGGTAGCTGGATCGGTGCGCCCGAAGCGCAGGCCGTCGGTCTGCAACACCTCGTACCAGTTTTTCTTGCCCTGCGCGGCGGCCTCAAAGTCGGCAACGAATTTGCTCTTGGGGCTATAGGCGATCACCATCTGCGTGCTGGCCACCGGCGCAGCCGTGCCGATCAAGCCGGCCTTTTTCAGAATATTGATCGGTCCCGGCGTGATGGGAAGGAATACGTCGGCCTGCAGCAACTTGCCCTCCAACTGCCGCGCGAGCCCCAGCGAACCCTGGCCGATGCCCTGGTATTCGACGCCATTAGCCTTGGCAAAGGCCGGGCCGATCAACTGGTCCATCACCGCGCCCATCGAGCCGGCATAGGCAACACGCAAAACATCCGCCGCCAGCGCCACCGACGGGACAAAGGTGAGGGACGAGAGGCCGGTCAACGCGGCGAGAGCGATGAAAAACCGGCGAGCAATGCGAACCATGCGGCAGACTCCTGCGCAATGCGTCCCCAAAGGGGACGATGATTGGAATATCCAGGGAAGCTCCAGAATCATCGTTCCGGACAGGCAGCGGCTCGCCAGCGCGCTACGAGAGAACCGACACTATAGCCAAAACGATCGCATGGGAAAGGACCTGCCCCCTGTCCGTAGCGGGTGAAGTTGTCGTGTTTTTGTAGCTCGTGATCTGTCGCCTTCGTTTATGGTATGCGGCGGCTCCGGAAGGCGTGGACGGGTCCGCCGGTTTGGTCATGCCACGGATATTGCCTGCGGGTTAGCGCTGTGGGTCGGTTTCTTTGTTCGACTTGAAGCCCGTTTCTCCGCCCCGACCCGCGCTGTCTCGACGGCTGCGCGCGCAGGGCGGTCAAGGACGCGCCCTTGCGCGCCCGTAAGGGCTTGTCCTTGACGGCCCCGAGCACGCTGCCAGGCTCGGGCGCGTCGGGGCTGATCTGCTGTCCGTCGGGGGCAAAGCTTGCCAACCGATGCGGGCCAAGGAACACGCTCACGGTGTCGTCGGGATACTCGTGAAGGCGCACCACGGCCTTGACGAAGTGGGGCCTGAGCCGGCTCTCCGGCAGTTGCAGCCGCCGGCCGCTCCATGCGATCGTGTTGTCGTTGCCGACGGTTCGCTCTTCGATCACGCACAGCGTCTCGCGCCACGCCTCGTGCCGGTCGGCTACGAATGCCGTGCCTTGCTGTTCGGTCTGGATCGCAAACGCCGCGTTATGCTCGGCGATGTAATGCGCCTTCAACCACGTATTGGCGGCCTCGACCGTCCTGATCCCGGCGAGCCGCAGGTCCTTCGGCAGCCGGCCCTGCAGCGTGCCGAACGTCCGCTCCGAGCGCCCGCGCGCCTCTGGCGAATAGGCCGCGATATGCTCGATCCCGAGATGCGATAAAGCCCGTCCCACTTGGGTTTGTTGCGTCTTCGAGACCTTCTCGCCGGCCTTCGGGGTGTAGAAGTAATGGCTGCCGCGATCGGTGTAGAGCGAGCAAAACAGACCATGCTCGCCAATCACCTCGCCCAAGGCTCGGAACGTCGATGCCGTTCCTTCTTCCTCGACCAGGAACATCGAGTAGATCTCGCTCGTTGCATCGTCCATCGTGACGATCAGGTCCATCGCGGGCAGCCCCTCGATCCAGACGTGGCGCGACCCGTCCTGGTGTAGCAGCATGCCTCGAAGCGGACGGCGTGGACGTTTCTTGCGGTGCGCCGAACGCTTCGGCGCCTTCCGCACCAGTCCCGCCGCGTGCAAGGCCAGCTTCGTCACCGTGTAGCCCAGCATATAGCCATGCTGCTTTTGCATCTGCTCGTGGAAGTGCTTCACCGTGAAGTCCGCGTACTTGTCGCGAAACAGCCCCAGCATCCGCTCCAGCTCTTCCTCCGACGCCCGCCGCGGCGAGCGCCGGCCCATGCGCCGGTCGACCAGCCCGTCATCGCCCTCCGCCTCAAAACGTTCCGCCCACCGTTGAAACGTCCGCACACTGACTCCGAGAAGCTCAGAAGCCGCCTCCTGCGTCAGTTCCTTCGTCTCCGTCCGATCCAGCAAATTCGAGAACCGCATCCGTCGTACACCCTCGTGAATGGATGCCGTGCCCATCGTGCCCCCTTTGTTCCGGGGCACCAAAAACACGACACTTCACGAGCTACAAACAGGCGACAAATCACGCGCTACTGACAGGAAAGGACCTGCCCCCTTGGGGATTCCCGACACTTTTGATAGTCTGCTGCCAGACGACAAGAGGTGCCGAGATGAAGGCGCTCAAAGCGCGGCTTGTTTGGGCTGCCATGTTCAGCCTTGCATCCAGTTGGGACGCCAACTCGACCGCCGCCGCGCAACACGTTAAAGATCCGCCGTGGAATCCAGATCACATTGTTCATCTTCCGGCGGAGGTCCGCGGTGCCGTCCTGGCCATGTGCGGAACACCGCCCAGCGCCGGGCATTACTTCGCGACCTATTCCCAGAACTCGCGGCAAATCAATCTGCACTTCGAGCATTTCCATTGTGAATCAGGTCCGCATTTTTGCACCGCGGCCGGCTGTCTTCACCAAGTGTACGCATCAACCGGCGGCCACTTCCGTCTCGTCAAAAGCTTTTACGGAACCGCCAACGACTGATCTCACGCCTGACATCGAAGAGCTGCGCTCTCAGACGAATTTTGCTTCCAGACGTCTATTGCCTTTGCGACCGGCCCGAATTAAGTAAATCGGCAGGGGAAAAAGCGGTCTCCCCTTGAGGCTTCGGTCCAAGAACTGCGCAGCACTCGACGTGTCGAGGGGATATGCGCATGGACAACAGTACTCACTTAATTTCTCTACATGACATTGTTGTACGAGCTGCGAAGCGCGGTGCTCCGTTATTCTGCGGGGTTTTGCCATGCCGCTGGTAGCAAGAGAAACCATCGAGATCCCGAATTCGCTTGATACATCTTTCGACCACGGCGCTTTCGAACCGGATACCCGCCGCGTGTTCATTGCGCACACGGCTCGAGACTGCCTTGAAGTGGTCGATGCCGACACGAACCGACACCTTGCAACGTTGCAAGGTTTTCCGGGAGCAGCCGGCGTCGTCGCGAGCAAGGGCCGCGTCCTGGTCACAAACCGCGGCGGCGCCAGCCTCGCCTTGGTCGATGCGCGCACTCTGAAAACCCTGAGAGTCCTGAATACCGGACCGCGACCAAACGGCGCCGCATTCGTTCCGTCCTTGCAGGTCGGGGTCGTCGCCTGCATCGGGGACGACACCCACGCACCGCAACTTCAGGTCTTCGGACTGGAAGATGATCGGAAATGGTCAGTGGACCTGCCCGGTCGGCCGCGCTGGTGCGTGGTTGATGCGAAGGAAGAGCGGCTATTCCTGGCCATCCGCCATCCTTCCATGGTGTTCGTTGCAAACCTGCCTGACCTGGGAGCGATCCAGCACTGGCCACTTCCCTCCGACGGAGCTCACGGGATGGATATCAACCAGGCCGGAAACCTGCTGTATGTGGCTTGTGACGGTGGATCGCTGGTCGAAGTCGATGTTCAGTCCGGACATGTGCGGCGCGAATGGCCGCTGGCCGGCGTTCCGGACGCGACCTTCTTTAATCCGGCAAGCGGGCTCGTTCATGTGGCCATCGAGGATCCAGGTCTGATCCAGACCGTTGACCCGCTCACGGGGACCAGCAGCCAGTTCACCACGGCGATCGGCGCGAAGACGACAGCGTTTATTGAGCCGGACCGGCTTTACGTCTTCTCCCCGTTCCATAGGGGAGTGCTGGAGCTCACTGGAGCCTAGGCAATGCGCTATCCAACCGCCCGCTGGGCCATTATCGCAGCCACATTTTTCCTGCTGGAGATCAATGATATGTCAAACCACGCAATCAGCTTCGAGGGCACCCCGATCGGCGCCGCGCCCGAAGGTTGGACGGCCACTCTAACAGGATCGGGCGATCCAAAATGGACGGTCGAAAGCGATCGAACCGCACCGTCAAAATTGACCGTGCTCAAGCAATCCGGCCGCGCTACCTACCCGCTGATCCTGAAGAACGATACCAACATCAAGGACGGCTTCGTCGAGGTCAAGTTCAAGGCCATCGCCGGGTCGCAGGACCGCGCCGCCGGCATTGTTTGGCGTGCGAAAGACGCGAACAACTATTATGTGGTCCGGGCCAATGCGCTTGAGGACAATGTCGTCCTTTACAAAACCGTCAAGGGTACTCGGAGTCCGCTTGATATCGTTGGCCGGAAGGGAGGCTACGGCATTGATATTCCGGTCCCTGCCAACACCTGGCATACCCTGCGCATCGACTTCAAAGGCTCGCGCTTCAGTGCGTCTTTCAACGGCAAGCAAGCGTTCGAAGTCGAAGATTCCACCTTCACCGATGCCGGGAAGGTAGGCCTATGGACCAAGGCAGACAGTGTCACGTTGTTTGACGAGGTGACCTACGGAGAGACGAAATAAAAAACACGGCGCCCGCATGCAAAAATGCCAGTTGGCTGTCGGTCGAACAATTGGTCGATGATTCCTTAACCGGCGCGACAGCCGTTGTGTGTCGAAACGCACACCCAATGCCGCGACCATGAAACGATCGTCAGGAGTTTCAAACGCATCTGCGGAAGCACGTTCGTTAGATCAAACAATTAGAGGATCGATTGCGCGACTGGTTTAAGAAAGACTGGAAGCAAAGATTCCGGCACTGGCTGCTGGATTTCGACGCGCACATCGACTCGACGCTGTTCTCTTCCGCCAAAGGCGCGCGCGAACTCTATGAGCGGTTCTCGACCTTCATGGACCGCTTTTATGTGGGCGGGTGGAAACGCTGGGTCTTCATCGAGCCGTTGTCAGAAGCCGCCACCATCGGCCTCGGCGGCCTGCTCGTGATGCTGGCGCTGGCGATCCCCGCCTTCCGCGAAACCTCCGATGACGACTGGCTGAAGAAATCCGATCTCGCGGTGTCGTTCCTCGACCGCTACGGCAATCCGATCGGCAACCGCGGCATCAAGCACAACGACTCCATCCCGCTGGAGGATTTTCCGGACAATCTGATCAAGGCGACGCTCGCGACCGAAGACCGCCGCTTCTACGACCATTTCGGCATCGACATCGCCGGCACCGCTCGCGCCCTCGTCACCAACGCGCAGGCCGGCGGCGTGCGCCAGGGCGGTTCGTCGATCACCCAGCAATTGGCCAAGAACCTTTTTCTGAGCAACGAGCGCACCATCGAGCGCAAGGTCAACGAGGCGTTCCTCGCGGTCTGGCTCGAGACGCGCCTCACCAAGAATGAAATTCTGAAACTCTATCTCGACCGCGCCTACATGGGCGGCGGCACCTTCGGCGTCGACGGTGCGGCGCATTTCTACTTCAACAAGTCGGCGCGCGACGTCACGCTGGCGGAATCGGCGATGCTGGCCGGGCTGTTCAAGGCGCCGACCAAATACGCGCCCCACATCAACCTTCCGGCCGCCCGCGCCCGCGCCAACGTGGTGCTGGACAACCTTGTCGACGCCGGCTTCATGACCGAAGGCCAGGTGTTCGGCGCACGGCGCAACCCGGCCTTTGCCGTCGACCGCCGAGACGAGAATTCGCCGAACTATTATCTCGACTACGCCTTCGACGAGATGCGCAAACTGGTCGATACGTTCCCGAAATCCTACACCGAGCGCGTCTTCGTGGTCCGCGCCGCGATCGACATGAACGTGCAGCATGCCGCCGAAGAGGCGATCGAGAACCAGTTGCGTCAGTTCGGCCGCGATTATCACGCTACGCAAGCGGCGACCGTGGTTTCCGATCTCGACGGCGGCGTGCGTGCGATGGTCGGCGGCCGCGACTATGGCGCGAGCCAGTTCAACCGCGCAGCCGACGCCTACCGGCAGCCCGGCTCGTCGTTCAAACCCTATGTCTACACCACGGCGCTCCTGAACGGCTTCAAGCCCACCTCCATCGTGGTCGACGGCCCGGTCTGCATCGGCAACTGGTGTCCGCAGAACTACGGCCATTCCTATTCCGGCGCGGTGACGCTGACCCAGGCGATCACCCACTCGATCAACGTCGTCGCGGTGAAGCTGTCGATCGCGATCGGCGGCAAGGGTGGACCGAAGGCCGGCCGGGCCAAGATCGTGGAAGTGGCGCGCCGCTTCGGCATCAAGGCGCCGCTGATAGATACGCCGTCGCTGCCGATCGGCGCCGACGAAGTCACGGTGATCGAGCACTCAGTGGCCTATGCGACCTTCCCCAACAAGGGCAAGGCGGTGACCCCGCATGCGGTGTTGGAAGTGCGCACCGGCGCCGGCGACCTGGTATGGCGCTGGGACCGCGATGGCAAGAAGCCAACCCAAGCCATTCCGGCATCGGTCGCCGCGGATATGGCGGGCATGATGAGCCACGTCGTCAGCGAAGGTACCGCACGGCGCGCGGCGCTCGACGGCATTCCGGCCGCCGGCAAGACCGGCACCACCAGCGCTTATCGCGACGCCTGGTTCGTCGGATATACCGGCAACTTCGTCTGCGCGGTCTGGTACGGCAATGACGACTACTCGCCGACCAACCGCATGACCGGCGGCTCGCTACCGGCGCAGACCTGGCACGACATCATGGCCGCTGCGCACCAGGGCGTCGAGATCAAGGAGCTTCCGGGCATCGGAATGGGTCAGAAATTGCCGCAGCCTGCAGTTCCTATGACGGTCGCAGCGTTCGGCGCACCGAAACCTCCGGAGATCAAGCCGGGACCGCCGCCGGTCCTCACCAAACGCGGCGCCGACGCGCTGAGTCGCATCGAGCAGTTAATGGACGCTGCCGCTCGAGCAATGGCATTGACCACTCCGAGCAGACAGCATGGTGCGGCGGCACTGCGACCATCAAATGCGCCAACCCAGCAGCCAAGCGAAGATAATGGTAGCCCTGAAGCCCAAGGACAAAGCGCGGCCGCCAATCGCCCGCCCGGTTTCGTTGCCGTCCCATACCATATCGAGTGAATTCGTGGCGAATATCCCGGTCAACGGGTCGTCCCTGCACGGGAGCGACTTCGGCTTCACCGACGATCGCAAGCAACTCACTGCTTCAGAGCACCAACAGCCGACGAATTGGAGCGTTCTATCATCGGAGGCAATGGACATATCAGACTAGACTAGCGAGTAAGTTTCGAGAGCAACCAAATCGGCGCCACGCCCCAAGGCTGGACAGCCCCCTCACCGGAAAAGGAGATTCGAAATGGACGGTCGAAAAGGATGAGACAGCACCGTCGAAATCGAAGGTGCTTAAGCAGTCCGGTCGAGCTACCTACCCCCTCCTTCTGAAGAACGAAACCAGCATCAAGGACGGTTTCGTTGAGGTATGGTACGAGGCCATCGCCGGATTCCAGGACCGCGCAGGGCGGTATCGGCTGGCGAGCAAGAGATGCAAACAACTATTACGTCGTCCGGGCCAATGCGTTTGAGGACATTGTCGTTCTCTACAAGATCGTCAAGGGCGTCCGCAGTTCGCTCGACGTTGTCGGCCGAAAAGGAGGTTACGGAGTCGGGGTCCTGGTCCCGGCCAACGTTTGGCCTAGCCTGCGCATTGGTTTCAAAGCCACCCGCTTCAAAGCGTCATTCAACGGCAAGGAACTGCTTGAGGTCGACCATCCCACCTTCACAGATCCCGGTAAAATTGGGTTGTGGACGAAGGCCGACAGCGTGACGCTGTTTGACCAAATGACCCACGGCGTAATCAAGTAATCCAATCGAATCAAGAAGATAAATTACAGGTGCGCAAGATAATGCGCGAGTGCGGTGATTTCCACTTCGCTCAGGTGATAGGCGACCTCCGCCATCGCCGCCACGCCGCCGCCGACCCGCAAATTTGATTTGTAGTCATGCAGCGCCTTGACGAGGTAATCCTCGCGCTGGCCGGCGAGACGCGCGACAGCCTTCGACCCGGCAAAAGTATCGCCGTGGCATGACGCACAGCGCCGTCCCATGGCTGCCTCCGCACCCTTCTTTGACAAATCGGGATTGTCGTCGGGTGCGGATGCTTTCGGCGGCGTCAGCGAGGCAAAATAGCCGCTGAGGTTGCGGATGTCCTCATTGTTGACCTGCTCGGCGATCGGTTGCATCGCCTCGTTTTTGCGGGAGCCGCTGCGGAAGAAAACCAGTTGCCACTGCAAATATTGATCGGGCTGCCCGGCCAGCGACGGCGTGTTCTCGGTTTCGGATATGCCGGTTTCACCGTGACAGGGCGTGCATAGCGCCACCTTCTCCTGGATGGATTGTCGGCTGCGTTGGTGGGTCCGGCCACCACGGCTAACATAGCGGCGGCCATTGCCAAGGAGCAAAAGCGCATCTCTGCGACAATTCGATGAATCGTTTTCATGGCTGCCTCCGGTCCGGCCGCGACCCTGACTGGGCTTATTCCGCCCGACGATGGAGTTCCGAGCAAAGCAAGTCGCACTAAGTCGCCTTGGGCTGTCAAGGTTCCGAACCGCTCACAACAAGTTTCCCCACGGAAAGTGCCGGCCCCAATCCCCGCACGAATTTGTGATGCTCCCAATCCAACGCCTTGTGAGTGCTTTGGTGCTGAAAATATCCGCGAGCGGTCCAAACCCAATCGGTGGGCGGGTATCCCTCCTCTTGCTTTTGCCTCGCGGTCAAATTATTATATACTAAGGGGAAAATGCAGTCTCCCCTTGAGACCACGGTCCAAGCACTGCGCAACACTCGACTTGTCGAGGAGATTTGCGCATGGACGACCGTAAGTACTCGATTTCCCCAAATGCCCTCTATGCACGGCTCGGCTCCGACGGGGCGCCGATTATCGTCGACGTCCGCCGCGAGGCTGACTTTGCCGGCGCAGGCACGCTGGTGGCCGACGCATTTCATTGCCCGCCGGAAGGGGTCGAGGAGTGGCGCACTCGATTGCCGAATGGACGTGAAGTCGTCACGTATTGCGTGCACGGACAGCAGGTAAGCCAAGGAGTGGCTGCCGCATTACGCCTTATGGGGGTCGAGGCGAATTTCCTCGAAGGCGGTATTGCGAATTGGACTGAGCAGGGGTTCCCGACGCGCCGCAACATCGGCGCCACCCCGAGCAAGTGGGTGACACGTGAACACCCGAAGATCGACCGTATTGCTTGCCCCTGGCTGATCCGGCGCTTCATCGATCCGAATGCGGAGTTCATCTACGTCCCGAAGGATCAAGTCGTCGCGGTCGCCCAACGGACGGGCGGGATTCCCTACGATATCGATGGCGTGGAATTCACGCACGAGGGCGAACGCTGCTCGTTCGATACCATTCTGCGCATCTACGAGATCAAGGATCCGGCGCTCGACCATCTGGCGACGATTGTCCGGGGCGCCGACACGTCGCGGCACGATCTGAGCCCGCAATGCGGCGGCCTGTTCGCGATCTCGCTCGGCCTCTCCGCCAACTTCCCCGATGACCACGAGATGCTGAAGCACGGCATGGTCATCTACGACGCGCTCTACACCTGGTGCCGCTCGCTGCAAGCCGAGACGCACAATTGGCCCGCGCGCGCCGTCGGGGCCTGAAGTGACGTCAAGGAGCGAGTTCTCGTGGAGGCGAGCGTGCATTTTTGGCACGCTCGTGGCTGTTGCGTGCGTGATGTGGCCGGAATTAGGCACAAGCGCTCAAGACACGGCGACGACAATCGAGATTGGAAAGAATGAGATCGGTGCTCCGCCGGCTGAATTCGAATTTTCGTCATCGGGCGACGGCAAACCAAGGTCCTGGACTGTGGTCCGGGACGCAACGGCCAGCGCCGGCATGGCTATTGAGCAGGTTGGTGGACCAACAGCCGAAGACCACTTCGCGCTCGCAATCTACAAGTCTGCGTCGCTTAAAAATGCAGAGATCAGCCTTCGCCTCAACGCAACAGGTGGCAGATCAGATCAAGGTGGCGGCATCGCCGTGCGGCTGAGCAGCCCACAAAACTACTACCTCGTCCAATTAGATGCGCTGAGGGACAGAGTTCTTTTCTCGCTCGTTAGCAACGGCGTATCCAAAGAGATCGTCGCCGTCGATGCGGATATCGCTTCGCACACCTGGCATGACCTGACGGTTCGGGCCAAGGACGACCAATTCATCGTTTCGCTCGACGGGACGTGGATGTTCACCGGCTTCGACAAAACTCTGTCGCAACCAGGCCGCATCGCGCTCTGGACCGAAGGCGACAGCATCACGCGATTCGATAGCATCGCAATCATCCCCCTCCCCAATTCCGAGGAATACTGATGACCTACAAGATGAAGCCGCTGGCCTGCGATCCGGCCCGCATCAAGGGAATGTCTGAGCGGCTGATCATCAGCCACTACGAAAACAACTATGGCGGCGCCGTGAAGCGACTCAACCTTATCGGCGAAAAGCTGGCAGAACTCGATTTTGCCAACGCTGCCGGCTTCCTGATCAACGGCCTCAAGCGCGAGGAACTGATCGCGACGAATTCGATGATCCTTCACGAGCATTTCTTCAACAGCCTGGGTGATCAGAGCGAGCCTGATGCCGTACTCCAGGAAGCTCTGACCCAGGATTTCGGCTCGGTTGACCGATGGCGCGCGGAATTCACCGCGATGGGCAAAGCACTTGGCGGGGGATCCGGCTGGGTCCTGCTGTCATGGTCGCCACGAGACCAGAAGCTCGTCAATCAATGGGCTTCCGACCACTGCCACACCCTGGCTGGCGGCGCTCCAATCCTCGCGCTCGACATGTACGAGCACTCATATCACATCGACTTTGGAGCCAAGGCTGCCGACTACGTCGGCATCTTCATGGCGGCCATCAATTGGCCGGCCGTGCGACTAGCCTATGACGGAGTTCAGTCATGAACCGCCGAACGCCACGAATCCTTGCGCTGACAATCCTGTTACCCGCGACGATCCTTGGATCGATCGCCCACGCGCAGGAAATGTTCAAAATGCTCGGTGAAAAGGAAATCCGCGCCAGGGTGGTCGGCAAGGACATTACCGATGGGAGTCATTGGGTCACCTATCTTCGGCCCGATGGCGTGCTTCTCAGCAGCGAATCGGGCAGCAAATGGACCGGCACCTGGAAAATCCAGAATAACAAACTCTGCATGTCAAATCCAAACGTGGAGGGGCTCAGCTGCAACGAAGTCTGGATGTCAGGAGCGAACATAAGAATGCGCGAGAATAAGGATCAGGAGACTTTCGACGCGACTGTCGAGAAGCATAGAGCGAACTGACAACAACTTGACGTGGACAAGAAGAACGGGGCGATCAACCCAACCAAGGAGGACCGAACAATGCGCAAGATGCTCTGGATTATGGTTTCGACTCTCGCGACCTCGTTTGCCGCCAGTGCGAACGCGCAGACAATGGACTGGCGGGTTTTCGAGGAACCATTTGTCACTACCGCACATGCAGCGGAAATCGACTGGCAAAAAGTCGACGACGCCTTTGGCCGGAAACCAGCCGTGTCGGGCGACGTGCACCGCTATGGCTTTCCGCGCACCGATCTCTCCGTGACGCTGGACGGGGTCACCATCAAGCCGGCTTTGGCACTTGGCGGCTGGATTGCGTTCAAGCCGGGACACGGAGGAGCCATGGCCATGGGCGATCTCGTGTTGCTGGAGAGCGAGATCAATCCGGTCATGCTCAAGTTGATCGAAGGCGGCCTTGAGATCACCGCTGTGCACAATCACCTGCTGCGAGCGAGCCCCGCGACCTTCTACATGCATGTTGGCGGCCACGGCGATCCGGCCAAGATGGCTGCCGTTATTCGTGATGCTCTCGGCGCAAGCAAAACTCCGTTGGCGACGCCAGCCGCAGCCGGCCCTGCACCGGCTGTCGACCTCGACACGGCGCAGCTCGATCAGATCATCGGCGTGAAGGGGCAGGCGAACGGCGGCGTCTATCAATTTGCCGTGCCGCGTCGTGATCCAGTCATCGAAGACGGAATGCAAATCAGTCCCGTTGGACCGCTGGGCGTGGCGAATGCCATCGGTTTCCAGCCGACCGGTGGCGGCAAGGCGGCTATTACTGGAGATTTTGTGCTTACCGGCGACGAAGTAAACCCGGTGATCAAGGCGTTGCGGGCGAACGGGATCGACGTGACCGCGGTCCACAGCCACATGCTGGACGAGCAGCCGCGGTTGTTCTTCCTGCATTTCTGGGCCGACGACGATGCATCGAAACTTGCCAAGGGATTGCGCGCGGCGCTCGACAAGACCGCGAGCACTAAGAGCTAGACCCGTTCCAGCACCGAGAGGAAATCCTACCATGAGAGTCCTTGCGATAACGCTGCTGATAATTGTCAGCTTTTATGGAGGAGCCAACGACGCGGCACGGGCTGAGCAATCAAGCTGCAAGGTGTGCGGCGATCAGCAGCGAGCCTGCATGAAAAATTACGCCGGCCCGACGTGCAAGTCAGAATATCAAATGTGCATGAAATCATGCGGGAAGAAATCGTGAAACTCCGACCACCCTGGGATTAGAAGCCGCCATGAAGAAGTTATTAGTCGTTGTGGCCGCCGTGGCTTCGATCTCGGTCGAGGTTGGGGCGGTTGCCGCTGAAAATGCACAAAAACTCTCCGGCGCTCAAATCCGCGCGAAGTTCACCGAAATGCAGCTTACTGACGAGGTGCATTTTCGCGACGTCTACGATCGCGACGGTACGCTAAGAAGCTATTCGGACGGAAAGGGGAAAGTTGGCAAATGGATCGTCAAGAAGGATGAACTCTGTATTTATTTCAAGGAACCGGACGATGGTTGTTACGAAGTTTCGCTCTCGGGGGGCCGTATTGAGATGAAGCCTTCCGGGTTGGGGTTGTCCATCGAGGGTATCCTCCAGAGACCAACTGATCGCAACTGAGAAATGCAAATGACGACGCAAGGCACTGAAGAACGCGCGATGAGCAGAACAGAGTTTTCGAACCCGGTTGTCCGCTGGATCGATTATCGGCTGCCGATTTTTACTTTTTTGAACCACGAGTTGCACGAATACCCGACGCCAAGGAATCTAAACTATCTCTGGAATTTTGGTTCGCTCGCCGGCATCGTGCTGGTGATCTTGATCGGAACCGGCATCGTACTCGCGATGCATTATGTCCCGACGGCCGGTGGCGCCTTCAATTCCGTCGAGCATATCATGCGCGACGTGAATTACGGATGGCTGATCCGATATCTGCATACCACCGGCGCGTCGATGTTTTTCGCCGCGGTCTACATCCACATCTTTCGCGGGCTCTACTATGGGTCCTACAAGGCGCCCCGCGAACTGCTCTGGATAATGGGCGTCGTCATTCTCCTTCTGATGATGGCGACCGCATTTTTTGGCTATACCCTGCCCTGGGGACAGATGAGCTTCTGGGGCGCCACCGTAATCACGAATCTGTTCTCGGCCATTCCGCTCGTCGGGGACAGCATCGTCACCTGGTTCTCGGGCGGGTTTGGAATTGGTGACCCCACACTCAACCGATTTTACGCGCTCCATTATCTACTGCCGTTCGTGATCGTTGCAGTTGTACTCCTGCATCTCGTTGCATTACATCGGTTCGGCTCTAATAATCCCGAGGGCATCGATACCGAACCTCAGGACACCATCCCATTCCATCCCTACTACACGATCAAGGATATGTTGGGTCTGGCGGTTTTCTTGCTCGTATTTGGATGGTTCGTCTTCTATGAGCCCGGCGCGCTACTTAACCCCGATAATTCGATTCCCGCTAACCCCGGCGTGACGCCGGCTGAAATTGTGCCGGAGTGGTATCTGCTGCCGTATTACGCCATCCTGAAATCCATCCCGAACAAGCTTCTTGGCGTATCTGCCATGGCCGGATCGATTCTGGTGCTGTTCGTGGTGCCGTGGCTCGATACAAGTCCGGTCCGCTCGGCCCGCTTCAGGCCGGTCTTCAAAGTCTTCTTCTGGATCTTGGTGGCTGACTGCATACTGCTCATCTACGCGGGCGGAAAACCGCCGGAGGGGACCTGGCTGTTCCTGGGCCGAATAGGCGCTGCGTATTATTTCCTGCACTTCCTGGTGGTGCTGCCCGTCGTCGGCAGGCTCGAAAAGCCGCTGCCGTTACCGACCAGCATTAGCCGGCCGGTTCTTCAGACGAAAGATACAAGTCCATGAGCCGGCTAAACTCCTCCGCGTTCACGGTGCCATGGCCGGTCCCAACCCATTCCAATGGAGCAGTGCATTGAATAGTTCGATTGTTGTCACCGTCGAGCCCGAAGAGCGTCATGGCGTCACATTTCGCGAAGCATTCTGGGTGTGGCTGCGCGTCGCGGCCCTTAGCTTCGGTGGTCCGGCCGGTCAGATCGCCGTGATGCACCGCATCCTCGTCGAGGAGAAGCGATGGATCGGTGAAACGCGATTCCTCCATGCCCTCAACTATTGCATGCTGCTGCCGGGTCCGGAGGCGCAACAGCTTGCCGTCTATATCGGCTGGTTGCTGCATCGGATACCCGGCGGTCTGATGGCAGGCACACTCTTCATTCTGCCTGGCTATGTCAGCCTGATGGTGCTGAGCTGGCTTTATGCCGCCTACGGCGAAATCGGGCCGATACAAGCCTTGTTTTTTGGGCTTAAGGCGGCCGTGCTGGCGATCGTTATCGAGGCTGTCTTCAAGGTCGGAAAGCGCGCCCTGAAGAACCGCGTCATGGTAGGCCTCGCTGGCCTAAGCTTCATCACGATCTTCTTTTTTCACGCACCGTTTCCGCTGATCATCCTCGCTGCGGCGCTCATAGGCTTCACCGGACATGCCACGGGCTTCAAAGCCTTTAGCGGATCGATCGGGCATAGCGAAGCTAAAGCCGAAAACGATGAGCCCGCAGCTATCGACCGGGCTTTCTCCGAACAAATCCCGGACCATGTGCGTCCGTCGTGGACACGCGCGATCAAAGTCACCGTCATCTGTCTGGTGTTGTGGCTCGGTCCGGTCGTCGCGCTGGTATACACGTTCGGCTGGGACAACGTATTCAGTAACATCGGACTGTTCTTCAGCAAGATGGCGGTGATCACGTTCGGTGGTGCCTACGCAGTCCTAGCTTACATGGCGCAACAGGCGGTCGAATATTATCACTGGCTGCAGCCCGGCGAGATGCTGGTCGGTCTCGGCATGGCGGAAACGACCCCGGGGCCACTGATCAGCGTCGTGCAATTCGTGGGCTTCATGGCGGCATTCCGCCACCCGGGGGTCCTCGACCCAATGGTAGCCGCTGCTCTTGGCGGCACCCTCGCCAAATGGACCACCTTCGTTCCGTGCTTTCTCTGGATTTTCCTGGGCGGGCCGTATATTGAAGCGCTTCGTGGCAACAAAGCCCTGACCGCGTCGCTCTCGGCAATCACAGCGGCCGTCGTCGGCGTCATCCTCAACCTCGCGATCTGGTTCGCTATCCACACGATTTTCCGCGAGGTCGAGCCGGTGCGCGCTTTCCTGTTTACGTTCGATGCGCCGAAGTTTTCCAGCGTCGATCCCTGGGCACTCCTGCTTTCGGTCGGAGCCGCAGTTGCTATTTTCCGGTTCAAGGTCGGAATGATTCCAACACTCGCCGCATGCTGCTCCGCCGGCATGGTGTTGTTCTATTTGGGGGCGCTTTCGTGAGGACCATTCCCGGAATTCGGTCTGGACTCTTGGAACCGAAATACGTGCGCTAAGAAAGACGATGGAGGTCAATATGACACGAAGAAAGATGCTGCTAATGACTGCCGGCGCGACAGTTCTTGGACTAGCCGCCTTGGTAGGCCTCGCCGATCAAAACGCAATTTTTGCGGACGATGATGACGAAGGTCAGGAGGCGCTCATCAAATTATTGGACACTTCGAAGATCAATCTGCAGCAAGGTATCGTAGCCAGCGAGCAACAAGGCCAACCGATCTCGGCTAAATTCGAGGTCGAGGAAGGCAAGCTCCAGCTTTCGGTCTATACCGCGAAGGAAGGCAAGTTCTTCGAGGTGCTGATCAATTATATGACTGGCAAGGTTTTGAAGGTCGAGCCAATCACGGAGGGCGACGACTTCGCTGCGGCCACTTCACAGAGCGCCGCAATGTCCATGGCAAAGACCTCCTTGAAGGAAGCGGTCGACAAGGCCGTGAGCCAGTCAGCCAAAGCCCGCGTGGTAAGTGCGGTGCCCGGTCTGAAAGATGGGCATCCCGTGGCTTCGATAGTTCTCCTCGATGGAGAACAGCTCAAAACTGTTCAACAGCCCCTGGATTAGAACGCCCAAACCTGAGCACCGTGGACTGCATTTACCCGCGCTGACTGTGAAAACAAAAAAGATGATTCTCAGAGTCGCGGTCAGAAACGCGGCGAGTAGCAAACGCAGAGACGCGGAATCGGATCGATGGATCTTGGTACGATTCGAAGAAAGATGATGTTTGCGGCAGTCTTTGGCTTCGCATCCATGGTCGGCTTCGCCGGTCACGCCTCGATCTTTGCGCGCGGAGACGAAGACGGAGAAATCACCATCGTTGCGCAGGACGACGACGAAGCACATGAGGTGCTGACCAAGGCCGTAGCCGCCGCCAAGGTCAGCTTGCAGCAGGGCTTGATGGCCAGCGAGCAGGAAGGACGACCGATCTCGGGTAAGTTCGAGCTCAATGAGGAAAAATTACAGCTTTCGGTTTATACCGCGAAGGATGGCAAGTTTTCCGAGGAGCTAGTCGACTACACGACAGGCAAAGTGGTGAAGGTCGAGGCGATCACAAATGGCGATGACCTTGCTGTAGCAAACGCGCAAAATGCGGCGATGTCTAAAGCTAGGACCTCGTTGAAAGATGCTGTCGACAAGGTTGTGCGTGAAGCCGCCGGTTCGCGCGCTGTCATCGCGGCCCCTAGTCTAAAGAATGGCCATCCCATCGCCACCGTGCTTCTCCTGATTGGAGAACAATTCAAGATTGTCGATCAATCATTGGAATAGTCGATGCGTAAGCTTTGTGCACTCCCTCACCACAACTGATGTGTTGAAGGGTTCCTGCGTCAGGTAAGCCAGGGTCAGGCCTGAGCTGGCAATTCACCGGATAGTTGGTAATGGTCAACGGGTCCAAGGCGGCCAAAACGCCAGGTTCGGCTCAAGTTGAGCCTTGGCGGAGGCGTGTGTTGCGCACGCTTTTGTATGGCCGGAACGTAGACCGGAGAGCAACGGCGAAGACGCGGATCGGCCTGATAATCGCGGCCTTCGCTGCCGTGTATGCGATCATCGCAGCGCGCCTCGTCATGCTTGAGGTGATGCCCGAGAGCAATGTTGCACGGGGTAGCACGAGCCAGGATGCTGTCGCAACCGCGCGCCCGGACATCCTCGACCGCAATGGTGGGCTTCTCGCAACGGATGTCCGTGCTACCTCGCTCTTCGCCGAGCCACGCAGGCTCATCGACGTCGACGAGGCAGTTGAGCTTCTGAGTTCGGTGCTGCCCGATCTCGAAACGACCGAGGTGCGCGGTCGCCTTGCCTCGAAGCGAGGCTTCGTCTGGCTTAAGCGCGAGATCACGGCCAAACAGCAACAGGAAATCCATCGCCTGGGTATTCCCGGCGTCGGCTTCATCCCCGAGAACAAGCGGGTGTACCCGAACGGCGCCGAGATCTCGCACCTGATCGGCCACGTCAACATCGACAATCAGGGTATCGCCGGTATCGAAAAGTGGCTCGATGGACACGGACTTGCCGACCTGCATCTGGCAGGGTTCGCCGCCGATCGTCAGCAGGCGCCTGTCGAGCTTGCGGTCGATCTCCGTGTCCAGCATGCGCTGCGCGACGAGCTCGTTCTCGCAGCGGAAAAATTCAAGGCCAAGGCGGCGTCCGGCATTGTCGCGGACGTCCGCACCGGCGAGATCATTGCCATGGTCTCTTTGCCGGATTACGACCCCAACAATCCGCGCGAAGCGAACGATCCCGATCGCATTAACCGGCTCACCACCGGCGTCTACGAAATGGGATCCACTTACAAGGCTCTTACGCTGGCGATGGCGCTCGATTCCGGCAAGGTTACGCTGAACTCGTCGTTCGACGCGCGGGTCCCGTTGCGCTACGGAAGATTTCAGATCCACGATTATCACGCGCAAAAGCGCTTTCTCACCGTCCCGGAGATATTTACGTACTCATCGAACATCGGCGTCGCGCGCATGGCGCTGACCGTCGGCGTCGAGCAGCACAAATCGTTCCTGAGGAAGCTTGGCCAGCTAGACCGGCTTCGTACGGAATTGCCGGAAAGCGCGGAGCCGCTGGTGCCAAAGCGTTGGGGTCAGCTCAATACGGTGACGATCGCCTTCGGCCAAGGCTTGGCCGTCGCGCCGCTTCAAGCGGTGATGGGGATCAGCGCGCTTGTCAACGACGGCTATCTGATTCCGCCGACCTTCCTGAAACGCACGGAAGACGAGGCACGCGCGCTCGGTATCCAGGTCATCAAGCCTGAAACCAGCGACAAGATGCGCTATCTGTTGCGCCTGAATGCCGAGAAAGGCACGGCCACCAGGGCGGACGTCAAGGGCTATTACGTCGGAGGAAAGACCGGCACCTCGGAGAAGGTGGTAGGCGGCCGCTACTCGAAGACAAAGCTGCTCACGACCTTTACAGCAATTATACCGGCCGATCGGCCGCGCTATCAACTGCTGATCATGCTGGATGAACCGCGGCCCACACCACAGACCCATGGCTATGCCACGTCCGGTTGGAACGCCGTACCAACCGCGGGCAAGGTGATTGCCCGCATTGCGCCGCTTCTCGGTGTGGAGCCGCGCTTTGATTTGCCTTCGGCCGAACAAATGATTCTCGCTAATTCGAACAAGTCGTGACGCTCCGAGATGCGGTGCAGAAAGAAGAATCAATGATACCCGAAATCGGACTTTACGGGCTTGTCCTCGCTTTTGCCCTGGCATCGATCCAGACGACAATTCCGATCTGGGGTGCCCGCATCCGCGATCCCCTGCTGATGGGCGTCGCTGGTCCGACAGCGGTTGCTCAATTCGTGTTTGTAGCGGTGTCGTTCGCCGCGCTCACCGCGAGTTACGTTACGTCCGATTTTTCGGTGGCGGGCGTGTTCGAGAATTCCCATTCGGCGATGCCGCTCATCTACAAGATCACCAGCGTGTGGGGAAGCCACGAGGGCTCGATGCTTCTCTGGGTTCTCATTCTCGCTATATTCGGTGCGCTTGTGGCAGTGTTCGGGACTAATCTGCCCTCGACATTGAAAGCCAACGTTCTCGGCGTTCAGGCCTCGATTGCCGCGGCGTTCTACCTCTTCATCCTCTTGACTTCGAACCCGTTCGCCCGTCTGACCCCCGCTCCGCTCGAAGGGCGCGGCCTGAATCCTCTCTTGCAAGACCCAGGCCTCGCCATTCATCCGCCGATGCTCTATCTCGGATACGTTGGCTTCTCGATTTCCTTTTGTTTCGCCATCGCCGCCTTGATCGATGGGCGCATCGATGCGGCGTGGGCGCGTTGGGTACGGCCGTGGACGCTGCTCGCATGGACCTTCCTGACGCTGGGTATCGCCCTGGGCTCCTATTGGGCTTACTACACGCTGGGATGGGGCGGCTGGTGGTTTTGGGATCCGGTCGAGAACGCGTCGTTTATGCCATGGCTTGCCGGAACCGCGCTGTTGCATTCGGCATTGGTCATGGAGCGGCGCGGTGCGCTTAAACTCTGGACTGTCTTGCTTGCCATTCTGACCTTCTCGCTCTCCCTCCTCGGCACATTCATTGTTCGCTCGGGCGTGCTTACATCCGTGCATGCCTTCGCCACCGATCCGACCCGCGGCGTCTTCATCCTTGGCATTCTCGTGCTGTTCGTCGGCGGCTCGCTCGCGCTGTACTGGTGGCGCGCGCCATTGCTCAAGCAGGGCGGTCTGTTCGCGCCGATCTCGCGAGAGGGAGGGTTGGTGCTCAACAATCTCTTTCTGACCACCGCCTGCGCGACGGTTGTCATCGGCACGCTCTATCCAGTGGCATTGGAGGCACTGACCGGCGACAAGATTTCGGTCGGCGCGCCCTTCTACAATGCGACCTTCGCTCCCCTGTTTCTACCACTGATGTTCGCGGTGCCGTTCGGTCCGTTGATGGCATGGAAGCGTGGCGATCTTCCGGGAGTTGCACAAAGACTCATGGGGGCGGCAGCCCTCGCCTTGGCCGTCATCGCTGTTACTTTCGTCCTTGCGGGAGTGAAATCGGTGCTGGCGCCATTCGCGATTGGGCTCGCGGCTTTTGTCATGACCGGCGCCGCAACCGATCTTATCGAGCGTGCCGGCCTGTTTCGCGCGCCGCTTAACGTGGTGTCGAAGCGCTTGGCGGGGCTGCCGCGGTCCGTCTTCGGTACGGCGCTGGCTCATTTCGGACTTGGAATTGCGCTGCTCGGCATCGTCTGCGAGACGCAATGGGGCACGGAACGCATCGCAACATTGAAGCCGGGGGAAATTGTGTCACTGCGTGATTACGACCTTTCCTACGACGGGCTGGGGCCGCGTCAGGGACCGAACTACCGCGAGCTCGTTGGCAAGTTCACCGTGCGTGAAGGCGGTAGGGAAATTGGCATAATGGAGCCGTCCAAGCGCAGCTTCCCTGCACGTACCGACACAACCATGCAGGCCGCGCTGATGACGCGCGGCTTCAGCCAGCTCTATCTTTCGCTCGGTGATACCAATCCTGACGGCTCCATCGTGATTCGGCTCTATCACAAACCACTGGTGCTGCTGATCTGGCTTGGGCCGCTCTTGATGGTGCTGGGCGGAGCGTTGTCGTTGTCTGACCGGCGCTTGCGCATCGGCGCGCCCAAGCCCGCAAAACCCGTCACGCCGCGGCTGCAGCCCGCGAAGTGACAGCCTCCTCTCATCCATGAACCGCCTCAGGGAATATGCAATGTTACCGTTGATCGAACATGAGGATAGTCCGCTAGTCTTGCATAAACGAATGTCCCAAAATGCAGAACTCTATGTTCAGATTCTTTCGGATGTCTTTTTACCGGAAAGATGGCTCCGGAACCGAGACGCTGTCGGAGGTCGAAATAGCAAGGGCCGGGGCAGCCGATAGCCTCTTGACGCAATTCAAGTCTGTACCAGGAGAGGATGCAGGGAATATCGATATCGTGGCGTTGCAATCTTGGATTACCGAGGTACGCAAGTTGGCCGCTTTAGCGAAGAGAAGCGCGATCGCTGATACGTACATCGGCCAAATCCTGGCTCACTCTCCACCAGAATCCGGGGTTTGGCCGCCGACTCCTGTCTGCAGTGTTTTGGAAGATTTGTCGTCAGCGGAAATTGAATCCGGCCTAAGAAACAAGCGTTTTAATATGTGCGGGACTATGATCAAAGCCATGTTTGAAGGTGGAGATCAGGAACGACGCCTCGCCAAAGATCATCGAAAATGGAGCGAGGCGCGCCGAGAGTATCCGAGGACGGCATCTCTATTAGGAAAGATCGCCGGCGAATGGGACCAAGAAGCTAAACGCCACAGCGGAGAAGGCTAAACACAGTGAAAGCTGGTTTCCACATCGGTTTCAATTTCCTGAGTGCAATACTCCTCGCGACAGTTAGCGCCGCCGGCGATACGCGAGTTGTGCGGCTCGCCGGCCCTGAAGCGATTGTAGGCGCTCCGCCGGACAGTTGTCGTCCAGCCTTGATTGGCGAGGGCGGGCCGGTTGCATGGCAGGTATTGCTTGTGCACAACAGGGCAGCGCTCGCCGAAATGAGCCGCGTTGCCGTGGACAATCGTTTTCCGCTCTGCGTGGTCGACACGGTGAAGGCGAGCGACGTCGAGATCAAGGTCTCATTCACGCTGATAGCTGGAAGTATCGATCAGGCGGCCGGGCTGATGTTTCGCGTCAAGGATGCGAACAACTATTATGTCGCCGGCGCCAATGCGTTGGAAAGTAACGTCAACCTATACCACGTCGTAAGGGGCGTTCGGCGGCAGATTGCTGGCGTCGATGTTCCCGTTCCAACCGGCAAGACGCAACAGCTCGGTGTGCGAATCGAAGGAGACGCGATCAAGGTCTTCTTCGATGGCCGGTCGGTCATCAGCGTCAATGATCGAACGATCCAAGGACCCGGGGCTGTTGGCCTTTGGACCAAAGCTGACAGCCTCACGGCGTTTTACGAGCTGACGATCACTGTACTCAAGGAATAGCGATGCGCTACAAGCGTTGCTGCCTTGGCCTCTTACGCTTCGTCGACTGACCATACCGGATTCCGAGCCCGCGGCGATGTACGACTCGCACGGATTGGATGTTTAGCGTTAGGCTGGTTAGCAAGAGGGAACGGGTGCTGTCCTAGCACGCTTGGAATCGCAAATTAGGACAGTCGAGTAGGCATTTGGTGTCCACAAAGTCGTGAATATTCAATACCCCATATTTTCATTTTGAGACCAGCCAAGCCTTACCACCATTCTCGATGGGCCTGGTAACGCTGCACGCAGCCGACCATTGTCGCTCGGCTCCGCGTTCCCCAGGAAAGATAAATCCGTCCCGGCGGTTAGACCGGGACGGTGAGTGAACTATAGCAAAAGTGGTTGCGGGGACAGGATTTGAACCTTCGGTGACTTCGAAGGCCTACGCCCGAGAAACGTAAATCTGCAGTACCAGACAAAGCCCCATGCTGAGGCGGCGCAACAGGCCTGGCGGAGGACCTAAGCCGCCAGACGGCACTCCTCTTCGGCCTCCTCCTGATCACCACCTGAAGCCCTCTTCAGGAAGCGGGCCAGGGCAGCCTTTCGTGAATCGCGGTCCAGCGCATATGCAGTTTGCTTGAACTCAATGCCGTCAAGGAGCCCTTGAATGTAGCCGGAGATCGTGTCCGCGGCCATGATGAGCGCTGTGTCAAGTGTATGGATGTATTTGCTGGTCACCGAACCCTTGGCATGGCCGACCAGGGCCGCGATGGTCACCTCGGTAAAACCGAGATCGTTGGCGATGCTAGCGAAGCTATGACGCAGAACGTGGGGGGTCACATCGGATAGCGGAGAGTCCTCGAAGAGGTGCTTCCAATGGTTTGGGAAGCTACCAAACGCGTTGTCCTCACCCTGCCCCGGGAAGACGTATGTGCCGACGTCGTCAGTACGCCGTTGCTCGAGATATTCGACGACTGCTAACCCGATCGGACGGATGGATTCACCTTCCTTACTGTCTTCCAACCGCAAACAGCTCGCCTCGGTGTCGGCCTCCGTCCATTTCAAGCCGATCATCTCGCTACGCCGGGAGCCGGTCAGCGCAATTTGACGGACAATGTCTACGATCGTGGCGTATTTCTCCTGCTTGGCGGCCGCGCGGAGCATCCCACCCAAAATTCGATACTCCGCCTCCGACAGTCGACGCTTTCGCACGTTGTCCTTTGGCTTGCGGATGCCATGGGCCGGGTTGCTTTCGATAATCCCTGCTTCGACGGCATAGGTAAGAATGCCGCCGAGAAGACCAACCGTACGCGTGGCCGTTCCAGCGCCGCCTCGGACGATGGCCTTCCCCCGCAGCTTCTTGGTCTTGACCGAAACCCGCGTCTTTCCGGCCATGATGTCCTTGAGGACCTTGTTGATGTCGGTCTTGGTGAGATCCTTGACCCGCCTGGTTCCTAGAAGCGGAATGATGTGCCGCTCAATGCGGCCCGTGTCGGTGGTGATCGTTGAGGCCTTCTTCGGTCGCCCACCTTTCCCAAGGATGAGGCCGGCCTGCAGATCCACGAGATAGCGGGTGCACAGCTCCCTCACAGTGATCGCCTTGTGATCGAGCTGGCGGTCTTCGACGGGATCATCACCCCCAGCGACCCGACCGAGTTGCACCTTTGCCTCTCGGCGTGCAGTCTCTGGTGCCCAGGCTCCGTGAAGCCCAATGGTGTAGCGACGTGAGCGACCACTTGTTCGATACTGGATGACGTAGCTACGCTTGCCCGAGCTAAAGACGCGGAGTCCGAAGCCAGGCAGTTCGTCATCCCAGATGAGGTAGTCCTTCTCTCGGGCATCCGCCGCCTCGACAACTCTCTTTGTAATCTTGACCATGACGTTCCTTCGTTCCGGGCGCGATCTCCCAAGTAAGCAACGCGTAAGCAGGCGGGAGAAAATCGGTGCGGGGTTTCGGATAGGAACGTCGCTGTTGTTGTCGAGAATATCCAGTTGCTTCAGTTGGGTAGCGTAGAATAGCGTGCCCTATCGCATTTTTCGGATGGGTACGTTATCTTGCTCCGAAGGCAAAGGTCACACGTTCGAATCGTGTCGGGTGCGCCACTATGGGATCGACGATGATCGCTCGTGGCGATCCTGCGGCCGTCGCCATCCAAATGCGCTTAGAATTTTCGTCCGCTGGATTCCATTTTCTTGAATTCCCCGCTGATCGTCAGGGATTTCCCTCCCGACGAAGGGGTCTTGGTCGCTTTGCCGGACTGCCGGGAAATAATGATCGAAAGCGAAGCGACCTGCTCCTTGCCATTGATCGTGACATTTGTCGGGCCATCGAAGGAGAAGGCATCCTGGCTTACTCTCCAACCTCCGGCTGTATCGATGTAGTATTGCAGGGTCGACGCGGCCATGTTCCAGTCATCAGTCGACGCGAGTGGAAAATCGCACTCCACCGCTGCGACCGTGGTCTGCGCGTGACCTGCCGGAGCCAACGCTCCCAAGGCCAGAAGCGATAGAAACCCGTTTCGTATGACTCGCACCTATCCACTCCTAAAAAGCTGCCAGTGAGTGACCCCGCAACATAGCCCCTCAGCGCAACCGAGGCGAGCGCTCCACAAGGACGGAATAGCTTCCAAGGGTGACACGCGTCCGGTGGTCTGTACCGTAAAATCACGGAGGCACCGGCCCTCTTGGCCCCGCATCGCGACGCGTTAGGCGCGGACCGCGCTTTCAGCTGCGGTTCAGCAGCTGCCAGGTCGACGTGGCATGCGCGATCGGCTCGCCTGCCGCGTCGGATGCCTGCGACTGCACGAAGAAGGTCTTGCGGCCCCGCTTCAGGAAGGTCGCATGGCAGGTGACGCGCCCGCCGCGCACCGCGGCAAGATACTGCACCTTCATCTCGAGCGTGGTACCGGCGCCCGCGACGTGATTGACGAGATGCCCCATTGAAATATCGAGCGCGGTCGCGAGAACCCCGCCGTGCAGCGTGCCCTGCGGATTGAACAGCGGCCTCACGGCGTCGAAGGACACGATGCACGCCTCGCCCTGATAGGCGATATCAAGTCCGAGCAGACGCGACAGGAAGAACGATCCGAACTCCTGCCGCTCGTCCTCGGCGGCGCGGCGCAACATCTGCTCGGCGATATCCCTCATGACGACACTCTTGTGACGATACTCAAATGTGCGATCGCACGAAGCTCCGTCCAAGATCTCCGAACGCGCCTTCGACCGCGAATCTTTCCAGCCGATCGTCGGTCCAGCCGCGCCATTCCGCAAGCACCTCGCGCGTGTGTTCGCCGAGCATCGGCGGGGGCGTCGACGGCGCCGGCGGCTCGTCGCCGAACCGCGTCGGCCGTGCGACGAACCTGACGTCCCCCGCCGCCGGATGGCGGACGCTCTGGACCATGCCGCGCTGCGTCAGTTGCGGCGTCTCGCAGACCTCGCCGATCGACTTGATCGCGCCGCAGGGAATGCCGGCCGCGCCCAGCAGGTGCAGCCAGTCGGCGCGGCGCCTTTGGGCGAAGATCGGGATGAGGATCGCGACCAGCTCGTTGCGGCCTGCCGCGCGTTTCGGGGCGGTTTCGAAGCGGACGTCTTCGCGCAGATCCGGACGACCGATCACGTCGCAAAACGCCGCCCAGAATTTGTCGTTCGCGACGCCGACATTGATCCAGCCGTCACTCGTCTCGAACGGCTCATACGGGCTGATGGTCGGATGGACGTTGCCGCGGCGCATCGGGCTTTGTCCCGTGGCGAAGTACATGCCTGCATTGAACGTCAGGAGTGACGCCATCGCGTCGAGCATGGAGACGTCGACCCGGCCGCCCTCACCGGTCCGGCTTCGTCGCATCAAGGCGGCCAGCACCGAATGCGACGCATAGAGACCCGTGACGAGATCGGCGATCGATGTACCGACCTTGGTCGGCGGCCCCATCGGATCGCCGGTGATGTCCATCACGCCGGCCTCGCCCTGCAGGATCAGATCGTAGCCGGGACGGGCGGCGTCCGCACCGGTGCGACCGAACCCCGAGATGCTGCACAGGATGATGTCAGACCGGCGAGCCCGCAGCGCGTCGAAGCCGAGCCCCCATTTGTCCAGAGTGCCGGGACGGAAATTCTCGATCACGACGTCGGCCGCGGATGCGAGATCGAGCACCGCATCGCGCCCCGCCGGCGACTTCAGATCGATGGCACAACTGCGCTTGTTGCGGTTCACCGACAGGAAATACGCACTCTCGCCGCCGACGAAGGGCGGCCCGTAGCGGCGGCTCTCGTCGCCTTGCCTGGGATCCTCGATCTTGACGACGTCGGCGCCGAGATCGCCGAGTTGCATCGTGGCGAACGGACCGGAGACCACGCGGCAGAGATCGAGAATCCTGATGCCCGACAGCGGCTCGCGATCAGACGATCGCATCGGCGAGGTCTTTCATCGACGGCACCAGGATGTCGGGCTGGTGCGGCGTGATGCCGAACGGGCGGCTGCGCCGGTCGATGAAGGCCGTCCGCATGCCGGCGGACTTGGCACCGATGCAGTCGAAGGCATGATTGGCCACGAACAGCACCTGATCGGGCTTCACGCCCATGATCTCGGCCGCCTTGGTGTAGGTCGCGACATGCGGCTTGAACGAATTGGCCTCAGTCACCGAGATCACGCGATCGAACGGGATCTTGTGGTGCTGCTTCGCGGTCTCGAGCATATCGGGATCGCCGTTCGACAGCACGACGAGCTTGTATTTGCTTTGCAGCCGCGCGAGCGCCTCCGGCACTTCCGGAAACGGCACCAGCTTCTCGATCTCGCCGACGAGATAGCGCACGTCGTCCATCGTGTGGTCGATCTTCGCGCGGTCCATCACATGGGCAACTGCGCGGTGTCCGATCTCGCGATAGGGCGTGTGCTCGCGATGCAGCAGCGCATCGATCATCGAATTCTCGAAATGGGTCCGACGCCACCATGTGACGAAGGAATTCGGATCGCCCTTCCAGCCCTTCTTTGCAAGGAACGGTGCGGCGATTTTAATCAGGCCGCCCTGCATGTCGACGACGGTGCCGTACTGATCGAACATGCAGATCTTCACGTCGCGCTTGATCGTCTCAAAGCTCATTGATGCCTCCTTGTTCTGAGCGATTGATACGCCTTTCGCCATCATGGATGAAATGGATTTGTGATCTGCCGTTATTCACGTTATGAATGACGAATGAACCTTCGATCCATCGACCTCAATTTGCTCGTCGCGCTGGACGCACTGCTGGCCGAGCGTCACGTCACCAAGGCGGCGGACCGCGTCGGCCTCAGTCAACCGGCGATGAGCAACGCGCTCAACCGGTTGCGCGCGATGTTCGAGGACGAACTGCTGGTGCGGACGACGAGCGGCATGAAGCCGACGCCACGCGCCACCGAACTGGCGGAGCCGCTGCGCCAGGTGCTGCGCCAGGTCGAGCGCGTGATGGCGAGCGACGCCGGCTTCAACCCGGGCCGGACGGAACGCACCTTCACGATCAGGATGTCGGATATTCTCGCCTGCCTGCTGCTGCCGAGGCTCACAGCGGCGCGATCGCCGGACGCGCGGATCTCCTACAACATCATCCATCTGCCGCCTGCGCTGACGATCGATGCACTGGAACGGGACGAGATCGACGTCGCGGTCAGCATGGGGCTCGACCATTCCGCATCGATCCGTTCGGAGACGCTGCTGCGCGACCGCATGGTCTGCCTGATGCGCAGCGGCCACCAGATCAAGCGCGGACGGCTGACCTTCGAGCGCTTCATCGCGCAGGAGCACATGAAAGTCTCGATCAGCCCGGCCGATCTGCGCTTCGTCGACGACGTGCTGACCGAGCGCGGCCACCGCAGACGCATCGCGCTGAACGTGCCGCATTGGCTGGTCGTACCGCACGTTCTGAAGCAGACCGATCTGCTCGCGGTGATGCCGAGGCATCTCGCGGCCGTGCTGATGGACGATGGCCTTCGAATGGAGGAACTGCCGTTCGAGTCCGCACCGTTCGACTGGATGCTGTACTGGCACCGCCGATACGATCAGAGCAACGCGAACGGCTGGCTCCGCGACCGGATCAGGGCGGCTTGCACCGGTCTGGGTTAGGCTCCGATATCCGCCGGCCTCCGCGCGATCGACGGCCGGCTTCCCGCTTCGGCCTCCGCCACTGCCGATGCGTCCTCCAGCGATCGCCCCCTGGTCTCGAATCCGAACACAAGAAACACCCCGGCCTGGACCACGAGGATGCCGGCCAGGGTCGTCAGCACGCCGGTCAATCCTTGCCAGGCGAAGATCGCGACCACGACGTACTGGACCAGCGCGGTCGCGATCCGTCCGGAGGTGGCGCAGATCGCCGTGCCGCGAAGCCGATAGCGCGTCGGGAACAGTTCAGGGACGTGCATCGCGAACCCGGTCGCCAGCATGACATAGATCGCGGTGACGAGCAGGAAGCCCACGGCTGCGAGCGCAATACCGTCCGCCATATGCGGATAGGCTAAGCCGAGCACCGCTGCCGCGATCGACGAGCCGACGATCGAGAGCCTGCGTCCGAGCCGGTCCGCCAGCACGAGCCCGATCAGCGAGCCGACCGGCCCGCCCAGCGCCATCACGGAGGTATAGCCCAGCGAGGACACCACGCTGTGGCCGCCCTTGACCATGAAGCTCGGCAGCCAGCCGATGAATCCGTAGAGGCTGAAGCCCACAACGATGTGCAACAGGCTGCCGAGCAGCGTGCGCGCAAGATACGGCGGCTGGAACAGACGCCAGACCGAACCAGCAGATTCCTGTGCCGGCACGCTGGCGACGACCGCAGAGAGCGGCCCCTTGCGCGCGGCCTCCGCTTCGATCGCCGATAGAATGTCCTCGGCTTCATCCGCGCGGCCGTTGGCGGCGAGCCAGCGCGGCGATTCCGGCATCGACTTGCGCAGTATCCAGACGACCATCGCCAGGATGCCGACAAGGCCGAACATGTAGCGCCATCCGAGCGTCGGAATCACCCACAGGCCGACCATGGACGATGCGAACAGCGAGAAGTTGGTGATGACGGCCAAGAGCCCGATCCAGCGGCCACGCGATGCGGCCGGCACGAACTCCGTCAGGGTCGCGTAGCCGACCACGATCTCGGCGCCGAGCCCGATGCCGATGATGAAGCGCAGGACGATCAGGACCATCATGTTCGGTGCGAAGGCCGCCGCGATCGACGCGAGGCCGAAGATCGCGAGGTTCATCTGGTAGGAGAAGCGGCGGCCGAAGCGGTCGCCGAGGATGCCGGACAACCAGGCGCCGATCGTCATTCCGACAAAGGTCGCGGAGACGAAGGCGGCATTGAGCTCGAGCGTCGACCAGCCGTCCTTCAGCACCGCACCCAACACGCCGCCGGCCAGATAGATATCGAATGCATCGAGGAACATGCCGGCCCCGATCAGGGCCAGGATGCGCCAGTGGAATCCACAGGTCGGCAGCCGGTCGAGGCGTGCGCCCGCGTTGATGTCGATGTCGGCGGATCGCGCCATGCCAAACCTCCCCGTCGTCTTCTTGGGAACCGGATGCTCCGGTCACCGATTGATGACGCGCAGGGGGTCGCCGTCCAATTCAAAACGAAAATTCGACTATTTGGCGCGGTGATGAAGCTGACGCGGCCGGCATGATCGCGGCACAAGACATCGGCGCGGGTCTCAACTATCGTCTGATGTATAGCGTACGGGAGCGGGTTGGCATGGGATCGGCGTCACAACTCGACACTATCGGCTTCTGCGTATTGGTGACGTGACCGCATTCAAGTTGGCAGATTCGACGCCGTCACGGATTGGCTATTTTCAAGCGGCTTGGAGAGAAACACGTCAGCGAAACCAACGGCCTCGCGTTCCCGTCGCTTACTGCGAAAGATGCGCGGCCTGCTGGAGGGCGTTGTTGAACAGCGCCTGCATCGCGTTCTGCAGCGCTGTGCTGTCGCTCGCCTGGAAGAAGAAGCTCGATGATGATGCGCAATTTTGCAGGGCGCCGGCGATATTGCTCGCGAACGGCGCAACCATGTCGGTGTACTGAAGCCCACCGACATTGATGTAGGTGGTATAGATCACCCCCACCGTCGCGCCCTTGCTCTTGAGGTTGGCGCAGACCGGGCTCCAGAGCAGCACGCTGGCATAGGGCGTACCGTACCAGGAGCCGACCGGACTCGTCAGCGTGTCGTAGCTGCCCGGCTGATAGCCAAAGGCATGATCTTCAACGCCGTCGGTCACCAGGAACACGAATTGAAACGGCGAGGCTTGCGTGCCGTTGCCGGAGCCCGATGTCACTGCATTCTGGGTGAGCCATTGGACGGCGTCAGCGATCTGGGTGCCTTGGTCGGTCGTCGGCAACTGAATGCCGCCACTCTGGTTCGCGAAGCCGACATCGGACGACGTCTGATTCAGATTCGCAGTCAGACCGGAAAGCTTGGTGACCGAATTGTTGAAGGTGTAGACGGCGAACTTATACTGCCCTGAGACCATTTCGCCCTGGGCCTGCGCGATGATCAGCTGAACCGCTGTCTTGAGCGCATCAAGCCGATTGGAGGCGCCGCTCACATAGCCCGTGGTATAGCCGGGATAGTTGCCTTGGGTGGCCTCAGGCGAATGACACTCGAAACCGCAGCCTCCGTTGACGCTGCCTATCTTGGTGATATCGGCCGCAGTTGCGCCGATGCCCATCGACGGCGAATTGTCGAGAAGCAGATAGAAATTCACGTAGGTCGGCAATGTCGCGGTTGCAGTCGATGTTCCACTGACAGAGGTGAAGGTGCTGCCGAGAAGGCCAGGCAGCAGGCTCGTCAGGGTCGCCGTGTAGCTGACGGTCGCCGTCAACGCACCCGGCGACGTTGTCGTTGCTCCCGAGGCCGTGACGTTGACGTTCAACGATGAAACCTTGCCTTCCTTGACGGCTGCCGCTTGGGTGTTGAACATCGCCGTCGCATTGGCCTGGCCGGTCGCCCCCGTATTGACGTAGGTCAGCATCGCGGGGTTTGAAACCGCCTGCAATGCGGCCGCGTCGGCAATCGCGTTCAATTTGGTCCTGAGCGAAATGGCCAGGCCGTATTGAACGACGCCGAGCGTTGCCAGCACCATCGGCACGAGAGCAAAGGCGAAAATAATCGCGACATTGCCGCTCCTGGCGCCTCTGAACCGCTTGGCTACCGACAACAGTCTGGTGAGCGGTCGTTGTGCCGACATCTGCCGCTTCATGCGTCTATGGTGAAATGCGTGCAACGAACGCGCTGTTTCGCGGCGAAACATAAATCGAATCGGAAAGCGTGATCGGACCGGTGATGAAAGAACCGAACGCGGGCGTGAAAGTGTAGCTCACGGTGGCGTAGATCAGATAGCTGTTAGGAACAGCGAGTGCCGAGGGGAGCGGGAAGCTCGAACCCGGGGTGCGATTCGTACTCCAGCTCACAGTGGCGGCGCCGGACGAGCTGATTGCAATTTGCGAGACATTCGATGTGGCGGGTGTGCTGGAATACGGTGCGAGCACCGCCGCGGTTGCTCCCAGTATTTGGGCCATGTCGGTATCGTGTATCGGCTCCGACGTGCTGTTGTACTGGTTGGTGATCTGCGCCAGCGTTGCGGTGGCAAAGTGGGTCTTGGTGTAGATCGCGACCGCCGTGCCGGCGTCGTAGAATGCCAGAAGCAAGCCGATGAGAAGCGGCAGTATCATGCCGAATTCGATCCCGGCGACGCCGCCTGTCGAGGCAATGAAACGGCGGTGCATTCGAGCGCCCATGACCGTCACGGCTCCACTTTGAAGGCGGTTATCCCCATGATGAGGGACGTTCCGTTGGACAGATTCGGACGGATAAGGGCAAACGGACCGGTGATGACCGGCCATTGGTACAGCAACCGTACGACCATGATCTGGCCGGCAGTGCCTGGGTTGTAGCTCCAGCCGTTGGTGACCTGACCTTGGGCGTTGTACGTCAACGTTGGCATCGAAACGTTGGCTGCGCTGAACGAGGCATAGGTGTTCACGTCGACCATCAGGCTGCCGCAATTGAACAAGGCCTGAATGCTCGGGCACACCCGGGAAACGAACTGTGCCTCCGTCAGGTTACTGGCCTGAGCCTGCCCCGTTAGAAACGATCGCCCGGATTGAACGGCGGCAGCTTGCAGGACGTTCTGGGCAAAAAAATAGATACCGGTTTCCAGTATCGAGATGAGAAGTCCGATGAAAAGGGGAGCGAGAATGGCAAATTCGACCGCGGTCGAACCACGTCCCTCGCGCAAGAAGCGCCAAATGCGATGCGACCGCCGAAACCCTCGACGTCTTGAATGGCTGGACATATCCGTCACAAATGCGCCCCGCTTTCCGTGTGCGGCGGCTCGACCTGCCTGGGCTCGCGAGAGCGGATCTGTCCCACAGCATTGCCAAACTGCTTGTCGGCATCACCAAGCCGCAACCGCGGCTGGCATAGCCGGTCGCAGTCGACATAAGTCCCGCGCTCCTGCCCGCGATAGACCGTGACGGCGGCGTCTGCCGCCTCCAAGACCCGCACGGTCGACGTGGCGACGACTTCGCCGGCATTGCCGAGCACCATCATACGCGTTTCGCCATAGGAGATTCCCGTCAGCACCGCGCGATCGCCTTCAGGCAGATAAGTCGCGCGAACGATCCGCGGATTGTCGAACACGAGGATACGCCGCCGTGCCGGCATCTGGATCAGCGTTGCGTGATCAATTTCGACGACGATTGGCGCCATGGCTTCGACCGCAACAGCCGCGTCGCCTGTCGCAAGCGATGACGCCGCCGCAAGCGCCAAGCAGCCTGCGGCCAGCCACGGCATGTGACCCCGACGGCGGCGGCGAACCGCTGTGTCTCGAAGCGACCACTGCCGGGCCAAGCCTTGGGTGCAGGGAATCATCGCGGGTTCAAGGAGGTTGATCTTGACCAATACGGCAGGGTGGCCGGCTTCGTTTGAGCAAGCTACGCTTCCCGCATTATCAACGACTGAAGGGAGATGTCGGATTTCGGCAAGCCGGTGTTTCTACGGGAACGCCCATTTGGATCGTGTCGGGTACACAAGCGACCCGTCACTCGGGAGACGACGGTGCTCAGTCGATCAGCACAAATCTCTGGTTCTTAGCCGCGGAGTCGCAGCGGTGCTGGCGCTGAGTGCGCAGCCCCCTCCTGTTTCATGCGAGCCGCATGGCCCGTGTTCGAACGCCGAGCGCGCATGATCGCGTTCCATCCTGACACCAAGCTGAATTGCGTTTGCCGCTGCTAACAATTTCATGGCCGCGCGATCTCGTGATCGCGCATCGACACCGACATTCACAACGGGTTCATGTCGAGGCGCCTATTCGACTCCGAAGCCGGGGGAAGAAGATTGGAGTATGTGCCATGCGCCGCATCGCCGGATTGCCTTTCGCCATAGCTCTCAGCCTCTGCTGTCTCTTGCCGCCCACCCCTGCCCGCGCGCAGATCGCCATCGGCATCGGCATCAGCGTCGATGTGGCCCCGCCTCCATTGCCTGTCTACGATCAGCCGCCGATTCCCGGCGACGGCTACATCTGGACCCCGGGCTATTGGGCATGGAGCGACGATACCGGTTACTACTGGGTGCCCGGCACATGGGTGCTGCCGCCCGCACCTGAATTGCTATGGACACCCGGCTACTGGGGCTGGAACGATGGTGTCTACGCTTTCCACGCCGGCTACTGGGGAGCGACCGTCGGCTTCTACGGCGGCATCTCTTATGGCTTCGGCTACACCGGTCTCGGCTATGAGGGCGGCTACTGGCGCGGCGGCAGCTTCTTCTACAACCGCTCCGTCACCAACATCACCAATGTCTCGGTCACCAACGTCTACAACAAGACCGTGATCAACAACACGACCAACATCAGCTACAACGGCGGCACCGGCGGCACCACGGTGAGGCCGACGCCGCAGCAACTCTCGGCAATGAACGAGCACCACGTGGCTGCGACCGCCGAGCAGACCCGGCACGCCGAAGCGGCGATGAAGGATCCGGCGCTGTCGCTCGCCAACAATCATGGGCATCCGGCCGTCGCCGCGACCGCGCACGCCGCACACTTCAGCGGCGCGGGCGTGATCGCCGCGCGTCCGGGCAAGCCGATCGCGGCACCGCCGCCCCGGCATGCACAGCCTGCGGCAGGACACGCCTTGCCGACGGGAAATGCCGTACCGCCGGGGCACGCGCTGCCGAGCGGAAATGCTCTGCCGCCGGTGCATGCGCCACCGACAAACCACGCACAAACGACGGGAAATGCTCCGCCCGCAGGCCACGCTCTCCCGACAGGAAGCGCGCTGCCGGTAGTGCACGCCCCACCAACAGAACACACTCAAACGACGGGACACGCTCCACCGGCAGGACACCCGCTCGCGACAGCGAACACGCTGGCCGGCGCAGGCAACCATCCCGCACCGGCGCCGCACGTTGCCGCACCAGCCATGCATGCGCCGAGGCCGCAGGTCGCACATAATGCACCGCCACCGCCGCGCCCGGTCGCGCACCCGCCGGCGCCGCGCGTCGCGCAACAGGCTGTGCACCGCCCGCCACCGCCGCGCCGGCCTGCGCCGCATGTGTCACGGCCAGCACCGCGGCCCCATCCTGCGCCACGCCCGCATCCTGCGGCAGCGAGGCCGCATCCGGCGCCACACAGGCACGCATGATCCAGTGCATCGGCGTGCTCGCAAGGGCACGCCGATTTGAGATAGAGACCATCGGAAGCAGCGCGGCGCGAAGTGCGCCCTCAGGTCAGTTCATCCGCGGCATCGCTGATCGCGGCGTAGATCTCCGCGAGATCCGCTTCCGTGACGCAGTAGGGTGGCATCAGGTAGATCGTGTTGCCGAGCGGCCGTAGCAGCAGGTTTCGCCGTTCGAAGAAGGCCTGGAGTTTTGGGCCGATGCCGGCGAGATAACCGGCATCGCTGGCCTTCAGGTCGAGTGCGGTGATGGTCCCGGTGCGGCGGACGTTTTCAAACCGCGTGTCGGCATGGAAGGACGCAAGCATCCGCTCCTGCATCGCGGCGAGCGAGGCGACGCGCGCGTCCGCGCCGTGTTGCCAGAGCTCGAGATTCGCCCTGGCGGCGGCGCAGGCGACCGGATTCGCCGTATAGGAACTGGAATGGAAGAAGGTTCGCGAACGGTCGCTGGAATAATGCGCGTCGTAGATCTCGGCACCGCACAACGTCACCGCGAGCGGCAATGATCCGCCGGTCAGCCCCTTGGAGTAGCAGGCAATATCCGGCCTGACATCGGCCTGCTCGCATGCGAACAAGGTGCCGGTGCGGCCCCAGCCGGTCATCACCTCATCGGCGATGAACAGCACGCCGAAGACCTCGCAGATGCGCTTCATTTCCTTGAGCACCCAAGCGGGATACATCAGCATCCCGCCGGCGCCGAGGATCAGCGGCTCGACGATGAACGCTGCCGCAGTTTGCTCCCTGCATGCCGCCTCGAGGGCATCTAGCGTGGCCTGCTCGCAGCCAGCCGCCGGAAACGGGATCGACGCGACGTCGAACAGCAGCGGCTCGTAAGCCTTGTTGAAGACGCCCCGCGCGCCGACCGACATCGTCCCCACGGTGTCGCCATGGTAGGAGTGCTCCATGACGATGATCCGCGTGCGCGGCACGCCGATATTGTGCCAATAGCCGAGCGCCATCTTCAGCGCCACTTCGACGCTGGTCGAGCCGGAGTCTGAGAAGAACACGTAGTCGAGGCCATCGGGCGCGAGCTTCAGGAGCTGCGCCGCAACGGTTTCGGCCGGATCGTGGGTGTGGCCGGCAAAGATGATCTGATTGAGCTGTTCCGCCTGCTCCTGGATCGCGCGCACGATATGCGGATGGCAATGGCCATGGGTCACCACCCACCAGGACGCGATCGCATCGATGATGCGGCGATCATCCGCGGTGTAGAGATAGGCGCCCTCGCTGCGCACGATCCACGTCATCTCGCCATGCAGCGCATGCTGCGTGAACGGGTGCCAGATCGGTGATTTGCGTGCGGGCATCATGGATTGAAATCTTCGCGCCGGAATGAATCCCTGAATGCCGCTTGCAGCGTGTCCGCCGTGAGCGGCGACAGCAACGGCAACCGGCCCAGCCGGCGCACCTGCCCGAACGCGCAGATGGCGCGCTCGCTTTCGGGATTGCTCTCGCCGATGAAGGCGATCCCGAGGATGTCGATCCGGCGCTTGCGCAGCGCCTCGACCGACAGCAGCGAATGATTGATGGTGCCGAGCGCCGTCCGGGCGCAGAGCACGACCGGCAGCTGCCAGCGCTCGAACATGTCGATATAGAGCGTGTCGTCGTTCAGCGGCACCATCAGCCCGCCGGCGCCCTCGATCACGAGCGGCCGATCTCCTGATGTCGGCACGTCGAGTGCGGCGGGATCAATGCGCACCCCGTCGATCGCCGCGGCCTGATGTGGCGACGCCGGCGTGCGAAGCCGGTAGCGTTCCGGCACGATGCGATCGGCCGGGATGCCGCCAAGCCGCGCAACCAGCTGTGCATCGGTCTCCTCGTCGAGCCCCGACTGAACCGGCTTCCAGTAGCTCGCGCCGAGGAAGCCGGAGAGACCTGCCGAGAAGATGGTCTTTCCGATCCCGGTATCGGTTCCGGTCACCACGATCCCATTGCTCATTGCGGCCATCCGTTGGTCTCCGCGACAAGCGCATCGAGCAGCGCCCGCACGTCGTCCTCGTCGACATTGAGGGTCAGCGCGATCCGCAACCGCGCGGTGCCCGCCGGCACGGTCGGCGGCCGGATGCCCCTGACGTCAAAGCCGCGGGCCTGCAATGCTGAGGCAAGCTGCATCGCGCGCGCATTGTCGCCGACGATATAGGGCACGATCTGCGAGCGCGACGGGCTGCGCCAGCCGCGCAGGTCGAGCTCGCGATGCGTGAACGCAACCAGCTTTGCCAGGCGCTGCTGGCGCTCGGGCTCCTGTTGCAGGATCAGCAGCGCCTCGCGCACGGCAACCGCCGTCAACGGCGATGGCGCGGTGGCGAAGATGAACGGGCGGCAGCGATTGACCATGAAGTCGCGCAGCACGGTCGGGGCCGTGACCAGCGCGCCCGCGGCGCCCAGCGCCTTGCCGCAGGTATGGACGATCACGAGGTTATCGCGCCCTTCATAGGGGGCCGTGAGCCCACGCCCCTGCTCGCCATAGACGCCGGTGCCGTGCGCCTCGTCCACCATCAGGAACGCATCGTGCCGATCCGCGATGGCGATGAGCTCGTCGAGCGGGGCGATGTCGCCATCCATGCTGTAGACACTCTCGATCACGATCCAGACCCGGCCCGTTCCACCCTCGGCGCGCCAGCCGCGAATGGTATCCTCGACCGATTGCGGATCATTGTGCGCGCTGAACCTGAATTCGGCCCGGCCGGCCCGCGCGCCCTCGTGAATGCTGGCATGCACCAGGGCGTCGAGCACCAGCAGATCACCGCGCTGCGGGAGCGTCGTCAGCACCGCGAAATTGGCGACATAGCCGCCGCCGAAAAACAGCGCGGTCTCGACACGGAAGAACGCGGCGGCTTCAGTCTCCAGCCGTTCGTGCTCCTCGCAATTGCCGCGCAAAAGCCGCGAGCCGCCGGCGCCGACCGGCGTGCCGGCCTCGAGCGCTGCCGCGACCGCCTGCTTGATGCGCGGCGCGTTTGCGAGCGCCAGATAGTCGTTGGAGACGAAATCGATGCCCGCGCGCGGCTTGAGGCCGCGCAGCCGATCGTCCTTGCTCAGGGCGTGCAAGGCCGCGGCGTAATCAGCGGCGTTGGCCGCATGGATTGCGCTCATGCTTCTCTCTCGGATGCAAGGTTGGTCGCGCGCGGACTTGGGCCGCGCGCTCGCGGAAGATTGCGATCAGGCGAGGCGGGAGGTGATGCCGAGCCGATCCAGCAGGTCGGCGTCGCGGTCGCGCTGCGGGTTCTTGGTGGTCAGCAGCACGTCGCCGATGAAGATCGAGTTCGCGCCGGCCAGGAAGCACATCGCCTGCAGTTCATCGGTCATGTATTGCCGACCGGCCGACAGCCGCACCACACTCTGCGGCATCATGATCCGCGCGGTTGCGACCAGCCGCACCAGTCCGATCGGATCGGGGCGCTCGGCGGTGTCATTGACCGGCACGCCCTTAACCTCGTTCCACAGGTTGATCGGCACGCTGTCCGGATGGCTGGGAAGATTCGCGAGCAGCATCAGCATGCCGAGCCGGTCATCGACCTGCTCGCCCATGCCGATGATGCCGCCGCAGCAGACCTTGATGCCGGCGTCGCGCACATGCGCCAGCGTATCGATGCGGTCCTGCAAGGTGCGGGTGGTGATGATCTTGTCGTAGAACTCCGGCGAGGTATCGACATTGTGGTTGTAGAAATCGAGACCCGCCTCGGAGAGGCGCTCGGCCTGCTTCGGCGTCAGCATGCCGAGCGTGACGCAGGTCTCCATGCCGAGGCCCTTCACCGCGCTGACCATGTCGCAGACCTGATCGAGATCGCGGTCCTTGGGACTGCGCCAGGCCGCGGCCATGCAGAAGCGGGTAGCGCCGGCATCCTTGGCGCGCTGCGCCACCGCGACCACCTCGTCCCGCGGCATCAGCCGGGTCGCCTTCAGGCCGGTGTCGTAATGCGCGCTCTGGGAGCAGTAGCCGCAATCTTCCGGACAGCCGCCGGTCTTGATGCTGAGCAGGCTCGCGGTCTCGACGTGGTTCGGATTGAAGTTGGCGCGGTGGACGCCCTGGGCCTGGAACATCAGGTCCGCGAACGGCAGATTATAGAGTGCCTCGGCCTCCGCCCGCTCCCAGGTCTTGCGGGGCGGAGCGCTGTTGCGGCTGTCGGTCCGTTCGATCTCAACGACATCAACCATCGGGCTTGCCTTCTCGTTTGTGATACATCATAGATAATCAATAAGATTATCTATGATCACTCTCTTGGAATGATGCTAGCTGAGGCCGTGTGGCAGTGCACTCGTTTTTATGATAGATAATCTATGATGGACGAAGGCGAGAACACGACGACCGCCGGGCGCATTGCCGAGGTGCTCGCTGAGGGCATCATCAGCGGCGCGCTGCCGCCCGATGCCCCGCTCCGGCAGGACCATGTCGCGCGGGAATTCCATTCCAGCCACGTCCCGGTGCGCGAGGCCTTCCGGCAGTTGGAGGCGCAGCATCTCGTCGTCGCGGTCCCCCGCCGCGGCGTGCGGGTCGCGCCGCTCGACACCAAATCGGTGAAGGAGATCGCCGAGATGCGCGCTGCGCTCGAGGTGGTCGCGCTGCGCAATGCGGCGCCGAAATTCACCTCGGCCCTCCTGGCGCGGATCGAGGTCGCCGTGATCGAAGGCGACAATGCCGAGACGGTCGAGGAATTCGAGTTGGCCAATCGCGACTTCCACCACGCGCTGGTGGCGCCCTGCGCGATGCCGCGGCTGCTCGCCAGCCTCGACGGCTTGCAGCTGGCGAATTCGCGACTGGTGTTCGCGATGGCACGCAATGCCGGCTGGCGGCCACGGCCGAGCCAGGATCATCGCGTGATCTTGCAGGCGCTGCGCGCCCGCAACATCGAGCAGGCCTGCAGCCTTCTGGCGCGGCATATCCAGACCATCGAGCGGCTTGCGCTGTCGGCGTCGTGACAGAAATCTGCAATCCGCTAGATCGGGATGACGTTAGGTTGAATCGGTTTGGCCACGAACACGATTCACCTCTCCCTTGGGAGAGGTGAACTTCCGACGCCGTTCCAGCTCAACCTGATCCCATCCCGCTTTAGGCGATTGCGACGATCTCGAGTTCCTGCTCGCCTGAGCCCGCGACGTCGCCCACGGCTTTGCCCATCAGCGACCTTGCCACCGGCGAGACGAACGAGATCGAGCCCGCCTTGGGATCAGCCTCGTCCTCACCGACAATCCGGTAGGTCTGCACGCGGCCGTCGGCGCGGCTGAAGGTCACCGTGCTGCCGAAGGCAACGGTTTCGGTCGATGCAGGATCTGCGACGACCTGCGCAGTGCGGAGCCGCTCGGTGAGATAGCGCGCGTCGCGCAGCGGAACCGCCGATTGCCGCCGCCGTTCGTTGACGTCGTCCAGTTGCTGCGCGGCCTCATAGGCCGCGCGCGCCTGCTGGAGCTGACGTTCCAGCGCTTTCCGTCCTGCCTCCGTCACCAGATTGGGATGCGGCGAAATGGGGCGGTCTGGCAACAGCGTCTCGGACGCGGTCTCGGCACTTTCTTCCTTGGTGAAGGCAACGCTCAATCCGGAACTCCATCGATGAGGCGGACAGTATAGCGCCGCCTCGCGGACCCCGCTAATGCGCGATTGGATTAGGCTGGAGCTTAGTGCGACGCCGGTTGTTCCGCCTTGCTCCGTCGGCCGAAGCGGTTCTTCACGCCTTCGCGCCAACTCTGGAAAGTGACGAACAGCATCGGCACCAGGAAGATGCCGATCGAGCTGGCGGCCAGCATGCCGCCGAACACTGCGGTGCCGACCGCACGGCGGCTGATTTCCGCAGCACCCGTCGCGACCACCAGCGGCACCAGGCCGAGGATGAAGGCGATCGAAGTCATCATCACCGCGCGGAAGCGCATTTGCGCACCTATCGTCGCGGCCTCCGCGATCGGCCTGCCGGCCTCGCGCTGCTCCTTGGCGAACTCGACGATCAGGATGCCGTTCTTGGCGGCGAGCGCGATCAGCACCACAAGCCCGATCTGGCCGTAGAGATCCAGGTTGAGGCCAGCGAGCTTGATCGCGAGATAGGAGCCGAACACGCCGACCGTCACCGACAGCAGCACGGGAATCGGGATCGTCCAGCTCTCATACAGCGCCACCAGGAACAGATAGGCAAACAGCACCGCGAGCGCCAGGATGATGCCGGTCTGGCCGGAAGCCGCCTGCTCCTGATAGGCGGTGCCGGTCCATTCATACGAGTAGCCGGCCGGCAACGTCGTCTTCGAGAGGTCGGCCATCGTCGCGATCGCGGTGCCTGACGACACGCCTGCCGCGGGGCTGCCGTTCACCGTGACCGAGCGATAATTGTTGTAGCGCGTGATCACCTGCGGACCGGTGACGATCCGCAAGCTTGCGATCGAGCGGATCGGCACCATCTCGCCGCCGGTATTGCGCACATAGATCTGCCAGATGTCGGGAATGTCGCGGCGGTCGGACGCATCGCCCTGCACGTTGACCTGCCAGGTGCGGCCGAACAGGTTGAAATTGTTGACGTAGATACCGCCGAGCGTGGCCTGCAGCGCAGTGAAGACGTCGGCCATGTTGAGGCCGAGCGCCTGCGCCTTGGCGCGATCGATATCGAGATAGACAGATGGATTGGTCGCGGTGAAGGTCGAGAACACGCGGGTGAGATTCGGATTGCGGTTGGCCGCGCCGATCAACCCGCCCATCACGCTGCTGAGCGAAGCCGGGTCCTGTCCCTCCAGCGCCTCGAGCTGATATTCGAAGCCGCCCGAAGTCGAGAGCCCGATGATCGGCGGCAGATTGAACGGCAGCACCGAGGCCTGACGGATCTGCGTTCCGCCGACGAAAGTCTGTCCGATCGCGGCCTGCACCGAATCCGTGACGGCCTTGCGGTCGGCGAACGCCTTCATCCGCGCCACCATGAACGCGGAGTTCGGCTCGCTGGCGCCGTCGAGCAACGAGAAGCCGATAATCGACAGCACGTGATCGACCGCCGGGTTCTTCTTCAACAACGCTTCGACCTGCTTGGTCGCCTCGCTGGTGCGCGCCACCGAGGCGCCGTCGGGCAATTGCACCGCGATGAAGAACGCGCCCTGGTCCTCCTCGGGCAGGAAGCCGGTCGGCGTGATCTTCGACACGCCGAACACCGCGCCGGCAAACACCAGCACCGCGACCAACGACAACACCGCGACGCGGACCAGCCGCTGCACCACGCCGGCGTAGCGGTCGCGGACCCAGTCGATGCTGCCGAGCACCCGTCCCATGATGCCGCGGCGCGGCCCGGTGTGGCGCAGGAACACCGCGCACAGCGCCGGCGACAATGTCAGCGCGTTCAGCGCCGAGATCACCATCGCGGCGCTGATCGTCACCGCGAACTGGCGGAATAGCGTGCCGGAAATGCCGGGGATGAACGCGATCGGAACGAACACCGAGAGCAGCACCAGCGAGATCGCGATGATCGGCGCGGTGATCTGCGTCATCGCCTTCTTGGTGGCGTCGGCCGGCGACAGCTCCGGCTCCTCCTCCATGACGCGTTCGACGTTCTCGACCACGACGATGGCGTCGTCGACCACGATGCCGATCGCCAGCACCATCGCCAATAGCGAGACCGTGTTGGCGGAATAGCCGAGCGCCAGCAGCACCGCGAAGGCGCCGATCAGGCTGACCGGAACCGCGACCGCCGGGATCACCGTGGCGCGCAGATTGCCGAGGAACAGGAACACCACGATCACGACGAGCACGAAGGCCTCGCCGAGCGTCTTCATCACCTCCTTGATCGTGTCGGAGACGAAGGTCGTGGAGTCGTACTGCACGAGGTAGGTCAGGCCCGGCGGAAACCGCTCCGACAATTTCGCAAGCGTCGCCTGCACGGCCTTGGCCGTCGTCACCGCATTGGCGCCGGGTGCGAGATAGATGCCCATCGGCACGCCGGGATTGCCGTCGATCCGCGACTCCGAATCCATGTTCTGCGCGCCGATCTCGACGCGGGCGACGTCCCTGATCCGCAGCACCGATCCGTCCGGATTGGCCCGCAGCACGATGTCGCCGAACTGCTTGGAAGTCGTCAGGCGGCCCTGGGTCTGCACGTTGAACTGGAACTGCTGGTCGTTGCTGATCGGACGCGCGCCGATGCGGCCGACCGGCGCCTGCACGCTCTGGGCACGGATCGCGGCGATCACGTCCGACGGCGCCAGATTGAGGCTGGTCAGGCGCTGGGTGTCGAACCAGATCCGCATCGAATAGTTCAGCTTGGCGAACAGCGAGGCCTGCCCGACGCCAGGCGTGCGCGAGATCGCGTCCAGCACGTTGATGATGGCGTAGTTGGTGATGAACAGCGGATCCTGCTCGGCGCTCTTGCTGTACAGCACGATGAACTGCAGCACGGCCGAGGACTTCTTCTGCACGGTGAGGCCCTGTGCCTGCACCTCGGTCGGCAATTGCGCGAGCGCGCTCTGCACGCGGTTGTTGACGTTGACGGTGTTGATGTCGGGATCGGTGCCGAGCGCGAACGAGACCGTCAGCGTATAGCTGCCGTCATTGCCGCTGGTCGACTTCATGTAGAGCATCTTGTCGACGCCGACGACCTGCGCCTCCAGCGGCTGGGCGACGCTGGATTCGACCACCTCGGCCGACGCGCCGGGGAACACGGCCGAGACCGTGACCTGCGGCGGCACGATGTCCGGGAACTGGGCGACCGGAATCTGCATCAGCGCCAGCGCGCCGGCGATCGTGATCACGAACGCGATGACGATCGCAAGCCGCGGACGATCGACGAAGACAGCGGAAATCATGGGTTGCTACCCGTCGATTTCGGCGCGCTGCCGGCGCCGCCATCGGCGGAAACCTTCATGCTCGACTGGATCAGCGCGCTGGCCGGCCCCGGCGCGACCACCTCGCCCGGCTTGACCTTCTGCAACCCCTCGACGATGACCTTGTCGCCAAGCGCGATGCCGCTTGTCACCGCCGCGATCGTCGAGGTCGATTGCCCGAGTTGGATCCGCTTCTGCTCGGCCTTGTTCTCCGCGCCGACGACATAGACATACTCGCCCTGCTGGTCAGACAGCACCGCTGAGCGCGGGATCGCCAGCACCTCGACCGGCTGCACGCCTTCCAGCAGGACGGTCACGAACTCATTGTCGGTGAGCTCGCGGAGCGAGCCGCCTGTTGCGGCCGAGGTATAGGTCGATGGATTCGGGATGGTGCCGCGCAAGGAGATGGTGTCGGTGTTCTGTGCGATCGTGTTGTTGACGAAATTCAATTCGCCGGTCTGCTCGTAGAGCCGGCCGTCCGGCAGGCGCAGCCGGATGACGACGGCCTTGAAGCCGCCGCGGGTCACATAGCGTTCGCGCAGATCGAGTGACTCGCGCACCGACACGGGAAAGGTGACATACATCGGATCCTGGCTGACGATGGTGGTCAGGGTTCCCGAGCTCGGCGTCACGACGTTACCTTCGGTGACCGCGGTGCGTCCGATCCTGCCGTCGATCGGCGAATGGATCTCGGTGTAGTCGAGATTGATCTGGGACAGGTCGACCTGCGCCTGGGCGGCCTGCACCTGCGCCTCGAGGCTCTGCTGGTTGGCGACCGCCGCATCGACATTGGATTGCTGGCCGGCCGGACCGCCCATCAGGGCCTTGGCGCGATCGGTGGTCAGCTTGGCGTTGACCAGCGTCGCCTGCAACTGGGCGACCTGCGCCTTCTTCGATGCGAGGTCGGCCTCGAACGGGCCGCGCTCGAGTTGATACAGCAGGTCGCCGGCCTTGACCTCGGCGCCCTCGACGAAGTTTCGCTTGTCCAGGAACGCCGTGACGCGCGCCACCACGTTGACGCGGTTGGGCGCCTCGATACGTCCCAGGAACTCGTTGGTTTCGGTGACCGGCCGCTTCACCGCCTCGAACACGCCAACGGCAGGAGGCCCGGGCGGCCCCGCCTGCGCATGAGCCGCTGAAACTCCCGCCACCGCCAATCCCGCCGATACCAGAAACCTCGTCAGTCCACCGAAGCTTCGTTCCGTACCACCCATGCTGCTCAACCCTTCGGCTAACAAGCTCTACGAGACGGATATGACGTCGACGTCCCTCAGACCCGGGAAGGTCAGGGATCGGCAAGATGCGTTGCAGCAAATCATAACGAGTCCAATCCGACAATCCTGTAACCCTGGTTCCGGGTTTGGGCCGACGACAGCGGATTGGAGGGACGGCGGACCGCATGAGCATGCGTGTCGGCCGCCGATCAACACAGTCGCCTCGATTTGAGCGGCGACAACGGCGCATCGATTGACATGAATCGAGTGCCGTCGGCTCGACAGGCCATCAAAGCCTGATGACGACCATACCGAAGTAGCGGCCCCGCGCGGTATCAGCCAACGCGAGTGTGGCTTGCTCCAGCCCGTCGATCACGACATGGGGAAGAGCGATATCGCCGGAGCGGCACCAATCGGCCAGACGGCGGAACCACTCGTCGCGTGCTTCCGGATTGTCGTCGGCGCTATAGCCCCGGATGGTGATCTTCCGTAGCAGGATTTGGGTGGAGTCCAACACGACAGGCGCCACACGCCCGGTTCCGGCCGCGGCTAGCTGCCCCGACAATGTCCCCGTGATGACGAAGCGCGCATGCTCGCGCGCGACGGCCACGGCGGCCTGCAACTGCTCGCCCCCCACATTGTCGAGAAAGACATCGATGCCGTCGGGCGCCGCCTCGCGCAGTTGCGCAACGAACGACTTGTCGGTGCCGCGGATCACCGCGGCGTCATAGCCGAGCTCGGCGACCAGCCGATCCGCTTTCGCCGATGCACTGGTGCTGCCGATCACGCGCCCCGCCCCGAGCAGTCGAGCGATCTGCCCGGCCATCGAGCCGATCGCTCCGGCCGCGCTCGATATGAAGACGGTGTCGCCGGCCCGGATCTGCACGCCACGCGTCAGCGCCGCGTGGGCGGTCCAGCCATGCCCGAGATAGCCGAGGTAACCGAGCGGATCGGGCAGCGGCGCAGCCAGCCGGAGGCACTGGACGGCCGGAACAACGGCGTAATCGCGCCAGCCGAACATGTGCAGCACCATGTCACCAGGTGACAGCCCGCTGCTTGTCGGCGCCATCACGACCTCGCCGATCGCCTCGCCGCGCAGGCCGTCGCCCGGGCGCAGCGCGGGAAACGGAACCCCCGGCACATCCTCCGCGCCCTGGCTCACCATCTGGCGGAGCGAAGCCGATACCAGGAAGCAGCGATTGCGCACCAACACCTCACCCGCGCCTGCAACCGGTAGCGGCTCGTCCACCAGCTCGAAATGCTGCGGCCCCGGCAGTCCCTCGGGCCTGATCGTCAGCCTGACCTCGCGCGCGGTCTCCCCCGCCATCATGAATATCCTTTGACTTGATCCGCCCGTCGGACAGAATGTGAGCACTATGCTCACATTACCGGCGGAGAGGCGCGCCTGACCACTCGCATTCCGAAACCGACGAGCACGATGCGGAAAGCCCCGCGACAGGCCCGCTCGCGCGCCACCATCGAGATCATCCTCGAGGGCGCGGCTCGCATTCTCGGCGAGCGCGGCTGGGCCGCGACGACCACCAACGCGGTTGCCGCGACGGCAGGCGTCAGCATCGGGTCGCTGTATCAGTATTTTCCCAACAAGCTCGCGCTGGTCGAGGCGGTCCGGCGCCGTCACTTCGACGAGGTGCTGGCGGTGCTGCGCGCAGCGACCGACGCCGCGACGCCTCGGGCACGCCGTGTCGCCGCGTTCGTCGACGGCATGATCGCGGTGCATCGTCGCTTTCCCGCCGCGCACCGGGTGCTGCTCGAGGAAGCCCCCCGCGACGCAGCCAGCGAGGCCACGCACCGCCGGTTCGAGACCGAGTATCGCAGCGGCTGCGACGCGTTCTTCACGGCCAACAGGCGAGGCGACACCGCCGTGGATAGCGCGATCGCCGCTCAGGTCCTCGCTGCCGCGGTGGCGGGCGTCGTCCACGATGCGGCACGGCTCGGGTTGCTCGCCTCGCCGCTGTTCAGACGGGAACTGATCGCGCTGGTCGAATCCAGCCTGGCCAGACGGCGCGCCGCGGCCGACCGATGATCAACGGTTTTGGCGATGCCCATCCGCCGCGGGGCGCACAAGGACAGCACCCGCGGATCATCACAACGCAACAGCGTTCTTCAGGCGCGAGGTGACCTGGTAGGCGGGTGATGCCAGCTGCTCGTACAGCCATGGCCGCGCGCGCTTGCCGCCAACCTCGTGCACGCCATCGAACAGCGCCATCTCGATCGAATGCGGATGACCCGACGCTGCGTAGACGGACTGCATTTCGGCGAACTTCTCATCACGCCCGAGTTCCGTGGTGTTTGCGCCATCGCGGCTGCCGATCTCGACGAACAGCGGACACGGAGAGACCAGGTACGCCAGCTCCGCGCCGGCGTACTTGGCGCGGCTGTTGGCGAAATGGATGTAGGCCGCAAGTTCGATGCCGAGGTTCTTGCTGATGACGGACGATGTCAGGAACTTCTTCTCGTCACGCATATATCCGGAGACGACGGTCGGCCGCATCCGCCCCGTCGCGGCTTCCAGATGCAGCGCGAGAAAGGCGCCCGAGGACACCCCATAGACGCCGACATGCAGACCGGACATTCCGGTCAACCTCCGGCAGACCGTTTCGCCGGCGTCGATCGATGCGCATGACACGTTGTGCGCGGAGATGCCATGCGATGCCAGCATCGCGGCGATGTTGTTCTGGCTCTCCTGATTTCCGATCTGCACGATGTAGGGGCACCAGACGACATAACCATCCTGGCAAAGCTGTTTGCCGAGCGCGTTCATGTAGTCCTTGTCAGCGTCGTCGAAGCACCGCTCCGGCGTACTCGCCATGCCGTGGCCGAGCAGGATCAATCCCTTGAACGCACCGTCGGGGATCCCGAGGCATCCGCGCACCGGTACGCCGCATTCCAGATCGAACTCGACTTTCACGACCGAAAACCCCGCGGCCGTATCGCGCCAGAGAACCCGCATGTCCTCGCGGGATGGCCGATAGAGCCGCCGCGCCCGGAACAGCGACCGCATCTCCCGCCGGACATCGGGGCCGGTTGCGACCGCGCGCAGCTTTCCGCTTGCCGCGAGATCGAAGAACGACCGGCAGAACGTATCGTAGCCAAGCGTCGGCAGATCGACATTGGCGCACGATCCCCGGCAGTGACTGAGAGCCAGCGTGTTGCCGGTCACCGATGAGGGGCCGACCAACGTCATCAGTAATCCGGAAAGCGCCCTGCGGCTGATCATCGGTCCTCCCCGAGCCGGCGACGGCTCGACTGGTGCCATCAAGATGGCGGCCCAGCAGGCGCGACAAGTCGCGCGGATACAAATTAAAGGATGTTCATGGTCGAAGGATCATGCGCAGCGTTGCAAACGTGTACGCTGCCCGGCCGCGCGCTGTCGCAATTCATGGCAAAGCGTTTCGAGACGCTTCGGAAAGATGTCTGATTGTCACGCAGACTCAATCTCGCCTTAGCCGGCGCCGAACGTCAGGTCCTGATCATCGGGTCTCGATCATCAAGTTTTGGGCTTGACCTCGGTGACCTTGGCATCGGGTCGCTGCCCAGCGAGCGCGGCCCCATCAGACGGCGCGAAGATCACCTGCAAAATCGTCCAAGAGCCGCGATCCATCGTGATGCGAGCGGTCGCACCGGAATAGCCCGGACTCGTGGGCCAGACCGAATTGCTCTAGGCATTCATTCCGGGATCGACGGGTTATCTGTTGGGCAACAGCGTTTCTGGAATGGCCGATGGCGAACGACCTGCACGCGCATCTGATTGAACTGGCCTATGAGGCCGCGGTCCTCCCCGAGCTGTGGCCGAATGTTCTGCATCAGGTCGGCGGGATCGCGCGGGCCCGCGGCATCGTGCTGCTGACGGCGGCCCCGCAGGACGTGCGCTGGGTCGCCTCCCCCGACATGCACGATGACACGGTTGCCTATGTCGAAGGCGGCTGGCACGAGCGCAACGGGCGGTTGCCGCGCCTGCTCGCGGCCAATCATGCCGGCTTCCTGCGCGATATCGACGTGTTCGATACGCCCGAGGAAGTGCAGCAGGATTTCCAGATCCGGGAATTCTTCCGCCCGCGCGGGCTCGGATGGGGCGCCGGTACCGCGATCCCAGTGCCGAGCGGCGACGTGCTGATCTACAGCGTCGAGCGCGAATACCGGCACGGGCCGATCGAGCGGGAGGCGATCGAACAGCTCGACGCACTGCGCCCGCATCTGGCGCGGGCGGCGCTGCTGTCGGCGCGGCTTGGGATGGAGCGCGCGAAGGCCGCCGCCGAATCGCTGGCGATGCTCGGCCTGCCCGCGGGGGTGCTGCGCCGCGGCGGCCGCCTGATGGCGGCCAACACGCTGTTCGATCGCCTGGTGCCCGATGTGATGCAGGATCGCACCGATCGCCTGGCGCTGGCGGCGCCTGCCGCCGATGCGCTGTTCGCGCAGGCCGTCGGTGCACTTGATCACGGGCTCATCAGCGGCGAGGTCCGCTCGGTCCCGATCGCTGCACAGGACGAGCGCCCGCCGCTCATCGTGCATCTGGTCCCGATCCGTGGCGCGGCGCGCGACCTGTTCGACCGCGCACTGGCGATCGTGATCGTGACGCCGGTGGTGCCGGCCGAGGTGCCGACCGCGGAGGTGCTGCAGGGCCTGTTCGACCTGACGCCGGCCGAGGCGCGGGTCGCCCGCGGCATCGGCGAAGGACGAACCGTCGAGGCGATCGCCATCGCCTTCGGAATCTCCCGCGAAACCGTGCGCAACCAGCTCAAGGCCGTGCTGGCGAAGACCGGGCTCGGCCGCCAGGTCGAACTCGCCGGACTGCTCGCCGGCGCCAAGGTGCCGCCGGGTTCGTCGGCGGAATAGACTTACGCCGCGCTCAGGCGAGCCTGGAAGCGCCCCACAACCCGACCGATCACGTTGGCCGTCATTGCGGCGGCATGCTCCCGGCGGCATCGCAAGCGGATCGGCATGTTCAAACGGCGCCGGTTGAGCTAGTGGTAGCTCCCCTCCCTTCGTGCGCCCGTTCGGCGCATGTCCAGTGAATAGAGTGCATCTGAATGGCCGAAGCCGACCTCGACGCCGTCATCCGGCAGACCGCAAGAGCCCAGACCAAGGCCGTGATGGCGGCGGCCAAGAAGCGCCAGGCCGTCTGGGTCGCGCGCGCGGCCAAGGCCAAGGACAAGGAGACCAAGGCGCGCTTCCGCTTCCTCGCCAAGAGCACGATGCTGAACGCGACGGCGACCGCCAAGCGGTTGCAGAATTCGGCCGAGAACGCCGCCGACGCCTACGCCCGCGCGATGAAGCGGGCGATGGAAGAGCCGCCGCCGGCCAAAAAGCCCGCGAAGAAGAAAGAGGACGCCTGATGCGCTTCTATGGAAGCGCGTCATGATCATTATTTTCGCATGATCGTTTCGGAAAACCGGTGTCCACTTTTCCGGATCATGCTCCAGGAGCCTTCATGCTCACCGTTCACCATCTCGGCAAGTCGCAATCGGAGCGGATCGTCTGGCTGTGCGAGGAGCTGGAGATCCCCTATGAACTGAAGTGCACCACGCGCGATCCGGTCACGATGCTCGCGCCCGCCGACTACAAGGCGCTGCATCCGATCGGCGCCGCGCCCGTCATCACCGACGGCGACCTGGTGCTGGCCGAGTCCGGCGCTGTCGTCGAGTACATCGTCGCCAGATACGGCAATGGCCGGCTGACGCTGAAATCAGATCATCCAGACTTCGCCCGGTTCCTGTACTGGTTTCACTTCGCCAACAGCACGCTGCAGGCACAGATGGGCCGCAGCATGATCCTGAACCGGCTCAACCTGCCGGCCGACAATCCGATGCTGGCGGCGACCCGGGCGCGGGTCGACCGCTCGTTCGATCTGATCGAGGCGCGGGCGCGCGAGGCGCGCTATCTCGCGGGCGACCAATTCACCACCGCCGATATCATGATCGGCTTCTCGCTCACGACGATGCGCTATTTCCTGCCCTATGATCTCGGCCGCTGCCCCGGCATCAGGGATTATCTCGGCCGCATCGCGGCGCGCCCGGCCTATCAGCGCGCGATGCAGAAGGGCGATCCCGGCATGGCGCTGCTGCTGACGTGAGGCCGTGATGCCGCGCTACGTCGCCCTGCTGCGCGCCGTCAATGTCGGCGGCACCGGCAAGCTGCCGATGACCGAACTGAAGGCGATGTGCGTCGATGCGGGATTTGCCGACGTCGAGACCTACATCGCCAGCGGCAACGTCGTGTTCTCCTCCAGGCTCGGCGCGGCCAAGGTCAAGGCCGCGCTGGAGCAGCGGCTGCACGCCTACGCCGGCAAGCCGGTCGGCGTTGCCGTCAGGAGCGCGGACGAGATCGCCGCGGTGCTGAAGGCCAATCCGTTTCCGAAGGCGCCGCCGAATTTTACGGTCGCGATCTTCCTCGACGAGCCGCCACCCAAGGACGCCCTGAAAGACGTCAGGGGCCAGCAGGACGAGCAAGTGCGGCTCGGCAAGCGGGAGATCTACGTCGCCTATGGCAGCGGCATGGGCCGCTCGAAGCTGAAGATCCCCGCCGCCGCCAACGGCACCGCGCGCAACATCAACACCATCGCGAAGCTCGCCGAGCTGGCGGCGGGCGACGGCTAGAGAAAGCTCGTCCAGTTTTCTCCGAACCGTCATTCTGAGAAGCGCGCAGCGGCGTCTCAGGATGACGGTTAAAGCGCGGTTTGCGTTGCTAGCGCTCGTGCACAACAAATCCCTCGACATCGAGCCTCGCCAGCACATCCTCCAGATGGGCGCGGTCGCGGGTTTCGATCACGAGCTCGAGCAGGGTCGCCTTCGCCGGCAGATCGGAGAACGTGCGCTGGTGCGAGACCTCGATGATGTTGGCGCCGGCGTCGGCCAGCAGGATCGACACCGCCGCGAGCTGCCCGGGCCGGTCGACGATGTCGAGCGCCAGCTGCGTCAGCCGTCCCTCGCGCGCAAGCTCACGGGTCAGGACCGAGGCGATCAGCCTGGTATCGATATTGCCGCCGGTCAGCACCAGGCCGACTTTGCGGCCGGCAAAGCGCTCGGGCGCTGCGAGCACCGCGGCGAGGCCGGCGGCGCCGGCGCCCTCGACCACCGTCTTCTCGATCGAGATCAGGGTCGCGACGGCGCGCTCGATCTGATCCTCGCTGACCAGCACGATATCGTCGACGAGCTCGCGGACGATTTCAGTGGTGATCCGCCCGGGCGCCTTGACGGCGATGCCTTCGGCGAGGGTGTCGCCGCGCATCGGCAGCTGCGTGCCTTTGACGGCATTGTACATCGACGGATAGAGCTGAGCCTGCACGCCGATGATCTGCAGCGACGGCTTGATCGCCTTTGCGGCGGTGGCGATACCCGAGATCAGCCCCCCGCCGCCGATCGGCACCACCAGGATATCGAGTTCCGGCGCCGCCTCGAGCATTTCGAGCCCGATCGTGCCCTGGCCGGCGATGATCAGCGGATCGTCATAGGGGTGGACCAGGATCAGGCCGCGCTGCTCAGCATGTGCGCCGACGAAGGCGAAGCATTCTTCCAGCGTCTGTCCGGTGATGATGACCTCGGCGCCGTGCCGTCTGGTGTTCTCGATCTTCACCATCGGCGTGCCCGTCGGCATCACGATGGTGGCGGGGATGCCGAGCCGCTTCGCGTGATAGGCGACGCCCTGGGCGTGATTGCCGGCCGACATCGCGATCACCCCACGCGTGCGCTCCTCGGGCGACAGCGCCTGCAGCCTGTTCAGCGCGCCGCGCTCCTTGAAGGTCGCGGTGAATTGCAAGTTCTCGAATTTGAGGAACAGGCGGCAACCGCAGATGTCGCCCAGCGTGCGGCTTTCGTTGCACGCGGTGACCATCACCGAGCCCCGGATGGTATCGGCGGCACGGCGTATATCGGCAAGGGTGACGCCCGCTGGGCTGAGGGCGGTGGTATCGGCAGGATGCGGCATCGGGTTTCGCTTTGGACCGTTTCGTCAGACGGAACCTAGCGGGTTTCGGCGCCGAAGACGACCGGCTATCGCGTGGTCAACACCCGTTGCTCCGGCCGTGCCAGCGCGGGCAGCTGTGTCTCATCGCATTTGAGGCACAGCAACGCGGTGCGGAAATGCTTGTCGAGCACAATGGTTCGCGTCCTGCCGCACTGGCAGCGCATCGGCTTGTCCATGGAAGGTCGGCCCAGGTTCGAGATGCAAGGAAAGCGTGCGCTTAGCTATCCCGGTCCGGTTAACCCAATATGACTTGCTGCCGGAAAAATCAGAAGAACCCCGCACTGAGATCGAGGCCATAGCTTGCCCTGAGCACCGCGACGAACAGGGCCGCAAAGCCGAGCAGCAGGACATGCCGGGCGATGCTGCTCCGAAGCGAATTGGCCGGAAATACCCGAGCGATCGATTGAGCCAATGCAGTCATTTGCGACCTCCAGAACCACGTCCCGAAGGTAGGTCGCCGGCGACGCTGCGAGGTTCAACGCGGCTCGCGGGACGGCCGGCGGCGCACTGACGTGCTCGGCTCCGCATCACGTTGCGGCCGCGTACTGTTCCGGAAGCGGCGACCGACCACGATCAGCGTGCCCGCGGCACGGACTGCGGTCCCGGCCGACGGGGCGGGCGGCAGGTTGTCTTGCGTAACGGCTTCCAGCGCGCGCAGAAACGCACGTCCATCCGGTGTGATCTCCCAGCCTTCGGCATCACGCAGCACATAACCGTTGCTGAAGATGTCGAGCTCGGGAACCCGAGATGCCAGACGTTTGATCCGCGCATGCCAATCGTCGCCGCTCGAAGAGAGAATGGCGAGGTCGTGCTTGAGCGAATCGATGGTGGCTCTGCCGCTGACGTGACTGGCCAATATTTTTAGAATCGCAACCTGTATGCTCAACTCAACGCCTCGACCGCCACGGTTCTTTTTGTTCTGCGCAGCCGATCTGGAAATTATCGCGCTGATGACTCCGACGTCCAGTCATCAGCGCCAGTTATCCAGAACCGCGCATGACGGTATCGATTTACGCAACGCGCGACGTGCCGACGCTGCGCTCGGGCCGGTGCGACGACATCGATTCCTCTTCGCCATCCTGCGGCGAGCCCCAGAATTCCCGCACCGTCGGCCCGTGCGTCAACCTGGTGTCGCGCAGGAAGCCGAGAATTTCGTGCGGCCAGACCCGACGCCCCATCTGCGTGTACCAGCGCATGGCGTGACGAAGCCCGGCGTCGCGATGCAACAGCACGCGCAGCAAGGCCTTGGGTCGGCATTGCAGCACCATCTCGGTAAATTTGAACCAGAGCAGCACCCGCCACGGCGGCATGTGTCGGGTCGCGAGCACCTGATGCTTGTAGTCCCATCGGCGGCGATCGGTCTGGATCACACGTCGTTCTGCCGCGAGACGGAAATAGGGCGTCCAGCGATGCGGCGTGACGTAGAGCATCTGGATCTGATCGGGATCGTAGGACAGAAGCTGCCGCAGGCCGCGCCAGTGATCGCGATCGGTCTCCTCCTCGAAACCGACCACCCAGGTCGCCATCGACAGGATGCCGTACCGGCGCATCAGGCGGATAGCCTCGCGATCGGTCGTGGTGGTGGTGCCCTTGCGAATCAGCTGCAGCGTCTTCTCGTCGGTGTTCTCCATGCCGAGCAGGAAGCGCTGCCAACCCGCTCTCTTGTAGAGATGCAGGATATCGGCATCGCGGACGATATCGTCGGCGCGGGTCGAGCCGACCAGGATCAGATCGACATTCTCCGCGATCAGCGCTTCGAGGAACGTCCGCCAGGCCTTCTTCGAGACGGTCGGATTCTCGTCGGCGAAATTGATCACCTTGACGCCGTGCTCGCGGTGCAGCCGTGCCAACTCGCCGGCAAAGCGCACGGGATCACGGTGCCGCCATCGCGTCCAGAAACCGCGCTGGCCGCAGTAATTGCAGAGATGCGGACAGCCGCGCGAGAACTGCACGACGACGGCGCGCAAACCTCCCCAATAGCTGTAGCGGGCGTGATCGATCAATTCCCAGCCGATGCGATAGGCATCGAGATCGCGGATGACAGGCGCGGGCGGCGTGACGCGCGGCCCGTAATCATCGCGGAAGGCGATGCCGTTGATGGTGCGGAGATCGCCGCCGGTCTCCAGGGCCCGCATCAGGCGGCGCGCCGTCTCCTCCCCCTCACCGCGCACGATCGCAGTGACGTAGCGCTCTTCGCGCAAGATCTCGCGCCAGTGATAGGTCGGAAACACCCCGCCATACACGATCCGCACATTCGGCAGGGCCTTGACGATGGCCTGCGCCACCTCGGTGATGACGGGATGGCCCGAGGTGGAGCCGGAATGGCCGAACAAGACCGCATCGGGCGAGAATCGCGACGCCTCGGCCACGATGGCTGTGACCGGCATCGGGCCGAACTCGGCATCGAGAAGACGAACGTGGTGGCCGTCGTCGATCAACGGACCGCCGATCGACAGCAGGCCGAGCGGCGGCAGATGGTCGTCGGGGATCCGGCTGCCGATCGCCGGGTGCGGCACGTTGATGAGAAGAATGCGCATGGATGATCGCTCCCGCTTTGGTTGGCGTGATCGTTCGTCCCCGCATCTTGTGAAAGGAGAGCCCAACCCCCCGGCCGGGCTTGAAGAGAATCGAAGGCGCGGTCCGCCGCGCTAAAGCGCGATGAGTTAGAGGCTTGCCACCTCCGCCGGCGCGATCGCGGTCAGCCCGCCGAAGCGGCGCTCGCGGCGGTGGAAGGAGGCGAGCGCGTCGGCGAGATCATCGGCCTCGAATTCGGGCCACATCCGCTCGGTGAAATGCAGTTCGGCATAGGCGCCTTCCCAGAGCAGGAAGTCCGACAGCCGCTTCTCGCCCGAGGTGCGGATGATCAGGTCGACATCGCGGAGGCCGGCTTCGCCGGTGATCAGGTCGGCGAAGGCCTCACGGCTCAACGGACCGGCGCCGGCCGCGCGCGCGGCGGCGTTCAGGATCGCGTCGCGCGCCGAGTAATCGATCGCGATACGCAGATGCAGCGTGGTGCCGCCATGGGTCTCGGCCTCCGCGCGCGTGATCGCGGCGGCGATGCCGTCGGGCAGCCGGTCGCGGCGGCCGATCACGGTGAGGCGGACACCGTTGCGCACCAGGGCTGCGATCTCGTTGGCGAGATAGAACCGCAACAGCCCCATCAGCGCCGCGACTTCGGCTTTCGGACGACGCCAATTGTCGCTCGAGAATGCGTACAGCGTCAGCGTGCCGACGCCCTGGTCGGGCGCGGCCTCGACGATGCGGCGGATCGCCTCGACGCCCGCTTCATGTCCACGCAGGCGCGACAGGCCGCGCCGCGTCGCCCAGCGGCCGTTGCCGTCCATGATGATGCCGACATGGAGCCGGGCGACGGCGTCCGGCTTGAGCGCAACGTTGCTTTGCATCACAAAGTCTCCGGGCAAAAAAGGGATGATCAAATCGGCTGGATACCGAGGCGGCCAGATGCGCCTTCGTCCTTGCCGGCGGCTTTGGCCGCGTCGCGCACCAACTGCTCGAGCACGGCGAGATAATCGAGGAAACGGCGGCGGCCGCTCTTGGTCAGACGGCAGCTGGTATGCGGACGATTGCCTTCATAACCCTTGATGACATCGACGAGGCCGGCCTCCTGCAGCACCTGAAGATGCCGGCTGAGATTGCCGTCGGTCAGACCGCAGAGCTGCTTGAGGTCGGCGAAGGCGAGCCCCTTGGGATGCGCCATCAACGAGGTCAATAGACCGAGCCGCGCCTTCTCGTGGATGACGCGGTCGAGGCCATCATAGGCAAATGGCGCGGTGGTCACGTCAGTCTTCGGCATCATGGCCTCCGGAAGCGAAATACAACAGCGCTGCGAGCAGCAACTGGCCGATCGCGAATGGCAGTCCCATGGTCCAGGGCGACAGCGCGTGGCTCTGGCTTGCGATCAACAGCACCGTGAAGCCCGACAGGAAATACCAGGCGCCTCCGAGCGCGATCGTGCGCGGCAACAGGCGAACCGAGGCGAACACGGCGAGGCTGACCAGCACCTGCCACAGGCCGGGCAGCATCCACAGCGTCTCCGGCGCGAATTTCCATTGCAGCACCGCGAGCAAGACGCCGGCGATGACGGCGGGAACGAACTGCTCGATCGCCTGCTGGACCATGGCGTCGGCAAGGCCGGAATGATGCCGCCGCGAGCGTGCCTGCATCTCGATCCAGATCAGCACCGCGGACAGCAGCGCGGCCGCCGCCCAGCCGGCAAGGAAGGCGATCGGATGACCGGTGGGATCATCGAGCCAGAGATATTGGGCGAGCGCCGTGACCAGCGCGATGCCGCTGGTGACAGCCACCGTTGCCGGACCGTAGCCGCGGAATGCGGTCCCCGCCGCAATCTGGCTGCGGATCGCAAGAATGTCGGCCAAGGCCTTGTCGAGGTCGCGCATGATTCGCCCGAACTTTGTAATGCAAAGTATACGGGATCACCAAGTAAACGCAAGCGGCACCGGCCGTCCGCGCCGCATGATGTTTAACGGGTGGTTACTGCGCGGATTGCAGCGAAACCGTGCCGCCTCAGACCTTCACCAGGCTAGCAAAGCCGCCGTAGATCATACGCTGCACATTGAACGGCGCCGTTTTCGGATCCATCGACGCGAAGCGCGGATCGGCCATCACCTTGGCATTGATCCGATCGCGCTGGGCGCGCGACTTGTAGGTGATCCAGGCAAACACGACGGTTTCGCCGGCCTTCAGCTTCACGCTCTGCGGAAACGATGTCAGCTTGCCCGGCTTGACGTCGTCGGCAACCCACTCGCGATAATCCAGCGCGCCATGTTCGCGCCAGACCTTGCCGGCCATTTTCGAGAGCTTCGCATAGGCCTTGAGCTTCTTCTTCGGCACTGCGACGACGAAGCCATCGACGTAAAGCATGGGCGTTTCCTTGTCGTTATTGCGTCGTCATCGCGAGAAGCGAAGCGATGAAGCAATCCGTACCTGCACTTGCGGCGCGATGGATTGCTTCGCGGAGCCCGTCATTGGGCGCGCATTCGCGCGACCCGTTGACTCGCAACCACGATCAGGAGTGACAGCAGCAGGATGCCTGAACGGGCTCCGGTTGATACTGGTCACGTAGCCGCACCCAGTCCATCGGATAGGGCAGTCCTTCTTCATGGCGGCCGAGCGGCGTCAAGTCGAGATAGTGATAGGCGGCATTCATCATGTCGAGGCCGCGCGCGAACGTCGAGTAGGTGTGGAACACACTTCCCGCCTCGTCTCGATAGAACACGCTGATGCCGGGCAGCTCAGGCCCATAGAGCGGGGTCGTTCCATAATTGTATTTGGCGTCGCCCGCATCGATCTGCCCTTGTGTGAACGACACACCATAATCGTAGTTGAAGTCATTCTCTCCGGAGGACACCCAGTCGAAGGTCCACCCCATCCGCTGCTTGAAGGCCTCGAGCTTGGCCAGCGGCGCGCGCGAGATCGCGACCATCGTGGTGTCGCGCGCGGCAAGGTGCGGAACCATGCGCTCGAAGCCGTCGACCCAGAACGAGCAGCTCTTGCAGGCCGCGTCCCACTCCGGCGCGAACATCACGTGCTGCACCACGAGCTGCGGCCTGCCCTTGAAGAGATCACCGAGCGTCACCTTGCCGCCGGGCCCATCGAACACATAGTCCTTGTCGACCTTGACCCACGGCAGCTCGCGGCGTTGCCGGCTCACCGCTTCGCGGGCTTGCGTCAGTTCCTTCTCGCTGATCATCAGCGCCTTGCGGGCCGCGGTCCATTCTTCGCGCGAGACGATCTTGTGCTGGGACATGCGATGCTCTTTTGCGCTTCAGGCGTCGACGTAATGTTGGAGATTGCCGAGGAATTCGGTCCAGCCGCGCTGGTGGTTGTCGCGCGCGGCCTCATCGACGAACTGCGCGTGATGGAAGGTGAGCAAGGTGCCGCCGCCGTCGGGCCTGATCGACACCGTCACCTCGGAGACGCGCTCCGGCGTCGAATGCCAGGCCCAGCTGAACACCAGCCTCTCGTTCGGCACCACCTCGCGATAGATGCCGCCGACCTCGTGATATTCACCGTTGGTCCCGGTGAACTTGATCCGGTAGCGGCCGCCGACGCGGACATCGAGCTCGGCCTGTGTCGTACCGGGCTTGACCTGGCCCGGACCGAACCATTGCACTAGGTTTTCCGGCTCGGTCCACGCGGCGTAGACTTTCTCCGGCCGGGCGCGGAGGCGCCGCGTGAGGGTGAGGCTGGGACGCGCGGTAAGGCCGGCGTCGGCTGCGACTGCGGATTTGTTGGCTGCCACGGGTTTTCCTCCACAAAAGCGGCAAGGCGGTCGAGATTGTCGGACCAGAATTGCGCATACCGATTGAGCCAGTTCATCGCTTGCTCCATCGGCCGCGCGGTGAGCCGGCACGCCACCGTGCGGCCGGTCTTTTCGCGCGCGACCAGACCGGCATCCGTGAGCACGTCGAGATGCTTCATGATCGCCGGCAACGACATCGCGAATGGCTGCGCCAGCTCGCTCACCGACAGGCTTTCCTGCTCGCCGAGCCGCGCCAGCAGCACGCGGCGGGTGGGATCGGAAAGCGCCGCAAAGGTGCGGTCCAGCGTTTCGTCCTGATACTTAACCATATGGTTTAGTATAAGCGCAAACGGCGCGGCGTCAAGCGCGCGTCTTCACGATCGCGCGACGACGGATAGGTGCGCGGCGCCGGCCGGAAGTCTGCTAGTCGGGGTAGACCGTCCGATGCCGGCGCTGATGGCGGCGCGGCGGCGGCGGGGGCTCGCTGAACAGAAAGCGCGGATTTTCTCCGCAAGCGAGATAGCGGCCCGACACGCTCGCGAGGCACTGCTCGTAGGTTCGATAGGCGCATTCGCCCGGATAGCCCAGGCTCGGCCCCTGCGCACACCACGGATAATCATAAGGATCGGCGGAAGCGGGTGTGACGCTCGCCGTGCCGGCAAGCGTCATCGCTCCCAGGACAAGCATTGCCATTTGCGATGTGCGCATGATCCGCCTCCTTGAGATGCCGCAGTTCAAGCGCGGCATCCTGGGTAAGGTTCCTGAAGGTCATTTTATTCCGCGTCAAGGTCCCGCAATTTGCCTTGCAGGACAGCCATCGCCGCGCGGACCGGCAACGTTGAACGTCCGAGGCCTACTCGACCTTGAGGCCGGCGAACTCGACCACCTTCTTCCACTTGTCGGTCTCGGCCTTGATGTCGTTGTCGAACGCCTCCGGGGTCTGGATCAGCGAGTCGCCGCCGAGTTCGACCAGACGCTTCCTCATGTCGGGCTCGGCGAGAACGGCGTTGATCTCGGCGTTGAGCTTGGCGATCAATTCCTTCGGCGTGTTCTTCGGCGCCCCCATGCCGAACAGCGCGCTCGCCTCATAGCCCTTCACGGTCTCGGCGATCGCCGGCACGTCGGGCAATTGCGAGGAGCGATCCGTCGTCGTCACGCCGAGCGCGCGCAGCGAGCCGGAGCGGATGTGCTGGATGATCGAGGGCATGTTGTCGAAGATCACCTGCACCTGGCCGCCGAGCATGTCGGTGATCGCGGGCGCCGCGCCGCGATACGGCACGTGCTGCATCTTGCAGCCGGTCATCGACATGAACATCTCGCCGGACAGATGCACCGAGGTGCCGTTGCCGGACGAGGCCATGTTCACCTTGCCGGGATTGGACTTCACATATTCGATGAACTCGGCGACGTTCTTCGCCGGCACGTCCTTGTTCACCGTCATCACGTTCGGCACGCGGTTGAAGGACGCAACCGGCGCAACGTCGCGCACGAAGTTGAACTTCAGATTGGCGTACAGCGAGGCGTTGATGTAGTTCGCCGGATTGACCAGCAGCACGGTGTAACCATCCGGCTCGGCGTTGATCGCAGCCTCGGTGCCGATATTGTTGCCGGCGCCCGGCTTGTTCTCGATCACGAACTGCTGCCCGAGCTTTTCCGACAGCCGCTGCCCGATCAGGCGCGCGATGATGTCGGTGGCGCCGCCCGGCGGATAGCCCACGATCCAGCGCACCGGCCGCGCCGGATAGTCGGCTGCGGATGCGCGGCCGATCGCGAATGTCGAAATTCCCGACCCGATCAGGCCCAGCGCAGTGCGGCGTGAAATCATGAAGTCTCTCCCGATCCAGCAGGGTTTGGCCCCCTGCCCGTTTCTGTTGCGTTGCGTGCGGCGCGGTTCTAACAAACAATGTCAGATGCGACCAGTGCGACACGTGCGACACTGACCGCGACGAAAGACTAAGCTGCAAATGCGCTGGACCAAAAGGATCGATCATGTCCGTCAAGGTGAATGGGCTCGACCATCTCGTGATCAACGTCACCGATGTCGTGCGCTCGGTTGCCTGGTACAGCAGGATCCTCGGCATGGAGGTGAAGGTGTTCGACCCCGGCAAGGGCAAGACACCGCGCACCTCGCTGGTGTTCGGCAACCAGAAGATCAATGTGCGGCCGTGCGATGCCGACAAGGTGGATTGGTTCACCGCCGATCATGAAGCGGCCGGCAGCGACGACCTCTGCTTCCTCACCTCGAGCACGCCCGACGAGGTGGTGGCGCATCTGAAGGCCAATGGCGTGAAGATCGAGGAAGGCCCGGTGGCCAAGCAGGGCGCACGCGGCACGCTGCGCTCGGTGTACTGCCGAGATCCCGACGGCAGCCTGATCGAGATTTCGTCGTACGAGGACGGCACGACGTAGTCGTTTTCGTTGCGCGCGACGGCTCGCGCGGATGCGCGACCGATGACAGGCCCACAAGGCAATCAGGCCTTCCGCGCCGCGGAACAGATTGCTCCAGCGCTGCGCTTCCGATTTGCGCTTGGCGCACGCCGATGGCAGAACTGCTCCCAACCAAGATCAATGGCGGCCGGCAAGGCTGCGCGGGAGGACGTATGGCCAGTTCAAGTGCAGTCCCGGGTGTCGTAGGTCCGTTTGCGGGGCTCGACGTGCCATGGCTGCTCAGGATGCGCGCCGAGGTGCGCCGCGATCATCCGTTCCTGATCTGGGCTCCGTTCGACGCGCCGGCGCGGCGCTGGAACTACGGCGAATTCCATGAGCGCGTCGGCGCGCTGGCGGCGGGCCTCGCCAAACGCGGCATCAAGCAAGGCGACTATGTCCTGATCCATCTCGACAATTGCGTCGAGGCGATCATGTCGTGGTTCGCCTGTGTCGAGCTCGGCGCGATCGCCGTCACCACCAACACCCGCTCGGCTGCCGCCGAGATCGAATATTTCGCCGGCCATTGCGGCGCGGTCGCCGCGATCACCCAGCCGGCCTATGCCGAACTGATATCAGCCAACTGTAAGGGGCTTCGCTGGATCGCCGTGATCTCGCACGATGCCGGGCAGGCGCCGTCTCAGGCGCCCGCCCGAGGCGACAGTTTTGACGCGCTGTTCGCCGACAGCGCCGACCGGCCGAAGCGCCTGATCGATCCGCTGGCACCGTGCAGCGTGCAGTACACCTCCGGGACCACGTCGCGTCCGAAGGCGGTGCTGTGGACGCATGCCAACGCGCTGTGGGGCGCCAAGATCAATGCTGCGCACCAGGATCTGCATGGCTTCGACGTGCACCAGACCTATCTGCCGCTGTTCCACACCAACGCGCTGGCCTATTCGATGCTGGCGAGCCTGTGGGTCGGCGCGACCTGCGTGATCCAGCCACGCTTCTCGGCGAGCCGGTTCTGGCCGGTGGCGCTCGAGCACGGCTCGACCTGGACCTCGACGATCCCGTTCTGCATGAAGGCGCTGCTGGAGCACGAGGTGCCGAAGCATCACAAGTTCCGGCTCTGGGGCACCGCCGTGAACGAGCCGCCGCCATTCGCCGTATTCGGCATCAAGATCATCGGCTGGTGGGGCATGACCGAGACCATCACCCACGGCATCATCGGCGAGGTCGACCAGCCGAACCCGCCGATGTCGATCGGCCGCGCCGCGCCGGAATACGAAATCCGCATCACCAATGATGACGGCACCGCGACCGGCGTCGGCGAGACCGGCAATCTCCTGATCAAGGGCATTCCCGGCCTGTCACTGTTCGCCGAGTATCTGCACAATGAGAAGGCGACGCGCGAGAGTTTTGACGAGCATGGCTATTTCATCACAGGCGATCGCGTCACGATGCTGGAGCGCGGCTACATCAAGTTCGGCGACCGCTCCAAGGATATGCTGAAGGTCGGCGGCGAGAACGTCGCGGCCTCCGAGATCGAGCAGGTGATCGCAGTGGTACCGGGCGTGCGCGAGGCCGCCGTGGTGGCGAAGAAGCATCCGATGCTGGACGAGGTGCCGGTTGTCTTCATCATCCCGCAAACCGGCATCGCCGCCTTGCCTGCCGACCTGCACGACAAGGTCATGACCGCCTGCCGCGCAGGCCTCGCCGATTTCAAGGTGCCGCGCGAGATCCGCTTCGTCGACGAGATGCCCCGCTCGACGCTGGAGAAGGTCGCGAAGGCCGAGCTGCGGAAGATGCTGGAATAAGAGCCCGCCCCGTCATTGCGAGGAGCGAAGCGACGAAGCAATCCGTCTCTCCGCGCATATGAACGTATGGATTGCTTCGCTTCGCTCGCAATGACGGTGAGACGTCAATTCACCTCGAACCTGATCGGCAGCTTTTTCGGACCGTTGACAAAATAGGCCTGCGTCATCTTCACCTCGCCGTCGAGCGACAGCGACTTCAGGTGCGGCAGCAGCTCCTCGAACAGGATGCGCATCTCGAGCTTGGCGAGATACTGGCCGAGGCATAGATGCGCGCCGTAGCCGAACGCGACGTGGCGGTTGGGCTTGCGGTCGCTGCGGAAGCGATCGGGCTCCTCGAACACCTCCTCGTCGCGATTGCCCGAGGCGTAGCACAGCATCAGCCAGTCGCCCTTGGCGATCTTGCGGCCGCCGAGCTCGGTATCGGCGGTGGCCGAGCGCATGAAATGCTTGACCGGCGTCATCCAGCGGATCGCCTCGTCGACCAGGCCCGGGATCAAGTCCGGATTGGCCTTCACCTTGGCGAATTCCACGGGATCCCTGGCCAGCGCCCAGATCGCGCCTGCGGTCGAGGATGAGGTGGTGTCGTGGCCCGCGGTCGCAACGATCATGTAATAGCTGGTCTGATCGTGCTCCGGCATATAGTCGCCGCCGATCTTCGCATTCGCAATGACGGTGGCGAGATCGTCCCGCGGGTTCTGCCGACGATCCTCGGTGATCTTGCGGAAATACGCGGAGAAGTCGGCGATGATCGCCTGCAGCATCACCGAGACCTGCTCCGCGCTCAGCGCGTCTCGGACGCGCGCCGTGTCGGGATCCTGCGGGCCGAACAGCTCCTGCGTCAGCTTGAGCATGCGCGGCTCGTCCGCCTCGGGCACGCCGAGGATCTCCATGATGACGTGCAGCGGATAGCCGAGCGCGACGTCGTCGACGAAATCGCAGGCGCCGCCGCGGTCGAGCATGCGCCGCACGGTTGCGCGCGCGATCTCGCGGACGCGGCCCTCGAACTTGCCGAGATTATTCGGCATGAACCAGCCCTGCGTCAGCGCGCGGTATTTCGGATGGTCCGGCGCGTCCATCTGTACCAGCGAGCGCACCAGATTGGGGCTGCCGGTGATCTTGCGGACGCGCTCCTCGAGCGCCCGGTTGGTCAGCGTGGTCGGCCGGTCGGCATTGTGGAACAGGTCGTTCTGCCGGCTGATCGCCTGGATATGCGCGTGCTTGGTCACCACCCAGAACGGATCGAACTTCTCCGGTTGCGCGATCCCGAGCGGATTGTTGGCGCGCAGCCAGCGATAGCTGTCGTGGATGCGATCGTCGGCATAGGCGACGGGATCGACGAGGGTTGCCGCGATGTCGGCGGGGATGTTGATATCCCCGGTCGTTGCCGTGTCCATGTTCGTCCTCACCTGTCCCAGCATCGGGTCGTGCCGATGATCGCCGAAATCTAGGCAGGGTTAAGGACAAAGGACTTGCGTTGATTGGCTACAAACCCCGCCGCACACGCGATTGCGGGGCGTGCCGGCGCAATGACGGCGGGGAGGAAGTCCTCAATAATGCCCGAACGCCACCGGGCGGAACGCCTGCAGCAATTGCTGGTCGAGCTTGCCGCCCATCTCCTCCATCATGGAGAACGCCTTGGCGTGGGTGAATTGCAGCCGGTAGGCCCGCTTCTCGACCAGGGCGGCATAGACGTCGACGATCGTGGTGACGCGGACGATGTCGCTGATCTGGTTGCCGCTGAGACCGTTTGGATAGCCGGTGCCGTCGAGGAATTCGTGATGGTGCAGGATCACGTCGAGCATTTCCGGCGGGAAGCCGCCCTGCGCCGACAACGCCTCGTAGCCGCGGCGCGGATGCTCGCGCATCTCGGCCATTTCCTCGACCGTCAGTGCGCCGGGCTTGTCGAGCAGGGCGACCGGAACGAAGGCCTTGCCGACATCGTGCAACAGCGCCGCGCGCGCGAGCCGACGCTGGTCGTCGTCGCGCATGCCGAGATGCTGCGAAAACGCGACCGCAAAGCCGGTCACGAACAGGCAGTGGCGATAGGTCTCCTGGTGATGACAGCCGACCGTGGTCAGCCATTCGCGCAGCGAGTTGTGCTTGATCGCCTTGAGGATCTTGTTTTCGGCGGCAACGATGTCCTCGAACTTGAGCGGCTCGCCGGCGCGCATCCGCTCGAACATCTTCACCATCACGGCATGCGCGGCCTCGACGCCGCGGTTCAGCGCCTTGCCACGGTCGGTCTCGTCATAGCCGCTGTCGTCGGGAAATGCAGCGCGGATGCGCTGCAGGAGGCCGCGCGCATCGAATGGCCGCGAGATCGTGTCGGTGGCGCCGAGCGCCCAGGCCTGCATCGAGGCGTGGTGCAGCGCATCCGCCAGCACGAACAGCCGCGGCATCTCGCGATAGGCGTCGCCCTGCAGCTTGGTGCGCACCAACTGCACGGCTTCCGGCGAGCGCAGGTTGATGTCGACGACGATGCCGGAGAGATCGTGGGCCGGCCGCTCGGGAATATCCGACGTCAGAACGGTGTCGACCTCGCCCACCGCGCGCAGGATGCTGGCGAGTTCGTTGCTTTGATCGCTTCGATCTGACGCCAGCAAGAGGCGGCGCTTCGAAGTCTGGTTATTGGCTAAGGCAGTCATGACATCCCCGTCGCGGTAACGACCGACGCCGGACGCTAGCTGACGATGCGTTCCCTCCGGCTTAATGGGGATGCTGAACGGCGGTTAAGCGCAATGGCTACAATTTGAGCGACCGCAACATCTGCCAGCAAAATCAGGCTGGCTGGACCGACGCGCCGAGGCGGCTCGCACAGCCAATTATCGGTTTTTGGGTGGCCCAAGACGACGTTGATACCCGCGTCGGCGCGCTCAGTCGCAGGGTCTGAGATAGCCGGCAGTGATCGCCATCTCCACAAGTTCCTTGATGCCATCGCGGAGACCGCTGATGCCGACGTCGCGCTCGCTGCGCTCGTGCCAGACGACGCCCGCGTCGAAGCCGGGCAGATCGAACGGAAGCTTGAACTTTGCAACGTCGGCGCGACGCTCCACCAGCCCATCGGGAACGATCCCGAGCAGATCGCTGTTGGCGACGAGGCCGGCCACCAGCATGTGGCTCGGCACCACCAGGCCGATGTCGCGCGTGACCCCCTGACGGCGCAAGGCGAGATCGATCCGGTTCGGAAACAGTCCGTCGGAGGACACCACAACGTGGCGTTGCGCCATGAAGCGTTCGCGCGACGGCCGCTTGAGGATCGAATGACCGGGTCTGGCGATGCCGACGAAGTCCGAGCGGCTGAGTTTCAGCGCGTGCAGCTTGGCGGGCAGCGGCTCGAGCGGTGCCACCATGAGATCACAGGTGCCTTCGACCACCATGCGCACCGCAGCGTCCGGGCCCGGCCACGGCTTGGCGTGGACCGACAGATACGGCGCCCTCGCCTGAACCCATCGCCACAGATCCGGCAGCAATCCTGCCAGCGCATAATCGCCCGATGTCAACGTGACGGTCTGGCGAACCTCGGACAGCGGCTGCGGGGTCAGCCCGACCACGGCTTCGACCCCGGCCAGCACGTCGTTCAATGGACCGGCCAGGCGCTCGGCCTTTGGCGACGGCATGAAGCGATTGCCATGCCGGATCAGGATCGGATCGTCGAACAACACGCGCAATCGCTCGAGCGCATTGCTGAGCGCCGGCTGCGAGAGGCCGACACGTTTGGCCGCCTTGCTGACGTGGCGTTCCGCGAGCAACGCCTGCAACACCACCAGCAGATTGAGGTCGATTGAACGCAAATTCATCTGATCAATACCCGGATATACAAAGTATCCATTAGATGGATGTGCTGCGTTGCGCTAGGAGTTTCACAACTCACTTGCCCCTCGCCGCCGACCTGCCGGGGCGCGATCGATCCGAACACCGGCCACGATGTGGCTGCGGCGCTGCGGATTGGCCGCGCCATCGCAGGCGCGCGTCCCTCATGGACCTTTGTGATGCATGCCCCCAAGCGCGCCGGCCTGGCACGCAACCTTGCCACCCTCCTGACCGGACTCTGCGTGGCCTCCTGTGCGCACGACCCATCCGATCGCGTCACGGGAGAGTGTTCGGTGACGTTGATCGGCAAGTGCTCGTCTAAGCAGGTCACCAGCGACCTGTCGGAGAGCGACAAGGCGGCGTTGGTATCGCTGCAAAACCGCAAGGTCGGCATCACCATCAACGATGCTTTGAAGGCCGCGGAAGCCTCGCTGAAGGCAAACCAGTTCGAGCAGGTGTCAATCGACAGCTCCGGCGCACTGGTGCAGGGCGAGAAGAATCACAAGATCGCCGACCGTGGCCACCAGATGCTGCAAGCGGTGATCAACGCCAAATTGCCGATGCTGAAGGGCAAGCCCGACCACGAGACGACGCGCGCGCTGGTGACCGTGCATGCGGTGTCGGGCGTCACTGCCGTACACGCCGAATTCATCACGACGATCTGGGACAGCAAGGGCGACTCGAAGACCCGCGTGGTGACCGATCCGCAGGTCTATAACTCGTTCTTCGCGAAGTTCGCCGACAATTCACCCCGGTGATCACGAATGAAAAACGCCGGAGAGCGGTGCTCTCCGGCGTTTTCATCGGTTCGATCGTTCAGGACGTTACGCCTTCATCGCCGCCTTGACGGCCTCCGCCGTGATCGGCAGGCCGCGGACGCGGGCGCCGACCGCGTTGAAGACGGCGTTGCCGATCGCCGGCGCCACCACCGTCACCGCGGGCTCGCCGACGCCGGTGGCCTTCTCGCCGTTGGCGATGACGCTGACCGCGACTTCCGGCAGCTGGCTCATCCGAAGCGGCGTGTAGCTGTCGAAGTTGGTCTGCTCGATGCCGCCGTCCTTCAACGTCGCCTTCTCGAACAGTGCCAGTGACATGCCCCACAGCGCCGCGCCCTCGACCTGGGCCCGGATGCCATCGGGATTCACTTGCGTACCGACATCGGTCGCAACCGTCAGCTTCTTCACCGTCACCTCGCCCGACGGAGCGACCGCGACATGGGCGACGCAGGCGGTCCAGCTTGCGGTGGCGCGCTCCTGCGACGACACGCAGGCCACGCCCATACCTTCGCCCTTTGGCAGCTTCTTGGTGCCGTAACCGGCGAGACCCATCGCCGCGAGCAAGGTATTGCGGAGACGCTGCGCGCCGCCGTCGTTCTTGCCCTTGCCGTCGAGCAGCTCGACACGAAGCAGGGCCGGGTCCTTGCCGGTCGCATGCGCGATCTCATCGACCATGCTTTCGACCGCCCAGAACGTCCAGCCCGGCGCCACCGAGCGGAGCTGACCCGACGGGGTGGCGTTGTGCGCCATCTCGTTCTTGATCGCCCGCACATAGTGGTTGGGTACGGTGTAGAAGAAGTCCGCTCCGTTGACGGTGAACGCGTCGAGCGGTCCCTTCTTGTCGACCGAAGGCGACAGGAAGTCGGGGATTCCCCAACGCTGGGTCGGCCAGGCGGAGACGACGTCGTGGCTCAATGCGACGAGCTTGCCGTCGCCGTCCACGCCGGCCTTCACCTTCTGGAAGGTCAAGGGACGCGAGAAATCCATCGTCATGTCGTTCTCGCGCGAGTAGATGACCTTGACCGGCTTGCCGACGGCCTTCGCCGCCTGCACCGCGGGCACCATCATGTCGGCGTCGAGACGCCGGCCGAAGCCGCCACCCAGCCACGTCTGGTGCATCACCACGAACTTGGGATCGATCCCGGCCGCGCCGGCCGCGATCGCACCGGAGCGCGTCGCGAACTGGTTGCCGGAATAGATGTGCAGGATGTCGCCCTTGAACTCCGCGGTGGCGTTCATCGGCTCCATCGGCGCGTGGATGTTGATGTTGGTGGTGTATTCCGCCTCCAGCACCTTGGCCGCCGTGCCGAAGGCCGCATCCGGATCGCCGTCCTTGACGAAGAATTGGCCGGAGTCGCTCAGCCCCTGCAGCCGCTTGGCTTCGGCGAGCAGCGCTTCGCTCGACGCCTTGGCGTTCGGCCCGCCATCATAGCTGATCTTGAGCGCCTCGGCCGCCTTCTTCGCCTGGGCATAGGTGTTGGCGACGGCGACGACCCAGCCGGTCGTGGTCATGGTCTTGTCGTCCAGGGTGACGGCCTTGATGAAGCCCGGCAGCTTCTTGGCCGCTGAGTCGTCCACCGACTTCACGGCCGCGCCGTAGCGCACCGGCGGGGTGACCAGCGCGCCGTAGACCATGCCCGGCAGCATCGTGTCGATGCCGTACTTGGCCGTGCCGTTGACCTTCAGGGGAATGTCGAGCTGCGGCACCGAGACGCCGATCATGGTGTACTGGTCCGGCGTCTTCAGCTTGATCGCCTTCAGATCGTCCGCCGTGAACGTCTTGGTCGCCTTGCCGCTCTTCACCACGTCGGCAAACGACATCGACTTCTTCGACTTCGGATGGCTGATCGTCGACGCGCGCACCACCAGTTCGCTGGCCGGCACGCCCATCGAGGCCGCCGCCGCTTCGGTCAATGCGATGCGGCCGGCAGCGCCGGCGCGGCTCATGGCGTCGAAGTTCATCATCGTCGACCAGCTGCCGCCGGTGATCTGCGCGCCCAGCACGGGATCGTTGAACTTCGGATCGTTGGAGGCGAGCTGGACCCGCATGTCCTTCCAGTTCGCGCCGAGCTCTTCGGCCACGATCTGCGCCATGGTCGAGGCGACGTGCTGGCCCATATCCGCCTTGCCGCAAGTCACGGTGACGAGACCATCGGGCGCGATCGAGTACCAGACGCTCGGTTCGAAATTGGCGGGTGCGGGCGCCGCGAGCGCCTGATCGATGCCGGAGCCGGCATAGCCGAGCACGAGGCCGGTTGCAGCGGTGCCGACCAGGAAGGAACGGCGGCTGAGGTCGGTCGTCTCGGGAGCGAGGTTTTTCACGTGCTTGTTCATGTGGCCCTCCGCTCGGATCCGGAGGCCGATGCGGTGCGCATGTCGGACGCAGCGCGCATGATGGCCTTCTGGATACGTGAATAGGTCATGCAACGGCAGAGATTGCCGTCCATATGCGCGACCACTTCTTCCTTGGTCGGGTTGGTGTTCTTCGACAGCAGCGCCGCCGCCTGCATGATCTGGCCGGACTGGCAGTAGCCGCATTGCGGCACCTGCTCGGCGACCCAGGCCTTCTGCAAGGGATGTTCGCCCTTCGCGGAGAGCCCTTCGATGGTGGTGATCTTCTTGCCGACGGCGTCGGCGACCGAGGTCTGGCATGACCGCACCGCTTCACCGTTGAGATGAACCGTACAGGCGCCACAGAGACCGGCGCCGCAACCGAATTTGGTGCCCGTCATCTGCAATTGCTCGCGGATGACCCAAAGCAGCGGCGTGTCATTGGCCGCCTCGACGGACATGTTCCGTCCGTTGATATTGAGATTTGGCATCTCTCTCCCCTTCCGGTGTAGGAAGCCGCTTACGGCGGCAACTCACTGTTGGGTCATGGCTGGCGCCCACCGGGTAAGCGACAGTTGCCGAAACAATGATCCGGTTCCCGGCTGGAGGCAATCCAATTTGGAATTGCTCGAAAAGAATAAATCTCGGAAACTGCCGGTTGTGCGATGCGGCAACGGCATGAAGCTTTTGAAATGCCAGTATTGATGCCGTATCGATCACTCCTACCAAGGTCGGTAGCACTGCCGGACCCGACATCGACAACAGAAGGAGCCCGTCAATGGCCAAGCTCAACCGTAGCGGCGTCGATATCTATTACGAGATTCACGGCAGCGGTCCGCCTTTGATCCTCACCCATGGCTACTCATCGACGTCGGCGATGTGGCAGGGCCAGATCGAGGCGCTGTCGAAGCGGCACAAGCTGATCCTGTGGGACATGCGCGGGCACGGCCAATCCGACTACCCCGACGATCCGGATGCCTACAGCGAAGCCCTGACGGTCGGCGACATCGCCGCCCTGCTCGATGCCGCCGGCGCCGACACGGCTGTTGTCGGCGGCCTTTCGCTCGGCGGCTACATGTCGCTCGCCTTTCATCGCGCTCACCCTGCGCGGGTGCGTGCGCTGCTGATCATCGACACCGGCCCGGGATTCAAGAAGGACGACGCCCGCGAGGCCTGGAACAAGCGCGCCCGCGACACCGGCGATCGCTTCGATCGCGAAGGGCTCGAGGTGCTGAAGTCGCTCAGCGCCGAGCGCGCGTCGGTCACGCATCGCAACGCCCGCGGCCTCGCGCTTGCCGCGCGCGGCATGCTGGCGCAGCGCGACGCGCGGGTGATCGAGTCATTGCCCGCGATCAAGGTGCCATCGCTGGTTGTGGTCGGCGCCGACGACACCCCGTTCCTGGCGGCCTCCGACTATATGGCGGCAAAGATCCCGGGCGCGCAGAAGGCGGTGATCCCGAACGCCGGCCATGCGGTCAACATCGACCAGCCGAAAGCCTTCATCGACGCCGTGCTGCCGTTCCTCGACGGTCTCGCGGCAAACGCGCCTGGAAAGGCCGCCTCATGAAGACGATTGTCGTCGCTCTGCTGCTGACGCTGGCCGCAACGGACGCGAACGCCCGGAAGCCACGGCTGTTCGCCGACCCGGCCACACCAACCTTCACCGCGACGCTGTCGAACCACACGCCGCTGGCGTTCGGCATGGGTGTCGCCGACGCGCAGCGCGCGCTCGGCACGCCCCTCACCTATGTCAGCGGGCGGCCCGGCAACGAGATCTTCCTGACCTTCCGCGATATCGGCGGCAGCGGGCTGTTCCAGCATCATGACCGTCTCTATCTGCAATTCCGCAAGGGCCGGCTCGCCGGCTGGAAGGGCGACTGGGGCGAGAACTGGATGTGGCGCTAGCCCTCGTCAACGATCTTCATGCAACCCCCAAACGCGACACGACAAGGATGGACCATGGGACAAGACATCAAACTGAAGGCTTCGGACGGCTTTGAACTCGGCGCCTATCGCGCTGAGCCCACCAGTGCACCGAAGGGCGCTGTCGTCGTGATCCAGGAGATCTTCGGCGTCAACCACCACATCCGCTCGGTCTGCGACCGGCTGGCGAGGGAAGGCTATGTCGCGATTGCGCCCTCGATCTTCGACCGCATCACGCCGAACTTCCAGAGCGGCTACTCGCCCGATGAGGTCGCCGAGGCGCGCAAGTTCGTCGCCAATCCGGACTTTGCCGCGATGCTGCGCGACAGCCAGGCGGCGATCGACGCGGTGAAACCGGTCGGGCCGGTCGGCATCATCGGCTTCTGCCTCGGCGGCAGCATCGCCTATGCGGCCGCCACCAAGCTGTCTGGGCTCTCGGCTGCGATCGGCTATTACGGCGGCGCCATCATCCGCTTCGCCGACGACAAGCCGGCGGTGCCGACACAGCTGCATTTCGGCGAGAAGGATGCCGGCATTCCCTTGAGCGATGTCGAGACCATCAAGTCGAAGCGGCCCGAAGTCGAGGTCTTCATCTATCCCGGCGCGCAGCACGGCTTCCATTGCGACGAGCGCGCCAGCTACGACAGGGCGAGCGCCGACATCGCCTGGCCGCGCAGCATGGAATTCTTCGCGAAGCATTTGCAGAAATAGCGCGGCTCTCTCCATCCCGTCATTCCTGGTGCGCAATTGCGCACCTGGGGATGCGCCGCAAGGCGCAGGCCCGGAATCCATTCCACCGCAAGACGCGCGGACAAATGGATTCCGGGCTCGCGCTCCGCGCGCCCCGGAATGACGAAAGAAGAGAGATTGCCTAAACTAGAACCAACGCTCGCCGACGAACACCGTATCGCCGGGGCTCATCGGCGTGCCCAGCGGCACCACGAAGCGGCCGGAGCCGGACGCATCGGTGTGGGTCAGCGTGACGCTGTCGCGCCTGGCCCGTGGCGAGAAGCCGCCGGCGATCGCGACCGCGCTCTCGACGGTCATGTTCGGAACGTAGGGATATTGGCCGGGGGCTTGGACCTCGCCGAGGATGAAGAACGGCCGGTAGGATTCGATTTCGACCGCCACCGACGGCTCGCGGATGAAACCGTTGCGCAGCCGTGCCGAGATTTCTCCGGCGAGCCCGGCCGGCGTGCGGCCGCGCGCCGGCACCGAGCCGATCAGCGGCATGGTGATCGCACCGGCTGCATCGATCGCATAGGAGTTGGTCAGGCCTTCCTGGCCGTAGACCACGACGCGGAGCTTGTCGCCCGGGCCGAGATGATAGGAGTTGTCGTAACCGGCGGGCCCACCCGGTGCGGCGGCATAGACCACCGGGGCGGCATAGCCATAACCAGGGGAAGCGCCGGCAAAGGCGGAACGCAGTGCGCTGATGGCACCACCGCCGCCTCCGTCGGCGACCGGAGCAGATGCGTAGGCCGGGCCGTAGGTGACGGTATCGACACCTTGCGGGCCGACCGCAACGGGACCGGACGTGCTCATGCAGCCAGACAGCGCGAGCGCAGCCACAACGGCAGTGATCGGCAATCGTAACGCGCGTGCAACTGGCACCGGACCTATCCCTCAACGGCGAGACAAGCCCAGTCTTGCACCACTTATGGTTAATAAAGGGTTTGCGCGACCCGGCGGGAGAGCCGGAAATCCCGCCTCCCCGTCGATTTAGCGCAAGGCAACTGAACGCAAGGCAACCGAGCGCAAGGCCACGCGATCAGGCGGCCGTGGCGCCGACGCCGATCGGGCACGACACGCCGGTGCCGCCAAGCCCGCAATAGCCCGCCGGATTCTTGGCGAGGTATTGCTGATGGTAGTCCTCGGCAAAATAGAACTCGCCCGATGGTGCGATCTCCGTGGTGATTGCACCGAGCCCTTTGGCGGCAAGCGCCTTCTGATACGTCGCCTGCGACGCATCGGCGGCTTTGCGCTGCGCGTCGCTGAACGTGTAGATCGCGGAGCGATACTGCGTGCCGATGTCGTTGCCCTGGCGCATGCCCTGCGTCGGGTTGTGGTTCTCCCAGAACGTCTTCAGCAGCTTCTCGTAGGCGACCTTCTTCGGATCGAACACGACCAGCACGACTTCGGTGTGGCCGGTGCGTCCCGAGCAGACTTCCTCATAGGTCGGGTTCGGCGTGTGGCCGCCGGCATAGCCAACCGCGGTGGTGTAGATCCCGTCGCCGAGTTCCCAGAACTTGCGTTCCGCGCCCCAGAAGCAGCCGAGCCCGAACACCGCCTGCTCGAGGCCCGGCGGATAAGGCGGCGTCAGTTTGCTGCCATTGACGAAATGGGTGGTCGCAGTCGGGATCGGCGTTGCGCGGCCGGGCAGCGCCTCGGCGGCGCTTGGCAACGCGGTGGTCTTGCGCATGAACAACATGGATACCTCCAGGCGGGACATCGGCCGACGCGGGCTGCGGCCTGCGGGCCGGCTGTCACCTATATATGTCGTTACGCGAATGATGGCAGCCCCGTTACTGATGGCTGCGGCGAAGAGATGCTACACCCCGGGGCGCCGCCAGCTCAGTCGCGCGCGTAACCGATCAGCGGCTTGCGTGGCCGGAACAGGATCATCAGCAGGATGCCGGCAATGCCGAGCACCGCGAACACCGGCTGCTCCAGCAGCAGGCGGATCACGCCGTTCCAGAGCCAGGGCGCAAAGCGATCTACCCAGGCATGGAACGCCTGCTGGCTCGACTGGTGGATATCGTTCCAGAACTGGCCGAATTGGGTGAACCGCAGGCTCTGGTCGGCGACGTAGCGGGCCCCGTCATAGACCATGAAGATGAAGCTGCCAGCGAGCAGCAAAAGGCCGATCAGACGGAAAAAGCCGCGGATCATGCGTCACCCAAACTCCCTGTCGCGCCCCACGCGTCGTCAGGCCTTACCGGGCGCTCCCCGGAAATTCAACCTCTTCAGCGGCTTATCCGGCCCTCCCGAGGCCGATTTCAGGCCCTTTTTCGGTCCCTAAAGCGTTGACGGTGCTGCCTGCGCCATCTATAAGACCGGCCGATGGCGGCGGGCGCAATCCTGCCGCCGCTGTTCTTTGGACAGTGCCGCATGCGGGGGCAGCAGTTTTGCGCTCTTCGCATGGCCGCCTCAAGGACACCCAAGTCGATACCTTGGACAAATACATCAGAGTCGAGATTTGAACCGGCCGGTGCGCGCAAGCCCGACCACTGAGCGATCACCGCCGAAGGACAGTTAGAGAACCATGGCCAACACCACCTCCGCCAAGAAGGCGACCCGCAAGATTGCCCGCCGCACCATCGTCAACAAGTCGCGCCGCACGCAGATGCGTGGCGCGGTGCGCACCGTCGAGGAAGCGATCAAGAGCGGCGACCGCGAGGCGGCACTCAAGGCGATGCGCAAGGCCGAGCCCGAACTGATGAAGGCAGCGCAGCGCAACATCATTCACAAGAACCTCGCCAGCCGGAAGGTGTCGCGCCTCACGCAGAGCATCGCCAAGCTCGCCAAGTAGAGTTCGCGAAGCTCGCCGCGCGAGCTGACTGAAAAACACATTTGTCACGAAGCCCGGCTCGCGCCGGGCTTTTTGTTTTTGTCGCGCCTCCTTTCGTGGAAGTTTTTATAGCCCGATAAAAGTTCGCATTGCCGCAACCGCATGTCATGCTTCGTCGCGTCCGTAGTTCTACCGGCAGATATGCTTAACGCGTCGCGCTCGCGCAGAGATTGTTCTGCGCTAAGCCAGATAGATGGAATAGCGCGCGGATATCTCGCGTCGAAAAAACGAGGCGGGGTTACCCTGCAAAAGCAATCGTGAAAAATCACGCTTCGCGAATTACTTATGCACATAGTGCCGGACAGCGATTGGAAAAATGACCGGCGCGAGACCAAATGTAAATTTTCTATGAAAAATTTTTGGTATTGCACCATCGTTTGTGACACGCGTGATTCTACGCGGTGATTCAAAAACTTGCTTTCACACCTCCGCATCGGCAACGCCGCAACAGTTGCGAAGAGTCGCGATCCCCGTCGAATCCACGGATTGTCAGGAAATGCGCTTGGTGTATTTATTTCTTGTTCGCGACGCCCACGGCTCTCCAGATCAGCGCGGTTTGAGACCCAAGGGCGGACGCACAAATCGGCGGCGGTGTGTGCGTTAGCGACGCTTTCCAAGCGAAGCTGGATTGACGGCTCATAGCGATATGAGGATGGTCGACCTGTGTCAAAATTTCTCCGGCGATGTCCCCGGCAATTTGGGGGATCGAACAAGAGAGACCAGGGCGCCCGTCGGAATCCGGCAGCGGGAACGCGGCGCAAGCGAACGGGTTGACGACGACACGCGGCGGCGAAGCGCCGGGCATTTCGGTGTTCGGTAGCGGCAGTTCGAATTTGAAGACACCAGCAAGCTGACAGCTTGCCGCGATACGTCGCGGCGGGAGGGGGAGGACTTATGCCTTACGGTATCATCACTGCAGTCGAACTAACGACAGCCGAAGTGCAGATCTCCAGTGGTGCCGTAATCAACTCCTCGGACGTTGGCTCTTACCCGCAGAGACCGTCGAGTACGCGCTGACCTCGCGGGGCGCCTCTTCTCCAAACAGCTGATCTGTCGCGTGGCGCATGGCCGCCACACGGGAGAGCTTTGTCCGGAGCAGACCGCGCCCGCTAGAGGTCGCGTCGTGTCAGGGAACCTGCACGGCGCTTTCGCCATCATCATCTCTCAGATTTGGAAAAGTACGAAGGCAATGACGAACACGGAACAGGATCGCTGGTCGCGGGTGAAGGGACGTTTGCGGACGAGCGTTGGCGAGGACGTTTACACGAGCTGGTTTGCACGGATGGATCTGGAGAGCGTGCACGACGAGAGCGTGCACCTGTCGGTTCCGACCCGGTTCCTCAAGAGCTGGATCCAGGCGCATTACGCCGACCGTGTGCTCACCTGCTGGCAGGCCGAGATGCCCGAAGTGCACCGCATCGACCTCACCGTGCGCTCAGCGATCCGTGCGATGGCGCCGGCAAAGGAAGCGGTTGCGCCGGTCGAGATGCGTCGTGTCGAGCGCACCGATGGCCGCCCCGCGCCCGAACTGCGCTCGGTTGCGACCGCGCCGGTGTCGGCCAGCCATGACGCGCTGGGCGGCTCGCCGCTCGATCCGCGCCTGACCTTTGCAAGCTTCGTCGTCGGCCGTTCCAACACGCTGGCCCATGCGGCTGCGCGCCAGGTCGCAGAGGGACGCCGCGGCGACCCCGTGATGTTCAACCCGCTCTACATCCATGCCGGCGTCGGCCTCGGCAAGACGCACCTGCTGCAGGCGGTGACCTGGGCCGGCAATTCCGGCGGCGAGCGCAAGGTGCTTTATCTGACCGCCGAGAAGTTCATGTATGGCTTCGTCGCGGCGCTGAAGACGCAGACGGCGCTGGCGTTCAAGGAAGCGCTGCGCGGCATCGACGTGCTCGTGATCGACGACCTGCAGTTCCTGCAGGGCAAGTCGACGCAGGCCGAGTTCTGCCACACGCTGAATGCGCTGATCGATGCCGGCCGCCAGGTCGTGATCGCGGCCGACCGTCCGCCGTCGGACCTCGAAAGCCTTGACGATCGCGTGCGCTCCCGGCTCGCCGGCGGTTTGGTTGTCGAGATGGGTTCGCTCGGCGAGGAACTGCGGCTCGGCATCCTCAAGTCGCGCGTCGCCGCGGCCCGCGCCCACCACGCAAGCTTCGACGTGCCGGAGGAGGTGCTCGACTATCTGGCGCGCACCATCACCCATAACGGCCGCGACCTCGAAGGCGCGATCAACCGCCTCCTGGCGCATTCCAAGCTCAACAACCAGCCGGTGACGCTGGAGATGGCCGAGCGCGAGGTGCGCGACCTGGTCCGCCCGCAGGAGCCGAAGCGGATCAAGATCGAGGACATCCAGCGCGTGGTCGCCCGGCAGTACAATGTCAGCCGCTCCGACCTCTTGTCGTCGCGCCGCACCGCCAATGTGGTGCGCCCGCGCCAGGTTGCGATGTATCTGGCGAAGACCCTGACCCTGCGCTCGCTGCCGGAGATCGGCCGCAGGTTCGGCGGCCGCGACCACACCACGGTGCTGCACGCAGTGCGCAAGATTGAGGCACTGGTCGCCAAGGACACGGCGCTGTCGGAGGAAGTCGAGTCGCTGAAGCGTCAGCTCCAGGAATAAGGCGCCGCGTCGTTCTAGCGCGTTCCATGGCCCTCCCCTTTACCATAGGGGAGGGCTAAACTTTTTTCCGGCCCAAAACGTGGGGAACGGGGCCCGTTTCCTGCCCGTCTCCCTTGCACCGGCCGGCCATCCGCGCCACCTTGCGGTCCCCCCGTGGGTTTGATCAAATCCGGTATTGATCCGACTTTTCGGGTTTCCGACGCCGCGGTGCTGCCCTGAACGGCCGCCCGGCTTTTCCATCTGAGGGATCTGGCGGGTATTGCAATGAAGGTCACCGTCGAGCGCGCGCAACTCCTGAAATCGCTGGGTCACGTTCATCGCGTGGTCGAGCGCCGCAACACCATCCCGATCCTCGGCAACGTGTTGATCCGCGCCGAGGGCGCCAAATTGTCGCTGAAGGCGACCGACCTCGACCTCGAGGTGACCGAGACCCTGGCGGCCGAAACCGGAACCGCCGGCTCGACCACCGTACCCGCGCACATGTTCTACGACATCGTCCGCAAGCTGCCCGACGGCTCGCAGATCGTGCTGGAGGCTGACGGCGACCGCTCGGTGCTCGCGGTGCGCGCCGGCCGCTCGCGCTTCACGCTGCAGACCCTGCCGGAGAGCGATTTCCCCGGCCTTGCCGCCGGCGACATGACGCATTCGTTCTCGCTGCCGGCGTCCGACTTCAAGCGCCTGATCGACCGCACCCAGTTCGCGATCTCGACCGAAGAGACCCGTTACTACCTGAACGGCATCTATCTGCACGCCGCGGGCAGCGCCAAGGCCGCAACCCTGCGCGGCGTCGCGACCGATGGCCACCGCCTGGCCCAGATCGACCTTCCGCTACCCAGCGGCGCAGCCGGCATGCCCGGCGTGATCGTGCCGCGCAAGACGGTCGGTGAGGTGCAGCGGCTGATCGAGGGCGACGACGCCGAGATCTCGATCGAGCTGTCGGACGGCAAGATCCGCTTCACCCTCGGCAATGTGGTGCTGACCTCGAAGCTGATCGACGGCACCTTCCCGGACTACGGCCGCGTCATTCCGCAGAACAACGACAAGGAACTGGTGGTCGACAAGAAGGATTTCGAGGCCGCCGTCGACCGCGTCTCGACCATTTCCAGCGAACGCGGCCGCGCGGTGAAGCTCGCGCTGTCCGCGGGCAAGCTGGTGCTCTCGGTTACCAATCCGGATTCCGGCAGCGCCACCGAGGAGCTTGAGGTCGAGTACGCCTCCGATGCGCTCGATATCGGCTTCAACTCGCGCTATCTGCTCGACATCGCCGCCCAGATCGAGGGCGAGGTCGCGGTGCTGAAGCTCGCCGACCCTGGCTCGCCGACCCTGGTGCAGGACAAGGACAGCAAGGGCGCGCTCTACGTGCTGATGCCGATGCGGGTGTAAGCACTTCTCTTCGCGCGCATCGGCACTAGATTGCGTCGTGGCTGGGCACGACTGCCCGGCAATGACGAGCTGAGATGACCCCGTCCCGCATTCATCGCCTGTCGCTGACGCATTTCCGGAACTACCGGACGGCGACGCTGCAAGTCGCAGGCGACATGGTGGTGCTGGTCGGACCGAACGGCGCCGGCAAGACCAATTGCATGGAGGCGGTCTCGTTCCTGTCGCCGGGCCGCGGCCTGCGCCGCGCGACGCTGGAGGACATCGCCGACAATCAGGGCGACGGCTCCTGGGCGGTCTCCGCGGAGGTCGAGGGCGCGCTTGGGCTCGCGACGCTCGGCACCGGCATCGATCCACCGACCGGCGAGGCGAGCAACACGCGACGCTGCCGCATCGATCGCGAGCCGGTGGGTTCCGCGACCGCGTTCGGCGACCATCTGCGCATGGTGTGGCTGACGCCGGCGATGGACGGCCTGTTCATGGGCGCGGCGTCCGAGCGGCGACGCTTCTTCGACCGCCTCGTGCTGGCGATCGATTCCGACCATTCCAGCCGTGTCTCGGCGCTGGAGCGCTCGCTGCGCTCGCGGAATCGGCTGCTCGAGGTGCGCAACTATGACGACCATTGGTGCGACGCGATCGAGCGCGAGACCGCGGAGCTCGCGGTCGCGGTCGCCGCATCGCGCGGCCAGACCGCGGCCAGACTCGCGATGATGCTGCGCGAGCGCGGCGCGGCGTCGGCCTTCCCCTCCGCCGAGATCATGCTCGATGGCTGGATGGAGAATGCGCTGCTGCAGGAACCCGCAACGGCCGTGGAAGACCGCTACCGCGAGACCCTGCGCACCAGCCGGCCGCGCGACGCCGCCGCCGGACGCACGCTCGACGGCCCGCATCTGACCGATCTGCAGGTGGTCTACGCGCCGAAGAACATGCCGGCGCGCGACGCCTCGACCGGCGAGCAGAAGGCGCTTCTGATCGGGCTGGTGCTGGCGCATGCCACGATGGTCGCGGAGATGACCGGCATCGTGCCGCTGCTGCTGCTCGACGAGGTGGTCGCCCATCTCGATCCCGGCAGGCGCCGGGCGCTGTTCGACGAGCTCGCCAGGCTCGGCGCGCAAGTCTGGATGACCGGCGCAGATCCCGCAGCCTTCGTCGATATCGGCCCGACGGGGGAGATTTTCGACGTCGAATCCGGCCGCGCCACACGGCGCGGCTGAGGTCGTGGAGCAGGCTCCGAAGAGGCTTCGAATCCGCCTTCGAATCGGGCTTTTCAAGACTGCCGGAATCGGCCCTCGGAGACCTTGAAACAGGCCGAAAAAATCCCATCTATTCAATAGTTTGCAGACGGAGACTTTGCGCTAGGCGCAACACCTCTTTCATGGCACAAATAGCGGAATCAGCGCCTCATCATGCGCAGCTGATTCGGGACATCCTCGAAGGCCTCACATGACTGAACCTGCGCGGCAGACCCCTGCCGAATCCGAGCATCCCATTCCGGCCGAATATGGCGCGGAATCGATCCGGGTGCTGAAGGGCCTCGACGCCGTCCGCAAGCGGCCCGGCATGTATATCGGCGACACCGACGACGGGTCCGGCCTGCACCACATGGTCTATGAGGTCGTCGACAACGCGATCGACGAGGCGCTGGCGGGCCATGCGAGCCGCGTGCTGGTCACCCTCAACGCCGACAATTCCGTCACCGTGTTCGACGACGGCCGCGGCATCCCGGTCGACATCCACAAGGGCGAAGGCGTCTCGGCGGCCGAGGTCATCATGACCCAGCTCCATGCCGGCGGAAAGTTCGACCAGAATTCCTACAAGGTCTCCGGCGGCCTGCACGGCGTCGGCGTCTCCGTCGTCAACGCGCTGTCCAGCAAGCTCGGCTTGCGGATCTGGCGCGACGACAAGGAGCACTACATCGAATTCGCGCACGGCGATGCCGTGGCGCCGCTCAAGGTGGTCGGCGATGCGCCGGGCAAACGCGGCACCGAGGTCACCTTCCTCGCCTCGACCGAGACCTTCAAGAACGTCGAATATGATTTCGCGACGCTCGAGCACCGGCTGCGCGAGCTCGCCTTCCTCAATTCCGGCGTCCACATCGTGCTGTCAGACATGCGCCACGCGGTCGAGAAGCGCGAGGAGATGCACTATTCCGGCGGTGTCGAGGAATTCGTCAAATATCTCGACCGCAACAAGAAGGCGATCGTGCCGGCGCCGATCATGGTGCGATCGGAAGCCAACGGCATCGGCGTCGAGGCCGCGCTGTGGTGGAACGACAGCTACCACGAGAACGTGCTGTGCTTCACCAACAACATCCCGCAGCGCGACGGCGGCACCCATCTGGCCGGCTTCCGCGGCGCGCTGACGCGCCAGGTCAACGGCTACGCCGAGGCCAATGCGAAGAAGGAAAAGATCGCGCTGACCGGTGACGACTGCCGCGAAGGCCTCACCGCGGTGCTGTCGGTGAAGGTGCCCGATCCGAAATTCTCGTCGCAGACCAAGGACAAGCTGGTCTCCTCGGAGGTTCGACCCGTGGTCGAGAACGTCCTCAACGAGGCGCTCGCCGCCTGGTTTGAGGAGAATCCGAAGGAAGCCAAGGAGATCGTCGGCAAGGTGATCCAGGCCGCCGCAGCCCGCGAGGCTGCGCGCAAGGCGCGCGAGCTGACCCGCAAGAACCCGCTCAGCGTCTCCTCGCTGCCCGGCAAGCTCGCCGACTGCCAGGAAAAGGATCCGGCCAAGTCCGAACTGTTCATCGTCGAGGGTGACTCGGCAGGCGGCAGCGCCAAGCAGGGCCGCAACCGCGAATTCCAGGCGGTGCTGCCGCTGCGCGGCAAGATCCTCAATGTCGAGCGCGTGCGCCCCGACAAGATGCTGTCGTCGGAGCAGATCGGCACCCTGATCACCGCGCTCGGCACCGGCATCAGCGACGATTTCTCGGTCGACAAGCTGCGCTACCACAAGATCATCGTGATGACCGACGCCGACGTCGACGGCGCCCATATCCGCACGCTTCTGCTGACCTTCTTCTATCGTCAGATGCGCTCGATCATCGATGGCGGCTATCTCTATATCGCCCAGCCGCCGCTCTATAAGGTCTCGCGCGGCAAGTCCGAGCAGTATCTGAAGGACGAGCGCGCGCTCGAGGACTATCTGATCTCGACCGGGCTCGATGAATGCGTGTTCAAGCCGGCCTCCGGAGACGACCGCTCGGGCCGCGATCTGCTGTCGCTGGTCGAGGACGCCCGGATCATCCGCTCGGTGCTGCGCAACCTGCACAGCCGTTACAATCGCGCGGTGATCGAGCAGGCGGCGATCGCGGGCGTGCTCAGCCCCAGGATCACCAGCGAGATCGCGACCGCCAACGCGGCGGCGGAATACATCGCCAAGCGGCTCGACGCGGTGGCCGACGAGGTCGAGCGCGGCTGGGTCGGCACCTTCACGGAAGGCCACGGCTTCCAGTTCGAGCGCACCGTGCGCGGCGTCAAGGAAGTGGCCGTGATCGACGACGCGTTCCTCGGCTCGGCCGACGCACGCAAGCTCGATGAATACGCGACCAAGCTGCAAGAGATCTACGTGCGCGCGGGCAAGCTGCGGCGCAAGGATGCCGAGCAGATGATCCATGGTCCGGTCGACCTGTTCGAGGCCGTGACCGACGCCGCCCGCAAGGGCATCTCGCTGCAGCGCTACAAAGGTCTCGGCGAGATGAACCCGGAGCAGTTGTGGGAGACCACGCTGGACACCGAGGCCCGCTCGCTGCTGCAGGTGAAGGTCAAGGAGGTCGACGAGGCCGACGATATCTTCACCAAGCTGATGGGCGACGTGGTCGAACCGCGCCGCGACTTCATCCAGGAAAACTCGCTCAGCGCCACCATCGATATCTGAGGGCTCGTTCGCTCTCAGGCCGCCGCGCTCTCCGACACGATGGCTCGGCGGGAATGACGTCTCCGTGACAACGCGATCGGCACCCTCGCACAGCTACCTTTCGGGTGGATGCTGAGCCGGGAATTGTGTTACGGTGCCGAACAGCCTTTGATTCCATTGCGGAATTTCACACGGGCAAGCTTGAATCCAAGTCTGGATGATGCGTTAGGGGACATTCCGCGTGGCGCCGATTCAATACATCGTCGAAGGCGGCCGCCGCCTTTCGGGCACCATCGAGCCATCGGGCAACAAGAACTCCGCGCTGCCGATCATCGCAGCGGCCCTGCTGACGGAGCATCCGGTCACGCTGACCAACGTGCCGCGCATTCGCGACACCGAGACGCTGGTCGAGCTGTGCCGTTCGGTCGGCGCCAGCGCCGAATGGACCGAGCGCAACACGCTGCAGATCCATGCCAAGGAGATCCGCGCCGCCGACCTCGACCCGGCGCTGTGCGCGCGGATCCGCGCCTCGATCCTGCTCGCGGGCCCGCTGCTCGCCCGCTGCGGCGAGGTCGCGCTGCCGCCACCCGGCGGGGACGTGATCGGTCGCCGCCGGCTCGACACGCACTTCCTGGCCTTCGAGCAGCTCGGCGCCACGGTCACCGCGACGCACCGGCTCGAATTCCGCGCCTCGAAGCTGAAGGGCGCCGACGTGTTCCTCGACGAACCCAGCGTCACCGCGACGGAGAATGCGCTGGTCGCCGCCGTCGCCGCCCGCGGCATCACCCATCTGCGCAACGCGGCCTCCGAGCCGCATGTGCAGGACCTCGCGAATTTCCTGATCGCGCTCGGTGCCAAGATTGAAGGCGTCGGCACCAACACCATCATCGTGCACGGCCAGGCGACGCTCGGGAGTACGACTTTCGCAATCCAGCCCGACCATATCGAGGTCGGATCGCTGATCGGGCTCGCCGCGGTGACGCGTTCGCCGCTGCGCATCGCACGCGCCGGCGTCGAGCATCTGCGCTCGATCCGGATGGGCTTTGAGCGGCTCGGCATCGTCTGCGGCGTCGAGGGCGACGATCTCGTCGTGCCGTCGAACCAGACCATGAAGATCCACGACGATTTCGGCGGCCACGTGCCGAAGCTCGAGGACCAGCCCTGGCCGGCCTTCCCCGCCGACCTGATGTCGATCGCGATCGTCACCGCGACGCAGTGCGACGGCGTCATCCTGATGCACGAGAAGATGTTCGAGTCCCGGATGTTCTTCGTCGACAACCTGATCGCGATGGGCGGCCGCATCGTGTTGTGCGACCCGCACCGTGCGATCGTCGCCGGTCCAAGCCGGCTGCGCGGCGCACCGATGAATTCGCCCGACATCCGCGCCGGCATGGCGATGCTGCTGGCCGCGGTGTGCGCCAACGGCACCTCAACCATCAACAACGCCGACCAGATCGAGCGCGGCTATGAGCGGATCGACGAACGGCTCAACGCACTCGGCGCCAAGATCAAGCGGATTCCCGCGCGATCGTGATCCGGGCATGATCCGGAAAAGTGTGAGGCGGTCTTCCGGTCGGATCATGCTCAAACAGCAACCTGGGACGCGACGATCTCTGCGTAAGATCGTCGCGTTTGGGCAGCTTGGCCATCCCTCCGGCCGGTTTGCCGTGCTAGACGTGCGGTCATGACCTGCATCGACAAGATCGACCCGGCCGCGTCGCGCGCGGCCGTCGTCCCCTCTCGCAAGCTGCTCACGGCCGAGCTCGCGGAAACGCTGAAGCTCGCGGTGCCGCTTGCGCTGACGCAGCTCGGCCAGATCGCGATGATGACGACCGACCTCGCCTTCATCGGCCGACTCGGCAGCGAGAGCATCGCCGCAGCGGCGCTGGCGCATACCGTGTATTTCGTCAGCTTCACCATCGGCATGGGCATGATGTCCGCGGTCTCGCCGCTGGCCGCGCAGGCGTTCGGCGCACGCGATCCGCGCGTGATGCGGCGCGCGCTCCGCGTCGGCCTGTGGGCCGGCTTCTTCATGGTGCTGCCGCTGATGGCGCTGCCGTTCCAGGGCGAACGCATCCTGCTCGCGCTCGGCCAGACCCAGGCTACCGCGCATCTGGCCCAGCAATATCTGTTCGGGCTCGGCTGGGGCATTTTGCCGGCGCTGTGGTTCATCGCGATCCGCGGCTTCATGAGCGCGGTGAACCGGCCGGAGCCGGTGCTGTGGATCACGCTGGCGGCGATCCCGGCCAACGCGTTGATGGTCTATCTTCTGCTCTATGGCAAATGGGGCATGCCCGAACTCGGCATGTTCGGCGCCGGGCTGGCGACCACGATCGTCAATCTCGGCACCTTCCTTGCCGGCGTGTGGTTCGCGGCGCGGCGCCGCCCGTTCCGCAAGTATCATGTGTTCAGCCGCGTCTGGCGCATCGACTGGCCCTTGATGGGCAAGCTCGTCGCGATCGGCGCGCCGATTTCGATCGCCTTCCTGCTGGAATACGGCCTGTTCGGCGCGGCCGGCCTCTTGATGGGGCTGATCAGCACCACGGCACTCGCGGCACACCAGATCGCCCTGCAGATCGCGGCGATCCTGTTCATGGTGCCGTTCGGCGTCAGTATGGCGGCCACCGTGCGAGTAGGCCAGGCGGTCGGCCGCCGCGACACCGAGGCGGTGCAGCGCGCCGGCTTTGTCGCGGTCGCGCTCTCCGGCGTCTTCATGAGTGTGATGACGCTGGCGGTGATCCTGGCACGCTTCGAGATCGCGGCGCTGTTCCTCGGCGAGGCCTCCGACGCCACCGCACGGCTCACTGCGATGCTGCTGCTGATCGGCGCGACGTTCTTCATCGCCGACGGCGTCCAGACCACCAGCGCCGGCGCGCTGCGCGGCATGCACGACACCCAGGTGCCGCTGCTGTTCGCCGTCATCAGCTACTGGCTGATCGGCTTCGCGTCGGCATCCGCGCTCGCCTTCTGGGCCGGGCTCCAGGCCCCCGGCGTCTGGATCGGATTGTCGCTCGGCACTGCCGTTTATGCGACCCTGCTGATCTTGCGTTTCCGCCTGCTGGCACGCAGACTGGGCAGATGAAGGTTGACGAGGTCACGCCGAACGTGGATTCCGACGCGCTGCTAACCGGCGCGCAATTCATCGACGCGTTCCGGATCGCGACCACGCAACCGGATCTCGATGCGCGGCACGCCACCGAGACGATGTTGGGCCAGCAGCCGCGCTGGGCCAGATGGTTGATTGCCTTGCGAAACGTTCTGGTCACGCCGCTCGGCCTGAAGACCTCGGGCGCCGGCGACGGCGTGGGGCGCGACATGATCGGGCTATTCCCCGTACTCAGCGAGACGCCCGAGCGGCTGGTCGCCGGCTTCAACGACAAGCATCTCGACTTCCGCCTGGTGGTCGACGTCACCAGCACCGGCGCCGCGCGCAACATCACCGCCACCACGCTGGTGCTGACCCACAACTGGCTCGGTCGCACCTATCTCGCAGTGATCATGCCGTTCCACCGCCTGATCGTGCCGGCGATGCTGCGCAAGGCCGGGGGCTAGCGCATGACCCTGCGGGTCGACCTGTTCTTCTCGTTCCGCAGTCCCTACAGCTACCTCGCGCTGCCGAAGACGTTGAACATGGTCGCCGACTTCGATGTCGCGGTTACTTTGCGGCCAGTCTATCCGCTCGCGGTGCGCGTGCCCGGCTTCTTCAAGAAGACCAATCCGCAATTCGCCCGCTATGTCGTGCTCGATTCCAGCCGCGTCGCCAAACATGAGAACATACCGTTCCGCTTTCCGCGTCCGGACCCGATCGTCCAGGACATGACGACGCTCGACGTCGCCGAACACCAGCCCTACATCCACCGCCTGACCCGGCTCGGCGCCGCCGCCCAACTTGAGGGACGGTCGCTGGCCTTCACCGCCGCGATCAGCCGCGTGCTGTGGGACGGCTCGGTGCAGGGCTGGAACGAGGGCGATCATCTGGCGCAGGCGGCGGCTGCCGCCGGCTTCGATCTCGCCGCGATGGATGTCGCCGTCGCGGCCGATCCCGATCACTATGAAGCGGTCATCAAGGGCAACGAGGACGCGCATGCCGCGTCCGGCCATTGGGGCGTGCCAACCTTCGTGTTCGAGAACGAACCGTTCTTCGGTCAGGATCGCATCGACCTGCTGATCTGGCGCATGGAGAGCAAGGGCCTGACGCGCCGCAAGGCATAGACGGAGGTCACGCCACGCTCTTCTCGGATGTTTCGGCCACGATCTTCTCGGAAGCCTCTTCGTTCGTGCACCAATTTCCGTGACAGCGCTTGAGGTCGTTCAGGTTCTGCCGCATCTGGTCGAGTGAGAAGCCAAGCGCGAAGAACCGCTCCATGGCATCGACCGGGAGGCCCCGCGTCAGGCCTTCGCTGCGCACCGCGGCGACCTCCGCGCTATAGGCCTGCAGCGCCGCATCGACCGGCGCCATATCGGCCGGGCCGCTGCCGGCACGCAGCGCCGTCGCGACCGACATCATATAGGTGACGATCGCCTTGCTGACGTCGGCGAGCGGCCGCGCCAGCCTGGTCTGGATTTCCGCCGGCAGCGGCACGACCGAGGCCCGCCCGATCATGACGACGTCATGCCGCAGCCGCTGGATGGTCCGCAGCAACGGACCCGTATCCGGCCCCGACGACAGGTGCATCGAGCGCTCGCGCTCGGCTTCCATGCCCGTGGCGTGCAGGTTGGTCACCGCCGTGCCGATGCCGTCCTGGATCCGGTGCAGCGCATCGTTGTCGAGACCGCGGGTCAGGCCGGCGAGCAATTCGGCGAACGCCGCCGAGAGCAGTTCCAGCAGCTTCGACGCATTGACCCTGATCTGGCTGACCGCGCGCGACGGCAGCACAAGGAACGAGATCACGAGGCCGGTGAGCGCGCCGACCGTGACTTCGAGGACTCGGTCGATCGCGGAGTCCAGCGGGTTGGAGTGATGCATCGTCGGCAGCAGCAGTACGATCACCGCCGTCACCGTCGCCGAGTTCAGGCTCGGATTGAGCGCGGCGATGAAGGCCAGCGGCACGATCGCCAGCACCAGCAGCGCCAGCAAACTGCCCTCGCCGGAATGCGGGATCAAGACCGCGATCGCGCCGCCATAGATGGCGCCGCCGATGGTGCCGAGCATGTAGTCGCGGGTCGCCTTCAGGGAGCGGCCGACGCTCATTTGCGTCACGATCAGCGAGGTCAGCACCGCCCAGAGCGGCAGCATGAGGTGCAGCGCCAGCGCGATGGCATAGGCCGCCACGCCGGCGGACGCGATCCGGACCGCCAGCGCCAGTTGCGTCTTGCGGCTCCAGAGCTGGTCGAACATGCGTTTTGCGAAGGTCCTCATGCACCGTGATCCGGAATCAATGGAATGGCCTGTGTTAAAGGACGTCGAACATGGCTGCTGCCCGCGGCGGCAAGGTGGCTTGAAAGGCCAAACCCGCCCGCCTACCCTGCGCCGCAAAGATTGAGGAAACACGATGGCTCACGAAACCGCAACGCTCGCCGCCTATGTCGCCGACCTGAAATTTTCCGACATCCCGCCGGAGGTGCTGGAGCGCGCCAAGGTCCTGACGCTGGATTTCCTCGGCAGCACCATCCGCGCCCGTCGCGATGCGGAATCGACGCCCTCGCTGATGAAGATGCTGGAAGCGCTGGCGCTCGACGGCAAGGGCGAGGCCACCGTGTTCGGCGACAGCAAGACCTGGACGCCGGCGGTGGCGGCGCTGCTCAACGGCGCGCTCGGACATTCGCTCGATTTCGACGACACCCATGCCGATTCCTCGCTGCATCCGAGCGCCCCGGTGGTGCCCGCCGCGTTCGCGGTCGGCGAGATGGTCGGCGCCTCCGGCCGCGACGTGCTGACCGCGATCGTCGCCGGCTATGAAGTGTGCTGCCGGCTCGGCAACGCGCTCGACCCGACCTCGCATTACGCGCGCGGCTTCCACCCGACCGCGACTGCCGGCACCTATGGCGCCGCCGCGGCCGCAGCCAAGCTGTTCGGTCTGTCGAAGGAACAGATCATCTCCGCGTTCGGCGTCTCCGGCAGCCAGGCCGCGGGCTCGCTGCAATTCCTGGTCAACGGCGCCTGGAACAAGCGCTACCAGGTCGGCGCCGCCGCAATGAACGGCGTGATTGCGGCGACCCTTGCGCGCAACGACTTCATCGGTTCGAGCGACTCGGTCGAGGGCAAGCATGGACTTCTGGTCGGCTATACCAATGACCCGCATCCGGACAAGGCGGTGGCCGGCCTCGGCACCACCTACGAGACATTGAAGATCGGCGTGAAGCCCTATCCGAGCTGCCGCTATACTCACGCTGCGATCGACGCGCTGATCGCGATGCGTCGCGAGCACAATCTGACCCCGGACCAGATCAGGAAGGTCGAGATCGGCCTGCACCGCAACGGCATCACCCTGACCGGCGACGCCGCCACCAAGCGCCACCCGACCTCGGTGGTCGGCGGCCAGTTCTCGATGTTCTTCACCGGCGCGATCGCGCTCGACCAGGGCCATTTCGGCTGGGACGATTACGACCGGCTCGGCGACAAGGCGATCGACGCGCTCGCCGACAAGTTCGACGTGGTGCAGGACGACCGCCTCGAAGTCGGCCGTACCCATCCGTTCGGCGCCCGCGTCTCGATCACGACCGATGACGGCACCCATGAGCGCCTCTACGCCGACCCCTCCGGCGAGCCGACCTCGTTCCCCAACGCGCAGGCGATGCAGCAGAAGTTTTTGACCTTGGCCCGCCCGGTGCTCGACAAGCGCGCCGACCAGCTCGCCGACGCGATCATGACCCTGGAGCGGTTCGACCGCGTGGAGCAGGCGACGCAGCTGGGACGGCAATAGGCGGGACGACACTTCCTCCTTGTCATTCCGGGGCGTGCGAAGCACGAACCCGGGAATGACAAGGATGAGATTCGGATTGTCCTGGCATCACGGAAGGCAGGATGTTGTACGCCTGCGGCTGACGCCTCCCGCTCAATTTCCTCTCGCAAGCTTCGCCTGGTGTGACGTCGCCGTCACCACATCGCGGACCAGATCGAACACCCCGTCCGCTTCGAGCGGCATGTTCGGCGAGCGGCCGAGCCGGACGATCACGAGCCGCTGCGACGGCACGACAATGACATACTGCCCGATCGTGCCCTTGGCGAGGAACGCATCGCGCGGCCAGCCGTGGTCGACGCGATAGCGGGCGCCGTAGCTGTCGCCGAGATTGGTCCAGAAGCCGGCGCCATAGCCGACCCAGGCGTGCGGCGTCGGCGATGCCGCATATTTCACCCAGCCTTCGGGCAGGATGCGCTTGCCGCCAGCCACGCCGTCATCGAGATAGAGCTGGCCGAACCTCGCCCAGTCGCGCGCACTCGCCAGCATTTCGCCCGATCCTTTCGGCGTGCCCGCCGCATCGAACTCCAGCACCACGTTGCGCATGCCGAGCGGATCGAACAATTCGCGATGCGCGAACCGCATCACGTCGGCGGCATGGCCGCCCGTCGCGTTGCGGATCAGCTGTGCGAGGATGACGTAATTGCCGTCGTGATAATTCCACGCCGCGCCCGGTGGTGTCTCGAGCGGAATGCTCTCGGCATAGCTGGCCATATCCGATTCCACGTATTTCATCCGGTTGACCGGCTCGAGCGCGGACATCAGCGAAGCCTGCAGCGAGCTGCCGAGCGCAAGCCCCGCGGTGTGGCGCAGCAGTTGATCGACCGTGATCGCGTGTCTCGGATCATGCGGATCCTGCCAGGCCGCGATCGGGACGGGCCGATCGACCGTCAATTTGCCGTCGCGCACCAGGATTCCGATCAGGGCCGAGATCACCGATTTGGTCGCGGAGAAGCCGAGCAGCGGCGTCTCGGTGCCGATGCCGTCGGCGTAACGCTCGGCGACGATGCGGCCGTCCTTCATCACCACGACCGCGCGGGTGTGGCGGAACGGCGGCTCGGCCGGTTCGGCGAAGGCGCGATCGAGCGCGGCGGCGAGCTGCGGGCTCTGCGGCGCGACGATGCCGGGGCCGGCGATTTCGGGCAGCAACGCGGCCTGCGGCTGCACCGGCGGCAGCGCGACGTCGGCCAGCGCCGCGTCATGGTCGAGCGTGCAGCCGAGCCCCTCGCGATAGACCGCATGGCTGCGGCCGAGCCCGAACAGCGTCACCGAGACGTCCTTGCGCTGGCGGTCGACCTGGTAATCCATCGCCCAGGTGATCAGGCCCACCCCCGGCATCGCCTCGGTGGTCTCGGCCAAATCACGCCTTGGATCGAGGCCACTGACGAAGGTTTCGGAGCAGAGGGTGTTGGCGAGAAATCCGGTTGCCACTTTGGGTACGTCGCGGGCGCGGACGGCGGACCAGCCCAGCGCGCCGAGGGCGGTGCTGGCAGCGAGGATGAGAGTGAGCTTGCGACGGGTCACGGGGGTCCTCCGGCATGTGAGAATGTGTGGCGGGAGGAAGTGGGAACGGGCGCGGAAAGGCTCGCCGGATTTGCAAATCGGGCTAGCCGGGAATTGGAGGCAGCTCGCCGATTCTGGAATTGTCTAGTGATTACAGCGGCATTCTCGCGCTACGCCCCTTCGTGAGGTGAGCAGGAAGGTTGGGCTGCCTCCCCCCTTGTGGGGGAGGGTTGGGGAGAGGGGCCCCGGGCGCGACGGTCGATGGGAGCAGCGTCGGTGCAGGATCGCCCGTACGTCATCGCAAGGCAGTTTAAGAGACCACCCGTATGGTACCCCTCTCCCTAACCCTCCCCCGCAAGGGGGGAGGGAACCCTTCCGCCGGTGTGTCCCTCACGACGGAATAGAGCGATCACGCCGCCGTCGCCTTCAGCTTCCGGTACTCCGTCGGCGTCACGCCTGTCGTCGCCTTGAAGGCGCGGTTGAAGGGTCCGAGGGACTGGAAGCCGGCGTCCATCGCGATGGTGATGACGGGGACTTCGGCCTGGGCGGGATCGGCGAGGGCCGCCTTGGCCTCCTCGATGCGGTGGTTGTTGAGGAAGACGTTGAAATTGCGATAGCCGAGCCGCTGGTTGATCAGCCGCCGCAATCGGTATTCGGGAATCTTCAGCCGGGTCGCCAGCGTACCGATGGTGACGTTGTCCTGGCGATAGATCCGCTCGTCCGCCATCAGGCGCATCAGGGCACTGACCAGCTTCTGGTCGGCTATCTCCTCGATCGCGGCCGGCGGCGCATTGGCGACGACCGGCTCGACCGGCGCGGCGAACAGATCGGCGCCATCGACACGCATCATTGCCCAGGTGATACCCGCGACGATGGCCGCGAGCACACCCGCGTTGAGCAGATTGGCCCACTCCACGGTCACGCGGCTGCCGGCATACGCAATCTGCAGCAGCGCGTTCATTCCGCCATACAGCGCAGAGGCCACGACGATGAAGACACGGACGCGGCGGCGGCGCTCGACCAGATCCGCCGACCACGATCCGATGGTCTGCGTCACGGCAAGCACGATGAAGACGACCGTCAGCAGATTGACCGTGGTGATCGCCGCTTGCGCGTGGCCGCTCGGCGCGATCCACATGCAATTGACGAAGCTGAACGCGACCACCGCGGCCCAGATCAGACCGTGCCACCAGCGCAGGACGAAGGCGTCATCGAACAGCGCGCGGGTGAACAGCCAGAACACCACGATGTCGCCGGTCGAAATCGCGATCAGCGGCGCGTGCCAGATCGAGATGGGCTCCCCGGCGCCGATCGACGCGGTCACCGCATGCGCAGCCGTGCCGAGCGCGAAGGCGATCACGAGCCGCCCCGCCAGCACGTTGCGGAAATCCGCGAACATCGAGACCGCAAGCACCAGCAGCAGCGTCACCGCGGCGGCGCGCAGGCAGAGTTCGGTTGCGGCCAATGTCATCGGTCGAAAGGATCTCCGGGTCAGCCGAACAATCGTCGCTCAGGCGGCGTTTTTCAAGCCGGATCGCGGCGCCAGCGCAGGCGCGTCGTGACCCAGATATCGACGACATCGCCCTCGAGCTTGCCCGGCCCCTCATTGTCAGCGCCGAGCCGCCGCGCCACTGCCTGGGACGCGAAATTGGCCGGATCGATGCAGTGGATGATGCGGTCGAGCGTGAAATTGTCGAACACAAAGTCGATCGCGGCGCGCGCCGCCTCCACCGCATAGCCCCGGCCGCGAAACTCCCTCGCGATGCCCCAGCCGACCTCGAAGCCCGGCCATTCAGGCGGACAATACGGCCCGACGCGGCCGATGTAACGGCCGGAGGATTTCTCTTCGACCGCGAACATGCCGAAGCCATGCAGCGCCCAATGGCCCGAGATCACGGCGGCGTTGCGCCAGCCCTTCAGCTCCGACGTGACAGGCTGATGATCCGGCGTGATGAAGCGCGCCGTCTCGGTATCGGACAGCATCCGGGTGTTGTCAGCAATATCGGATGCACGCCATGGCCGCAGGATGAGACGCGCGGTCTCGATCACGGGACCATCGACACGCAGTAGTCTTGCGCCCGGCTTGATCAGAGAAACCATCATCGCCTCCGGTTTCCAAGAATACGCTGTTATCACGCGCACAGAGTCGCCAAAAGTACTTCGTCGTCCCTGCGAAAGCAGGGACCCATAACCACCGATTTCAGTTGTTGCTCGGGGCTGGGGCCGCAGCTTTCGTAGCATAAGCATTTGTGGTTATGGGTCCCGGCTCGCGCTTCGCTTGGCCGGGACGACGAACGGAGTATGATCGGAATGAAGCACAAAGGAGTTTTGCGATGAGCTGGCAGCCCTCGACCGATCCCGAACTCGGCGATCCCCAAACCTGCGACGCGCTGGATCTGATCATCGTGCCGCGCACCCGCGATCTCGGCGACGGCTTTGCGGTGCGCCGCGCGCTGCCGCACGGCAAGCGGCAGATGGTCGGGCCGTTCATCTTCTTCGACCATTTCGGCCCGGTGCAGTATCTCGCCGGCAAGGGCATGGACGTGCGGCCGCATCCGCATATCGGGCTCGCCACCGTCACCTATCTGTTCGACGGCAGCATCATGCATCGCGACAGCGAGGGCAACATCCAGGAGATCCAGCCCGGCGCCATGAACCTGATGACCGCGGGCCGCGGCATCGCGCATTCCGAGCGTACCCCCGACGTGCAGCGCCGCGACGGCCAGAAGATGCTAGGCTTGCAGAGCTGGATTGCGCTGCCGGCCGGAAAGGAAGAGATCGCGCCGTCGTTCCAGCATTACGGCGCGGGCGACCTACCGATGATCTCCGAGCGCGACTTCACCGCGCGCATCATCGCCGGCTCGGCCTTCGGCATCAGCTCGCCGGTCAGCATGGTCTCGCCCTGGTTCTATACCGAAGTGACCGCGCAGGCGGGCAACAGCGTGCCGCTCGACCCCGACCATGAGGAGCGCGCGATCTACATCGTCGACGGCGAGGTCGAGATCGCCGGCGATCGCCATGAGGGGCCGCGGCTGCTGATCTTCCGGCCCGGCGACCGCATCACCGTGAAGACGCTGCGGCCAACCCGCATGATGTTCCTCGGCGGCGACGCGCTGGAAGGACCGCGCCACATCTGGTGGAATTTCGTCTCGTCCTCGAAGGAGCGGATCGAACAGGCCAAACAGGACTGGAAAACCGGCCGTTTCGCCCAGGTTCCGCAGGAACACGAGTTCATTCCACTGCCGGAGTGAGCTATTTCCTGTGATATCCCTTGATATCCTTGGCAGCCCGCACGCCGCGTGCGGGCGCCTTGCTTTCGAAAGATCACGCCCATGACCGCGATGCTGACAAGCGATTTGCCCCTGCCCCGGATCGGCCGTGGCAAGGTGCGCGACATCTACGCCGTCGGCGACGATCGCGTGCTGCTGCTCACCACCGACCGCATCTCGGCGTTCGACGTGGTGATGGCGGAAACCATTCCGATGAAGGGCGCGGTGCTGACCCAGATCAGCGCCTGGTGGTTCCGGCAGCTCGAAGGTACCGTGCCGCATCACATGATCAGCGCCGATGCCGACGAGATCATCCGCGCGGTGCCCGAGCTGAAGAACCATCGCGCCGACATCCTCGGGCGCGCGATGCTGTGCAAGCGCACCACGGTGTTCCCGATCGAATGCGTGATCCGCGGCTACATCTCCGGCTCGGCGTGGAAGGAATACGCGACCGCGGGTACCCTCGCCGGCGAGAAGCTGCCGGCTGGCCTGGTCGAAAGCCAGAAGCTCGAGCCGGCGATCTTCAGCCCGGCGACCAAGGCCGAGGCCGGCCATGACGAGAACATCACGGTTGCGCGGGTACGCGAGATCGTGGGCGCCGACGTCGCCGCGACGCTGGAGAAGATGGCGCGCGATGTCTATGGCTACGGCGAGCAGACCAGCCGCGCCCGCGGCATCATCATCGCGGATACGAAATTCGAATTCGGCCGCGACAAAGACGGCCGCATCATCCTGATCGACGAGGTGATGACGCCGGACTCCTCGCGATTCTGGGCCGTCGATGCCTACAAGGTAGGCCAGCCGCAGCCGAGCTTCGACAAGCAGCCGCTGCGCGACTACCTCGACGTCGAGCGCCGCGCCGGCCGCTGGAACGGCGACGCCCCGGCGCCGCCGCTGCCGGAAAGCGTGGTCGATGCGACGAGCAAGCGGTATTTGGAAGCGTATCGCCGCGTCACTGGGACCGAGCTGAAGATTTAGCGCGGCTCCCCCCATCACCGTCACCCTGACAGCTTGTGAAGCTTTCGGGTTTTGCCTTTTACGTCTGTAGGTCGGGTGG